>JAEEGH010000417.1_pt1 | contig 189246 bp, 150 predicted proteins | sample 9134181 | NCBI WGS metagenome assembly JAEEGH01 (sample SAMN16246544, study PRJNA631951) | gut metagenome | biome: gut microbiome; feature: rumen; material: DP-attached | host: Bos | place: Iran: Karaj | collected 2018-10 | reverse complement strand
GCGGCCAGGGGCGAGACGCCACTATGAGCGCAATATATATCCACAAACTACACTGTTGAATCGAAGTGACAACCTACTATCCAACTTCTTTCCAAATCATTTGGAAAATCCATAAGAATAGATAGAAAAAAAGAAAGACTCGTATCGTATCCCGGGGAATTTGACCGCTTGTGGTGAAATCCACCACAACAAAGTCTGCGCGAATGGTTTACTTTGTGGTGAAATCGCAATGCGTATGAAAACGAAGATATTTCTTGCTTTCTCTCTGGCGGCCGTTCTGGCGCTGGGGAGCGGGATGAAAGCCCGGGCGCAGGTTCCGCCCCCGAGCGATCCCAAAGTAGTCGCCACCTACTGTTATCACTGCGGATGGATCGATGTGGAAAAAGGTGAGACGCACCGCAGCGACTGCCCGTACGTACACGGGAATAGCGGCGCCTCTTCCTCTTCAGCCTCTTATTCGCATTCCTCCGGCGGCAGTTCGTACGCGAACAGCCCTGCCGGGATGATTGCCAATACGGTTACATCGGCCCTGGGCCAGACGCTCGCCTCGTGGATTTCCGGAGAATCCAAGCCGGATTTCTCCGGCATTCTGGAGGACCGGCCCTCGAACCTGGTCAATGCAAACCCCGGCAAATCCAACGGGTCCAACAACGTGGTCTATGACGAGCGTTCGGGCCGCGTGGGCATCTGGGACAACAACAAGCGCCGCTGGCTGCTGAAACCCTACTACTATGAGGACCTCATCATCAACGACCTCCGTGCCATCCGGGCGGAGAAAAAGGTGAAAAAGGAGAATAAGTGGGGCCTGATCAATGCCAACAACTGGACCATCGTTCCTTTTGAATACGGCAGCACGCAGGGCTTCCAGTCGGACAATGCGCCCGTCGTCTTCTATTACGGCGATGAAAGGAAGGGACCCTGCCGGGTGTGCGTTCCGGACGAGACGGCCAAATACGGCTTCCGCCTGCTGGACGAGGAATTCGAGGACGCCAATCTCAAGTGGAAAGGCAAGATGTACGTCTCCGTGAAGAAGGACGGGAAGTGGGGCGTCATCGGCCGGAACGGGGCCTATATCGCCGAACCCGCCTGGGAAGGCGTCGTCCCCCTGGGAATGGACGATACCGGGGCCGATGTGATGTTCACCCAGATCCAGACGGGCTGGGGCCTGCAGGCCGGCGAGCGCGTCATTCTCCCGCACCAGTTCAAGTGGCTTTCGATGAACAACGCGAACACCAACGTCATCGCCAAACTCGAGAATGACAAAATGGGTGTGGCGAATATGCAGGGGCGCTTCTTTATGGAACCCGTGTACGACAAGATCGAGCGTTTCACCACCGAACTGGTCAAAGGCCAGGAATACTTCAAGGTTACCAAAGACGGCAAGGTGGGCCTGTACACCGCCGACGGCGTAATGGCCGCGGCGCCCGTCTACACCGAAGCTTCGGACTTCGAGATCCTGGCCCTGGGAGCCGAAACCCAGTCCTACAGCCAGTGGCTCAAGCGGGAGATCCGGCGCCTGGCCGCCACCAAGGACGAATTCGAAACCACCGCCGCCTTCGAGGCCCGGAAGGCCGATGACAAGCTCCTGATGGAGTATGTGAACAAAGTGATGCCGGACCCGGAGGCCGTCTTCGTCAAGCAATCCCTCGTTTTCACGCCCCGCAATCCGCACAAGGTGACGCTGTCGGCCTATAACGCCGATACGGAGCGCTTCGTGCTCACGGACAGCGCCACGCCGGCGTTCCCTTCCTATTTACTGCACATCCCGCTGGAGAAGGCCGCGGCCTTCAAGGAGGAGATGACTAAGGAAGGGAAACTGGACGAGGCCGCGAAAACCGCCGTGTATAAGGTAAAGGACGACCGCCTCTGGCTGGAAGATATGGTCTTCACCCTGGAGGACGGCAGCACGTATCATCTAAAACTGCAATAACCTATGAAAAAACTGATTTTCACTCTCCTGACGCTGGCTTTCCTGTTGCCGGCCGCCGCCCAGCGGACGCCCGTCAAGTCCCACGAATGGGCCTTTATGGGCCTGGAAGCCGGCTCCGGCGCCAACTGGTTCCAGGTCTCAGAACCCTACTCCCGTTCCGGCTTCGGCTTCGGCGACTTTTTCGTGGGGATGCATATGGAGTTCCTCTTCGGCAACCGGCAGCAGCACGGCATCTTCGTGAACGAGGGTGTCCAGTGGCTCAAGGGTAAGTTCAAGAGTACGGAATATGACGGCCAGGTGTCCGGCAAGGTGATTAACCTCTATGTGAGGCCCGGCTACAAATACACCTTCCGCAACGCGATGTTCATCGAAGTGTATCCGCAGCTGGACATTCCGATGAACCCTACCATCACGGACCCCCACGTGAACAATCCGAGGGAGTACACTCCTCCCGCAACGGACAAACAGGCCATCGGCTTCGGCGTCGGTGCGGGCTGGGGCTACAACTTCTCCGACAACCTGGCGATGGTAATGCGCCTCACCCAATCCTTCACGAATATGTTTGACGGCGACAGGGCGGACACCTACGGCGAGTGGTTCAGTCCCGGTGCCTGCAAAGGCAACCTGATGTTCGAGATGGGCTTCATCCTGGGCTTCGGGCTGTAGTTGCATCCTTGAGAAAATAACGGTACATTTGCATTCGACCGGGTTTCCGTGTCGAATGTAATGGAAATGAGACGTTTCTGCAGCATATTCCTCCTGCTGCTGGGCTGCTGCCTGGCGGGCGCCCAGGCGCGCTTCGTCAACTACGGCAGCGAGGAAGGACTGAACGCCGGCAGCGTCTATGCCATCGCGCAGGATGCCGACGGTTTCCTGTGGGTGGGCACCCGGGGCGGCCTGTACCGTTTCGACGGCGCCCGCTTCCACCTCTCCGGCGAACCCGTGCGCGTAACCGCCCTCACGGTAGATAAAGAGAATCACCTTTTTGTAGGAACCGCCCGGGACAAGGTGCGGGCGCTGATGACGGATTCCGACGGCTTCGTCTGGGCCACCATCGGCGACAGCACCCTGGTGAAGTATTCCTGGAAGGACGGCTGGCACGAGGAGCTGCGCACCTGGTACGACAAACGCTACCACGAGGGCGATTACCCGTATTTTCAGTTGTTTGAGGACTCCGAGGGCAACATCCGCCCGGCCGGGCGCATCGTCCGCAACCACTATTTCACGGACAGGAACAACCCCCGGATCGTGTATCCCTTTGGGAGGGAAGGGGGTACCTGCATCGGCAGTTACGCGGAAGTGAACGGGACGCTCTATGGCTTCGACGACCATACCTCGGAATTGTGCCGGATCGAAAGGAGTGCACGTCCCTCCATCGGCCGCCTCCCCGTCGCCCACGCACGGCTGCTCACAGACCACGAAGGCCGCCTCTGGGCCGCCGGCTCCGGCGGTCTGGGGCTCGTGAACCTGGAAAAACCGGAAGCTACCCTCGTTTATCGGCACGACGCCGACGACCCCCACTCCCTCGCCTCGCAGGAACTCTACTGCATCTTCGAGGACCGGGAAGGGAACCTCTGGGTGGGCGGTGACAACGGCCTCAGCGTCCTCTGCCCCGCCCTGCAGCAGGTGCAGTGCCTCGACATCCCCTCCCGGCAAATCACCGCCCTGATGGCCTCCCGTGACGGCAAACTCTGGGTCGGAACCGCGGATAACGGTGCCTTTATCCTATCCCTGAAGGGGGAGGGTGTCCTCCATGCCGGAACATCGGCCCCCTATTCAGTGACGGCGTGGAGGATACCCTCCCCCGAAGGGCAGATTAACACCAACGGACGGGTTTCGGCGCTGTACGAGGACCGGAACGGGACTATTTACATCGGCCTGTGGAACAATACCGGATTCCTTATAAGGGAGAACGGGCGCACGCTGAAAGGCGTGGTGTCCGGCCCCATCCCCAAGGCGCAGGCGAAGGCCGCCAGCGGCGACCGCATCACCTCCAACTGGATTGCGGATTTCCTGGAAGACAGCCGTGGCCGATTCTGGGTGGTCACGTGGGAAGGCGTCGGCCTCAACGAATGGGACCGCAAGACCGGCCGGACCCTGCCGCCGGAATGGCTGAGTCCCTTCTGGTATCCGTCGGCGCAGGAAGATTCGGCCATCTACCTCAGTTCCAGGCTGGGCACGCGCCTCATCGAAGACGCCAACGGGAATTTGGTCTTCGGTACTTCAGAGGCCGGATTCAACATCATCGACAAGGATTCCGGACTGGTGACCAAATACTATAAAGGGAATTCCTCCATTCCGGACGACTATGTGAGCGACCTCTGCATTGCCCCTACCGGCGAGCTCTGGGCAGCCACCCACGGCGGGCTCTGGAGTCCTTCCGGGGCGCATTTCCTGGACGGAAAGCTGGTGCAGTCGCTGCGCTTCGACCGCAGCGGCCGCCTCTGGGCCGGTACGGAGGACGGGCTCTGGTTCATCGAGGCCGACGGCAGCGCGGGCCGGGCCGGGAAAGCCCTCGGCTTCCCGTCGGACCTCTATGCCGAAAAAGCCGCCTGCGTCCTCCCGGACGGCCGTCTGGCCTTCGGCGGCACCGGCGGCGCAGCGGCGTTCCATCCGGACAACCTCCTCGCTTCCGGCGCAACCGGGGACCTCTTCCTGACGGACTTCATCCCCGACGGGACTTCCCTCCGTTTCGCCTTCAGCGTACGGAACCTTCCCCACGCCGCCCTCCTGCAGTACCGCTACCGCATTTCCGGCGTGGACAAGGAGTGGATATCGGCCTCCTTCCCGAACCTGGAGGGGCGCTACAACGGCCTCTTCCCGGGGCACTATGCGCTGGAGATTCAATGTACGGATTTCTTCGGCCGATGGCAGGAGCCCGTCTTCACCCACGCCTTCCGCATCCGTCCCGCGCTATTGCTCCGCTGGCCCTTTATGCTGCTGTACCTGCTGCTCGTCGGCGGGGCCGTCTGGCTCCTCGTCCGTTACCTGGAAAACCGGCAGCGGGCGAAGTTGCTGCAGGAAGAACTGGACACCCGGAACCGCTTCTTCGGCATCGTTTCGCACGACCTGCGCGGCCCGGTCTCCGGGATCAGGAACCTGGCCTCCGAACTGGAGAAAGCCCCCGACGGGGAACTCCGGGACGGCGTGAAGGCCATCGGCGGGGCGGCCCGGCATACGTCGGCCCTGCTGGAAAACCTGCTGATGTGGTCCGTGAACCAGAAGGGCGTACTGGTGCCCGTACGGCGCGAGGTGCCGCTCGCCGCCCTGGTGGAGGAAGCCGCAGCGGGACGCCCGGTCCGGACGGAAATCCCGGAAGGACTCACCCTCGTCACCGATCCGAATATGCTCACCACCTGCCTGAGAAACCTCCTGGACAACGCCTTCAAGGTGTCGCCGGAGGAGGTGCGGCTGCAGGCATCGGCCACCCATATCGTCATTACCGACCACGGGCCGGGAATGCCGGAAGAAGTGCTTCAGACGCTCTCCAGGCCCGGGCACCTGGGGCTCGTGATTACCCGCGAACTACTGGAGAAACTGGGGGCGTCGCTCCAGGCCCGGAACCTTCCCGAAGGAGGCTGTGAAATAACGATAACCTTATGATAAAAGTTCTGCTTGTAGAAGACTCCACCGTCTTTGCGATGGGTCTGAAAATGGCCCTGGAGGGCCGTAAGGATCTGACGCTGGTCCAGCACGTGGTCACTTCCGGGGCCGCCGTGGCCTGGCTGAACGCCCATCCCGATGAGGCCGACGTAGCCGTGGTGGACATCACCCTGGAGCAGCAGACCGACGGTCTCACCCTGCTGGGCATCCTCCGCGAAGCATTCCCTGGCGTCGCCGCCCTGGTTCTCTCCCACTATAAGATTCCCGCCTACATCATCCAGTCCATCACCTACGGCGCCCGCGGCTACCTGGCCAAGGATTCCGCCCCGGAAGAGGTGGCCGATGCCATCGTGCGGGCCGCCGCCGGCGACTGCATCTTCTTCGGCGACACCATCCCCGAGCGGCAGATCACCCGCCTGTTCGGCGGCGAGGAGAACCTCCAGGCCAGGCGGCCCCAGAACCTCTCCCCCAAGGAACTGGAGGTGCTGCAACTGGTCACTTCCGGCTACAGCAATTCCCAGATTGCATCGGCCCTGAACGTGGCCACCACCACGGTGGACAGCTACAAGGAGCGTATCAAGGGGAAGTTCGGCCTGGACTCCCTGGTGGAATGCGTCGCCCAGGCCGTCGCCCAGGACCTGGTGCAGGTGCGATAAGTTTTTGAGGGCGGGCCTTGCAAACTCTGTTTTTTTTCGTACCTTTGCAGTCCCGTCCGCTGTGACGGAGTTTCAACGCTTTAAGCCCGGAGGGGTGGGTGAGTGGCTGAAACCAGCAGTTTGCTAAACTGCCGTACGGGTTATTCTGTACCACGAGTTCGAATCTCGTCCCCTCCGCCAAGCGTTTGATTTACAGCCGGTTGCGAAAGCAACTGGCTGTTTTTTGTGGTATAAGTCCTTTATAACAGCTGCCGCCTTAAATCACCGGCGCCGGTGAAAAGAATGCCCCGGATGCCCACGGCCTCGGCGCCGCGGAGATTGGACGCGCGGTCATCGATGAAAATGCATTCTGCAGGATTAAGATGATAGCGGTCCAGCAGGATGTGATAGATTTCAGGATAGGGCTTTAGGCAATGCTCTTCCCCGGAGACCACCATTCCGTCCAACAGGCGGAAGATGCGATACCGGTCCCGGACCTGGCAGAAAGTTTCGGATGACCAGTTGGTGAGCCCGTAAAGCGGACAGCCCTTTTCCTTGAGCTCCTGCAGCAGGGAATACATTCCCTCGATTTCGTCGCCCATCATTTCTATCCAGCGATGGAAATACATTTCAATCTCCCGGGCCCACTCGGGATGGATGGCGGAGAGTTCCGCCACGCCTTCGCAGAAGGGTTTTCCCGCATCCATCTGTTCGTTCCAGGCCATCGTGCAAATGTTCGCCAGGAACCAGTCGGTCTTCGCCGCATCCCCGAAGTGCTTGTCATACAGGTGGTGAGGATTCCAGTCCACCAGTACGCCGCCGAAATCAAAAATCAGTGTCCTCATCCGGTACTGGCAGCTAAAGCGAACGGCTCCACAGCGCCCGGACTTCTTCCCATTTGTAATACGGGAAGCCTTCCAGGCCCACGATGACAGTTTCACGCTCATTCAGGAGAGGTTTCACCAGGACCTCTCCTTTTTTGTTCTTGTAGAAAATGAGCTGGAAGTTGCCGGCGAACGGGGAATAACGCCAGGCCGGCCAGTCCACGCTTTCTTCGAAGGTGCGGCGCTCGGCTACGCCGGAAAGGCCCAGGCGGGCGCTCGCCGCCAGAAGTTGAAAGTCGTGGCCGAAACGCAGGTCTGCGGCAACGGCGCCCGTGGCAATGGCTGCATCGGCCCGCTCGATAATATCCCGGATGAGGCTGTCCGTGCCGGGCATACGCTCGTCGCCCATCTCCACGCTGTTGCACTCATTCATATAGAGGCTTATGTTCTTCCCCTCCCCGAAAAACAGGAGATCCGGCCACTCGAACAGATCGAACAGGCGGTCGTCCAGGCCGAAGGCGGGACAGACGCTGGCCACCTCGTAGTTCCGCCGCATTAAGCGCTCGGGGTTGTTATCCACGATAGCGCGGCCGGCTTCAGGATCGGTGAAAATGCGTTTTAGGAAAGCCTCCGTGCCATACGTGTGCTGTTTCCCCCATTCCTTCTTCCACGCGTTCGTGCGGCTGGACATCTCCCTGGTGTGGTCCGAACTCAGTATTGACATCAGTCTCTCCCCGGAGTCCCAGCTCACATCCAGGTCCTTCTGCAGGGAAAGCAGTTCGCCGGTAAAGGCCGCCATGCTCACCAGTACGCGGGGAACGATGCTGGAGCGGGCGACGATCTTCTTGCTGCCCTTGCGGAAGACATTCTTGTTATTGACATACATCCGATGGGCAATCTGCCGGTGTTCCTGCGCCCCCAGCGGGGTGAGCCGGCCGTCCATACCGGCGTGCAGGACTATCACAGAATCCACCAGCTGCATCGCCGCCTTCCCCTCCGCGGTGAGAATGCCGGCGGAATCGGCCTTGTGATACCAACCGGAAAGCTGCTCGTAGTTGCGATACTTGTTGTTCCAGTTGTTACGGGACCCGTGACGGCCGTAATGGCTGATATAGAAGGGCTTATACCCTTTGGGTACGCGCGTTTGCGGGCCGGGGATGAACTCATAGGGGGCCGTGTTCGCGCAGGTGCGGTGCACGTTCGCCTTGTAGTCGGCGAGCAGGGCCTCCCGTTCGCTCTGGGCGAAAAGCGCCAGCGGAAGCAGGATGAGGAGCAGGGTTAAGAGTCGTTTCATTCCTGTTTGGGTTTTGCGACCAGCCAGAGGCCGGTCATCGTGAAGACCGCGTTGAGCGGCAGCAATTCATAACTGAAGCGGTAGCCGCCGAACCAGGCGACGGAATTCAGGTCCAGGATAAGGCAGAGGATGGGGGCGAGGACGGCCACCAGGGGCACCCAGCGGTCGCGGACTTCCCGTTTGAACAGCAGGCCGAAGGCAAAGAGCCCCAGGATGGGCCCGTAGGTATAGCTGGCCAGCCGATACACCGCGTCGATGACGCTGGTGGAGTTGAGGGCGGCGAAAACGAGGATGCTCACCGCCATCAGGACGGCCATCCCCGTGTGCACCCAGGTGCGTTTTTCGTCCTTCCCGCCCAGGATGTCTATGGTGAAGGAAGTAGTAAGGGCCGTAAGGGCCGATCCTCCCGCCGGGAAGCCCGCCATCACGAGCCCCACGACGAAGAGCCCCGCCACCAGCCAGGAGGCCGGCAAGGTGCCGGACCAGGCGACGGCCGGGAAGAGGGCATCCCCAGTGGCAGTGATTCCGTGCAGGGCGGCGTATTGGTAAAGGTAGACGCCCAGGAACAGGAAGAGGGTAATCACCACGATCTGCAGCAGGACGCTCACAATCAGGTTTTTCTGGGAGTCTCTGAGGTTCTTGCAGGCCAGGGTGCGCTGCATCAGGTCCTGGTCCAGGCCGGTGCAGGCCACCACGGTGAAAAGGCCTCCCAGCAGCTGCTTGAAGAAGAACTGCGGATGGTTCACGTCGTCGAAGTAGAAGACGCGCATCATCCCGCGGTCCGGCGCCCCCACCTCCCGGCCGATGAGCACCAGGCACAGCACCACGGAGAGGAGCATCGCCACCGTCTTGGCGATATCCAGGCCGATGACGGCCCGCACCCCGCCCCGCACCGTGTAGAGCCATTCCAGCAGCATCACCACCAGCGTGGTGACCCAGAGCGGAATGCCGGCAGGCGCACACACCAGCTGCTGCAGCACGGCAATCATCAGGAACAGCCGCACGGAAGCCCCCAGCATCTTGGAAACGAAGAAGAACCAGGCACCAGTCTTATGAGAAGATACGCCGAAGCGCCTGTCCAGATACTCGTACACCGAGACCACGTTCAGCCGGAAATAGAGCGGGGACAGCACGAAGGCGATGACCAGATAGCCCAGGAAAAAGCCCAGGCACATTTGCAGATAGCCGAAACCCACGTTCCCTACCATCCCGGGGACCGAGACGAAGGTCACCCCGGAAAGGCAGGAGCCGATCATCGCGACGGCTACCTTCCACCAGGCGGTGGAACGGGACCCGTAGAAGTCCTTCTTAGGCATTTTTCAGGTTTTCTTTAAAGGAACGGCCCACGGGGAGCTTTTCCTTCACGCCCATCAGCTGCACCTCCGTTCCCTTGCGTTTTTCCAGACGCCAGAGCGGCACGATGTAGGAGCGGTGGATGCGTACGAACTTCCCTTCCGGAAGCAGGTCCATCACGTTTTTGAGGGCGATCTGCGAGACCACGTCCTCCCGATGGTCCAGGTGGAAGCAAGCGTAGTTGTTGCGCCCTTCGATGTACTGGATGGCCGAGAGCGGCAGATGCACCGTCTTATAATCGGCCTTCACCAGGATTTCCCCGGCGATGGCTTCCCCGGCGTCCGTGCGCCGGCTCTCCAGAGCCTCGGCCGCCGCCGTTTCCTGGTCTTCGGCCTCCTTCACTTCCGTGAGGGCTTTCAGGCGGGCGCTCAGATAGCCCACCGGGATGGCATAGGCGTTCACGGCCAGGAACAGCACCCACATCGCCCGCACGTGCGGGAGCATCTGCCCCACCCGGGAGCCGGGCGTGACGGGGAAACTGACCGGCGTGAAACTCATCAGCACGTTCACGGCCACCATCAGGAAAAGGACGCCCGCCGCCGTGAGGGCGCTGCTGCGTCCTTCTTGGACCAGCATCGGCCCCAGGACCTTGCGGCCCAGCACCCAGACGCCGTAGAGCCACAGGACGTACAGCAGGACATAGTCCAACTGCACCGCGGCCCATTCGCTCACGGGGAACAGGAACAGCATCCCCGGCAGCACGGCTGCGCAGAAGATGACATCCAGCCAGAGGACTGCCTTCACGGCTTACAGCTCATAGCCCGCGAATTCCACGTCGCGGGCGGCGCGCTCTTTCAGATCGGCCCTTCTGTAGGCCTTCTGGAGGTATTTGTTCACTTCTTCGGCCGGCTTACCCTGACGGGCGGCGATGATGGCCTTGAGATACCATACTTTCGGATCGCCGCAGTGGGCGGTCTTCATCGCCTGGTCCAGCCGGTCCGTGAGGATGAGGGCCAGGACGCTGTTGTGGCAGCAGCCCTGGGGCTTCTCCAGCACGCGGGCGGCTTCTTCATACTCGCCGGTGAGGATGAGCACGGTGCCCAGGTTGGCCTTGGCTTCGGGGGTTCCGCTGCGGCGGAAGAGGTCCTCCGCGGCTTTGAGTTCATCCTTATGCAGGGCCAGCACGCCCTTGGCGTTGAGTACGTCGGGATCTTCGGCGAGTTCCTTCAGGCCGGCCTCGGCTTTGTCGTCCTTGCCCTGGTTCAGGTACAGGACCGCGAGGTTGTACTGGGCCCGTTCGCTGCCGAAGCGCTCGATGGCCTTCTTATAGGTGCTTTCCTTCTGGGCCGCATCCTTGGTGATGGAAGCGACGCGCAGGAGGGCTTCCTCGTCCAGGACGCTCTCGTTGTTGGAAAGGAGTTCTTTCAACTCCTCATTGGTGTAGTTCTTCACCTCCACGTTGGCGATGAGGCGGGCGCGGCGCAGCTCCGGCAGGACCTCCCCCTTGAGGGCGGTGAACACCTGCGACATATTGCGGATTTCGTTCTCCCGGACGGCAGGATCGCTGTACATAGAGAGGACGCGCAGGATGAGGTTCTTGTCCTCCAGGTCGCTTTCCTGGACCAGCTGCTGGAAGCCTTCCCAGTCTTCGCCCACGCTGCGCACGGCCGGGGCGTCCTTGTCCTTGGTGAGCTGTTTGTAGGCCTTCTGGGCGCTGGCGCCGCGGCTCTCCGAGAGCTCGTTGTTCTTGTTCTCCGCGCCTTCCGGGGAGGCGTAGGCCACGATCTCCGTGGAGACGGAGGCGCCATCCGCCTTGGCGGCTTCCAGGGCGGCCAGGAAATCCTTCACGCTCTGGCCCTTCAGCTCCGAGGAGCGGACGTCCGAGCTGTTCACCAGGTACTTGATCTGGCCTTCGGTGGTGGAGGAGATGACATCCTGGTAATTATCGGCCTTCACGGCAAGGTTGCCGCTGCGCTTGACCAGCATATAGGTGGTGTTGCAGCCATCGGCCACCTTCTTCACGGGCAGGGCGATGCTCTTCTTGCCGGCGGTCACCTTCCCGCGCAGCTCCAGATAGCACTTCTCCATCCCTTCCACATACTCGAAATGTACCCTTTCGCTCACTTTCTGACCGTCCTTGGACACTACCTTGTAGTTGTCCTTCACGTCCTCGCCCTGGTATTTGAAGGGCTTCATCGGGGCTTCCCCGCCGTCGTACACGATTACGGGCGTCACCTCCAGAATGGCGCTGGGATGGAAGTAATCCTTGGGGTAGGTGACCGAGACCACGGCATCGATGGTGCCGCCCACAGCCTCCAGTACGGGAGGGTTGCATTCCACCTTCACATTCTCGGCCATCTGGGCCATTTTTTCAGGAGAGGCGCAGGCAAACGCAAGGAGCGCCGCGGCCAGTAAGAGGATGATTTTTTTCATATCTGTTGTTCGTGTTAAGTTTCACATCAAGCACAAATGTACATATTTTTTTGTAAATTTGCACGCCTATGGACCTACAAGCACTCAAGAACAAATACGATATAATCGGCAACGATCCGGCCCTGAACGACGCCCTGGAAACAGCGGTGAAATTCGCGCCCACAGACCTCTCCGTGCTCATTCAGGGAGAGAGCGGCGTGGGCAAGGAGAACGTGGCCCGCATCATTCATCAGTTCAGCCAGCGGCGGCAGGGTAACTTCTTCGTGGTAAACTGCGGCGCGCTGCCCAAGGAACTGGTGAACTCGGAACTCTTCGGCCACGTAAAAGGCTCCTTCACGGGCGCCGTGGACAACCGCAAGGGTTATTTCGAGGAGGCCGACGGCGGCACGCTCTTCCTGGACGAGATCGCGGAGCTCCCGCTGGAGAGCCAGGCCCTGCTGCTGCGCGTGCTCCAGAGCGGCGAATACCGCAAGGTGGGTTCCAATAAGGTGGAGCACACGGACGTGCGGATCGTCGCGGCAACGAACACCCATCTGTACGAAGCGGTCAAGCGCGGAAAATTCCGCGAGGACCTCTATTTCCGCCTTTCCGCCGCCCAGCTGCGCATCCCGCCGCTGCGCGAAAGAAAAGGGGATATCTACTTGTTGTTCAGGAAGTTCACTTCGGATTTCTCGGAGGTGTACGGAATGTGCAAGATCAGCCTGCGGCCGGATGCCATCCGCCTGCTGGAAAGCTACCGCTGGCCCGGGAACATCCGCCAGCTGCAGGGCTTTACCCAAAGCCTCACGGCCCAGCTTTCCGTGAAGGTGACGCCCACCCGCCAGCGCATCGAGCTGGGGGCGGAAGACCTGCAGCCCCTCATGCCCGGCGAACAGGGGGAGCCTATTCCTATGCTGTACGAAGGGCCGCAGCCCTCGGGACCCGCCTTCGGGGCCGATGAACGCCAGGCCCTCATCAAGGCCATCTTCGACCTCAAGCAGGAGGTGGATACGCTGAAGGCGCGCCTGGACCGCCGCGAGCTTCCGTCGGCCCCCGCAGCCGCCCCCGCGGAGGAGGAGGCCGAATGGCAGGAGCAGGAGGAATTCCCCGCCACCCCGGAAGAGGCCACCCTGAGCGTACGCCGCAACGAGGAAGAACTCATCCGCGCCGCCCTGGAGAAATACCACGGCAACCGCAAGAAAGCCGCCGAGGAACTGGGGATGAGCGAGCGCACCCTGTACCGCAAACTCCCGCCGGAATACCGCAAGAAATGAAGCGTTTAGCCCTCATATCGGCCCTCCTTTTAATGGTGGCGTCCTGTGGCATCTACTCGTTCACGGGCACCTCCATCCAGGCCGACGTAAACACCATCACCATCCCCTACGTGGAATACAAGGCCCTGCGCGTGAACCCCTCCCTGGCGGGCGACCTCACCGAGGCCCTGAAGGAGAAGTTCCGCAAGCTCACCCGCCTGGAGCAGGTGGACGTGGACGGGGACCTGGAGCTGGTGTGCGAGGTGAGCGGCTACGACGTGAAGGCCACCGCCGTGACGGCCGATGAACAGGCCGCCCAGAACCGCCTCACCGTCACCGTGAAAATCGACTTCGCCAACAAGAAATATCCGGAGGACGACGTTTCGAACAAGTCCTTCAGCGCCTACGAAGACTTCGACGCCACGATGTCCCTGGACGCCGTGGAAGCCACTTTGTGCGAGACCATCATCGAGAAACTGGTGGAAGACATCTTCAATGCGACCGTAGCCCAATGGTAGGAAGTTCCCGGCATATCGACCTGCACCGGCTCACCCTGGACGAACTCACGGGGGTGGTGAACCTGTACCCCTGGTACGCCGCCGCCCGGATGGAGCTCTGCCGCCGGATGTTCGCCCTGGGCCCGGACGCCTGGAGCGAGGAAGAATTCGCTTCGCAGGCCCTCTATGTGGCCGACCGGGGCCGATTCTCCCAGATGGTGCGCAGCGCCGCCAGGCCCGGCTTCGAGGATGCCGATGCGCAGAAACTCGTGGCCGCGATGCTGGAGGCCCCCGCGGAGGAAACGCATTCCGTCCACGTGGTGGGCGGGGACTATTTCTCCCAGGCCCAGTACGACAAAATGCGGGAAGGCGGCGAGAGCGCCGGCATCTTCTCGCGGATGGCCCTCCAAAGCCAGTCGGACGCCCCTGTCGCCGTGAGCGAGGCCGGTCCCATCGCGGAACGTTTCACCACCGAAACCCTCGCCTCCATCTTCCTGGAACAGGGCCAATACGATGAGGCGAAACGCATTTATTCCCGCCTGATGTTGGATATTCCGGAAAAAAGTGCTTACTTTGCATCCCTTATTGAGAAAATAGACAATTTATGAACGCAGCATTCACCATCCTGGTTGTCCTGATTATTATTGCAGCTATTCTTCTGATTGCGGTCGTCCTCCTGCAGAACGGCAAGGACGGCGGCCTGGCAACCAACTTTACATCGGCCAACCAAACCCTGGGCGTGCGCCAGACGGCCACCATCCTGGAAAAAGCCACCTGGTACCTCGTGGCCTTCATTCTGGTCCTGAGCATCATCACCGTATTTGTGGCCCGTGGCGGCACCCAGCGCGGCAGCAACGACGCCCTCTCCACTGAAATCCTCAACCAGACCGAGGAAGTCACCGAGCAGATGCCGGACTTCTCCGTCACCCAGGAGAATCCCGAAGCCCCGGAGGCCGAATAAGCAGTTCCTGCCATTTTGTCAGTTCCGGACCATCGGAACGGAGATTGAAGATAAGCGCTTGCCCTGCCACAGGGCAGGCGTTTATTGCATTATGGCTATGGAAAACAATAATAATTCATTTCTGGACCGCTTTGCGATCAATCTGAACGAACGGGCTGCGCAGGGGAAGCTGGATCCCGTAATCGGCCGCGACGACGAAATCCGCCGCGTGCTGCAGATCCTCTCCCGGCGCACCAAGAACAACCCCATCCTGGTGGGCGAGCCGGGCGTGGGCAAGACGGCTATCAGCGAAGGCATCGCCCAGAACATCGTGAACGGGCAGGTGCCGGAAAACCTCAAATCCAAGAAAGTCTATTCCCTGGATATGGGCGCGCTCATCGCGGGCGCCAAATACCAGGGCGAGTTCGAGGAACGTCTGAAGGGCGTGGTGAAGGAAGTGGTGGACAGCGCCGGCGAGATCATCCTCTTCATCGACGAAATCCACACGCTGGTGGGCGCGGGCCGCAGCTCCGGCGCGATGGACGCGTCCAATATCCTGAAACCCGCGCTCGCACGTGGGGAACTCCGGACCATCGGCTCCACCACCCTGGACGAATACCAGAAGTACTTCGAGGCCGACAAAGCCCTGGAGCGCCGCTTCCAGATGGTGCTGGTGGACGAGCCTTCTCCCGCAGAATCCATCGCGATCCTGAGAGGGCTGAAGGAACGTTATGAAAACCATCACAAGGTGCGTATCGAGGACGACGCCCTCATCGCCGCCGTGAATCTGAGCCACCGTTATATCACCTCCCGTTTCCTCCCGGACAAGGCCATCGACCTGGTGGACGAGGCCGCTTCGAAACTGCGTCTGGAGATGAACTCCGTCCCGGAGCCCATCGACGACCTCAACAGCGCAATCCGGCAGAAAGAGATTGAGCGTGAGGCGATTAAGCGGGAGGGGGCATCGGCCAAGATGGACAAACTGGTGGCCGAACTGAAAGACCTCCAGGAGAAGCGCGAGGCCCTGATGAAGCGCTGGAACGAGGAGAAGGAGACGCTGAGCGGCCTGCAGAACGCCCGGCAGGAACTGGAGGACCTGAGCCTTCAGGCAAAGACGGCCGAGCGCAACGGCGACTACGCCCGCGTGGCGGAGATCCGCTACGGCAGGATGGCCGCTACCCAGAAGCGCATCGAAGAGCTCACCGCCAAGGCCGAATCCATCCAGGATCCCATCGTCACCGAGGCGGTTACGCCGGAGGATATCGCCGAGGTAGTGGCCAAATGGACCGGCATCCCGGTGAAGCGGATGCTGGAAAGCGAGAAGGAAAAACTGCTCCGGATGGAGACCGAACTCCACAAGCGCGTGGTGGGCCAGGACGAGGCCATCAAGGCGGTGGCCGATGCCGTCCGCCGCAGCCGCGCGGGCCTCTCCAGCGAGAAGCGGCCCATCGGCTCGTTCCTGTTTATGGGCACGACCGGCGTGGGCAAGACCGAGCTGGCGAAAGCCCTGGCGGAGTTCCTCTTCAACGACGAGAATATGATGACCCGTATCGATATGTCCGAGTACCAGGAGCGCCACACCGTCTCCCGGCTGGTGGGCGCGCCTCCCGGATACGTGGGCTACGACGAAGGCGGTCAGCTCACCGAGGCCGTGCGCCGGAAGCCCTATTCCGTGGTGCTGCTGGACGAGATTGAAAAAGCCCATCCGGACGTGTTCAACGTGCTTCTGCAGGTACTGGACGACGGCCGTCTCACGGACAACAAGGGCCGCACCGTGGACTTCAAGAACACCATCCTCATTATGACCTCCAACGCCGGGGCCGATATCATCCAGGGCTATATGGAGAAACTGCCGGAAGTGACCGGCGTGGATATGCAGGCCATCGCCACGCGCCGTTCCCTGTTGGACGAGTGCCGCGCCAAGGTGTTGGACGTGCTGAAGATGACCGTCCGGCCCGAGTTCCTGAACCGTATCGACGAGATCATTATGTTCGACCCGCTCACCAAGGCCGATATCCGCGAAATCCTCCACATCCAGGAAGCGGACCTGCGGACGAAACTCTCCCAGAGCGGCATCACGCTGGAATTCTCCCCGGCCTTCGAGGACTGGATGACCGAGCACGGCTACGACCCTGCATACGGCGCCCGTCCCGTCAAGCGGCTGATGCAGCGGGAACTGGTGAACCTCCTGGCTAAGAATCTGCTGGACGGCAGCATCAAAAAAGACTCCGCCGTAACGGTGGACGTTTCCGGCGGAGAGGTTGTGGTGCGATAACGCCTGCGACCATTCGCGGTCGCGGGGTGTCACCCCAGTGGCTTAAAATAGACAAATACCCCGCTTTTTGTCGAAACTCACCCACCGCCGGTGGATAAAAATGGACAAAAAAACCACTTTTTGTCGAAACTCACCCACCGCCAGGATACGATTGTGCGCTTTAACGGAGGTATGGTGCAGGCCTACGGCACGCGGATAAGATCGCCGTGCTCCTGGGAGACGGTCTCTTTCCAGAGCTCCGTGTAGCCGGGCCATTCCACTTTGGCGGGGATGCCCTTGCTATGCTCCGAGTGGATGAAGTTCCCGTTCTCGTCCTGGGGCTTCACGTTGCCGTCCATGAACTTCACCAGCAGTTCTTCCTCCAGCTGTTTCCAGGCCTTGAACTGGTCCTGAGCCGTCTTTACGGTGTATTCAGTGACGAATTTCGTCACCTTGGCGAAGGGTGTGCGGGACACCATCACATCCCCGTTCGCAGAGAGTTTCTTCTGGAGCTTGACCACGGCCTCGTTATAGAGAACCACGGCCATCGAATCGGCCGAATGGATCTTCCTCTCCGTCTGCTCCCATTCGAAGGCATCGGCCTTGGCACGCACGTACGGAGCCATAATGTTGTACATCTTGTAGCAGGCGTTCGAGACGCGGTTGTTGATCCAGAAGGAACTGGTGGCCGAATAGTGCAGCAGGTCCCCGTTCCCCTCCTTGAAGCACTCGGGTACCTTGGTGGTGCTGGTGTAGATGGGGGTGAGGTAGGAAGTGGCGGCGTCATCGGTGCCGAACCACAGGATGCCGCCCACCACGTCGGGCACGTAGTTGCGGGCCTGGCCCACCATCCAGAAGCCGGTCTGCTGGGTGGCGATGGCGCGCTCGTTCACATAGGTCTTTCCGTCGAATTCCCATTCCATCGGCCTCCAGCGGTAGGGAAGGCCGTTTCCGCCGGCGCCGATATCCTGGCTCATATCCATCGGCGTACCCTCGAAATGGTCGCGCATCACATCGGCCAGCTCCTTCACGCCCGCCTTCTTGCGCGGGAACACATAGAGGGGAAGGTCCCCGTCCAGGTTGTGGCCCAGCACATAGTCCAGGTAGTTGAAGGCGTCGCGGGTGACGGGATCGCCGTTTTCATCGTAGAAGGAGAACCAGCCGTCCGTGAGGATATTGAAAGCGCTCCACACGCGGGCGTCGCAGCCGCGGACGGTGCCGAAGTCGATGGGGCAGTAGGCCTTCTTGAAGCTGAATTCGCTGTCCAGGCCCTCGAAATAGCCTTTCCGCCGCGCGAAGGAAATCACGTCGGGCGCGTAGAGGCAGTTGTCCGGGTCGTCCATCGGGAACTTGCCAATGCGCGCCTGGTTGGCGTGGGCGCAGATGGCTCCGTCGGGGATGCGGACGGCCACCCAGACGATGCCCTTCTGCGTATTCACCCCGTTCTTCATATTCACCCCCTTGCCGATGAGTTCCATAATCCAGGCTTCGTTTTTATCGGCAATGGAGAAGGTCTCGCCCTCGGAGGCGTAGCCGTAGGTGTTGGCCAGGTCCACGATGATGTCGATGGCTTCCCGGGCCGATTTCGCCCGCTGCAGGGTGACGTAGATGAGCGAGCCGTAGTCGATGCCGCCGTTCTTGTCCTCCAGCTCCGGCCGGCCACCCCAGGTGGTCTCGGTGATGATCACCTGGTGCTCGTTCATATTGCCCACTGTCTGGTAGGTGTGGGGTACCTGCTCGATGTCGCCCAGGTAGCGGTTGCTGTCCCAGTCGTAGATTTCCAGCATCTTTCCGGCCTTCCAGTCCTTGGCGGGCCGATAGTAAAGCTCGCCGAAAAGGTAGTGGGAATCGGCCGCATAGGAGACCAGCACCGAGCCGTCGCGGGTGGCGCCGCGGGTGATGATGACGTTGGTGCAGGCCCCTGCCGGAGTGTAAAAGGCCAGTGCCGCAAGGGCTGTTAACGCTATCTGAAGAATGGTTTTTCGCATATCCATTTGGGCTTTTTCGATTAATTGCGTAATTTTGTCGTCTGACATCAACCTACAAAGGTATGAAAATTTATCGTTTATTGAGCGTTACGCTGTTTGCTCTCGTGTCGGTTTTCACCGCATGGGGGCAGGAACCCCAGCAGCCGCAGACTCCCGAGCAGAGGGAAAAACAGCTGATGGAGGCGGTGGACCGGGAGGTGCAGCGGCTCGGTAGACTTCTGGACCTGGAGTACTGGCAGGAGTTTTACGTGGACTCCACGCTCACGCACGATTTCCGCGAGATGACCACGGAACTGGAAGGAATGCAGCGCGCGAAAGTGGAGAACACGGACCTGTACATCAGCGTCCAGGACAAGTGGATGGAGCGGATCGACAGCAGCTACCGGCGCTTCTTCACGGAGGAGCAGTGGAAGAAATACTGGAAGTCCGGAGGGAAAAAAGCCCAGCAGGAAAGAGACAAAAGGAAAAAGAAATAATATGAAGGAAGCGATTGAGAGAATTATGGCCGAACTGGCCGATCTGAAAGCCGCCACCCAGAAGGAAGCGGAGGAAGCCCGCGTGCGTTTCCTCGGGAAGAAGGGCGAAGTGACCGCCCTGATGGAGCAGTTCCGCAGCATCGCCCCGGAACTCAAGCGCGAGTACGGCCAGAAGCTCAACGAGCTCAAGAAATACACCCAGGCCAAAATCGAGGAACTGAAGGCTGCGGCCGATGCCTCCGCGGTGGCCTCCGGCGCCCCGAAAGAGGACCTTTCGATGCCCGGCGACGCCTTCCCGCTGGGGAGCCGTCACCCCGTTTCCATCGTCCGGCAGCAGATTGTGGACATCTTCCGCAAGTTTGGCTACGACGTGGCCGAGGGTCCGGAAATAGAGGACGACTACCACGTGTTCGAGGCCCTGAACTTCCCGCCGAACCACCCGGCCCGCGAGATGCAGGATACGTTCTTCGTGAGCACCGGTCACGTGAATCCGCTCCTTCTCCGCACCCATACCTCTTCCGTGCAGGTGCGTACGATGGAGACGCAGGATGTCCCCATCCGCGTGGTCTGCCCCGGACGCGTGTTCCGCAACGAGGCCATATCGGCCCGCGCCCACTGCATCTTCCACCAGGTGGAGGGCCTCTACATTGACAAAGACGTTACGTTCGCGGACCTCAAGCAGGCCATTCTGCTCTTCGCCCGCGAGATGTTCGGCCCGGACACCCAGATCCGGATGCGGCCCAGCTACTTCCCCTTCACCGAGCCTTCGGCCGAGGTAGACGTGAGCTGCAACATCTGCAAAGGGAAAGGCTGCAACATCTGCAAAGGCACAGGCTGGCTCGAGATCATGGGCTGCGGGATGGTGGATCCGAACGTGCTCAAGGCCAGCGGCATCGACCCGTCCAAGTATTCCGGCTTTGCCTTCGGGATGGGCGTGGAGCGCATCGCGATGCTCAAGTGGCAGGTGAACGACCTTCGCCACTACTTCGAGAACGATATGCGTTTCCTCTCCGAATTCGCCACCGCCACGGAGGTGTAAGGCGCAATTATTCCCAGAATATGGTACAAGTTTGCCAAAGTTTTTATAACTTTGGTTTAGATTTTTGTATTCTTTTGAAAGAATTTTAGAAATCGCACGCACTAAGTAACCAATTTTTAAACACTATTATGCGCAAACTAATCACTGTATTCGTAATCGCGCTGGTCGCAGCATCAGCAGCCTTTGCACAGAAAGCCGCCAAGTACAATCAGTACGGCGTGGCTGTTCAATCCGACGTTCTGGACGTTGAGGCCCAGGACGGTATTTTGGTCATGGAATCCCCTACTTCCAAGTACAAGATGTGGTTCGATGTCCGCGTTCAGACCGATGCCGCCGTCTTCTTTGGCGCCCCTTCCTATGCCGACAAGATTGGTAACGGAGTGAGCATCCGCCGCGCGCGTTTCGCCGTGAAAGGCCAGGTGGACGAGAACTGGTACGGAGAGTTCGATATGGACCTCGCCAACGGCCTGGTAGAACTGAAAGACGCCATTTTGCGTTACACCGGCGTCCCGAATCTGGAACTTCAGGTAGGTAACTTCAAGGAGAACTTCTCCCTTCAGCGCAACACCACCTCGCGTTACCTCCAGTTCATCGAGCGCCCGATGGTATGCTCCGCCCTGGCCCCCTCCCGCCACGTGGGTATCAACGCCAAGTATGCCAAGGACTGGATTTGGGCCAGCGCCGGTTTCTTTGGTCCGGAAATCGCCGGCTCCGAAGAGTGGGGTTACATTGCCGACAACAACAAGGACTTTGGTTACAACGCCGGCTACTCCCTCACCGGTAAAGTGGTTTTCCGCCCGTTGTACAAGATGGAAGATGCCAGCCTGCACATCGGCGGTGCCGTTTCCTACCGCACCCCGAAAGCGAGCCAGGAAAAATACGGCATGTATCGCGCCAGCGCCCGCAACTCCACCAGCATCAACCGCAAGAAATACATCGACACGGACGACCTTCCCGGCTATCACCACAACCTTCTCTGGACTGTGGAATTAACCGGCCACTGGAAGGGCCTCCGCTACGAAGGTGCTTTCATGCAGGATGTCGTTTCCTTCAAACCCGATGCGGTGGATCCCACTCCCAAGAAATTCTGGGGCTGGTATGCACAGGCCGGTTACCTGCTCTTCGGCGGTTCTCAGCGCTATGATGCCAACGGCGGCAAATACACCAAGATTAAACCCGGCAAAAAGTGGGGAGACCTTGAACTGTGTGCCCGCTATGAATACTGCAACCTTACCAGCGGCAACGTTTGGGGTGGCGCCGCCCAGGCTTACACCGTGGGCCTGAACTACTGGGTCACCAACAACGTGAAGATGCAGTTGAACTACCAGTTCAATGACAATGACCGTTATGCCAACGGAAAAGGCAAGCTCTTCGTTGGCAACGATGTCAATGGCAATCCCACCAAGGATCCCGCCAAGGTGGCGGCTCCCACCGGAAAGGGTGGTGTAGACTACCACATGCTGGCCGTTCGTTTCGAAATCGACTTCTAAAATAGTAAAGCCTTATGAAAAAGATATTATTTGCTTCCCTTGTAGCCCTGTTGGCGCTCACTGCCTGTGTGAAGGACGAAATATACCCATACGCCGCCATCGACGAAGTAGAGTACACCTATGCCTATGATGCCGCCACTCCGGTCGATATCACGGCCATGGTTTCCTCATTTGTAGATATTATTAGTGCCAAACTCTTCTATACCGCCGGCGACGCCGAGGAAGTGGTTCAGGATATGATAAAAAATGAGGCAGGGGCCTACGCCGCCACCATTCCCGCCTTCCCGATGGGCACTGTTGTGAAATACCATACCGAGTTCACAACTGCCGCTGGTGTAACGACGTCGAAAGAGACCAACTACACCGTAGGCGTCACCCCTCCCAACTACAAGGCCATCAAACTGAACGAGCTCAACGGAAACGATAAATTCATTGAATTAATCAATACCGGTGGTGCCGACGTGGAACTCGATGGGATGTATATCGAAAAAGACGGAAAACTCGTCTGGACGGCACAAGCTACGCACAAACTCGCTCCTGGCGCCCTCCTCCTGCTGTACAGCGAAGATGTCGTCGTTACCGGCGAGGCCCAGGAAGGGTATGACGCTACGCTGGTCTTCGCCTCCGGCCTCTCTGCCAAGAAAAACGTTACAGTCGTTCTATACAATCCTTCTAAAAAGGCGGTGGACTACTTTAACCTTACCGGTTATGCCGAAAAGTGTGCCGCCTCATACAGCCGCGTTGGGGCCGATTATGCCTTCGATAAATGGTATCACACGGCCGCAACGCCCGGTGCCGCCAACGCCGAAGACTCTTCTAAACCCGTAGTTGGACTTACTGAATTGAATTAATATTATGGCAGAACTTAAGATCGGCGAACAGTCAAAGCCGCGCTTCGAATTCCGCAGCTTCGGACAGTGCTTCTGCGAGGCACACAAAAGGATGGCGCGCCTGAGCGTTCCCGTACCCGAAAAGGTATGGGAGCGCCAGAGCGACGAGATCTACATCATCTCCGCCAAGAACGACATCAACAACACCAAGATCCGCGACGGGAAGATGGACATCAAGACCTATGTCCAGACCGTGGACGGCTTCGAGCAGTGGAACCCCCTGATGAAGGGCGAGTTCCCCATCTCGAAGGAAGTCCTCGAGAAGGAAGTCTTCCCCGCCTTTATGGTGGAGATGCCGAAGCTCACCAAGGACACCTACACCTACGATGAATTCATCGCGATGGTGAAGGCCAATCCGGACCTCGCCGCGGTGCGCGTGCACAAACAGCGCTTCGGCTATATGGTGAACAACACCATCTGCGAGGTGGGCAACGTCCTCATCAACGGCGCGAAGGTGGTCACCATCAACTCCGAATCCACGGAAATCGAGGACATCAAAAAGACGGTGGCCGACTGCGGCCTCGAGGGCGTTGAGAACATCAACTACCTGCAGGCCATCAAGCGCGTCATCGGCATGAGTGACAAACCTTTAGCCAACGAAGTGGTATGTCACAGGAAATAGAGAAAAAGTTCCTCGTAAAAGGTGACTTCAAGGCCGAAGCCTTCAAGGCCACCCGCATCACCCAGGGCTACCTGAGCAGTGTTCCCGAGCGCACCGTGCGCATCCGCGTGAAGGGCGACAAAGGCTTCATCACCATCAAGGGAATCGGCAACGCTTCCGGCGCCGCCCGCTTCGAGTGGGAGAAGGAAATCCCCGTGGAGGACGTGAAAGCCCTCCTGGAGCTGGCCGAACCGGGCGTCATCGACAAGACCCGCTACCTGGTGAAGAACACCGACGGCAAGCACACCTGGGAAGTGGACGAGTTCTACGGCGACAACGACGGCCTCACTGTGGCCGAAGTGGAGCTGGAGGACGAGAACGAACCCTTCGACAAACCTGCCTGGCTGGGCGAGGAAGTGACCGGTGACCCCAAGTACTTCAATTCGATGTTGATGAAAAACCCTTACAAGAATTGGAAATAAAGGTTTTGCATCACACACTCCTCTGTCTTCTTATGGTCTCATCCTTGAGCGCGTGTCTCGAGGATGAGCCATACGAGGGCGGTGGCGGCGGCGACCCTGTTCCCGCCGACGTCACGAAATACACGTTGGGAACGCCCACGTCCTACAGCACCAAGCTGGACGGCCTCTCCGCCGTCTGTATGAACGAGGCCGGAGACGGCATCCTGATTGCTCAGGACAACGGAAACGTGCTGGAGTTCAGCCTGGAGGGCGTGCTCCAGAAGACCAACGCGATGCCCAATCCCGACGGGCGGAGCAAGGTGGACCTGGAAGGCATTACCAAGGCCTCCGACGGCAGCATCTACCTCTGTGAGGAGCGCTTCCGCGAAGTGTGGAAACTCAGTGCAGACCACACCGGAATGACGGAAGTTCTCCCTAAGGGGCCGAATGAGACCGATGAAACCGGCTATGAGGAAAACCAGGGCTACGAAGGCATCGCGGCCGGGCCCGGCGTCCTGTATGTGGCCAACCAGAGCGGCCCCAAGCGCGTGTACAAATACACGATGGCCACCGCCACCTGGGAAAAGGCCTTCGACGCCACCTGGGCTACCAGCCTCTCGGACATCTACTACGATGACGAGGACGGCACCCTCTGGATTACGGACGCCAAAACGCAGAAACTCACCCAGCTCAAAACCGACGGCTCCAAACTGCAGGAAATCAGCATTTCCTTCGTGAAAAAGCCCGAGGGATTCTGCAAAGACGTCACCCACAAGCTGTTCTGGTTTGTCTGTGACAAGGAAAGCAAGATTTACAAAGTAAGCTACCAGAAGCAATAATGGCCGAAGAGAAAAAGGCGGCGGCGTTCGATCCGCTCGATATGAATAATTACAAGGTGGAGAAACTGCCCAAGATGCAGAAATCCACCTTTGAAGTGTGGATGTCCCGCCTGGGCATTCCGCTTGCCATCATTGCGTTCGTCTGGATCACCTGGTTCTGCCATATCGGCTTTATCGACAACCTGGCCCTGGACAGCGCCAGCCTGGCCGAGAAAGCCCAGAAACGGCTTTCGGTGCTGGGGATGGACGAATTCATCCGCGCGAACTACGCGATGCTGGGCATCTTCGTCGCAAGCCTCATTCTCTGGATTACGGAAGCCATTCCGAACTACCTCACCTCCCTGGTGCTCATCCTGGGGGTGGTCCTTTTCAACGTCACCTCGCAGAACGACGCACTGCATCAGCTGGGCCATCCGGTGATGTGGCTGAACATCCTGTCGTTCGTGCTGGCCTCCATGCTGGTGAAAACCCGTTTCGCCAAGCGCCTGGCCCTGGCGTTCGTGATTAAATTCGGGAAAAGTGCCAAGGGAGTCCTCTGGAGTTTCCTCCTCATCAACCTGGTGCTCTCGATGTTCATATCGGCCACCACGGTGAAGGCCACCATCATGCTGCCCATCTTCATGGTCATCTGCGCCATCTACGGGGCCAGCAACGGGGCCCGAAACAACTTCGGCCGAAACCTCGTCATCCAGAATCTCTTCCAGGTGAACATCGGCGCCAATGCCTTCTATACGGGTTCCGGCGCACACCTTCTGGCCATTTCCCTCATCGCCGGCTTCCTGGGAAGCTGCGACTTCGGCTATAAGGAATGGCTGGTGGCGGTGGGGCCGATGAGCGTGATCATCCTGGTGGTGGGCCTCCTCCTGGGAATGTACGTCTTCTTCCCGATGAAGAAGGAGGAGCAGAAGCCCCAGCTGGAAGGCGGCATCGACCGCCTGAAAGGGGAACTGGCCGCGATGGGCAAGATGACGGCGGAGGAATGGAAGGCCGTCATCATCTTCCTCATCGTTCTCTTCCTGTGGGTCACGAAAGGCACCTTCCACCACATCGACGAGACCATCGTCGCCCTCATCGGCGCCATCCTGGCCCTGTTGCCGGGCATCGGCGTGGTGAAATGGAACGACGTCGATATCCCCTGGCACCTGATGCTCTTCAGCGCTGGCGCCTACGTCCTGGGCAGCGGCCTCAACGCGACGGACCTTCCCAATACGATGGTGAACGCCGCGTTCAACTCGCTCGGAATCGGCGACAATACGCCCTTCTGGGTGCTTTACGTCATCCTCACCTTCCTCATGATGTACTCCGGGCTGGTATTCCAGAGCAAGACCATCCGCACGATGGTGTTCGTCCCCATCGCGCTGGGTGTGGAGAAGCGTTTCGGCTTCCCGCCGATGAGCCTTTCGCTCCCCGTGTCGATGCTCATCGAGCACTGCTATGTGCTCCCCTTCAACAGCAAACCTGCAGCGCTGTTATACACTACTAATCAATACAGTATGACAGATGCGTTCAAATACGGCATCACGATGATGACCTTCTCGTGGGTACTCATCCTCCTCTTCGGCGAGACGGTCCTGAAGTGGCTGGGTATCACTCCAGGCCTGTTTTAACGGATTTTTTCCTATCTTTGCACTCCTATGGGAATTGACTGGATATTGATAACGCGGCTGGTGGTAGCCGGACTCCTGGGCGGAGCCATCGGCGTGGAACGGGAATTCCGGGCCAAGGAAGCCGGCGTGCGCACGCATTTCATCGTGGCGCTGGGCAGCGCCCTCTTTATGATCATATCGGCCGAAGCCCTCTACGGCGGCAACTACCACGATGCAGCCCGCGTGGCGGCGCAGGTGGTCTCCGGCATCGGTTTCATCGGGGCCGGCGTGATCATCTTCCAGCGCAACGTCATCCGCGGCGTCACCACGGCGGCCGGCCTCTGGGTAGCGGCGGCCATCGGAATGGCCTGCGGCGACGGGATGTATGCCGTGGCCATCGCAGCCACCCTGCTCACCATCCTGTGCCTGGAGATGATGCACTTCATCAACCTCCTGGTAAGTGAAAAAGTGGTGGACATCACCCTGCTTCCTCCGGCGGGCTACGACCCGCTGAAACTGCCCGGGGAACTGCAGAAAATGAAGATTAACGTAGAGAATTTCGCCGTCTCGGGCGGCAAGATCCGCATTTCCCTGCGCTTCCGGCAGAAAAATGCGATGGCGCGTCTCCAGGAAATGATGAACTCCCTGGAAGGCTTTACAATCGAAGATATTAACTAAAACTATATTCTATGGACTGGTTATTCTATCTGGTTCCCGCTGCGGCCGTCCTGGCCCTCCTGTTCGCCTGGATCTTCTTCCGGCAGATGTACAAGGAAAGCGAGGGAACCCCTACTATGAAAGAAATCGCGCAGTACGTGCGCGAGGGCGCGATGGCCTACCTAAAGCAGCAGTACAAGGTGGTGGTGGTCGTGTTCATTGTGCTGGCGGCCCTGTTCGCCGTGCTGGCCTACGGCTTCGGCGTGCAGAACCCCTGGGTTCCGTTCGCCTTCCTCACCGGCGGTTTCTTCAGCGGCCTGGCCGGCTTCGTGGGAATGAAGACCGCGACCTATGCATCGGCCCGTACCGCCAACGCCACGATGCGCAGCCTTAACGGCGGCCTCAAGGTGGCCTTCCGCAGCGGCGCCGTGATGGGTCTCACCGTGGTGGGCCTGGGCCTGCTGGACATCGCCATCTGGTGGTCTGTCCTGAAAATTTTCTACGATCCCAGCGAGGCGCAGAACCTGGTGGTCATCACCACCACGATGCTCACCTTCGGGATGGGTGCTTCCACGCAGGCGCTGTTCGCCCGTGTGGGCGGCGGCATCTACACGAAGGCGGCCGATGTGGGCGCCGATATCGTGGGTAAGGTGGAGCAGGACATTCCGGAGGACGACCCCCGCAACCCCGCCACCATCGCCGACAACGTGGGCGACAACGTGGGTGACGTGGCCGGTATGGGCGCAGACCTCTACGAGAGCTACTGCGGCTCCATCCTTGCCACGATGGCCCTGGGTGCATCGGCCTTCTTCGGCGACGGCACCGCAATGCAGATGAAAGCCATCCTGGCCCCGATGATGATCGCGGCCATCGGCGTAGTTCTCTCTATCTTAGGTATTTACGTGGTACGCACGAAGGAAGGCGCCTCCCTGAAGGACCTCCTGGGTTCCCTCAGCCGCGGCACCAACCTTTCCGCCATCCTCATCGCCGTCCTTTCCTTCGGCGTGTTCTGGGTGCTGGGCTTCGCCAACTGGTGGATGCTGGCCCTGAGCGTACTGAGCGGCCTGCTCGCGGGCGTTATCATCGGCAAGATTACCGAATATTACACCTCGCACTCCTACAAGCCCACCCAGAAACTGGCCGAGAGCTCCCAGACCGGTCCCGCCACCGTCATCATCAACGGCGTGGGCCTGGGGATGATCTCCACGGCCGTTCCGGTGATAACGATCGCCGTCGCGATTCTCCTCGCCTACGGCTTCGCCACGGGCTTCCACTACAGCGTGGACACCCTCTCGCAGGGCCTCTACGGCATTTCCATCGCCGCGGTGGGTATGCTCTCCACCCTGGGCATCACCCTCGCCACGGACGCCTACGGCCCCATCGCCGACAACGCCGGCGGCAACGCCCAGATGAGCGAGCTGGATCCTTCCGTACGTGAGAAGACCGACATCCTGGACTCCCTCGGAAACACCACCGCCGCCACCGGCAAGGGCTTCGCCATCGGCTCGGCCGCCCTTACCGCCCTGGCCCTGCTGGCCTCCTACATTGAAGAGATTAAGATCGGCCTCGGACACATCGGCAAGAACGTCCTGGAGATTGGCGAACGCACGGTGGACACCGTCTCGGCCTCCATTATGGACATCGTGAACTACTACGACATCACCCTGATGAACCCGATGGTGCTGGTGGGCGTGTTCGTAGGCGCGATGATGGCCTTCCTGTTCTGCGGTCTCACGATGAACGCCGTGGGCCGCGCCGCCGAAAAGATGGTGGTGGAAGTCCGCCGCCAGTTCCGCGAAATCGCCGGCATCCTGGAAGGCAAACAGCGTCCGGACTACACCAGCTGCGTGCGCATCTCCACGAAGGCGGCCCAGCACGAGATGATCTTCCCGTCGCTGCTCGCCATCATTGTCCCGATGCTCGTGGGCGTCATTCTGGGCCCTGCTGGCGTGATCGGCCTCTTGGCCGGCGGCCTGGGCGCAGGCTTCGTCCTCGCCATCTTCCTGGCGAACTCCGGCGGCGCCTGGGACAATGCGAAGAAGTATGTGGAGGAAGGCCACTTCGGCGGCAAGAACTCCGCTTCGCACCACGCCACCGTGGTGGGCGACACCGTGGGCGATCCCTTCAAGGACACCTCCGGCCCTTCGCTGAACATCCTCATCAAACTGATGAGTATGGTTTCCATCGTGATGGCCGGCCTGACGGTGATGCTTCACTAAACCGGCGAATTCCGCTCCGGTTCGGAGTCCGCTCCGTGAACAAAATCAGCTCCTGGTGCTCACCGGGGGCTGTTTTGGTGCTCACCTATTCCCCTTTGCTCTGTTGTGGGTTTTGCAGAGCATCTGGCAGTTGGAGATGTCGGTGGCGCCACCTTTGGACCAGGCCGTGACGTGGTCTGCATCCATATCCTTCAGATCCCAGATTTTGGTGTGATTGGCATCGTGGCCGATGGCGCAAAGCGGGCAGTTGCTTTCGCCCTTTTCTTTGGCCCTCGCTGTCTGCTTCGCGTACACGGCTTTCTTGGTGGGCTCATCAAAGACGCGCACGTTCAGCAGTTTCGTATTCTGGCAGCCGTCCAAGATGAATTCGTAGATCCCTTTCTTCTCCTTAACGTAGAAACTTTCATACAGTTCACGGACTTTGGCGGCGACTTCTTCAGGATTGTAGGCCGTTTTGTGGAAACGCTCATAGAGTTCACCCCACTTGAGACCGCACATTTCTTTCTCCGGCGTGATGTCGAACACCGATGTGATCCAGTCGATGACCGAAGTGAAATATGCCTTGAGTTCGTTGATGTCTTCATCATAGCGGTGCGCCGCCATATATTCCTCCACGTTCCCACGGCTCACCCAATCCAGCGCGGCCGCCAGGTAGTCCTGGCGCTTGGCCGTTCCCGGGATAAAGCAGCTCCACTTGTTGATGTTGGTGTTGTTGGAATTGGAGAACTCCTCCTTGGCTTTGGTTACAAAGGGACCGGAATACACGGCGTTCAGCGTCTCCTGGTTGTTCAGCGGAATGCCCACGATGTTGATGGTCCGGAACCAGTCTTTGATTTCCTTTTCCGTGCCCTCACAGACATAGATGAGGAGTTTGGTGTTCAGGAACCTCTCCTGATCATCCGGATTCAGTGCGCTGAAGTACCACGGCCGCCCATCGGCATCAATCCACGCAAACTTTTCCGTCAGAAAACGCCCCAGCGAGGTAATCCGCTGCTGCCCGTCCAGCACCTCATAGCGGTCTTCGCCCACTTTTGAGAAATAGATAAGGCCGAGAGGATACCCGTTCCGGACGGACTGGATCACATCGACCTCCTTCTTGCCGCCGTTCTCGGCGTAGAGATAATGCCGCTGGAACTCCGGCTGGATGGTGAGCCGGCCCGAAAGGCCGTACAGGCCCTTGCCTTCGTATTCATTGTACTGGAAACCCTTGCAAATATCGCCGATGCTCCAGTCGGTTACAAGTCGTGCTATCATAGTGGTTATTGTTTTTTGCGGATAATAATTCTGGAAAACACCCCATTCACCCTATACCCAAGGTCAGTCAGGTAACGCCCCTCATCGTCACGAATCCACAAGTGATAGTCTCTTTTCTCTTTATTGGGAACGCCTGTTATGGGGTCTGCGAAATACTTATAGAACTTTGTTGGTTTCAAGAATGCCTCTCCGATACCAAGCGTGACAATCTCAAACTGCTCCGGGCAGTATTTATCCAGAAAGGTTATCGGGACGCCCATCTGACCATCATAATCAGAGGGAATTGAATCGGTGTAGGGGACGTCCATTGCATCATAATTGTCATAATGCTGATATCCCTTCTCTTTAAGATCTTTGTGCTTACTATACCGGACATTCTCTTTCATGGTCATCAACCGTAGTGGTTCATGCCGTCTTCCATGCTCCAGATTGGAGAACCAGCATGAATTCCCTAGCCTGGTATAATCCCCGACATAGCCAAGTTTAGCTGCTTTCGCTTTGTCCTTTGGGTCAACCTCTGCGCCTTTTGGGACGGCGAACACCATATCAGTCATAAAGCCTGTAGCCCCCATCCATAGTTTGTTCGCTTTGATATAAGGAAAGATTTCCTTATAGGTCAGGGCGTTCATATTGCCAATGACCAAAATGCGCTTGTTGGCTTTTAGAGTCCAAGCGACGAACTCGCGGAATAGGCTAAATGGCGGATTGGTCACGATGATATCGGACTGGTCGCGTAATGCACACACTTCGGCACTGCGGAAGTCGCCGTCGCCTTCCAGGTAATGCCATTCTAAGTCATCAATGTCGATACGTCCATTCTGATTGGTGTCACGGGTGAGTTCGAAGATCTTGCCCTTGACGCGTGTTTTATCGATATCGAACAGTGGGCTCTCCGTTTCAAATAGGGTCGGCTCATAATTCTTATAACGCTTGCTCTCGACGGCGTAGGAGGTGCTGATTAAGCGCTTGAGCCCCAGTCGCTCGAAGTTCTGGGCAAAGAATCGGGTGAAGTTGGACCACTCGGGGTCGTCGCAAGGCAGGAGGACTGTCTTGTCGCGGAAAGTGTCCGGGTTGTACTCCAGGTATGCGTTCACTTCCTTCTGGATGTCGGCATACTGCGTGTAAAACTCGTCATTCTTGGCAGCCTTCGCGGCGCCAAGATTGCTGTTGTTGGCCATAAGCTGCGCTTCCTATGGCACTTGCACTTATCCTTGAGCAGGGCCCCCAGGGCACAAAAAAGGCATGGACTTTTCCAATCCATGCCCGCGGCCCTGAGAAGCCTTGTCAACAGATAAGTCCAGTCCACGCCAAAGCGCAGACATTCACTGACTCATCCGGGTTGACTGGTGAAATTTCTCAGGTTTCGGGCAACCGAATAGGTAGCAAATGCTAAATTACATATGTCTTGTATCCCGTGGGGTACATCGCAAAGATACGAATTATTCTACAAACCGCAAGATGGCGACTGCAATGAAATATGACACCAACAGCACGCTAACCCCGGTTTTTCGTGTCGCAGGTGTTCACAATGACGCACCAACAGCACAAAAACCCAGCAAAACGTGTCGCAGGTGTTCACAATGACGCACCAACAGCACAAAAACCCGGGGTTAGCGTGCTAATGGTGCAGGCGTATACCATTTTCACATTCGTTAAAGCACAGTTTCGCCATTTCAGATAGGGGGACAATGCTTTAACGGGGGTAAAATGGGGCGCTAAAGCACGAAAATCGTCACAGGAGACAGAAAGTATGCTTTAATGAGAGGATGGTGCCAACAAAAGGGAGTCTATGTAGCAGGAGCTGGACTTGAACGCAATCAGAGGCGGATGGATTAACCGCGGCACCTCCTGCATTTGTGGCCCTATGGCCCGCGGGCCATGTTCCACAACGCAGGAGAAGCCGTGGAGAGATGGAGAATTCTTATGCTTCAGCCGTAGTGCCCGTTCCAGCCTGGTCACCCACCCGGAGGAGGAAGGTCGGCACAAATTCAAGCGTACGCGTGCCGCCGGGCTGCGCCCGTTAGTGGATATTGAAGCCCGCCGGTAACCGCTGTAGAGGTCGCAGAAAAATCAAAGATTTTCCGTACCTTTGCATCCTGTATGAAAGCACGGCAGGTATTACTGTTTTTCGTGGGGGTATTCGCCCTGATCGGGGTGCTGTGGCTGGCGGCGCCGGCCGACGGCGTCCCGGTGGGACCCCTGACCCTGCGCTTCGCCTCTTTCCAGCGCACGTTGCGTGACGCCAAGGAGGTGAAGGTGGACGTGGACTCCGTGCTGAGCGGTGTGGAAGGCCGATTCGCGATGGGTGGCAGCGATACCCTGCAATTCTACCGGAAGTTCTTCTACGAGAATCCGGACCGCATCTACCTGCCCGGCGACGACTATACCTTCTTCGACGGATTGTTCCAAGAACTTGAAAAGGCCAAAGACCGCACCGTGCGTGTGGTCCATTACGGCGACTCACAGATCGAGATGGACCGCATCTCGCAGGACCTGCGCGAACAGTTGCAGAACCGCTTCGGGGGGATCGGCACGGGGTTTTTCCCGGCGCTGGGCAATGTCCCCTCGGCCAGCATTACAAGAAGTGCGAACGGCGGCTTCGTCCAGTTCACGATGTACGGCGATTCCACCACCGTACGCGCCGGACACAACCGCTACGGCATCCTGGCCCAGGTGGTGCGGCTGGACGGCGGCGGCACCGTGACCCTCCGCAGCACGCGCAACAAGAACGCCCGCGAACGGGTGAAGACCTTCTCCAGCGTAAGCCTCCTTTACGGCCGGCCGTCGGCCTCCTTCAGCGCCCGCGCGGTGAGCGACACCCTGAAGGCCGAAGTGACCGAGCGGAAGGCGGACAGCGGCACCACCCTCCTCACCTGGACCTTCCCGCGGCCCGTGGAGAAAGCGTCCATCCGCATCAGCGGCAGCGCGGAAATCTATGCCGTGGGGGCCGATGGAACCAGCGGCGTCGCGGTGGACAACGTCCCGCTGCGGGGCTGCTCCGGCACCATTTTCCACCGCATTTCGAAACCCCTGATGACCGACTGCATGGATCTGACGGACACGCGCCTGATCATCCTGCAGTTCGGCGGAAACTATATGCCCGTCGCCCGGAACTCCCAGGTGATCTCCCAGTACCAGGAGCAGATCGCCAAAGAGATCCAGTACTTCCACGAGGTGGCCCCGGAGGCGAAGATTCTGTTCATCGGCCCGTCCGATATGGGAAAGAGCGTGGGCGGGCGCATCGTTACCTGGCCGCGTCTGCCGGAGATGGTGGATTCGCTCAAGACCACCGCTCTGAAAAATGACGCCGCCTACTGGGACCTCTACCGGATGATGGGCGGGGAGAACTCGATGGGGCAGTGGGTGAAGCACCACCCGCCGTACGCAGGGCCGGACTACATTCACTTCACCGCCGACGGCGCCCGAAAGGTGGGCGATGCCCTGAGCAAGTCCATCCTGACGTATTACGACTTCTACCAGCTTCGGAAGCATTATTCCGACGGGCGGATCCGGGAGGCGATGCGCCGATGAAACGCCTGTTACTCAGTGTTTTACTCTTTGTGCCGATGCTTGCCGCCGGCACGCATCATCCCTTCGTGCGCTATGACCGCAACGTCCTGGAGCGGCCGGCCGGGAGCGCCCCCGCCTACGATCTGTTTTTAAGGAAACTGGACACCCTCGTCACCACTGGCGGGGCCGATGTCCGCATCCTCCACGTAGGCGGTTCGCATGTGCAGGGCGGCACCTGGAGCGACCGGCTCCGCAGGCACTTCCTGAGCCTGCGCTACGGCTGCGACGGCGGCCGGGGACTCGTCTTCCCCTTCTCCGCCGCCGGGACGAACACCCCCTCCAGCTACCGGAGCGCCTATTCCGGCACCTGGGAGTGGGCCAGCTGCCTGCGACCCTCCGACGTACCTCTCGGGCTCACCGGGATGGCGCTGGTGGCGCGGGATACATCGGCCCGGGCCGTCATCGACCTCCTGCCCCGCGAACCCCATATTATGCAGCACCGCTATACCTTCCGGCAGGTGGACGTGCTGGGCGAGGGGACGCTGGAGCCGGTCCTGCTGCTGGGGCCGAAAGATACGCTCCGCGGCCGTGACGGGCATTTCGAAATCCCCTACTACACGGACTGGCTGCAGCTGGCCTTCGCCGGCCGGGGCACATACACGCTCCGCGGCTTCTATCTGGACAAGCCGGGGCACGGCCTCAGCTACTCGGAAGCCGGCGTGAACGGCGCCTCCACCACCTCCTGGCTGCGCTGCGAGCGCTGGGAAAAGGACCTCCGGCGGGTTCGGCCGGACCTCGTGATCTTTTCCATCGGCATCAACGACATTCAGGGGGCCGATTTCGACGTCCACCGCTTCAAGGAGCACTACCGGCAGCTCGTCAAGGCCGTCCGGCGGGTGAATCCACGCTGCGCCCTCCTCTTCACCGGCATCAACGACAGCTGGCGGCGGCGGGATGTGAACGAACACACCGAGACGGTGGAGAAAGCCTTCCGGGAACTGGCGAAGGAATACAAGGGCGTCTGCTGGGACTGGTACGAGGTGATGGGCGGTTACGGCTCGATGGCCAAGTGGCTGGATGCCGGCCTGGCCCAAAGCGATAAAGTGCATTTCACGCCCCTGGGCTACCGTTTCCTGGGGGATTTGCTGTTCGAGGCCATTTACGAGAGTTATCTGGAAGTGCGCAAATGAACCTGTGGGAGGTCATACGGGAGTTCTTCGGCAACCTGTTCGCTTTCGACCAGGCGCATCCGCTGCTTTTCACCCAGTTCTATTTCTGGGCGTTCTTCGCGCTGGTTTTCGCCGTCTTCTCCTGCTTCCACTCGAAGCCGCTCCTGCGCAACGGCTACCTCTTCGCCTGCTCGCTGTTCTTCTACTACAAGACCAGCGGGGTTTTCCTGGCGCTGCTGGTGTTCGTCATCGTCTATAACTTCCTGGCGGCCAAGTGGTTGCATAAACTCAAGAAGGAGAAATGGCGCTCGGTCCTGACGGCCGTCAGCGTGGTGGTGGACCTGGGCATCCTGGCCTACTTCAAGTACGCCTACTTCCTGGTGGACTTCGTGAACAACCTCTTCGGCCTGTCCATCGAGGTGCACGACGTCCTGGGCGAGTTCCTCAATATGTGCACGGGGACATCGGCCTTCCGGGTGGACGCTATCATCCTCCCCGTGGGCATCTCCTTCTTCACCTTCCAGGCGGTAAGCTACATCGTGGACGTGAAACGGCGGAAGATCGCCCCCGTAAGGAACTTCCTGGACTTCGGCTTCTATCTGTCGTTCTTCCCGCAGCTGGTCGCCGGCCCCATCGTGCGCGCCGTGGAGTTCGTGGAGCAGCTCCACAAGCCGTACAACCTTTCGCGCCGATGGTTCGGTATCGCCGTCTTCTGGATTATGAACGGCCTGGTGAAAAAGCTCGTCCTGGCCGATTATCTGGCGGTGAACTTCGCCGACCGCGTCTTCGAGAATCCGCTGCTGTACACAGGCTTCGAGAATCTCTCGGCCCTCTTCTGCTATTCCCTGCAGGTGTACGCCGATTTCTCCGGCTACACGGACATTGCCACGGGCGTCGCAATGCTCTTCGGCTTCTACCTGCCGCAGAACTTCAATTCGCCCTATAAGGCGGAGAACACCCAGCAGTTCTGGCGCCGCTGGCATATGACGCTGAGCCGCTGGCTGCGGGACTACCTCTACATCCCGCTGGGCGGCAACCGGAATGCATCGGCCGGCACCTTTATCATCATCGGGGCGATTGCCGTGATCGGAAGCTTTTTGAGCGGCTCCTGGTGGGTGGCCTTCGCGGTCGCCGTGCTGGCTGCGGGCATCGGCATCTGGGCCTGGCGGAAGCCGTCGGACCGCAAACTCATCACCACCAACATCAACTCGATGAACACGATGCTCCTGGGCGGCCTCTGGCACGGCGCCAGCTGGAATTTTATGATCTGGGGCGGCCTCAACGGCATCGGGATGGTGATTTATAAGATCTGGACCAAGCGTTCCACGGGGGTGAAACTCGCGATTATCGGCTCCGTAACGCTGCTGTGTTTCTTACTGGCGCATTTCACGCACTACCCCGTCTGGAACCTCTTCTTCGTGTGGACGCTGATTATATTGGTCGGGACGGTGGTGAAATCCTTAATCCGGCGTTTTTCGGCAAGGCCTGCGGAGGAATCCCGTTCCAGGCAATGGATTTCCCGCGCCTGGGACATTTTCCAGACCTTCGTGTTCATTACCTTCACCCGCCTGTTCTTCCGCAGCGGCTCCAATCTGGATCCGGCCCTGGCCAACGAACAGGCCTGGAACACCGCCAAGAACATGGTAAACCAGATTGGCGGGCACTGGGACCTCTCCCTGGTGCCGCAGATGGCCTGGCAGCACCGCGCCGTGCTGCTCATCTTCGTGCTGGGCATGATCATTCACTGGCTGCCGGAGCGCTTCAAACGGCGCTACAGACTCACGTTTGCACGGCTTCCCCTCTTCTGGATGGCCCTGGTGGTGGTGGCCATCCTGGTATTCATCTACCAGTTCATCACCGCCGACCTGCAGAGCTTTATCTATTTCCAGTTCTAGGCCAGGAGATTCGTCAGGGCGACGAAATCCTCCACGGAAAGCTGCTCAGGGCGCTGGGAGAAGACGGGCTGTGCGAGGAAAGACTGTAGTTCCTCGTCGCTCCAGCCGCAGCGGTCGGCCTTCGCCCTGGCAAGCGGTTTCAGCGGATTGCGCATCATCTTCCTGCGCTGGCCGAAGGCGGTTTTTACCACGGTTTTGAAGAGTTTTTCGTCGCAGCCCAGGTCTGTGCGTCCGTTCCGCGTAAGGCGGATGACGGCGCTTTCCACCTTGGGCGGAGGCGCGAAGCAGCCGGAGCCCACGGTGAAAAGGTATTCGATGTCGTACCAGGCCTGGAGCAGCACACTCAGGATGCCGTACGTCTTGCTGCCGGGTTTTTCGGCAATTCTTTCCGCGACTTCCTTCTGGACCATTCCAACCACTTCTGGAATTTGGTCCTTAAAATCCAGGACCTTGAAGAAAATCTGTGAGGAAATATTGTACGGGAAATTGCCGATGATGGCAAACTTCTCCGGGAAAATTTTGTCCAGCTTCAGCTGCAGAAAGTCCCCTTCCATCAGCCGTCCCTGCATCCCCTGGAAGTGCGTCAGGAGGTAGTCCACGCTCTCGTGGTCCAACTCAATCAGCTTCAAGTCGATGTCCTCCCGCTCCAGCAGATACTGCGTCAGTACCCCCATTCCGGGGCCCACTTCGAGGACGGGGAAGGGGGAGGGAGACTCTCTCCCTGGAATCTCTGGCCACCCTCGGCCGGATAAGAGGGAGGGGCCCGTAGCCTGCGCCGATGAGGCGCCGCGAGCCGGGAGGGGCCGGAGCGAAGCGGAGGCGATTCGAGGGAGAGAGTCTTCCTCCCCCTTTAGTGCGTCCACTATATTACGGGCCACTTTCTGGTCCGTCAGGAAATGCTGCCCGAGGGCTTTTTTCGCACGTACCTCCATCAGATGCCTCCTCCTTCGATGGAGCCCGCGGCCTTGGCAAAGGCGGGCTGCAGGAGATATCGGCCTTTATTTCCTGCCTCGCGGGCCTGGGCGGCCAGCTGGCCGATGGCGGATTCGGCGCTGCGGCCCACGTCGATGATGAGTCCGCGCAGCATCTCCGGATAGGCCGTGAGCATGGCCACGTCCCCGTTGGAATCCCCGCCCACAAGGACGGGCGCCTTCCCTTCATGCCGGGGCGACATATAGGTGTTGATGCAATTGACCTTCCCCGCCTTGATGGGCTGAATATAGTCGGGGTCGTATTTAGCCGTGACCTTGTCTGCGGGCGTGAAACGCAGGCCGAAAACCTGCTCCGGAGGCAGTCCAACGCCCAATTCGGCGTCGCAGGCAAGCACCTCTACTATCAGTTCCAGGGAGGCCGAACAGACATAGGGCGTAATGCCGTGGGCAGACAGGGAAGCGTACAGTTCCTTCATCTCCGGCGAGAACCAGATACCCCGCTCCACCGGCGTTTTCCATCGGCCATCCGGAGAATCCCACTGCTGAACCGCCAGCTTTTCCTTCCCCAGCTGGTCCAGCACCGCCTCCCGCACCACGGCACGGGCCTCTTCTTCCGTATAACCCGCCAGCAGGCCGGGCATCCACAGATAAGAAACCTCGGAGCCGAAGACGTCGTCCATATTATTCAGCAGATAAGCCATCCGGGCGCGGAAGTCCAGATACGCCTCCGTCGCATGGATTTGGTCAAAGGTCATCCCCTGTTCCCGAAGGGCCGTGAGCTGGGTGAACTCCGTTTTCAACGTGGCTCCAAAAACCGCAAAGGTCTCATCGCCCAGCATCCGTGAATCGTCCGGAATCCCGTCCAGGAAGGCATGTACGGGGGCATCGGCATAGCAAAGATGCTCCACCTGATAGACCCAGAGGACCTGCGACACGTCGTGCACGATGGAGGTTTTGTCGAAGTCGAAGACCGCATAGGCACCGCGGCCCGCCTGGGACTGAATGAGGTCGCAAAGGGCGCTCCGCACCTGCGGATCCCACAACTGGCCGGACAGAGCCGGGGAATCCTTACCGGAATGGCAGGCAACCCCCAATGTTGCGCAGAGAAGAATGAGTAGACGCTTCATTTGTGTTAGTTTTGACAAAGATACTCATAATTTTTTGCTATTTTTGTAAGTTAGATTATAACTTACACAGCATATGTACAGAAGTCACACTTGCGGGGAACTCCGCATTGAGAACAAAGGACAGCAGGTTACGCTGGCCGGATGGGTGCAGAAAGCCCGCAAACTGGGCGGAATGACTTTCATCGACCTCAGGGACCGTTACGGCATCACCCAGCTGTTGGTGGAGGCCGATGCTCCCGCCGATTTAGTGGAAACCGCCACTTCCCTGGGCCGGGAATTCGTGATTCAGGTGAAGGGCGAAGTGGTGGAGCGGCAGGCCAAGAACGCCAAGATGCCCACCGGCGAGATCGAAATCAAAGTATCGGCCATCAAGATTCTCAACAAGAGCGTCACCCCGCCTTTCACCATCGAGGAAGAAAGCGACGGCGGCGAAGACCTCCGGATGAAATACCGCTACCTGGACCTGCGCCGCGGCCCGCTGCAGCGCGCCCTGGCCCTCAGGCACAAAGTGGCGCACGAATGCCGCAACTATCTGGATTCCAAGGGCTTTATGGAGATTGAAACGCCCTATCTGATCAAGTCCACCCCGGAAGGCGCCCGCGACTTCGTGGTTCCCTCCCGCATGAATCCCGGCCAGTTCTACGCCCTGCCGCAGAGCCCCCAGACCTTCAAGCAGCTGCTGATGGTAGCGGGCTACGACCGCTATTTCCAGATCGTGCGCTGCTTCCGCGACGAAGACCTCCGCGCGGACCGGCAGCCGGAATTCACCCAGATCGACTGCGAGATGTCCTTCGTGGAGCAGGAAGACGTCCTGGACACCTTCGAAGGGATGATGCGCACCCTGTTCAAAAATGTACTTGACGTAGATATTCCGAACCCGCTCCCCCGGATGAGCTGGTACGACGCGATGGACAAGTACGGCTCCGACAAACCGGACATCCGCTTCGGGATGACCATCCACGACATTACATCGGCCGCCAAGGGCAAAGGCTTCGGCGTGCTGGACGACGCCCCCTACATCGGCGCCATCTGCGTGCCCGGCGCAGCGGAATACACCCGCAAGCAGATCGACGAACTCACGGACTGGGTGAAACGCCCGCAGGTGGGCGCCAAAGGCCTCATCTACATCCGCGTGAACGCCGACGGCACCTACAAGTCTTCCATCGACAAGTTCTACGGGGCCGATGACCTCGCGAAGATTGCCGCTGCGGCCGAAGCCAAAGCCGGCGACCTCATCCTGATCCTGAGCGGCGCCCTCCGCAAGACGCAGACGATGCTGGGCGTGCTCCGCATCGAGATGGGCGGCCGCCTGGGCCTTCGGAACCCGCACGAGTTCGCCCCGCTGTGGATCGTAGACTTCCCGCTCCTGGAATGGGATGACGAAACCCAGCGTTTCTACGCCATGCACCACCCCTTCACCGCCCCCAAACCGGAGCACGAGAAGTGGTTCTACAGCGACAAGAAGGAAGACCTGGAACGCGTCTGCGCCAACGCCTATGACTTCGTCCTCAACGGCAACGAGCTGGGCGGAGGCTCCATCCGTATCCACAATGCGGATATGCAGAAACGGATGTTCGAGGTACTGGGGATTGGCCCCGAGGAGGCCGATTACAAGTTCGGCTTCATCATCAACGCCTTCAAGTTCGGCGCCCCGCCGCACGGCGGCCTCGCCTTCGGCTTCGACCGCGTGTGCGCCCTGATGGGCGGGCAGGACACCATCCGCGACTACATCGCCTTCCCGAAGAACAACCAGGGCCGCGACGTGATGATCGACTCCCCGTCTATGATCGACCAGGTTCAGCTGGACGAACTCCAGATTGCCCTGAACGTAAAAGCGGAACAGTGATCAAACGGTATACAGACTACGACCTCTCGCACCGGAATACCTTCCGGATGCGGGTTCGTTGTGCGCTGTATGTGGAAATAACTGAAGAGGCGGACCTGCTGTCCCTGGACTGGGATGCCCTGCCGCAGCCCGTAATGGTGCTGGGCGGAGGCTCCAACCTCCTTTTCACCGGCGATTTCCCCGGAACCGTGCTGCACGTGGGCATCGGAGTAGAATCAGGGATGGGGATGGACCAGGTCCAACGGGTTTTTGGACCAGGTTCACTTTTAGGGGCTGGACCAGGTCCAGGTAGTGTGGTCCCCAGGCCCCTGGGAGGCACAGTCGGTGGACCAGGTCCAAAGGATGAAATCGAACCTGGTCCAAAAAGTGGCTGGACCAGGTCCACAGACGGAAAAGATTTACTGATTACCGTGCCGGCGGGAGTGGTTTTCGACGACTTCTGCGCCTTGGCGGCCGAAGAGGGCCTCTGGGGCCCGGAGAACCTCTCGCTCATCCCGGGAGAATGCGGGGCCTCGGCCGTGCAGAACATCGGCGCATACGGCGTGGAGGCCAAGGACATCCTTGCCGGCATCCGCGCCTACGACCGCCAGGAAGGCAGGTTCGTGGACATAGACCCCGCAGACTGCCAGTACGGTTATCGCACCTCCCGCTTCAAGACCGAGTGGAAAGGCCGATTTGTCATCACCGCCGTCACCTACCGCCTATCCAAAGAGCCCCGTCCCATCCTGGACTACGGTGGCGTCAGGAAAGCGTTGGAAGCGCAAGGGGTGAGAGAAACAGCCCAGGGGGCTTGTCCACCCCCGGACAAGTATAGGGGGAGGGGCCCGTTGGATACAAGTCCCGGAGGGACGAAGGAGACAATGGGAGGGGCCGAAGCAGAGCGAAGCGAAGCGGAGTCCCGCTGGGCTGTTTCTCTCACCCCTCAGCTAATCAGAGACACTATCATTGATATCCGGCGGAAAAAGCTGCCGGATCCGGAAGAGATTGGATCGGCCGGAAGTTTCTTCTACAATCCGGTCATCGACCGGGAGCACTTCGAGCGCATCGTGGCCATCGCCAAGGCCGACAACGGGCCGGACTACGCCGTTCCGCATTACGAGGTGGGGGACCGCATCAAGGTTCCCGCCGCCTGGATGATCGAGCAGTGCGGCTTCAAGGGCCGGCGGCTCGGCGGCGCCCAGGTGTATCAGAACCAGCCGCTGGTGATCGTGAACGCGAGCGGGGAGGCCTCGCCCGAGGAGATTATCGGCCTGGAAAAACAAGTCATCGACAGCATCGCTGCCAAATATGGAATCACCCTTCATCCCGAAGTAGAGCATGTCTAAATTCATTATCGAGGGAGGGCACAAGCTCTCCGGGTCCATCACCCCGCAGGGGGCCAAGAACGAGGCGCTGGAAGTGATCAGCGCCGTACTCCTGACCAGCGAACCCGTCACCATTTCCAACATCCCGGAAATCCTGGATGTGAAAAACCTCATCGAGCTCCTGCAGAAGATGGGCGTGAAAGTCACGCGTCTCTCCAAGGGGATGTATACCTTCCAGGCCGATGCCGTGGACACCTCCTACATCGAGACGGAGGAGTTCGTCGCCAAATGCGCGCGGCTCCGCGGGTCGGTGATGGTGGTGGGACCGCTCCTGAGCCGCTTCGGCCACGCCTGGTTCGCCAAGCCCGGCGGCGACAAGATCGGCCGGCGCAGGGTGGACACCCACCTGGACGGGATGATCAAGCTGGGCGCCAATATGGAGTACGACGCCAAGCGCCGCGCCTTCCACCTCACCACCGAGGACCGTCTTTCGGGCCGATATATGCTGCTGGACGAAGCCTCCGTCACCGGTACGGCCAACATCGTGATGGCCGCCACCCTGGCGAAAGGCACCACCACCATCTATAACGCCGCCTGCGAACCGTACCTGCAGCAGCTGTGCAAGATGCTCAACCGGATGGGCGCCTTCATCGACGGCGTGGGCTCGAACCTCCTCCGCATCCACGGCGTGGAAGCCCTCCACGGCACCATCCACAAGATCCTGCCGGATATGATCGAGGTGGGCTCTTTCATCGGGATGGCCGCCATCTGCCGCAGCGCCATCACCATCAAGAACGTCAGCTACTATGACCTGGGCATCATTCCGGACGCTTTCCGGCGCCTGGGTATCAAACTGGAACAGCGGGACGACGACATTTACGTTCCCGAGCAGGAGAGCTATGAGATCGAGTCCTTCCTGGACGGCAGTATTATGACCCTGGCCGACGCCCCCTGGCCCGGCCTCACCCCGGACCTCCTGTCCGTGATGCTGGTGGTGGCCACCCAGTGCAAGGGGAGCGTGCTCATTCATCAGAAGATGTTCGAGAGCCGCTTGTTCTTCGTGGACCGGCTCATCGATATGGGCGCCCAGATCATCCTGTGCGACCCGCACCGGGCAGTTGTCATCGGCCACGATCACCGCATCACCCTCAAGGCCGCGCACCTGGTGTCGCCGGATATCCGCGCCGGCATCGCGATGCTGCTGGCCGCAATGAGCGCCCGCGGCACCTCCACCATCGACAACATTGAACAAATCGACCGCGGCTATGAGGATATCGAAGGCCGCCTGAACGCCCTCGGGGCGCATATTACCCGCGCATAGGCTATGGATTACGGGAAGTTCTTTTCGGCCGACGTGCCGTCGTTCCTCAGGAGCCCGGTAAGGGAGATTTTCCGGAAGGTGGACCTTTCGGCCATCTGCTCCTTTGCCGGCGGCTATCCTGCGGCGGAGACCTTCCCCCTGGCCGAAATCCCCTCCCTGGCCGCCTCGGTAGTGGCCAAATACGGAAGCAAAGCACTCCAGTACGGCGCCACGCAAGGCGTTCCGGAGCTCCGGGAAGCCATCGCCGCCCGCTACGGGGTTCCGGCCTCGCAGGTGCTCATCACCACCTCGTCACAGCAGGGCATCGACGTCTGCTCCCGGGTCTTTCTGGACCCCGGGGATGCGGTTCTGGCCGATAATCCCGTTTATCTGGGGGCCTTGCAAAGCTTCCGGGCCTATAGGGCGGAAGTGGTGGGCCTGAATGATATGGAGGGGACGGTGGTGGACCAGGTCCAAGGCACACCCAAATTTATCTATGTGATCCCGGAGTTTAACAATCCTACGGGAAAGACATTGACGCTGGAGGAGAGAAAGGCCGTTGTGCGGAAAGCGCGGGAGATGGACCTTCTCATCGTGGAGGACAGCCCCTACCGGGAAATCCGCTATGAGGGCTCGCCGGTAACTTCCATCCGGGAACTGGCACCCGAAAGGACCCTGCAGCTGGGCAGTTTCTCAAAGATTTTCGCCCCGGGATTCCGGCTGGGATGGATCATTGGCCCGGAAGAACTACTGGACCAGATCTACGCCTGCAAGCAGTGCCTGGACTTGTGCCCGCCGGTGTTCGACCAGTACCTGGCGCTGGAATTCCTGCAGAGCGGCGCCCTGGACCGCAACCTGCAGAAGACCATCCCGCTGTACCGGCACCGCCGGGACCTGATGCTCTCCCTGCTGGAAAAATACATGCCGGAAGGGGTCCGTTGGACCCACCCGGAAGGCGGTCTTTTCCTGTGGCTCACCCTGCCGGAAGCAATTGATACTGTGGCGCTGTACGACAAAGCGCTGGCCGCGGGCGTCGCCTATGTGGCCGGTTCGTTCTTCTACACGGACGGCAGCCACCGCAACACGATGCGCCTGAACTACACCTTCGTAGAGGAATCCAAGATGGAGCCCGGTATCAAGTTGTTGGCCACTGTTTTAACTAAATCATTGAACCACAAGCGGTTATAAGTTTTCCTCCCTGCATTTTTACATGGAGGAAAATGCGCAAGTAATTAATAATGAGCGAGATAGGAAAAACGCTGTATAAGTTCTCAGGAGCCGGAAACGATTTCGTGGTGCTGGACGGCCGCGGGGCCGATGTGGACGCCTACCGCGACCCGCAGCGCATCGGCGCGCTGTGCCGGGAGTACCGCACCGACGGCCTGATGATCCTGGGCAGCACCGACGGCTATGACTTCTCGATGGAGTTCTTCAACCCCGACGGCACGGGCGGGATGATGTGCGGCAACGGAGGCCGATGCATCACCGCCTTCGCCGACTATCTGGGCCTGCAACCCGCCTCGCCGGATGGCGTCTGGCATTTCCTGGCCGGCGACGGCCCGCATCAGGCGCAGATTCTGAGCGGTTGTGAGGATACTCCCTCCACAACCCGTAAATGGATCGTGCGCCTGAAAATGATTGACGTTGAAGGGGTTAAGCCCATTATGGGCGGATACTTCCTGAACACCGGAACGCGGCATTTCGTGAAGTTCGTCCGGAGCGTGGAGGGCGTCGATATGGAAAAGGACGGCCCGGAATACCGCTGGGACGAAGCCTTCCAGCCGGAAGGGACCAACGCCAACTTCGTAGAGGCGGCGCCGGACGGCCTGCACGTGCGCACTTTCGAGAAAGGCGTGGAGGCCGAGACCCTGGCCTGCGGCACGGGGATCACGGCGAGTGCCATCGCGACGTGCTACAAGGATAAAGGTGCGGACGGGCAGCACGCCTACCGGCTGCAGTGCCGCCGCGGCGACTGGCTGCAGGTGGACTTCCAAAAGGATGGAGAACACTACACCGACGTGTTCCTCACCGGCCCGGCAGAACTGATTAAAATCATTGACTTATGAGTATAGTTTTCAAAGGCTGCGGCACCGCGCTCGTCACCCCGTTCAAAGGCGGGGAGGTAGATTATAACGCCTTTGCCGCCACGGTGGACTGGCAGGTGGAAACCGGGATCGATTTCCTGGTACCGCTGGGAACCACGGGTGAAACCCCTACCCTCAGCGAGAGCGAAAAACTCCAGGTGCTGGAGGTGACGCGGCAGCACGCCCAGGGCCGCCCGGTGATGGCCGGCGTGGGCTCCAACAGCGTCAAGGCCACCCTGGACAACATCCGCCTCCTGCAGGACGCCGACGCTTTCCTGGTGGTGGTTCCCTTCTACAATAAGCCACCCCAGCGGGGCCTGTACCAGTACTTCAAGACCATCGCGGAGGCCGCTCCGAAGCCCGTTATCCTCTACAATGTCCCGGGCCGCACCGGCACCAACCTGGAGGCCGAGACCACCCTGGCCCTGGCAAGGGACGTGAAGAATATCATCGGCATCAAGGAAGCCTCCGGGAAACTGGACCAGGTCCGCGCCATCATCAAAGGCCGCCCCGAAGGCTTTGCCGTCCTTAGCGGCAACGACGACGACACCTTCCAGCTGATGAAGGACGGGGCCGACGGTGTCATTTCCGTCGCCTCGAACGTGTTCCCCTCGGCGATGGCCGACTTTGTGAAAGCCCTCCGGGAAGGCAGATGGGATGAGGCAGAAAAGATGAATAAGAGGCTGAGTCCCCTCTTCAACAACCTCTTCGTGGAGCCCAATCCCATCCCCGCCAAGGCCGCGATGGCCCAGCTGGGGCTGATGGAAAATTCCCTGCGCCTTCCGCTCGTCAAAGCCACCGAGGAAACCGAAAAACTGATTGCACAAACCCTGAAAGACCTGTTCTAATGGAGATTACGCTCAAAGAATTCAACGAAACCCTGGAGGCCCTGGAAAAAGGGGAACTCCGTGTAGCCGAAAAGGTGGACGGGGTGTGGAAAGTGAACACGCACGTGAAGGAAGTCATCCTGGCGGGCTTCAAACTGGGCGCCGTCAGGGAGATGTCCCAGGGGCAGTTCTCCTACTTCGACAAGGAGACCTTCCCGGTGAGAAAATTCACCGCGGAGGACGGCGTGCGCATCGTCCCGGGCGGCAGCAGCATCCGGCGGGGTGCCTACCTCGCTCCCGGCAGCATCGTGATGCCCCCGGCCTACGTGAACGTCGGCGCCTATGTGGGTGAAGGGACGATGGTGGACAGCCACGTGACCATCGGCTCCTGCGCCCAGGTGGGAAAACGCATCCATATATCTGCCTCCACACAGATCGGCGGCGTGCTGGAGCCCGCCGGCGCCCTTCCCACCATCATCGAGGACGACGCCTTCGTGGGCGGAAACTGCGGCATCTATGAAGGTACCATCGTGGAGGAAGGGGCCGTCATCGCTTCGGGCGTAGTCATCACCTCCTCCACCGCCATCTTCGACGCCACCACCGGCACGTTCATTAAAAGGAATGCCGACGGCCGCATCGTGGTGCCCAAAGGCGCCGTGGTGGTGAGCGGGTCGAAACCCATCGTCCGGGACGGGAAGCCGCTGGAGAGCGGCGTGCACCTGTACTGCCCGGTCATCGTGAAATACCGCGACGCCAAGACCGCGGGAAGCATCCACTTAGAAGACCTGTTGAGATGATCGTAGCCGTAGTAGGAGCCACGGGCCTCGTGGGCTCGAAAATGCTGGAAGTGCTCGAGGAGCGCGGCTTCCCGGTGAGCGAGCTGCTGCCGGTGGCCTCGTCCCGCTCCTGGGGGAAGAAAGTGCGGTTCCAGGGCCGCGAGTGGACGGTTCTATCGGCCGATGAAGCCATCGCCCGAAAACCCGCCCTGGCCCTTTTCAGTGCCGGCGGAACCGTCTCCTCGGAGTTGGCTCCCAGGTTCGCCGCCGCAGGCTGCTACGTGGTGGACAACTCCTCCTTCTGGCGGATGGATCCGTCCATTCCGCTGGTGGTGCCGGAAATCAATGCCGATGTCCTCACCCCGGAAGACCACATTATCGCCAACCCCAACTGTTCCACCATCCAGATGGTCCTGCCGCTGGCCCCTCTGCAGAAGGCCTACGGCATCAAGCGTATCGTGGTGAGCACCTACCAGAGCGTCACCGGCGCGGGACAGCGGGGCATCGAGCAGCTGGAGGCCGAACGCGCCGGCGGCTCCGGGACCAAGTTCCCCCACCGGATCGATATGAACATCCTTCCGCACATCGACTCCTTCCTGCCGGACGGCTACACGAAGGAAGAGATGAAGATGGTGAACGAGACGCGGAAGATCCTGCGCGCTCCCGGCATCGCCGTCTCCGCCACCACGGTCCGCGTGCCGGTGGAAGGCGGTCATTCGGAAAGCGTAAACGTCGAATTCTTAAAGCCTTACGATTTGGCGGAGGCGCGTCAGCTGATGGCCGATATGCCCGGTGTCACGCTGCAGGACGACCCTTCGCAGAACCTCTACCCGATGCCCATCAACGCCTGGGGCAAGGACGACGTGTTCGTGGGCCGCATCCGCCGCGACCCCTCCGTGGAGAACGGACTGAACCTCTGGTGCGTAAGCGATAATCTGCGCAAAGGCGCGGCCACCAATGCCGTGCAGATTGCGGAAGTACTGCTGAAAAACGGATGGTTATGAACTGGAACCTGTTTAAAGAGATGCTCTCCATCGATTCCACTTCCGGCAGGGAGCGGGAGATGGCCGGCTGGCTCCTGAAGCATCTGGAAGCCCCGAAGAAGGAATCCTTCGAGGTGGGTGACGGCACGCTGAACCTCCTGTTCAGCTGGGGCCGCCCCAAAGTGGTCTTCTGCACCCATATGGACACCGTTCCGCCGTATATCGCCCCTGTTTTTCCGGAGGACACTCCCTCCGGGGGGACGCAGGAGACAGTGGGAGGGGCCGGAGCGAGCGAAGCGAGCGGAGTTCCGCCGAAGGGAGTATCTCCCGCAAAAACTATCACCGGCAGGGGAAGCTGCGACGCCAATGGGCAGATCTTTGCGATGTATACAGCGTGCAAGGAGCTGGAGGCGGCCGGGAAGACGGACTTCGGGCTGCTACTGCTTGCCGGGGAGGAGACCGGGTCCTGGGGCGCGAAGGCGTTCTCTAAGACCGGATTCCAGGCGCCTTTCCTGGTGGTGGGCGAGCCCACGGAGAACAAATTGGTGAGTGCCGCCAAGGGCACGCTCTCCTATGACCTCAAGTTCACCGGGAAGGCCTTCCATTCGGGTTATCCGGAGTATGGAACAAGCGCCGTGGAACTGTTTAACGAGTTCTACAACAAATTGAAGGATAAGGATTTCGGCGAAGACCCGGAACTGGGGAAGACCACCTGGAACATCGGGCTTCTGAAGAGCGACAATCCGCAGAACATCCTGTCGCCGGAGCTCACTTGCCGGCTGTATTTCCGCACCACGTTCGCCTCGCACGAGGCGGTGCAGCGGTGGATGGAAGAGGTGCCGGAAGCGACGCTGCGGGCCCGGGGCGACGAACCGGCGCGGTACGTCACGCTGCCTGGCTTTGAGAGCGCACCCGTCGCTTTCGGTAGCGACGCGCCGCACCTGACGGGCTTCGGCCACAAACTCATCTGCGGCCCCGGGAGCATCCGCTACGCCCACCGGGACGACGAACACATCACGGCGGAGGAGTTGGAGGAGGCCGTGAATCTTTACATCAAAATCTATCAGGCACTATGATCAAGGTGATTATCAGCGGCTACGGCCGGATGGGACATATGGTGGAAAAAGAGCTCCAGAAGCGGGGCATCCCCCTGGTGGAGGCCAGCGAAGACATCACGGCCACCGACCCGGCGATAGCGCGGGAGTGCGTATGCATCGACTTCACCACGCCGGAGGCGTTCCGGGCCAATTATCCTTTCATCGCCAAGCATTTCAAGGCGGCGGTGGTGGGGACCACGGGCTGGAACGACATCGAGGCAGATGTCCGCAAGGCTTTCGAAGAGGCCGGCACCACCCTCATCTACGCCTCCAACTTCTCGCTGGGGGTGAACGCCCTGTACGCCGCCATCACCAAGGTGTCCGAGATGCTCCGCGGGGCCGGCTATAAGGCGGAAATCGAAGAAACCCACCACATCCACAAGCTGGATGCCCCTTCAGGAACGGCCAAGGTGATGGGGAAACTCGTGGAGGAGAAACTCGGTGAAGCGCCGGAAATCCGTTCCATACGGAAAGGCGAAGTCCCTGGGATTCACACGCTTACGCTCACTTCGGCCGAAGATAAACTCACGCTGCAGCACGAAGCCTTCTCCCGCGAAGGCCTGGCCAAGGGGGCAGTAATAGCCGCCCTGATGACCGAAGATCACCAGGGCGTGCACGAATTCAGCGAATTGCTGTAGAATTAATCCTTACTCGTCGAACTTGAGGTCGAGGGCGATTTTGTTCAGCTCTTCGATCTGCTCGTCGGTATCCGCCAGGGCCAGCTGTTTGACCAGCGCGCCGCCGTGGAAGTAGATGATGATGTCACCAACAAAGGGCTGGTCTTCCTCACCGAATACGCCGCTGAAAGCGAAGCGGCCCACGCCGTCTTCGTCGAACTTGATTTCATCGATGTCCTCGATGGTGAACTCCGAGAAGAGCTGCTCGTGCAGGGGGCCTTCGTCCACGTTGTTGAACAGTTCGATAATCTTGTTCTCCAGGAAGCCTTCGATGCCGTCATAGAGGTCTTCCACGTGTTCGATTTCTTCATCGGAATAGTAGACGATGTTGTTCAGGGCCAGCAGGGCGCCGTCTTCGCTCTGGATGTACAGGGCAGCGCTCTCGGGATAGGAATCTTCCTGGTGGAGAATCTCGTAGGAGGCCGGGATGGTGGCCGTGAAGTCTCCCAGATGGATGCTCTGGGTCTTGGGACCGCAGGCGCTGAAGATGAACGCTACGGCGGCGAGGGGAAGGAGGAGTTTTTTCATACTGTTAAGTTTGTGGGTTTAACGTAAAATGTCGTTCAGAATGCTGCTGGCGGCCTCCCGGGCACCTTCACCGGGACCCTGGATCACCAGCGGATAGGGGTGGAAGGCGCTCCTGACGATAATGGCGTTCTCCGTGCCCCGCAGGTAGTAGGCGGGATGCTCCGGCGCCACTTCCTTCAGGGCGATGCGGGCCTTGTAACCGCCGGCCGATTTTTCCAGCGAAGAGACAAAACGCAGGCGGAAGCCTTTCTCCGATGCCTCCTGCACCCGGGCCGCCCATTGGGGCTCATAGGCCTCCAGTGCAGCATAAAACTGCTCCAGGCTGCCTCCCAGGACGGATGACGGCACCACGGGCTCGATGGCCACGTCCTCCTCTTCCAGCTGCACGCCGGCCTCCCGGGAGAGGATCAGCAGTTTCCGGAGGGCGTCGCGGCCGCCCAGGTCCGTGCGGGGATCGGTCTCCGTGAGGCCTTCGGCCGCCGCAGTCTTCACGAGCGAGCAGAAGCTGGTTCCGCCGGGCCGATAATCCCCCAGAATCTGGTTCAGCGTGCAGGACACGACGGCCTCGATGGAGAGGACCTCGTTGCAGCTGTTCGCCCCGCGGGCGATGGATTCCAGGATGGGAAGGGCCGCGCCCACGGTGGTCTCGTAGCGCAGCGGCGCGCCGTTTTCGCGGGCGGCGGCGTGCATCGCGGCGTATTCCGCATAAGGGACGGCGAGGGAGCGGCGGTTGGAAGAAACGATGCCGATGCCCGCCTGCAGCAGGTCCGTATAGCGCTTATAGAGCGTCTTGCTGTTGGTGGCGTCCACGAAGAGGGAGCCCTTGGGAGCCGCCTGAAGGACGGCGTCGATGTAGTCCCCTTCCCGGCCGATGACAGGCGCTCCGCCGAGGTCGATGCCGTAACGGCGGCTGTTCGCGCGGCCCGCCACGCGGAGGACCTTCCCACTGCGCTCCTTCACGGCCGCGGCGCTCTCCTGAATAAGGCCGATCAAGGCGTTGGCGACTGCCCCGTCGCCGGCGATGAACACGTTCACCTCCCGCACCGGCAGCTCCTGGAAAAACGCCCGGTGAATCGCCCGCAGGGCCTGTTCCAGCACGGATTCTTTCACCGTAAAATTAATCCCATTCCCCTCTTCCTTTATCTCAATTGCTTTTATTCCAGCATCCTCCAGTGTTTTCGCAACGGTCTCTCCGGAGGACACACTCCCTTGGTCGCTGAATAGGGGGCCGATGCTCCCGCGGGAGTGTGCTCCCCCAGAGAGCCCATCCGGATCGGATTTAGCGGAGGGCGATGCCCCTGAGGGAACATCGGCCTTCTTTTTCGTGACCGAAGGGGCATCCCCTCCGGTAAAGCCGGGGAGAGAACCCACCAGACGAATCACATTCTTATCGGAGGCGACGCCGATCCAGCGGGTGGGGTCCGGGGCGGCGCCGATGACGGTGTATTTGCCGTCGGGAGCGAAAGTGTTGCGGATTTCAATGTCGATGCCGGCGGCCATCGCAGGGGCGACGGTGGGGGCATACAGCACCTTGGCGCCGTGGGAGGCCATATCCAGCGCGGCGGCATAGGAGATGTGGGGGATCGTGCGGGCGGCGGGAACCTGTTTCGGGTTCGCCGTCATAATGCCGGGGACGTCGGTCCAGATCTGGAGGCTCTCCGCCTGCACGGCGGCGGCGTAGAGGGCGGCGGTGTAGTCCGAGCCGCCGCGGCCCAGGGTGGACACCTTCCCGGAGGCTTCCCGGCAGATGAAGCCGGGGGCGACGTAAACATCGGCCTCAAGGGCCTCCACGGCCTTTTTGATGCGGCGGAAGGTTTCCGGCTCGTCGCCTTTTACCACGAGGTCCCGGGAGTCCAGCCAGCGCACTTTATACCCTTCGGTCTCCAGTTTGGCGGCAAGGAGGGTGGTGGAGAGGATTTCGCCGTAGGTGACCCGTTCGTCGGCGGGCGCCGCCCAAAGCGCGGCGAAGAGGGCGTTCAGGCGCTCCTGCAGTTCTTCCCGCTCGGAGCCGGTGAAAAGGCGGCGCACCATATCGGCGTGACGGGCCTTCATCTCCCTGATGGCGGCGGGATCTCCGCCCAGGAGGGCGTCCGTGCAGCCCGCGATGGCGCTGGAGACCAGGATGACCCGGCCCCTGGCGGCCTCGCGCTCCACAATGTCCAGCACCCGCGACACCTGCGTAGCACCGGCAACGGACGATCCGCCGAATTTCAAAACCCTGAACATCTTACTTGCAAAGATAAGGTTTTCTGCGGAAAATGTGCTATTTTTGTATGCTATGTTGAAAGCGCTCACCATATTCGGTTTCTTGAGCTTCGGCTGGGCCGACATCCTGGACATCCTGATGGTGGCCACCCTCATCTTTTTCCTCATCCGGGGCATCCGCGGGGACAGCACCATCCTGAACATCGTCCTGGTGCTGGTGTTCCTCCTCATCCTGCAGGGAATCGTGAGCGCGCTTAATATGCGGATGATGACCGTACTGCTGAACACCCTCCTGGATGTGGGTGTGCTGGCCCTCATCATTCTCTTCCAGCCGGAAATCCGGCACCTGCTGAACCGCTTCGCCGTCCAGAGCGGCCTTACCCGCCGCACCAGCCAGCTGTTCAACCGCATTATGGGCATCAAGGAAGAGAAGATGGGCACCCAGAGCGCGGAAGAGCTGGTGGAGGCCGTGCGGGCGATGTCGGCGGAAAAGACCGGCGCCCTCATCGTCATCCAGCACAAAGGCCAGATGGACGAGTATATGTCCACCGGAGACCGTTTCGAGGCCGATATCAACCGTCGCCTCATTATGAATATCTTCTTCAAGAACTCGCCCCTGCACGACGGTGCGATGATCATCATCGGCGACCATATCGCCGCCGCCCGCTGCCAACTCCCGATGACCAGCCGCACGGACATTCCCGCCCATTACGGGATGCGGCACCGCGCCGCCATCGGCCTCACGGAAGACACGGATGCGGACGTCCTGGTGGTCTCCGAGGAAACCGGCCGGATCAGTTTCGTGCGCGGCGGGGAAATCCAGACAATCCAGGATATTAAGGAACTCCGCCAGCTGGTGGGTTCGCTGATGACCAAGGAGGGAGAATAGCGTGGACACAAGGCTGGAAGCGAAACTGGGGTTCGACAAAGTGCGCGCCGCCGTCCAGGGCCGGTGCTCCACCGACTACGCGGCCACCCGGGTGACGGAGGAGGAATTCGTGGCCGATGCCGGCGAAATCCGCCGCCGGCAGCTCCTCACGGACGAAATGCGCCTCATCCTGATGTTCGAGGACGCCTTTCCCACCGCCGGTTACATCGACGCCATCCCCTTCCTCGAACCCATCGGCAAGAATGCCTCCATCGACCTCCTTTCCCTGGGGAAACTGCGCACGCTGCTGGACACCCTCCGGCGCGCCCTGCACTTCTTCCATACGGTGAAGGAGGGCATCTACCCCAACCTCCAGCACCTCGCCGCCGGCATCAGCGCTCCGGCGGAGGTCATCGGCCGCATCGACGCCATCCTGGACCGGCACGGGGAAATGAAAGACACCGCGTCGGACGAGCTCTACAGCATCCGCCGCAGCATCAAGGATAAGGAAATCAATGTCTCCAAACGGATGAACGCCATCCTCCGCCAGGCGCAGGCCGAGGGCATCGCGGACGCCGACGCCTCGGTGAGCATCCGCGACGGGAAGATGCTCATTCCGGTGGCATCGGCCAAAAAGAGACAGTTCCAGGGCTATATCTACGACGAAAGCGCCACCGGAAAGACCGCCTTTATGGAACCGGCGGAGATTGTGGCGCTGCAGAACGAAATCGCCCAGCTGCATTTCGACGAGACGCGCGAGATGGCCCGCATCCTCTACGAGTTCGCAGAGTTCCTCAGGCCCTTCGTGCCGGAACTCATCGCCGGAGCCACCTTCGTCGGAGAACTGGACTTCAATATGGCCAAGGCCCAGGTGGCCCTGGACTACATAGCCGGGATGCCGGTCATCTCGGAAGACGGCTCCCTGCAGCTCAGGAAAGCCCGCCACCCCCTGCTGGAAAAATCTTTAAGGAAAGAGGGTAAGGACATCGTGCCCCTCACGTTAACGCTCACCCCCGAAAAACGGATTCTGCTGATTTCCGGCCCCAACGCCGGCGGCAAGAGCGTGTGCCTGAAGACGGCCGGCCTGCTGCAGTATATGTTCCAGTGGGGAATGCTCATTCCCACCTCCGAAACGTCGGAACTGCCTGTGTTTGACCGGATTATGGTCTCCATCGGCGATGATCAGTCGCTGGAGAACGACCTCTCCACCTACAGTTCTTTCCTCGCCGATATGAAGGCGATGCTCGCCGTGGCCGATGCCCGCACGCTCGTGCTCATCGACGAATTCGGCTCAGGGACGGAACCCGCGGCCGGCGGAGCCATCGCGGAAGCCATCCTGCACGCGCTGGACGAGCGCGGAGCCTATGGCGTGATCACCACCCACTACACGAATCTGAAGCTCTATGCCGCCGGCGCCGGGACGGGCGTGGTGAACGGCGCGATGCAGTTCGATGCTGCCACCGTAGCCCCCCTCTTCCGTCTGGAAACAGGCCTGCCGGGCTCTTCCTTCGCCTTTGAGCTGGCCCGGAAGATGGGCCTGCCGGAACCGCTGGTCCACGATGCGGAAGAGCGGGCCGGAGAACAGTTCGTGGGAATGGAGCGGAACCTCCGCAAGATTGCCCGCAGCCGCCGCGCCCTGGACGAGAAACTCTCGCACGTAAAGGCGGCCGATAAAACCCTGGAAGGCCTCACGGACCGCTACGAGAAAGAGTTGGAAGAAATCAAAGAGATGCGGCGCAAGATCCTGGACGAGGCCCGGGCGGAGGCGGAAAAGATCGTCCGCGAAGCCAACAAGCGCGTAGAAGGAACCATCCGCACCATCCGCGAGTCCCAGGCCGACAAAGCCCAGACCAAGGAGGCCCGCGCCCAACTGCAGGACTTCCTGGGCGCCCTGGCGGAAGGCCGCGAGAAGCGGGAAGATTATATCGAAAGCAAACTCCAGAAGGTCCAGAAGCAGAAGAGCCGCCGCCGGCAGCAGGCCCCGAAGGCCGATGAAGATAAGATGGCGGCCTGGCGCAGCGCCCCGCTCAAAGTGGGAGAGAAAGTGCGTATCCTCTCCAACGGAATGGTGGGCGAAGTGGCCGTGGTGAGCACCAAGGCCGTGAGCGTGGTAGTGGGCAGCGTGGTGACCAAACTGCCGCTGGACCGCGTGGAACGCATTACATCCAACGAATACAAGGCGGCCGCCAAGGCTCCCTCGGAACGCCCCCGGCAGGTCTACGACGCCGCGCTCACCGAAAGAAAGGCCCGCTTCAAGCCCGAATTGGACGTGCGCGGAGAGCGGGTGAACGACGCCCTGGAAATTGTGATGCGATATGTGGACGATGCCATTATGCTGGGGGTGCCGTCGGTGCGAATTTTGCATGGAAAAGGGACGGGCGCCCTGCGCGAGGAAATCCAGAAATTCGTGCGCACCGTGCCCGGCGTCAAATCGGCCCAGGACGAACACGTGCAGTTCGGCGGCGCCGGCGTGACGGTAATAACATTTGACTGACCAATGAACCTATTAAGGACCAGTAAACTGGGGAAAACGGGCGAAGACGTCGCCTGCGACTTCCTGCTTTCGCGGGGGCATCAGATCCTGGACCGCAACTGGCGCGCCGGCCACCTGGAACTGGACATCGTGTCCGAAGGCCCGGACGGCCTGCACTTCGTAGAGGTGAAAGCCCGCACGGCGCCGGTCACGTCCACCCTGACGGACCAGGTGAACCCCGTCAAGCAGAAGCGCATCAGCGCCGCCGCCCGGCAATACCTTGCCAAACACCAGCTCCCGCCCCGGGAAGTGTTCTTCGACATCGTGTCGGTGCTCTTCGACGGCGGGGAAACGCGTGTCCGCTACATCCCCCAGGCCTGGATCCCCCTGTATGTCTAATAACCACAACTAACACTATGAACCACAGGTACTGCGTAATTATGGCCGACGGTACCGGCTCCACAAGACAGTATCGGCACACCTATGAACGCTTCCTGCAGGTGGTGCCCCCGGAGAACATCCTGGTGGTCACCCTGGCTTCCTGCGCGGAGCAGGCCCGGCGGGAGCTGCCGGACCTCCCGGAAGGAAACCTCCTACTGGAGCCCTATGCCCGGAAAACAGCCCCCTGTATGGCCCTGGCGGCCTATACCCTGCTCACCCGCGACCCCGAAGCCGTGATCGTGGCGACGCCCTGGGACCTCGTGATCCGCGACGAAGAACTCTTCGCCTCCACCCTGGCGGACGCATTCGCCTATGTGGAGGAGCACGACGTCCTGATGACCCTGGGCATCGTTCCCAAAACCCCGGATGTGAACTTCGGCTACATCCAGGTGAAAGAGGGGCGCAACGCCCATAAGATGGCCGGCCCCCTGCAGGTGAAAACCTTCACGGAGAAGCCCTCGCTGGAACTTGCGCAGGTGTTCATCGGCACCGGAGAATTCTTCTGGAACAGCGGTATCTTCATCTGGCGGGCCGCCACCATCGCCAGCCAGATGGAAAAGTACATCCCCGAAGTGACGGAACTCTTCCAGGGCTGGCGGGAACACATCGGCGAGCGCCCCTTCATCGAAAGGGCCTATGCCGAATGCCCAAAAGTGTCGCTGGACTACGGTGTGATGGAGCACACGGACCGCGCCTGGCTGTATCCGGCCAGCTTCGGCTGGGCCGATATCGAGCGCTTGTAGAATAGGAAAAAATATTCTATCTTTGCAAGCTATTTTTGCAAGTGATAATTTAAAAGAGATAAGAAATGCAAAGTAAAGGTTGGATCAGATTCGTCGCCATCTGCCTGGCTATTGCCAGCATCTGGCAGCTCTCCTTCACGGCCATTACCCGTATTCAGGAGAATAAGGCTGCCAAATATGCACAGGAGCAGGCCCTGCAGTTCGTCGAGTCTAACAATGTGGCGGAGGATGTCCGCGAATTCGTGCAGGACTCCGTCGCCGCTATCCGCAACAGGGCCTATGTAGACTCTGTAAACAATGAGAACGTATTCCTGGGATACAGCTTCAAGAGCGTCAAGGAAAAGGAAATCAACCTGGGTCTGGACCTCAAGGGCGGTATGAACGTGATGCTGCAGGTGCAGCTGGAAGACCTGGTGAAGGCCCTCTCCGGCAACAGCACGGACCCGGACTTCGTGGCCGCCATCGAAGAGGCCAAGGCCAATAACGTGAACTCCAGCGCGGATTTCATCGGCCTGTTCGCCGACGCCTGGGCGAAAGTCGCTCCCGGTCGCCGTCTGGCAGAGATTTTCGCCACCTTCGAGCTCCGCGATAAAGTGGCCAACGATGCCACCGACGCGCAGGTCGTGAGCGTCATCCGTTCGGAAGCGAAGAGCGCCGTGGACAACTCCTTCAACGTGCTCCGCAACCGTATCGACCGCTTCGGCGTCACCCAGCCCAACATCCAGCAGGTGGGTACTTCCGGCAAGATCCTCATCGAACTGCCCGGCGTGAAAGACCCCGAGCGTGTGCGCAAGCTCCTGCAGGGCACCGCTTCGCTGGAATTCTGGCCCACCTACCAGGGCAATGAGGTAGACCTCTATGCCGTGGATGCCCGTGTGGCCGAGATTCTGGGTAACCTCAGCGACAGCACCGCCACGGCGAATCCGCTCTTCCGCGTGTTCTCCCCGTCGGGCTGGAACAATGCCTGCCTGGGCTTCGCCGCCGGCGTGGACACCACCACGGTGAACCAGTACCTGGCGATGGCCGCGGACGTTCTGCCGGCCGGCTTCAAGGGAATGTGGTCCGTCAAACCCACCGACCTCGTGCAGGGCAACAACCTGTATGAACTCGTCGGCATCAAGGTTACCTCCCGCGACGGGAAGGCTCCGCTGGACGGCGGCGTAGTGACCGACGCCCGCGTGAACTTCAACGGCTCCCAGAAGGGCGGTAACGGCGCTCCCTCCGTCTCGATGACGATGAACGCCGAGGGCGCCTCCATCTGGGCCCGCCTCACCAAGGACAACATCGGCAAGCAGTTCGCCATCGTCCTGGACGGTCTGGTGTACAGCTATCCTACCGTGAACACCGAGATTACCGGCGGTTCTTCCGAAATCACCGGCAACTTCGACGTGCAGGAAGCCGAAGACCTTGCGAACGTGCTCAAATCCGGTAAGCTCCCCGCCCCTGCCACCATCATCCAGGAGCAGGTCGTGGGTCCTTCCCTGGGTAGCGCCTCCATCCGCGCCGGTCTCATCTCCTTCCTCATCGCCTTCTGCCTGGTGCTCATCTACATGGTGTTCTTCTACCAGGGAGCAGGCCTCATCGCCGACGTAGCGCTGCTGTGCAACGTCCTGCTGCTCTTCGGCGTGCTGGTAAGCTTCGGCGCCGTCCTCACCCTGCCCGGTATCGCCGGTCTGGTGTTGACGCTGGGTATGGCCGTGGACGCCAACGTGATCATCTATGAGCGCATCAAGGAAGAGCTTGCCGCCGGCAAGGGCTTCTCGCTGGCCGTACACGACGGCTACAAGAACGCCTACAGCGCCATCATCGACGGTCAGCTCACCACCCTCATCACCGGTATCATCCTCTACATCTTCGGTTCCGGTCCCGTGCAGGGCTTTGCCACCACGCTCATCATCGGTATCGTCACCTCGGTGCTCACCTCCATCTTCATCACCCGCATCATCTTCGACGACCGCATCAAGAAGGGCAAGAGCGTTGCGATGTCCAACAAGCTCACCCGGAACATCCTGAAGAACACGAAGGTGGATTTCATCGGCCTGAAGAAATGGTCCTATGCCATCTCCGGCGCCCTGATCATCATCTCCATCGCCTCCATCGCCTTCAAGGGCTTCAGCTACGGCGTAGACTTCACCGGCGGCCGCACCTACATCGTGCGCTTCGACAAGAGCGTCACCGCGGAAGAAGTGCGCGCCTCCGTGGAGGCCACCTTCGAGGAAGCTGCCAAAGCAGCCGGCATCGACCAGTATTCCGTCGAGGTGAAGCAGTTCGGCGGCGACTCCCAGATGAAGATCACCACCCAGTACAAGAACGACAGCGAGAGCACGGATGTGGACGCCGAAATCGAGGGTCTGCTCTACAACGCCCTCCACGGCTTCTACGCAGAGGATATCCAGCCGGCCGATTTCACCTCCACCCTGGAGAACCCGAACGGTATCATCTCCTCCGATAAGGTAGGTCCCACCATCGCCCGCGACATCACCCGCAGCGCGTTCATCGCCGTGTTCCTGGCCCTGCTGGCCATCTTCGGCTACATCGCCCTGCGCTTCAAGGGCTGGACCTGGGGTCTGGGCGGCGTGGTCTCCCTGGCTCACACGGCCCTCATCGTGATCGGCTTCTTCTCCCTGTTCAACGGCATCCTTCCGTTCAACCTGGATGTGGACCAGACCTTCATCGCGGCCATCCTGACCATCATCGGTTACGCCATCAACGATAACGTGGTGATCTTCGACCGCATCCGCGAGCAGCGCGGCCTGCACCCGAAGGAAGACTTCCGCGACACGGTGAACACGGCCCTGAACGCCACCCTCACCCGTACGCTCAACACTTCGGTCTCCACGCTCCTCCCGATGCTCGCCATCGCCATCTTCGGCGGCGAAAGCATCCGCGGTCTGGCCGTGGCCCTGTGCCTGGGTGTGATCATCGGCACCTACGCTTCCATTATGATCGGCACGCCCATTATGTACGATGCTACTATGAGGAAGCAGAAGTAAGTGCTTCTCCGGTAAAAAGAACCGCGACTCTTTTTCGAGCCGCGGTTTTTTATTTCCGTATCACTTCGTATTTGTCAATCCCGATCTTCTGGAGGTCCAGGAGGAATTCGGAGGTGACCGCTACCTGGAACTTCTTGGAGATGAACTGGATGCGGTACTTGGTGCCGGGGTCGAAGAGGTGGATGGTGAGGGGAATGCTGCCGGGGTGGGCCTTCACCACCTTCACCAGGTCCTTGCGGAACTTTTCCGTGAGCATGGGGGTGGTGATGTCCATGTCGAAGCCGGCAAGCATTGCGTCGGAGACGTTGCCCAAGAGCGTAATTTTCTTGATTTTGAAGGTATAGGGGGCCGATTTTCCCTGGGCCTTTTCCTCCGGCTTAAGGAAGAATTTCTCCCCGATTTCCCCCTCTATGTACAGGGCCGCCTTGGGCGTCATATACTGCATGAAGGTCTCGTGGTCCTTGCCGAAGAGGGCCAGTTCATAGGATCCGCTGTAGTCTTCCAGCGTGGTGCGGGAATAAGGTTTCCCGGCCTTAGTGGAAAGCTGCTTGAAATCCGTCACGATGCCCGCCACATAGACCTTGGGCGTCTGTTTGCGGGACTCGCATTCGGAAATGTAGTTGGACAGTTCCGCCAGCTTGCAGTTTACGAAATGCTTCATTTCGAAGCTGTAGCGGTCCAGCGGATGGGAGCTCAGGTACATTCCCACCAGCTCTTTCTCCCGCTGGAGCATTTCCATCACGTCCATATAGCCTTCGTCTTCCGGAAGGGCCGGACGCTCCGGTTTCATCTCCTCCATATCGCCGAACAGCGAGGCGGCGCCGTCCAGCGTATCGTTCTTAACCAACTCCCCGTAGCGGGTGATGGCGTCGATGAACGGCTCCGTGGAACCCTTGCAGGGCTGATAATACATACTGCGCTTGTGCTTGAACCCGTCCAGGGCGCCGGCATTGAGAAGGTTCTCGAAGCTCTTGCGGTTCACCGCGCCGGACATCCTTTCCACGAAGTCGTAGATATCCGTGAACAGGCCGTTTTCCTCGCGCTCCTTGATGATGGCGTCCACCACGTTGCCGCCGAAGCCCTTGATGGAGCCCAGGGCAAAGCGGACGTTCCCGTCCTTGTTCACCGTGAAGTGGTCTGCGCTCTCGTTGACGTCCGGGGGCAGCACCTTGATGCCGTGGCCCTTGCAGTCGTCCATAATCTTCACGATTTCCTCCATGCTCTTGGCGCAGTCCAGGCAGCTGGCGAAGAACTCCGACGGATAATGGCACTTGAGCCAGCCCGTCTGGTAGCTCACCCAGGCGTAGCAGGTGGCGTGGGACTTGTTGAAGGCATACTGGGCGAACTTCTCCCAGTCTTTCCAGATCTTGTCCAGGATCTTCTCCGGATGGCCGTTAGCCATGCCGCCCTGCATAAACTTGTCTTTGAGGGAGTTCAGGATGTCGATCTGCTTCTTGCCCATCGCCTTGCGCAGTTTGTCGGCCTCACCCTTGGTAAAGCCGGCCAGCGTCTGCGACAGCAGCATCACCTGCTCCTGATAGACCGTGATGCCGTAGGTGTCCTCCAGGAACTCCTTCATCTCCGGGAGATCGTACTCGATGGCCTGCTCGCCCTGTTTCCGGGCTACGAAGTCCGGAATGTAGTCCATCGGCCCGGGCCGATAAAGGGCGTTCATTGCGATGAGGTCCTCGAAGCGGGACGGGCGCAGCTTCTGCAGCCAGGTCTTCATTCCCTCCGATTCGAACTGGAACACGGAGGTGGTGTCTCCGCGGCCGTAAAGGTCCAGCGTGGGTTTGTCGTCGATGGGAATGGCCTCGATGTCGATATCCAGCCCGTAATGCTCCTTCACCAGGTCCAGCGTCTTGTGGATGATGGAGAGGGTAATGAGGCCCAGGAAGTCCATCTTGAGCATCCCCACGTCCTCGATATAATGGCCGTCGTACTGCGAGGTGCGCACGTATTCACCGGTTTCCTTGTCCTTGGAAAGGCAGATGGGAAGGTAGTCCGTAAGGTCTCCCCTGCCGATGATGGTGGCGCAGGCGTGCACCCCCACCTGCCGGACGCTGCCTTCCAGCGCCTGGGCGTAGCGGAGCACCTCCTGGTTGATTTCCGGGCCGTGGTCCAGTTCTTCCTTGAATTCCGGGACCAGGCGGAAACAGTTCTCCAGGGTCACCTTCACATCTACGTCTTCCATACCCACCTGGAAGGTCTTCATCACGCCGTCCACTTCCCGTTCCACCTTCTTGAATCCGGGCTTCAGCTCATCCAGCTTGGGATTGAAGGGATATTCCCGCTGCTTCTTTTCGCTCAGGCGGTCCGGCACCATCTTGGAGAGGCGGTTGCTCTCGTCGATGGACACGTGACTGATGCGCGCGACGTCCTTGATGGCGCTCTTGGCGGCCATCGTGCCGTAGGTAATCACGCGCGCCACGTGGTCCGTCCCGTACTTCTTCTCCACGTATTCGTGGGCCTTGGCCAGGTCCTCGAAGTCTACGTCGATATCCGGCATGGAGATGCGGTCCGGGTTCAGGAAACGCTCGAACAGGAGCTGGTATTTGATGGGGTCCAGATTGGTGATCCTGAGGCAATAGGCCACCACCGAACCGGCCGCGCTGCCACGGCCCGGGCCCACCATCGAGCCCATCGCGCGGGAAGCGGCGATGTAGTCCGCCACGATGAGGAAATAGTCCGGGAAGCCCATGCGGGAGATGGTCTTGAGCTCGAAGTCGATACGGTCTTCCTGCTCCTGCGTAAGGGTTTCCCCGTAGCGCTCGTGCGCGCCTTTATAAGTAAGGTGGCAGAGGTAGGCCACCGAGTGACAGAAGCCGTCGCCGCGGTAGTCCCCGTGCTTGTCGCATCGGCCCGCATCGATGATTTCCCTGTACTGCTCCAGGTGTTTGTCGATATCGGCCATAAAGGCGGGGTCGATCTCAAACACCGGCAGCACGGGATCCCGGTCAATGGTGTAGCTCTCCACCTTGCCGGCCACCTCCAGCGTATTCGCCAGGGCCTCCGGATGGTCCGGGAAGAGCGAAAGCATCTCCTCCTCCGTCTTGATGTACTCCTGCTGGGTATAGCGCAGGCGCTTGGGATCGTCAATATCGGCATTCGTGGAGACGCAGATGAGACGGTCGTGCACGGGGCCGTCTTCCTTGCGCACGAAATGGGCGTCGTTGGTGGCGATGACCTTCACGCCGTATTTCTCTCCCAGCTTAAAGATTTCGTCGCAATAGATACACTGCTGCTTATAGATTTCGTTGTCCAGGCCGGGAACTTCCGTATTGTGCTTCATCACCTCCAGGTAGTAGTCCTCGCCGAAGACTTTCTTGTGCCAGAGGATGGCCTTTTCGACGGCGGCTTCGTCGTGGGCGAGGATGGCGCGCGGCACCTCCCCGGCGATGCAGGCCGATGAACAGATGAGCCCCTCCGCGTGCCGCTCGATGAACTCGTGGCTGATGCGCGGGCGTGAATACATCCCGTTGATGTGGGCCTCCGAGACGATCTTCACCAGGTTCAGGTAGCCCTTGTAGTTCTTCGCCAGCAGAATGAGGTGATAATAGCCCTTTTCCTTGATGCGGTGGTCCCCTTTGGCCACATAGACCTCGCAGCCGATGATGGGCTTCACGTTAGGGTGTTTCTTGGCATATTTGAAGAACTCTTTCACGCCGAACATATTGCCGTGGTCCGTGATGGCCAGCGCCGGCATCCCCAGCTCATCGGCCCGGTTGAAGAGGTTCTCTATGGAGGATTGTCCGTCCAGGATGGAGTACTGGGTGTGGACGTGGAGATGTACGAAACTCATATGAGCAAAGGTAACAAAAAACCGCGGCCCCGTCAAGGGTCGCGGTCCTTAATTTTTCAACAATTATTACTTGGCCAGCTTGAAGCCGATCTTGTAATTGTCGTAGCCGTCGGCGAGCTTGGCGATGGAGGCCACTTCGCTGCTCTTTTCGCCGATCTTGCCCACGATCTTCTTGATGAAGGCCATCGCTTTGTTGGCGGGGAAGAGCATCTTGGCACCCTTGAGGTCGCTTTCCAGCACACCGGTCATGCAGAAATATTGCATGGTCTTGCCGAAGGTGAGGGTCACGGTCTTTTCACCGTCGCCCACCTTGTAGGTGCCGGGCAGATTGATGCCCAGGGCATTCAGCGTGAAGCTGTTGTCCTCTGCGTTGAAGGTGAAGCTCATGGCGCCGGGGACGATCCCCACTTTGGCGAGGTATTCATCGGCCTTGGACTCGATACCGGCGGTGACGGCGGTACCGGCGAGGTTGGAGAGGACGCCGCCTTCCGAGCTGGTGGCCGAGATGGCGATGCCGTTGTAGGTGTAGGTGCCGTTCAGGCTCACGGGAGCGGAATAAACGACGCCGGCCAGGCTGCCCAGGACGTTGGTGAGGGTGGAACCGGTGTCACCGTTGCCGCCGAGGAGACCGCCGAGGCTGCCGAGGATGGACTGAGCCGGGGCGTTGAAGCTGAGGGCTGCCGCCAGGGCCAGGATGGAAACGAGTTTCTTCATGGTGTTATTTGATTTAAGTTGTTTCTAAGTGGTAAAGATAATAAAAAGTGTGGAATTATTCCTCATCTTCGGGCCAACCTTGCGCTTTCACGGGAAATTCCACGCCTTCCGGGGTCACCAGGACGGCGCCGGCCTCGGGCTGGGCCAGGTGGCCGATGATGTCGAAGCCCTGGAATTCGCGGCGGAATTTTTCGGCCTGCAGGATGGGGATCACCAGGAGGAGGCGGTTGTCGTCGCCGCCGTTCATCGCGGCCGATACCGGGTCGATGTCCAGTTCCTTGCCCAGCTGGAAGCTGTTGCCCTCGAAGGGGATTTTGTCGGCATAGACCTTGGCCCCCAGGCCGCTGTCGCGTTTCAGGCGCAAAAGGGCGTCCGATAGGCCCCGGTTTACGAAATAGGCATAGGAAGGGTAGATTTCAGCGTCCTCCAGCTTTGCCACTACGGAGGCGTCCAGCTCCGGCCGCAGGTGGGCGGCTACGAGCATTTTGTACTGTGCGATGTCCGGCTGTTCCCCGCTCTTGTGGAACACTTCGGCTCCATGTTCCATGTAACGCATACCCAGGTAGGCCGCACCCAGCGGGCCGCTCACGCAGAGAAGGTCCATGCTCTTGGCCGCAAGACGGCGCTTGTCCGTGAGTTTGGAGGTCTCCCCTGTGGCCGATACGGAAATATAGAGCCCGTTCTGCGAAGGCTGGAGGTCCAGGTTCACCGCCTCGAAGCCGTGCTCCTTGGCGGCCACCGTCACGCCCATCCAGAGCTCCTTCACCTGAGGGAAGTCCAGTTTGGCCGATATGCCCATCACCACGCTCAGCAGTTTGGGATGGGCCAGGGCGGCATAAAGCTCACCGGCAACGCCCACCACGCATTTGTAGCCCAGGTGCTTGAGCGGAAAATACACGAGGTTGAAGTCGATCCCCTCCGCATACAGGCGCGAAGCCGTGCTGATGCGCCCGCCCGCGGACGAGACATAGGAAAGCCCGTCTGCCGGTTTATAAGCAGAAAGGCGATAGAGCTGGTCTATCGCCTCGATTCTGCCGATGTCTGCAAATGAATCTGCCATCCTTAGCGGAGCATGAAGTACACGGGGAAGGTGTAGGTAACCTTCACCTTGCGGTCGCGCTGCTTGCCGGGGGTCCATTTGGGAGAGCTGGAAACCACGCGGACCGCTTCCTTGTCCAGGGAGTCATCCACGCCTTTCAGCACACGCACGTTGGTCACGCGGCCGTCCGCCTCCACGGTGAAGGAGAGGGTAACGCGGCCCTGCACGCCATTTTCCTTGGCGATCTCGGGATAGACCAGACGGGAGTTCACCCACTTTGAGAATTCGTTGGCATCGCCGCCGTTGAAAGAGGGCTTCTGTTCCACGAGCTGGAAAGGAATGGCTTCCTCTTCCACTTCCTCCTCTTCCACCACAGCTTCCTTGTAGTCCTGAATCTCGATGGCGGAGTTGTCGTCTTCCAGGTTCATGAACAGGTCATCGTCCACCTTGATGTCATCTTCCACGATGTCGATCTGGTCCGAGAGAACGGGGATGTTCGGAGCCTCGGGCGGGGGCGGAGGGAGCTGGTCCGGGATGGCGATCATCTCTTCCTCCACGAGAACCTTGGTGGTGTCTTCCAGGGCAGCGACCTGGGCGTCGCGGGACGACCAGTTGAAGCCGATGTAGACAATCAGGAGCGCCGCCACCAGGCCGATCTCCGTGAAGAGCAGCCGTTTGTTCTCCAAGCTGGCTTTTTCCGATTTTTTGATTTCCATAGCAGTGATATTTAGTTGTTACAATCTTTCTGATGCAAAGTTACAAAGCCTGTTCCAGGCCTCCAAATATATGTGCGCGAAAAAACTCGCATTTACACATTCGTAACGCGTTGATTATTAATGTATTGTGAAAACACGTAAATATAAAAAACTCGCAGAAGCGTTGTTTTAGGTCAAAAACCCTCAAAAATTTGCGTTTTACCACCAATCCTGCTTTACCGCTCCAATTGGGCCAGCAGGAAGTCTCTGTCGGCGATTTCGGTGCCTTTGATGCGCTCTTTGAGCCGGTAAAGACGGTTGTAAACATAGGGTTTGTCCTTCTCCAAAAGGGTGGAAATGGTGGTGGAAGAGAAGCCAGCGGCGGTGAAAAGGTAGAGTAGATAGTCCTCTTCCTTGAGGGTGGGGAAAGCGAAGCGAAGACGCTTCATCACCTGGTCATGACGCTCGTTGAGCGAGCGCTCCAGGCTCTGGCGGAGCTTACCGTTTCCGCGGAGTCCCTCCACCAGGGAGCGGACTTCCTTGAGCACGCGGGGTTGGAGATTCTCCGTCCCCTCGTAAACATAATACTGCTCGAACAGGCGGTCCAGAACGTCGAGGCCGATCCCGTCGGCCCCGCTTTTCTGGCGACCTTGCAAGGCGCTTAACCGACCCCGCAGATCTTCGGCCGTGGAGAGGATGCGGTCGTTCTCTTCCTGCTGTTCCAGAAGTTGTTTCTGCAACTGCACCTTCCTGGCCCACAGGTAAAGCACCAGCGTAGCCAGGATGGCGGTAATGAGCAGAAACAGCGTCCCCACGGATTACAGGTTACGGAGGAGATTGGTCAGGGAGACCTTCTTCTCGATGATGCCGCGAAGGTCTTCAATCTTCACGCGCTCCTGTGTCATCGAATCGCGGTCGCGCAGGGTGACGGTTCCGTCGGTGATGGAATCGTGGTCCACGGTGACGCAGAACGGAGTGCCGATGGCATCCTGCCGGCGATAGCGCTTGCCGATGGAATCCTTTTCGTCGTACTGGTAGGAGAAATCGTATTTGAGTTCGTCCACCACCTTCTGAGCCAGCTCCGGCAGGCCGTCCTTTTTCACCAGCGGCATCACAGCCACCTTGATGGGAGCCAGCGGGGCGGGAATACGCATTACGACGCGCTCCTCGCCGTTTTCGAGCTTCTCAACCGTATAGGAATGGGCCAGGACGGCCAGGCACATCCGGTCCACGCCGATGGAAGTTTCGATGACGTAAGGGGTGTAGGAAGCATTTTCCTCCGGGTCGAAGTACTCGATCTTCTTGCCGGAGAACTTCTGGTGGTTGCCCAGGTCGAAGTTCGTGCGGCTGTGGATGCCTTCCAGCTCCTTGAAGCCGAAGGGGAAGTTGAACTCGATGTCCGTGGCGGCGTTGGCGTAGTGGGCCAGCTTCTCGTGGTCGTGGAAACGGTAATTCTCGGCCCCCATTCCCAGGTTCACGTGCCATTTCATACGGGTTTCCTTCCATTTGGCGAACCAGTCCAACTCCGTGCCGGGCTTGATGAAGAACTGCATTTCCATCTGTTCGAACTCGCGCATACGGAAGATGAACTGACGCGCGACGATCTCGTTGCGAAAAGCCTTGCCGATCTGGGCGATGCCGAAAGGAATCTTCATCCGGCCTGTCTTCTGGACGTTCAGGTAGTTCACGAAGATACCCTGAGCGGTTTCCGGGCGGAGGTAGATAAGATTGGCGCCGTCGGCGGTGGAACCCATCGAGGTGGAGAACATCAGGTTGAACTGACGGACCTCGGTCCAGTTGCAGGTGCCGGAAATGGGGCAAACTATCCCACAATCGATAATTATTTGCCGATATTCAGTAAAATCATTAGCTTTTTCGGCGGCCACATAGCGGTTGTGAACCTCGTCCCATTTGGCCTTTTCGCGCAGGACGTTGGGGTTGGTGGCGCGGAACTGGGCCTCGTCGAAGGCGTCGCCGAACTTCTTGCGACCCTTGGCGACCTCCTTCTCGATCTTCTCCTCGATCTTGCCCAGATAGTCCTCGATGAGGACATCGGCGCGATATCTTTTCTTGGAATCCTTGTTGTCGATAAGAGGGTCGTTGAACGCACCCACGTGGCCGGAGGCCTCCCAGATGCGCGGATGCATGAAGATGGCGCTGTCGATGCCCACGATGTTCTCGTTCAGGCGGGTCATCGCCTCCCACCAGTAATTCTTGATGTTATTCTTGAGCTGCACGCCCATCTGGCCATAGTCGTACACCGCGGCCAGACCGTCATAGATTTCGCTGCTGGGGAAAATGAATCCGTACTCCTTGCAATGGGCTACAAGCACCTTAAAAAGTTCGTCCTGTGTCATAATTCTGTTTTTTTGTGAGGCCCGGCGGGCCTCACCTTTTATATAATAATTACAAATTTAAGCAAAAATCTCGGGAAACGCCGAGCGGAGGGCCGGTTTTGAGATCTCCTTGAGGGGCTTTTTCACGAAATCCCGTTCACCGATGCGGGGATGCGGTATCGTAAGCTCCTCTGTTTCAATATGTTCGTTTCCAAAATAAAGGATGTCGATGTCGATGATCCGGTTGTGGTAAAGCCTTTCTCCGTCCGGGCCGAAGAGGGGTTCATCGGCCTTCCGGCCCATGGCGGCCTCGATTCCCTTCACGGTGCGAAGCAGGGCCGTCGCCTGTTCTACGGGCGTACCGTCCACGGGGAGCCGGTAGAGCAGACACATATTCAGGAAAGCGGGCCCTTCGAAGCCCTGGGCGGGTGTTTCGATGATGCGGGAAATGCGCTCCGGATGCATTCCAAGGGCTTCGTCCAGCCGGTTCACGGCCTGCAGCAGGTTCACTTCGCGGCTGCCCAGATTGGAGCCCAGCCCCAGATATACTTCCACCCTAGTCATTCAGTTTCCCGTAATCGTCTTCCTCGTAATCCAGCCCCAGTTCCACGCGCGCCTCTTCCGAGAGCATACTGCGGTCCCATTCGGGCTCGAACGTGAGTTCAATCGTGCATTTGGTGACGCCGGGGACGGCTTCGACGCTTCGCTGAACCTCTCCCATCACTTCGTCGGCCATCGGGCAGTTGGGCGCAGTGAAGGTCATCAGAAGGTGCACCTCGCGCTCCTTGGAGATGGTGAGTTCATAGACAAGGCCCAGGTCGTAAATGTTCACCGGAATCTCCGGATCGTACACCTCCTTGAGGGCCGATATCACAGCGGCGTAAAGCGGCTGTAACTCCTGTACATCGTCTGCCGTAAGTACTTCTTTATCAGCCATTTTTCGCCATTTCCTTAATCCGTTCCACCATCGAGACCAGGCCGTTCGCCCGGGTGGGCGAGAGATTCTCCTTCAGGCCGATCTCCTCCAGGAAGCCGAAGTCATCGGCTGAAATCTCCTCCCGCGTGCAGCCGGAATAGACACCCACGAGAAGCGAGATGATGCCCCGCGTGATGACGGCGTCGCTGTCGGCCTGGAAATAAAGGCAGCCGTCCCGCAGCTCGCTGATGAGCCAAACGCGTGATTGACAGCCTTTTATCTGATTATCTTCCGTCTTCTGCTCCTCCGGGAAGGGGGCCAAGTTCTTGCCTAAATCGATAAGATAGGCATACTTGTCCAGCCACTCGTCGTAGAGGGAGAAGTCGTCGATTACCTGTTGTTTCCTTTCTTCTAAGCTCATACCAACATCTCTATAGCCTTATCAAGGCATTCCGCAAAGTATTTCGCCTCTTCCAGGGTATTGTAGGGGGCGAAAGAGGCCCTCAGAAGGCCCGTGACGCCCAGACGGTCCATCAGGGGTTCCGCACACATCTGGCCGCTGCGAAGCGCGATTCCCATTTTGTCCAGAATGAGCGCCAGGTCCTCGTGGTGGGCACCCTTTACGGCAAAGGAAAAGAGCGGGATCTTGTGTGCACGATCCGTTCCATAGAGGGTAATTCGCGCATCCTCAGTTAGTTTTCTGTAAACCAGATCGAAGATTGCCTGTTGCTCGGCCTGGATCTCAGGATCCTGCCGCATCGCCTGAACCAGTTCGATGGCCGGCTTCAACGAAGGAATCCCGTTGAAGTTTTGCGTCCCGGCCTCGAACTTGCCCGGAAGGGGAGCGAAGGTGGAGCCCGAGAGCTTGACACTCTGGATCATTTCGCCGCCGCCCATAAAAGGAGGCATCGCGTCCAGCCACTTCCGCTTGCCGTACAGGACGCCAGTACCGGTGGCCGCGTACAGTTTGTGTCCGGAAAAGACATAGAAGTCACAGTCCATCTCCTGAACGTCCACCGCTTCGTGAACGACGCCCTGCGCACCGTCAACGAGCACCGGAATGCCTTTTTCGTGACAAATCCGAACGATTTCCCGTACTGGATTTATAAGTCCTAACACGTTGGAAATGTGCGAGATAGCCACGATTTTGGTGTGCTGAGAAAGCGATTTTTGCAGCGTTTCGATGCGCAGTGCACCATTTTCGTGAATGTCAAGGACTTTGAGGACGGCCTTTTTGCGCTCGCAGAGCAGCTGCCAGGGAACGAGGTTGCTGTGATGTTCGGCCACGCTCACGAGGATCTCGTCGCCTTCGTGGATGAACGCTTCGCCGAAGGAGAAGGCAAGCAGGTTAACGGCCGCCGTAGCGCCGGAAGTGAAGACGATCTCTTCCGGGGCCGATGCGTGCAGGAACTGCTGCACGGAACGACGCGTATCTTCAAAAGCAGAGGTGGCCTCAGTAGCCAACGCGTGCACGGCCCGGTGGATGTTCCCGTTGGCCTCAAGTGCCAGCGAGCGCTGCAAATCCACCACGGAAAGCGGCCGCTGGGCCGATGCGGCATTGTCCAAATACACCAGCGGCTTCCCGTATACGTTGCGGGAAAGGATGGGGAACTGTGCACGAAGGGCCTGAACCGACATAAAAAATGCGTTGGATAAGTGTGCAAATTTACATAAATTTGCGATATGATAGACTACATCAAAGGACAAATCGTGGAGCTCACGCCCACGGAACTCATTCTGGAAAACGCCGGCATAGGCTACAGCATCCTCATTTCCCTGCAAACCTATGAGGCCTTTCAGGGGAAATCACAGGCCACGGCCTACATCCATCACTATATCCGGGAAGACGAAGAACTCTACTTCGGCTTCGCCACAAAGGACGAACGGGAGCTGTTCAGGCTGCTGATCAGCGTGTCCGGCATCGGGGTCGCATCGGCCCGGATGTTGCTCTCTACCCTCACCTCGGATGAGATTCGCCAGGCCATCCTGGAAGAGAACGTAAACCGTATCAAGAGCGTGAAAGGAATCGGCCTCAAGAGCGCTCAAAGGCTGGTTTTGGAGCTGAAAGACAAGATTGTGAAGGGCGAAGGAAGCGCGGAAAGCGCCCTGTTCCCCAGCGGGAATCAGGCCCTTCTGGACGAAGCCACCACAGCACTCGTGATGCTGGGATTTACCAAGGCGAATATCGGGAAAGTCCTGCCGGGCATCCTCAAAGAGAATCCCGCCGCCCGGGTGGAAGACATCATCAAGGCCGCCCTGAAAAAATTATAGTTCCACGTGGAACAATTACCGGCCGAAGTAAACCAGTAAAACGGAAATATCGGAGGGGGAAACTCCGGAAATTCTGGAAGCCTGAGCAATGGTCTCAGGCTTATATTTTTTCAGCTTCTGACGGCATTCGATGCTCAATCCGTTCAGGGAATCGAAGTCGAAATCGGCCGGAATCCGGATGTATTCCAGGCGATTGTTCTTCTCCGCCTGCTGCTTCTCCCGCTCAATATAACCCGAGTATTTAATCGCTACCTCCACAGAAGTTACAACATCTTCCGGCCATTCTGTTCCACGTGGAACAATCTGCAGTAAGGAGGCGAGGGATAATTCCGGACGAGAAACCAACTCCGAAAGATGCTTAGACTCCGACAATGGCGTGGATCCGGCAGCATCCAGCAGCGGATTTACAGCATCAGCCCGCATCTTATAACTGTCACAAAAAACGGCCAGGCGCTCTACAGATTCCTGTTTTCGCATCACTGCGGCATAGCGCTCCTCGGAGGCCAAGCCCAGCGAATGAGACAGTTCCGTCAAACGGAAATCGGCATTATCCTGGCGCAGCAGGATGCGGAATTCGGCCCGTGAGGTGAACATTCGATAAGGCTCGTCGACCCCCTTATTGATCAAGTCATCGATCAGAACGCCGATGTAGGCCTGATCCCGGCGCAGCACCAGCGGTTCGCGTTCGGCCAGGAATAAATGGGCGTTAATCCCGGCAATAATGCCCTGGGCAGCGGCTTCTTCGTAACCGGTGGTACCGTTCACCTGGCCAGCCAGGAACAGGTTTTCCACCACTTTGGAGCGCAGAGAGTAGTGCAAGTATTGCGGGTCGAAATAGTCGTATTCTACGGCATAAGCCGGCTTGAAGAATACGGCATTTTCCAGGCCCTCAATGGCGTGTACGGCCTCCAATTGCACTTCCAGGGGAAGCGAAGAAGAGAACCCTTGCAGGTAATATTCAGGAGAATTAGCCCCTTCCGGTTCCAGGAAAAGCTGGTGAGAATCCTTGTCGGAGAAGGTACGGAGCTTATCCTCAATGCTGGGGCAATAGCGCGGCCCTTTCCCTTGGATCATCCCGGTAAAGAGCGGAGAACGGTCAAAGCCGGTACGGAGAATCTCGTGCACCTTCTCGTTGGTGTGCAAGAGGTAGCAGTCCATCTGGGAGCCGGAAGCCTGCACGGCGGACGGAACATCCAGGAAGGAAAAGCGCGCGGGAGCGGCGTCACCTTCCTGACGGACCAATCGGCGGAGGTCGATAGAGCGGATATCGAGCCGAGGGGGAGTCCCCGTCTTCATCCGTTCGGTGGGAATGCCGAGCGAAGCGAGTTGATCGGAAATTCCGTAAGACGCCTTCTCTCCGATGCGGCCTCCCTCGAAGCGATGCTGGCCGATGTACATACAACCGTTCAGGAAGGTGCCGGCGGTCAAAACAACAGCCCGAGCGTAGAAAATTGCCCCCGTAACCGTACGAACGCCGGTGATTACGCGATTCTCAAGCAGAAAATCGGCTGCAAAATCCGCGTAAATACTTAATTTAGAACAACTTAGGAGAGTTGAGAGCCAGGTAGCAGAAAACTTCTGTTTGTCGCACTGGGCGCGCGGACTCCACATCGCCGGCCCTTTCGACCGGTTGAGCATACGAAATTGGAGGGTGGCGGCGTCGGTCACCAGTCCCATCTCTCCACCTAGCGCATCGATCTCCCGGACGATCTGTCCCTTGGCAATTCCGCCCACCGCCGGGTTGCAGCTCATCTTGGCAAGACCGTTCAAATCCGGCGTGAGAAGGAGAACGGACGAACCCATCCGCGCCGCGGCAAGCGCCGCTTCGCAGCCGGCGTGTCCGCCGCCAACCACAATCACGTCGAAACGGTTATTCATACCTGGGAACGCTGGGAAAGATATTCGTTCTCCTTGGCGCGCATCACGGCAATATCGGCCTCCGAATGATCGTCATAACCAATCAGGTGAAGCAGCCCGTGCACGATGACGCGGTTCAGTTCATCGGCAAAGGGAACTCCATAAAAAGCGGCGTTCTCCCGGACGGAATCCACGGAAATGAAAAGATCCCCGGAGAGGCGGGAGCCCTCGCAATAATCAAAGGTGATGATGTCGGTATAATAATCGTGTTGCAGATATTTTATATTGACATCCAAAATATAATTATCGGAACAAAATATAACAGCGATATCGCCTAAAAATTTCCCTTCGGATAAAGCTACGTGCTTCAGCCAGCGCGAAGTAAGCCGCTTTTCGTTGAACGGGAAGGAGATGTCTTCACAGTAATAGGAAACCATAGGCTACCACAAAAAGTTATTGAAGGGATAGCGCCCGGCGTGAATCTCGGCCACCATCTTATAGATGTCGTTCCGCAGTTTCTCGATGCCGATCTTCTGCAGGGCCGATATAAAGATGCAGGGCGTCTTCTCCTGGGCGATCCAGCTGCTCTTGAGTTCCTCCAGCGTCCGGTTAATGGGCTGTTTGGGCGTAAGGGAGAACTCGTCGTAGGGCTCGTAGGTATAGGCATCCACCTTGTTGAAAACTACGAAGACGGGCTTGTTCGCCGCACCGATGTCCCGCAGCGTCTGCTCCACCACCTGCATCTGCTCTTCGAAATCCGGGTGGGAAATATCCACCACGTGCACGAGGATATCGGCCTCACGGACCTCGTCCAGCGTGCTCTTGAAGGCCTCCACGAGCTGGGTGGGCAGCTTCCGGATGAAGCCTACGGTGTCACTAAGGAGGAAGGGCACATTCTCGATGACCACCTTCCGAACGGTCGTATCCAGCGTAGCGAAGAGTTTATTCTCCGCAAAGACGTCAGATTTGGCCAATAAATTCATCAAAGTGCTTTTCCCTACGTTGGTATACCCTACGAGGGCTAAACGCACCAGAGAGCCTCTATTGCCCCTTTGCGTGGCCATCTGCCTGTCGACCTTCTTCAGATCTTCCTTCAGCTTGGAAATCCGCTGCTTGACGATACGGCGGTCGATCTCGATCTGGGTCTCACCCATACCGCCGCGGGTACCCATACCGCCCCGCTGGCGCTCCAGGTGGGTCCACATCCCCGCAAGACGCGGCAAAATATAATTGTAGTGAGCCAGTTCCACCTGCATCTTCGCATAGGAAGTCTTGGCCCGCTGGGCGAAAATCTCCAGAATGAGGCTGGTTCGGTCGATGACATCGCTGCAGGCAATCACCTTTTCGATGTTGCGCTGCTGCATCCCCGTGAGTTCATCGTCGAAGATGACGTACTCGATCTCGTTCTCCTGGCAGTACTCTTTGATCTCGTCCAGTTTTCCCGGGCCGATGTAAGTAGCCTTGTCCGGCCGGTCCAGCCGCTGGGTGAAACGCTTGTCCGGGATGGCGCCGGCAGTCTCGGCCAGAAACGCCAGCTCCTCCAGGTATTCCTGCACCTTGCGTTCGCCGCCCTTTTCCAGGACCACGCCCACAAAGACAGCCTTATTGGTCTTGAATTCGCTCATATCCGAAGGCAAAGATACAAAAAAAACGGCACCCGAAAGTGCCGTCTTTCATAGAGTATGTAGGGTCAACTACTTGCGAATGCGCTTGGCTTCGGGAGCCCTGGTCACGAAATTCTTCGCCGGGGCAGCCTTGCAGGCCTTGATGATGCCGGGGCGCATGCTCACGGGATCCGGAGCCACAACGACCTTGGAGACAGGAGTAATCTCAAAGAAGTTGTAGTCATAAGAAGCAGACTCAGCATCCTCAGCGATATCTGCCGGATCACCGCTATCGGGCAGGATATAGGCGTCATACTCATAACCCCATACATCCGAGATACCATCGAGCGTACCGCTAGCGGGCATGTTAAGCGTAACAGGAGCATTACTGCCTTGAGATCCGCCAGAGAACCAATATTTCAAGTAGTCGTAGGTCAGGCCAACAAAATCCAGCCAGCAGTCAGCTGTCTTTCCTGTGGCATATTCAAAATCAGGATAGACGAACCCGCCAAGATAGAAGAAGGGAGCGAAAGTGACAACACCAGTGTCTCCATCGAAAAGACCATAGGACGGATTGGGAAGATTGAATCCATAGAAGCTGGTAATCATTATATTACCCTTTTCCGGATCGTCACTTGCCGCAACTGTGAAGGACCAATCGGCCTCATTATAGCGGGCTCCAAAATAGCTTGCGCCGGACACCAGATACTCGCCAATCACATCATCCACGGTGTAACCGAAGGAAACGCCGTAGGTATGTTCAATGGCCGCATTGGGATTGCCGTAGATGTCCTCGACGGAATTGGCGGCAATTGCAATCTGAAGCTCATCTCCACCAGAGAGGACAAGATCCGCCGGCACGGGGAGGATGAGAGTAGTGGCCGACATTGCACCCCATTCCGTACCGTAAGCCAAATCATAAACGGTCTCGGACTTGCGGGAACCGTTGATGTGGATGACCTTCATGGAGGCGGCGGCAGTCTTGGTGACAGTGGAAAGCGATACTCCTTCGGGAATGCTGAAGGTGTAGGCGGGAGTGCTCAGATAAGTAATCTCAGCCTCCGCATCGTCATCCACCAATTCGAAGGGAGCGGTTTCCAGACGGCCGCCAAGGCCTTCGGGTTCCCATGCACCCTCTGCATCAAGGGCCGGAGCAGAGACCAGCGCCTCGCACTCATTGCCCATGGCATCTTTGAAAGCACCGGCAGGGTAGCTGACAGTATAGCAGGCTCCGTCCGGAAGCGGATTCTCGCCGTCCAGAGTAACGGTAAATACCGCCACTGCGCCGTTTGCAACCCTGACGGCAACGTGGGCGTCACCCACCAAACCAGGATTGGTAATGGCACCACTGCTGTTAACGCGAATTCTGTTATAGGCATAGTACTTGGCAGTGGCCGGCTTGGAATCGTCATAGGAAACGCCCTCGCTGAACTGAATCCCGCACTGGCCGGGACCGAGGATCCCACCGTCCACCGGCACAGGGATACCGCTGTCGGTGGTAGTGAACTGAGCATTCATAATTTCACCGACAACACCGCTGGTGCTTGCCGTTACGGCATACACCTGGTAAACGGTATTGGGCTCCAGGTCGGAAAGATCCAGGCTGGCGGGGTTGTTTGCGTCGTACTTGGATACCACACCGGCTACGGATTCATAGGCTCCGGCATAGAGTTTGGCCGGATCGATGAGGGCCGTCTGGTCTTCATCGTTCTCATCCACGAGGATGGAGATATAGGCGGCAGGGCCTTCGGCCGTCACCGAGACGGTGGCGGCATCGTCGGCGGTCACCGTGACATTGATGGAGAGAGCCGGAATGGGATGGGCGGCCACATCGGCAGCCGGATCCACGTGGGAGTTGTCCGGGGGGACTGTCTGGCAGGAGAATGCGCAGAAAGCCACGGCAGCCAGGAGGGTCAGATATTTAAAAACATTTTTCATATTCAGTCTCCTTTATTGTTTAACAAGCGTGAACGGATCATAGCCCCAGTCACTGTTGGCTCCAACCCCTCTGATATAGCCCCACAATCCATATTCACCACTGGACCATTTTCCGGGCTCTGTTTCGGTGAGGGTAATACTGGAAACATCGTAATAGATAGCATTAGGATCGCAGGCGTAAATCATAATCGGAATACCCTGATAGGTCTTTCCGGTATCTACAGGCAGCGGAATCACAATGCTCTTTTTATCCTCGGAAACCTGACCGATGATATCCGGCGTGGTAAAGTCTCCATACCACCGCATCAGGCCATAACAGAAGTCCGGGAAATGAACCACTGTGATATCCTTCGGGTCCTTGGTAATGGTGATGGTTCCGGAACCGCCGCTCACATCGGTGATGGAATAAGAACCGAGGATGGCAGAGAGCGGATGATCTTCGTCATTGATTACAATCTCGCAGGACTTGGCAAAGCCAATCTTGACACCATTGGCACTGTCCAACTTGATAATGATGCTCTTGTCTCCGGTGTATCCGGCATCCCCATGGATGGGGGTGATATTGAGTTCGATATAGGCCGTACGGGCATCGTTATCGAAAGAGAGAACCGCACTAGGGTCCTTCAGGGAGAAGTTCGTTCCTTCTACGGCCGTGCACTTCTCGTTCTGGGCATCTACGGAATAGACCACGGTGGTCTTTACCGGGTTGACGGAGGCAATGGTGACGGGGATGCGGACGGAACCGGCATCTTCCGAAACCGAAATCTGCGCCTTGTCAAAAGCGGCAAAATTGTCTGCATCGGTCCATTGGGGAGGCTGGTTCAAGCCCCTGCAGGAGGCCGCCATCACGAGGACGGCACCTGCCAGAATAATAGTTCTATTGAGTTTCATAAAGCTTTCCTCCTTTTTATTTCTTAGAATAACCATTATTCTGTTCCAGGTTCGGGTTCACCGTGAATTCGCGGGAGGCAATGGGCATAGCCCAGCGGTAGTCGCCTGCAGGAATCTCGGTGGGAACGGCGCCGGAAATGTCCGTGCGCTGCATCGGACGGCCAGTGCGGCCCAGGTCGAACCACAGGTGACCTTCCCAGGCCAGTTCCTTAGCCCTTTCCAGATACACGTTGGCGAGCGTAGCGCTGAGCGGAGTTGCACCGCGGTTATCGGCGATCTTCTTGAGGTCGTCGGCCGCACTGGCACCCGTCACGGACGCGCCGTTCAGGATGGCCTCTGCGCGGTTCAGGTACATTTCGCTCAAGCGAAGGACAATAATGTTCGAGGCATCGATCTTGGCAAGGCCCTTACCGAAGTATTTCATCGTAAAGAGGGCGTTGCCTTTATCGTCCGGAGCGACCAGCGTCTTGCGGGCGTCGCCGTCCTCGTAAAGGTTCAGCAGGTCTGCGGAAGCACCGCAGTCTCCGTAACCTTTATAGCAGGTGAGACCCCAGACGTTCTCGTTGCCGGTACCATAGCTCTGGGTGGTATTGGCGAACACCTCGAAGATGACCTCACCCTTGGCGCGGGTCTTCTCCGTCCAGACGCACTTGTCGCCGAAGGCAACCTGGTCCTTGCTCCACATGGAGAACTTTCCGGATTCGATGACCTTGGTGGCATAGTCGGCGGCCTTCTGCCAGTTCTGGCTGTACAGATAGACGCGGCTCAGGAGGGCCTGGATGACTTCCAGGGTAACCTTGGAGTAGGCATCCTCACCGCCATCGCGAACGTAGTTGGGGTCAATGATTTGCTCAGCCTCCAGGAGGTCCTTGATGATGAGTTCGTAGGTTTTGTCCATGGTCTCACGGATGGGTTTGGCCTCGGGGTCGGACACCGTGATGTAGGGGACACCCAGGTTATCCGGCGACTTGGTAGCGGCGTGAGCATAGGAATAAGGCATCGCATACGTACGGACCAGGTCAAAATGAGAGAAGGCGCGCAGGAACAGGCATTCGGCCTTCAGATTATTCTTTACCTGCTCGTTCCCCGGCACATTGCCCAAGTTGTTGATCACGGAATTGCAGCAGAGGATAACATAGTAGGCCTGACCCCACAGAGCCTTGGTGCTGTTGGGGGTATAGTGCACCAGATAGTTCTCCGTATAACGGCCGCTGCTGTACTGGGGGAAGTTGATCCAGCGCTTGCCGTTTCCGGTCTGCATTTCGTTGGAGAGGATGAAGTCTGCGCCATACCAGTTGGTGCTGGCCAGAGGAGCATAGGCTCCGGCGGTAGCGGCGTCCAGACCCTCAATGGTAGAAAGGGTGAGGACATCGCTCTGCTGCAATCTGGGGGACTTCTCCAGGAAGTCTTTTCCGCAGCTCACCAGGGTGAGGGCGGCAGCAAAAGCTATGAGAATATTCTTTTTCATACTCATTTCCATTTTAGAAAGTAATCTCGATACCGCCCACGAAGGACTTGGTGAGAGGATAGGCGCCGGCGGTGTTACCCGTTGTGCCATGTTCGGGATCCCAGATGTTCACGTTGTTGAAGCAGTAGAGGTTGAGGCCGCTCACATAGACTTTCACACTGTTCATATAGGCCTTCTTGGTCCACTTCTCGGGAAGCGTGTAGGAGAGGGTGATATCCTTGAAACGGAGGAAGCTGGCGTCCTGCAGCCAACGGTCGCTGTAACGGTCGTTGGAGCTGGAGGTGTTGCCTGCAACGGGTTTGGGGTTGCAACCGGTGTCGCCGGGTTTCTTCCAGTAATTAAGCGCGCTGGCCATCTGGTTCATCGTGAGGTCCATACCGTCGTTGTGGAGATAATAGTACTCGTTGAGGAGCTGAATCTGCTGACCGGCCTTGAACTCGAAGAAGGCGCTCAGGGCCAGGCCCTTCCACTGGAAGGAGGTGTTGAAACCGCCGGTGAGCTTGGGTTCCGGGGAACCGGCATAGTAGCGGCGGGCGTTCTGGAACTTGTTGGAGAGTGAACCGTCCTCCGTTACCCATAGGGCTTCACCGTTGGAGGGATTCACGCCATAGTAGTCGTACAGATAATAGGTGTACATGCTCTTGCCAACGACCTGGCGGACCGTGGTTCCCAGGAACTCGTCTCCGCCCAGATCCAGGATGGTGGTCTTGTTGTGGGCGAGGTTGCCGCCGATGGACCAGAGCATATCCGGCTTGGAGATGATGTCGTAGTTGAGCTGAACCTCGACACCGGTATTCTTCAGGGAACCTACATTGGTAAAGATGGTGGAGAAACCGGAGGTCTGGGGAATCTGCTTGGTAAGGAGCAGGTCCACAGTCTTACGGTTGTAAACATCGATGCTACCGTTGAGGCGATTCTTGAAGAAGGCGAAATCCAGACCGCCGTTCCAGGTCTTGTTGCGCTCCCAGGAGAGACGGCGGTTTTCAATCTGGGACGGCAGATAACCGTTGATGCCGTTATAGATGCCGGAACCGTAAAGACCGTAGGCACGATAGGGGCTGATACCGTTGTTACCGTTCACACCGTAGCTGATACGGATCTTGAGGAGATCCAGCCATTTGATTCCCTTCATGAACTGCTCGTTGGTGGCGTTCCAGGAAGCGGAAACGGAACCGAAGGTACCCCATCTGTTGTCTGCGCCGAACAGGGAAGAACCATCTGCACGGATGTTCGCCTGAACGAAGTAGCGGTTGTCGTAGTTGTAATCTGCAATACCGAAGAACGAGAGCATGGACTCTGCGGATTCCTTGTACTGGATTTGCGTCGTCTCCTGATTCACCGAATCAAGGAAGAACGGCATGCTGTCATCCACGCGGGGTGAATACATCAGGTGCTGTGCAGAATCATAGGTAGTGGCTTCCTGACCTACGATGGCGTGTACATTGTGATAGCCGCCGAAGATGTTTCCGTAGGTAATGGTGTTGGAAGTAGTGAGCTGGATAATTTCCCGCTTCTGCTCTTCCAGCTGATAGGCATAGGCCTCTTCATGGGCATCAGGGCTGTAATATATACGGGCGCTGATAAAGAAGGTCTCGATGGAATTCTTGGTTTCGATATCCAGATGCTTGATGGGAGACCAACGCAGGTTCACGATACCGTTGATGTGCCAGTTCGTATCGTATTTATCATCGTAGATAGCCGAGGCGCGCGGGTTTTCACCGGAATTCACGTTAGGATTGAAGGTAAAATTACCGTTTTCATCCTTGGTGGGCTCCCACGGAATCCAGGTCTGGCCGGCGAACAGGGGGTTCGCATACTGCAGGCCCTGCATGGGAACGTCCGCGCTCTTGGTATAGGCCATATTGAGGCGTACACCCATCTCGAGGTTCTCCAACAGTTTATAGGAAGTGTTCACACGACCCTGGAGTTTCTGGAAATCCACACCATAGAACACACCCTCGCTCTTCTGATAGGAGAAGGAGGAATAGAATTTGGAGCGGGAACTACCGGCGCGGGCGCTGAGTTCATACTCCTGGATAGTTCCAATGCGGGTGAAGTCTTCCAGCGCATTGTAGATGGGTCCGTTCAGGATGGACCAGGGACGATAGTAATCGCCGCTGGGGTCGTCCGGATCCAGACCGGCATTGGTGATGGCGTCACGCTGCCAGGTGAGGAGTTCCTTGGCATTCATCATGCGGTAGCCGCTGTCGTTCTTGAGCCAGTTGGCACCGTATTTGGCCCGGGCCGTAAAGGCGGCCTGACCTTCCTTACCGCTCTTGGTGGTGACCAGGATAACGCCGTTCGCAGCACGGGAACCGTAGGCGGCGGCAGCAGCGGCATCCTTAAGGACGGTGATGGACTCGATGTCGTTCGGGTTCAGGGAGGTGAGGGCGCTGGAGGTGTTGTCGTTACCTTCCATGTTCATGGGACCGGAGATTACCGGAATACCGTCGATCACCCACAGCGGAGCATTGGCGGCATTGATGGAACCATTACCACGGATGCGGATGTAGTTGTTGGCACCCGGAGCACCGTTGTTGGTGGAAATGGACACACCGGCCAGTTTACCCTGCAGGATACCTTCCACGGATGTAACCGGGGCCGAAGCCAGGGTTTCACCCTTCACGGCAGAGACGGAACCGGTGAGCGCTTCGCGCTTGGCGGTACCGTAGGCCACCACAACCACATCATCCAGGATCTCGGAGTCCTCTTCCAGGATGAAGTTGATGGTCTTCCGTCCGTTAATGGCGACCACCTGCTCTTTGTAGCCGATGATGGAAACTACCAGCGACCCGTTGGAAGGAGCCGACAGGGAATAGTTTCCCTCAAAGTCCGTGCTGGCACCTTGAGTGGTTCCCTGCACGAAGACAGCTGCTCCCTGGAGCGGGTTTCCACCCTGGTCCAGAACAGAACCGCTAATCTTGATGTTGTTCTGAGCCATGGCCAGAACACATCCGAAAAGCACTGCAGCAGCCGAGAGAATGAGCTTAATTTTCTTCATAAGCTGACAGAATTAGTTAAACATAAAATATTGATACTTAGTTAGTTTCGGCATCAAATACACTTACTTCCGCCCTGCAAAAAGGACAGTTACCGGGGCAAAAATGCAAATAAAAAATGAAAATTGCAAGTCGGAAAATTCAGCGTTTTGTGCGATATAATAAGGGTTTTAGGGTTTTAAACAGGTTTTTTAACAGTATTTTCCACAAAGTTAGTTATAATTTATCACAATCGTAAATATTTCTCTTTTAATTTATTATTTAAAAAATTTTTTAATATCTTCCATTCTTTTTTTCTATGGCACCTTTTTTATTATATTTGCACCGATAAAGTGAAATGTCATGAAAAAAGCAATGCTTCTGGGAGCCGTTCTGTTTACGGCCATAACTATTGGAAAAGCACAGTCTTACACCCCTACTACCACCTGGCCCTACTATTACAGGGACTTTGAACAGGGTACGCTCAAGACTTCCGCTTTGGAAGAAGGGAAAGAAGGCCTGTACAACATCAGCTACCGGGATAAAAGACTCCATTTCATTGAGGGAGAGTTTGTCCGCACCACCCTCCTGCCGGATTTTGCCGCCGTACAGATTGGAAACGACGTTTTCCAAAGCGTGAACGGTTTTATGCTGAAAGTACTGGGTAAATCGGAAAAATGCCTGATTGTGGAAGACAGTGACATCGATTATGTGGCCCTGAACAACACGGGCGGTGCCTACGGTTCCTCCTCCACCACCATCGGCACCATGGCCCTCAGTTCGGCCGAAGGAATCGGCGCTACCAACTCCAGCAACAATATCAACCACATGGAGCTGAAACTTTCCAAAGAAAACGGAAAACAGCTGCCTCTCATCGTAAAGAAATACATCGTAGTGAAAGGAATGCGTATTTATGCCACCAAACGGGATTTCCTGGATGTCCCCGGGCTGGACCGCGACAAGGCAAAAGCCTTCCTGAAACAGAATAAAATCAAGTGGAATAACGTACAGAGTCTCCTTCTGGCAGGAGATTTCTTAGCCGACGAACTGCAATAACATGAAAAAAGCCTTTGTATTATTAATAGGTATCACCTGCCTGGCGGCCTGTGTGAGACAGGAACCGGTGCAGGAACCCGAGCCGGAGCAGGCCGTGGCGCTCACCCAAGAGGAAAAGGACGCTGCGTCCTTCGTTCCCGGGGTAGCCTACATCAAACTCTCCTCCGACTGCGACGGACACGAAATCCAGGCCCTGAAGCAGATGCTGGCCGGTTTTCCAGTAAAATCGGCCAAAAGACTATTCCCCGATGCCGGCGAATTCGAAGAACGCACGCGCAGGGAAGGCCTGCATCTGTGGTATGTGGTGGAGTATGACGACAAAGAGATTCCAGCCACCAAGGCGGCTGTCCATTTCGACGGTTTCAAAGACGTGGAAATCTTCGAACGTCCCCGGCGCGTAAAAAGCGACGCCCTTCCCTTCAACGACCCCAGACTCGCCGACCAATGGCATTATATCAACGGGACCTATCCCGGGGTTGATATTAATGTAAATGAGGTATGGGAAAACTATACTACGGGAAACAGCAACGTGATTGTCTCCGTGGTGGACGGCGGCGTGGACCTGGAGCACGAAGACCTGGCCGCCAACTGCCTTCCGGGAGGTGCCAACGGCAGTAAAAACTTTACCAACGATACCTATGTAATCACCCCGGACAGGCATGGAACCCACGTAGCGGGCACCATTGCCGCCGTCAACAACAATGGAAAAGGGGTGAGCGGTATCGCCGGTGGTAATGCCAAAAAGAATATCGGCGGCGTAAAGATCATGTCCTGCCAGATTTTCGGCGACCAGGGAGGTAATTCACCCGCCGCCATCAAATGGGGAGCGGACCACGGCGCCGTCATCAGCCAGAACAGCTGGGGATACGTCTATGACCTGGATAATAATGGAGTCATCGATTCCGAAGAACGGGCCAGAGGTGAAAATATTTCAATCAGCGGGGCCGAAAAAGCGGCTATCGATTACTTTATCAAGTACGCAGGTTGCGACAACAGCGGAAACCAGCTTGCCACTTCCCCGATGAAAGGCGGTGTGGTCATCTTTGCCGCCGGAAACGACACCCTTCCCTTCGGCAGTCCGGCCGATTACGAGGGTTGTATTGCAGTGGGCGCCATGGATAACAGCGGCTACAGGGCCTCGTTCTCCAATTACGGAGACTGGGTGGATATTGCCGCCCCTGGCATTTCCATCATGAGCACCTATGAAGGTAATAGCTATGGCCGGCTGCAGGGAACCTCGATGGCCTGTCCGCACGTGAGCGGCGTGGCGGCGCTGGTGGTTTCCTACTACGGCGGCCCCGGTTTCACCGCCGACATGCTGAAAACCCGGCTGCTCAACGGAGCCAATCCTAGCATTATTCCCAAATCGGCCGAGATAGGCCCGCTGGTAGATGCCCTGGGTGCCATGACTTACGGCAGTGGAGACCCGCCCGCAGTAGTTTCCTCCTACACGGTTACCCCCGTTTCCAACAGCCTGGAATTAAGTTGGAAAGTCACCGGTAATTCCAGGAACCTGCCGGCCACGGGCTATGTGCTCTATGCCAGTAAGAATTCCCTGGCCGGTCTGGATCCCGCCCAGCCCGGGGAAGATGTCCAAATTGCCGTTATTCCGGTAGAGAACAAGAAAGTGGGAGAAACGATGACCGCCCGCATTAAAGGGCTGGATTTCGAAACCCGTTACAATGTAACACTGGCCGGTTACGATTATTCGCGCAACTTCAGCGCGGTTTCTGCGATTAAATCCGCCACTACGCAGCAGAATAACCCGCCTATCATCACCACCACCTATACCGGAGACTATAAGGTAAAGGCCCATGAGACGCTGAACGTCATCTATTCGGCTTCAGATCCCGACGGACACGATTTAACCATCACCTTCGGGGCAGGAAGCCTGGCGGAATCCTGGTCCATGGGAGCCGTAACAGACAATTACACCCTCACCGTTGTAGGAAGCGACGCCGATCCAGGTACGTATGACACCTTCATCCAGGCCACGGATTCCTATGGTCTTTCCTATACGCTGCCCATCCGGTACACCCTGCTCGAAAACCATGCGCCGGAGATTGTCAAACCCATCCAGAACATGCTGTTTAAGGAAATAGGAAGACGATTTACCCTGGATATGTCGGAATACATCCAGGACCCCGACGGGGAAATCCTCCGCTACAGCATCAATATCGGAAACCGGAGCGTGGTGAACCTGAACCAGGCCGAGAACATCCTTTACTGCACCACCCTGGGCTATGGACTCTCGGATGTCACCCTCACCGGGGCCGATGCAAAAGGGCTCAAAACTACCCTGTCCTTCAAGGTACTGGTCTCGGAAGGCACCCAGCCTTTCAAGGCCTATCCCAACCCGGTGATCAATAACCTGAACATCACCATTGAGGAACAGAATCCCGTTTCTATGGAAGTAAAAATTGTTTCCTCCACCGGACAAAAGGTCTATGAAAATACCGTCCAGGCCGGAGCCTTCGACCCTTGTCAGATAGACCTTTCCGCCTGTCCTCCGGGCCGCTATACGCTTTACATGTCCTATAACGGCAAGAGCAGCCAGGAAACCATCATTAAAAAGTAAGCGGCCATGAAAAAGACAGTATCCATTTTCCTTCTTTTCACCGCGCTCAGCCTTAGTGCCGCAGCGCAGGAAATGGGCGCCGCCATGCCCTTTGTGAGCATCGACCGCAACCCCGCCACGGCCGCCATGGCCGGGACGCAGGCTACGTCGGCCCTGTTCAATCCCGCCGCCATTCCATTCCAGGCCGGAGACGCCCTTTTCTCCTATCAGCTTTGGGCGCCCGGTAAAGAAAATCACTTCAACCTGATGGCTTCCATCCCCTTCAGCAGCCGTTTCGGCCTTTCTGTCATCGGGGCTTATCAAGCAGGAAAGCCTTACACCGTCTATACGGAAACCGGCAACGAAAAAGGAAACTTTACCCCCGCCGACCTTATGGCCGGAATCGGGCTCGGTTTTGCCTTCACGGATTTCCTTTCCCTGGGCGTCAAGGCCGTGATGGCCAACCAGAAACTGGCCGATGATGCCAAATACACAGCCTTCTACGCCGATGTATTCGTACTCTTCCACAGCGCCAAGATAAACGCCAGCGCCGGGGTCAGTGCCCTGGGAACGCCCGTAAAATCCGGCGACCAGGCCTATAAACTTCCTATGGTAATCAAAGGCGGGGCAGACTACAGTCCCATAAGCGGCCTCAAACTGGCCGTGGACGCAGACTATTACCTGAACCTGGGGTTTGCGGCTTCCATAGGCGCGCAATATGCCTTTAAGGACATGGTCTTCGCCCGGGCCGGCTATCATATCGGCACAGGGAAGAGTCCGATTCCTTCCCATCTGGCACTGGGTGTCGGTTTCAAATGGAAGGGAATCCATCTGGACGTATCCTACCTCACCGCCTCCCAATATTTGGGAAATACAATCAGCGCAGGTTTGGGATACAGTTTCTAAAAGAAAAGCTCCGGACTCCGGAGCTTTTACTTTATTCGCTGAACCTTGCCTTTAGGTATTCCCTGTTCAGCCTTGCGATGTGGTCGATGGTTACGTGTTTCGGGCATTCCATCTCGCAGGCGCGGGTGTTCGTGCAGTTGCCGAAGCCCAGTTCGTCCATCTTTGCCACCATGGCGCGGGCACGGCGGGCGGCTTCGGGTTTTCCCTGCGGCAGCAGGGCCAGCGAACTCACGCGGGCGGCCACGAACAGCATCGCCGATCCATTCTTACAGGTGGCTACGCACGCGCCGCAACCCACGCAGGCAGCCGCATCCATCGAGAGTTCCGCATCGTCGTGCGGAATGAGGATGTTGTTGCCGTCCTGGGCGCTGCCGGTGCGGACGGTAATGAAACCGCCGGCCTGCAGAATCTTATCAAAGGCACCGCGGTCTACAACCAGGTCCTTTATCACCGGGAAAGCGCCGCTGCGCCAGGGTTCCACGGTAATGGTTGCGCCGGGTTTGAAGTGACGCATAAAGAGCTGACAGGTGGTCACCTGGTCGTCCGGACCGTGGGCGCGGCCGTCGATGTACAGCGAACACGCACCGCAGATACCCTCGCGGCAGTCGTGGTCGAAAGCGATGGGTTCCACCCCCTGCCGGATGAGCTGGTCGTTCAGGATATCAAGCATTTCCAGGAAGGAAGCGTCTTCCTCCACATCCGTAACGTGATAGGTTTCGAAATGGCCTTTTGCCTTGGCGTTCTTCTGACGCCATACTTTCACATTATATTCCATTAGTCTTTGTAGTTACGGGTTGCAATCTTGATGTTTTCGTACTGGAGTTCCTCCTTGTGGAGTTCGGGTTCCTTTCCTTCGCCCTTATACTCCCAAGCGGCCACGTACATAAAGTTCTTGTCGTCGCGTTTGGTCTCGCCTTCTTCCGTCTGCATTTCTTCGCGGAAGTGTCCGCCGCAGGATTCCTTGCGGTTAAGGGCGTCGCGGGCCATCAGTTCGCCAATGTCGAAGAAATCCACCAGGCGCAGAGCTTTTTCCAGTTCCTGGTTGAATTCGGCGTTGGTACCGGGCACCTTCACACTCTTCCAGAAGTCCTCGCGCAGGGCTTTGATTTCCTCGATACCCTTTTTAAGGCCTTCCTCGTTTCGGGCCATCCCCACATACTCCCACATAATGTGGCCGAGTTTCTTGTGAATGCTGTCCACCGTCTCCGTACCGTTCACGGCGAAGAGTTTCGCAATGCGCTCCTTGACGGCTTTTTCGGCCTCTGCAAATTCGGGCGCGGAGGTATCCGTCTTGGGCTCCGCAAACTTATGGGAAAGGTAGTCGCCGATGGTATAAGGCAGGATGAAGTAGCCGTCGGCCAGACCCTGCATCAGGGCCGATGCACCCAGCCGGTTGCCGCCGTGGTCGGAGAAGTTGGCTTCACCGATGGCATAGAGGCCGGGGATGGTGGTCTGGAGGTCGTAGTCCACCCAGAGACCGCCCATCGTATAGTGGATGGCGGGATAAATCATCATCGGCTCCTCCCAGGGAGAAGTGGATGTGATTTTCTCGTACATATCGAAGAGATTGCCGTAACGCTCCTGCACGCGCTGGTGCCCCAGACGCTTGATGGCGTCGGCAAAGTCCAGGAACACGGCGAGGCCGGTCTCGTTCACGCCGAAGCCTGCGTCGCAGCGCTCCTTGGCGGCGCGGGAAGCCACGTCACGCGGCACCAGGTTGCCGAAGGCGGGATAGCGGCGCTCGAGATAGTAGTCGCGGTCCTCTTCCGGAATCTGGGAAGGTTTGATTTCGTGTTTCCGGAGCTTTTCCACATCCTCCTTCTTCTTGGGTACCCAGATGCGGCCGTCGTTGCGCAGGGACTCGCTCATCAGGGTGAGTTTGCACTGCTGGTCGCCGTGCACCGGAATACAGGTGGGGTGGATCTGGGCGAAGCAGGGATTGGCGAAGAAAGCGCCTTTGCGGTAGGCCTGCATCGCCGCGCTGCCGTTGGAATTCATCGCGTTGGTGGAAAGGAAATAGGTATTTCCGTAACCGCCGGTTGCCAGCACCACGGCGTGGGCGCCGAAGCGCTCGATTTCACCGGTGACCAGGTTCCTGGCGATGATACCCTTGGCCTCTCCGTTGATAATGACCAGATCCAGCATCTCGTGACGCGGATAACTCTTCACCGTACCGGCGGCGATTTCCTTGTTCAGGGAAGCATAAGCCCCCAGGAGCAGCTGCTGGCCGGTTTGTCCGCGGGCATAGAAGGTGCGGCTCACCTGTACGCCGCCGAAGGAACGGTTCGCCAGGTAACCGCCGTATTCCCGGGCGAAAGGAACGCCCTGTGCCACGCACTGGTCGATGATGGCCGCACTCACCTCTGCCAGACGGTATACGTTGGCCTCGCGGGAACGGTAGTCACCGCCCTTGATGGTATCGTAAAACAGCCTGTAAACGGAGTCGTTGTCGTTCTGGTAGTTCTTCGCAGCGTTGATACCTCCCTGGGCCGCGATAGAATGCGCCCGGCGCGGGGAATCGCTGATGCAGAAGATTTTTACGTTGTAGCCCATCTCGCCCAGGGAGGCAGCTGCAGACGCACCGCCCAGGCCGGTTCCTACTACGATTACTTCCAGTTTCCTTTTGTTGTTCGGGGAAACGATACGGATTTCGGCTTTGCGCTTGGACCATTTATCCTTGAGCGGTCCGTCCGGAATCTTGGAAATCAGTTTTGGATCTGACATATAGATTAATTATTGGTATTTCTATCCTACAAAAATAAGAATTTTCCCTAAAATAACGAACCGTTGTCGTCCGGGTTATACTTGCGCTGCGGCAGATACTCGTCCATTCCCAGATGGTGATAGGTGAGTTCCGTCGCCACGCGGCCGCGCTGGGTGCGGATGAGGAAGCCTTCTTTAATAAGGAAGGGTTCGTACACCTCTTCCAGCGTTCCCGCATCCTCGCTCACGGAGGTGGCCAGGGTGCCTATTCCCACGGGCCCGCCCTTGAAAGTAAGGATGAGTGTCCGGAGTATCTTGTTGTCGATGGCATCCAGCCCGCGCTTGTCGATTTTGAGTTTATTGAGGGCGAAACGCGTGATTTCCAGGTTGATACGGCCGTCGCCCAGTACCTGTGCGAAGTCGCGGACGCGTTTGAGTAAAGCGTTGGCGATACGGGCCGTTCCGCGGCTCCGGAGAGCAATCTCGTAGGCCGCATCTTCGTCCACTTCCAGGTTCAGGATGCGGGCGCTGCGCAGGACGATCTTCCGCAGGTCATCCGTATCATAATACTCCAGAGCACAGTTGATGCCGAAGCGGTCCCTGAGCGGCGCCGTCAGAAGGCCGCTCCGGGTGGTCGCCCCCACCAGCGTAAAGGGATTGAGGTTGATCCTCACGGAACGCGCCCCCGGGCCCTTGTCGATCATAATGTCGATGACATAGTCCTCCATCGCCGAATAAAGGTATTCCTCCACTTCGGCCGATAGCCGATGAATTTCGTCGATAAAGAGCACGTCGCCCGTTTCCAGGGAAGTCAGGAGCCCCGCCAGGTCGCCCGGCTTGTCAAGTACGGGACCGGAAGTAACCTTCATATTCACCCCCATCTCGTTGGCGATGATATGGGCGAGGGTGGTCTTTCCCAGACCGGGAGGGCCGTGGAAGAGGACGTGGTCCAGGGCTTCGCCGCGCATCTTGGCGGCTTTAATATAAATGGACAGGTTGGAGACAATTTCCTTCTGGCCGGTAAAATCCTCCAGCTCCTGCGGGCGGATTATTCCTTCAAATTCACTATCTTTGCGGTCGATGCTTGCGTGAGGGTCGAATTCGGACATACGTCGGTAACGGCTTTCAATTCAAGTACAAATATAGTTTTTATTTTTGAATGTATTGGTTTTTATAGCTTTGTTGATAAGTTGAAAGTATTTATTAAACTCTTAAAAACCAGTATTTTACAGATAAAAATAAGTGTTGAAAAGAAGGATTTTTCCTGTTGATGGATTTTGAATAAAACGGGCGCCTTTTCCAGGCCCCGGTTATCAACAGGGATATCAACAGCTTTTCAACAGGAAAAAATGGGGAAATTGTTGATAAGTACATCCTCCTCGTCGCTCCTGCAAAAGAAACTCGAAAACAGTAGAGAAATCTTTTGCAGCGGGCTTTTTTTGTCGGCCCGCTGGGCGGTGCTGTCCCAGGTGGCTGCAGAAGGCACCCATCTGGTTATTCTTCCCACCCGCGAAGCGGCGGAATACTGTGCGGCCGATCTGTACAACCTGGTGGAGGGCGACTGCGTTTTCTACCTGCCGGAGTCGGGAAAAAGCGTCGAGCGCAGCAATTACAAGTCTTCCCTGGTAGTCCAGCGCACCGCCGCCATCGGCCGCCTTTTAAAGGCCGATGACAAGCGCCTCTTCCTGGTCACTTACCCCGAGGCGCTGGAGGAGAAGATTCCATCGGCCCAAAAACTCACGGGCGCCCTCTTCTCTATTCATAAAGGGGACGACTGTCCGCACGACAAACTACGCACACGCCTTATAGAAGAAGGTTTCGAGAAGGTGGACTTCGTATCGGCCCCCGGCCAGTTCGCCCTGCGCGGCGGCGTGGTTGACATCTTCTCCTATTCGCTGGAGCGGCCCTATCGTCTTACTTTCTTCGGCAACGAGGTGGACCGCATCCACGTTTTCGACTGCAATACCCAGCTTTCCGTGGAGGAAGTGGAGCGGGCCGATATCTATCCGGATATCGCCGCCCGGGAAACCGGGGAAGGGGAGAGCCTTCTCCATCTGCTGCCGGAGGATTCCGTCGTGTGGCTGGATTCCTCCGATATGTATAAGGAAGCGGCTTTTTTCCCTTCAGCCGTCCAATTCCGACACGTTTATCTGGATACTCCCCTGCAGAAAGGCGATGCCCCGTCCATTAAGTTCAGCATCAGCCCGCAGCCCGTTTTCAACAAGAGTTTCGAACTCCTGATCTCCGACATCCGGAGCAGGATGGAAAGCGGTTACAAGGTGTATATTTTTGGCGAGAAGGAAAGCCAGCTGGAACGTCTGCGCTCCATTATGCTGCAGGAAGAACACGCCCTACTGCCGGAGTTCGTAAAGGAAAAGAACATCCACGCGGGCTTCGTGGACGGGGAGGATAAGGTTTGCTGGTACACGGACCACGAAATCTTCGACCGCTTCCACCGCGTGCGGATGCGCCGGACGGTGGAAAAGAGCGAACAGCTCACCCTGAACGACCTGCAGGCCTTCAACCTGGGCGACTATGTGGTGCATATCGACCACGGCGTGGGCGTCTTCGGCGGTCTGGTGAAACTGAAGGACGACTACGGCCGCGTGCACGAAGTGGTGAAACTCCAGTATCAGGGCGGTGACGTGGTGTTTGTTTCCGTTCACTCCCTGCACAAGATTTCCCGTTTCCGCAGCAAGGAAGGGGAGGCCCCGCGCATCAACAAACTGGGATCCAAGACCTGGAGCAACCTGAAGGGAAGCGCCAAATCTCGTGTCAAGGATATCGCGAAGGAACTCATCCAACTCTATGCGAAACGCCGGGCGGCGAAGGGCTTCGCCTTCTCCCCGGATACCTACCTGCAGGAAGAACTGGAATCTTCCTTTATGTACGAGGATACGCCGGATCAGGAGCGCGCCACCAAGGCCGTGAAGGAGGATATGGAGGATACCTGCCCGATGGACCGCCTCGTCTGCGGCGACGTGGGTTTCGGCAAGACGGAAATCGCCATCCGGGCGGCATTCAAGGCCGTTTCGGACTCCAAACAGGTGGCCGTCCTGGTGCCCACCACCATCCTTTCCCTCCAGCATTACGAGACCTTTAAATCCCGACTGGAAGGCCTTCCCTGCACGGTGGAGTACGTGAGCCGCCTCAGGAGCGCAAAACAAATCACCGATATCAAGAAACGCCTGAAGTCCGGGCAGATCGACATCCTCATCGGCACGCACAAAATTCTGGGAGAAGGCTTCGAATTCAAGGACCTGGGCCTGCTGGTGATAGACGAGGAACAGAAGTTCGGCGTGAGCGCCAAGGAAAAGCTGCGGCAGGTGCGCCTGGCGGTGGATACCCTCACCCTCACGGCCACCCCCATTCCCCGTACGATGCAGTTCTCCCTCCTGGGTGCCCGCGACCTTTCCATCATCCAGACGCCCCCGCCCAACCGCATCCCCATCCAGACGGAGATCATCCTCTTCAACGAGGCCGAAATCAAGAGCATCATCAATTACGAACTCAACCGCGGCGGGCAGATTTTCTTCCTGCACAACAAGGTGGAGGAACTCCCGGCCATCCACGACATCCTCCATCGGCTCGTACCCGATATGAAAATCTGCGTGGCGCACGGCCAGATGTCCTCCCGCGACCTGGAAGACCGGATGCTCTCCTTTATGCGCGGGGATTACGACCTCCTGCTCTGCACCACCATCATCGAGAACGGGCTGGACATCCCGAACGCCAACACCATCATCGTGAACCAGGCGCAGAACATCGGCCTGAGCGACCTCCATCAGCTGCGGGGCCGGGTGGGCCGATCGAACCGCAAAGCCTTCTGCTACCTCATCGTCCCGCCGCTGATTTCCCTGACGGACGACGCCAGGCGGCGCCTCAGGGCCATCGAGGAGTTCTCGGACCTTGGCAGCGGCTTCAACATCGCGATGCAGGACCTGGACATCCGCGGCGCGGGGAACCTCCTCGGGGCCGAACAGAGCGGCTTCATTACCGATATGGGCTACGAGACTTATCAGAAAATCCTCTCCGAAGCGATGGAAGAGCTGGGCGTGGAAACCGGCATCCAGGTGCGGAGGAATGGGGAAAAGTTCGTGGACGACTGCACCATCGAGACAGACCGGCCGGCCCTCATCCCGGACGAATACATCGACATTACGGCCGAAAAGATCCGCATCTACAAGATGCTGGACGCCCAGACCGACGAGAAGGAAGTGGACCGTATCGGCCGGCAGATCGAAGACCGCTTCGGGCCCCTCCCTGACGAGGTGAAGAACCTGCTCAATGTGGTGAAAATCAGAAATTTGGGTACCGTCCTGGGCTTTGAGAGAATCATCATCAAGAACGGGATGCAGATTATGTTCTTCGTGAGCAATCCGATGTCGGCCTACTATAAGTCCAAAACATTCGAACAGGTGCTGGGCCGCGTGAACGAGAACCCGGGCCAGTACAAATTCAATCAGGAAGGCGGGCGCCTTCGCACCGTTTCCCGGGGCGTGGATACCCTGGACAAGGCCCTCCGGATTTTGAAAAATCTGCAATAATCCGTACTTTTGCAAGCTATGTCCAACTTGGTGATAGAAATAGGAAACACCGCGCTGAAGGCCGCCTGGTCGGAGTCCACCACCCTGGGCAAGACCTTCCGCTACCAGGGGGAGAAGTATCTGGACTTCATCCTCTCGCTCACCCGGCGGGAAAAGCCCGTGGTGATGGCGGTGTCTTCCGTCTTCCCGCTTTCGGAGGCCGATATGGAAGCGCTGCGCGCCGAATGCACGCGGCTGCTGGTGCTGGATGCGAACCACCGGGAGGCGCTGCTCTCCCACGGCCTGCCCTCCCATCTGTCCTACGACCGTGCGGCGGCCATCCTGGCGGCCCGTTACCTGTTCAAGGGCCGGGGCTGCACCATCGTAGACTTCGGCACCACCCTTTCGGTGGATTTCACGGATGCGGACGGCGCCTATCTGGGCGGCAACATCTCCCTGGGCTTCCGCACCCGCTTCAAGGCCCTCAGCCGCTATTCCCGTTCGCTTCCCCTGGTGGAAATCCCCGAGAATCCGGCCGAAACCGGCCTTTCGGAAGTGTCCTCCATCGAAAGCGGGGTGGTCTCAGGCATTATATTTGAAATCGAAGGCTACCTGCGCGCCCACCCGGATAATATTACGGTATTTACCGGCGGAGACGCGAATTATTTTGCAAAACGGATGAAAAGTTCCATCTTTGCAATTTGCAATCTGGTCTTAATGGGCCTGACGTTAATGGCAGACGAATATGTTCGGAAAGATTAAAAGGATATATACCCTGGCGGCTGCGGCGCTGCTGCTCTCCGTTCCGTGCGCCTTTGCGCAGACGGACGGCACCTACGGCGGCTATTCCCCCTATTCGGTTTTCGGAGTGGGACAGCTGCACCAGAGCGGCACGGCCTGGAACCGCGGAATGGGGGGCGTGGGCATCGCCGCGCGCAACAACCGTTTCGTGAACGTCCTCAACCCGGCTGCCGTCACCGCCCGCGACTCCCTGTCCTTTATGTCGGACTTCGGCCTTACCGGCCGGATGTCCCTCTATGCCGACGGTGGCAAAAAGGGTGTGAAAACCCTCTTCAACATCGACGATTTCGTGATTTCCTTCCCGATGTGGCGTCATACGGCCTTTATGGCGGGGGTTCGTCCCGTGAGTGACGTGGGGTATCTGATCACCTCTTCCACCATCGATCCGGACAGCGGAAAACAGACTTTCACCTCCTACGGCAACGGCGGCGTCTACCAACTCTTCGCCGGAGCGGGCGTCACCCTTTGGAAACGGCTCTCGCTGGGCGCCCAGTTCAACTACCACTTCGGCAACATCGTCAAGACAGCCTCCACTTCCTATGAGGAAACCTCCTACCGCGACTTCCTGTCCGGGGACTCCCTGCGGGTGAGCAGCGCGGGCGTCAAGTTCGGCCTGCAGTATGCACAGAAACTCGCCGGGAAGCACGCCCTCACCCTGGGCGCCACTTACCAGCTCTCTTCCAGACTGAACGGCCAGAGCGTCCATTATACGGAAAAGGGTTCCTATGACCGCGAACGCGAGGCCCTCGACCTGCGGGAGCAGGACCTGCACCTGGGCAGTGAGTTGGGCGTGGGCCTGTCCTACACCATCGGGGATAAGTTTTTTGCCGAATTCGACTACACCCGCACGGACTGGAGCAAGAGCGGCCTGGAACGGGTGAAAGGTTTTTCCAGCAACGGAGAACTGCCGTTTGCGCCCGCCGTGGGCCAGAGTTTCCGCGTGGGTGCGGAATACACCCCCAACCGTTCGGACATCCGTTACTTCCTGCGCCGGTGCACCTACAGGGCTGGAGCCTATTACGAACAGTCCTATTATACGGTGGGCGGTTCACAGATCAATTCGGCGGGCATCACCCTCGGAATGACCCTTCCCGTTTTCCGCTGGTACAACGGCATCAGCATAGGGCTGGAACTGGGACGGAAAGGCCTTGGAGGGGCTCCCGTCAAGGAAAATTACTTCGGTTTCAACCTGGGATTCAACGTGTTCGACATCTGGTTCCAGAAGCGCGCCTACGATTAGTGGTACGGAAATTGAAAAAATGAGAAAAGAAAAATAGTGAAGTTATGAAAAAGTTAGGTATTCTCCTTATGGCAGCAGCTGCCCTCCTTACGGTCAGCGCCAGGCAGGCAATCGCCCAGGACGGCGACTGCAACGTGTATGCCTCCTACTATCAGGAGCACTACAAGAACAAGAACTATGAGGCCGCCCTCCCCAACTGGCGGCAGGCCTATGCGCTGTGCGCGAAGAACTACAAGCAGAACATCTACGTGCACGGGGCCAAGCTGATGAACGACGAGATCAAGAAGAACATAAAGGCCAAGAACTTCGACCTTGCCCGCGCCCAGTACGACACCCTGCTCACCCTTCTGGATGAGCGCCTGGCCTATTATCCTACGGCCAAAAAGGGCGGCGTGATCGTTGAAAACAAGGTGGAGGTCCTCAACAACAAGGGCTTCTACGTGATGAACTACATCTCGCTGAACGGGGACAACCAGAAGTATCTCTACGATATGCTCATCCCCATCATCGACGCCCTCGGGAACCAGACCTCCCCGAAGATTATGGTGAACGCCTTCTCGGCCGCCGTGGCCCTGTATCGCGAGAACCAGCTGAGCGCCGACGAAGTGATTGGTCTCTACGACAAAGTGTCGGAGAACATCGACAACTATGTGTGCAAGAACGAGGCGGAGGAAGATGAGAAGGCCGGCACCAAGAAGACCGTCGAATCCCTGTTCGCGGACAGCAAGGTGGCTTCCTGCGAGAACCTGCTCGCCATCTTCGGCCCCCGCTATGAGGCCGATCCGGAGAACCTGCAGCTGGTCTCCAACATCGTCCGCCTGATGAACGCGGCCGAGGACTGCGCCTCCAACGAGCTTTATTTCAAGGCCGTGAATTCGATGCACAAGCTGGATCCTTCCTACCGCAGCGCCTTCGCTCTGTACCGCCTGAACGCGGCCCGCGGCAATGCGGCCGATGCAGCCTCCTTCCTGCAGCAGGCCATCGACTCCGACGAGTCGGACGAAGCGCAGGACGCCCAGTACTATTATGAAATGGCCGCCTTCTGCTACAAGAACGGTATGCGCGGAAAGGCCTCCGATGCCGCCCGCAAGGCCATCGACCTGGATCACGGTTTCGCCGGCAAGGCCTACCTTATCCTCGGCAACCTCTGGGCTTCGGCTCCCTGCGGCGACATCGTCGGGAAGTGGGCCCGCTACTGGGTGGCGACGGACTACTACCAGAAGGCCCGCAACACGGATCCTTCCGTGGCCGCAGACGCTTCTTCCAGCATCGGCAACGTGTCCCGCTACTATCCGGAAGCCTCCGAGGCCTTTATGTACGACCTCACCCGGGGCCAGAGCTACACGGTTTCCTGCGGCGGTATGACCGCCACCACCACCGTCCGCGTTCAGTAAGCAGTGACCCTCAGAAGCATATTTTCGACGACGGCAAGCGCCCTGGCGCTTGCTTTCGTCGTCTATGCGTGCAAAGGGCACCTTTCGGAAGCGGAGAAACTGGACCTGGCCCAGACGCCGCTCCAGACGGTGGACAGTATGTTCTTCGTCCAGTCGGAGAACGGCGTGCTGAAAATGCGCGTGGAGGCCCCCAGGATGGAATCCTACGAGCATGACACCCTCTCCTATGACCTGTTTCCCAAGGGCATCCATGTGTATGCCTACGCAGAGGACGGCTCCCTGGAGACCACCATCGTCGCCCGGCAGGCCCGCCACGACAAATACCCCCGCCGCATCAAGGACGAACGCTGGTCGGCCTACGGAGACGTGCTGGTGACCAACATCCTGAAACGGGAAACGATGGAAACCGACACCCTGTACTGGGACAGCGACAAGCGGGAAATCTGGACGGACTGTTACATTAAGCTCTCCGCCCCGTCCGGCTATATGCAGGGCGTGGGGATGCGCTCGGACGAGATGGCCCGCAACGCCATCCTCCTGAATCCCTTCGACAACGAATTCCTTCTGGAAAGCGATTCCACCAGGGTTGTCATCGACACGGTGAACTTTATCGGCCCGCTTCCAAAAAAATAGTGCGGTTTTCAAAGAAAATCCGTATCTTTGCATCCCTTATGCGAAAAACTAAAAATTAAGATACGAAATGGCAGCTCTCGAGACCATCAGAACTAAATTCGGCATTGGTGCATCGCTCATCATTGCCTTCGGTCTGTTACTGTTCCTTGTGGACCCCTCGGACATCATCAACACCATCCAGGCGTCCTCCACGAAGTATGACGTGGGTAAAATCAACGGCAAACGCATCACCTATACGGACTTCGAGCAGAAGGTGAAGGAATTCTCCGACGTGCGGGAAATGCTCACGGGCTCTTCCGCCTCCGGTGAGGAAGCCCAGCGCCAGACCCGCGAAAGCGCCTGGCAGGAGCTGGTGAACGAACACCTCATCCTCCCCACCATCGAAAAGGCAGGCGTACGCGTTGGCCAGCAGGAGCAGATTGACCTCTTTGTGGGTGACAACATCTCCCCCGTGCTCCTTTCCATGGGCATTTTCAACGACGAGAACGGAGAATTCTCCGCCAACGCCGTACGTGAATTCCTGGAGAATACCGGGGCCGATCAAAGCGGCCGCAGCGCGCTCCTGCGCAACTACCTGCAGAACGCCGTCCGTTCCACCCGCTTCAACGAGAAGTACTACGCGCTCTTCAACGCCAGCGCTTTTGTGAACTCCCTGGAGTCCCAGCGCGCCATCGCGGAGAACAACACCACCGCCAGCGTGGACTTCGTAATGTCTCCCAACACCTATTATCCCCAGGATTCCACCGTGGTGGTGACGCCTGCGGAAATCAAAAAGTACTATAAGGAGCACAAGGAAGGCTTCAAGCAGGATGCCGCCCGCGACATCGAGTACGTGGTCTACGAAGTCACTCCTTCCGCGGAGGACATCTCCGCTCAGAACGACGAGTTCGCCACCCTGTACGAAGAGTTTGCATCGGCCGAAAACGTGCGTGCCTTCCTGCAGCGCAACAGCGACCGCCAGTGGAGCGATACCTGGTACAAGGAGGGCGACCTCCGCAGCGTGAACCGCGACATCGAAAGCTGGGTATCGGCCAACAAGAGCGGCGTTTCCCCGGTCTGCACCTCCGGCGAGAACTTCTATGCCGCCCGCATTATGGAATGCGCCAACGTGCCGGATTCCGTGTATGTGCGCCACATCCTCCTGCAGGGAGCCGACGCCCGTCATCTGGCGGACAGCCTGCTGCCCACCCTGAAGCGGAATTCCTTCGCGGCCCTCGCCACCCTCTATTCGGTGGATAAGGGCAACGCCGACGGCGGCGAGCAGGGCAACATCGGCTGGATGAGCCAGCGTGCGATGATCCCTGGCTTCGAGCCCGTGATGTCGGCCAAGATCGGCCAGCCTTTCATCCTCACCACCCAGTATGGCACCCATATCGTGGAGGTGACCAAGGCCACCAAGCCCATTGCCAAGAAGAAGGTTGCCATCTTCGAGAAGGCCGCCATCCCCAGCAAGGAGACCTACTCCGCCGTGTACAACAAGGCCAACCTCCTGGCCGTGAAAGCCGCCGGCAAGTACGACAACTACAAGGCCGCCTGCGACAGCACCGGCGCCTACAGCCGCCCGCTCACCATCAATGAGGGAACCGACACCTACGGCTCCATCGGCCACGCCAAGGAAGTGACCCGCTGGGCCTTCGACAACAAGCCCGGCAAGGCTTCCGGCATCATCACCGTGGACAACAACTACTTCTTCATCGTCGCCGTCAAGGACGCCAAGAAGGAAGGTTATACTCCGCTGGCCGATGTCTCCGAAGGCATCCGCAGCCAGCTCTACCGCCAGAAGTACAGCCAGGCCCGCAAGGACCAGGTGGCCTCCGACATCGAAGGCCTGAACACCCTGGAGGAGATTGCCGAGAAACTCGGCACCACCGTCTCCAACCTCACGGACGTATCCTTCTCCACCAATTCCGCTCCGTCCACCGAGCCCGCTTTCGTGGGTGCCGTGGCCGCCGCCAAGGAAGGGGAGATCACGGGTCCCGTGGCCGGCATTATGGGCACCTATGTGTTCAAGGTGAACGATCGCGAGACGGGCGCCTTCTACACGGAGGACGACGCCAAGAAGGCCCAGGATATGATCGAAACCTATCACGAGCAGATGCTCCTGCCCCTGATGATGGAGAACACCGTCAAGGACAACAGGGCTCGGTTCTATTAATGGATTATGTCGCTTAAGTGTGGTATCGTAGGCTTGCCGAATGTCGGCAAGTCTACTTTGTTTAACTGCGTCAGCTCCGGGAAAGCCCAGAGCGCGAACTTCCCGTTCTGCACCATCGAGCCCAACGTGGGCTCCACCAATGTTCCGGACAAACGCCTGGAAGTGCTCACGGAGATCTGCCAGCCCAAACGCACCATCCCCGCCACGGTGGAGATCGTGGACATCGCCGGCCTGGTGAAGGGCGCGTCCAAGGGAGAAGGCCTGGGGAACCAGTTCCTCGCCAACATCCGTGAATGCGACGCCATCCTGCACGTGCTGCGCTGCTTCGACGACGGCAACATCATGCACGTGGACGGCTCCGTGGATCCCGTGCGGGACAAGGAAGTGGTGGACACCGAGCTCCAGATCAAGGACCTGGAGACGGTGGAAAACCGCATCAAAAAGGTGGAGAAAATGGCCACCACGGGCGGGAATAAAGAAGCGAAGAAACTGCTGGGCGTGCTGCTGAAGTACCGCGAGGCGCTGCTGCAGGGCCGCTCCTGCCGCAGCGTTTCTTTGGAGAACGCGGAAGAGGAGCAGATGGCCCACGACCTGTTCCTCCTAACCAACAAGCCGGTGCTCTACGTCTGCAACGTGGACGAGGCTTCGGCCGCGACGGGAAACGCCTACGTGGAGGCCGTGAAGGCCGCCGTGGCTTCTGAGGCCGCCGAAATTCTGGTGCTCGCAGCCGCCTCGGAGGCCGAAATCGCCTCATTCGACAGCTACGAGGACCGTCAGATGTTCCTGGAGGAGATGGGGCTCTCCGAAAGCGGCGTCGTGCGCCTCATCCAGAGCGCGTACAAGCTGCTGGGTCTGCGCACCTTCTTCACCGCCGGGGCCGATGAATGCCGCGCCTGGACCATCGTGGCGGGGGACAAGGCTCCCCGCGCCGCGGGCGTCATCCACACGGATTTCGAGCGGGGTTTTATCCGGGCGGAGGTGATCAAGTACGAGGATTTCGTGCAGTACCGCACCGAAGCCGCCGTGCGCGCCGCCGGCAAGATGGCTATTGAGGGGAAAGATTACGTCGTACAAGACGGCGACATCATGCACTTCCTGTTTAACGTATAAACAAAAAGTGCACATATAACTGATGGGGACTCTGCCCCCATAACGTTCCCTGGGGCCTCCGGCCCTTTTTTCAACATTATTCTTCGCAGTTACATCAATTAAAGCACGGAATCGTGTTCTGGTGACGAAAAGCGTGCTTTAGTGGGTGTAAAAGAGGGCGCTAAAGCACGGTGACTGGGGGTAGGAGGCCGAAAGTGTGCTTTAATCTTTAGCGGAAAAACTGTTCGATCCAGTCCTTATCCACCCGCGCGAAGCCTTCCGCCGGGCGGACGGACGGATTGCGCTGGAGGATGCCGCGGGCGTCTTCATAGACATTAAATCCAACGTTGATCAGTTGCATCTGCCCGTTCAGGGGGAAGGCGAATACCATCTCGTGATCCGCCCCGTCCAGCCTCATAAACTTGAGCGCGGCCCCGGCCGCCTCCGGGTTTTTGGCTTCGAGTTCCCGCCGCGTGACCCATTTGACCATTTCCAGGATGGTGTCTTCCAGGCCGGCGTCGTGAATGTTTACTTTCTCCACCAGTTCGCCCACTTCGCGCACCAGGCGCAGGGTGTAGCCTTCCAGCTCCTTCACGGCATCGGCCACCTGTGCGGGCGGCTCGGCCTCTCCGGGCAGCAGCCACACCATCAGGCGGGCATCCGGGTCGTGATACAGCGTCTGGTACACCGCCAGGTTGCGCCGGCCGCAGTAGGGGCACTCCCATACGAATAAAGAGCCGTCCTTGACCCGGGCTTTCAGTTCCGGATCAAGGGCGACGTTGATGCTTTCCCGAACCTCGATGTCCGTGGTCCGGTGACAGTTGTTACAGAGCGCGGGCTCCATCGCTGATGACTACGTCGTACACCTTGGGGGCGTGGCCGAATTCGGCCTCGAAGCCCTTCCTGGCGGCGGCGATGAATGCGTCGTAGAGCTCGTCCTTCACCAGGTTGATGGTGCAGCCGCCGAAGCCGCCGCCCATCACGCGGGAGCCGGTGACGTCCATCTTCCGGGCCAGTTTGTTCAGCCAGTCCAGTTCCGGGCAGGACACCTCGTAGAGGCGGCTGAGGCCGAAGTGGGTCTGGTACATCATCTCGCCCACGGTCTCGTAGTCACCGCGTTCCAGGGCGTCGCACACGTCCAGCACGCGCTGCACTTCCCCGATCACGTATTCCGCGCGGATGAAGTCTTCCTCGCTGATCTTGTCCCGCACGTCGTCCAGCCACAGGCGCTTGGCGTCGCTCAGGAACTCTACGTCCGGATGGTTCTCCCGGATGGCCGCAGCGGCCCTTTCGCAGGATTCACGGCGCTTGTTGTAGGCGCTGGAGGCGAGTTCGTGCTTCACGCAGGAGTCGATCAGAACCAGCTTATAACCCACGGGGTTGAAGGGGAAGTACTTGTACTCCCCGGTCTTGCAGTTCAGGCGGATGAGGGAACCTTCCTTGCCGAAGATGGAGGCGAACTGGTCCATAATGCCGCACTTGACGCCGCAGTAGTTGTGCTCCGTGCTCTGGCCGATCTTGGCGAGTTCGAACTTCTCGATGCCGTTGCCGTTGATTTCGTTGATGGCGAAAGCGAAGACGCTCTCCAGGGCGGCCGATGAGCTCAGACCCGCACCCAGGGGCACATCGCCGGCGAAGACGGCGTTGAAGCCCTGTACCTTGCCGCCCCGCTTGAGGGTTTCGCGGCAGACGCCGAAGATGTAACGGGCCCACTGCTGCGCGGGCTTGTCCTCCTCTTTGAGGCCGAACTCCGTATACTCGTCGAAGTCGATGGAGAAGACCTTCACCTTGTCCGTTCCGTTGGGCTCGATGGCGGCCATAATCCCGAAGTTGATGGCGCCGGGGAATACGTAACCGCCGTTGTAGTCCGTGTGTTCGCCGATGAGGTTCACGCGGCCGGAAGACATATACAGCTGACCTTCCTTGCCGAAGAGGCTCTTGAATTTTTCCTGGATTTTCGCTTTCATATCAATAGTAGGTTTTAGTTTTCGCGTCTTACAAAGATAGGAAATAATTTCGTATCTTTAAGGCATGAAAACATTGTTTTTGTGCCTTTTTTTGGCGGCTATCCAGCCGGGCGACAGCCTGAAAGTCCTGTTCTGGAACCTGGAAAACTATTTTGACTGGCGCGACGGCGGCGCCGGAAGCGCGGATACGGAGTTTTCCTCCAAGGGGGACAAACGCTGGACGAAACGCCGGTTCAAGGCCAAGAGCAACGCCATCGCAAAGACCCTGCTCTGGGCCGGGACGCCCGATGTGGTGGGGCTGGCCGAGGTAGAAAACAAGTTCGCCCTCAAACGGCTTCTGGAGGATACGGCGCTAAGGAAACTGGATTACAAGATCGTACACTTCGATTCTCCGGATCCCCGCGGGATTGACGTGGCGCTGCTGTACCGGAGCTCCCGGCTCAAGTTCGTCCGCGCCAAACCCTGCCACATCTATGGAAAGAAGGGAGAAGTTCTCACCACGCGGGACATCCTGCTGGCGCAGTTCAAGCCGGTGGGAGGCGGGGAGCCCATCGCCTTCCTGGTGAACCACCACCCTTCCAAGTACAGCGGCGTCGAGGAGACGAACAAGCGCCGCGAGCGGGCGGTCAAACGCCTGCGGGCTCTGGCGGATTCCCTGCAGGGAGCCGGATATAAACGGATCGTGGCGATGGGAGATATGAACGACACGCCGGCGAATCCCGTCTACAAGAAACTGTCTCCCACCCTGAGGAACCTTGCGGAACCGCTCCACAAAAAGGGACAGGGAACGATCCGTTATGACGGAGACTGGGAACTCATCGATATGTTCTTTGCAACGCCCGCGACCAATGCCGGGCCGATGCGCATCCTGCACCCGGCCTTTCTCACGGAAAACGACAAAAAGCACGGCGGCGAGAAGCCCCTGCGCACCTACTCCGGTAAGAAATACCTGGGCGGGGTGAGTGACCACCGTCCCATCCAGGTGAGTTTGCCGTGTAAATAACCGCTAAAGCAGTGCCTGCAGAATGATTTCCGGTGCCGCGTCTTTGACCAGCACCGTTTTTTTTGCGTCAAGCAGGTACAGCGAAGGGATGGCGCGGACGGCGTAGATACGGTCCTGCCGGATGGTGAACGTGGGGTCGTAGCCGCAGATCCAATCCTTCGGATAATCGGCCATCCGCTCCTTCCAGAGGGCGATGTCTTCGTCGATGTAGACGTCCACCACCTTGAGGGCGCCGCTGGAAATCTGCGCCTGGATGCCCGGATACTGCGCCATCATCGCCACCAGGTCGCGGCAGGCGTCGCAGTCCGGATTGCCGAAAATGAGGAAAGTCCTTTCCGCCTTGATGGAATGCAGGGTGCAGCGCTTTCCGGCGGTGTCAATGAAAGTGAAATCGGCCGCCACCGTGCCCGTCCGGTTCAGCGAACAGACTTTCGCCTCCCAGGCGTAGTTTGCGCGGTAGTCTTCCCGGATGAGGGCCGATGCAGCCAGTTTCTCCGCGAGCGGCAGGTACAGGTCCTCGCTGCGGACGGGGGAGTTGGGGTCGTAGAAGTAGCGGGTGGCGAGTCCCACCACCTCCGGCAGGACGTTCCCTTCCGGATGGGCCAGCTGGAAGGCCTCCAGGCGGTCGTACATCGCACTCATCGCCTTCTGCCCCTTAGCCAGCGGCGCCTGCTGGGTGAGCGTCGCGAAGACGCCCATCTGCTTCTCCACCTGTTCCAGCGGAACGCCGTTCACGGTGACCGAGTCGCAGAAATAGAGGCTGTCCGGGGCGGTAAAACGGTCCCAGAAATGGTTGCAGAGCCAGTCCAGGCGCTGGGCGGGTTCGGTGACCATCACCGGGGCTTCGGCCTTCGGGAAATCCCGCTTGGCCGGCGCCTGATTCCTGGGCTTCTTGGGCCCGCAGGAGAGTGCGACAGCCAGGGCGAGCGCGAAAAATATATACGGTCTTGCCTGCATCATAAGGCAAATGTACGGTTTTTTGGTTAAATTTGCGGTATATGCGCGCGCAAATCCGAAAATACCTGCTGCCCCTGGCCCTGGTCTTTCTCGCCGGGGTTCCGCTGCGGGCGCAGTTCTACCTTCCCGGGGACGACCCCGCCCGTCTTCGCTGGTATAGCCTGGAATCGGCGCATTATGAGGTGATTTTCCCGCAGGGGGCCGATTCCCTGGCCCGCAGTTACGCCCGCGCGCTGGAGCAATACCGCCTGCCGATGGGAAGGAGCCTCGGAGATATGACCCCCGGTGCGGGGCAGTGCCGGAAAATGCCGGTGGTGCTCCATACGCACAACACCTACTCCAACGGCTCGGTGGGCTGGGCCCCCAGCCGGATGGACCTATACACCCATCCGGAAGCCTACGGCCCGGAGCCCATTCCCTGGAACCTTCAGCTCTCCGCCCACGAGCCCCGGCACCAGTCGCAGCTCCAGTTCGGCCAGCGGGGCATCCTCCCCTGGCTTACCGGGCAGATGTGGGCGCCCGTTTACTGGCAGCTCTACATCGAGCAGTCCCTGGCCGAAGGAGACGCCGTGGTGGCCGAAACCGGCCTCGCCCGCGGTACGCGCGCCCGCACGGCCGATTTCCTGAATTACTATCAGGTGGCGCTCTCGGCCGGGAAGACCCGCAGCTGGGACCGCTGGCGCTACGGCTCCTACAAGCATTATACGCCGGACCACTATGCGCTGGGCTATGTGACGCTGGGCGGCGCCCGCACCTTATACGGGGACCCGCTGATCCTCAGGGAAGCACTGGACCTGGCCTGGAAAAAGCCCTGGTATGTGGCGCCGTACAACTCGCAGAAAGTGATAGCGGAGCACGCCGGGAAGCCGTTCAAAGAGGCGTTCAAGGATATCCAGGAGCATTTCAACGGAATCTGGGAAGCGCAGCGCGCCGCCCGCGGACCTTTTATGCCGATGGAGGTCGTAACCCCGGACGAAGCCTACGATATGGAATACGACTCCCCGCAGTGGACCGGAGACGGTTTCCTGGTTCTCCGGAAGAGTTATCTGCGTCCGGACGAACTGGTCCGTTTCAAAGACGGGAAGATGAAGGTGGTCCGCAAGTTCGCCTCCAACACATCCTCCCTGTTCTGGGACGAACACGCCTATGTCTACTGGTCGGAAACCCGCCGGCATCCCCGCTGGGACCTGGACGGGACGTCGGTCATCTGCCGCTACAATCCGATGCTGGATAAAGTGGAGCAGATCACCCGCGGCACGCGGTACTACAATCCGCAGCCTTCCCCGGACGGGGAGCGCCTGGCGGTGGTGGAGTATCCCGTGGAGGGCGTAACCCTCCTGGTGGTCCTGCAGGCCGATAAAGGTGCCGTGCTCCGGCGTGTCCCGCTGCCGGAAGGCGTGCAGGGGACGGAATCGGCCTGGATCGGGGACGAGATCTATGTGGCGGGCATCTCCCGCGGCGGCTTCGGCCTGTATAAACTCTCGGCCGACGGCACCTGGACGGAAGTGCTCCCGCCGTCGGAGCAGAAGCTGGTAAATCTTGGTTCAGCCGCGGAATGCCTGGAATGGGTGAGCGACCGGAGCGGCGTGAACGAGCTCTACCGCTATCATCCCGCCACCGGTCAGTTGCAGCAGATCACGTCGACCCCCTTCGGCGCCACGGATTTCGTCTCCGACGGGGAATACCTCTATTATGTGTCGCAGGCGCAGGAAGGCCGGCCGCTTTACCGCACGCCCCTGAGCGCCCTGCAGCCCCGGGAGGTGGCCTGGGCCGATGTGACGGCGCGTCCCGTGGAGGATGCCATCACCGCCCAGGAACAGGCCCTGGGCCCGGCGCCGGATTTGGATTCGTTCGTGCCGCTGTCGGCCCCGAAACGCTACCGCAAGCTGGCGCACCCGCTCCGTCTGCACTCCTGGGTCCCCCTGTACGTGGATTACGACGCCGTGAAGAGCGGCAGCGGGGACTTCTCCTATGAGACGGCCGCCCCGGGCGTGAGCGGCTATTTCCAGAATACGCTGGGGACCTTCTCCGGAATGGTGGGCCTGGCCGTCCACCCGGATCCGGACCGCGACGGCGCCTGGCGCAGTTCCCTGCACCTGCAGGCCGTATACAGCGGACTCTATCCCGTATTCGAGGCCAGCCTGGACATCGGCAATTCCCAGTCCCGGCTCTATGTGATCCAGCACTATTTCGACGGCACCTACGGCTCCTACCGGACCGCTTCCGTCCTGCAGGCCACGCCGGAAATCTCCGGCAGCCTGCGCGCCTATATCCCCTGGTCCTTCAACAAGGGCGGAGTTCTCTACGGCCTCACGCCCCAGGTGAATTACGCGTTCACCAACAACCCGTTCGCCCTGGGGATGCAGGAACTCCGGCAGAACGGCACCCTGGCCGGCGTTCCGGCGCTGTACAGCCGCACCACACAGACGCTGGAACCCTCCGGCCCGGCGTCAAGCCATCTTTCCGGAGCCCTTCGCGGCTACATTATGGCACGCCGGGGCAGCTCGCAGGCCTATCCCCGCTGGGGATTGGGCGTGGAGGTGGGAGCCGGTTTCCGGCCCGGGCTCACGCAGTATTATGCGCCCAATACTTATGCCTACGCCTATGCCTATCTTCCGGGCTTCACGCGTGCGCAGGGCCTCCGGCTCACCTTCACCGGGCAGCAGAAAATGGATAAGTGTCTTCTGGGCGACCTCTATGCCGGCGTGGCGCCCCGCGGGTTCAATTCCGCCACCGGGCTTTCCGCGCTCATCGGCCAGAATTTCCCCTGGCAGTGGCGGGTGACGGCGGACTATGCCATCCCCATCTATGTGGGAGATATTTCCATTCCGGCAGTGGCCTATATCCGGAACTTCCTCCTCACTCCGCACGCGGACTATACCGGTCTAAAGAACGGGTATGACCTGTGGAGCGTGGGGGCCGATCTTTCGGCCTCCCTGGCCCGCCTGTTCTTCCTGCCCTTCGACGCCTCGGTGGGCGTGTCCTTCAGCTATCTGGGCGGCCACCTTTACCCCTACACCGGGCAGCAGAAACCCTACAGTTTCTCGCTCATCTTCGGGGTAGACTTTTGATTTTTTTATTTACCTTTGCAGGTTATGAAACAGTACCTGGATTTGTTGAGGCATATCCGTGAAAACGGCGTGATGAAAGAGGACCGCACTGGCACCGGAACGCAGAGCGTATTCGGCTACCAGATGCGTTTCAATCTCGCGGACGGCTTCCCGCTCCTCACCACCAAGAAAGTGCATCTGAAATCCATCATCCACGAGCTTCTGTGGTTCATCGCCGGGGATACGAATATCAAATATCTGAAGGATAACGGCGTTTCCATCTGGGATGAATGGGCCGATGAAAACGGAGACCTGGGTCCCGTGTATGGTCACCAGTGGCGCTCCTGGCAATCTGCGGATGGAAGGGTAATCGACCAACTTTCGAATGTAATTGACCTGATACAACACCATCCGGACTCCCGCAGAATGCTGGTAACGGCCTGGAATCCGTCCGAAATCGACAAAATGGCCCTCCCTCCCTGCCACTGCCTGTTCCAGTTTTACGTGGCCGACGGGAAACTCTCCTGCCAGCTGTACCAGCGCAGCGCGGACGTGTTTCTGGGCGTGCCTTTCAACATTGCGTCCTACGCGCTGCTCACCCTGATGATCGCGCAGGTGAGCGGGCTGGAGCCGGGCGAGTTCGTTCACACCACCGGCGACACCCACATCTATAAGAACCACTTCGAGCAGGTGGCCCTGCAGCTCTCCCGCGAGCCGCGGCCGCTGCCCGTAATGAAACTCAACCCGGAAGTAAAGTCCATTTTCGACTTCCGCTACGAAGACTTCACCCTGGAGGGCTACGATCCCTGGCCCGCCATCAAAGCACCCGTTGCCGTATGATCAAAGCGCTCATCGTCGCCATCGGCGAAAACCACGAAATCGGCGTCAAGAATGCCCTCCCCTGGCACATCGCCGAGGACCTGAAATATTTCAAGGCCACCACCCGCGGCTACCCCGTCATTATGGGGCGCACCACCTATTTTTCCATCGGCCGTCCGCTTCCCGGCCGCACGAACATCGTGCTGAACCTGGGCGGCGACCCCATCCCCGAGGTGAACTGCGTCTATTCCTTTGACGAGGCTTATGCCGTGGCCGAAGCCACCGGGGCGGAAATGTGCTTTGTCATCGGCGGCGCTTCCGTGTACCGGGCCGCGATGCCCCAGATGGACAAGCTCTACATCACCCACGTGCACGCGACGGTGCCCGAGGCCGATACTTTCTTCCCGGAGATAGACCCCCTCCTCTGGGAGCGCGAAAGTATCAGCGAAACCCACACGGATCCGGAGACCGGATACACGTTTGAATTTGCGGTCTACCGTCGCCGGTAAAGACGGAAAACGAACTTGATGCAACAGAAAAGAGAACACTTCGGCAGCCGGTTTGCGGTGATTGCCGCGATGGTGGGCAGCGCCGTGGGCCTCGGGAACATCTGGCGCTTCCCCTATATCCTGGGCGAATACGGCGGGGCTGCTTTCATCCTGGTCTATATCGCCGCGTCGCTCATCCTCGCGCTCCCCATCTTTTACGCCGAATCCATCATCGGCCGCCGCTCCCGTTCGGATACCTTCGGCGCGATGCGGAAACTCGCCCCCGGCACCCCCTGGCGCTGGGCGGGCCTGGTGACCATCGTCTCGCCGATGCTGGTGCTGAGCTATTATTCCGTGGTGGGCGGCTGGAGCGTGGAATACCTTTTCAAGTCCCTCTCCTTCAGTTTTACAGACGTTCCGGCCGAGGAAATCCCCGGCTTTTTCGGCCATTTCATCTCCTCTCCCTGGCAGCCGATTCTCACCCACACGGCCTTTATGGCGGCGGTGGTGTTCATCGTGCTGGGCGGCGTATCCAAAGGCATCGAAAAGTTCTCCAAACCGGCGATGCCCGCCCTGTTCATCCTGATAGTGGCCATCGCGGTGTATTCCCTCACGCTTCCGGGAGCCTGGGCCGGGGTGACGTATCTGGTGAAACCGGACTTTTCGCGCCTGACGGCCGACGCCTGCGCGGCGGCCCTGGGCCAGGCGTTTTTCTCGATGTCGCTGGGCGTGGGTGCCATCCTCACCTATTCCTCTTATGTGAAGCGGGAGGAAAACCTGATGGTCTCCGGCGTGGGGACGGCCGTGTGCGACCTGCTGTTCGCCCTCATTGCGGCCTTCGCCGTCATCCCCAGCGTGTTCGCCGCGGGGCTCCAGCCTTCCGGCGGCCCCTCCCTGGTGTTTGAGACCCTGCCCTACATTTTCCACCGGATGGGCGAGGGGCTTCCCCTGGTGAGTACGCTGGTCTCGGCCGTCTTCTTCATTACCATCCTGGCGGCGGCCCTTTCGAGCGCCATTTCGATGCTGGAGGTGGGTGTGGCCTTCCTCTCCGACGAACGCGGTTTCAAACGCCGGAACGCCACCCTGCTGCTGGGTTTCCTCTGCTGGGCGGTGGGCGTCCTGTGCAGCCTGTCCTTCGGCCCGCTTTCCGGGTTCCATATCCTTGGGAACAGCATCTTCGACTTCCTGGATCACCTCTGCTCCGACTGGCTGATGCCCTTAGGCGGCCTCATCTTCACCCTCTTCGTGGGCTGGAAGATGTCCAGGGCCGATGTCCGTGATGAATTCACGAACGGCGGCACGGTGAACGTGAAGCTATTTAACGCCGTCTACTTCCTCATGCGCTTCGTCGCCCCCGTGGGCATCCTCGTGGTGTTTGTGACGAACCTGGTGATGTAAAAATTCCCAATATATTGTGATTTTCTCTTGTTTTTCTCGAAAACAAAGGGGTATAATTACTATCTTTACGCTATGAAACGACTCATTCCCCTCCTGCTTCTGCTGGCTGCCGGCTGCGCTTCCCGCGGCGGATGGACGGCCGCCGAACGCGCGGTCATCGGCCAAAAGGACTCCGTGATGTATGTGTGCACGATGCCCGGGGACTCCGCCATCCTGCGCGCGCAAAGCGTCGACTTAGGCCCCCGGGAACTGCGTTCACCGGAGCTGCAGACCCTCCTTGCCAAGATGCTCTGCACCGTCACCGACCCCTCGCAGGACGGGGTGGGCATCGCCGCGCCGCAGGTGGGGCTGAACCGCCGCATCGTCTGCGTGCTGCGCTACGACAAGCCCGGGGAACCTTTTGAAGCGTTCCTCAACATTCAGATCGATTCGCTTATCGGCGAAAAAACCTCCGGGCCCGAGGGTTGCCTGTCGCTGCCCGGCCTAAGGGGCATCGTCCCCCGCCACCGCGCCGTGCAGATTAGCTATCTCACACCGGAGGGAGAACCCGTCACGGAACGCGTGGAGGGCTACACCGCCATCATCTTCCAGCACGAATGCGACCACCTGGACGGCATCCTCTACACCGACCGGGCGGATTCCGTGTGGCACCAGTAGAATCAACAAAAACACCATAAGCTATGACCATCGACAAGAAACTCTGGGGCACTTCCCCCGACGGAAAGGAAATCTACCTTTATACCTTAACGAATGCTTCCGGCGCCAGCGTGCAGCTGTGCAGCGTGGGAGCGGCCATCGTCTCCATCAACGTACCGGACGCCGCCGGGAAGCTGGCCGATGTCATCATCGGCTACCCGAATCCCCTGGATTATTTCGCCGACGGTCCCTGCTCCGGCAAGGTGCCCGGCCGCTATGCCAACCGCATTGCGAAGGGTCGCTTCACCCTGGACGGCGTGGAGTACACGCTTCCCATCAACAACGGCCCGAACCACCTGCACGGCGGCCCCAACGGCTTCCAGAACCAGGTGTGGGACAGCCGCATCGAGGGGGATGCCGTGGAATTCACCTACTTCTCCGAGGACGGCGAGGCGGGGTATCCCGGCAACCTGAAGGCGGTGGCCCATTACACCTGGGCCGATGACAACTCCCTCAAGCTCATCCTCACGGCCCAGGCCGACAAACCCACGGTGGTGAACCTCACCAACCACGTCTATTTCAATCTGGACGGCGAGGCTTCCGGCAGCGTGCTGAACCATAAACTGCAGCTGAACGCTTCCCAGTGGCTCCCCACGGACGAAACCCTCATCCCGCTGGGCGCCCCGGAAGATGTGGCGGGTACGCCGATGGATTTCGTGGAGGCGAAGGAAATCGGCCGGGACATCAAGGCGGTTTTCCCGGCGCTCAAGATAGGAAAGGGCTACGACAACTGCTTCCTCATCGACGGCGCTACGCCCGGGCAGCTTTCGGAAGCGGCCCAGCTCTGGGGCGCCAAGTCCGGCCGTCACCTGACCGTTCTCACCACCCAGCCCGCCGTGCAGATCTACACCGGCAACTGGCTGAAGGGTTGTCCCGTGGGCAAAGGGGGCCGCGCGTACGAAGACTACGACGCCGTGGCCATTGAATGCCAGCACTGCCCGGACTCGCCCAATAAGCCGGACTATCCCTCCACGGAGCTAAGACCCGGGGAAGTTTACCAGGAAGCGATTATCTGGGCGTTTTCGGTAAACGATTGAGTTTGAACGTTTTATAAAAACTCCTCCCTTCGTTTTTGAGGGGAGGAGTTTCTTTATCTTTTTGATTTATAAATCGTTAACGAAAACGGTCTTTCAAGAAGGATAGCGAAAGCAGCACGCCTGCTATTACGGAAATTACCGAAGCCTCGGCTCCGAAGGCGCCGCCGGTGAGCCACGCCGGGCCTTCGACGGTAGCCTGGATGAGGCTTTCGCCGGCCCCGTTGCCGCTCACGGCAAAGCCGAAGATATTGCCCTGGGTAAAGTTCCAGGCCCAGTGGATGCCGATGGGCAGCCACAGCGTGCCGCTCCATTTATAGGCCGCTCCCAGCAGCACGCCCGCTTCAATGGCGATGGCGATGGAAGCCCAGAGGGTCCCGCCCGGATTTATCCAGTGCACCAGCCCGAAAAGCAGCCCGCTGACCCCGATGGCCCACCAGAAACCGAAGCGCTCGTCAATCCACTTGAACAGCACGCCGCGGAAGATGATTTCCTCCCCCGCTGCCACCAGCAGGAACCAGAAGAAAGCGTCGCCGAGGGCGTTCCAGTCCGCGTGATAACCGTCGATTCTGTATACACCCACAAGCATTAACACACCGGCCACAAAGACAAAGAAGAGGAAGCCGATAACCAGCCCCAGTACAGTTTGCGGAATGAACTTCCGCATCAGCAGGTCCTGCGGCCAATGCCGCTCGAACCAGCGTACGAAAAGGGCGTACAGACCCAGCATCCCGGAGGCAATGCTGCCGGAGAGGATCCAGCCCTGCCAGCCCGTTACCGAATAGCCGAGGCCGGAAAAACCGTACAACAGCATTGAAAGCAGGAGTCCCGCAACGAGCAGGAGCACCCACTTCCACAGTGGCATAGATTTAATGGCGGACATCCTTTAGATTCCTAATTCTTCCTTCATCGCCCGGAGCAGGTCGAAAGCCTGCAGGGGGGTCATATTGTTGAGGTCGGCCCCTTTGAGGCGGTCGCGCAGGGATTCCAGCAGCGGGTCGTCCAGCTGGAACATCGAGAGCTGCACCGAGCCGTCCTTTTCCACGTGTCCGGCCTTCGTCTGATGCGGCCGAACGGGCGTGAGCGCGCCGATGGCTTCCAGCTTCTGGCTGTTCTCCAGGGCCTTGAGCGTGCGCTCGGCGCTCTCCAGCACGGGCAACGGCATCCCGGCCATCCGGGCCACGTGGATACCGAAGCTGTGGGCCGTGCCGCCTTCCTTGATCTTGCGGAGGAAGAGGACTTCGCGGCCCACCTCCTTCACCGTCACGTGGAAGTTCTTCACACGCGGGAAAAGGCCTTCCAGGTCGTTCAGCTCGTGATAATGCGTGGCGAAGAGCGTCTTTGCCCCCTTCCCGTATTCGTGGATGTACTCCACAATTCCCCGGGCGATGGACATCCCGTCGTAGGTGGAGGTGCCACGGCCGATTTCGTCCAGGAGCACCAGCGACCGGCCCGAAAGATTGTTCAGGATCATCGCCGTCTCCAGCATCTCCACCATAAAGGTGGATTCCCCGCGGGAGATGTTGTCCGTCGCCCCCACGCGGGTGAAAATCTTGTCCAGCCAGCCGATGCGGGCCTCCGCCGCCGGCACGAAGGAGCCCGTCTGGGCCATCAGCGCGATGAGGGCGGTCTGCCTCAGAAGGGCCGATTTACCCGCCATATTGGGGCCGGTAAGGATGATGATCTGCTGCTTCTCGGTATCCAGATAGACGTCGTTGGGAACGTATTCTTCCCCTGCTGGCATTAAAGTTTCGATGACCGGATGGCGGCCGCCCTTGATGTCCAGGGCCTTTCCGTCGTTCATCCGGGGCCGGCAGTAGTGCCAGTCCAGCGCCTGCCGGGCAAAGCCCGCGAGCACGTCCAGTTTCGCCAGGATGCGGCTGTTGGTCTGGATGGCGGGAATCTGCTGCTGGATGCGGCCGATGAGTTCCCCGTAAATGCGCGTTTCGATGGCGTAGATGCGGTCTTCGGCCGTGAGGATCTTCTCCTCGTAGTGCTTGAGTTCCTCGGTGATATAGCGCTCGGCGTTCACCAGGGTCTGCTTACGGATCCATTCCGGCGGCACCTGGTCCTTATAGGTATTCCGCACCTCGATATAATAGCCGAAGACGTTGTTGTAGGCGATTTTCAGAGAGGAGATGCCGGTGCGTTCGGCCTCCCGCTGCTGCATCTGCAGGAGGTAGTCCTTGCCGCCGGCCGAGAGCCCGCGCAGTTCGTCCAGTTCCTCGTCCACTCCTTCTGCAATCACCGGGCCCTTCCCAATCTGGACGGCCGGTTCGGGGTCCATAATACGGCGGATATCGGCCAGGAGTTTCTCGCAGTTCTTAATCCCCTTCAGGAGCTTATCCAGCGCCGGACTGCCTTCCAGGCGTTCCCGGATGGGGCCGATGAGCGAAAGCCCCCGTCCCAGCTGCATCACCTCGCGCGGGAAAGCCTTCCCCGTGGCGATGCGGCCAAGGATGCGCTCCATATCGCCGATTTTGCCGATGTCCTCCTGCGTAGCGTCCAGCACTTCCGGATTTTCGGTGAGGTGCTGCACGATGTCGTATCGGCCTTCCAGCTCCTTGAGGTCCATGATGGGCATCGCGAGCCACTGGCGAAGGAGGCGGGCGCCCATCGGCGAGGTGCACTTGTCCAGCGTCTGGACGAGGGAGACGCCATCGGCCCCGGCCGCACTTTGGAATACTTCCAGATTACGGAGGGTGAAGCGGTCCATCCAGACGAACTTCCCTTCATCGATGCGGCCGATGGTGCAGATGTTTTTGAGGCCCGTGTGCTGCGTCTGTTCCAGATACACCAGCACGGCCCCGGCGCTGCATACACCCAGCGGATACGGCTCGATGGCAAAGCCCTTCAGGCTCTCCACGCCCAGCTGGCGCTTGATGCGCTCCACCGCCGCGTCGTACACGAAGGCCCACTCGTCGATGGAGGTGAAGAAATAGTCGCCCAGGCGCTCCCGCAATCCCTTTTCGTAGCCGCGCTGGACCACCAACTCCTTGGGTTTGAGCGAACCTATTAACGTTCCGATATACTCCAGCGAGCCCTGCGCCACCTGAAACTGTCCCGTAGAGACATCCAGGAACGCGGCGCCGCAGCGGTCCTTTTCGATGGTGAGACCGCAGAGGAAATTGTTCTCCTTGACCTCCAGCATATTCTCGCCGAAGGAAATGCCCGGCGTCACGATTTCGGTGATGCCGCGCTTGACCAGCTTCTTGGCGAATTTGGGGTCCTCCAACTGGTCGCAGACAGCTACCTTGTAGCCTGCCCGCACCAGTTTGGTGAGGTAGTTTTCCAGCGCGTGATGCGGAAATCCGGCCATCGCCACGGGGCCTTTTTCGCCGTTGGATTTCTTGGTCTGGACCAGGCCCAGCACGCGCACGGCGGTGAGGGCATCGTCGGCATAGGCCTCGTAGAAGTCGCCCACACGATACAGCAGCACGGCCTCGGGGTGTTGTGCTTTCACCTCGAAGTAATGCTTCAGCATAGGGGTATCTTCCGCGAGCTTGGCCATTGCGTGTGATTGTAGATTACAAAAATACGAAAAAATCGGTATATTTGTATGTTTATGGGAAAGCGTGTCCTTGTCATAGCGTACTACTGGCCCCCGTCCGGCGGCAGCGGCGTGCAGCGCTGGGTGAAGTTCTGCAAGTACCTGCCGGACTTCGGCTGGGAGCCCGTGGTCTATGCCCCTTCGAACGCCGCCTATCCTGCGGTGGATCCCGGGATGGGGGCGGACCTTCCGGACACGCTGGAAGTAATCAGAAGGCCGATCCGTGAGCCGTATGCCCTTTATAAAAAGCTGATGGGCAGGAAGGCCGGGCGCGAGGTGACGGAGATCTCTTCCGGGAAGAAGACCTGGAAGCAGCGCCTGAGCCTCTGGATCCGCGGCAACCTCTTCGTCCCGGACCCGCGCGTGGGCTGGGTGAAGCCGTCGGTGCGCTTCCTGAAAAAGTACCTGAAAGCACATCCGGTGGACGTCATCGTCACCACCGGGCCGCCGCACTCGATGCATCTGATCGGCGAGAAACTCCACAAAGCCACCGGCATTCCCTGGATTCCGGACTTCCGGGATCCCTGGACGCGGATGTACTATCTGAAGCACCTGCCGATGACCGAACGCACCTGGGAAAAACTCCGGAGGCAGGAGCAGTCCGTGCTGGATTCCTGCAGCACAGTCCTCGCCTGCACCCCTTACGTGCAGGAGGAGTTCCGCGCGCAGACGAAAACGCCCGTCGCCTGCATCACCAACGGCTTCGACGAGGAAGATTTCGCCGGCGAGGCCCCGCTTCAGGACGGTTATTTCAACATCACCCACACTGGTCTTTTCGCCGCCGACGGCAACCCCTTCACGCTGTGGAAAGTGCTGGGCGAAATGGCCGCGGAAGACCCCTGGTTCCGCCAGGCCTTGCGCCTGCGCCTCATCGGAAAAGTGGACGTGGAGGTGATGGAAGTGATAAAAGCCGCCGGCCTGGAGGCCAACGTGGTGAGCCTGGGATACTGCAATCACGAGGAAGCCGTGCGTGAGCAGCGGGCCGCCACCGTGCTCCTGCTGCCGCTGCGCAACGACCCCGAGTATCGGCCCATCCTGCCGGGGAAACTCTTCGAATACCTGGCGGCCCGGCGCCCGGTGCTGGGAATCGGCCAGACGGACGGCGCGATGGCGCAGGTGCTCGCTTCGACGAAGGCCGGCGAGACGGCCGACTGGATGGAGGCCGATAAAATGCGCGCCTTCCTCGGCGCCGCCTACAAACAGTTCTGCGAGACCGGCGTCCCGGAAACGTCCGGGGACATCGGCCCTTATACCCGCCGCGCCACGGCCCGTGCCCTGGCCCGGCTCCTGGAAAGCGTATGAAAGACATTTGGAAGAAGATCCTGACAGCCCTGGGCACGGTGGCCCTTTTCCTGGCGCTGAGCTACGGTTTCGTGCCGCAGGTGCTGGACGGGAAGATCGTGAACCAGAGCGACATCTCCGGCTACGTGGGGATGTCCCACGAGATGAACGAGTGGAACAAGGCCCACCCGGACGACCCCGCCTACTGGTCGGATTCGATGTTCGGCGGGATGCCCACTACGGCGATATCGGCCAATAAGAAAGGCGACGCCACCCAGTGGATCTACGACCTTCTGCTGGTGGGGAAGCGCCCGGCCACCTACCTCTTCGTGACCCTGCTGGGGGCGTTCCTCCTCTTCCTGGCGCTGGGTGTCAGCTGGCCCGTAGCGGTGGGCGGGGCCATCGCCGTCGCATTCTGCAGCTACAATTTCCAGATCATCCAGGTGGGGCACAATACCAAGATGCAGGCGATTGCCTTTATGCCCTGGGTGCTTGCAGCGCTGGTATTTACCTATAAAAGCAAAAGGAAACTGCTGGGCGCGGTGCTCTTCGCCCTGGCGCTGAGCCTGCAGATCAAGGCCAACCATCAGCAGATCAGTTATTACCTGGCCCTGATGGTGCTGCTGTATGCCGTCACGGAACTCATCCATACCATCCGGACGAAGGACTGGAAGCCGTTCCTGGTGGCATCGGCCCTGCTGCTGGTGCTGGGCTGTGCGGGCATTGCGACCAACGTGAACAAACTCCTGCCGCTGGCGAAATACACCCCCAACACGATGCGCGGCGGCTCGGAACTGGCCCGGTCCGACGGCGCTTCCAAGGGCCTGGACCTGGAATACGCCACCCAGTGGAGCTACGGCTGGGAAGAACTCCCGAACCTGATGATTCCGGACTTCAACGGCGGCTCCTCGTCCGGGGCGGTGAATCCGGAGAAATCGGCCACCATCAAGCTGCTCCGGCAGTCCGGCCAGCGGAATCTGAAGGAGACCGCCAAGGCCCTGCCGCTGTACTGGGGTCCGCAGCCCTTTACCGCCGGGCCGATGTATATGGGTGCCATCACCCTCTTCCTTTTCGTCCTGGGCCTGGGTCTGTACCGGGGCCGGGAGAAATGGTGGCTACTGGCGGCGACCGTCCTGGCCGTCCTGCTGGCGGTGGGGAGCCATTTTATGACGTTTACGGCGCTTTGTTTCAAGGTGCTGCCTCTGTATAACAAGTTCCGGACGGTGTCGATGGCCCTGGTTGTGCTGCAGGTGAGCCTGCCCCTTTTGGGCTTCGTCACGCTGGACCGGATCGTGCGCGAAGAATACGACCGGAAGCGCTTTATGAAGGCCTTCTGGTGGGCCCTCGGCCTCACGGGCGGTTTCTCGCTGCTGTGCGCGCTGGCCCCGGGTATTTTCGGCACCTTCTCCGGCGCCGCCGACGAAGGGATGCAGGACATCATCGTGGATGCCCTCGTGAAAGACCGCATCGCCCTGTTCCGGCACGACGCCTTCGTCTCGGCCATTTTGATCGGCCTCTCCGGGGCGGCGCTGCTCTGGGCCTGCCTGCCGAAGGGACAAAAGGCTTTCGCCGGCGTCGGCCGCAAGTGGATCGCCGCCGGGGTGATTTGCCTGCTCAGCGCCGTGAACCTTTTCAGCGTGGGGAAACGCTATCTCAACGCGGACCATTTCACCACCCCGAAGGACTTCAACAAGACTTTCGCGGAGCGGCCGGTGGATAAGATGATCCTGGCCGATAAAGACCCGCAATACCGCGTCCTGGACCTCTCGGTGAACGTTTTCAACTCGTCGGTCCCGTCCTACAGGCACAAGAACGTGGGCGGCTATTCGCCGGCGAAGCTGCAGCGCTACCAGGACCTGATCGAGCAATACCTCACCCGCGAAATCAACGCTTTGTATAAGCAGCTGAACGCGGCCGGGGAATTTGAAGACGTGGAGGCCTGGATGGCTGCCGGAACACCCATTCTGAACGCCCTGAACACCCGCTATATCATTCTGGACGGCAACTACCCGCCGCTGGTGAACGATGCCGCCCTGGGCGCCGCCTGGTTCGTGGATTCCGTAGCGGTGGCCGCCACGCCGGACGAAGCCCTCTCGCTCATCGGGAAGGTGGACCTGAAGCAGCAGGCGGTGCTGGAGCAGTCGCTAGCCGTCAGTCCCGGCGCAGCGGAGGATGGCATCGAAATGGTCTCCTACACGCCCAACGAGCTGCATTATCGTTATTCCGCCGCTTCCGAGCGACTGGTCATTTTCAGTGAAGTGTATTACCCGAACGGCTGGAAGGCTGCGGTGGACGGCGAGCCCGTGGACCTGGTCCGGGCCGACTGGACGCTGCGCGCTGCCCTGCTTCCGGCAGGGGAGCACGAGCTGGTGATGCGTTTCGCTCCCGCCAGCTACCGCATCGGCTCGGCCGTTTCGGCCGTCGCCTCGGCCATCCTGCTCATCCTCCTTCTGGCGGCCGTTTTCGCTATAGTGTTGAAAAACAATCAGATAAAGGATTTTCTCCCCTTAAAAACAAAAAGAGGTGAATCGATAAATAATTCAGAATCAAAGTGTTAACAAAAACACAAATTGAACAGTGGCTGCAGCAGGTGCAGCATCCGGCCAAGGGCGACGAGAGCATCGTGGCCCTTGGAATGGTTTCCGACATAGAGGTGACGGAGGGCAGCATCCACGTCACTCTCGCTTTTCCCAAGCGGCCGGACCCGCTGAAGAACTACCTCGTGGGCGCCACGCAGGCCTGCCTGTACCGCAACGCGCCCGGCGGCACCCAGATTTCCGTGGATACTGTCGTGAAGGATCCGGCGAAACCCGCCCCGAAAGCACCCCAGTTCAGCCTGGAACAGCTCCGGGAGGTGCGGCACATCATCGGCATCGCTTCCGGAAAAGGCGGCGTGGGCAAGAGCACCGTGGCGGTGAATCTGGCCGTCGCCCTCGCGCAGGAAGGTTATAAAGTAGGGTTGGCCGATGCCGACGTTTACGGCCCCTCCGTTCCCACGATGACCGGCACGGAAGACGTAACCATCGAAATGGTGGGGGCCGACGACGAGCACACCCTCTTCGTTCCCGTGGAGAAATACGGCGTGAAATGGCTTTCCGTCGGCCACGTGACCACTGAAGGCCAGGCGCTCATCTGGCGCGGGCCGATGGCCTCCACCGCCCTCAAACAGATCATCCTCCAGACCCAGTGGGGGCCGCTGGACTACCTCCTCATCGATATGCCTCCCGGCACGGGGGACATCCATATTTCGCTCATCGGCGACATCCCGATGACCGGCGCCGTCATCGTGACCACCCCCCAGGAGGTAGCCCTGTCCGACGTCCTCCGCGGGGTGAATATGTTCCGCAATCCGCAGGTGGCGAAACCCATCTACGGCCTGGTGGAAAATATGGCCTGGTTCACGCCGGAGGCCCATCCCGACGAAAAATACTACCTGTTCGGAAAGGACGGCGGCGTTCATATGGCCGCCAAACTGGACATTCCTTTCCTGGGACAGATTCCCCTGGTGCAGGGTATTCGCGAAGGGGCCGACGAAGGCGTCCCCGTCGTCCTGAACGGCGACCGCCCGGACGCAAAGGCTTTTCTGGAACTGGCACGCAAACTCATAGAAACCGTATAAAACACTTTACAAATGAAACGTATTCTTACCATTCTGGCCGCCCTGGCCATCAGCTTCACCGCGGTGGCCGACGAAGGGATGTGGCTCCTCCCCCTCCTCAAACAGCTTAACGGCAAAGACCTCAAAGCCGCCGGCTGCAAACTCTCCCCAGATGAGATTTATTCCATCAACAAGACTTCGCTGAAGGACGCGATCGTGCACTTCGGCGGCGGCTGCACCGCAGAAATGATCAGCGAGAAAGGACTGCTGGTCACCAATCACCACTGCGGCTACAGCAGCATCCACGCCCTGTCCTCCGACGAGCACAACTACCTGATGGACGGTTACTGGGCCAAGAACCTGAAGGAAGAAATCCCCTGCCCGGGCCTCACCGTCACCTTCCTCGTTTCGATGGAAGACGTGACCAAGGCCATTGAAGAAGCGACGGATAAACAGGCGGCCGAAGATACCCTCGAGAAGGCAGCCCAGGAAGCCAATCCCGGCTGCCGCATCCAGGTGACCGGCTTCTACAACGACAATGTCCACTACCTTATAGTCTACCGCACCTACGAGGACGTGCGCTTCGTGGGAGCTCCGCCGGCATCGATGGGTAAGTTCGGCGGAGAGACAGACAACTGGATGTGGCCCCGCCACACCTGCGACTTCTCGATGTTCCGTGTGTATGCCGGAAAAGACAACCTTCCGGCCGCCTACAGCGAGGACAACGTGCCCTACAAGCCTGCCAAGAGCCTGAAAGTCTCCCTCAAGGGCGTGCAGGAAGGCGATTACGCCATGGTGATGGGCTACCCCGGCCGCACCCAGCGTTACCAGACCGCCGAACAGCTCAAGCAGATGATCCAGATCAACCGCATCCGCATCGACGCCCGCACCGTCCGTCAGGACCTGATGTGGGAGGCGATGTGCGCAGACCCTTCCGTCCAGTTGAAGTATGCCGACACCTACGCCGGAAGCGCCAACGGCTGGAAGAAATGGCAGGGTGAGGAACTCGCCTTCGAGGCCCTCAACATCATCGGCCGGGAAGAAGAGAAGGAGGCCTCCCTGAAAGCCTGGATTGAGGCCGATCCCGCCCGCAAGGCCAAGTACGGGGATCCGGTGGCCGTCCTGGCGAAGAAGGTGGCCGGCGAGACGGAGGCGAAAAAGGCTTTCACCCTCCTCACGGAGGCTCCCTACAGCATCGAGCTGGTGCAGCTGGCCGGCGGCGTGAGCGGGCTGTACGGCCGCGCCCTCCGCGGCGGACAAGATTCCCTGGCGGCGTTCGAATCGGCCAAGGCCCAGATGAAGGAGGAGTATGACAACTATGTGGTGGAGCTGGACCGCAAGGAGGCCGTTGCCCTGCTGGAATTCTACCGCAAAAACGCCAAGCCCGAGGATTACCTCTGGGAAGGCTTCGCCGAGGCCGATATCCCCGCCTACGTGGAGGATCTCTTCGGCCGGAGCGCCTTCACCTCCTTTGAGAAACTCTCGGCCGCCCCGTCCTTCGCGGCGCTCGACGACGACCCCGTCGTCCTCCTGTACAAGAACATCTACGAGGTCATTATGAAGTACGTGCCGGCTATCTACTACAACGTGGATCCGTCGGGCAAGCGGGCCTCCAAGAACTTCGCCGCAGCCCTGATGGAATGGCAGAAAGGCAAGGCGATGTATCCGGACGCCAACTCCACGATGCGCCTCACCTACGGCCACGTGCTGCCCTACAGCCCCAAGGATGCGCTCAAGTATGAGTACTTCACCACATCGGCCGGCCTGCTGGAGAAGGAAGACCCCTCCAATCCGGAGTTCATCCTTCCCGCCGGCATCAAGGACCTGCTCCTCGCCGGGGACTTCGGCCGCTGGGCCGACAAAAAGGACGGCAAGCTGCACACCTGCTTCCTGACGAACAACGACATCACCGGCGGCAACTCCGGCTCTCCCGTGCTGGACGCCAAGGGCAACCTCATCGGCCTGGCCTTCGACGGAAACTGGGAGAGTATGTCTTCCGACGTGATGTTCGAGCCGGACCTCCAGCGCTGCATCTGCGTGGACATCCGCTACGTCCTATGGCTGGTGGAGAAGTACGGCAAGGCCGACAATATCATCGGCGAAATCACGTACGTGAAATAATCTGGCAGAAACAAAAAAAAGCCCTCGGTGAGCACCGGGGGCCTTTTTTGTTCACGGAAGGGCTTAGTCTTCCTCCTGCTCCTGCGCAGCGTATTCGGCCAGCAGCTTGGTCTGGACTTCCGCCGGCACCTGGACGTACTCTGCGAACTTCATCTGGAAGGTAGCGGAGCCGCCGGTGAGGGAGCTCAGGATGGTGGAGTAGCGGTAGAGCTCTGCGAGCGGCACGCGGGCGTGCAGCACGGTGAAGCCCTTGTCCATATCCTGGTTCATAATCATACCGCGACGGGTGTTGAGGTCGCTCATACAAGGACCCACATACTCGTTCGGGGTGATGATATCCACGTTGTAGATGGGCTCGAGGATCTTCGGACCCGCCTGGCGGAAAGCCTCCTTGAAGGCGTTGCGGCCGGCGATGATGAAGGCGATTTCCTTGGAGTCCACCGGGTGCATCTTACCATCGTACACATACACGCGGATGTCACGGGCATAGGAACCGGTGAGGGGGCCTTCCTCCATCTTGCTCTTGATACCCTTCAGGATGGCGGGCATAAAGGACAGGTCGATGGAACCGCCCACCACGCAGTTGTAGAATTCCAGCTTGCCACCCCATTCGAGGTCCGTGATGTCCTGGCTCTTGAAGTTGAAGATCACGTCCTTGCCGTCGATCTTGAAGTTCTTGGGAGCTTCCTGGCCTTCCACGTAGGGGCACACCAGCAGATGTACCTCACCGAACTGACCGGCGCCGCCGGACTGTTTCTTGTGACGGTACTGGGCCGTGGCGATCTTGGTGATGGTCTCGCGGTAGGGCACCTTGGGAGCGTAGAGCTCGATCTGGAGCTTGAACTCGTTGGTGACTCTCCACTTCACATAGTTGATGTGCTGCTCGCCCATACCGGTGAGGATGGTCTGGCGCAGTTCCTTGGAATATTCCACGCCGATGGTGGGATCCTGTGCGGCGATCTTGTTGAGGGCGTCGCCCACCTTGGCTTCGTCGTTCTTGTCCAGGGCCTTCACGGCGCAGCGGTACTTCGCATCCGGGAACACCATATGCTTGATGGCTTCCTGTCCGGCGACGGTGAGGGTGGTGTTATACTTGCCGGCCTTGAGCTTCATCACGCAGCCGATGTCGCCGGCGGCGATGGAGGAGACCTTCTCCTTCTTGGAGCCGGCCACGGCGTAGATGGCGCTCAGGCGCTCGCCGTTGCCGGTTTCGGGGTTCACCAGGTCCGCACCCTCGTTGAGGGTACCGCTCATCACCTTGAAGTAGGAAACATCGCCCAGGTGCTGCTCCACGCTGGTCTTGAAGATGAACAGAGACACGGGACCCGCAGGGTCGCACTTGACGCTGCCGCCGTCCACGGTGGCTTCCTGCTTGCCTTCCGGGGAAGGAATCACGTTCACGATGAACTCCATCAGGCGCTTGACGCCCACGTTTTCCTTCGCGGCCGTGCAGAACACGGGGATGGTTTCGCCCTTGACGAGACCGGCCCGCAGGCCCTCACGGATTTCGTCCGTGGAGAGTTCCATCGTCTCGAAGAATTTCTCCATCAGTTCGTCGGAGCCTTCGGCAGCCTTTTCCATCAGTTCGGCGCGCAGTTCCTCCGCTTCGTCGGCATAGGCGGCGGGGATCTCCAGCTCTTCGTTCTTCTTGTTGTAGAACTTCATCGTGATCACGTCCACGAAGCCTTCCAAGCCCAGGCCGGGGTTCACGGGGAACTGGCAGATGACGGCCTTCTTGCCGAACTCTTCCGCGATGGCGTTCTTCACGCCGTCCCAGTTGGCTTTGTCGTGGTCCAGCTGGTTCACGGCGATGACCATCGGGATGCCGTACTGGTCTGCGTAGCGGGCGAAGAGGGTGGTACCCACCTCGATGCCTGCCGATCCGTTCATCACCATCACGGCGGCTTCCACCACCTTGAAGGCGCTCAGGGCGCCGCCGGAGAAGTCGTCGCTGCCGGGAGCGTCGATGAAGTTGATCTTGCAGCCGTTGAACTCTGCATACAGCGGAGTGGCATTGATGGACTTCTGGTTCGTCTGCTCGAATTCGGTGTTGTCGGAGACCGTGTTCTTGTCTTCCACGCTGCCGCGGCGGTCGATCACCTTGCCTTCGTAAAGCATGGCTTCCGAGAGGGTGGTTTTACCGCTGCGCGGGGCGCCGATGAGGACGACGTTGCGGATGTTTTTCGTTGTGTAAGCTTTCATCTTGTTATTAATTGTTTTTGCTATTTCTCTGAAAGTCTGCAAATGTAGTGATTTTTGCTTATATTTGCAACCTGTAAACGAACCAGAATTCCTTAACCATATGAAGAAAATCCTTGTTTCCCTGATGATGGCCGCCGTCTGCTTCACCGCGATGGGTCAGGACCTGAACAACGACCTCCTGAACGACGACCTCAGTTTCGAATTCGGCGATTCCAAGTGGGAAGGCGGCGCGGAGGTCGCCTTTTTGTACAATGCCTCGTTCAACGCCCCCGCTGGAATGTCCCTTAGCGGCTTCGGAATGGAGATTATGCCCTTTGAAATGCGCTGGAAGGGCTGGAAAGGCGGAGCCCTCACCCTCGGCATCCTGGATATGTTCTTCGACTGGCAGTTCCTGCAGAAGGGGAACAGCTTCTCCGAGGTGACGCTCGGCCAGATTGTCGCCGTCCCGGACAGCGACGGCTCCCGCTTCAACTTCGGCCTGGGCTTCCCCGTGGGCATCAACCAGCAGTTCAGCAAAGACTTCGGCATTTCCCTGGCCGCGATTCCCGGCGTGGGCTGGTACACCTACAACAATACCTACGACAACGATGACTTCCACAAAGAGGCCTCCTTCTACCCCAAGAACAGCCGGGTTCATTTCCAGCTGGACCTCAAGGCAGTCATCTGGTACGGCGACTTCGGCGTGATGGTACGCTACAACCCGCTCAAGGCCAAGGATATCAACACCACCATCCTGTCCGTGGGTCTGGTTTTCCACAGTTAATTTGTATCCTTATCTGGAATACGGCCGGCTGGAAGCCGGCTGCGACGAAGCCGGCCGGGGTCCCCTGGCCGGCCCCGTTTATGCCGCCGCCGTCATCCTGCCGCCGGAATTCGACCTCCCGGGCCTGAACGACTCGAAACAGTTGAGTGAAAAGCAGCGGGAGGCGCTCCGGCCGCTCATCGAGGAACAGGCCGTCGCCTGGGCCGTGGAGGCCGTCCAGCCGGAAGAGATCGACAAACTGAACATCCTCTGGGCCTCCGTCACTGGGATGCAGCGGGCCGTCCTGCGGCTGGACCCGAGGCCCGCGTTCCTGCTGATTGACGGGAACAAGTTCCGTCCCTTCGGCGGTTATGGATTCAAGGATTACCGGACCGTGGTGCACGGCGACGCCACCTATGCCGCCATCGCCGCCGCGTCCATCCTCGCAAAGACCTACCGCGACGATTTTATGCGGCAGATCGCCCTGGAGTACCCCGAATACGGCTGGGACCGCAATATGGGCTATCCCACACCGGACCATATAGAAGCCATCCGGCGCCACGGCTATACGCCCTGGCACCGGAAGTCTTTTCACGTGAAGGAACTCGAGCCTTCGCTGTTCTGAAACTATTATTATGAAACGATTTCTCATCATTCTCTGTGTGGCCGCCGCTGCCGTGGCCTGCAACAACGGTAAAAAGGACAACCCTCTCACGTCCAGGGAAAAAGAATTAATCGGCTCCTGGCACTGTTTGTCCTATACATCCTCGGCGGACCTTTCCTCCGATTACAGGATATGCCTTGAATTTACCAGCGTACGCGGAGCCTTTCTGCATGTTTACAGCCAGGGGAAGTATACGAAATGGGAGTATACCTGGAAGATAGAAGGGAACACCCTGGTCCTGTCCGGTGCAGATTATTGCCCGGAGATTACGCTTGAAAACCTGGACGCCCAGCATTTGGAGTGGACTTTAAAGGATGAAAAAGGGACGAGCCGCGGCTCCTTTGTCAATGTCAGCAAACTGCTACCTGGCACCTGGTCCATCAAGTGGGATGAAGACACCTATCCCTACACTGTTGAAATTGAATCTTCCGGAGTTTCCACCTGGTCCTGGACCTGGGACACCCCTGGAAGTTCCAAATATTTCTGGGAGGTATCCGCCAATGCCCTGGCTCATCTTGTCGTTACATTCTGGGCCAATGATTGGGGCGATACGTTCGATATCCTCTCCGTTGAGACCAATCATATATCGGCCATCAGCGGGAACAACAAACCGGTGCAGTTTACAAGGTAACTCCCGTCGGAGGTGGTCCAAAAAATGACCGACCTCCTGCAAAAACGGCCCAAAATGAAGGTGGTGGTCCAATTGCTGGACCACCTCCGACGTTTTATTCGGGAGTGAAAGCTCCTAAAACGCCCGGCCCTGGAGGAATTCGCCGATGCGGTCCAGCCAGGTGTAGGAGCCGGTGCCGGGTGAAGCCTGACGCTGGAAGCAGTGCACGCGGAGGGCCAGGGTGTGCAGTTCGCAGTCGAGCCCCATTGAGCGCATCTTGTTCCAGACGGCCACCGAGTTCATCGTGGCCCAGGGATCCGCGTCGCCGTGAATTTCCAGCAGCGGGGCGGTATCCACGTCGAAGCTGAAATCCGGGACGATGGTAAGGCCGTCGGCGTTGCCGCCGGTGGTGTTGTGCCAGTCCACGCCGTCGGAGAGCACATAGGCCGGATAGATGGCAATTCCCCACTGAACTTTGCAGGAAACCTCCTTGTCCACGGCGTCAACAGGCAGGTAGGCCTTGTGCCGGGATGAGGTTGTGCCCATCAGCGTGAGGTGGCCGCCGGCCGATGATCCCATAATGCCGATCCGGTCCGGATCCAGGCCGTAGGACGCCGCCTGGGAGCGAACGAGCCGGATGGCGCGCTGGAGATCCTCCCAGGCCGATGTGTGCTTCGCAAGGCCATTCGGCCGGGGTGTCCGGTATTTCATCGTGACCACCGTCATTCCCTTGGCGTTCAGATAGCGCCGGGCGGGAGCCACTTCGAATCCGTCGGGATTGTTGTGGTTATACCCGCCTCCGCTGTAGATAATCTGGATGGCGGTGGTCTTCAATTCCTTCGGGAAATGCCATTCCAGATAAGGCTGGCACTGATGGTCCTGCGCATCGGGCATCTTCCCGGCGGGCCACAGGTCCTGGCGCACCACGCGGGCGCGGTCTTCGTCCGAAGTGAAGCGTCCCGACAGTTTTTCTTCCGGAGCCACGGGGCCCAGAAAGCCCATCTGGGTCATAAACTCCACGGCCCGTTCGAAGCCGAAGGCCCCGTGCTTCTTGCCGGGGTACAGATGCAGTTCGGCCGGGACGCCCAGGCGGCGCAGCTGGCGGTAGGCAAGGGTGGAACCCGTGGGGGCGTAAGGGTCGTTCTGCCCGTGGTGGAAGCTGATGGGGCAGGTGTTGGCGTCGAATTGGAATACCGGGCTCAGGGCTACATCGGCCCCGTATCCCTCGCGGGCGGCCTTGGTGCCCGTTTCGCCGTCGGTGGTCGCATAGGCGGGCGCATTGAGCACCGCCCAGTTGATGTGGCAGGAGACCTCGTCCAGCGCATCGACGGGTTTATAGGCCGATGTGAGCGAACTCGTCGCGAGCAAAAGGCCCAGGTGAGCGCCGGCCGACATCCCGATGACCCCGATCTTCTCCGGATCGAAGCCGCGTTTGGCGGCATCGGCCCGAACCAGGCGCACCGCCCGCTGACCATCTTCCCAGGCCGACTGATAGATGGGGATTCCCACCGGCCGCGGCGTGCGGTACACGAGGTTCACGCACTGAACACCCAGTTTGGTGAGTTCCTCGCCCCACATCTTCACCAGCGAGACGTCGCAGGTGCTATTGTAGGCGCCGCCGGAGATGAGAATCATACAGGCGCCGCAGGGTTTCTTAGGGGCGGGAAGCCAGTCGATATAAGGGATGGTGTAATCGGCCGGATTGAAGCCCTCCGCACGGGAAACGTCCGTCATCGCGGCGTACTGATGCGCCTGCGCATCCGGCATCTGACCCTTGGGCCAGAGGTAAACTTTCTGGGCCTGTGCCGCCAGGGAAACCAGCAGCAACAGCGCTACAAGCGTTCTTTTCATTTTTTCGGTCTTTTAACGGGAAAGGTGAAATAAGTATCGGGGTAAGGTTCGTTTTTCAGGGTGAAGTGCCACCACTCGCAGTCGTAGGGCTTGAAGCCGTGCGAGAGCATCGCGTCGCGAAGAATCAGGCGGTTTGCAAACTGTTCCGCCGTGAGCCCGCCTTCCTGCGGCTTATATTCGCCGGTCTCGGGGTCTCCGCAGTAGTCCGGATGGCTCTCGATGCCGAACCAGTCGAAGGTTCCGCCCATATCGGCCTCTTTCCCGGTGGCCATATCGAACAGCGTCAGGTCTACGGTGGATCCGCGTGAGTGGCCGCTGTGGATGGCGATATAGTCCGGGAAGAGGACGCTCTTGTCCAACATCGGATAGAAATAGCGCTTCATGAGCGTATCCTCAAGGTCCTTCCCCCAGCGCACGAAATGGTCCACTCCCATCTGGGGCCGGTAGGCGTCGTAAATTTTGAGCCGGTAGCCCTGCTCCAGCAGCTCGTCGCTCACGGCCTTCAGGCTGTCGGCGGCCTCCCGGCACAGGAGCGCCGTGGGCTCGTAATAGCCGTCGATGCGGCTCCCTACAAAGTTGTAGGAGCTGTGGTAGCGGATTTCCAGGAGGGCGTCCGGAACTACGTCGGTGATGTTGACAAAGTCCGACGAATCGGCCGTCGGATCATAGGCCTTGCATGCGGAAAGAAGGGCGGCAGCAAGGGCTACGGGAATGAGGAGACGTTTCATACTTACAAAAATACCATTTTTTTATTAACTTTGTGTGATTAAACAACCTGCTATGCGGAAGGCGTTCCTTTTCATCCTCTTTGTGGCGCTCTCCATCGCCGCCTCCTGCCGGAAACCGGCCGAAAACTACACTGTCATCCTGTCCCTGGACGGATTCCGCTGGGATTATCCCGAATACTACGATACGCCGTTCCTGGATTCCCTGGGCGCCGCGGGAGTATCGGCCCGGATGGAACCTTCCTATCCCGCCTCCACCTTCCCCAACCACTATACGCTGGCCACCGGCCTGGTTCCGGACCATCATGGCATCGTGAACAACCGCTTCTGGGACCCGGAACGGGAATACGAATACAGCATGGGGGACACCCTCTGCCGTTATGATCCCCACTATTATCTGGGCGAACCCATCTGGATTACGGCCCAGAAGCAGGGCGTAAAGACCGGAAACGTCTACTGGGTGGGCTCGGACATCGCCATCAAGGACAGCTATCCCACCTATTACCGCCGCTGGGACGACCAGCCCCACTGGAACTTCGACGAGCGTGTGGACGAAATCGTCCGCCTGATGAGCCTCCCGGAGAAGGAGCGCCCGCGCCTGGTGATGGGCTATTTCGACGAGCCGGACCATACGGGCCACGGTTTCGGGCCGATATCGGTGGAAGTGAAAGAGGTGGTGGAACAGATGGACAGTCTCATCCACGGGCTGTACCTCCGCCTGAAAGCCCTGCCTTACGGGGATAAAATCAACTTCATCGTCCTCTCGGACCACGGGATGGAGGACATCTCGCCGGAGCGCTTTGTCTGCCGGACGGATCTCGTCCCGGAGGAATGGGTGGAACGCTGCGTGGGGGCCTCTCCCACCAGCATCTTTGTCAAGGAGGGGTATGTGGACAGCCTCTACAACCGGCTTTCCGGCGTGGAACACCTGAGCGTCTGGAAACACGGGGAAGTGCCCGCGGAACTCAATTACGGCACTTCAAACCGCCTGGGAGATATCATCGTGGCCCCGGACCTGGGATGGCAGTTCAACCGCTTCCCGGCCAGAAAGCCCGGCGGCGCCCACGGCTACAGTCCCAAGGAGCCGGATATGATGGTCATCTTCCGCGCGGCGGGCCCGGACTTCAAGCAGGGGTACGAGGCGCCCTTCACGGAAGGGGAACAATCGGCCTTCCGGAACGTGGACATCTATCCGCTGCTATGCCGGCTGCTGGGCGTAAAACCCGCCGTCACGGACGGAGACATCAATCGAATCGACAAAATACTTAAATAACTATGAGTAAACATTTTACGCTTCCCTATGAGGGGGGACTCATCGGCGAGAACCTGCCTGCCGGCATTCTCCACACCTATGAGAAAATCTGGACGCACGTCTATGAGGAATCCCGTCCGGCCTCCTATGCGATCGCCGACGTAATCACGGATGCCATCAACGCCCGGAAGGACGGCCTGTTCCGCCTGGGCCTCACCACCGGCTCCACCCCCATCTCCCTGTACAATGAACTGGCCCGCCGCTGCGCCGCCGGGAAACTCTCCTTCGCGAACGTGGAGGTGGTTTCCATCGACGAATACTATCCTTCTTCCAAGGAGGAGGCCCAGAGCCGCAACAACCGGCTGCACAAGGCCCTGCTGGACAAGGTGGACATCAAGAAGGAGAACGTCCACATCCCCGACGGTTCGGTTCCTCCGGAGAAACTCACCGAGTACTGCGCCCAGTTCGACGCCCTGGCCCGCGGCGTGGACCTCCTGGTGATCGGTATCGGCGAACAGGGACAGGTGGGCTTCAACGAGGCCGGGTCGAACGAGAAGACCCGCACCCGCGTGGTACGCCTCTCCTACGCCTCCCGGAAGCGCCAGGCCGGCAACTTCGGCCACGACATCTATGCCACGCCGGACAAAGCCATCACCATCGGTATCAGCACGATGCTCAGCGCCAAAAAGATTATCCTGATGGCCTGGGGCGAGGATAAAGCCGCCGCCGTGAAGGCCATTTCCGAAGGGCCCGCGACGGCCGACTGCCCCGCTTCCCTGCTGCAGGCACACGACCACATCTCCTTCTTTGTGGACGAGGGGGCGGCGAGCCTCCTCACCCGCAGCGAGGCGCCCTGGCTGGTGGGTCCCTGCGACTGGACGCGCAAGTTCGTCCGCAAGGCCGTGGTGTGGCTGTGCCAGGTAACCGGCAAACCCATCCTCAAACTCACGGAAAAGGACTATCTGAACAACGGTCTGGGCGAACTGCTGGAAAAGGTGGCCAAGTTCGACAAGATCAACATCGACGTCTTCAACGACCTCCAGCACACCATCACCGGCTGGCCGGGCGGCAAGCCCAACGCCGACGACAGTACGCGCCCCGTATCGGCCCAGCCTTATCCGAAGACCGTCCTTATCTTCTCCCCGCACCCGGACGACGACGTCATCTCGATGGGCGGTACGTTCATCCGTCTGGTCAGCCAGGGACATAACGTCCACGTGGCCTACGAGACCTCCGGCAACGTGGCCGTGCACGACGACGTAGTGCTCCAGCATATGGACTGCGCCTTCCAGCTGGGCTTCGCCGATAAATTCGACGAGGTGCAGAAAATCGTGGACAGCAAGGTCCCCGGCCAGCCCGAGCCCCGTACCCTCCTGGAGATGAAGGGCGCCATCCGCCGCAGCGAAGCCCGCGGTGCCGTGCGTTCCTTCGGCCTCAACGACAATACGAACGTGCACTTCCTGAACCTCCCGTTCTACGAGAGTGGAGGCATCAAGAAGAATCCGCGTTCGCAGGCCGATGTAGACATCATCAAGAAACTGATGAACGAGCTCAAGCCGGATATGATCTTTATGGCCGGCGACCTGGCGGACCCGCACGGCACGCACCGCGTGTGCACGGAGGCCGCCCTGGAGGCCCTGGAGCAGCTGAAGGACGAGAAAGCGGGATGGACCGCAAAAACGCACGTGTGGCTGTACCGCGGCGCCTGGATGGAGTGGGAACTGGGCCGCGTGGATATGGCCGTGCCGCTCTCGCCGGACGAGGTGATCAAGAAACGCCACGCCATCTATCGGCACCTCTCCCAGAAGGACATCGTCCCGTTCCCGGGCGAGGATCCGCGCGAATTCTGGCAGCGGGCCGAGGAACGCACCTCCAATACCGCCAGGCTGTACGACCAGCTGGGAATGGCCGAATACGAGGCAATGGAAGTATTCTTGAAATTGTATTAAGAATATCCGAAAAAAATAATAACTTTGCATTCCGGAATTCCGACCGCCGTTGTCTGGAATTCCGGTTTAATTTTTTACTTAAAACTCAAAAAAGTATGAAAGTTATTATCCGCAAGAACTCCGCCGAGGGTTCTCTCTGGGCCGCAAAATTCATCGCGTCCCGCATCAAGGAAAAGGCCGCCCGCACCGACGAGCCCTTCGTAATCGGCCTCTGCACAGGTTCCACCCCCATTGAAACTTACGCCGAACTCATCCGTATGGTGAAAGCCGGGGAACTGTCCTTCAAGAATGTGATTTCGTTCAATATGGACGAGTATGTGGGCCTGCCCGAGAGCCACCCGGAAAGCTACCACAGCTTTATGCACAAATACCTCTTCGACCATATCGACGAAAAGCCGGAGAACATCCACATCCTGAACGGCAACGCCAAGGACCTGGCCGCCGAATGCGAAGCCTATGAGAAGGCCATCGTGGAGGCAGGTGGTTTCGACCTCTTCCTGGGCGGCATCGGCGAGGACGGGCATATCGCCTTCAACGAGCCCTTCTCCTCCCTGGAATCCCGCACCCGCGTGGTCACCCTTACGCAGGACACGCGTGAAGTGAACGCCCGTTTCTTCGACGGCGATCCTTCCGCCGTACCGGCCCAGGCGATGTCCGTGGGCGTAGCCACCGTGCTCAGCGCCAAGGAAGTGGTCATCCTGGCCTTTGGCTCCAAGAAAGCCCGTGCCATCGCCGCTTCCGTGGAAGGGCCGATGTCCCACTACTGCACCGTCAGCGCGCTCCAGGCGCATCCCGCCGGCATCATCGTGGTGGACGAAGCCGCCATCGGCGAGGTGAAGGTGAACAGCTATCGCTATTTCAAGGCCGTGGAGGCCGCAGAGAAGCTGTAAAGGCTATCCCTTCCGGTAATGATTCCAGGCGAGGCGCGCGTAACAGTAGCGCCTCGTCTTTTTTGTGGGGATGAGGGCGTAGTGGAAATGTTTTTCCTTTACGTGTTTCCGGAGTTCGTCAAGATCCCCGTAACCCGGTGCAGCCCAGGTGACGCCGCGGTTGTAGGCAGTGGCGGCCAGCTGGACCTGGTCTTTGACAGGGAGCGTCTCCAGACCGTCCTGCGTGCGCTCACCTTTCTTATTATAGGAACCGTAGGTGGCGTAAAGCAGCCGCAGGAACACGCCCACGTAGATGACCTGCCACTCTTCCTTCTGCAGGCGGGAGATGCGGATGCGGCGCGCGGTGGCGTTGTCGGCCGTGTCGAACCAGAGCTCGTACTCCCGGGCCAGGCCGCTGCGCATCCAGGCCTTCTCCATCTCCTCCACGAAGGAGGGTTTCATCTGGAACAGGCCGATGGAAAAGTCCGGCCCGCCGCCGGTGGTGATGTAAGTGCCGTAGTTCGCCGCGGTCTCCAGCGCGTCCTGCAGGCGCGAGTAGCGCTCCACCTCCGGCCAGACGACGGCCTCGGCGATGCGGGGGTCCACGTCGAAGCCGCTCCACACGTTATGCCAAGCAGCGCCCCCGGAAGAGGGCGCTGCCGTTAGCATAAGGGCCGATATTAAAGCATATAGGTGCAAAGGATCACCTGATACTTCCCGCCTTCATCGCGGGCCAACAGCCATTTGAGGGCGTTGCCGTCCTTCTTCCAGGCCTCCGGGAACACCTGGTCCCCTTCCGGCATCTGGAGATAGCCGCCATCGGCGTTGTAGTAGACCTTGCGCTGGCCGTCGGAGGAAGTCCAGCTGGTGCTCACCGGGGAACCGGCGTCTTTCTTCTTGCCGTTGAGTTTCTTGAACTCGTCATCGCTCACGGGCACCCAGCTGCCGCCCACGAAATGCGTCACGTGGCCGTCGGCGTCCATCGAATAGATGTGCTTGCCGCCGGCGATGGCGTCGAAGTCACCCTGCCCGAACACGGCGAACTCCGGCCACCAAATGCTGCGGCCATCGGGGATGGTTATCTCGCGGAGAATCTCCTCCTTCCACATCGGGGGATAGTCGCTCGGGAACTCGCTGTAGGCATCGGCCAGGATATCGCCGGCGCTGATGACCACATTGAGCGGCTCACGCCACAGGGCGCATTCGGGGATGATGCCGTCGGCGATGGCCTGCCGGTTCACCTTGATCAGCTTCGGGAGGGCTTCCTTCTGCGCGTTGAAGCGCTTCTGGACATCCGCGGCCCATACCTTGGCGGCGCGCTCGCGGTAGCTCATAATGAGCTTGAGGGCCTGCAGGTAAAGGGGATTGTAGACGGAAGGATTGTTGGTCTGGTAGATCTTGTTCTTGATGTCCAGCACCTTCTTGCGCTCGGAGGCGGCGAACTTGTAATCGGCCTCGGGTTCCGCCTTGGGGAAACAGGCGACGACGTTGTCCTGATACTCGCGCAGTTTCGCCTGCATTTCCATCAGCGGGGACATCTTCTTGTTGATGTTGTCCTGGATGTCCATCGCGGCGCCCATCGAGCCCATCATGCTGCGGGAATTCTTCATTGCCGCGTCGCGGAGCTCGCCCTGGAGTTTCTTCTGGAAAGCGTCGGCGTTCTTCTTGAAGGAAGGATCCTTGGCGGCCTGGGTCTTCTGATAGGCCTCGCTCTTCTTCTGCAGGGCGACGTTCTTCGGGCTGGGCTTGTCCGGATTCTTCTGGTTCATCTGCTCGCGGGCGGCGTCCTTCAGTTCGGCCACCGTTACGCCCATATACTTGTTAATGTCGGACGCGTTGCGGTCATAGACGGCGAACTGGGAGGTGAGGGCCTTCTGGCCAACCTGGGCCATCAGCTCATCCTCGCTCATATTCTGGTAGCGGGCGGCATCGGCCTCCATCGCATTGACGTCCACCCCGCCCAGCATCGCAGCGGCCATCTTATCGGATACACGCTGCTGGTCCGCCTCCGAGGCGTTTTCATCCTGAAGGATGGCCAGGTCCGCGTCCGTGAGGCCGAAGGCGCTCTTGAGGCCGTCGTTGGTCTTCTGACGCCACATCAGCGTTTCCTGATCCTCGCAGGTGGTGTCGCTGTTCAGCTCCTCCGCCCGTAGGGTGACGGCCTTGATGGCCTTGTAGTAGGCGATTTGGTCGGCCTCCACAGGGTTAATCAGCGCCGCGGCCGAGGGAACTGCGGGGAATTCGTTCATCAGCGGGATGGGAAATTTGGCCGATGAAGGCGTCACAGGCCCGTCCCAGCCGAAGGTACTGGCGCGCTTGGCGGGCAGCGCCCGTTCACCGGTGATGACGGCGTTGGGGTCGTCGTTCTGCGGCGCCTGTGCCTCCTGGCCATATTGGGCCAGCTGGGCGTAGGGATTCGCGTTATTGCCGGAGGACTCTTCCGAGGTTCCCAGAAGGGCTCCGCCCACGGCCTCCGCGGCTTTTTCCTTCAATTTGCTCAGGAAACCCTGTGCCTGCGCCTGGGAGCACAGCAGCGCCAGGGCGGCGATAACGGTAAGGATCTTTTTCATCGCTTATTTCTTTACAAATTCAACTCTGCGGTTCTTCGCGCGGCCTTCGTCCGTGCTGTTGGAGGCGATGGGAACGTGCGAGCCCTTGCCCACGGCGCTAAGCCGCGAACGTGCGATGTCCTGTTCCACCAGGGCGTCCACGATGGCTTCGGCCCGTTTCTGGCTCAGCGGATCGTTCACCTTGTCGCTGCCGCTGGCGTCGCAGTGGCCTTGGACCTCGAACTCGAGGCCGGGGTTGTCCTTCATCAGCTTGGCGATGCGGCCAATTTCCACCATCGACTCCGGCTTCAGATCGGCCTTCCCCACTTCGAAGGTGATGGCATAGGTGATGATCTTGCCGTCGCTGGACAGGCGGTCATACAGCGGTACGGCGCCCTTGGCCAGGCGGACGTTGGAGATGCAGGCATACTTGTACTGACCGCCGTGATTGAACCAGAAATGCGAGGGCACCTTGGCGGTGGGGACGCTCATTACGCGTATGCCGTTCACATAGCCCTTGAAGGCGCGCTTGTTGAACGAGAAGGCGAAGTGATTCCATTCGCCGTCCTTCAGAGGGGAGCTGCTGTCGTCGAGGCTCAGGATCTTTTCTCCCACGATATCATCGCCCCCGTTGGGCTTTTGCACGGTCCATCCGTAGCGGGAATAGCCGTCCTCGCGGAAAGAGACACACACATATTCCACGCGGCCGTTCCAGTTGGGAAGATCCGGGTTGCCGAAGGCGATTTCCAGTTCATCTCCGCCCAGACCGTCGCCGATCTCATAATACACATCGAATTCCAGGGTGAACACGTCCGGCAGGAAATGCAGCTGGTCTTTCATCAGGGGCTGGATTTCGCCGAAACCCTCGTCTGTGAAGGCAATCACTTTCCGTCCGTTCACCGAGCCAACCTCTGCATATCCGCTCATCAGGTCCCACTGGGCGGGGAACTCACCCATCTGCTCGTTTTCAAAGGTGTCGTCGAAAAAAATCTCGTCGCCGGGCACGAAGTCGCTCTTGGCATAGGCGATATCCGTTTTCTTTTTAGGCTTGGCCGCCTGCCCGCCGGGTTTCTTGGCGCCGCATTCCTCGCAGAAATTCCCGGTGTTGCCGGTTTTACCGCATTCCTCGCAGGCCCAGCCGGCCGCAGCCGGGGTTGCCGGCGGCGCGGCAGGCATTTCATAGGCTTCCTGCTGTTCGGGGGCCTCTTCCTGCTCCTGTTTCTTCTCTTTCTTATTCTTCTTCCACTTACCGTCCAGGATGTTGTTCACACCCTGTTCCACTTTGTTGCTGAGGTTGTTTTCCGCAGCGTTTTTGGCTCGCTGGCCCAGTTTCTCGAGGAAGCTCTGGGCGCTGGCCGCACTGGCCATCAAGGCCAGCAGGGCGATGGTTGCAAAGAATCTTTTCATATTAAATGAGTTTGTTTTCGATGGCGAGTTTGATCATTTCCGCCGTGTTTTCCGCGCCGCATTTGGAAAGGAGGCGCTTCCGGTACCATTTGATGGTCTCGGCGCTCAGGGAAAGACGTTCGGCAATCTGGGGAGAGGTGAGTCCCTGCGCTACCTGGCGCAGAATTTCCAGTTCCCGTTCGGACAAGGTCTTTTTCATATTCGCAAATTTCGCGTCTCTCGCGCAAAAAAACACCACCCTAAAGGGGGGAAATGAGGGCCAAAAAGGGGTCGCGCGCCCAAATTCCGTCCTTTTTGGCTATTTTTGTTCCGTGAAACGTCTCGTCATACTGGTTCTACTCCTGGCATCTGTAGGAGCCGCCGCCTACAACGACCACCGGGGTCACAACCTGGATTCGCTGGAGCGGGAGGTGGGCCGATGGACACCGGACGCCATCGACCGGGCCTCGAATGAGGAGCTGGTAAAGCTGAACCGTGCCTGCCGGAACCTGATGCTTGGCTACCACGTGATGAACGGCGAAAAATGCGTCTTCTACGCCAGGAAGTCCCTTTCCATCAGCCATCCGCGCGGGTGGAATGCGGCCGACGCCGACGCCTACCGTTACATCGGCCAGAATTTCTACGGGCACGAACAGTACGACAGTGCGATGGTCTATTACCGCCTTTCGCTCGCGAGCGTGGACCGGATGGCTTCGGGCGCCGTCTCCGCTACGGACCCCGACGGTTACGACGAAAGGACCATCGACGACTATTATTCGGCCCTGTACGGATCCATCGGCAATCTTTACAATATGATGGATTCCATCCCGCAGGCGATGGATTACTATGAAAAGGCCGGCGCCATCTTCGAGAAATACGGCTGGAACGAAAGCAATTCCATCCTCCACTACAATATGGGCGAAACCTGGATCGACGAAGGGGACCTGAAGAAGGCCCGGGCCGAATATGACAAGGCAATGGCTTTCGCCGAGGCTTCCGGGGACTCGCTGATGATCGTGGACGCTTGGAAAGGTTACGGCCGCCTCTATATGGAGCAGGGCCGCACCTGGAAGTCGCTGAAGTTTTTACGGAAGGCCGATGCCTACTACGCCGCGCATCCGGACTTCAGTCCCACCTTCCGGACGGAGAACCTGGACTATATGCAGGAGGTGCTTTCCCGGCAAAAACGGCATCTAGGGCTACTAACGGGCATTTTGGTGGGGCTCATCCTGGTGGCTGCGGGCGTTTTGCTGGCGTTGAGGAGGCGGAAGACTGCTGCTTCTGCCGTTCCGGCGGGCTCCGACGTTCCCGCTGCCGACGCGCCGGTTTTATCGGCCCGCGAAAAGGAGATTCTGGACTTGCTCTCCAAGGGCTACACCGCCCCGCAGATCGCCGAGGCGCTGTCGCTGAGCGCCGAAACCATCAAATGGCACCGCAAGAACCTCCTGGAGAAATTCGACGTCGCCAATACCCCCGAACTCATCGCGCGCGGCAAGGAAGCCGGTGTGATTTAAAGGAATATGTGTAAATTTGCACAAACGACTTTTGTTATGAAACGGATTCTTTTGCTGGCGGCGGGTCTGCTGCTTTCCATCTCGGCCTTCGCCGCGTCCAACCTCATCTATGGTCCCTGGGTATCGAATATCTCCGAAACAGGATTCACCGTCCTTTGGGTAACGGAAAAACCCTCGCTGGATTATGTGCTGGTGGCGCCGGACGACGGATCGGCCTTTGAGAGAACCAACAGGCCGCAGTTCTATGAGACGGCCTACGGCAGGCGCGTTTCCGGCCGGTACCACAGCGTGCGCGTGGAGGGACTGGAGCCCGGCACTTCCTACCGCTACCGTGTGATGGGGCAGGTGATCAAGGACAACAGCACCCCTTACCGCTTCCAATACGGCCCCAAGGTGCGCATTTCCCCGAAGAAGGACGCTTCCGTGCGGACGCTGTCGGCATCGGCCCGGGAGTGCCGCTTCTCGGTGCTGAACGACATCCACTACCACGACGCGCGTTACACGAAACTTGCCTCCGGGATAAATATGGAGGCTACGGATTTCCTGCTGCTGAACGGGGATATCGTTTCCTATACGGACAATATTGACACGGTGGCCAAACACTGCATCGTGCCCATCGCCGCGCAGGCGGCCCGGCTGCCGCTCGTCTATGCCCGCGGCAACCACGAGGGCCGCGGCCGTGACTTCGCCAAATTCTACGGCCTTTTCCCCACTTCCACGGGAGATTTCTGGTACAGCTTCCGGCAGGGGCCGGCGGCGTTCATCGTGCTGGATGCCGGCGAGGACAAGCCCGACAGCAGCGCCGAGTACGGCGGTCAGGCGGATTATGACCCTTGGCGGCAGAAGGAAACTCAGTGGCTTCGGGAGGCGGTGAAGGATCCGGCCTTCGTTTCTGCGCCGGTGAAAATCTGCCTCATGCACGTTCCCACCGTCAATTATAAGGACAGTTGGTACTCGCAGGTCTGGGCCAGCGAAACCTGGGGACCCATCCTGGCTGCGGCGGGTATCGACCTCATGATCAGCGCCCATCACCACAAATGGATCTGCTCGCCGGCCGGCGAGGATGGCAAGGCCTATCCCGTGCTGGTGAACAGCAATCTGGAGCGGATGGACGTGGTGGTGACTGCCGACAACATCTCGGTATCCACCTACGACGAGGCCGGTGCGCTGGTGCACCAGTGGTCCAAGTAGCTACTGTTCGTCGATGCCCGTCATGCTGGTGGCATCGGCGATCAAATGTTTTTCCATTCGCTTTCTGGCGGCCTTGAGGGCCCAGAAGCAGCCCAGCAGGATGATGGTGGAGATGACCCCGCTCAGCTGCGGGGAAACCTGGGCGTACATGGCGATGCTGTCATAAAGGCCGTGTGCCAGGACGGGGTAGAGCCACATCTTGAGGCCGGCGCCCGGCGCGCGGTATTTGTCGAAGTGGTTCAGGGAATAGTAGTAGCCCATGATGACGGCAAAGGCGAAGTGGCCGGGGATGGCGGTAAGGGATCGGCCTATGCCGGTAGTCACCCAGTCCGACCCCGCCGCGATGAGGTACTCGATGTTCTCGAACGCGGCAAATCCCATCCCCACACAGACGGCGTACACGATGCCGTCCATGCGCTCGTCGAAGTCCCGGCATTTCCTGAGGAACAGCCACAGCATCAGGAGCTTGGCCGATTCCTCCGGAATGGCCGCACCCAGGAACGCTGTCTTGACGGCGTCGCCCAGGGAGTGGAATTCTGTGGGGATGAGGCCGGCTCCCACGGCGGGTCCGGTGACGATCAGCGTCGCCAGCACGGCGCCCCAGCCGTAGAAGAACGCTTTTACGAGGTTCTTCGTGGGCTCCCGCTGCAGCTTGTCCTGCTGATAAGTATAATAGATGAGAATGATGGCGGGCACCACCGCCAGGGCTATCACGGTAATCATGGTGCAAAGATAGCGAATTTTTAGGCGCCCAGTGCTCCCCGGCGGTGTCAGTCAAGCCTTCCGGGCTTTTCTTAGACATGGGGCGTCCGAGGTGGTCCAAAAATCAACCGACTAAGCACGAAAACGGCCTAAAACGTCCGAGGTGTCCCATTGTTTGGACCACCACGGACGCTTGGGTGGGGAGGAGGGGCCCCACAGCAGTGCCCGGGAGCCCCCACCTTATGCCAGCGCAGCCTGCGCGGTCTTTCCTTCGATGTAATGAATCATATCGTCCAGGGTCTGGAAACCCAGGAGGTCGCTGTTGGGGATGCGGATGTTGAAGTGCTCCTCCACAGCGGAAATCATCTCGATGAACACGAAGGAGTCCAGGCCGGAAGTGGCCTTGAAGGGCTTGTCCGTGGGGACTTCGCTCACGGGGAAATCCACGTAATCCTGGAAGATATCAAGGAATTCTTGTCTTACGTTCATGGCTGGTTAAATCAGGTTAATGCCTTCGCCCGAGCACGCGGAAGGAAGCAGGGTGCGCTTAATCTTCCGGGTGGAGGTTTTCTCATAAGGGGCCGACGGCAACTCTATATATTCAATACGTTTGTAATCGGGTAAAAGGGTGTTGATCTTGCGGAGATCGGCCTCGATACGGGCTCGGTCTGCACGGATTTCCTCGTCGCTGATGTAAAGGCCGGCGCAGAGGACGCTGCGGGAAGCGACGCCGGAGTTGAAGGTGGCCTGGTAGACCACGATGTCCTCGGCATAATCCAGATTGGTCTCGATGACGTTCTCCACTTCCTCCGGGCAGATGTTCTTTCCGCTCTCCAGAACGATTGTGTTCTTTTTGCGGCCCATCAGGAAGATGCGGCCTTTCTCGTCGATACGGGCGCTGTCGCCGGTGTTGAAGAAGCCTTCCTCGTCAAAGACGGCTTTGGTGGCTTCGGGGTCCTTATAGTATTCGCGGAAGACGCTGGGGCCCTTCACGCAGAGGTCGCCGATGCCGTTTTCGTCGGGATTCGCAATCTTCACCTGCGTGGCGGGGCAGGGACGGCCGACGCTGAGGTGCTCCTCCAGGGGATCGGCGTTCATCGAGATGAGCGGGCCGCATTCGGTGATGCCGTAGCCGTTCTCGATGCGGATTCCTAAATCGGCCATTCCCTTGATGGTGACGGGGTTCAGCATGGAGCCGCCGCACACGATCATATGGAGCTTGCCGCCGAAGGGGGCGTACACGTCCGGGAAGAGTTTCCGGGAGAGGTCTACGCCGAAGTGCTTCATCAGCTTGACGAGCTTGATGCCCTTTTCGAGTTTTTCGGCCTTACCGGCCTTCTTCGCGCCCGCCCAGATGTTCTTGTAGAAGGCGTTCGCGATCATCGGCACCACGGTTACGCAGCCGGGCTGGAAAATCTTGATGTTCTGCATCATCTGGCGCATGTTGCCGTTGATGTAGGTGAGACGGCCGCAGCCGATGCGCGCCATCACGTGCGTATTGATTTCCGTGGCGTGGTGCATCGGGAGCACGCTCATAGACGTGTTGTCGTTGTCGTTGGCCTCGATCACGTCCATGCAGTTGAGCATATTGGCGGTGAGGTTCCGGTTCGTGAGCACGACGCCCTTGTTGGCGCCGGTGGTGCCGCTGGTGAAGAGGATCTTCGCCGGGGCGTCCAGGTCCAGGTCGATCTTGCGGTAGACGCTGTGGGAACGCAGGGCCTTGCCCTCTTCCACCAGTTCGCCGTAGTACGGCAGCCCGTCCACGGACTTGTCGATGGTGATGACGGTCTTCAGGAGCGGGCAGCTCTTCGCGGCCTCTTTCACGATTTCCACCTGGTCCGCGCCGCAGAGGACGGCGTCGGCGTCGCATTTGGTAAGGAGGGTGACGAGCAGGCCGATGGGCGCGTTCACGTCCACGGGCGTCACCACGCCCACGCCGCTGGAGATGGCGATGTCGGCGATGACGTAGCGGCAGCAGTTCTCCGAAACGATGGCGATGTGCTTTCCCTGCAGGCCGGCGGCGATGAGGCCGTCGCCCAGGTTCATGACTTCCTCATAAAGATCTTTCGCCGTGTAGTAAACGATGTTCTGGTTTTCGTCCAGTTCGGCCAGGATCTGATTCTCCGGATACTGGTTCCGCAGGCGCTCCAGCATATCGCGGATGCTCTTGTAGTCTCCGCCTTTGAGCAGCCTGTCCTGTTGTAGTTCTCTTTCGGTTAAGTATTTCATTTAGAATAGTTTTTCAAGCGGTTCGTCGGGCCGGTCCAGGACGGCCTCGACCACGTGGGTGTAGAGGTTCTGGAATTCAATGAGCTGCTCCGGTGTCACCATCCGGGTCTGGACGTCGTAGGTGACTACAACTTCGTTCGTGTTCACGTCGTATATGAGGGCCATATAAGCCACCAGGGCGCCCTTTCCGTTGGAATAGACCTGCAGTTTCACCCCTTCCGGCATCGCCATCGGGATGAAGGAGAAGCAGAAACTTGTGGGCGCGGCAGTCCAGGGCATGTTCCAGGCGCTGTGGATGACTTTGTCGGTCTCCAGATAGGAGAGCCGGGTGTGCCGGTACATTTCCGACTGTTGTTCAAACAGTTCTTTGGCGCGCTCCGCAAAGGACTTCTTGAAGTCCACGTGAACGTGGACGCTCAGGCTCTGGGCTTTCGTTCCGCCGGCTTTTTTCTCCGCGACCTTTGCGCGGCAGTTCAGCAGTTCTATCGGGAGCTGGTAGGGGAAACGTCCGTTCTTCAGCGAGAAGGCAATGGCACAGGCGTAAAAGAAAAAGCTGTTCATGGAAACCCCGCTGGTCTCGCACCATTGGGCTGCGCGGGAGCACACCGCCGCAGGAATGACAAAGCGGTAACCCTTCGTGTCGCATCTGAGGTACAGGTAGGGCAGGAAGAGTTTTCCCTTGCGTTTGTATTTCAGCCAACGGTCGTTTTCGTCCCCGTGGAGCCCCAGATACCGGGGGCGCTGGTCTTTTAGCTTCCCGTAGTATTCCTTATAGAATTCCAGGTCATTATCCGTAGCTTCAGCGCTGGCCCGATACTCGGCGTCCTTGCGGAGGATTTCCTCGAAGGAGCCCGTTGCCGGCGGGAGTTCCGTCCCGTCCCGCAGGGCGGTGTAAATGCCGGCGAGGTCGTTTACCAGCACGCCGATGCCGTATGTATCGGCCGCATAATGGCTGATCTTGATAATGAGTTGCTGTTTGCCGGAGGGATCGGTCACAAAGACGGGTTTGATGGTTTCGCCCTTGAAAACGTTGACCATACTCTTGCGAAAGCGGAGGATGAAGGCCTCCATCTGGCCGTTCGTGGTGAATTTTTTCGAGGGGACGTCCCCGAGGGTGCGTTTTTCGTCGAAATATTGTTTGATGGTCTTTCCGTCCTTAACGAAGGTGATGCGCAGGCAGTCGTTGCGGTCTACAAGCAGCTGCAGGGCCTTTTTCATCAGTTCTTCATCGAATCCTCCTTCGAAGCTGACGGCGAAAAGGATGTTCGCCACGCGCTTGAAGAGGGCGTATTTCGTCTGCAGGTGAATAACATCCTGCGAGTTGTTGAATGGATGAAGTTCTTTGTCCACTATTTCAGTTCTTTAATCCTGTTCAGCAGGTTCTTGTATTCCGCCTGTTCGAAGGCGTGGGTCTCCGGGTAGGCGTTGTAGCGGGACTGGGCGTAGCGGAGCACCGCCAGGGCCTCTTCCCTGTCCGTCATTTCCCCCAGCGATCCCTTCACCCAGGGCAGCTGCGGGACGGAACCGTCGTAAAAACCGTATTTGTCGATATTGGTTTTGGCCGATTGGAACTTTTCCGCGTTTCCGGCGGCCTCCTTTGCCCGTTTGTCCGCTCCCCAGCCACGGTCCAGCAGGATGTCGGCGAGCAGGTTGCACGTAATCAGGCGCACCTCGCCGGAGGGGATGGTGGCCACGGCCCTGCGGGCGAAATTGACGGCGGCATCCGTAGACTTGAAGGGGTGCCGCCAGTAGAGTTCCGCCAGGGCGTGCCAGGCCGATGAATGCTTGGATTTTCCCAGCCGGTTCAGGATGATGGTGAGGTCTTTCTGGACCTTGCCGGATGCCTTGGCCTGCTCCGTGAGGCTTCTGGTGAGGCAGTCCCGGCCGATGTTGCCGCTGTGCCACATATAGGCTTCGGGGTTCTTGGGGTCCTCCTCAATGGCTTTTTCCGCATATTCAATCCCGCGGGTATAGAACTCGCGTTTGGCTTTTACAGTGGAGGCTTCGTCGCCCTGCAGCAGGACGGCGCGGGAGAGGCGCCAGAGCACCTCCGAGCTTTCGTGGCCGGGTTCTGCCTGGGGCAGCATCTCCTGGAGCGCCTTTTCGCACTCCACGTATTTCGCTTCCGTGAACAGGCGGTCTACGCCTGCAAATTGCAGCAGAAGCAGCGGGATGAGTAAAAAGTGTTGCATTTGGCTGGCAAAGTTAGTTTATCTGGTGTTATTAGACAATTATCTTGTCTAAAGTTGCAGTTTACCGACAAAAACATTATATTTGTGACGAAATCCGCTAATCTGTGACGAAAATTGTGCCATACGCAATTGGTCACGCAAGAAAAATGACAGAAATGCCTTCGATTTACCGTAAATATTCTACCCAGTTGTGGTATATCCTGCTTTCATCGGCCTTTTTCTTCTTTTTCATCGTCATCTACAGGCCCTTTGAAATGCCCCGGGATCTGGATATGGGCCGGGACTGGTTCATCCTGAACGCCACTCTGATGATGTGCATAGTACTGGTGACCCTTACCATCACCCGCCACATTTACTACCTCCTCCGCAATTCCCTGGGGAAGAACTGGTGGCATTTCGTGGGCTGGACGGCCCTGGAAATGGTCTTCTTGACCTATGCGCTGGCACTTTATCTTTACCTGATGGGCGGGCGCAGCGTGCCCTATTTCGAGCAGCTGGCCATCTGCCTGCAGTACAGCTTTATGATCCTGCTCTTCCCGTATTTCGGGATCTCGGTTATCTGTGCGCTGGTTGATGGTGCCACCGCCGCCGGCACCCCGGAGCGGGACATCATCCGCTTTACGGACGCCAACCGTCAGGTGAAGATCGTCCTGCAGAAAGACGCCATCCTCTATATCCGGGCCGACGAAAACTTCGTCCAGATCCACTACCTGGACAGCGGGAAGGTGAAACGCTTCTCGCTGCGTTCCACGATGCAGGCCCTCGGACCGCTGATGGAGCAGTATGGCCTGTACCGCTGCCACCGTTCCTATTACGTCAACCTCTCGCACATCGTGGCCATCCGCAAGGACCCCGGCGATATGATATCGGCCGAACTGAACGTGGAGGGCGAGACGATTCCGGTTTCCCGGCGTCTCTACCATACTTTATTAGAGAAGATTTAATCCATCGACTGCTCGGTGCGGGCGGCCAGGAACATCATCCTGGCATATTCCTCCGGGGAAACGGAGGCGAAGAAGTAGTTCACGGGGTCGCACACCTCCCCGTGGCGCCGCACCTCGAAGTGCAGGTGCGGGGAAGGCAGGGAAGGAGAGGTTCCCACCGTGCCGATGCGCTGTCCCTGTTTCACGCGGGTGCCGGGGACGGCCGTCACCTCGCCCAGCAGGCAGTAACGCGTCGTATACCCGTTTCCGTGGTCGATTTCCACGGTATTTCCGAGTCCTTTTCTGGACATTTTCACGCTGGAAACGGTTCCCTTGGCCGCTGCATAGACGCTTTCCCCCTGCGGGGCCACCAGGTCCAGACCGTCGTGCTGGACGGGCAGTTTGTAGACCGGATTGTATTTGAGACCCACCGACGCGCCTGTCTGCACGAAGGAATAGTCCTTCAGGGGCAGCGAGAGCGGCGGAATGCTGTCCCGGCTCCGGGCGGCGAGGGCGAACACTTCCTCGAAGGCGGCGTCCACGCTCCGGGCCTTCTCCATCAGGAGGGCCGATGCCGACGCCGTTCCCTTCACGTAATCCCTTTCCGTGAGCGTGTCGCTGATGGCGACGAGCTGCGGGCGGGCACCGTCTTCGGCCGAGGGGACATCGGCCTTGAAAAGTCCCTGATAGATGTCGTTGTCTTTCTCCTTGAGGCCCTCGATAACGTCCGAGATGAGGCCGGTTTTCCGCACGATTTCCTGATAGCGCTGCCCGTAGAGGCGGTTTTCCTTCTGCAGACGCCGTTCCTCCTCGGTGGAGAACACCAGCGAGAAGAGGATGTAGAGCAGCACCGCCACCGAAACCGAAAGGGCCAGGTAACGGAATATCCACATCAGGATACGGTGTATGCGGCCGTTCTTTTTCATTCTTCGGGTCTGCGGACCAGGGTATAATAGTCTTCCGGTGAAAGGCTCATATCGAAGTATTGCGCCGGGTTCACGTAATCTTTGCGGTAGAGCACTTCGTAGTGCAGGTGGGGACCGGAGGATCGGCCCGTATTGCCGGATGCGCCGATGCAGTCTCCGCGGGACACTTTCTGTCCGGCCACCACGTCGATGCGCGAGAGGTGGGCGTAGCGGGAACGGTAGCCGAAGCCGTGCTCGATGATGATATTGAGGCCATAGCCTTTGTGGGGGTCGGTCTCTACCTTATATATTACGCCGTCGCCGGTGGCATAGACGGGGTTGCCGGGCTTGCAGGAGAGGTCCATCCCCGTATGGAGCTTGCTGAAGCCCCAGAAGGGGTCCGAGCGGTAACCGAAGGGGCTGGAGAAGTGATAGGTGGCGGGATCCGTGCTGATGGGAGGAATGGCCGGGATGTGCGCCGCACGGTCGCCGGCCGTCTGCTGGAGGTGCTCCACTTCGTCGAAGGACTCGGACTGGATGCTCACGCGTTTTTCCAGCACGTCCACCCGCTTTACGATATCCAGGACGGAGGTGCCCAGGAGCTCGTCGTAACGGTTGTCCCCGCTGAGGCCCGCCAGGCGCACGGGGCCCGGGACTTCGTCCATCCCGTACACCGAACGGTAGATGCGGTCGTCCCGCACTTCCAGCTGTGTCATCTGGTCCTCGCAGCGGTCCAGTTGCCGGGAAATGTTGTCGAATCGCTCGTGCCAGACAAGGTCCCGCGAGCGCAGGAGGTTGGTCTTCGGGGGCGTCACGCCTCCTTTATAAACGCCCACCCACATATAAAGGACGAAGAGCACCACGCCCGTCGCGCAGATGAGCGCAATCTCCCACCAGGGAGCCTTTCGGGTTTCCTGCAGCTCCATCTCCGGCGGTTCCGGAGTCCGGTGTGCCTTCGTCTCTCTGGCCATTTACTGCTGATTGTGGTCTGTGTTGATAAGGGGGATTTTATTGGTAATCTGTCACCGTCCAGCCTGTGGGGGTGGAGGAATTTCCGGGTGACGGGAAACTCATCCCGCTGCTCTTGTAGAAAGTGCCGCCGCTGTCATTGATCCCGTTTACCCAGTCGGTGAAATGGGTGGAATTATAGGTAAATTCGTCCAGGAAAACGATTTCCTGAAGACTGGAACAGTTCAGAAACATCTGCTGATACCAACCGTTGCTGTTGTGTGTGGTAGCTTTTCGGATTATGGGAGCGGATGTAAGGCTGGGGCAGTCCTTGAACATATTACGGTAGCACGTTGAATTGAGCGATGTGGCTGCCAGTTCTGCAGGCCCGGCAACAAGATTGCGACAAGTATCGAAGAACGATTTATAAGCATTTACCGGCAGTGTTTTCATAGAAAGTACCAGCTCTGAGGCGTCAATCAGCGTGGCGCATTCTTTGAAGAAATCGAAAAAGGCATAACTGCTCGGTAAACTCCCGTCAGGGAAAGACGAGCCCTTTAAAAGCGACGCGATGTCCCCCGCAACGTCAAATTGACCGGAGGACCAGATCTTATTGTTGTTCCAGGCCGTTTCCGTGGACCTGAAGCAAACCTCGTCTCCTGCGCTCACTGAAATGCCGGAAGTGTAAGACTGCCAGGTTTCGCCGAAGTCGGTGGAATACTCCACAGCGGCGGATCCCGTACGCGTAATCGTTCCGGTGGTCCTTGCTATAATCCGGAAACCGTCATAGGTTTTATAGGCCCTCGAGACAGTAAAGTAATTGTTGGCGTCAAGGGAAGCGTCGGCAATGGCCCACTCGTTAAGCGTGTTCCCGCTGCTTGCTTCAACCAGTTTGACGCTTGCGTCCGTGAGCGTGGTGCTGCCTCCCGGGAAAACGGCCACGAATTCGACTTTGGTGGTTGTGGTCGTATTGTCTACGGATGTAACCGTGGCGCTGCGCAACAGGTCGGCACCGGTATTGTTATAGATGCTGGCCGTAAACGTGGTCCCTATAGGAGCAAGCGCCTTCTTTATCCGTATGGAGAACACCAGGAAAGAGCTTTGCTGGCTCAGGACGAAGGAGGCGTCGCCATATTGTCCCGAACAGGTGAAGTTGCTGTACTTCTCTACGGCATCGGCAAAGGAGGAAGCATAAACATTGTCCGGATAAGCGGCAGCGGTATTCAGCAAACCGCCCGTCGTGGCCTCGTGCATAAGGTCGGCCGCGCCGCCGACGAGCACAAGGTCCACAGGGGTGTCGTCTGCCGGCGAGAAATCGTCGTCACAGACAAGATTGCCCTGGAATACGGCCTGGGTGCTTCCAGCCCCGGAAATCATCGTCAGGAAGCCGTGCATTTTGACGTCGCTTCCGGAGGTGTGGCTCACATACAAACGGTCGCCGGCCTCGAAAATATACTGCGTGCTGCCGTTCAGGGAGGCCTTGGTACCGGCGCCCGTTACCTCTGCACGATAAGGAATGAGCTTGGTCGCCGGCTCCTGTATATCATTCATTTCCCGGGAGCAGGAAAGCAAAGCGGCAAGCGCTGCAAGGAAAATAAACAATCGTCTCATCTTACAGGTCTCCTCCGTTTACAGGGTCGTCAAATCCCACGTTTCCGCCTGCGGGATTGCTGGATTTCGTGTTGTGGACTACGCGGACAAACATATAGCCGGCGCGGGAGCGGTGGTAGCCCTGGGTGGCGCCCACGTAGATGGTGTTCCCTGCCAGGATGCGGTTAAGGCTGGCAGTGGCATCGGCGGCACTGACCCCTCCGGACCCTGTCCACTTAGACAAATCAATAGCCTGGGAATTCCAGTAAAGGCCCGACTTGTCCAGCCGATAATGCTGATACACCGACGGATTGGGCTTGGCGCCGCTTCCCTGCGTCACAAAACCGGTTCCGGTGCCCGCTGTGAACGAATTGTAATTGTATCCGTTGGAATTGCCGTTTGCCTTGGAAATATTCGGACGCAGCCAATCCTGCCCGCTGCTGGCTCCGCCGTCGTGCGCAGGATAGTAAATGTGTGCCACGTTTCCTACAGTCATACCTGTGTCGTGGTCGGTGTCCGTGAGGCCCACGCTGATAAGGTTGTCCCTGCCCAGGGTTCTGTTGTCGTCCCTCTGGGAAGGATTATCCTCCTTCATCACTGCCAGATATGTGCAGTTATGCACATCCATATTGGCCTCGACGAAGTCGCCGGCGTAGAAGTCCATATTCTCCACCTTATGGGCTTCCCAGATATTGGTAATTTCGGACGCCTCGGAATAGGAATTCCCGGGATTCGGCCAGTAGTTCACTTTCAGCACTTCCATCGAAACGCTCTCCGAGCGGGTGGTTTTGCCGTCGGCCGTGGTCACATCCAGCCAGAATGTGTACATACCCGTCGAGAGGGAACTGGTAGTATAGGTGAAGTCATAGCTATAGGTCCAATAGCGCGTATCGCCGCTCTGGGCGGGCAGATTTGCCGATGTGGTTTCCCCTTCCGGATCCTTCACCGACAGCTGCCAGCCTGTGATATCGGAAGAAGGCGAGTGCGCCGTCACCATAACGGGGAACGGAGGATTGGGAAGGGTTTCGCTGTAGTTGCAGGGCAAAAGCCTTACGGACGAAAATACGGGCGAATATACCTTGATCGGAGCCTCGAAGGTCCTGGTGATACCGGCCGAATTCCTCACGGTTGCGCGAATCGACATGCTTCCGAGCAGGGGCAGGTCGGAAGGAATCGTATAGATGATTTCCTCCTGAAGCGAAACGCCCGAGAGTTTCACGGATGAAACATCGATGTCTCTTGTATGCTCCCTGCCGTCGGTTCCCACATAAACCAGCGACAGCGCAAGGTATTTGATGGCCGATCCCTGGGAAGTGAAATTCATCCTGATCTTCACATCATCACCCACACGCAGATCCTGGCCGTCCGGCACCATCAGCTTGCCGGTGATTTCGCCGATGCAGTTTTCGTCCCTGACGCAGCGTACGCCGGTGAGGGATGTCCCCTGGTTGATCATATTCATTCTTCCGGTGCTCATAGAGTAGGCCCATCCGATCTTCTCATCTTCTCCGGTGATCTGTTTGCCCACGGCGCCGTAGGAATAATAAGTCCTGCAAGGATAAATGGTGGAAGAAGTCCAATAGGAGGAGGGCTGGAGCGCAACCATCAGCAGAAGTTCCGTCATATTGGGCAGACGGTATCCTGTGGGGCAGTATGAGTTGTGTCCGGTGCTGGTGATGTTGTTGTTGATTACCTCCTCGTCCTCTGCGGGGAAACTCTTGTCGGCATATACGTAATTGTCCCGGCTCTGCATAACCAGCTCCAGATACACCTTGTTATGCTGGGAATACTCCTGATGGTAAGGGAGGTCGTCGGCGGTGTATTCACGGATGGACTTGGGGTTCAGGCGGGAGAAGCGTACGGTGTACGTTCCGTCGGCATTGGGCAAAGCATTGCCGTTCGCATCCACGCCCGCGGCGACTTCATAATACTGGTCCACCTGATGGTCGTAAGGGGCGTAACTGATGTCCACGGGAGCCCCGCCGCTCTGGTATGTGCCGATATTGCGGACACACCGTATGGACGTTACTTTATCTCTCTGAGTCTCATTGAATCCCGCCCAATCGAATTCGTTATAGAATGATTTCGTACATCCTTCTTCGGCGCGGATGATGACCATTTTGTTAATGTCGGATGAAGCGTCCGTGCTGGAGAGAACCCACGAACGCCAGTCCAGGCCGCTGGATGTATTGGCGGCATTTCTGGGCTGATAGATACGGGCCGACGGTGACAGCGATTCGTTGCCGACCCACATTCCCACGATCTGATTCACCGCCGCGATATACCAGCGGACTTCTTCCGGGTCGATGACTCCGTTGCCGTTGTTGTCCCGGTTTCTGGTAAGACAGGAATAGGCCAGATACTTATAATCGGACTGCAATTCCGGAGTCATGTTATCCACGTCGTAATCCAGGAAGGTGTCCCAGCGCGGAGCGCTTCCGGAATTCAACCCCCACAGGGTGGCCGAATTCACGCGCCCGTTCTCTTCATTGCCTCTGGTTCCGGTGGGGACGGTCCTGCCGCTGGGCCACCAGGACCAGGCAGTCTGCCCGGGGTCTTTGTCCACCCTTCTGTAATAGGACATCTCATCCAGATGCTCCGTGCCCCAGAGTGATGTCAAATCGGGAGAATAGATGTTGTAGAAAGTCTGGATGGACTGCTGGATGATCGAGTGGCTGGAAGTGATGACGTCGCTGTGGCGGTCGGCGCTGTACTGGGCGTCGGAAAGAATGTGCAGCTCGCGCGGTTTGGCATTCACGAACGAACGCCAGAGGTCGGGATCGGCCGGGGCGTCGGGGCCCAGGCGCGGATCCTTCTCGTAATAGAACTCGTCGATAAACGCGGTAACGCGGATGACGTTGTTCTTAAAGTCATTGGTCAGACCGTCTCTCTTTTGTCCGGTCTGATAGAAAATGTATTTGATCAGCTGATGGATGTCCATCAGAACGGGAGGCGTCCCGCTTTCGGGAGTCCAGTCGGGATCATATTGACTTTCTCCGGGATAGGCCTTGCGGTTCTCCGTGTAAGCTCCGCCGTCAACGTTGTTGATGGCGAATTTCACCCACAGATAATCCTCGCAATTGAAATCCCAGTCCCTGGTGGACTGATTCCACTGGGCGCCGCCTTCGCTGAAGGGCGTCTTGATATACCACGACACGCCCCTTTCCTGTATGCTCTCGTTGTAGGTGAACGTGAAAGTGTGGTACTCGTAATGGGCGTCGCAGTTTACGATTTCATCTGTAGCGAGCAGCAGGGAGCCTTCCTGGCCGGGTTCGTCTTCGCGGATTCCCTGATTGTCGCCTTTCACCTCCACATAGATCTTCTTGGAGTTTTCTATGGTAATGTAGTAGGTGTAGGCGTGGCTGCGCTCTACGGAGTAATTGTCGTAATCGTGCGTTCCGCCGGTGCTGGAAGTGAAATCTCCCAGATGAATGGTGAACAGGGCTTCGGACGTGAGGGCGTGGTTCATATCCGGATCGTCCAGAATGTTCTGGATGCCGGCGGTGGTAAGGCCCAGCACTACGTCGAACTGGACATAGGTGCCGTTGGCCGGCGCATACACCCAGTCGCCGTTCACCTCGCTGGCGGTATAGTCCTTCTCCTGCAGTTCCCTGAGGTAGTAATTGGGCGTGCCGAGCGCTTCGATGCTTGCCCTTGCTGTCTGCTTGTTCTCAATCATATAGAAAGAGAACACCTGCCACACCTCATCATTGCCGTCGACCTCGGTTCCCTCGAAATAGGCTTCTTCCGTGTTGAAGAACGTAACGCCTACAGGCGTCTCGGGCCGGGGCATCAGGTATGAACTGGCCGGGACGTTGAATACCTGCCAATAGCGCGGAGTGGATTTTGACGCGTCTATGTTGGTGGAGTTATACTTGATGCAGAACTTTACCTTCGCGTCAAGGGCGTTGAGCTGCACCTTATAATCTGAAGAATAGGTTGAGGGAAGTGTTCCCCACACCATTTCACCTGTATTCAATCCATCTTTCGTTCCCAGCATCAGGAAAAGGTCGGCCCGGTTCACCACCTCCTGCTCCAGCGTCACTTTCACGTTGTTCAGCTGGGACAGCGATTCTACATCGGCCAGTCTGTCCACCGGATCCCTTCCGTCCAGTGCGGTAATGGTGTTGGAAACATTGGCTATGAGCACAAGGGTGCAATTGGTCTTGGCTTCGGTCGATATCTTCACCACGCCTCTGGTGTTGGCGGAATTCTCCACATACCAGCCCTCGTTGCTCTGGGCGTCAAGGGTGGACAGCGAAGAGATCAGGTGCTCGTAGGTGAAATACCTTCCGTAAAACTTGTTGCCGCTGCTGTCGAAAAGCATCACGTAGAGGTCGTGCACCCGCGATTCATCGGCGGCGGAGGCCTCCGCCTTGGTGCCGATCTGGACATCCAGCAGGTCCTGATAACCAAAGCCGATGTTCATTGTCACGGGTGTGCCGTCCGGATAGCGGTCCTGCGCAGGGTTTTCCTTCTCCCGCATACAGGACGCCAGGAGGAGCGACAAGAGCAGCAATATGCCTTTGAACCGGTTCATAGTCTAATGGAAAAATACAAATTCATCCAGTACATCCGTCCAACAGACAACTTCGAAGTTGAAGGAGGTGTCGTGCTGTTCGCTACGTTTGTTGATTCTCGTTTCAATCTTCAGATCCTGATTCCTTGCCAATAACTGGATATCGGCGGAACGATGGTCGTGGACGGGCAGGTCGTAATAGTCGTGCTGGGTATAGGTGGCGGAATTGCCGGCATCGTATGTCGTGTTTTCTTTGGCAATCCGGAAACTGATATCGCACAGATACCTGTTTCCCTGGCTTTGCGCCGGAGCCACGCTGGGGAACACCAGCTTGGAAGGAAGGGTGTAGGTGTTGACGGAAGAGGGAACTTCCGGGTCGATCACCGGCACCGTCAGATAAGGAGAATCGCCGTTGAACACAAGATCGCTGTCGTAACCGCTCACATAATCCGGTGAGCCGGAGAAGAGATACCCCCGTGAGGGATTCATATCGTGGATGGTAATGCTACAGGCATAAAGATCCAACGCTTCTCCCGTCTGGTTTTTGAACGTGAGGCTTGCGCGGGCCACCACCCGCTTGAGTTCAAGGTCAATCTGGCCGTTTCCGCTTGCGTTCACGACGAGCGTGCCCCACGCAGAAAGCGGCATACAGGTGCTGAAAGAAATATCTCCGCCCGTGACCAGCACCAGGTCCTGAAGGTCCGATAAAGTCGTTGCCGATGACAGCGCAGGGCTTCCCACTGCGGAAAGGCCCGCGGTATTTGCCACGGCGAACACCTTGTAGGTGCCTTTCTCCGGTCCTGAAATATTGATGATGGATTCCGTCGTGGGAGTCGATGCGGTATGGGGTGTCAGACACCACGCATCGTAGATGGTCCCTGCAGGCACCGCACCGTAGTTCTCCGGATACCAGGCCACGATGTCATCGTTCTTATCGGCGATGGCAATGACGATATCCGGTTCTCCGCTTCCATTGACGGCGATTCCGCCTCCATCGGCCAGATTGCCGTCTCCAGGTGTCACGGCCTTGGTTTCCAGCGCCACCGTGGACAGTTCCAAAGTGATGCGGCCGCGGCACTCGGGCTCCTCTTTCCGGGCGCAAGATATGCCCGAAACTATGGCTAGAGTGGCTAATATGGCAGAATAGAGCTTTCTCATCTTTAAATCATCAAACCTGGTGTTTCTGCATTCACTTCTTCCCATTCCGTGGTTATCACGTGCACACGGATACCGCCACCCATACGGATGTGTATCTGGTATGTGTATCGGACACCGGGCTGCCAGGACGTGATAGTCTCTTCCGTTCCCAGGAATTTGATGTCCTGCAGACGGATGGGCGTCACGACGTTGGTGGGTTCCGGATCTCCTGCTTCCTGATAGGTGTAATCAATCACCAGCGCGGGCGCGGCGGATCCTAAAAGATTCAGCGCCTGAGGAATCATATAGTCCGTTACCGTCGACGTGGGATAATACGACCCGCCGCTGGCGAGGACCGCCCCGTTGTCGTCCCCGAGCACCACGTTACTGTCGTAACCGGGGCTCACCCAGCCCGGCTCGGGGGTATTCAGGTTCTGCTCCACGGTCAATGTGGCCTGTGTGCACAGGTTCTTGAATCCGTAGGAGTTCAGGGTAATGGACTGGCTTGGAGAATCGTTGTACACTACGACGCTCACGGCACTCAGCATATGATGGAATTCCAGGTCGACGGGGCCGATGCTTCCGTCGGTCCTGTCCGCACAGGCCGCCATCAGGTCGTATTGCGACGAGGTGGGGTTGTAAGTGACCGTTGCCATCAGCGGGAGCGACGAAGGGTTGCAGGTAATCCCGCTGGCCGATGCCGGGCCCGATATGGCCAGGAAATCGTACCTGCTCGCATTGGGATCCCAGAAACGGGCCGGCGAGTAGGACCAGGTGCTTCCGTCGTAGGTAACCGTTTGTCCGGTGAAAATGGGATAGTGAGTAAGGGAGATGGTTTTTGCTCCGAAAACGTAGAAGTTTCCTCCGTTTTCGAAACTGGATTTCGTGATGGCGTCGTTTAGCAGTAACGACCCGGCCCGGAAGCTGATTTCCTGCTCCCGGGCGGGATCGTACACCCTGGTGCACCCCGCGGAAAGCAGGGCGCACGCAAAAGCTGCTGCTATGAACGTTACACGAAAGTGCATTTAACCTTAGTTGAGGATGTAGTAGTAACCGTTGTCGGTACCCCAAGTCGCCATCGTAGCTGTGAAGACGATAGCCTCAGCGTCAATGGTGATGATGTAGGTGTAGTGCACTCCGTCAACCCAACCGGATACTTTTGTACCATCGTTGTACTGGTCGCCATCTTCGCTGGTGTTATCATCGGTAGGATAGTCGGTCTTGTCGAACAGAATCAGATCGTAGGTCTTGTCTGTGAAAGTGTTGGTCTGCTCTGCCGCCGTTCCGGCACCAGTGGTGATGGTATAGCTGATCTTCAGCCTCTGTGCGTTAGCAGCAAAATCCTGAGGCATAACAACAAGGTTGTTGATGAGGAACTGATCTCCGGTGGTGGTAACTGCCGTTGTAGCGGAAATAATATCAGTACCAGCTGTATTTTTTACACCATTGGCTCCAGTATAAGAACCTGTTGCCGAACCGGCCCATGCAATGGCTGCCTTGTTGGTGCTTGCATCGTAAGAGCTAACGGTGAAGGTACCAGTATTAGAGATATTCTCAAGAGCGACAGATGTAACCTTAAGAACGCCATTATCGCCGATACCGGAACCCTTGCGAACTTTGAGGTCGAACAGGGCTGCAGCGTGACGGAAATTCAATTCTACCACCTGGCCATAGTTAGCTTTGAGAACGCGTTTCTTGTCGGCAACCAGAATGTCGTTGTCGTTACCCGCCAGGGTGAGGCTATTTGTAGTGAAAGCACCGCTGGTAAGTGTGAATGAATTAACCAGGTCGGCAGCCGCAGCAAAAGAATCCTCACTGGGTGAAACGGCATAAAAATCATAGTAGTCGTTGTTCCTGTCCCAGAAACGGAGGGGGCTATAAGTCCAGGTCGTTGCATCGGTTGTGCTCACTTTGTCTCCGTTGAAAGGAGTCTGTGCGCCCGAAGTGTAGCCATAGACAAAGAAGTAGTCGCCTGCGGCGAAAGAAGAACCGCCAATGGTACGGCCAGTTGCGGCTTTAGTGAGGTTGTCGGCCCATGTGCCGAAACCGATGGCCTGGCCTTCATTGCCGCCGTTCAGATCGTAGGTCCTGCTGCAGGACACTGTTGCAAGCACGATGGCTGCTACGATAAAAATGTAACGTTTCATAAAACTTTTGGTTTTAAAAAGGTTAATAAATAAGGTTGGTATAAAAAGTTGTAAATTAATAAATTATCGTTGTGGAGCCTACCTCCTCATCCCATTCGTTCATAATAGGGGTGAAACCTCCTCCGCCAGATACGGGCGGGTCCGTGTCCTCCGGAGGGAAATCGTCCACATCCACTTCCAATGTAATCACGCCCCCTGTTGGCAGGGCCCTTATCTGGTCGGTTACGTCCATTCGTATGTTTTTGTACGTTCCCACACTGAAATTCACATTGAGCACAAACCAATGCTTGCCTTGAGGTGCAGCAGCCACGCTGGCGTCGTCATAGGGATTACATCCCGGAATACCGAAGGAAAGCACCCTCGCGCCCATCAAATCCGGATTTTCGCTTTTGTTCATATGTACATCCATCGGCACGCTCACGACAGTTTCTTCCGTGAAGCCGGTTGTCAAATTCACGCCATAGGACATTCCCGTGAGGGCCGCGCCGCCCATACTTCCAATCACCCTGTTGTAATTGTTCACAAACTTGATCTGGAAGAGCCAGATGAAGGTTGCAGGCTTCAGTTCCCCCTGAATGCGAAGCACATATTTGCCGTCGATGTACTCATAGTCGTCCAGATTGTCGCTGATATAGTAATTCGGTTTGTAGAGGGTGAACAGTTCGTCTGGCATAAAGGTCACGCTCTCCTCGATTTCCGTCTCCTCTTCATTAGCCTTTGTCGCCATCGCTTTCTGCTCCAGGGTCCTCACTGTCGTCGATGTCCGCAGGCCGGAGGAAATGATACGGGCGTGGGCGCTGATGTCGGAAAGATCGTCGTCCGCGTCGAAAATAAGGACTTCGGAGTCGTTGTTGTGGAACAGCAGGTCGTGGTAGCCCACGAAGATATCGGCCGAACCTTCCATCCCGTTGAAGTTGTAGACATTGTGCGACTTGCGGCCTCCTTCGTCGTCAATCGTGTATACGTGCATACGCATACGTGACGGCTCTGTATAGCCCAGCGGGCCATAGAGATCCGTCTGCCAGACATAATCCCACTCCGTCTGCCAGTTCAGCTGCCACATGAAATCCGTGGAAACGCGCGTCTGCAGCACAACCCTGGTGGCCACCGTCTTCCTCAGGTGAAGCGGCGGCTCGATCGTGCACCCGCCCAAAAGGACCAGTGCAACCAAGGCCGATATGAATCTGCGCAGTCTCATCTCTTCCTGCAGAAAAGGTCAAGGCCGATGGAGAAATACACGCGCGTAGGGCCGAACCACAGCATAAGGTGCTGCCGCTCCTGGAAATCTTCCGGCTTTCCGCCGTAATCATAGTAGTACCAACCCGTAGCGTCATATCCATAGACGTAAGGGTCGTATTTGGAAACCAGGCCGCCCAGGTCGATGCCGGTGTCGAACCACCAGCGGCTGCGGCCGATCATTTTCTTAAAGCCGATGCCGACGGAAGCCCCCAGGCCTTCGCCTTCCCAGCCCTTGGCGTCCCAGCCGATGCCGTAGCGGCAAACGTTGGCCCCGGCCGACAGATACAGGCCCTCGAAATGGCCCTCCTGCGGCTTGAAGTATCTGCGCGCCCACAGGCCGATATTCTGGATCTGCAGGTACTTATGCGTATCCGGATGCCTCCACATCGGCCACTCCACATTTCCTCCGAAGCTGTAATGCCTGGAGCCGGCGGGGTAGTATTCCACGTTGAAACTGGGCACGGACGTGAAGCCGTAATTCGGGATATACGTCGCGTCGTAGATCAGGTTTGTGCCGATACCCAGGAACGGGCGCCTGTTGGACGGTGCCTTTTGCGGTTCAGTGCCTTCGGGCTCGATGGACTCCTCCGATTCTTTAGCTTCCTCCGATTCTTTAGCTTCTTCCGGTTCTTTCGGCCCTTCCGGCTCAGAAGGCGCTGTGGGCTCTATGGAAACTTCCGGTTCAGAAGGTCCTTCCGGCTCTTCCGGCCCGGCATCGTCGGCATAATAATTCACTATGATGTTGCTCCCGCGGAGATAGCGGAAATGGCTTTTCATAATGTAGCGATACGTGTTGCCGGCGTTGGGGTCGTGCCCGAGGATATTCTCCAGCCGCCATTTCTTCGTGCCGCCGCCGATGTTGGTGTCGTCCAGGATGGCCAGCACCCGCTTCTTGGTTTTGGCGGAGATGGTCGTATCCTGTTCCACTCTTTCGCGGAAAAGATCCCACGATTCGCCGCCCGTGCTGGTGATCACACGGGCCCTGGCCCATTCCGGCAGCGCCGCGCGCAGCGCATTTTTGGCGCTTTTGGCCCTTTCGCGGCAGAGGTACAGGTTGTGTTCGCGGACGCCTTCCGGCGACGCGTAACCGATAACCTCTATGGATTGGAGATTGTCCTGTCCGATTCTTTCGACCATCCGGGCAAGTTCGGCCACGGCCTGGCCGTTGCCCATCAGCGATTCATCGTATTTGGTTTTGTCCAGGCCAAAGTGTATCTGCACTGTTTCCGTCCTCTCTCTCCCGGGATTGTCGTCCGGGATAAAAAGGGACAGAATTGTCGACAGTATGACCAGCGCAAACACGGTTTTTTGCTCTCTTTATACGTAACGCGCATATGCGTGCGTTATGCGTAGTCTGCAAATTTAAGAATATATTTCCATATGTTGTTCTTTTTACTTATAATTATTTTATTCACCGGAAAACCCTGATAACAAAAGTCCCTCCCCCGAGGGGAGGGATTTAGGGAGGGGGCTACGTTGAGCGGAGTTGCGAAGCGTAAGCCCCGTGCGATAGCGCAACTTCGTGCCCAGAGCGGGAATCGAACCCGCACGGTATTGCTACCACAGGATTTTGAGTCCAGCGCGTCTACCAATTCCGCCATCCGGGCAGGATGTGGATTGCAAAGGTAAGCCAATTTCGCCAAACCGCCAAAAATAGTTATCTTTGTAATCTATGATTAAGGAGATCAATCAGGCGGCCGATATTCTTCCTTTCCTGGAAGGGGAGCCGGAGGTGTTTGCGGTATGCGACCTCAATGTGCGGTGGGTGCTGGAGGAACTCCAGGCCGCCGGGCTGGACGCGCCGCATCTCTTCTTCAAGGCATCAGAGGCCGATAAAACCCTCTCCGCCGTGGAGATGATCTCCCGTTTCCTGATGGAGCATCACGCCTCCCGGAACGCCTTGCTCCTGGCCATCGGCGGCGGCATTACGACGGACGTAACTGGTTTTGCCGCAAGCGTTTACAAGCGCGGAATCCGCTGGGCGAATCTCCCCACGTCGCTTCTCGCACAGGTGGATGCCGCCATCGGCGGGAAAACCGGCGTGAACCTGGACGCCTACAAAAATATGATAGGCGCGTTCCATCAGCCCTCGTGCACTTTTCTTTGTGCCGATGTCCTCAAAACCCTCCCGGAACGGGAGCTGAAAGCGGGCCTCGCGGAGATGTACAAAACCCTCTTCCTTGCGGGCTCGAAAGTCCCCGTATCCGTTTCCTCGGAAAGCATTCTGGAAGCGGCTGCCATCAAGGAGGCCATCGTGGCAAAAGACCCGTTTGAGCGCGGTGAAAGGGCGAAACTGAACCTGGGCCATACTTTCGCGCACGCCATCGAACACCTCGCTGCGGAAAAGGGCGACGACATCTCCCACGGGGAAGCCGTCGCGATGGGCATCCTCCTCTCGGCCCGCCTTAGTGAAGCGATGAACCTGGCCGAAAGCGGCCTCCTGCGGCGGCTAAAGCAGGATTTTGATCATATCGGCCTCCCCACTGGATGTCCCTATCCGTTGGAAGACCTTCAGGAAGCGATGGCCCGCGACAAGAAATCCCTCTCCGGCGGAAAGGTGAAGTTTATTCTTCCCATTCGGCCCGGCGAAGTGAAACCCGTAGAACTGGATCCCTATGATTTGCACTTCGCTACAGAATAAGGATTATACGCAACTCCAGGCCCTTCTGGAGCAGCTGGAGATGGCGGAAATCCGCCTGGACCGCTGCGCCCTGGACGACGAAGAGATCGACCTGCTGTTCAGCCAGACGGACGTACCGCTCATCGCCACCTGCCGCCTGGAGGAGGAATCCCAGGCCCCGGAACTGCTGGAGCGCGCCATTCAGGCCGGCGCCAAGTATGTGGACCTGGAGATGGAGGCCCCCGCTGCCGTCGGGCGCCGCATCCGTGAAGCCTGCGGCCGATGGGGAAGCGTCCTCATCCGCTCCTATCACAATTACGAGGATACGCCGCCCCGTGAGGTCCTTCTTTCACTTTTGAAACGTGCCTGCAATTTCGGTGGCGAAGTGGTGAAAATCGTCACTACAGCCACCTCCAAGGCCGATAACGACATCGTCCTTTCCCTCTACGACGAGGTGGAGCCGGGTACCCTGGTTGCATTTTGTATGGGTGAGGAGGGCCGTGCATCCCGCCTGGAAGCCCTGAAAAGAGGCGCTCCCTTTACCTATGCCTGTCTGAGCGAAGAGGAGGCTACCGCCTCTGGGCAGTGGAATGTAAAAGACTTACAGACAGCCGTTTATGGCGGCTACCGCTTTATCAAGGCGCAGGATCTTGTGATGCCCGCCTCCAAGAGCTTCGCCCAGCGCGCCATCATCGCCGCCGCGCTTGCCGACGGTCAGTCCGTCCTGGACGGTTATTCCCCCTGCGGGGACAACGAGGCCGCCATCAACGCGGCAAAGGCATTGGGTTCGGAGGTCGCTGTTAATGGTAACCACCTCGTAATCAAAGGAATAGCTGCAAAACCCGGCGAATTGAAACTGTCGGAGGTCCATTGCGGGGAGTCGGGACTGCTTACCCGGCTGATGATTCCGCTGCTCTCTACTCTTGCCGGTGACAAACCCGTGCGCGTTACCGGAGAAAAAACGCTGCTGGAGCGGCCCCTGAGCCAGGCGCACGACATTATGGCCTCTTTCGGCGTCCGGCTCCACCCGGAAAGTAACAAAAAAGTTAATCTACAAAATTCAGAAAATGAGGAGGTTAACAAAAATGTTAACGAGTCTCGCAAGTCCGATTGTTACCTTCCGCTCTCTGTAAAGGGACCCATCATCCCCGGCAGGGCCGACATTTCCGGGAAAGGCGGCTCCCAGCTCATCTCGGGCCTGTTGGCAGCGCTCCCGTTAACGGACGGAAAATCAACCGTTTACGTACACGAGCCCCGCAGTATCCCCTACCTTTTCATTACGGTGGACGTCCTGAAGAAATTCGGCATCCGCATCGGCTCGGAAATGGAGGGCGGGGACGACTTCCTGGAAACGCAGGACTGGAGCCTCTGCACGGCCGTGAATTTCCACATAAAAGGCGGTCAGCGCTATCAGGCGGCCCATTTCGGGATCGAGGCGGACTGGTCGGCCGCGGCCCCCTTCCTCACCGCCGGCGCCCTATTCGGCGAAGTGGAAGTGACGGGCCTGGACACCACCAGCCTGCAGGCCGATATCTCCATCCTGGACATCCTGGTCCAGGCCGGCGCCAGTATGTCGCAGCTGGAGGGCAGCATCCGCGTGCGTCGCGCCCCCCTCAGCCCCTTCGACGCAGACCTGAACAACTGCCCGGATCTCTTCCCGGTGGTGGCGGTCCTAGCGGCCTTCTGTCCCGGCGAAAGCCATCTGAAGGGCGTCCAGCGCCTCCGCCACAAGGAAACCGACCGCGCCGCGGCCATCGAGGAGATGCTCACGCAGATGGGCGTTCCGGTGTGCACGGACGACGATGAAATGACCATTATGGGTACGGGGCTCACCCAGCGGCTGGCCACGGGGCGCCTGCTCAAAGGCGGAAAGTACACTTCCCACGCGGATCACCGGATGGTGATGGCGCTTAAACTCGCCTCCCTCGGGGCCGATGCGGCCATAGAAATAGATGATACCGCCTGCGTGGCCAAGTCGTTCCCCGCTTTTAACGAATTGTTCGACAAATTATGAATACTTTTGGCAACCGCTTCAGAATCAGCATCTTCGGCGAATCACACGGGGCGCGCATCGGCGTCACCCTGGACGGCGTCCTGCCCGGAATTCCCCTCAGTGAGGAGGATTTCGCCGAGGACCTGAACCGCCGCAAGGCCGGCGCCCCGGGCACGACGCCCCGCACGGAGGACGACTTCCCGCAGATTGTCTCCGGCGTGTACGAAGGCCACACCACCGGCGCGCCGCTGACCATCCTTTTCCGCAATGAGAATACCCGCAGCGAGGATTACGAAGGTTTCCGCGAGCATCCCCGTCCGGGACACGCGGACTTTACCGCGAATCTCAAGTTCGGCGGCTTCAACGACCCCCGCGGCGGCGGCCATTTCAGCGGAAGGCTCTCCCTGGGCATCGTAGCGGCGGGCGTCGTCGCCAAGAAAATACTGCAGTTCGCCCGTTTCGACGCGCGCCTCATCGAGGTAGGCGGCGAGAAAGAGGCCGAAAAATGGCCGGAACTGCTGAAAGCCACCCAGGCCGAAGGCGACTCCCTGGGCGGCGTGGTGGAATGCGTGGTCGAGGGTCTTCCCATCGGCCTGGGTGAACCCTTCTGGGACAGTGTGGAATCGCAGATAGCCCACGCCGTTTTCGCTATTCCAGGAGTGCGGGGCATCGAATTCGGCGACGGCTTCCAGGCTGCCGGAATGAAAGGATCGGAGCACAACGACCCCTTCCCGGAGCACGAGTGTCATAAGGACGAGCCCGGCCATAAGTGCCATCACGACGATCCGGATCACGAATGCTGCCACGGAGAAGGCGAGCACCATTGCTGCGGCCGCCACAAGCACATCCAGCCGCCTGTCACCAACCACGCCGGCGGGGTGAACGGCGGCATTACCAACGGCAACCCGCTGGTGTTCCGCGTGGCTTTCAAACCCACGTCCAGCATTGCCAAAAACGGCATCCCGGGCCGCCACGACGTCTGTTTCGCCCTGCGTACGCCCGTTATCGTGGAGGCGATGGCGGCTATCGTTTTAACGGATTTAGCCCTGTGACCGACGAGAAACTCATACGGCAGGTCACTTCCTCCGAATACAAGGAAGGCTTCGTGACGGACGTTGAGCAGGAATTCCTGCCCAAAGGCCTGAACGAAGACATCGTTCGGCAGATATCGGCCCGGAAAGGGGAGCCCGACTGGCTCCTGGAGTTCCGCCTGGACGCCCTGCGCAAGTGGCAGGCGATGCCGCAGCCGGATTGGGCGCATCTGGATATGCCGCCCATTGATTTTCAGGATATTATCTACTTCGCCGCCCCCAAGAAGGACAAGGATCGGCCCAAGGAAATCGACCCCAAACTGGCCGAGACCTTCGACAAACTGGGCATCCCGCTCAGGGAGCGCGAAGCCCTCGCCGGCGTGGTGGCCGTGGACGCCGTCTTCGACTCGGTGTCGGTGAAAACCACCTTCCGGAAAACCCTGGAGGAGAAAGGTATCATCTTCTGCTCGTTCTCGGAGGCCGTGAAAGAGCATCCGGACCTGGTGCGCAGGTACCTCGCCAGCGTGGTCCCCGCCTCCGACAATTTCTTCGCGGCCCTCAACAGCGCGGTCTTCTCCGACGGCTCCTTCTGCTACATTCCCAAGGGCGTCCGCTGCCCGATGGAGCTGAGCAGCTATTTCCGCATCAATGCGAAAGGCACCGGGCAGTTCGAAAGGACCTTGATTGTGGCCGATGAAGGCTCCTACGTGAGCTATATGGAAGGCTGCACTGCCCCGATGCGCGACGAGCAGCAGCTGCACGCCGCCGTGGTGGAAATCGTCGTGGAGAAGGATGCCGATGTCAAGTATTCCACCGTCCAGAACTGGTATCCGGGCGACGCCGACGGCAAGGGCGGGATTCTCAATCTCGTCACCAAGCGCGGCATCTGCAAGGGGGAGGGCAGCCATCTGAGCTGGACGCAGGTGGAAACCGGCAGCGCCATCACCTGGAAATACCCCTCCACTATATTAAAAGGGGATTACAGCAGTTCGGAATTCTATTCCGTCGCCGTCACCAACAACCATCAGCAGGCCGATACAGGCACCAAGATGGTCCACCTGGGACGGGGCACCAAGAGCCGGATCGTGTCAAAGGGCATATCGGCCGGGATGAGCCAGAACAGCTACCGCGGCCTGGTGCGGATGGGGCGTAATGCGCTGAATGCGAGGAACTTCTCCCAGTGCGACAGTCTGCTCATCGGCTCCCGCTGCGGGGCGCATACCTTCCCGGTAATCGAGAGTCTGCAGCCGTCGGCTACCGTGGAGCACGAGGCTACCACCAGCAAAATCTCCGAGGACCAGCTCTACTATTGCAACCAGCGGGGTATCGGCCCGGAAGACGCGGTGGGCCTCATCGTGAACGGCTACGCACGCGAAGTGCTTTCGCGCCTCCCGATGGAATTTGCCGTAGAGGCGCAAAAGCTCTTGTCCGTTTCGCTTGAAGGGTCTGTAGGGTAAATCCTACTTGGAGACAGTTATCACGTAACCCACCTCTCCGAGGTAGGCGACAGCCCTATTCGAACCGCTGGCCGGAGCGGACTCCAGCGTGAATTCCTTGCTATATACAGCTTCCTCTGCAGAACCGTTGATGCCGATCAGCTTGCCGCTCCAGCGGACCTTGAACTGCTCCAGTTTCCCCAGGTTATAGGGGATGGAGGTGATGGCCGTGTAGTTGCCGTAATTGTCCTTGGTCTCGAGTTGAATCTTGTAGGTGCCGGCACCGTTTCCGGCGGCGCCATAGCTGAAGGATGCCGTACTGGGGTTGTAGAGGGCGTCGACACTATTCCAGCCGTTGCTTCCTTTCTTGTAGATGCCCAGTCTCCAGGGTTCGACGGTAATCTCGCCCACGAAGGGTTCTACGGTCTCGTCTTCCAGATTGGTGGCGGTGATTTTAACCTTGGTGGTTTTCTTGGAAATATCGGGAAGCCTGAAAGTGGCGATGCATTCTTTTCCAATCTCGTTATAGGAGAGGTCTACAATCTCCGGATTATGGTTGGTCCAGCCGATTCTGCAGGTGGCGGTGGTGCCCAGGTATGCACTTTGGCCGTCATAGACGGTGGTTCCGGCAAAGGTGAATACGGGGTTCTTTGCCATAGAGTCCAGAAGATCCTTACAAGATGTGGCCAGCGTCAGAATGGCTGCGCCGAGGAGGAAAAACTTGGTTGCTTTCATTGGTTAGCGGTTTTAATTATCTGCAAAGATAGTGGTTTTCTTTTAGAAAAAGCAGTATCTTTGTTAAAATGATCAGTTGGATAGATATAACCTGCGCCGTCCTGGGACTCGCGACCGTCGTACTGGCCGGCCGCAATTCCAAGTACAATTTCTGGATCGGCTATCTCTATACGGCGGCGCTTTTCGTGATGTTCTACGACAAGAACCTCTACGCGTCGCTGCTGCTCCAGCCGGTGTCTCTTGCCATCAACATCCTGGGTCACTACCGCTGGACGCATCCGCGCGAAGGGGAGCAGAGTGCGAAGGATGCCAAGTCTTTGAAGGTGAGTATGTTGTCCTGGCCGGAGCGCATCCTCTGCCTGGTGGCCGTGTTCGCCGTCGCGGGCGCCTGGGGATGGACGCTGGACAGTCTATTTCCGGCCGATCCCCATCCCTACCTGGATTCCTGCGTGACGGTGCTCATCCTGCTGGCCCAGCTGCTGAGCGCCCTCAAAAAGTGGGACTGCTGGGTGGCCTGGCTGCTGGTGAACATCACCCAGCTGGCGCTGCACATCAGCGTGGGCAATATCTTTATGCCCATCGTGTGCGGCCTGTATCTGGTGAACGGCATCTGGTCGCTCGCCTCCTGGAAGAAACTCTATAAGAACGAAGCATAATATGTTGGAGATAAGGAACTTACACGCGAGTGTAGAAGGGAAGGAAATCCTCAAGGGATTGGACTTGAAGGTGGGCCCTGGCGAGGTGCACGCCCTGATGGGCCCCAACGGCGCCGGCAAGAGCACCCTCGCCGCCGTCCTCACCGGCCGTCCCGGCTATGAGGTGACCGAAGGGACCGTCCTGTATAAGGGTCAGGACCTTCTGAAAATGACCCCCGAGGAACGCGCCTGGGCTGGCCTCTTTCTCAGTTTCCAGTATCCGGTGGAGATTCCCGGCGTCACCATCACGGCCTTTATGAAGGCGGCGGTGAATGCCAAACGCAAGGCCGCCGGGGAGCCGGAGCTGAAAGCGGCCGAGTTCCTTAAACTGATGAAGGAAAAGATGGCCCTGGTGCAGATGAAGGCCGATTTTGCCAAGCGGGAAGTGAACGTGGGCTTCAGCGGCGGCGAGAAAAAACGCAACGAAATCTTCCAAATGGCCCTCCTGGAGCCGTCGTTCGCCCTTTTGGACGAAACCGACAGCGGCCTGGACGTGGACGCCCTCAAGATTGTGGCCGACGGCGTCAATGCCCTCAGGAGTCCGGAGCGCAGCGCCATCATCGTCACCCACTACCATAAGCTGCTGGAATATGTGCAGCCGGACTTCGTGCACGTTTTGAAAGAAGGCCGTATCGTGAAAACCGGCGGCCGCGAGCTTGTAGACGCCATCGAGGCGAAAGGATTCGACCAGTTCTGATGGGACACGGGAAATACATAGCGCCCCAGAAGGGAAAGTATCAGGTTGCGGCCGGCGAAACGCTGGAGCTGCAGTTCGTGGTCCTTCCCGGGGAGTCGGAGGACATCGACGTCTCCGTGGACCTTACCGGTCCCGGCGCCGAGGTGCATCTCAAGGGTCTGTACCTCTGCGGGGCCGATGAAAAGGTGAATTTCCGCATTCTGGTGCATCACCTGGCCCCCGGCTGCCACAGTACCCAGCTGTTCAACGGCATCGCCGGCGGGGCTGCGCAGGTGTCCTTCCACGGCACCATCGTGGTGGCCCCGGATGCCCAGAAGACCGAGGCCTATCAGGAGAACCACAACATCGTGCTCACGGAGCGGGCGAAAGTGGAAACCAGGCCGCAGCTGGAGATTTATGCCGATGACGTAAAGTGCTCCCACGGCGCCACGGTGGGGCAGCTCAGCGAAGACGAACGTTTTTATATGCGTTCCCGCGGCATTCCGGACGCCCAGGCCCGGCGTCTGCAGATGCTCTCCTTCCTCTCGCCCGTCATTCCTGCGGGTCGGGAGGCGGAAATCGAACAGGCGTTGGAAAAACTACAGGGGGAATAGGCCGAAGAGCGCGCTTCCGCTGCCGCTCATCGCGGCATAGACCGCCCCGCGCGCATACAGATCGGCCTTCAGCGAAGCGAGCTCCGGATGTACGGCGAAAACCGTGGCTTCGAAGTCGTTGTGCAAATCCTCCTTCCAGGTGGAAATATCCTGCTGCAGCACCTCCCGGAGCGGTTTTTCCGGGATGTGCGGCGTGATGCCGCGGTAGGCTTCGGCCGTGCGGACGGAGACGCCTTCCGGCACCACCACTTCCAGCCGGTATCCGCTCAAATCCATCGGGAAAGGCTCTAAAATCTCCCCACGCCCGCTTCCCAGCATCGGCCTATTATAGATAAAGAAGGGACAATCGCTGCCCAGACGGGCGGCGTAGGCGGCGAGGGTGTCGTCGGCCAGGCCCAGTTCCGCCAATTCGGCGATCATCTTTAGCGCGAAGGCGCCGTCGGCCGATCCTCCGCCCAGTCCGGCGCCCACGGGGGCCTTCTTTTCCAGAAATATCTTCATCGGGGGCAGGTCAAAGTCGGCCGCCAGCAATTGGTAAGCCCGCGCCGTGAGGTCTTCCAGCGGATCCCAGTTCACGCCCCCTTCCCGTGCGATGGTAATCATCAGCTTACCGTCCGGGGAGATGGCCTGGGCCGGAGCGCCGTACTTTTCCTGCAGGGAGGCGATGGTCCGGGACCAGTCGTCGCCGGTGATGATCTCCAGCGTATCGGCCAGGCCCGGATACGGAACGAACAGGGTTTCCAGGTTGTGGAAACCGTCCGGGCGGCGGCTCAAAACGTGCAGCCCGAGGTTGATTTTTACATTCGTCTGCGCAATCATTTTCACAAAGATAATGCACAATCGGCTAAAACATAAAAATATTCGGCTAAAACAACGCTTTTTTTTAGCCGATTGTAGGAAATGCCGTCCCAATTTGCCACCTTGCCGGCTCAAAATACGCCGCCTATGCGAAAGACGCTCCTCGTTCTTCTGGTGGTAAGTCTCGCCACCGCCTGCCAGCACGACCTGTTTTCCACCCACTTCCGTTCCGGAGGCGGGCGCCCGCCCAAACGGCCGCCTTCGCCCGAGCTCCTGCCGGAAGGGATGGCGGTCTGGGCCACGGCGGTCTCCTTTCACGACACCACTGACTGGCGCGCGGGTGAGACCGGCGGGGCGGGGCTCCTCCTCTTCAAAAACGGCGTCCGGGTGGATTCCCTGCCGGCGAAGGATTGCCTCCAGCCCGCGCAGCACCGCTTCCGGGAGGGCTATCTCTGGACCAACGCCACCGACGGGACGCACACCTTCATCCGGCGGGACGGCGAGCCCTGGCTCAGCTACGAAGGCGAAGAAACCCTCTCCGGTTTCCTGATCCAGAACGGGCGCATCCATACGCTGGGGCAGCGCCCCGGCGGCGGTTTCTGTTACCGCATCGACGGGAAGGCGGTGTATGCATCGGCCAGAGGCCTTGTGCTGGGATCGGCCGACGACCCCGACTGGGAAGGCGGCGCCCTCACCTCCGACGGCGGCATCGTCTGCTATACCGTCGGCCTGGCCCAACAATCGGCCGATACCCCCGTCTGGGAGTACCGCCTGATGCGCGGGAACGACATCTGGAAAGTGATTACTCCGCCCGCCGACGCCCAACTGTTCGACGTCCGGGTATGCGGCGGAGTCTGCTATCGGCTGGAACTCCGCTATGACCGGTATTGCCTCATAGGGGACGAGGAGGTGCGCGTACTGCAGGGCCGGGGAGAGCAGGGGGACCTGAAACTGATTCCGACGGACGAAGGAATCGCCGCTACGGGGAACAGCCTGCTGGGACCGGCCCGGATGGGCTGGGTGGAGGAGGCCGACGGCCGTTATCAGCAGTACCTGTACCTGGGCGGGGGGAAACTGCGCCTCTCGTTCCGGGGCGGTGTCCTCACCATCCTGCTGTTCACTCCGGAAGAAACCCTTTCGGGCGTTCGGATCGGCTCCCAGCTCATTTCTTTTCCGGAGGGAGTCTATCGCCTGCAGTACGGGCGCTGCGCCCTTCCCTGCAACGGAACGCTGGCCCTGGCGCTCACGGCGACGAACGGGGACCGGCACTGTCTCTGGGTAGCCGGGACCGGGCAGGAAGTGCGTTTTAACGGCTATTTTACAGGAATCTATATCGAATGAGCCTATGTTAGTCTATGTCCACGGTGCCAAATGTCTGGGTATCGACGCCGTCCCGGTGACGGTGGAAGTGAATATCACCTTAGGGGTGGGGATTCATCTGGTGGGTTTGGCCGATGCTGCCGTAAAGGAGAGCCTCCTGCGCACAGTGACGGCCCTCCAGGCCAAGGGATTCCACGTGCCTGGGATGAAAATTGTCATCAATCTGGCTCCCGCCGATTTACACAAGCAGGGAAGCGGGTACGACCTCCCCATCGCCCTGGGCGTCATCGCGGCATCGGCCCAGCGTGCGCTGCCGGAACTGGAGCACTACCTCATTATGGGCGAACTGGGTCTGGACGGGAGCATACGCCCCGTGAGCGGGACGCTGCCGATGGTGGAACTCGCCCGCCGGCTGGGCTTCCGGGGCTGCATCCTGCCGGAGGAATCGGCCCTGGAGGCGGTGGACTGCCAGGGGGTGGACATCTTCGGGGTGCGCACACTGGACGACGTCTTCCGTATTCTGGAGGGCTTCGAGGACCCGTCGGACCTCCTGATCTGGAACACCGAGCGCTACCGGAAGGCCCTGGAAGAGGCTGCCCATCCGGTGCGGACCTATATGGATTTTGCCGATATCATCGGCCAGGAAGGGGCCAAGCGCGGGGTGGAAATCGCCTGCGCCGGAGCCCATAACCTGCTCCTCATCGGTGCTCCGGGAAGCGGGAAAAGTTCCCTGGCAAAGGGCCTGGCGGGCATTCTGCCGCCGATGACCCTCGAAGAAAGCGCCGTTACCTCCAAGGTCTATTCCGTCGCCGGGCGCTCCTCCGGGACACTGGGATTCATCCGCTCGCGGCCCTTCCGCAGCCCGCACATATCGGCCTCGAAGGCGGCCCTGCTGGGCGGCGGCAGCGGCGACAACATCCTACCCGGGGAGGTCTCCCTGGCCACGAACGGCGTCCTCTTCCTGGACGAATTCTGCGAAGCCCCCAAAACCACGCTGGAGGCCCTCCGGGGGCCGTTGGAGGACCGTCGCGTGACCATTTCCCGCCTCAAGGCCAAGGTGGAATACCCGGCTTCCTTTATGCTGGTGGCGGCCTCCAATCCCTGCCCCTGCGGCTACTGGGGAGAGGGCGACCGCTGCACCTGCACGCCGGGTCAGCGGATGCTTTACCTTTCGAAGCTCTCGGGCCCCATTATGGACCGAATAGACATTCAGCTCTGGCTGCATCCCGTGGAGACATCGGCCCTGGTCCGCGGCGGAAAGGCCGAGCCCTCCGAAGCCGTCGCCGCCCGCGTGCTGAAGGCCCGCGAAATCCAGCGCCGGCGCTTCGAGGGGAGCGGCATTTTCTGCAACGCCGAGATGTCCTCCAAGCAGCTGGAGAAGTTCTGCCCGCTCTCGGAGGAATGCAAGGACCTGCTGGAAAACATCATCGACCGCCTGGGTCTGAGCGCCCGCGCCTTCACCCGCATCGTCAAGATCGCCCGTACCATCGCGGACCTCGCCGGCACTGCGCAGATCCTTCCCGAACACCTTTCCGAAGCTTCTCTTTACCGTTTCCTGGACAGGCGGGATATTCTGGAAATGTAGTATATTTGTAGGATGAAACATCAGATTGTCATAACAGATCTGGAGGACTTGCCCCGCGCGGCGGCGGAGTTCCTTGACGCGATTGAGGAACATAGGCTCATTGCGTTCCACGCGCCGATGGGGGCCGGTAAAACCACGTTTATCACGGCTGTCTGCAAATCGCTGGGCGTGCGGGAAGACGCTGTCAGTTCCCCCACTTTCGCCATCGTGAACGAATACCGCGCCGGCAGTGGCGAACCCGTCTATCATTTCGATTTCTACCGTATCGAGCGGCCGGAAGAGGCCCTGGACATCGGCCTGTATGACTATCTGGATTCCGGCTGCCTGTGCCTGATGGAATGGCCGGAGAACATCGCCGCCCTCCTCCCGGAGGAAACCCTCCGCGTGGACATCGCCGTCGCTCCGGACGGCTCGCGCGTTCTGACCTGGGAAGATTAATCCCTACTGCAGCCAGCCTTCGGGATTCTGGGGATCGGCCCCGTTCCAGAGTTCGAAATGGAAGAGGTCCTCACCGCCGATGGTGTCCACCGTGCCCACCACCTGACCGGTGGTAATCTTGTCTCCTACTTTCACCGCCACGCTCTTGAGTTTACTGTAGAGGGTGAAATAGGCCCCGTGGCTCACCAGTACGCACTGGTTGTAGCCGGGGAGCACCACGATCTGGGTGACTGTCCCGTTGAAGACCGCCTTGGCCTTGCAGCCGCGGGGAACCGAAAGGGTGACGCCGTTGTTCTGAGGCATCTCCACATTGGTATAGACGGGATGGTTGTGCTTGCCGAAACGCTCCACGATGGTGCCCTCCACCGGCCAGGGCAGACGGCCCTTGTTGGAGGCGAATTCGTTGGAGAGTTTGGTGTCGATGGCCGTGGAGGTGGTTTTGCTGCCGGAGGTCTTTCCGGAGGAGCCTTTTGACGCCTTGCGGATGAGGTCCGCGATCTTGCGGTTCAGCTCTTCCTTCTGGCGGTTTTTCTCCTTCAGCTGCTGCTGGAATTTCTTTCGGTCCTTGTTCAGCCGGTCCACCATCTTGTTGGCATCGGCCTCCTCTTTTTTCAGCTGCGTTCGCTCGCCGCTGACCTTCTGCCGCACGGCCGCCGATTCCTTCCGGAGGCCACCCAGCCTCTCTTTTTCCGCCGCAATCTGGGCCGATGTCTCCCGGATCTGCAGGGCCTGGCTGTTGAGTTGGGCGCTCATTCCTCGCAAATATCCAGCCCGTCTGAGCCCCTGGCCGATGGATTCGCTGGAGAGGATGTACATATACCAGAGGCGGCTGTCGCGGTTTTTATAGGCGCCGCGAATCAGGCGAGCATAATAAAGGGACAGGGTGTCGTGCCGCGCCTGCAGCCGGGCCATCTCGCGTTTGCACCGGCCGATGGAATCGTCCAGGATGGAGAGCGTCTGGTCGCAGCCGGCGATGAGTTTTTCCCGCGTCTGAATCTTCCCCTGCAGGAGTTTGAGGTTATTCAGCGTGGCGTCCTTGTTCTTGGCGTTCTGCGCCAGGTTGCGGTTCAGCGTGGCGATGTCCTTCTCCAGCTGCGCCTGCTGCTTCTGAAGCTGCTGCAGTTTTCCCTGGGCCGATGCCATCACGCACCCTCCCAGCAGCAGAATCCATATGAGGACAAACTTTCTCACGGTTTCAGTCGCTTGGCCATATTGCGGTAAACGGCGGCGGTATCATTCTCTCCCAGGGCCTCCAGCACCGTGGCGTAATGGTCCAGTATCACGTCGCTTTCCTTCCCGCCGTAGAGCATCGCGTGCTTGAAGAAGGGCTTGGCCTCCAGGTCCTTTCCCATCAGATGCAGGATCCAGCCGAAGGTATCCAGGTAGGTGGCGTTGTCCGGTTCGGCCTCCACGGTCTTCTTGGACATCGAATAGGCCTTCTTCAGTTTCTTCCCCAGCAGGGAAAGGTAGTAGGCGTAGTTGTTCAGCACCGGGGCATAATCCGGGTTCAGCTTCAGGGCTTTGTCATAGGCCTTGAAGGCGCCTTTCTCGTCTCCCTTGGAGTGCTTGGCATCTCCCATCATCGACCAGGCGCTTACGCACAGGTCCTTCTCTTTCGGGTAATTGGATAGGATCCACTGGCAGTTGCCGATGATGGCGTCGTAGTCCTCCAATTGGTAGTTGGCCATATTGGCGTAATCCAGGAAGGCCATCTCGTGGAAGCGGTTGAAGGCCGCGACGGAACGGTCGCGCAGCTCCTGCCAGTTCTCCTGCAGGGCCAGGAACTGGACGTAGGTGGCCGTCTGGCCGATACTCTCCGGGAAGGCGTCCGCGGCAGTGCGCAGCCACTGTCCGGCCTTTTCCTTCCGGCCCGTCGCGTAATAATAGGTGCCGCCGGCGGAAAGGATGCTGCTGTCGGCGGGATGCGTGCTCCCCGCCAGGTCCACCAGGCGGTCGAAGCCTTCGCGGTGGTTCTGCAGAATCTTCGGGTCAATCCCTCTGGTGAGATTACCGATGTACATACTTTTCGTCTGCGTGGGAATGTCCTGCGAGGAAAAGAAGGGCTCCAGCGTGTTGAAATAATCGTCGTAGCGACGCTGGTGCCGCCAGACTTCGGCCAGCCCCAGCAGGGCGGGCGCGTAGGTGTGATCCAGCGAAAGCGCCTCCTCGTAGCGCGCCTGCGCCAGGGAGTCGGAGAATTCGGCCAGATAGTAATCCCCGGTGATGGAAAGGATGGACGGGGAGGAATACTCTTTATTGAACTTTTCCAGGATGGCGGCGCCTTCCTCCTGCCGGCCCATCGTGGTGAGTACGTCGTACTGGGTGCGCACCACCTCTTCCGTGGTCCCCTGTTGCTTTTCGATCTCCTGCAGCGCCGCAAGCGCCTTGTTGAATTCCCGCTGTTTCAGATAGATGTCCAACAGTTCATAGACGGCATCGCCCTTTCCCGGAAAATCCCGCACCAGTTTCTCATACAGGGAGGTTCCCTCTTTCGTCTTCCCGTGTGTCAGATACAGGCGGCCCAGCATCCGGCGGTACCAGAAATTGCTGCTGTCCAGGGCCACGGCCTTCTCCAGGGCGGCTTCCGCCTCTTCCCCCTGCTGCAGGGCATTCTCCGAAAGCGCCAGGTAGTACCAGACGGCATCGTCTTCCGGGGCGGCGGCCGAAAGCGTTTTCAGCAGCTGAAGGGACTTCTTGTACTGGCCGTTGCTGTACAGGCGGACGGCATCCACCAGGTTCGCTTCCACTTCCTGCGCGGAAGCGGAAAGGAGGGAGGCCAGCGCCAGCAAAAAAGCCAGAAGCGATTTTTTCACAATTACAAAAGTAAGGCTTTTTTGCCAAATTGAAACAAAAAACGGGCCTGTTGTTAATAACTTCCCGAGCAGGAAACAAATCGGTTTCCCGCACTTTTCCCTCCCGCCCAAAAAACGCGGACAAATGCTTATAAACTGCCAAATTAACAGCGTGAGAGCCCGATTTGTTGATAACTTTTTTTTGAAAAATCGTGGGAAAGTCGGGAGTTTCGCTATATCTTTGCCATCGAGGAATCTCCCTTCGCAAACCGACACTGAAACAACTGCCCTATGGTAAAGCACGTACTCAAACGCGACGGCCGCCGCGTGGACTTCAACAATCAGAAGATTGTAGCCGCCATCCTCAAAGCGATGGACGTAACCCAGGATGGTGAAGACATCGTTCTCGCCGCCCAGATCGCCCATACCATCTCCCAACTGGACAAAGAGGAGATGACGGTGGAGGAAATTCAGGACGTGGTGGAAAACCACCTGATGAACAGCCCCCGCCAGGAGGTGGCCAAAGAGTACATCCGTTACCGCAACAAGCGCAACATCGCCCGCAAGGCCAAGACCAACGAAATTTTCGAGACCATCATCGACGCGCAGGCCAACGACATCACGCGTGAAAACGCGAATATGAATGCCGATACCCCTGCCGGTATGATGATGAAGTTCGCCTCGGAAGCCACCAAGAGCTACGTGGATGAAGTGCTGCTGAGCGATCCCGTGCGCGAAGCCGTGGCCGGCAACTACATCCATATCCACGACAAGGATTATTATCCCACGAAGAGTCTCACCTGCATCCAGCACCCGCTGGACCTGATTCTGGAATACGGTCTCAAGGCCGGTCACGGGGAGTCCCGTCCCGCCAAGCGCATCGAGACCGCCAGCGTGCTGGCCTGCATCTCGATGGAGACCGTCCAGAACGAGATGCACGGCGGCCAGGCCATCCCCGCCTTCGACTTCTATCTGGCGCCCTATGTGCGCAAGACCTATGAAGAGGAGATCGACAAGGTGAGCGAACTGGAGAACGAAGACTATTCCTTCCTCAAGGCCGCCAAATTCGACGACTACCTCAAGCGGGACCTCACGGGCCTTCAGGGCAAGGAGCGCGCCCAGCAGCACGCCATCAACCAGACCGTGGGCCGCGTGCACCAGGCGATGGAAGCGTTCGTGCACAATATGAACACCATCCACAGCCGCGGCGGCAACCAGGTGGTCTTCTCCTCCATCAACTACGGCACGGACACATCGGCCGAGGGCCGCTGCATCATCCGCGAAATCCTGAACACCACCTACGAAGGCGTGGGCAACGGGTCCACCGCCATCTTCCCCATCCAGATCTGGAAGAAAAAACGGGGCGTGAGCTACCTGCCCGAGGATCCGAACTACGACCTTTACAAGTTCGCCTGCAAGGTATCGGCCCGTCGCTTCTTCCCCAACTTCGTGAACCTGGACGCCACGTTCAACCAGGATCCCGCCTGGGACCCCGAAGATCCTAAGCGCTATATCCACGAGGTGGCCACGATGGGCTGCCGTACCCGCGTGTATGAAAACCGCTTCGGCCCCAAGACCTCCATCGGCCGCGGCAACCTGAGCTTCACCACCATCAACATCGTGAAGCTGGCCATCGAGTGTATGGAGATTGCCGATAAAGACGAGCGCATCGGCGCCTTCTTCGAGAAGCTGGACTGGGCCCTCGAGGTGAGCGCGCGCCAGCTGGACGAGCGTTTCCAGTTCCAGAAGACCGCCCTGAAGAAACAGTTCCCGCTGCTGATGAACGGCCTGTGGCTGGGCAGCGACAAACTGGATCCGGACGACTGCGTGGAGAGCGTTATCAATCAGGGAACGCTGGGAATCGGGTTCATCGGCCTGGCCGAAGCCCTCATCGCCCTCGTCGGGAAACACCACGGGGAGAGCGAGGAAGCGCAGGAACTGGGTCTTCGCATCGTCACCTTTATGCGCGACAAGATCAACGGCTTCTGCGAGAAGTACCAGCACAACTATTCCGTGCTGGCCACCCCGGCGGAAGGCCTCTCCGGCAAATTCACCAAACGCGACAAAAAGACCTTCGGCGTGCTTCCGGGCATCACCGACAAGGACTACTATACCAACTCCAACCACGTCCCGGTGTACTATAAGTGCACGCCGGAGCACAAGGCCAGGATCGAGGCTCCCTATCACGAGCTCACCCGTGGCGGCCACATCTTCTATGTGGAGATTGACGGCGACGCCACGCACAATCCGCAGGCCATTATGCAGATCGTGGACTTGATGGACAAATACAACATCGGCTATGGTTCCGTGAACCACAACCGCAACCGCTGCCTGGACTGCGGTTACGAGAACGCCGAAAAAGATCTCCGGGAGTGCCCTCACTGCCACGGGCACCACATCGACACCCTGCAGCGCATCACCGGTTATCTGGTGGGCACCACGGAGCGTTGGAACGCCGGGAAGTTAGCAGAATTAAAAGACAGGGTGGTACACGAATGAAGATTAGGGTGATGGATATCATCCCGCAGACAATGGCCGACGGGCCCGGTTTCCGGACAGCCATTTATTGCGCGGGATGCTCACACAAGTGCCCGGGTTGTCACAACCCCCAGAGCTGGAGCTTCCAGGCAGGGCAGTGGATGGATACCGACGATCTCTTTGAAATCGTCCGCGCAGACAGTATGTCCAACGTGTCTTTCTCCGGCGGAGACCCCTTCTATCAGGTGGAGGCCTTCACCGAACTGGCCCGCCGCATCAAGACGGAAACCGACAAGGATATCTGGTGCTGGACCGGCTTCACGCTGGAACAGATCGAGGCTTCTCCCCGCCTGTCCCAGCTGCTGCCCTATATCGACGTGCTGGTGGACGGCCCCTTCATCCAGGAAAGCCGGGACACGGACCTTCTTTTCCGCGGCAGCCCCAACCAGCGCATTCTCTATCTCCACGGCGCCCCCGAGGTGGATTACATCCCCGGCACCGTGGCCCTGGAGCCGCTGAGGTAGGGATTAATCATCCCTCTTATACCGGAAAACCTTTCCGCCGGAGTAGCCTACGCCGGCTTCGGTGACGATGTCGTAACCGTATTCGTCCAGGCCGCGGTAATAGTACCACACGTGTTCGTCGGTCCCGTATTTCTTTACGGAGGCGAGGAGGGCCTTGGCCTGGGCGGCGGTCATCGGAATCCAGATGGGCGGGCAGGCCTCTTCGTGAAAGACCATCTTCAGGGCCTGTTTTTCGGCGTCGTAGCCTTCGGCCGACATCGGGTAACGTTCGGAGAATTCGTAGTTGCCGTTGGATTTCAGGTAGGCCGTTTTCGCCTGGTCCCATACGGCGTCTCCGTCGTAGCCGTCGGGATCGGCCAGGAAGGCCGATAGTTCATAGCCGAAGTAGAACTCGTGGAAGGTCATCTCCACCGGGATTTCCCATTTCGTGTACCATTCCGGGTGGCTGAAGAGCATGTAGGAGGGACCGTCTTCGTTATAGTGCAGCGGCACCCAGCCGAACTTGAAGGAGCCGTCTTTCTTGATCCACAGGCCGTCGCAGCCAACGCCGTGGGATCCGAAGAACAGGCCGCCGTCCACGCCGCGGGCCGCTTTATAGTGGGCGGCCCTGAGCGTCACCTGGTTGAGGGGAATGATGGGCGGCTCGGCCGAATAATCATCCCACCAATATTCCTTTCCGTCGATGTAGATGACGGCATTGCTCATCCAAAGATTGTTGTCCTTGACGCAGAAGGCGGCTTGCTCGATATCGATGAAGGAGGCATCCGCCGGAAAGCTGGGAAGAAAGTAGGGCCCGCCATAAGGGGTCTCCTCCAGGGTGATATAGGCTCCCTTTTTGCCGGGTTCCCGGCCGATGGACCTGATATTGAGTTCCGTCGTTTCCCAAATCAGGAAGTAGCGCATAATGAACTGGGCGGGCGTGGGTTCGGCGAGTTTTTCCGGCCGGTATTTCGACAGGAAGTCCTCGGCCCCCAGCCAGAGCCACTCCTCCTGCATCCTTATTTTGATTTCCTGCACGTCGGTGCGGGAAGGGGAATAACGCGCCTCGTCGAAGGGATACCACAGATCCTTCATCTCTCCGGCCTTCATCTGGTCGAAGCCGGGCTGGATGCGGGCGAAGCCGCATCGGCCGTCCTTCCGTACGTGGAAGAGCAGCGAAGCGGAGGCGAAGAAAAGCTCCTTCGCCTCTCCCGGCTCCAGCAGCCAGGCGCCATAACGGTTGTTCCAGAGGCCGGGGAGTCCGCCCTTTTTGACGATGGCGACGTGGCCCAGCTGGCCGCCGGCAGTCATATTGAAATAGCGGGTCTGGCCGGCCACCCATTCGGGAGCGTTGTCGGTGGCCGCGGGGCTGCCCGTAATCTTTTTCAAAGGATCCTGCTGGGCCGAAAGCTGCAGCGAAAGCGCCAGCAAGGCTATGGTGAGGATGCGTTTCATTGGCTAATAGATGCGGTAAGGTTCCAGGTTCTTCCTGTCTCTTTCTTCAATCTTATAGTCGGGGACGAATGCGTCGGAAAAGTCCGTGAGCCGGTTGCCGTGGGTGTCGAAAAGGGCGCACCAGGACTTGCCGTCACCATCCTTTACCCAGCCGCGGAAATAGGCCTTCTGGCCGCTGTCGTCCCAGAATTGGCTCAATTCCAGGGACTCGAAACTGTCCGGGAAGAGCTGATTTCCGTTTATATCGAACATCCCCACCTTGCCGTCCCGTTCCACCTTGATGCCGTATTTTCCCCAGGACCTGGCGTCCACTTTGTCGTAGAGGCAGGGGACCACCACGCGGCCCGTTTCGTCAATGACGCCCCGCACGGACTGTCCGTCCGGCTGGACCATCCGGGCCTGGTAGTAGGAAGCCCCGTCCACGGTGTAGTTCAGGTAGCTGAGCCCGTCGAACACCGGCGGCAGGATTTCCCCGCCCTGCTCGTTCAGCAGGCCCACTTTGTCCGTATCGGAGCGCCGGTAGGTGATTTTTCGCCCCGTTCCGTCCTCGAAGAATTCGGCCGCAGAGCACACCATCCCTTCCGTGTAGGTGCCGTTTTCATCGGCCTTCATCAGGTGCCACTCATCCGTGCCGGTCTTTCTCAGGGCGACGAGGGTGTTTTTCGCCACGTCGGGGTAGTAGAAGGCCTTGAAGTGGTCGTAGTCGTTGTCCGTGATGGGTGCGCCGGTGTTGGGATCCAGCAGGCCCACTTTCCCTTTCTTCTTCGCGGCCGCGACGGCGGGTCCCACGATGGCGATGGCTTCGAACTGGGGCTTCTTCACCCAGTTTTTGCCGTTTTTGCTCCTGAGACCGTAGGTGGGAACGCCTTTTCTGTTGTATTTGGCGACCACCTGCGTGGAGGCGGTGGCGCCATAACCTGCCACCACGGTCTTTCCGGCCATCGGATTGTAATCTTTGAGCTTGACCTTCTTGGGGCGGGCGTACTTCTGCGCCTGTTTTTCGGCCTTCTTGGCTTTTTTCGCGGCCTGGCGGGCCTCCCAGGCGTCTTCGTGGCGTTCTTCGAAGGTATAATGGCTGCCGCCGCCGTAGCTGCTGGAGGAGGATGTTTCCTCTCCGCCGTTCGCGTAGGGGCAGTCGCTGCGGTGCGTCTCTCCCTTTTCCACGTTGATGACGCCGCAGTGTTTGCAGACGATGGCGACGAGTTTGGGGTCGCCTACGGGCGGGATATACTGCGCGGCCGCTTCAAGGGCGGCAAACAGGACCGCCAGGGCAATGAGGATGCGTTTCATACTAAATAAAGTAAGCAAGTGTCACGCGCCAGCCGCTGAAGGGGCTGCCGCCTTTGCGGAAAGGAAGGAAGTCGCGCCAGTAGCCGCCATACAGGTCCAGCGCGCCGAAGCGGATGCTCACCCCGGCCGAAAAACCGCCCTGGAGCGTGTTGTAGGCCGTCTCGTCGTCGGGGACCACCATAAAGTTCCAGACGCCGTAGACGCCGGCATACGGGCCGATGGAAAAGCGGGGAGAGGGCTCCCACATCCAGGCCGCCCGAAGCGGAATCTCGAAGCGGTAGTCCGGCACGTTCCCGTCTTTGGAGAGGCCCAGCGAGGCCTCCACCCCGGAACTCAGATAGAGGGATTCCGGGAAGAAGGGGTCTACCTCGAACAGGAGGGACACGCCCAGGAAGGAGTCCTTGACGGTATTCCCTTCACTCGCGTACTGTCCTTTCTGCCAGTAGGCGCCCAGCTCCACGTTCCACTGCGGCTGGGCCAGGCCAGTGAGCGCAAAAGCCAGCGCGAGAGCCAGCGTGCTAAGAATTCTTTTCATCCTTCTTGGTCAGTAAAAAGATGGCGCCCACGGCAATGGCCACCGTAACAAGGATGGCAAAGGGGAAGTTAAGGGCATCGGCATACCTGAACCGGAGCCACATCCACCCGTAGTTGAGCCCGAAGAGGAGGGCACCGCCCAGGAGGGCGATTCCCAGGGCCGATGCAATGCCTTTCCCCGTGCGGACTTCGGGATGGTCGATGATCTTTTTGCCGATGACGCAGAGCGGCACCACGGCCACCGCCAGGGAGAGCACCAGCATTATCGTGCGGGTGGTTTTCTCCTTTTCCTTTGCGGCTTCTTCCTGCAGCTGGATCTCGTCGATCTTCTGGAACATCTCTATCTGTTCGGGCGTGGCCCCGTAGAGTTCCATCAAATCTTTTTCCTCTTTGGAAAGCTGTGCGGCGGCGCTGCAGCAGATGGCCAGCGTCGCGCAGATGAGAATGAAAAAGCGTTTCATAGGCTATTGATACCAGATGGCGTTGGGGTCACCAGGCCCCACCACCCGTTTGACGGTGATTTCTCCGGGATGGGTGGGATAGGCGAGCTGCGGCGTGCAGCCCACCGGGAGGATGAGGGTTTTCAGCCGGTCGTCCTGCACGCACACGAACTCCAGTTCCCGGTTCCAGGACAGATCCACCGTTTCGATTTCACTGTCTCCCAGCCACACTTTCTTGAGGTGGGGGAAGCGTTTGAGGTCCTCGTAGCTTTTCACCGTAAAGACGTGGATGCGGTACACGGTGAGGTTGAGGACGGTGAGGGCCTCGGCCTCTTCCGCCGAGAGGACGCCGTCCTGGTTGGCATCGGCCGATTTCAGGGCGCAGCGATACACTTCTTCGTCGGCCCATTTGTCTGGCGTTTGCGCATACAGGGAAAGGCCGGCAAGAAGAGTAAGAAGCAGAACTGCAAAGTGTTTCATCGTTTCAGTGTTTTTGCAAAGATATGCAAATATGGGGATAAAAAGAAAGAGGGCCGTGGTGAAAAATACCACAGCCCCCGGAATTTCGCTACGTTTGCCGCTACAGATTGGCGTTTACTTTCCTCCAGTCCTTCACGGCGGGAACGATGCCCAGGCCGATGATTTCGTCGCGCATCTTCACCAGATGCTCGTAGGAGGCGTCCAGCGCGGCCATTTCCTCGGGCGTGCCGTTGGGGGCGGTGTAGTGGCAGCCGGTGGCGTCGATCACCGTGGGCATGGCCATCATCACGTTCTTGTACTTGCCTTCATTCACATAGGTGCCGGCGGGCCAGGTGAACTTTTCGCCTCCCATCGCGGCCTCGATCATCTTCACGGCCTGGTAGGCCGGGCTCTGGAAGGAGCTGCGGCCGCGCAGTTTGATGATGTTGGAGCCGCCCTGCACGGTGTTGTGCTTGATTTCTTCCCAGCGCTCGGGGCTCAGTTCCATCTTGGCGAGGGGCGTGCCGTCAATCTTCACCTGGGAGGCGAAAACGGCCATCGCTTCACCGTGACCGCCGTAGGTATGGGCGCCGGTGACGGTGCACTGCTGCACGCCGAATTCGTGGGCCAGGGCTTCCTGCAGGCGGGTGCTGTCCAGGGCGGCTAGCGAGGTGAGCTGCGAGGGTTCCAGGCCGCTGTGGATGAGGGCGGTGAGGGCGGTTACATCGGCCGGATTGAAGATTACCACCACGTGCTTGACGTCCGGGCAGTACTTCTTGATGTTGTCGCCGAATTCGGCCGCGATCTGGCAGTTGCCCTTCAGCAGGTCTTCGCGGGTCATCCCTTCCTTACGGGGCGCACCGCCGCTGGAGATGATGTATTTGGCGCCGGTAAAGGCGACCTCCGGGTCGATGGTGGCAGTAAGGTTCATGCCGGGGAAGGCGCAGTGGTCCATCTCTGCCAGGACGCCCTGCAGACCGGGCTCATAGATGTCGTAGAGGCAGATGTTGGGGGTGAGGCGCAGCATCGCTGCGGTCTGGACCATGTTGGAGCCGATCATACCGGCGGCGCCCACAATGACCAGTTTTTCATCAGTAAGGAATTTCATAACGCTTTTATTTTGTTTCTTTCTTCTTCCAGTAAGGGACTACAAAGATACGAAAATCCGCGCAAAGATTTGTTGCAATTGTAAAAAATGCGTTATCTTTGCAGGGTAAAATTGTAACGACAAGTATGGAGCCTCCCAGTCCGGTCAAATCCAACCAGTTAGCGGTCGTCGGTTCAGACGACCCCCTGTCGCGATATTACCCTGGAAATAACTGAGAAAACCCGGTGCTTCGGCACCCGGGCGTATGCGTCATACCCGTTCGAAAACCATTGTAATGGGACTGTATTTAAAGAAGGAACTTGAAAACGAAGCCACCATCGGCGTGTGGCAGATTACGGAAACGGAGGAAGAGCTGAAAGCCCTCAGCGCCACCCCCGCGGACGAAATGGAGGAAATCTCCTTTATCGGCAGCGAGTCTCTGCGCAAGCAGCGTCTGGCCGTACGTGCGCTGCTGAACGCCCTTTTTGACGAAAAGGTGTACCTGAGCCACCACGACAACGGAAAGCCCTACCTGGAGAACAATCCGGTAAACATTTCCATTACCCACACGGAAAAATACGTCGCCGTGATCCTGCACGAGGAAGAGGACTGCGGCATCGACATCGAGTCCCTGGACCGCGACTTCTCGGCCGTGGAAAAGAAAGCCCTCAGCGAGGACGAAATCGACGACCTCGAAGAAGAGAAGCGCAACGAGCAGCTGGCCATCTACTGGTGCGCCAAGGAAGCTATTTTCAAGCTTCTGAGCCGCTACAACGTGGATTTCGCAGAGCAGATTGAAATCGAGCGCTTCCGTCCCCGCGGCGAAGGCGAACTGGAGGCCACCTATATCGACAAGAACGAGGACGAGGAAGAATTCGACCTCGAATATATGACCTTCGACCGTCACGTTCTGGTATGGGTCGTGGGAGACTGATAACAGGGCTTCTTCTTTTCGTTCTGGCCTCCTGTGGCCCGCTTTCGGGGCGGATAGATAACACGGAGTTCAGCCTTACGGAACATCCCTGGGCCATTTCCGGTATGCAGGCTCCCAAGCAGATGCAGGAGCTCATCCGCACGCACTATGACCGCGGCGGGGATGAAGAAATGCTTATTACGGACCTGATCTTCGACGGCACCACCCTCAAGATGGTTTTTCCCAGCGGCGCCTACCGCATCATCCATTATGTGATGGAAAACGGGGTGGCCCGTTTCGATCGGCCCCTCTTTTATGCCAGCTACGACGGCGAGGATGTTCTCACCTGCAAGTATCGCTACGAAACCATCAAGAACTTCAGTTACGGGGGGATCAACTTCGACGGGATGCGCAGCGTCACTTTCTACGACCCCTCCCTCTCGAATCCGGACAATGTCAAGATAGACAGGGGCGAGTGGCGCTTCAACATCGTAGAAATGGCGGCCCCCACCAACGAGGCCCTCTATCAGATTGAAGGCCGATATGGTCACAATGTGAGCGCGGACCCCCGCTATCCCGACGGCCCGTCCTGGAGCTGGGGCTTCCTGCGGGACGGGGAACTGTTCCCCCGCGAGACGTCGCTGGACCTTGCCACCATCTACGGCGGTCCCCAGTGGCGGCTGCCCACCTGGGATGAGGCTGTTGCGCTGCTCTCGTCGCACAGCGTCAATTATGCGCGATTTGCCGACACGGGCCGGGTTTGCGCCTATATCGAGAATGCGGATAAGCAGCAGGCGGCTTTCGATGTCAAGGACGGTTCGTCTGAAGTCGGTTTCTGGCTCGCCGGCGGCGCGGCGGTCATTTTCACCGTAGACCGCGACGCCCACACCGCTTCGGCCCTTATCACCGAAGACACGTCCGGGAAAGAACTGCTCATCTGGCCGGTAAAGGACTGAGTTAGTCCCGCCGGGAGTATTCGCAGCCGCAATAAAGCTGATTATAGAAATTTTCTTCCTTCAGGATTTCGTTCCGACGTTCCTGGAGACCGCCTTTCCGCCAGTTCTGGTCCCACCAGGTGACGCCTTCTACCTGGGAGCACGCCCACCGGCCCGCCTCATTCACCTGCTCCAGACTCTTCCAGCGGGAACTGGCGAGCGTGGTGGTCAGTACATGGAAACCATTGGCTGCAGCATATTGCGCGGCTCTCAAAAGCCGGAATCGGAAGCACTGCAGGCAGCGCCCGCCCCGTTCCGGTTCGTTCTCCAGTCCTTTGGCGCATTCGCCCCAGGCAATGTGATCATAAGTATCATCCACAATCTCCAGGCCCCATTTCCGGGCATAGCGGATGCACTCATTCAGGCGGTGCTCATACTCTTCCAGCGGAGCGATATTGGAATTGGAATAAAAAATGGTGGGCTGAATTCCCCGTTCCATCAGGCACTCCACAATCGCACTGGAGCAGGGCGCGCAGCAGGCGTGCAGCAGCACGCGGGATGCGCTGCCGCCGGGCACTTCGATCTGAATGCTGGTTTTCACGTCACAAAGATACCCATTTTTTGGACCACGGACACTAAATATCCCCACAAATAAGGATTGCCGCGAATGGAAAAGTGCCGTACCTTTGCGGCACAGAATCCAAGAAGCGTAATGAATCTTTCGGATGTAGCCACCGGTGAGAAAGCGGTAGTGGTGCGCGTGCACGGACACGGCAGCTTCCGCAAGCGTCTCATTGAGATGGGTTTCATAAAAGGGAAAGAAGTGCGGGTGGTGCTGAACGCGCCGCTCAAGGATCCCATTGAGTACGAAATCATCGGCTACAAAGTATCCCTGCGAAGGGAAGAAGCCCGTCAGATCGAGGTGGTGACGGAGGCCGAGGCCCGCGAAGCCCTCCTGAGCGACGAGCATCTGCAGGCGCTGCCGGCCGATCTGGAGGATGCCGCCCGCCTGGAACGCGCCCTCGAGCACGTGGCCGATGAACGCCACCACACCCTTCGCGTGGCCCTGGTGGGAAACCCCAACTGCGGCAAGACCTCCCTCTTTAATATCGCGTCGGGCGCCCACGAGCACGTGGGCAACTATTCCGGCGTGACGGTGGATGCCAAAGAAGGCCATTTCTCCCATAAAGGTTACGACATCACCCTGGTGGATCTTCCGGGCACGTATTCGCTGAGCGCCTATTCCCCGGAAGAACTATATGTGCGAAAAAACCTGCTGGAAACCACCCCGGACGTCGTCGTAAACGTGGTGGACGCCTCCAACATCGAGCGCAATCTCTACCTCACCACCCAGCTCATCGACATGAATCTGCGCGTGGTGATGGCCCTGAACATGTACGACGAGCTCCGGCACAAGGGAGACCAGCTGGACATCAAGCAGCTGGGCTACCTGCTGGGCATGACCATCTGTCCCACCGTAGGCCGCACCGGAGAGGGTATCTCCGAGCTCCTGGACACTGTCATCGCCATCTATGAGCAGGCCGACCCCAAGCTGGCGCGCCACATCCACATCAATCACGGAAAAGAGCTGGAGCGCACCATCCGGAGCGTTCAGCCGCTCATCGCCCAGAACGAGGAGCTCAAGGCCCGGTACTCTACCCGTTACCTCACCATCAAATACCTGGAGGGGGACAAAGAGGTGGAGGGCATGCTCGCAACCATGCCCAACAGCCTGGACATTGCCTTTGCCCGGGCCGACGGCGCCGTGAACATCTGGGAGATGATGGAGTGCTCGCTGGAGAGCGCCATCGTGGATGCCAAATATGCCTTTATCCAGGGTGCCCTGGCCGAGACCTATCAGCGCTATCAGGCCGAGCGGCCCCGGCGCACCCTCACAGACCGTATCGACGCCATCGTTACCAACCAGTGGGCGGCATTCCCTATCTTTGTCCTTCTGCTGTGGTTCATCTTCTGGGCCACCTTTACCATCGGCCAGTATCCAATGGACTGGATCGATGCCGGTGTGGGCTGGTTCGGGGAAAAAGTTGCTTCCTGGCTGCAGGAGGGATGGGCCAAGGACCTGGTGGTGGACGGTATCATTGCCGGTGTGGGCAGCGTGCTGGTGTTCCTGCCCAATATCCTCATCCTGTATTTCTTCATTTCCATCATGGAAGACAGCGGGTATATGGCCCGTGCGGCTTTCATCGTGGATAAGCTCATGCATAAGATCGGGCTGCATGGAAAGAGCTTCATTCCCATGGTGATGGGCTTTGGATGCAACGTGCCGGCCATTATGGCTACACGGTCCATCGAGAGCCGGAAGAGCCGGCTTATCACCATTGCCATCATTCCGTTCATGTCCTGTGCGGGGCGCCTTCCCATCTTCGTGCTGTTTGCCGGGGCTTTCTTCCCGGAGAATCCGGCGACGGCCCTGCTGGGAATCTACCTGCTGGGGGTTGTGGTGGCTATCCTGTCGGCCCTTGTCCTCGGCAAATTCATTAAGGAAGACGACCTCCCCTTTGTGATGGAGCTGCCGCCGTACCGCATTCCTACGGCCAAGGCCATCGGCCGGCACACCTGGGAGAACGGCAAGCAGTATCTGCAGAAGATGGCTACCGTCATCCTGGTTTTCTCCGTCAT
>JAEEGH010000414.1_pt1 | contig 189987 bp, 164 predicted proteins | sample 9134181 | NCBI WGS metagenome assembly JAEEGH01 (sample SAMN16246544, study PRJNA631951) | gut metagenome | biome: gut microbiome; feature: rumen; material: DP-attached | host: Bos | place: Iran: Karaj | collected 2018-10 | reverse complement strand
ATTGAGTTGAGCCATTGTGTTCTACCTCCGGTATCGTTTTATTGTGGTGATTTAATTATACCTAAAGGAGAGCTCTTTGGCTCTTATTATTTTCAAATCAATTTTACACCATTATACGGACATTACTGGCGGGTGGTACTAACGCTGGCTTTTCTGAAATTTGATACCATGGTTTTACAGGTGCGTGGTACGAAAACCGCGAAAGCGGAAGCTTAGTACCATCCCTTGCCAGATGCATGGTACTATCTCTGGCGTCTCTGAAATGTAGTACCATATTTCCGCAGACTCATGGTACGAAAACTGCAAAAACAGGGTTTTCGGTACCGCAATCGCCTCGCTGAAAGGATGATTGTCGTTTCCGCCCCGAATTATAGCATTTTTTTGAAAAAAAGTGAAGATTTTTAGTGTATTTCCCCGGAAAATGTGATACAATAACGCTATATATAGTACTATGCCTTGCGACAGAGACACTACATCCGCCAACAGCGGATTTTACATTGTGATACGAACGAAGGAGATGCCATGATTGCATTTTTGCGCGGAGAATTATACGGAACGACAGACAATTCGGCAATCGTGGAGTGCAACGGTGTCGGGTATGAAGTGACCATGTCCGGAAACGATCTGGAGAATCTTCCGGATCCGGGGGAGAATGTAATCATCCACACTTATCTGAACGTGAATGAAAATACCGGTGTCAACCTGTTCGGATTTCTCGAGAGGGAAGACCTTAAGATGTTTAAGCAGCTGATTACCGTAAGCGGTGTCGGACCGAAGGTGGCCGTGGGCATTCTCGGAACGCTTCCGTCAAAGGAACTCGGCTATGCCATCGTAACCGACAACGCAAAGGCCATTTCGAAGGCTCCCGGCGTCGGCAGCAAGCTGGCGAGCAAGATTATCCTCGAGCTGAAGGATAAAGTATTTCCGACGGAAATCGTGCCGGAGGAACTGCCCGGAAAGACGGAGAGTGCCGACAGTGCGGATATGGCCGAAGCCGTGGACGGACTTGTAGCCCTCGGGTACAGCAAAAAGGATGCCGAGAAGGCCGTGAAGAAGGCAGCAAAGCCGGATATGACGGCCGAGCAGATATTGAATGCCGCATTCGCATATCTGTAAGGTTAAGGATTGAGACATGGCACGAAGAATCATTACAACCGAGAAGATCAGCGAGGACGTGAAAATCGAATCTTCCCTGCGGCCGAGTTATCTGGCGGATTACATCGGGCAGGAAAAACTGAAGTCCACTTTGTCAATATACATCGAAGCCGCGAAGAAGAGAGGGGAGCCGCTCGACCATGTGCTTTTATTCGGACCTCCCGGACTCGGCAAGACGACGCTTGCACACATCATCGCCAACGAGATGGGCGTTGACATCAAGACGACCTCCGGACCTGCGATTGAAAAGCCGGGCGACATCGTGGCAGTCATCAAAGGACTGCGCGAGGGCGACATTCTTTTCATCGACGAGATTCACAGACTGAACCGTCAGGTCGAGGAAATCCTGTATTCCGCAATGGAAGACTTTTTCATCGACGTCGTTATCGGAACCGGCGGGACCAATGCGAAGTCGATGCACATCAAGCTTCCGAAGTTCACGCTGATCGGAGCCACGACGAGGGCCGGCATGCTGACCGCGCCGCTCCGTGACCGATTCGGTGTCGTGAGCCGGATGGAATTTTATAACGTTGACGAACTGACGACAATCATCCGCAATTCCGCGAAGGCACTACGCGTGCCAATCGAAGATGAAGGAGCCATTGAGCTTGCGCGTCGCTCCCGCGGAACGCCGAGACTGGCCAACCGCTTCCTAAAGCGCGTGCGTGATTTCGCGCAGGTCGGCGGCGACGGAAAGATTACCGAAAAGCTTGCGAAGGAGGCACTCGATCTTCTGGAGGTCGACAGCATCGGTCTCGACCATATCGACCGAGCCATTCTTCGCACGATGATTGACAAATTCGACGGCGGCCCGGTGGGTACCGCCGCAGTAGCTACTACCATAGGGGAGGACCAGGGAACCATCGAGGATGTTTACGAACCGTATCTGGTGCAGATCGGATTCATCCTCCGCACGCCGAGAGGGCGTGTATGCTCGAAAACTGCTTATGAACATTTGGGAATTCCATTTTCCGATAAGAAGTAAATCCACGGGAGGCTGTTATGAACAATCGAACGCAAGCGGAGGTTATCATCAACGGAAAGCAGTACAGCATCATCGGCTGTGAGAGCGAGGAATACCTGCAGAAGGTGGCGTCTTACATCAACAGCAAGTACTCCGAAATCCGGGCCCAGAAATGGTTTAAGGAAGTTAGCCCGGATATGCGCGAGGTTGTGCTGCAGATCAACATCGCCGACGACTACTTCAAGATGAAGAGCAAACTTGCGCAGGTAAGCGAAGAGGCTGAGGAGCGGGACAATGAGATTTATCGCCTGAAGCATGATTTGATTGCCGCTCAGGGAGAGGCTCAGGAACTGCAGCGCAAGTTAGAGAAGCTTCAGCAGGCCAATATGGACGAGCAGAAGAAGAGCGTGCGTCTGGAGACCGAACTGAATGGATATCGAAAGAAATACAACTGAAGTTGAGCTGCTGGCGCCGGCGGGGTCCGTGGAAACCCTTAAGGCCGTCATAGAAGCGGGGGCTGATGCCGTCTATATCGGCGGTACGAGATTCGGCGCCCGCGCTTATGCAGACAATCCGGAGGAGGATGTACTTCTTTCGGCCATCGACTATGCACATCTTCGGGGCGCAAAGGTCTATCTGACCGTGAACACGATTCTGACCGACCGTGAGATGGCCGAATTATATGATTATCTGAATCCATATTATCAAGCGGGACTGGATGCCGTCATCGTACAGGATTTCGGTGTTCTGTCCTTTTTGCGTTCACATTTTCCTCTGCTCCCCGTGCACATCAGCACACAGATGACCGTGACCGATGCGGAGGCCGCGGATTTGTTTGACGAAGGAGTGACGCGGATTGTTCCGGCAAGAGAGCTTTCGCTTTCGGAAATCGCGGACATGAAAAGAAAGACCGGCAAGGAGTTGGAAATCTTCGTTCACGGGGCTCTCTGTTACTGCTATTCGGGGCAATGCCTCCTGTCCTCCTTAATCGGCGGCCGGAGCGGAAACCGCGGACGCTGCGCACAGCCATGCAGGAAAATGTACCGCTATGAGGAAGGAAGCGAAACCCGTAAGGGTTATCTGTTAAGCCCGAAGGACCAGTGCCTGCTGCCGAAGCTGCACGAACTTCTGGCAATCGGGGTGCACTCCTTAAAGATTGAGGGGCGCATGAAGAGCACCGCTTATGCGGCCGGCGTGACGGCAGTCTATCGGAAGTGGATTGACCGTTATTATGAGCTCGGTGACCGACGCTACCGGGAGTACCTGAAAGCGCACGGCGAAGAGATGTCGGCAGATGTGGAGACGCTTGCGGATCTTTATAACCGGGGCGGGTTCTCCGGCGGATATGCCTTTGACGAAAAAGGCCCCGGCATGATGGCCGTGAACCGGCCGAACCACACGGGAACGCCGGTCGGAACGGCAAATGTCAGAAGAGAAGGAACGAAAACGGTTGCAATTCCTTCGTTCACGAAGCCGATCGGGCCGGGCGAGGTGTTAGAGCTTCGGACCGAAGACGAGAAGTTCGTTCTCGGCGAATGGACTACGCCGAAGGACATGACCGGCTACCGGATTTCCTCCGTTCCGGTGCTTTGGAAACGGGAATACGGGCCTGTGCCTGCGAAACTTCGCGTGAACATCTTCAGAATGCGTAAAGAGCCGCTCCTGAATGCAATCACGGAGCAGTTTGAAAAGAATAAAAAGCCGATAATTCTTAACGGTTCCTTTGCCGCCAAAACCGGTGAAGCAATGAGACTCACGCTTACGGGCGTGCAATCCGGCGTTTCAATCACTGTTGACGGACCCATGCCCGAATTGGCGCAGAAGGAAGGCACGACGGAGGAAACCGTGCGGGAGAAACTGTCACGAACCGGCGGAAGCGGTTATGAAATGCAGTCGCTTGCGGTTTCGGTTGCGGATGGAATCTTCCTTCCGGCATCGATTCTGAATAACCTTCGAAGAGAAGGCATCCGGGCATACGAAGCCGAAGTGGCAGCAGGGCATAGAAGACCTGCCGGAATCCGCCCGGAAGAGACAAAAGAAGCGGCCGATGTCAGACCGAACCGCACCGTCATCTCGGTTATGAAAGCGGAACAGCTTCGTGCAATCCGTGACGCGAAGCTTGATGCCGATTTCTATATCGACATGGAGGGAGAGTACGAAGCATGCCTTAGGGAGCTTAAGGAGGAGAGGACTTTTTTGCTGCTTCCGAGAACACTGAAAGGCGGAAAACGGCAAAAAGCTCTTGAGCGGGCAGAGCAGCTCATGCTACAATGCAAATTGGCAGGAGTTGTCGTAAGGCATCCCGACCAGATTCCATGGGTAATCCGGAAAGGATTCCGATGGGAAGCAGACCGAACTTTGTATTGCGCGAATACTACAGCTGTAGAATATCTGATCGGAAAAGGAGCCGCAGCAGTCACCCTTTCCGAGGAGCTTCGAAAGAGTGAACTGCCGGAGCATCCGGATGCGCTGTTAACGGTATACGGCCGCTCGCTGGCCATGGTATCCGAGCAGTGTCCTCGTAGAACCACGGGACTTTGCACGGGACAGGGCAACGGTAAGGAAGGCGTGCTTTATGACGGGGAAGGAGAGGCTTTTCCGGTAATCCCGGTATGCCGCTACTGTCACAGCCTTCTGTATCATTCCCGCATCTTTACGCTGTTCCCGAGGTGGAATGAGGTTCTTTCCTGCAGGGCAGGCGGGTATCGATTGGATTTCACGACGGAGAATTATGAACAGACGCTTTCCGCTCTCCGCGATTATCAAACGGTGAGAGACGGCGGAAGTGTTTCACAGAGTGCGGAAACAACCCGCGGAAGTTTTGTAAGGGGCGTTGAATGACCCCGCAGGAAACGACGGAGTAACTATGAAGAAAGCCATTATCATTTCAGTGATTGTCGCAGCAGTCGTATTGCTCACGGCCGGGCTGATTCTTTGGAATCAGAACCGGGATGAGGAATACAGGCCGCGTCGCGGCGTGGAGCGTGAGATTCCGACGAGAACCCCTACGCCTACCCCGTCCCCGAGCCCGTCACCGACGCCTACGCCGTCACCTACCCCCACGCCGACGCCTACGCCGACTCCGACGCCTACACCGCGTGTTGTCTGGGATGAGGCTTTTCCGGATCTCGGAAAGATGAATTCCTGGCAGTTTGAGTATCGGGAATACTTCGGAGAGAGGGATACGAAATTTGTCATCAAAAAGGATTCCTCCGGGAACATGTCCATCGCCTTTCAGGGAAGAAGTCCTTTCTATCGCGCCTACAGTGACGTGGAGATGATGCGTTTCATCGACGGAAAAGTGTACGTCAACATCGGAGACACCCTGCGCTATTTCGGCGAAAACCCGGATTCACTCGGCATCCCGAAGGAGGGTTGGATTGTAATTCCCGAGCCCGCCGAGTTTAACAAATCCGTTTTGGACATGCAAAGCTTCTTCTCCATTTATCCGGCTGTCCTTGCCAAGAATTTCAGCTGGACGGAGTTTACTGACAAAGGAGACCGCTTTGTCCGGCCGATTACAGCCGGGGAAGCCTTCTCAGTGCTTAAGGAAGCCGAGAAAACGATGGACCGCGACTGGGTTCCGCCGATTAAAAACATGATCGGCTCCATCAAATGGAAGGAATATGAGAGAAGGCTTCTTAAGGACAATGACAAGGAGCTTACGGAGGCATTGAAGCAGGCCGGCATTGCCGAATGGCAGGCAAAGCTGCTGCTGTCCGGGGCAAAAACCGTCAACAAGTCGCTTCTTTTATACGTATACGATAACTATCTCGGAGACATCAAGCAGACAGAGGATGAGGAGATGCGCATTACCTCCTCCGGACTGCAGATTTACATCGGTTCTCAGGGAACCGGAGAGTTGGAAATCGTAAGCGGAAAGGAATATTGGATTTCCTTCCGGCTGTCGAATCCGAACGGCAACACCGCGGAGAGACTTCTCGGGCTTATGCCCTATCAGGGGAAGATTGAAGCTCCCGCACAGATTATCGGGTTCCGCGCCTTCGGACCGCTGCTTTCGGACATTTTAAAAGGATTCTGAGTTTTGAGAGCCTTCCGGCGCTTCGGCGGGGAAGGCTCTCATTTTCCTTCGGGGGATGGAACGTAACTTTTTCTTGCACTTGCAGTCGATTTCGGGTATAATATCCCCAATATGTGACACACCAATGACAGGGGGTCTTTCTATGACAGAGGCTACTAGCTGCGGTGGTGTTGTTATTTTCAGAGGAAAGATATTATTGCTGTACAAGAACTACAAGCATAAGTATGAGGGCTGGGTTCTGCCGAAGGGTACAGTAGAAGAAGGTGAGGACTTCAAGACGACCGCTTTGCGCGAGGTTCGTGAGGAGTCCGGGGTGAGCGCGAGAATCATTCAGTATGTCGGGAAGAGCCAGTACAGCTTTACCACGCCCGAGGATACCGTAATGAAGGACGTTCATTGGTACCTTATGATGTCGGACAACTATTATAGCAAACCACAACGCGAGGAATACTTTGCGGACTCCGGGTATTACAAATACCATGAAGCGTATCATTTGCTGAAGTTCTCCAACGAGAAACAGATTCTTGAAAAAGCGTATAATGATTATCTGGAGTTGAAGAAGCGGAACCTTTGGGGCTCCGGCAAGTATTTCTGATGATGAGAAAACGGACCGCGCGGCGGTCCTTTTTTCACGAAAAGAGTAAAAAGGTTTCGGAAAAGGAAACGAAAATGGATAAAATCAAAGAGCTTTACCGTAAACACAAGGAAATCATTCTGTACGCCGTCTTCGGCGGCCTCACGACACTCGTGAATTTCGTCGTGACATTTCTCATCCAAAAGGGTTTCGGCCTCGCGGGAGAGGGCACGGAATTCGTCATCACAAATGTGATCGCCTGGTTCTGCGCGGTCGCATTTGCCTATGTGACAAGTCACCTGTACGTATTCGAGAGCAAGGCAAAGGGCTTCGGACCGATCTGCGAGGAAGCCGCCAAATTTGTCGGCTCCCGCATCTTCACCGGCATCATCGAGATGCTGCTTCCGTCCGGCCTTGTCGCCATCGGAATCACCGGCTCGCTCTTATCTTTCGAGGGCTTCTGGGCCAAGGCAATCACCGGCGTTGTGGTAATCATTTTAAACTATGTATTGAGCAAACTTTTCGTATTCCGCAAAAAGAAAGAAGAACCTGCCGAAGCTGACGGGGAAACAGGAGAAAAGGATGTTTGAGATTGGCAGAATCGTAACCCTGAAGAAGGGAGAAGGCCGTAGCCTGAAAAGGGGCGGACTTTGGATTTATGACAATGAAATCGCGTCGGTAACCGGAACCGGAGAGAATGGCTGTCTTGCCAGAGTGAATGACTTCGACGGTTATCCGATGGGCGTCGGATTTATCAATGACAATTCCAAAATCCGTGTTCGGATGCTAACGAGGCATAAGGACACCGAGATCAACGAAGACTTCCTCAGGACACGCGTCAGGAATGCCTGGGAGTACCGCAAGAAGGTGGTCGACACCTCGAGCTGCCGTCTGATCTTCGGCGAAGCGGATTTTCTTCCGGGTCTTACCGTTGACAAATACGAAGACATCCTCGTGGTGGAGTCGTTGGCGCTCGGCATGGACCGTATGAAGAAGCTCGTGCTTGATTTACTGTGCGATGAGCTTAATAAGGACGGCATCCGGATTCGCGGCATCTACGAGAGAAGCGATGCCAGGGTGCGCGAACTAGAAGGAATGGAGCGCGTGAAAGGATTTCTTTCCGAACCTTTCGACCCCGTTGTTCAGATTACCGAGAACGGTGTGAAGTATGAGGTTGATGTGGCCAACGGACAGAAGACAGGCTTCTTCCTTGACCAGAAATACAACCGTAAGGCGATACAGGGGCTTTGCAAAGGCGCAACGGTGCTTGATTGCTTTACGCATACCGGCTCCTTTGCCTTAAATGCAGGCTATGCGGGAGCCGCTGAGGTGCTCGGCGTGGACGCTTCGGAGCTTGCGATTAAGCAGGCGGAGCGGAATGCAGCGCTGAACGGGCTTTCCGACCGGGTGCACTTCATGGTTGCCGATGTTTTGGATCTTCTCCCGAAATTCGCGGAGGAGGGGCGGAAATACGATGTGGTCATCCTGGATCCGCCCGCGTTTACGAAGTCCCGTGAGGCAACGAAGAATGCCATCAAGGGCTACCGTGAGATTAATATGAAGGGCCTTCGTCTTGTCAAAGAAGGCGGCTATTTTGCAACCTGCTCGTGCTCGCATTTCATGACGCAGGAGTTGTTTACGGAGACAATCGCCCAGGCGGCGCAGAGCGTTCACAAGCGCCTCCGCCAGGTGGAGTTCCGCACGCAGGCGCCGGACCATCCGATCCTTTGGAATTCCGAGGAATCGTACTATTTGAAGTTTTATATTTTCCAGGTAGTTTCCTGCTAATCGGACGCTAAGACCGTCCTCTGATTCATCGTCGTTTTTATTGACGTATGATGGAAAATGTGTAATAATTTTCGTGGTGAATACTGTTTATGCGAGACAATGTGGGATGCATTGTTCTCTCTGTTTTGTGGCTGTGAGACACTGAGCGAGGGTGAACATGTTTTTATGGGGTGCGAGTTTTCTTATTAACTTTCTGAGTTATTATATTGTCTACAGATGGATTCTTTACGTGCCTTTTCGAAAGAGAATCATCTGGCATATTGCCGTGCCGGCCGTTTTGTGCCCGATTGTGGTTGCTTTGTGCCATTTTAATGTGCTCGGCTATGAGGGATACGTCGCAGCGCTGGCGTCTCTGGCGGCGCTTCTGATTCTTGCGGAGCGGGACCGCGTCAAGGTATTGCTTGTCTTCCCGATTGTGTTCTTTGCGTCCGGAACCATATCGATTCTGGTCATCTACCTCCTGTCATTTATCACTCGAATCTCCTATTCGGATTTTACGGCTGTCAGATGGAGAGCGGTTGCGTCGGAAGCCGTGTTCCCGCTTGGATTCCTGCTGTTCATTCTGCTTTGCAGAAGATTCCGGGAGGAACGGGAAACGGTGGCTTTCAGCATTCCCCAGTACATGATTGCCCTTTTGGGTTCCGGGTGCCTGTTCCTCATGATCGGCATATCGCAGGGCGTGATGAAAGGGGAAACCGAGTTTTCGGACTGGACCCGGGCGCTCGCCGTTTGCTTTGCCGTTGTCGGGATTGTTTTCATAGCCCTCATTTTGTGGCAGTCGAATATCGGAAAGAAAGCATTCCGGTATAAAATGGAGAACGATTATTACCAGCTCTGTCTGAAAAGGCAGGAAACGCATATCCGGGAAATCGTGGAAAATGATCAGAAAATCCGCAGGTTCCGGCACGACATCAATGCGCATCTGACTGCGATTGAGCAGTGCATTTCAGACAACGATATGCCGCAGTTGAAGTCGTATGTGGAGCGGATGCGTGCGGAAACAAGCAAACTTGCCGTGCAGAAGTTTACGGGGATCGGCGTTGTGGACGCCATCATCAGCGAGTGGTACCAAAAGGCAGTAAGCGCGCAGATTCAATGGGAATGGGACGGCGGCATGTTGGGGCAGACGGAAACGGACGCCTACGATCTTTGCGTGTTATTTTCCAATCTCTTAAGCAACGCCGTTGAAGCCGCGGAGCAGGTGGAGGAAGGAAACGAACGGAAGATTCATGTTTCCTGCGGTTCGTTCCGTGACAGAATCTGCATCCGGGTTGCCAATACGTGCCGGAAGGATCCCGAAATCGGAAGACGGCACGGTACCACGAAGAGCGATTATCAGAACCACGGATTCGGTTTGCTGAACATCCGGAACACGGTTGCAAAGGCGAACGGGGAGATTCAGATTGTGGAAGAACCGGGCAGTTTCAGTGTGGAAATCATACTTTGAGGCCGAATTTATGTCGTTCATCCAAAAAATATGTCGTTCATCCAAAAGTGATTGCATTTTTCGGAGGATATTTTCATAATGAAAATGAAAAATGACACATCATTCGGAACTCGGAGGAAACCATGATACGAATCGGCATTTGTGATGATGAACCCACTTACCGCGGGCAGATTAAGGAAATCTGCAGCGCTTATTTGAATACGCAGGACCGGCAGCAGGCTGAGTTCGTCGAGTTTAAGTCCGGGAAGGAAGTACTCGATTATCAGGGAGAGAAGATTCATCTGTTGTTTCTCGATATAGAAATGCCCGGTGCGGACGGCCTTGAGGTTCTTTCAAAAGTGCGAAAGAACGAACGAATCTGGCGAATCGTTTTTGTGACAAGCCACAAGGAGCTTAAGTGGGAGACAGTTGACCTGAAGACATTGGCGTTTCTTGAGAAGCCTTTGGACAAAATCGGAATAGAAACCTGTTTGAAGACCGTGATTCGGGAAGAAAAGGAGAATATCGAAATAACCTACAAGACTTTAGACGGGGACGGGTATATCCCGCTCGATCGCATTGTCCTGATTCAGGCTAAGGGTAATTATATTTCCATTTACACCGAGACCGGGGAATTTTCGGGGTTCAGCAGTACCAAGGAAATTGAAGAGCAAATCGAAGGAACGACGATGATTCGCACGCACAAGTCCTATCTGGTCAACCTTCAGCATGTCGGGAAGATGAACGGAGCAAATCTGCAGATGACCAACGGCGTTGTTGTCCCGGTCGGAAGAAAGTATGTGTATCCCGTGAAGGAGGCGTATTTTGCCTTCATAAAGCGTGTTACGATTGACAGAAACCGATAAATAATCCTGCAAAAAAGAATAAAAGCGAAAATCATATGACCGGATGGCCCCGAAAAAGGGAACCTTCCGGTCATATTTTTCTCACAGAAAAATCACACATTTTTCACAAAATATGTCGTTCATCAACAAAATATGTCGTTCATCCAAAAATCATTGCTTTTTTTGCCTTTTTTTTCGCATAATGAAAACAAAAAAAGGAGGTGCGCAGAAATTGAACGATAAGGGGTTTATTCTTTATGATTATGACTTCTGGGAATGGCTTCGTCATATCCTGGGAATTCCGAACAACTAAACAACTGCTTTAGCGAGGGAGCAGGATGAATACTATTCGCGTAGCAATAGGAAATGGTTTCCCTGTATAAAGGAGCATAAATCATGAAAAAAGTAGTTATTTCGTTCGTCACAGCATTTGTTTTGATCGTCGGCTTGATTTGGTTCTTTGTTGATTCCGTTCTTCATCCCGAAGCGACGTGGAAATACGGCCTGCATGTTTGCTTTGCTTTAGGCGTCGGTTCGCTTGTTTGTGTAGCATACGGAATCAACTCCATAAGAAAAAAGCACGACAGGAAAAAGGGGATTTAAGAATGAAAAAAAGAGTTGTTTTTCTGCTGCTTGCGGCGGTGATGGTGCTCGCGTCGGTCGGCGGAGTTGGGGGAACCGCGAAGGCGGCCGAAACCGGTTAGGGAGGTTGAAAAGATGACAAAGTTTGAAAGAATCTTTACCATATGTATTTGGGCTTTGTTGGTTATAGCGGAGATTGTCTTATTTGCGATGGGAAAATCACCGTTCGTTAAAATTCTGGTTGCCTGTGTACTGATAGCTGTAGGAGCATTTGGTGTATTTGTAAATTCTCTGTGGAAAACCAAAAAAGAAAAGTAAAGACAGCATTGTCAGTCGGTTGATTCAGAAGATATTTGCTACAGGCAAGTCATGAGTGTGGGCTATGGGGATTGGATACCCATAGCCTCTTGCTTCAAGGCTGATGACAAGTAGAAAACAGAGTTACCGTTTGGGCATTTAAACAAGTGTGCTTAATGTTGCTCGTGGCTGTTGGTCGGCTTTTGTTATGTTCAAATCGTCATTAGATGTGTTCATAATAGCATGTCAGTTGAATGAAAAAAGGAGATACTATGAGAAAAGTCTTAAGCATGGTGCTTGCGATAGCTATGAGCTTTTTCATCTCATGTAATGGGAACTTCGCTGCATCAGACAATGTAACATATGTTAATGATTCGGAAAGAGTCGGCGAACTTGGGGGTAGTTTTGTAATAGTTTCGGAATCATCAGAGACCCCAATCTCTATTCAGTGTTCGTCGTTAGATGTTTCGGGAAAGTTGTTTTCAAATGCCGGCATAAATGCGATAAAAGGAGAAAAGTATATAACGCCTAATGGTTATGACCTTTATACATACAATTTGATTCAGGGCGTTTTTGACTCTGCTGACGGATTTACATATCATATTGTGGATTATCAGATTGGGGGTGATTGGGTTGCGGTAAACGATTATTCGGAACAGAACGTCGTTGTTTCTGGGCAAGAAATCAAATGTGGATCTATTCTCGGGGCAGCGGAAAAGCTTTTGCTTTCGGCAAATAGAATCGTGAATCAGAATATGGGAGATGTCGCTAGAATAATGTCATTGAATGGAAATATCCAGATTAATGCGGATAAGCTTAACATCTATGGATTAATCTACGCACCAAATGGGCGAGTAGAGATTAATGCGTGCGATGTAAGATTCGAGGGCATTATTATAGCAAAAGAGGTTGTAATCAACGCAAATACTGTGGTTTTGACAGCTCAGAGAGTCGGAATGAGTATTGAAATGTATACAATTGGACCTGACGATGCTTTTACTGGTGATATTTTTGATGCCGGTATTGTAAGTGGAAGTAGCGGAAGCAGTAGCGGCGCAGGTGCATATTATTATAACACTGGAGGAAAAGGAAAGGATGCAGCAACATATGATCGGTATTTACTTCTCCGATGCGTTGAAAATGGTGATATAATATATGAGTCTGAAGGCGGAGGTGGTATTACTGGTCATATTGCAGTTGTACACAAGTTTATTACTCATACGATTTATAACTATTCAACGACTGGGCCACGGGTTGTAACAGAAATTCAATTGATTGAGGCAATTGATAAAGGGGTGTGCTATGGGCTTTTGGATGATAAGCGTTGTGATGATAAAGGTGTGTCAATTCTTCGTTCAAAGCAATTGACTAGTGCAAAATGGTCGTCTATTCGTTATTTCTTGGAAAAACAAATAGGAAAGGACTATTTACTTGTTTTGTTCCGTAAGAATACTTCGATTAATTCGAAGACTTGGTACTGTTCTGAATTAGTTTGGGCGGCATATATGTATGCAGGAATAGATATTTCAAAACAAAGTAACGGAGAGCCCGGGATAACCCCTCATGATATCAATGGAAATACGGCACTAATGAGAATAAACTATAAGCCAAGAGGACATCATAGTTATTAGGTGAGAAAAAATAACGAAATAAGTGTATCCTATATTTGTAGTTTTGTTCTGTCGCCGCAAATATGCAGATGAAGACAAGGAGAATAAAGTGAGTAAACGGTTTTGGATTATTTCTTATGTATTGTGCGTGTTGTTCCTTTTGGGTGATGGAATTCTGTTTTGCGTGGCGCTTGCCACTCCCACATGGAAGGGGCCGTGGGGACGTTATCTTGCCAAAGTGTTTTTGATTGGAGCAGCGGTGTTTGGTGTGCTGGGAACTGTTCTGCTGATTGTTTATTTGATGAAGAAACGATAACAATCGGAGAAATATATTATAGGCATGAATACTATTCGCGTAGCAATAGGAAACGGGTTTCCATTTATTGCTCTGGGAGCGGTTGCTTATATACTGTTCCGAACAATTAAGCGAAGCAGGCATGAGGCAAGGCCACCATGGCGAAAAGAAGCATTGTGGTTCGTGTTCGCTATGTATATTCTGTTTCTGCTGAGTATTACGATTATTCCGTCTTGGAAGTTTTTGCCGGATTCTGATGGGGTTACTCGTCTGTATATTTTCACGTCTCAGGAAAAACCTCATATTAACTGTATTCCGCTTCGTTCGATTCGACAGTTTTTATTTGGGAATGATACACGAGTTGATAATTTCAGATCAACAGGAGTGTTGAATCTTATAGGCAATGCAATTCTCTATATACCTTTTGGAGTAATTGGGGTTCTTGCATTCGGGGAAAAGGAAAGGATTATCAGAAAACTGTTCTTAAACGGATTGGTTTTATGCCTGGCCATCGAAATAGTGCAATACTTTGTCGGTCGAAGTCCAGATATCGATGATGTGGTGTTGAATATGTTGGGATTAATCATCGGTCTTTGCATCGGGCGTTTTATTCAGAAGATATTTGCTACAGGCAAGTCATGAGTGTGGGCTATGGGTATCGGGTTACCCATAGCCTTTGTTTTGCAAAAAACGGAGATCGCAGCGGCGGTTTTCGGTGTGCTTGGAACTGCTGTTTTGATTGTAAATTTGATGAAGACACGATAAAAAACGAGCAGATTTGATTCGTTGTTTATCCAAAGACGGACCGGAGACTCCCTTTTTAGGATGCATCCGGTCATATTTCTCTCACAGAAAAATCACACATTTTTCACAAAATATGTCGTTCATCAACAAAATATGTCGTTCATCAACGGATTGTTGAAAATTTACCCGGGGGGATTGAATAATAAAATCGCAACGTTGTATTTACCGCGAACACCCGACATGTCAATGCGCGGCAACCAAAAACCATTATTCAAAAAAGGAGAGAGTATTATGTTTAAGTCACTGAGCAAAAATGAAATGATGAACGTAAACGGCGGTTATAGATACATCCCCGTTTATCAGATTACCCGTTACTATCAGCATGGCGGTTTTGTTGGACAGAGCCCCAAGAAGTATGTTGGCCAGCAGCAGGTAACCAATAACGATCCTCGTAATGAAATTATCAATTACGTTCATGTTAGCTTAACCTAAACGATGATCCAAGGGACTGCTACGGTCACCTTGGCAACAAAAACTTATAAAAGGAGAAAGTATTATGTTTAAGAGTTTAAATCAGAATGAGATGCTGAAGGTTAACGGCGGATTCAAGTACATCCCTGTTTATAATCCCATCTATATCAGATACATTCATAACGGCAGTGTCGTGAAAACCGTGAGAACGAACGAATTGCATTTTACCGGTCATTTGGAACAGGTGCCCAGTACCGATTCCAGAACCAGAATAGTCACAGGTGCCTATTATGTATATCGTCCTGTTTAAATGACACAGACATTTTGTTTCATCCATAACAGGAAAAAGAAGAGCAGAAAAGGAGAAAAATACTATGTTTAAGACTTTGAATCAGAAAGAAATGATGAACGTTAACGGTGGTTTCAAGTACATCCCTGTTTATGAAGTAAAGAAGTACTATAAGAATGGCATTTTCCTCGGCCAGGATAAAGAGAAGTTCAAGAGACTGGAGCAGGTTGCCAGCAGCGATTCGAGAAACAAGATTGTTTATTATACCAGAGTTGATGTCTGATTGTTTCTCTATCAGCTGAACTGATCACCCTGAGCGAAAGACGTTTTTAGGGTAAAATCCCAACGCGGGCTGAGTATGTTTCGACACGGCTCAGCCCGCTGAAGTGGGGTTCCGGCTATTGCCGTCTGCGTTTTCGCACGCAGAAACCTCCTCGGGATAGGTGAAAAATAATATGCGAGACATGGAGTAGGTATATGAAATACTATTGTGTGAAACAGTATGACGTAACGGACTGCGGTGCGGCATGCCTTGCGACGATCTGCAAACAGAACGGATATAAGATCGGAATCACGAAAATCCGTGAAGTTGCGGGGACGGATACGCAGGGCACCAATGCAGTCGGCATGGTCAAGGCGGCGGAACAGCTTGGCTTTTCCGCAAAGTGCGTAAAAGGTGAGAAAGAGGACATTTTTTCGGATTTTCCGCTGCCGTGCATTGCACACGTAATCGCCGATGAAAGCTGGTGGCATTATGTTGTGGTGCACAAGATCACGAAGAAGGAAATCGTGATAGCAGATCCCGCAAAGGGAATCGTAAAACTGAAGCCCGAGGAGTTCTTCGGGGAAAATGCCACGGAGGACAATCCGCCGGCATACCGTTGGACCGGCGTGCTGATCCTGTTAACGAAAAATGCGACGTTTAAAAAGGGCGTGGAGACCAAGGGCCTGTTCAAAAGGTTCTTCCACCTCCTGCTGCCGCAGAAGAGCCTTGTGCTGCATATCTTCCTTGCATCGTTGATTTTTACGCTTTTCGGCATGCTCGGAGCGTTTTACTTTAAGGCACTGATTGATAAGGTTCTGCCGTGCGGGCTGACCAAAATGCTGACCACACTGTCGGTCGGCATGATTATGCTGAGCTTTTTCCGAATCGCTCTCGGCATGATTCGGGCGCATATGATGCTGTACCTCAGCCAGAAACTTGACATTTCCCTGCTTCTCGGGTACTACCGCCACGTCATGGACCTTCCGATGAACTTCTTCGGAACGAGAAGAGTCGGTGAGATCATCTCCCGATTCTCAGATGCGGGAAGTGTGCGGGATGCCATTTCCGGCGCGACACTGACAATCATGATTGACACGCTGATGGCAATCGGCGGCGCGATCATTCTGTGCCTGCAGAACCCGACGCTGTTTCTGGTCACGGTTGTCATCGTAATTCTCTATGCCATTATCGTTCTGGCCTTCAAGGAGCCGTACCGTAAGCTCAACGAGCACGTGATGGAGGACAACGCGCAGCTGACCTCTTACATGGTGGAATCCCTGAACGGCATTCAGACCGTAAAGGCATACAATGCGGAGCGCAGAACGAAGCATGACACGGAGAAGAAATTCGTCAAGCTTTTAAAGAGCATCTTCAGGCTTTCCTGGGTGAGCAACGTTCAGGAAGGACTGAAAACAATTGTGGAGCTGGTCGGCGGCGTTGTCATTTTATGGATCGGCGCGGTCAGTGTCATTAACGGCAAAATGACGGCCGGCGGCCTGATTACCTTCAACGCCCTGCTCGTCTACTTTCTGGACCCAATTAAGAACCTGATCAATCTGCAGCCGGAAATGCAGACGGCTGTTGTGGCAGCAGACCGACTGGGTGAGATTCTCGATCTCGAAGCAGAGAAAACGGAGAAAGAACTCCATAAGGTTGCTCCGAAGGATTTGAAGGATGACATTTCCATTCGCAATCTGGACTTCCGCTATGGCACCAGACAGCTTGTTTTGGAAAATATCACGCTGAACATTCCGAAGGGGAGCAACGTCGCATTTGTCGGAGAAAGCGGTTCCGGAAAGACGACGCTTTCTAAGCTTTTGATGCATATGTATACACCCGAAAAGGGTGAGATTCTGATCGGTGACCGCAGCATCGAAGATATCAAAATCGAGGCACTTCGTGACCGCATTGCCTATATTCCGCAAGAGACCTTCCTGTTCAGCGGAAGCATCTACGACAACCTGACACTCGGCATGGACGATGTGACGATGGACGATGTCGTTAATGCGGCCAAGCTGGCACAGGCACATGAGTTCATCAACGAGCTTCCGCTCCGCTACGATACGCCCCTTGAGGAGAACGGCGCGAACCTTTCGGGAGGCCAGAGGCAGCGCCTTGCCATCGCGAGGGCGATGCTCAAAAAGCCGGACATCCTGATCCTCGACGAGGCAACCAGTAACCTCGATTCGATTACGGAAAGGGCTCTTGACAGCACAATCAATGAGTACGCCAGGGATGTTACGACCATCTTCATCGCGCACCGCTTGAGCACAATCAAAAACTGCGACAGAATCTTTGTCCTGCATAAGGGCAAAATCGTCGAGGAAGGAACGCATCAGGAGCTGATTGAGATGAACGGCCGGTATGCCGAACTTGTAAGACAGCAGTCCCTGGGCGATTGTGTTACGGAGGTGGCAATGGCATGAAACCGATCATCATTAAAATGAAAGACCTTTCGGAAAGCACCGAAATCTATGAGAAGAAGCCGAATCCGGCCATTGTGGGGTTTATATATATACTGCTTGCTATACTGCTGATCGGGATTCCGTGGATGGCATGCTCCAAAACGGATATTGTCACGGAAGCCAACGGCATCATTTACTATACAAGCGATGTTTCTTATGTGACCAGTAATCACGAAGCAAGAATCATCAAACGAAACGTTACGGACGGACAGTACGTGACGGAAGGAACCGTTCTGTTTGAGCTGAAGTCCTTAGCCGGTAAAACAAACACAAAGGATGACAAGGACGACGGGGACACGGAAAATGAGGACCTCGTAAACGGTCAGCCGGTCATCCGGGCAAAGGAGAACGGCTACTTCTTCGGCACCAATGAGGCGGAAGAAGGTTCCATCCTGCAAATCGGCAGCAATGTCGGTTACCTCTTCCAAAAGCCGCAGAAGACGTTCCAGGCGCAGGTTGTCGTCAACGCTAGTGACATCGGAGGAATTCGGGAAGGCCAGCAGGTCAGAGTCGAAGTCGAGGCATTTCCGGCCTCCGAATACGGAACCATTACCGGGCGCATCGCCAAGATCATGGACGAAGCCCAATACGATCAGCAGACGGAAACGTCGTATTTTCCGGTATGGATTGATTTCGACGCCACCTCACTGGTTGACAAAAAGAACGATGAAGTGCCCCTTCGAAGCGGACTTTTCTGCCGGGCCAAAATCGTTACCGGGCGTAAGAGAGTGCTCACTTACGTCTGGGATTACATTCGCTGACTCGTCTCGCATAAATAAAACTGCGCTCACCACGCACGGAAAAGGTCCTGCCGCAATCGCGGCGGGGCCTTTTTCGTTTTGCCCGGGGACGGAAGCCATGGCATTTTCCCCAAAAAAAATTATGAGATTTGCGACATTTTGTGTTGTATTATTTTATGGTTTTATTGTATATTATATTCTGGGTTGATATGGAAATCTGTACCCATTGGAGAAACGAATACGATGAGTAACTGTGCAATTGTAGGAATCAACTGGGGCGACGAAGGCAAAGGCCGTATGGTCGATCTTCTGACCGAGCGTTATGACTATGTCATTCGGTACCAGGGCGGCGGAAATGCCGGCCATACCGTAGTCAATGAATACGGCAAGTTCGCTCTCCATCTTCTTCCGTCCGGAATCTTCCGGAAAGGAGTCATGAACATCCTCGGAAACGGTGTGGCGCTTGACCTCGAGAACCTGTATCAGGAGATGCAGACGGTTATCGCGCAGGGTGTTGCGATCACTCCCAAGAACCTGAGAATCAGCGACCGCGCTTCCCTTCTTCTTCCGTGGCACAGAGAACTGGACGGACTCGAAGAAGCTCGTCTTGCCGATAAGAAATTCGGCTCCACGAAGCAGGGAATCGCTCCGTTTTACTCTGACAAATACCAAAAGAAAACCATTCTTGCAGGGGAGCTTTTCTATCCCGAGCATCTGAAGGAGCACCTGAAGGATCTGCTTGCCTGGAAGAATCTGACGCTTACCGGCGTTTACGGCGCGGAACCCGCAAAGCTTTCGGACCTGTTTGCATGGGTCGAGAAGTACGGCGAGTTCTTCAAGCCTTTCATTTGCGATACCGGAAAGCTTTTGAAGCAGGCGCAGAAGGACGGGAAGAGTATCCTTTTCGAGGCACAGCTCGGTTCCCTTCGCGACCTGGATTACGGCATTCATCCGTATACGACTTCGTCCAATGCCATCGCTGCTTACGCTCCGGTCGGCTCGGGACTTCCGTCCGCGAAGATTGACGAGATTGTCGGCGTTGTGAAGGCATACTCCACCTGCGTCGGCGAAGGCCCGTTCGTATGCGAGTGGTTCGGCGAGGAGGCTGACAAGCTTCGTGAGGCCGGCGGAGAATACGGTGCCAAGACCGGCCGTCCGAGAAGAGTCGGACCGATTGACATCGTTGCAACGCGATACGGTGTAGAGTGCCAGGGTGCAACCGACATCGCGCTTACGAAGATGGATGTCATGAGTTATATGGACCGCATTCCGATTTGCGCACATTATGAGCTGAACGGCGAGATTATCGATGATTTCCCGTTCCCGGCAGCGCTTTACGACTGCAAGCCCGTCATGGAGTATATGGACGGTTGGAAGTGTGACATCAGCGGCGCGCGTAAGTGGGAAGACCTTCCCGAGAATGCCCGCAAATATGTCGAGTACGTGGAGAAAGCGATCGGCTGCCATATCCGATACGTTTCGGTCGGACCCGAGCGCGATGCTTACATTGAGAGAACGCGCTGATACAGGCGGGAATGTTCCGGCAGCGTGGCATTTTTCAGAAGAGAAAAGCGGAAAGCTTTTGTGATAAAGGAGGACGAGATGAAAGAGTATTTTCCGGTCAAGGAAGGCAAGGTAAGAGAGATTTATGATGTCGGGGAGAACATGATTCTGGTTGCTACAGACCGTATCAGCTGCTTCGATGTCATTCTGAACAATATTGTGACGAAGAAGGGAACGGTTCTCACCCAGATGTCTAAGTTCTGGTTTGATTTCACGAAGGATATCGTGAAGAACCATATGATTTCCGTCGACACAAAGGATATGCCGGAGTTCTTCCGTCAGGAGAAATTCGAAGGCAACAGCATGCTTGTCAAGAAGCTTACGATGCTCCCTGTTGAGTGCATCGTTCGCGGCTACATTACCGGCTCCGGCTGGAAGAGCTATCAGGAGAACGGTACCGTATGCGGCATTAAGCTTCCCAAGGGTCTTCTTGAGTCCGAAAAGTTGCCTGAGCCCATCTATACGCCCTCGACGAAGGCCGAGATCGGTGACCACGACGAGAACATCTCGTTCGAGCAGTCCATCGCTTATCTTGAGGAGCGTTTCCCCGGACACGGAGAAGAGTACGCCACCAAGCTTCGCGATTACACGATCGCGCTTTATAAGAAGTGCGCGGATTACGCTCTTACGAAGGGCATCATCATTGCCGATACGAAGTTTGAGTTCGGTCTTGACGAGAACGGCGAGATTGTTGTCGGCGACGAGATGCTGACTCCCGATTCCTCCCGTTTCTGGCCTCTTGCAAGCTACGAGGTAGGACATGCGGAGCCTTCTTACGACAAGCAGTTCGCACGTGACTGGCTCAAGGCCAACCCGCATGACGATTGGACGCTTCCGCAGGAAGTTGTTGACAAGACCATTGCCATCTACCTTGAGGGTTACGAGAAGCTGACCGGCAAGAAGCTGATTTAAGAATGCATTCATTCCATGAGCGTCCGGATTCGGGGGCTCATGGTTTCATTTTCCGGCAAGGCATGCGGGAGAACGTGCGGTGCCTTCACGGATTCACATAACATTTTTCAGGAGAGATATCATGAGCGATACCAGCAGATACACAAGCCCCTTCTCCGAGCGCTACGCTTCGCCGGAGATGCAGTACATTTTCAGCCAGGACAAGAAGTTTACGACCTGGAGAAAGCTTTGGATTGCCCTTGCCGAGACCGAGATGGAGCTCGGTCTGTCGCAGGACGGAAAGCCTGTCATTACGCAGGAGATGATCGATGAGATGAAGATGCATGTCGACGACATCGATTACGCTGTTGCAAAGGAGCGCGAGAAGCTGGTAAGGCATGACGTCATGAGCCATGTTTACGCATACGGGCTGAAGTGCCCGAAGGCCGCCGGAATCATTCACCTCGGTGCAACGAGTTGCTATGTCGGCGATAACACCGACATCATCGTTATGCGCGATGCACTGAATCTTGTCCGTAAGAAGCTGGTAAATGTGATCGCTAAGCTTGCGGAATTCGCCGAAAAGAATAAGGCCGTTCCGACGCTTGCTTTTACCCATTTCCAGCCTGCCCAGCCGACGACGGTCGGTAAGAGAGCGACGCTTTGGATGCAGGAGTTCTGCATGGACCTTGCCGACGTTGACTATGTGATTTCGACGTTGAAGCTGCTCGGCTGCAAGGGTACGACCGGCACGCAGGCATCCTTCAAGGAACTGTTCAATAACGACCAGGCCAAGCTTGATCAGCTGGATCCGAAGATCGCGCAGAAGATGGGATTTGACGGCTGCTATCCGGTATCCGGGCAGACCTATTCCCGTAAGGTTGACACGAGAGTCATGAATGTGGTTGCGGGCATCGCCGCGAGCGCCCACAAGATGAGTAACGACATCCGCCTGCTGCAGCATCTTAAGGAAGTCGAAGAGCCGTTTGAGAAGAACCAGATTGGTTCCTCGGCCATGGCCTATAAGCGTAACCCGATGCGTTCGGAGCGCATTGCATCGCTGTCCCGTTACGTAATCATCGATGCTTTGAATCCGGCCATTACGTCCGCCACGCAGTGGTTTGAAAGAACGCTTGACGATTCCGCCAACAAGCGTGTTGCAATCTCGGAGGGCTTCCTTGCCATCGACGGCATTCTGGACCTCTGCCTCAATGTTGCAGACGGCCTTGTCGTGAATGAGAAGGTTATCGAGAAGCATATCAGAAGCGAGCTTCCTTTCATGGCGACTGAGAACATCATGATGGATGCCGTGAAGCAGGGCGGAAACCGCCAGGAGCTTCATGAAGAGATTCGCAAGCTTTCGATGGAAGCAGGCGTGACCGTTAAGCAGAAGGGTCTTGAGAACAACCTGCTTGACCTGATTGCCGCTGATGAGGTCTTCGATGTAACGAGAGAAGAGCTCGAGAGTTACATGGTTCCGGCCAACTATGTAGGTCGCTCCGTGGAGCAGACCGAAGCGTTCCTTGCAAACATCGTTAAGCCGATTCTCGAGGCCAATCGCGACTGCCTCGGAATTACCGCGGAGATTAATGTATAAAACATGAAAAAGGCAGGCGCTTCGGTGCCTGCCTTTCGGAAAATGTGAGAGTTCCGGCTTATGTTCCGCCGCCCCGGCGGGGCAGCCGACAATCCACGGAGAGGATACAGAATGGATAAAATACTGGTTTTGGATTTCGGAGGGCAGTACAACCAGCTGGTTGCAAGACGCGTGCGCGAATGCAACGTGTATTGCGAGATTGCTTCGTACCGTACCGATATTTCGGCGATCAAAGGAATGAACCTTAAGGGCATCATCCTGACCGGCGGACCGAACAGCTGCTATGAGCCCGGCGCGCCGAGTTGCACGAAGGAACTGTTCGAACTCGGAATTCCGGTTTTGGGTCTTTGCTACGGAGCACAGCTGATGCAGCAGGTACTCGGCGGAAAAGTCGAGAGGGCTTCGGTGCAGGAATACGGAAGAACGGAGATTGAAACCGATTCGAATTCACCGCTTTTCGCCGATGTTCCCAAGGAGACCGTATGCTGGATGAGTCATTTTGACTACATCAGTAGAATGGCGTCCGGCTTTACTTCCATCGCACATTCGAAGGATTGTCCGGTAGCTGCATGTCAGGATCTTTCGCGGAAACTGTTCGGCATTCAGTTCCATCCGGAGGTACTTCATACGCCCGAAGGAACGAAGATGATTTATAACTTCGTCCGCACGGTTTGCGGCTGCGACGGCTCCTGGAAGATGGACGCATTTGTCGAAAGAACGATTAAAGAGATTCGGGAGAAAGTCGGTGACGGCCGCGTCCTTCTCGGTCTTTCGGGCGGTGTTGACAGCTCGGTGGCAGCAGGCCTTTTGGCCCGCGCAATCGGAAAGCAGCTGACCTGTGTCTTCGTGGATCACGGCCTTCTTCGTAAGAATGAGGGTGACGAGGTTGAGGCAGTATTCGGAAAAGGCGGCAACTTCGATCTGAACTTCGTGCGTGTCAATGCACAGCACCGTTTTTATGTGAAATTAGCCGGAGAGACCGAGCCCGAGAGAAAGCGTAAGATTATCGGCGAAGAGTTCATCCGTGTATTCGAGGAGGAAGCCCGCAAAATCGGGGCAGTCGATTTCCTTGCGCAGGGAACTATCTATCCGGACGTCGTGGAATCCGGCCTCGGCGGCGAATCCGTTGTCATCAAATCCCATCACAATGTCGGCGGATTGCCCGACTTCGTGAATTTCAAAGAAATCATCGAGCCCCTTCGTAACCTCTTCAAGGATGAGGTACGTAAGGCGGGACTCGAGCTCGGAATTCCCGAAAAGCTTGTCATGCGTCAGCCGTTCCCGGGTCCGGGCCTCGGCATCCGCATCATCGGGGACGTAACCGAAGACAAGATCCGCATCGTACAGGACAGCGATTACATTTTCCGCGAGGAAGTCGACAAGGCTTTGGCTGAATATAAGAAGGAGACCGGTGAGGTTGCTTCGTGGAAGCCCGATCAGTACTACGCGGCTTTGACCAACGTCCGCTCCGTTGGCGTCATGGGTGATGAGCGTACCTATGATTACGCCGTTGCGCTTCGTGCCGTTCGGACGACCGACTTCATGACGGCCGATTCCGCGCGGATTCCGTACGAAGTTCTCGATACGGTCATGACCCGCATCATCAAAGAAGTCCGCGGCGTGAACCGCGTGTTCTATGACCTGACGAGCAAACCGCCGGGAACAATTGAGTTTGAATAATACCGGGTGGCTTGCGGGTAAAAACTAAAAAGCAGTGATTAAAGGCTTCTGATGGCGTAAACATGCGCTTTCAGAAGCTTTTTGTTTACACGTGTGATAACATTTTGATAGCAGGATATGAAGTGACGGGTACATCATGGGTACGGAAAAATTCGTTTCAAAGCGCAAAATAAAGCGTAGTACTATAAAATTGCGCTTTATCGTATTTTGCATTTGAAATCAATTTATACGTTGACAACGTACGAAAATAAGCTAATGTTCAGAGGATGGTGTCGGAAGGCGGTTTTAATTACATCGGCAATTGCTTAACAACATCATTTTTGAAATAATGATGCAATTAATATTGACAATGAGTATAATGAGTGTTATTGTTTAAGTGCATCATTATATCGATATATGAGTAAATTGATGTTTAAATGAGGATATTGAAATGAGAAATTTTGATTATAGTAAAAAATGGGAAAAACTACTGACACCGGAAATAGTGGCACTGCTTACGCAGATCCATGAGTATAAAGGGGAACAGTCACTTTTTATAGAAGCGAAGGCAGATAAGCTGACACGACTAGTTGAGATTGCGAAGATTCAGAGTACCGAAGCATCTAACAAGATTGAAGGTATCTACACTTCCGATGCGAGACTGAAAGCACTTGTTAAAGATAAGACTACGCCTAAGACGAGAAACGAGCGAGAGATTGCCGGATACAGGGATGTACTTAATACAATCCATGAGAGTCATGATTACATCTCGATAAGACCGAATATGATCCTTCAGCTTCACAGAGATTTATATAAGTTTGAAGGATATGATATCGGCGGAAAGTATAAAGCAGCGGATAATATCATTGAGGAAGAGGACGAACAGGGCAACAAATTTGTAAGATTCAGACCGGTTCCCGCCTGGGAAACGCCTGAGGCAATCGAGAATCTTTGTAATGAATTTGACAAAGCTCTCGGAACCGGAACAATAGATCCGCTTCTTCTGATACCGATGTTTATACTGGATTTCCTGTGCATCCATCCTTTTAATGATGGTAACGGTAGAATGAGCAGACTGCTTACGCTGCTGATGTTATATAGGACCGGATACATTGTTGGAAAGTATATCAGTATTGAGCACCTGATTGAAAAGACAAAGGAATCATATTATGAGTGTCTGCAGGAAAGCTCTCTTAACTGGCATGAGGAAGAAAATAATTATGTTCCATTTGTGCAGTATATGCTTGGCGTTGTAGTTGCAGCATACAGAGATTTTTCTGATCGAGTACAGGTATTGGTAACTGGCGGACTTTCTAAACCGGAACGTGTGGCTGAGCTGATTAAGAACACATATGGTGAGATAACAAAGTCTCAGATTTTGGAAAAGTGTCCTGATATCAGCCGTATAACGGTAGAAAGAGCATTGTCTGAATTGCTGTCGTCGGAAAGTATTATAAAGATCGGTGGCGGTAGATATACAAAATACGTTTGGAACAGATGACATGAGAGCACATAAGTATCATTTACAATAGAAAACATGGAGTGATGGTAACAATGAAAGTAATTTTGACAAGCTCACTTGGTGGGCAGGTAAAAATAGACGGCAAGCGCCTTCCTGCTAAGCTGCCGGAAACCAACGGTTTATTAAAGTGTATTAAGGATTCTTGGAAAAACGATTCCAAGGTAATGATAATCAGCGGATCGCCTGAATATTATGATAAAAATGACAGTGTATTATTCTGTTTGAAGGGAGCTTTTTCTCTGAGCAATCTCAGTGCTTCGGAAGTATTGATGTGTGACGAACGAAACAAAGAGATTATAGAGCGCCTTCCTGAAATGGATGTGATAATCTTGGCCGGAGGGCATGTGCCGACACAAAACAGTTTTATGAAGACCATAGAATTAAAAGAACGTCTACAGGATTGGGATGGGCTTCTTATTGCCTGGAGTGCCGGATCTATGAACTGTGCAGAAATGGTTTATGCAGGTCCGGAACTTCCGGGGGAGGCAATTGATCCGAATTATCAGAGATGGATCAGTGGTCTTGGAATAACCAAAACCAATATTTTCCCTCATTTTGAGGCACTGAGGGATGAAATCCTTGACGGATTGAGACTGATAGAGGATATTACCTATGCCGACAGCATGGGACACGAGATAATTGCTTTGAATAATGGAAGTTTCATTGTTATAGACAATGGAACAGAGATACTTTATGGGGAAGCGTACAGTATTAAGGACGGACAGCAGAAGCAAATCTGCACGGACGATAAATGGATACGGTTATAAACAGTTTTGTTGGCAAGAGTGCTTGCAAGTCTTACGATACGAACACAAATCCCTGCAAACCGTGTGATAAAGCGGCTTGCAGGGATTTCTATACATTATTGCAAAAAGTCCGGCAGCTTTTCCCCGTAAAACTTTTCGTAGACACCGACCCATAGCGCGTGGTTTTGTTCCATCATCCGCTTGGCATTTTCGTTGACCGTAAGACTGCCGTCGGGATAAATGGCAGGAAGGTAATGTACGTAAAGTTCCTGAACCGGGAAGCCGTCATCGTCGAGCACGTCGGAATCCTTCATGCAGATGAACACCGGAATGACCGGAACGTTAAACTTGGCGGCAAATTTGAAGGCTCCGGGTTTGAGCGGCCGGGGCATTCTGTAGTTAAACCACATTGCCTGCTCGGGGTAGATCAGAATCTTCTCGCCGCGGTCCAGAAGCGTCTTCATGCCTGTGAAGAATTTCCGCATGGTTGCATGACTGGAGCTGAGCGGAAGAGTATTTGCGTGACGCATCATAATCCTGACGGGACCCTTGAAGTTGGTGTAATTGCTCTCTTTAATCACCTTATAAAGGTAATGACGCTTTTTCAGCGCAGGCTTAATTGTCTTGTAAACGGCATAATTGTCGCTCAGATGAAAATGGTTGCTTGTAACAATTGCCCCGCCCCTAACGGCTGTGGCATTTTCTATGTCCCGTACTTCTTTGATGATCAGTTTCTTATGCCGGATCATATTCTCGAAAAAAGATTTGCCGAGAAAGTTCGCGACACCGGTCATGAATTTGTTCGAAAGCTTTTTGTTGACATAATCCACTTCGTCGGGCTGAATCGGGGCACAGGGATCGTCTTCTTCAACATCGTCGTTGAAGCGCCCCTGTTCTTCATATTCCTTAATGCGCGCCAGTACTCTGAGCCGGTCTTCTCTAGCCATGACATACCTCATTCTTAAACCAAAGCTTCCTAAATGTCCGGTCGCTTGTCTTGATTCTTTCAATGCTGCCCAAAAGCTCCAGAAACGAATCGTAATCCCGCTTCCGGTCTGCATCGGAATAGTTGTTCAGCGTCTCGCGAAGCGCAGGATAGAATTCACTTTTCTCGGCATACTTCCAGAAGTATTCGCCGTTGATGGTTTCCGGATAGTGCCACGGCTTATTGGACAGTGCAAAATGGCACAGATTGAGTTCGCCCTCCGGCGGCTCCGGGAAACTGTGCTTGTTCCATCCGGTCGGCAGATACTTAACCTTCCCGTGGCAAATGACATTGAGATATTCCTGATCGGGCGCCAAAGAGTCAAAATGGTACTCGCCGAGCATCCAGAGGAACTTCTCCTGCACCTTGTTCTTTCGGAATTCCGCAAGGTTCATAACCATTACGCCGGAGTTGAAGTAAGTATTGTAGGGAATGCCGATGATGTCTTCGACGTAATTCGTAAACGCAGGACTGCGGTCCGTATTCTGCTCATATACGGCACCGACGAGGTAACCCGTGACGTCCGTATCGTAAAGCTTAGCAATGTCATTTAACAGAACCACGTCGCAGTCGAGGTAGATTGCCTTGTCATACTGCGGGAATGCGGTTTCGATAAAGAAACGGTAGTATGCGGCAAGGCTGAAATAGAACATTTCGGGAAGCTTATGCTTCACCGGCTCAAGCATGTTTCGGACATCGTAAAATTCGATGGATACGTTTTCTCTGGCATGCCTTAACAGAATCGCCTGATTCCGCTCGGTTATGTCGGTCTTAAGGACGGTGATCCGGTATTCGCGGTCCGGCGAAGCGTGGGATATCAGAGAGATAATTGCAACGTCCAGATACGGAACATACCGGTCATTGCAGGCGAAAAAAATCGGTATTGGTTTGTGCATGTCTATGCCCCCTTTTCAATGGTCACATACATTGTTTCATACCCCCATCATTATGTAAAGATAATGATGGGGGTATGACTCTCGGATTGAAAAATGCTTCCGAACCACAGCGGGAGAGGACTCCACCACAGCGGGAATGTGCGATAAATACTTGATTTCCGAGGGTGAGACTGATATGATATAGTGTATGGAAAATGTTAAAGCTATTGTTTCACAAAATCTATTGAGACTTCGCAAAGAAAACAATCTGACGCAGGCAGAACTGGCCAAAAGGATCAATTATTCCGATAAAGCCATCTCCCGGTGGGAGGCGGGAGAGGTCGTTCCGGACCTTGAAACAATCTACGCGCTCAGCGAGGTTTTTGACGTCCCGATTTCTCAAATTACCGAGTTGCATGAGGAGGATGGCGAGCAGGGTAAAAACGGGGGAATCGGTCAGAAGGTCCTGTCTCAGATTTTTTTATGTTGTGAAATCTGGTTTATTTTCACCGCTCTTTATGTGTATCTGAAGCTTTCCCGACAGATTAATGTCTGGCAGCTGTTCGTTTGGTGTGTCCCGGCATGCATGCTGGTGCTTTGGTTCTTCAACCGGAAGGAACCCATGAACATTCTGCTGTTCATTTATTCCACGGTATTTGTGTGGTCCTTTACGACCTGCATCTATCTGCACCTGATTGTGTCTCATCCGTGGTACATTTTCTTTATCGGACTGCCGGCACAGGGACTGCTCATCATCCGCTACATTTTTAACTATAAGCAGGATCTGAAGGGGATCCGGCTCGCCAAGCGAATAGGAAAACCGTTAAAGAAAGGCTGACATTATGAGCAAAGCGCTTCTGGTCATCGATATGCAAAATGATTACCTTTGGGATAAGAGAAAGCCGATGTTCAGCTATGACAGGGATGCTTTAACAGGAAGCGTGAATAAGGCCATCGCATTTTACAAAGGATTAGGCTACGACATCATCTATATAAAGCACGTGCTCTCTAAACTGATGTGGGGCGTCGGATTTTCCATCAGAGGAACCGAAGGCGCCGAATTATACAGCGGGCTTAATGTTGTGTCGGACCTCTGCTTTGAGAAGAGCCGGTCTGATGCCTATACGGCCAAGGCCTTCCGAAAGCATATGGAAGAGCGGAATTACGAGGAAGTGGTTTTGTGCGGACTTGACGAGTGCGGATGCGTCGGTGCCACCGCAAAGGGCGCGGCGAAAACCAGTGTTTCCGTTATTATGCTTGAGGACTGCATCGGACGTAGATTCCCTGCCGAAAAAGTCAGCAGGATGCGCGAGGAGCTTCGCAGCCTTAATGTAACATACGTGACACTTAGCGAACGGAGGACGGAACATGAAACGGTTCAGTGAGATGGAATATAACCGCCCGGATATGGAAGCCCTGAAAGCTGTCATCGCCGAGGCAACGGAAAATGTGAAGAACGCGAAGAGCGCAGAGGAAGTCAGGGCTGCTTATTTTTCGGTTCAGGAAAAGGAAGAACAGGCGGACACGATGTACACGATCGCGCATGTCCGTAACACCATTGATACGAGTGATGAATTCTATGACGGAGAAATGGCATGGCTTCGGGAAGCCTATGCACAGCTGATTCCGGTTTATAACACCTGGGAGAAGGCACTTACGGGCTCCGCATTCAGAGGGGAACTCGAAGCGGAATTCGGTCAGCAGCTGTTTCGGCGGCTTGACGCGGATTTGATGACGAGCGACGAGCGGATTGTTCCCGAGACGATTCGCGAAGGAGAACTTCGGCAGGCTTATCAGAAGCTGACTGCCGGGGCAACGACGGAGTTCCGCGGAGAATCCTGCAATTTCTACGGGCTTTTGAAGCATATGAACAGCACCGACCGCGCAGAGCGGAAGGAAGCCTTCGAAGCTTGGGCCGCTTTATATGAAAAAATCAGCGGAACCTTAGAGGAGCAGTATGCGGAGCTTGTCAAAATCCGCACCGCGAAAGCGAAGAAGATGGGCTTTCGAACATATACCGACATGGCTTACCTTGAAAGAGGCCGCTTCGATTACACGAAAGAGGACACGGCTCGTTTCCGTGAGCAGGTAAGAACCATCATCACGCCCGCCGTTAATGAGATTGTTGAGACGCAGCGCCGCATTCTCGGCATCGATTCGGTGCACTATTACGACGAGCCGCTGAAATTCCCGGACGGGAACGCGGTTCCGATCGGTACTACGCAGGAGCTTGTCGAAAAGGCAGCCCGGATGTACCGCGAAATGAGCCCCGAGACCGGGGAATTCTTCGATTTCATGACGAAATACGAGTTATTTGATCTCGAGACGAAGCCCGGCAAGCACATGGGCGGATATATGACGAGGCTGCCTCTTTATAAGGCACCGTTCATCTTCAGCAATTTCAACGGCACCGATGCGGATGTGGACGTTCTGACGCACGAAGCCGGCCATGCATTTCAGGGCTATCTTGCCATGCGCTCCATTCCGATTGCCGCACTGACCGGCTCCACATCGGAAATCAATGAGACGCATTCGATGTCGATGGAGCATTTTGCATATCCGTGGATGGAACTGTTCTTCGGAGAGAAGACCGAGCGCTACATTACCGGACATCTGATGGGTGCGCTCTGCACGATTCCGTATCTGGTCTGTGTGGACGAATTCCAGCACGAAGTGTATGAGAATCCGGACATGACGCCTGCAGACTGGCGGAAAGTATGGCATAACATTGAAAAGAAATACATGCCGTGGCGTGACTATGACGGGAACCGATTCCTTACAGAAGGTGGTTTCTGGATGCAGAAGCTGCATATCTTCCTTTATCCGTTCTATTATCTTGAGTATGCGCTCGCGCAGACCTGCGCGTTCCAGTACTACGGCCGCATGAAGCAGGACAGAACGGCTGCATGGGAGGATTATCTGAGGCTTTGCCGCGTCGGCGGAACGAAGGGATATTTTGAGCTTCTCAAAATCGGCAATCTCGAGAATCCTTTCCGGGACGGAACGGTTGAGAAGAGCACGGCGCATGTAATTGAAGAGATTCGAAACCGCTACCGTCAGTGACGAAGGCGAAACTTACTGATATAAAGCAAATAAGAAACCGGACAACGGACCGGCGGAAACAAAGACTGTTTCTGCCGGTCTTTTTTGGCATTTTCCGGGATAATTGAATGGAATTATGCATTGAAACGATAGTTTAGTTCATTTTCCGGGCAGGCGGAATATGATATGATGTATGACAGAAACGATTCATTATGAGACATATCAGCGAGGAGACTGAACATGGATGTTTTTAAATTCGGCTTTAAGCAATGGAAGCGACACCTTCCGCTTGACATTCTGACAAAGCTGTTGAGTTTCACGGCATTGACGGCAGATCTGATGCTTCCGCTTCTGACGGCAATGTTCATCAATCATGTCATCAAGGACAAGCCCGCGGAGAAAGGCGTTTTCTCGTTCCTGCTTTCCGGCAAGTACGGAGAAATCCACACGATGCGGCTGTTCTTCACTTTGGCGGCTGTATTTTTGAGCCTGATTCTTTTCAAGGATGTTATCGTTTATACGAAAAACTACATCCTGCAAAAACTCGGACTTGCCCTCGAAACGGATCTCCGTGAGCTTACGTTCCACAAGCTGATGGAACTGGATTCGGAGACGATTGCCGAGTACAACACGGGTGAACTTCTCACGACGATCAACTCCGATACGATCATGTTCAAGGAAATGTTCTGCAGAATGATTCCGAACATCTGCGACAGCCTTTTCGTTCTGGTCGTTGCGATTGTCATGCTTGCTCAGATCAACAACGCCCTTCTTGTCATTCCGTTGATTCTTTCGCCGTTCTTCGCGGTCGCCCTTCTTCGCTTCAGGAAAATGGCACGCGCGAACTTCCGGGCAATCCGCGGCTGCAACAGTAACATGTCCCTGACCGTTCAGGAGAATATTGAGGCTGTCCGTCTGGTACGTTCCTTTACGAACGAAGAACTCGAAAAGAGAAAATTCGACGCCTCCAACTTCAAGCTTCGTGATGCACACGTTAAGCAGATTAAGCTTTCCTCGACATTTGAGGCAATCTTCGGAATCATCCGCCAGACCGCATACATCGGAAGCATTGCCGTAAGCGCGGTGCTTGTCATGAAGGGACAGCTTCTGGTCGGTTATCTCGTTGCCAGCGGTGACTATGTGTTCCGTATCATGAACCACATCACGCAGATCAATAACAGCATGTTCCAGATGCAGCAGCAGCTCGTTTCCGGACGGAAGATGCTTGACTTCATGAACACAAAGAGCAAGATTGTCAGCGGAACCGTGAGTGTTCACGAGAATCAGGAACAGGCCGTTGTGCGTCCTGCGGAGGAGGTTGTTCCCGAGACGGGCGTTATTTCGGAGGCACACATTCAGATTGTGCACGGAAGTCTTGAAATCGGTGGGCAGAAGATCCTTAAGGATATTAATCTGGATATTACGCCCGGTAAGAAAATCGGTATCGTCGGCGGTACGGGTTCCGGCAAGAGCGTGCTTCTCGAATCTCTGATCCGGATTCACGACATGACCGAGGGACAGGTGATTCTTAACGGAACAGACATCCGCGAGTATGAGCTGAATTCTTTGAGAAGACAGTTTTCCTATGTATTCCAGGATGTGTTCCTGTTCTCCAACACGATTACCTCGAACATCGCTTATTCCGAGCCCGAAGCCGAGCGGCAGCAGATTGAAAAGGCCGCAGAACATGCGCAGGCGCACGGTTTCATCAGCAAGCTGACCGAGGGATATGAAACCATCGTCGGAGAGCGCGGGCTCGGCATCTCGGGCGGACAGAAGCAGCGCGTATCCATTGCGCGGGCGCTCCTTCGCAACGCTCCGATTCTCGTGCTTGACGACTCCACGTCGGCGCTCGATGTCGGAACCGAGAAAAGATTGCTTCGCGACATTAAAACCTATTATCCGGACAAGACGCTGCTGATTTCGGCGCACCGCCTGACCTCGGTTGTCGACTGCGACGAGATCATCTACCTGAAAGACGGAGAGATTATCGAGCGCGGATCCTTTGAGGAGCTTATGGCACTTAACGGCACATTTGCCAAAATCTATAATATACAGGTGACGCAGGAGGGCTCCGTGAATTTCGATGCCCTTGCTGACAAGCTTGCGGAAGGGAGGGCCTGATCATGCCGAAGAAGAATACGTATTTTCAGGATGAGGTCATCCGCAAGAAATTTGACATCCGCCAGTTCGGAAGAGTACTCCGCTATATGAAGCCTTACCGCGCGTCCTTCGTGCTCGTGGGAGTTCTGATGCTAGGTTCGGCCGGACTTGCCATGATTTCCCCGCTTCTTCTGAAGAAAATCATTGATGAAGTTGTCGTGACCGAAAACTACCGCACGCTTGCATTTATCGTTGCTTCGATGGCGGTCATCGCATTTCTCGAAATCACCGTGAATTTCTTCCACCAGAGAATCATGGGAATTGTCGGACATAAGATCATCTGCGACGTGCGAAAGGATATCTTCTATAAGCTTCAGGAGCTTCCTTTCGATTACTTTGATTCAAAGCCGAACGGCAAAATTGTTGTCCGGGTTACCGATTACGTAAACGACCTGGCCAACTTCTTCTCAAACTACGTGCTGAACCTGCTTTCGTATGCGGTAAGGCTGATCATCGTGACATTTTTCATGCTCGGATTAAGCCCGCAGATGACCGGAATCGTGTTTGCGGTCATCATTCCGATGATGGTTTGCATCTTCGCGCTTCGTTACGTGATCCGTAAGGAGTTTGCAAAGCTGCGTGCCAAGAACTCGAACCGTTCCGCCTTTATTGTTGAGACGATCATGGGCGAGAAGATTGTGAAGAGTTACAACCGTACCGAGAGCAGCGAGCAGATTTACCGCGAGATTCATGACGGATGCGTAAAACAGTGGCTTCGCATCTTCCGAAGAAACGAACTGAATACGCCAATAGTCGAGACCTTCTGGAACCTCGGAACCATGTGCCTTTACGGGCTTGCGCTTTCGATGATTCTGAAGGGTTCGGCTTATGTGGACGCGGGACTTGTCGTGGCATTTACCAGCTATATGTCGCAGTTCAGCGGACCGCTTACGATGATTGCGATTCTGATTCAGCAGCTCGCGCAGGTCAGCTCGAACCTCGAGCAGGTTTTCGATACGATTGATTACCCCGTGGAAATCCACGATGAGAAGGATTGCTCGGAGCTTTCCGAGGTTGCCGGAAAAGTGGATTTCAACGACGTCACATTTGCCTACGACGAGGGCGTCAACATTCTCGAGCACTTCGACCTGCACGTGAAACCGGGTGAAACGATTGCGCTTGTAGGCCCGACCGGCGCCGGCAAGACGACGGTCATCAACATGCTGACGCGTTTCTATGATGTGCGGGAGGGCAGCGTTCTGATCGACGACCACGATGTCCGCGAGGTTACGCTGAACTCGCTTCGTAAAGAGGTCGGTGTTTTGATGCAGGAGCCGTTCATCTTCAAGGGCACGATTATGGAAAATATCCGCTACGGACGCCCGGATGCAACGGATGAGGAGTGCATTGAGGCAGCGAAGCGGATTTACGCGAACGAGTTCATCGAGCGGTTTACGGACGGCTACCAGCATGAACTGGAAGAGCGCGGCGCGGGACTTTCCGCAGGTGAGAAGCAGCTCCTGTCATTTGCCAGAATCATTCTGAAGAATCCTTCGGTTGTCATTCTCGATGAGGCGACGAGTTCCATCGATACGGAGACCGAGGCGCTGATTCAGAAGGCGCTTAAGAAACTGCTCGCGGGCAAGACCTCGTTCATGGTAGCACACAGACTTTCGACCATTCGCAGCGCGGACCGCATCCTTTACATTTCCGACAAGGGAATCGCGGAGCAGGGAAGCCACGAGGAACTGATGGCCATGAAAGGACTCTATTACGCACTGAATCAGTAGCATTTGCAGCTGATCGATGCTATAATGGTGCAAATTGGTACTTTCGGAGGCGGACGGATGGACGACAACAAATCTCTGTTAGAACAGGTTTTTGATATCGGCGATAAGCTATATCGGGAGATGTGCGCGGCAAAACCGAGCGATCACGCGACGCTGTTTCACTATGTCACGGAGCTCGGAAGGATGCTGACGCACGCCGACCGCGCAAGCTTTTGGAAATGGGACCGGCACCGGCATGAGCTTTGGACCACCTCGGCGACGGGTGTGGACCGCATCATCATTCCCGATCACACCGGCCTTGTCGGAAAAGCCATCAAGGAAAAGCGTGTCGTCATCACGAACGATCCCTATCATGATCCGGATTTCAATTCGTCCGTGGACCGGGAGACCGGCTATGTGACGAAGTCCGTGCTGGTGATGCCGGTCGCCGACATTAACGGTGATTTCATCGGCGCCTTCCAGATTATTAACAAACTCGACGGCACGGGCTTTGACGAAACGGAAGATGTCCGGAAGCTTTCAGTCCCCGCCATGATGTGCGGAATCGCGCTTGAGAGCGAGACATTTTTGGAGGAATCCCATCACGACAGGCTAACCAAGCTGAAGAACCGGATGGGTTTCTACAGCGATTTTTCTCGAAGGTTTGCCAAATCGCTTTCGAGCGGGCGCCCGCTTTCGATGTTCATGGGCGACATTGACAAATTCAAACGGATCAACGATACATACGGCCATAACGCGGGAGACGATGTCCTTTCCCATGTCGCCTCGGTCATTGCGAAGGCATGCACGGAGAAGGACGAATGCTACCGTTGGGGCGGCGAGGAATTCATCATGCTGATGGAGGAAACCACGCTTGCGGAATGCATCGAAAGAACCGAAAAAATCCGTGTCGCGCTGATGGAAGAGACCGTCAATGCGGACGGCAACATCATCGGAATCACAATGAGTTTCGGCTGCTGTCAGTTCGATCCGTCTAAGACGATTGAGGAAAATGTAAGCGTTGCGGACGGTTTTCTCTACACCGCCAAGGAGAGCGGCAGAAACCGCGTCGTTTTCGAATAAAAAAACATTTTGGAGCCAATCTGACTTCGTGCCCGGAGCGGTGCAACGCAGCAGAAGAGCCGTGCAACAATCGGGCGAAAATATTATTTACCCGAAACGAAAAGGTTTTGTTGCATTTTCTATCATGGTATTGTATACTTTCTCTAACTGATGAGTAATCAGTTAAAAGGCAGGAATAAAATAAGAGAGAGGTGTATCATATGGACGACGAACTGAATAAGGTTAACGACGCAGTCAATGATGCTGCGGAAAATGTCACAAATGCCGTTGAAAACACCGTTGACGCTGCTGCTGATGCTGCAACCGATACGGCAAATGCTGCATCCCAGGCTGTAAATGATTTGGTTGCTTCTGCTCCGGTGAACTACAGTGTTCCGGAAGTCGGCGGAAAGCAGAAAAAGAAGGGCGGCTCCTTTATCATTTGGGTGATTATCATCCTGGCAGCTGCCGGATACTTTGCTTACACGGTTCTTTTTGCTTACAAGCCGAAGATTTCCGTAAACGGCAAGGAATTCAGCCCGTCTGTTTCCGTTAAAGAGCTGAATAAACTGGGCTTTGTGCTTTGCGACAGCAAAGGTAAGATTTACGAGAAGAATCCTACCCTTCCCGGAAAGACCATTAACCAGCTGACCGCTTATTACATCGGCATTAAGGAAAGCGACGGTACTGCAAAACTGACCGGTCTGCGCGGCTGGCTCGGAAACTTTAATTCCGCAAACGGAAGTGACCTGTCCTTCTATACCCTTTGGTATTATCCGGGCAGCACTGCCGACGGCGTTGAAGTTCTGATTAACGGTCAGAAGATCAATGACATTACCTCCGACGAGCTTGAGAAAGCAGCGAAAGCAGCAAAGCTTCCTTTCAAGGAAAAGGAGATCAAGGACTTCGCAGCAGGCAAGAAGGATCATCTGTACAAAGTAACCAACAAGATCAGAGTTACCTTGGACGGCAAGGACGGCAAAGTAGGCTACCTTGAATTCCAGCGTGACGTAAAGACCAAATCCAAATAAGTAAATTACCCAAAAGACCGGCCACCAGGCCGGTCTTTTTTGTTTTCGGGGCGGACTTCGCATCCTCCGGTGCGCCGCATAGTTTGTATTCAGGCGGCCTGCCTCAGCAGGAAGGAAAAGACTTGTATCGCATCCTCCGGTGCGCCGCATAGCTTGTATTTAGGCGACCTGCCTCAGCAGGGGCTTTACCCTGTATAACATTCTCCGGTGCGCCGTATTGCTTGTATTTAGGCGGCCTGCCTCAGCAGGGGCTTTACCCTGTATAACATTCTCCGGTGCGCCGCATAGCTTGTATTTAGGCGGCCGCGCCCAGAGGGGGGCCTGAGAAGGATTGTTCTCCTTCTTCAGGGCCCCCTGCTGAGGCAGGCCGCCCTGAACTACCCAGTTACCCCGGCGCACCGGAAGACGGTAACCAATGCCCCCTGCTGAGGCAGGCCGCCGTAAATTACCGGAAAACTCCGGCGCACCGGAGGATGGCACCAAGTAGACCCTGCTGAGGCAAGCTTCTGAACAAGAAAAAAGACACTCAAAGATTTACAAAAACGACACATTATGGTATTATTATTCTGTTGTACTATGAGCATTTTTATCCCAAACGAAAGAGGAACAGAAATATGTGCGGAATAGTCGGATATGTAGGAAATAAGCAGGCAGGGCCGATACTCTTAGAGGGATTGGCCAAATTGGAATACAGAGGATATGACTCGGCGGGAATCGCGGTAAGAGACGGCGAGAATGAAGCAGAGGTGGTCAAGACACTCGGAAGGCTGCAGAACCTGATCGAGCGGACGGACGGCGGCAAAGCCGTCAGCGGAACGTGCGGCATCGGCCATACGAGATGGGCGACGCACGGGGCACCCAGCCGGTCGAATGCACATCCTCATGTATCCGGCAACTGTACCGGCTCCGGATCCGGAAAGGTGGAGTCGCTTGTTGTCGGCGTACACAACGGAATCATCGAGAATTATCAGGAATTAAAGGCCAAGATGGAACGTCACGGATATGCGTTTTATTCCCAGACGGACACTGAGGTCTTGATCAAGCTTGTCGATTACTATTATCGCAAGTATAAGGTCGGCCCGATCGATGCGTTAGCCAAGACCATCGTCCGTGTGCGCGGATCGTATGCGCTTGCGGTAATGTTCAAGGATTATCCGAATAAGATATTTGTTGCCCGTAAGGATTCCCCGATGATCATCGGAAAGAACGACAGCGAGACATTCCTGGCGTCCGATGTTCCGGCGATTCTGAATCACACGAGGCAGGTTTATTACATCGGCAACCTCGAGATGGCCGAGCTCTCCGCGGGAGAGGTCACATTTTACAACCTCGACGGCGATAAGATTCAGAAGGAAATCACCGAGATTGAGTGGGATGCCGAGGCAGCCGAAAAGGGCGGCTATGAGCACTTCATGATGAAGGAAATTCATGAGCAGCCGAAGGTGGTAAAGGATACGCTTCACAAATACATCCGCGAAGAAGGAAAATCCCTTCGCATCGACCTTTCCGAGGTCGGCATCACGGACGATTTCATCAAATCCTGCTCCCACATTTACATCGCAGCCTGCGGTTCCGCATGGCATGTCGGCATGCAGGCCCAGTACGTGATGGAAGAGCTGACGGATCTTCCGGTCCGAGTGGAGCTTGCTTCCGAATTCCGCTACCGAAAGGCCAAGCTTACCCCGAACGCGCTTGTCATCGTCGTGTCACAGTCCGGCGAGACGGCAGATTCGCTTGCGGCGCTCCGCATGGCCAAGGAGAAAGGCCTGAAGACCATGGCCATCGTCAATGTTGTGGGAAGCTCGATTGCCCGTGAAGCGGATTATTGCATGTATACGCTTGCCGGTCCCGAGATTTCCGTTGCGACGACCAAGGCATACAGTTGCCAGCTGATTTGCTCCTACGTGCTTGCGGTTGCATTCGGTCAGGTACGCGGGACGCTTGATGAGGCACAGACGCAGGCTTACCTCAGCGAGCTTTTCTCGATTCCGGAGAAGATTCAGGCAGCGCTTTCCGACAAGGAAAGAATCCAGTGGTTCGCTTCGAAGTACGCCAACGCGAAAGACATTTTCTTCATCGGCCGCGGCATTGACTATGCCATTTGTCTCGAAGGCTCCCTGAAGATGAAGGAAATCAGTTACATTCATTCCGAAGCCTATGCGGCAGGAGAACTGAAGCACGGCACCATCTCGCTGATTGAGGACGGTACGCTTGTCATCGGCGTGCTCACACAGAGTGACCTGTACGAGAAAACCTTAAGCAACATGATGGAGTGCAAGAGCCGCGGCGCCTATCTGATGGGTCTTACGACCTATGGCAAATACGACGTTGAGGACAACGTCAACTTTGCGGTTTACGTACCGCGCGTCGATGAACACTTCATCGGTGTCATCGCAATCGTGCCTTTGCAGCTGCTCGGATACTATCTGAGCGTCTCCAAGGGACTTGATGTTGATAAACCCCGCAACCTCGCAAAGAGTGTTACGGTGGAATAAATAAAGCAGTAAAAGCCAGAAAGGAAGTTACACACTATGAATTACTTTGATCTTACCGGAAATGTTGCCCTTGTGACGGGATGCTCCACGGGGCTCGGCGTTCAGATGGCGAGAGCACTTGCAAACCAGGGCGCTGACATCATCTGCCTTGCGCGCCGCAAGAACCTTGTCGACGAGGTTGCCGAGCAGATTCGCAAGGATTTCGGCGTAAAAGCCATCGGCATTTCCTGTGACATCACGGATACGGAACGCGTGGAGGCTGCCGTAAAGGAAGCCATGGACACGTTCGGAAGAATCGACATTCTGATTAACAACGCCGGAACCGGTGCCGTTGCACCCGCCGAGCAGATTACCGACGAGCAGTTCCAGTGGGAGATGGATGTTGACTTGTTCGGCTCCTTCAAGGTAGCCAGAGCGGTTGCCAACCAGGCCATGATTCCCGCAGGCTACGGCCGAATCATCAACATTGCTTCGATGTACGGTCTTGTAGGCAACAAGATTGCGCCGGCAGCTCCCTATCATGCGGCAAAGGGCGGCATGGTTAATATGACCAGAGCACTTGCCTGCGAGTGGGGCGAGAAAGGCATTACCGTGAACTGCATATGTCCGGGTTATTTCGAGACGCCTCTTACGAAGGAGACCCTCGAGTCCGATTTCTTCAAGGAATATGCCAAGACCATGATTCCGCTTGCACGTTACGGAAGAGAAGGCGAGCTTGATACAACCGCGATCTTCCTTTCGTCTAAGCTCAGCACATATGTAAACGGTGTCATTCTTCCGGTTGACGGCGGATATACTTCTTTGTAAAGAGGAAAATGTGACATTTTCCATTGGGGGGAGAAAAGAGCCGCATCACGCGGCATGAGACGGTTCAGGATGTTTCATGAACCGTGCGTTTTAAGGAGGCAGAAAATGAAAAAGGTGTTGATTTCCCTGATTTGTCTTGCCGTTGCGGCAACGGCTTTCTGGGGAATTCGAAAGTACCGGGACAATCAGTTCGGCATATCGATTACGCTTCAGCAGAGCGAATTCCCGGTCGGAAAGAGCGTCGAGATTCCGGTGACCGCACTGGCAACCGGCGTGTACGAGGAAAAGGCAGTCACGCTTGTTCCGGAAATCGGCGGCAATGTGGACTGGAACAAGGTCGGGCAGTATACCCTGACCGTAACGGCCAGATACAAGAAGAAAGTGAAAACCGAGAATTTCACGGTCACGGTAACGGACAAGGAGGCTCCGGTTCTCACGCTTAAAACGAAGGAAGGATATTTCACACTTCCGGGCGGAACCTACGAGGAAGAGGGTTATACGGCCGTTGACAATTATGACGGTGACATCACCGACCGCGTAGAACTGACAAGAGACGGTGATACGATCCGTTATTCGGTTACGGATGCAAACGGCAATACTTCTACAGCCGAGAGAACGATTGTATATTCCGACCCGCTTGCTCCCGTCATTACGCTGAACGGCGAATCGGAAATGACGATTATGCGCCGCAAGCCCTATTTGGAAGAGGGCGCGACGGCCGTGGATAATTACGACGGTGACATAACGGAACAGATTGTTCTTTCCGGCGGAGTGGACACCTCGGTTGTCGGAGAGCATATGGTCACCTACACCGTGAAGGATTCCTCCGGAAACAAAGCAACGGCTGTGAGATACATTCACGTTATTGAGAGTGACCGTCCGATCGGCGACGAAGAGGAAGCCAAGGGTAAGGTCATCTATCTGACCTTTGACGACGGTCCGAGCCCGTATACGAGACAGCTCCTCGACGTCCTTGACAAATACAACGTGAAGGCCACATTTTTCGTCGTTTATAACAAAAACTTCGTTGACATGATCGGCGAGGAATTCCGCCGCGGACACGCCGTCGGAATCCACTGCTACAACCATGATTACAGCATTGTTTACAAGTCGGAGGCGGCTTACTGGGAGGATTTCGAGAAGATGCAGGCGGTCATTAAGGAACAGACCGGTCAGCGCACGAATCTTTTAAGATTCCCGGGCGGAAGCTCCAATACCGTCAGCAGAAAGCATGAGAAAGGCCTGATGACCAAACTTGCGAAGCAGATGGACGAGAAGGGCTATTTCTACTTTGACTGGAACGTTTTGAGCGGTGATGCCGAGGCAAAGCCCATCTCAACGGATGAAGTATTCAAAAATGTTACAAAGGGCATCGAGGGTCTGAAGGGAAGACCGGCTGTCGTTTTGCAGCACGACATCAAGAAATTCAGTCTCGATGCGGTAGAGAGAATCATTCAGTGGGGACTTGAGAACGGTTACACGTTCCTGCCTCTTGACGAGACAAGCTTCGGTGCACATCATGGCATCAACAATTAAAACAAAGGCGGCGGAAATCTGCCGCCGCCTGAATCAGTATTATTCGACGGACCTGACCTGCTATCTGGACCATGTGGATGCCTGGCAGCTGCTCACGGCAACGATTCTGAGCGCGCAGTGCACGGACGCACGGGTGAACATCGTGACAAAGGATCTGTTCCGTCGTTATCCTACGCCCGAAGCACTCGGAAACGCGAAGCTTAAGGACGTAGAGAAGATCATTCATTCGACGGGCTTCTATCATGCGAAAGCGGAGCATATCATTGCCTGCAGCAAGGTCATTGCCGAGCAGTACCAAGGAGAGGTTCCGGATGATATCGAGCTTTTGACGAAGCTTCCGGGCGTCGGCCGAAAGACAGCAAATGTCATTCTTGGGAATGTATATCATAAGCCGAGCATCGTCGTGGATACGCATGTGAAACGGATTTCGAAGAAACTCGGGCTGACCCGTTCGGATGACCCGGTACAGGTCGAAAAGGATCTGATGAAGATTCTTCCGAAGGAACAGTGGATTTTGTGGAACATTCAGATCATTGCGCACGGCAGAAGCATTTGTCCTGCGAGAAATCCGCACTGTGAGGAATGCTTCCTTCGGGATATCTGCCCCGGAAGAACGAAGTCCTGATAGCAGGACGTGAAGAGGAATCATGAAGCTTACTTTTTTGGAGTATCTGCGTATTGCCGTTTTTGCGGCGCTCGGAATCGCCATGATCGTGTACGGGCTGGCCGTCAAAAGGGCGGCAACGGGAACCGCATTTTACCGCGTCTGGGTTTTGGGCGGAGTCCTTTTACTTCTGATGGCGGTATCGTGTGTCTTCCGGTTTTGGCAGAAACTGCCGTCTGCGGTTCGAAACGCAGGCCTTGCGATATTTATAATCGGCTGTGTGCTTTTGCTGCTTACGGAGATGCTGATACTTTCCCATTTCGGGGATAAGGATCAGGATGCAGACTGGCTGATCGTGCTCGGCGCCCAGGTCTTTGAGGACCGTCCGAGTCTTGTTCTTAAGTACCGGCTTGACAAGGCCGCCGAGTATCTGAAATCGCACCCGGACACAAAGTGCATCGTTTCCGGCGGAAAAGGTCCGAACGAGCCTTTTTCGGAAGCGCACGGAATGTCCCGGTATCTGATTGAAGCCGGCATTTCGGAGGACCGGATCCTTCTTGAAGAAGAATCGATGAATACCTCCGAAAATTTGGAAAACTGTTTGAAAATGCTTCCCGAAAACTGCGGAAAAGTGGGTATCGTCACGAACAACTTTCACATTTTCCGCGCGCTTCGCATCGCAAAGAAGAAGGGATATGAAGACGTGTGCGGAATCGTTGCGCCGTCGAAGCCTTTTTATCTGCCGACGAATCTGCTTCGGGAATTTGTCGGGGTCACGAAGGACCTCTTATTCGGAAATATGTAACGGAAAGGAGAAACGGATTCATGGAAGAATATCGGAATCCCGATTTTTCTGCGCCGGATCTCACCATTGAGCGTGATCCGTCAGACCCTGTGCAGGGCAGCAATGCGGGCAATCTTTCGTATAAATGCCCGAACTGTACGATGCCCTTAAAGTTCGATCCGCATAAGAATCTGTTCGTCTGCGAATACTGCGACGGAACTTTTCCTCTTGAGCAAATCAAGAACGCCGAGAATGAAGAGACCGGATATAACTGGAACGAATACCGCGAGGAAATCCACGAGGAAGTCCTGACCGGAACGCGTTCCTATGTCTGCAAATCGTGCGGCGCCGAGATTGTCACGACGGCTGTTACTTCGGCAACCAAGTGCCCGTACTGCGGCAACGTGCTGCTCGTAGCGGACAGCATTTCCGGTATGCTGAAGCCGAACAAAATCATTCCCTTTGTCATTGACAGGCCGGAGCTTGAACGGCTTTTCAACGCATTTGTCAAAAAGAAGAGTTTCGTGCCGAAGGTCTTTAAGAACAACCCGGTTCTTAAGGAGGTCGAGGGCGTTTACGAGCCGTTCTGGCTGTATGATTCCGGCGTTGACGGCCATGCGAATTACGAGGGAACGAAGACTCGTTCCTGGAGCGATTCGAAATACGATTACACCGAAACGAAGTACTACGACATCGCGGTGGACGGGGATATGCATTTCTCAAACATTCCCGCCGACGGCAGCAAGCGTCTGGCAAATGACATGATGGATTCCCTTGAGCCGTTCGATTACAGCAAGATGATCGATTTCGAGCCCGGGTATCTTTCCGGCCATATGGCAGAACGTTTCGATGAGGATGCCGACCACAACATCGAGCGTGTTAAGCGCAGAATGTGGACGAGCGCGGATACCGTGCTTCGCCAGAGCGTGACCGGTTACACCTCAGTTAAGAAGACCGGCGGCTCACTGCAGCAGTTTGACCGGGATGTCAGATACGCGCTGTTCCCGGTATATGTATTTAACATCGGCTACCAGGGCAAAGATTATCACTACGCCGTAAACGGTCAGACCGGCAAGATTGTCGGCGAGCTTCCGTTCTCGAAGGCGCTTTACTGGAAGTGGAAGCTGATCCGTACGGGTCTGATTTTTGCCGCTGTTTATGTCATTTCATTTTTCCTGCATTAGGAGGAGGTCATCATGAAGAAATTATTCATCTGCCTGCTCCTTTTGGGGAGCATGCTTTTCGGATTTGCCGGCATTGCGGCAGCAGATGACGGGGATTCCGGTGAACTGAAGGCCGGTCTTTCCGAGAACGGCGAATACTATTATTACAACCGTGTCATCGATCTTACCGAGACACTTTCCGCAGAAGAGCGCAAAGAGCTTTGCATGTATGTGTTCGATTTCATGGAAGCCTCGAAGTGCGATTTGCAGGTCTGCTTTTTGAATTCGCTTGAGAAGCTCGGCTTTTCGTCCGCGGACGAGTATGCGGAATACTATTATGAGGCGAAGGATTATCCGGTCGGCTACGGCAAGGACAGGACCGTTCTGTTCATGATTTACGAGAAGGAAGCAAGACAGTGCCATGTCGTATTTTTCGGCGCGTCTTCGATCTTCTCGACATGGGAGGTTTTCAAGGCCCAGCTCGTGACGGAATACTATGCAGGGCTCGGAAACCATTATGACGCGTGTCTTGATTTCGTGAACCGGCTTTATAAGAACATCGATCCTACGGTGACGGCGAAGGAACTCCGCACCGACATGATGAATTCGGAATACTTTAAGCCGTTCCACAACAATCACACAGACCGTCTGCTCGATTTTTCGGGACTGCTTACGGAAGACCAGGCGAAGGATATCCGCAAGAGACTGCAGGACATCCGTGACACGTTCGGAATCGACATCATTGTCCTGACGGCACCGAATGCCGACGGAAAGGACAGCGAAGTCTTCAATGACGATTTCTATGATTACGGCGGCTTCGGTGAGGGACCGGACAGAGACGGCATCATTCTGTTCGTCAACATGGACCCGAATGTCCGTTACTATACGATTTCCACCTGCGGCTCCTGCATCGACAGCATTCCGAATGACTACATCGAGCAGATTTATGACCGGATGTTAGACAGCTTCGCTGACGGCGCGTACGGAGACGGAATCGAAGAGTACGTGAATTCGGTTGCCCGCAAGCTTAGCTCGGGAAGCGATACCTTCAACGGAATCCGCCCGGAGGACATCGTTCTTCGTCCGGATGCAGATCGTGTCGTGGATCCGAAAGGTGTTTTAAAGGATTCCGTTAAGTCTGAACTCGAGGATATGATTGCCGAGGCCCGTGACAAATACGACACCGACATTCTGGTTCTCGTGGATGAGGATGCGACCCTGTATTATTTCCCGGAAGAATATGTGAAGCGGTACTACAATTACATGGGCTACGGCGAAGGCAGCCAGAGAAGCGGTGTTGCTCTTTACCTGTATTCCGAAGGAGGAAGAGCGGCCTATAAGATTTTCGTTGCCGGAGAAGCGCAGAAGCTTTTCAGCGGGAACCATCTGACGGTCCTTTCCAACTATGTGAAATCCGCCCTCGGCGGAGACAGCTTTAACGGCGCTGCCGAGAAATTTGTCAGAAAGACGATTTTCCTAGAAAAATACAAACACTATCCGATGAGCTTCGGAATGGCTTTCCTGTGGCTTCTCGGAATCTTCCTTGTCATTTCGATTATTGCCGCGATTAAGAAGGCGGCAAATAAAACCGTTGCCACGGCTTCGACGGCAGGTGCGTATCTGGTTCCCGGATCCACACATATCAGGAATGTGAGGGAAAACTATATCCGCACGGCGGTTACCAAGACCAGAAAACCGGAGCCGTCTTCCTCGTCGTATTCCGGCGGAAGAAGCGGCGGTGGCGGCTCGCACCACAGCAGCAGCGGTACGTCCCACGGCGGTGGGGGAGGAAGACACTTTTAGCATTTGTAGGAAGGGGGACCGGCGCAGCCGGGGGATGCCTTCCTGCGAAGGCGGCGCCCCGCGCGAAGCGCCTTTAAATGCGCTGCCTACCCGTAGTTGACAGGAAGGAGGCACCGGCGCAGCCGGGGGATGCCTTCCTGCGAAGGCAGCGCCCGCGCGAAGCGCATATAATGCGCTGCTTACCCGTAGGCCACACCAAAGTTACGTTCGTTGGAGATTCCTATGTCCCATTTTCTATCTGTCATCACAAGCATAGTAGAAAAGCTCGGAGAGTGGTATACGCCGGTCAATGCCGTATACGGCTGGGTGCTGGCGTTTCTGTCGCTGTTTAACGTACATTACGTTGCATTTTTCATCATCGGACTTTTCTTCACGAGAAAGTTTCCCGAGGCGAAACAGCATCACCGCTATGCAATCCTGATTCCCGCGAGAAATGAGGAAACAGTCATCGGCAATCTCATAAAGAGCATTGAGAGGCAGGATTATCCGAAGGAGTGCCTGACGGTTTTCGTTGTGGCGGACAACTGCACGGACCGGACGGCGGACATCGTGCGTGAGCTCGGGGCCGTCTGCTACGAACATCAGAATCCGAATGAGCGGACGAAGGGCTATGCGCTTAAATATCTGTTCGAGCGAATCGAAGAGGATTACGGCATAGAGAACTTTGAGGGATACTTCGTATTTGACGCGGACAACCTCTTAAACCGCGATTACATTTCGCGGATGAACGATGCCTTTGACGCCGGCGAGAAGATTGTTACTTCTTACCGGAATTCCAAAAACTTCGACGAAAACTGGGTTTCCGCATCCTATGCCCTGCACTGGATCCGTTCGAGCCGGTTAAAGCACCGCGCAAGATCGGTTTTGCGTCTTGCGACGAATATCCAGGGAACCGGCTTTCTGTTTGCGAACGAGCTTGTCAGAAACGGCTGGAAATACGTAAGCCTGACCGAGGACCGTGCCTTTACGGCCGATGCGGTCGCCCACGGCTATGCGATTTCGTATAACCACGAGGCGGTGTTTTATGATGAGCAGCCGACCGATCTGAAAATTGCGTTCCGGCAGCGAATCCGCTGGTCGAAGGGCCATCTGCAGGCCTTTGTCGAGACAGGATGGTATTTGTTTTTGAATATCTTCGTGGGAAATGTGTTCCGAAAGAAGGGCGAGAACAAAGGCAAACCGGTCGGGGAGAGAGTCGTCGAGGGTATCCGGCACCGGTTTGCAGCCTACGACACTTTGTCGCAGCTGATTCCCGCAGCACTGATTCGCGCGATTTTATACATTCTGGTAACAGTTCTGTTCATGTCCTGTCACTGCTATGAGGCAGGCGCGAGCGTGGATCTGTTCGGCGGCGGAGACTGGATTTCAACGGCGGTGCGTTTCTTCACGGGAGGCAGGGGAAATGTAACCTTAAGTCCCGGAATGCGCGCTGTAATTGGCAATGCGGGACTGACATTTTTCGTCTTTTTCCTTTCCCGCATCCAGATTGAACTCGGCAACATCTTCATCGGCATTTATCTGTTCTTTACGGACCGGAACCGCATTCCGAAGATGCCGCTTCGAAGAAAGATTCTGTTCGTCCTGACCTGGCCGACGTTCGATTTGTTCTATCGGTATTCCATGTACATTGCACTGTTCACGAAGGTAACCTGGAAGCAGATTCCCCATACGAGCAATGTCACGATTGAGGATCTCGAAAAAGGATAATTCGGGGGAGTATACTTGCAAATGAAAGCCTTCGGGGATACAATGAAAAAGCGGATGCCGTACATCCTTGCGGTGCTCCCGTATGTCCTTACGGAAGTCAGTCTTCGCATCATTTTGATTGATGCGCGGTATTTCCGCTGGGAGATGCTTGCGCCGAGCATTCTGTTCAGCTGTCTCTGGGCGGCGCTGTTTCTCGGCGTGTCCTTTGCGCTTCCGCGCCTGTTCGGGCGGATTGTTTACGGCATTCTGACCGGCGCGACCGTTACATTTTTCACGGCCAATGCGCTTGCGTTTCGCTATACCGGTTACTGCTTCAGCTTTAACCTTATGCAGATGGCCGACGAGGGCGGCGGCTATGTTCTCGGCGTCATCAAACATATGGGCATCGGGATGGTTCTCGTCCTTTTGCTGATTCTCGCTTCGCTTGTTGCGGCAATTGTCCGGTTCCCGACGAAGCGTCTGCCCGTGAAAAAGTGCATGGTGCTTGTCATTTCCCTGCTTGTGCTTCATTTCCTCCTGCCGCTTTTATACGGCCCGGTGAAGGATGCGAGCCATTGGGATGCCTGGCGCAATCCGGCGAACATCTACCGGATGTACAACGACAAGAATAAAAGCCTGAAGGTCAGCGGTCTTACGGAATACACCGTTCGCGATTTTTATGTCACGTTCCTGCGTGGCAAAGAGAAGATTTCCGACAAAGAAAAAGCTTTTTTGCGGGAAGCATTTGCGGACCGGAACCCTGCGAAGACCAATGCTTATACCGGTTTGTTGAAGGGTAAGAATGTCATTTTCCTGCAGCTTGAGGGGATCGACAGCTGGCTTGTGACCGAGGACGGCATGCCGAATCTGTATCATCTGATGCAGGAGTCCGTGAACTTCACGAATCATTATTCGTTCTTCAACGGCGGCGGTTCGACCTTCAATTCCGAGTTTGCCGTGAATACCGGCTTTGTCACGCCGACCTCGTATTCGAGGAATGCGTATACGTTTAACGACAATTACTTCCCCTATTCGATGCCGAGGCTGTTCCGGGCCGAGGGATACCGGGTGGAAGCATTTCATATGAACAGCGCGGCGTTTTATTCGCGCGGCGTCAACTACGACTGTTGGGGCTATGAAAGCTATAACAGCCTGCTCTCGACCGGCCGGTATGCGGAAAAGGACATAGAGCACCAGCTCGATCGGACGCTCATCACGGATGAGACATTCCACGCAAAGCTTTTTGCGACCGATGCGCCGACCGTATCGTACCTGATCACGTATACGCCGCATACGCCGTTTGACGTGCACGAGAATCCGGTTGCAGGATATCTTTGTAAGGAGCTTTACGGGCAGAAGAAGACGCTTTCCGAAGAGGATGCAGTCAGACTGATGGCTGCGGAGACGGACAAGATGATCGGGATGCTTGTTGATGAACTGAAAGCGTCCGGATTATATGATAAAACGGTGCTCGTCGTTTTCACTGACCACTATCTTTACACGCTGACGGACAAGGATATCCTCAGGCGGTATAAGGAGTTCGCCGATACGGATCTGGTAAATGTGACACCGTTCTTCATCTGGAGTAGCAATCTGCCCGCCGAAACGGTTACGGTTGCGAATTCGCAGACGGACATTCTGCCGACGGTTTTGAACCTGATGGGGATTTCGTATGTGCCGTCACGGTATATCGGGCGTGACATTTTCGCGGAGGATTTTCCGGGAATCGTTTTCTTCCCGCGCGGATCGGTTTATGACGGAGAGACCTATCTCGAGAACGGGAAGGTCAGTGCAGGGAAGAATGTTTCCGAACAATACATAAAAGAACTGTCGGGTCGGGTTTCCGACCTGATCAGAAAGAATGACCTGGCTTTGAAGTATGACTGGTTCCGCATGGCGGACGAAGCCGGGCAGAGGTGATTTCATGAAAACATCGGTCCTTGGATATGATGTCAATTACAAGGTGAGCGGACAGGGAGAGCAGACGCTTTTCATCCTGCAGGGATGGGGCACTAAGCTTGAAGTGTACGATTCCGTGGCGGCTGCGGTTTCGGACGGCATGCGTGTCGTGCAGTTCGACCTGCCGGGCTTCGGCGGCAGCGAAGAGCCGAAGGAAAGCTGGGACGTGGACGGATTCGCGGACTTCTTCCTGGCATTTGCCAAAGAAATCGGCATCGAGAAGGGCATCCTTTACGGACACTCCTTCGGCGGAAGAATCATCATAAAGCTGGCAGCCAGAGAGAACCTTCCGTTTACGATTGATCGGATTATTCTGAACGATGCGGCAGGTATTCGCGCGCAGCTTACGAAAAAGCAGAAGAGAAAGCAGCGGCGGTATAAGTTTTTGAAGAAGGTTCTTCTTTGGAAGCCCGTTCACGCGCTTTTCCCGGATCTGATTGATGACTGGAAGGCGAAGCAGGGCTCCGCGGATTACCGGAACGCTTCGCCGATGATGAAGCAGTGCATGGTTAAGGCCATCAACGAAGACCTGACGGAGCTTCTGCCGAAGATCAGACAGGAAGTGCTTCTGATCTGGGGCGATCAGGACACCGCGACGCCGATGAAGGACGCGAAGCTGATGGAGGAGAAGATTCCGAACAACGGGCTTGTCGTGCTTTCGCCCGCCGGACACTTCAGTTTCCTTGATAAGCCGCAGGTATTCAGAAGCGTGCTTCGGTCCTATTTCAAATTATCCTAAACCCCTCGGACGGAGGAAAGAATGATTTACAGAACTATCGGCATGGCTGTTTTGGCGCTGCCCGCCTGGTTTTTATGCATGCGCTACAATGTGCACATGCTGCAGCTGAACGGCTATAAAAGCGGAGAGCATTTGAGACGGACGCTGAAGACGGCCGGACGCCAGTGGCTGCTTATGTTGGTGACGGTCATCGGCGCGGTCAGACTCGTATTCCATCCGTTATGGCTTGACATTGTCTGCGCATGCTGCCTTTTGTTTACGGCCTTCATCTATAACCTGATGCGAAAGGCGAAAGCCAAGAAAAAGCTTGTCTATACGGCAAGAGTGAAAAGGCTTCTGACGGCGCATACGGTTCTTTGCATAGCAATCCCGCTTCTGACTTGGTTCCTTTGGGGACTTGATCACGTAAACGGCGGCATCCTTTTGGTTGTCGGACTTCAGTGGATTCTTCTGATCCTGTCAAACCTGCTGATGAAGCCCGCCGAGAAGGCTGTCGGAAACCATTATATCCGGGATGCAAAGCGGAAGCTTCGCGACGCAAACATGACGGTTGTCGGCATCACCGGAAGCTACGGCAAGACAAGCGTGAAGTTCTATCTCGAGAAACTTCTTTCCGTAAAGTACCAGGTTCTGGTCACGCCGGAAAGCTTCAATACACCGATGGGCGTTGTGCGGACAATTCGGGAAAGACTCCGCCCCGGCCATGAGATTTTCCTCTGCGAGATGGGCGCGAGGCATGTCGGAGACATTAAGGAAATCTGCGACATCGTGCACCCGAGACACGGCATTATAACATCTGTCGGACCGCAGCATCTCGAGACATTTTTCACATTGGAGAATGTGAAAAATACCAAGTTCGAGCTTGCGGATGCGCTTCCCGCTGACGGTATGCTGTTTTTAAACGGCGATAACGAGGCGATTCTTTCGAAGGCGCCCGAGTATCCGGGAGCGATTCTGTATCACGCAGGCGGGGCGTCGGACGGATACCGCGCGGAGGACATTAAGGTGTCGTCCCTCGGAACCGAATTCACGGTCGTGACGCCCGAAGGAGAGCGGCAGAGCTTCTCCACGAGACTGGTCGGCGGACACAACGTCATCAATGTTGTCGGCGCGATTGCCGCGGCGAACAGACTCGGCGTTCCGCTTTCTGATCTGATTGTGCCCGTCAGAAGGCTTGAGCCGGTTGAGCACCGCATGCAGTTGATTGAACGCGGTGCCGTGACGATCATCGATGACGCTTATAACTCGAATCCGGTCGGCAGCAAGGCAGCCGTTGAGACGCTTGCGATGTTTGACGGCGTGAGGATTCTGATCACGCCCGGCATGGTGGAACTCGGAGAGAAGGAAGAAGAGTTCAACCGGGCATTCGGCGGATATGCGGCGAAATGCTGCGATTACATCTGCCTTGTGGGAAGAAAGAGAGCCGTTCCGATTGCGGAGGGCGCAAAGGCAGCCGGTTTCCCGGAAGAAAAACTGAAAATCTTCGACCGGCTTAACGATGCAGTGAGCTTCGCTTATACCGCTCCGGGGGAGGGCAGAAAGTACATCCTTTTGGAGAACGATCTGCCGGACAATTATTAGGAATTCTGTGAGATGTTTGGGAGGATTTTATGAAGACAAGAGTGGCAATGATGTTCGGAGGAAAGAGTGTAGAGCATGAAGTGTCGGTCATTACCGGCATCCAGGCCTACCTCAGCATGGACACTGACAAATACGATGCAATCCCCGTTTATCTGACCAAGAACAACGAGATGTACATCGGAGAGGACATCGGTAAGATCGAAAGCTACCGGAACATTCCGGAGCTTTTAAAGAGATCGACGCGCGTCATTTTGGTGAACGAAGGCGGCAGCATCTTCCTGCAGCCGTATCCGAAGAAGCTGTTCGGCGCAAAGCCCGTCGGGATCGACATCGCATTTCCCTGCGTGCACGGCACGAACGTGGAGGACGGCGGTTTCCAGGGCTATCTGAAGACGGTCGGCATTCCGTTCGTCGGCTGTGATGTTACGGCCTCCGCGGTCGGTATGGATAAGTTCATCATGAAGGCAATTCTTCGGGAGAGCAACGTACCGCTTCTTCCCGCCCGGTTATATACGCTTTCCGATTATGCGCGGATGGAGTATCTGATGGATACGGTTGAGGAGACCTTCGGATATCCGGTCATCGTGAAGCCGGTCAATCTCGGCTCAAGTGTCGGAATCGGCGTGGCTAAGGATCGCGAGGAACTGACGCGCACCATCGACGACGCCTTCCGTTATGCAACCAAGGTTTTGGTTGAGCATGCCATCACCAATCTTCGTGAGATCAACTGCTCCGTGCTCGGCGACGAGAACGACGCAGAAGCCTCGGAAATCGAAGAACCGATGCACACCAAGGAAATTCTCAGTTACGAGGATAAATACGTCAGCAACGCCAAAGGAAGCGGTCAGAAGGGCATGGCTAGCGTTGCAAGGAAGATTCCCGCAGAGGTTTCTCCCGAAATGCGCGAAAAGATCCGTTCCCTCGCCGTGAAATCCTTCAAGGCGCTCGGCTGTAACGGCGTTGCCCGAATCGACTTCATGATCGACGAGGACAACGGCGAGCTGTATTTCAACGAAATCAATACGATTCCGGGTTCCCTTGCCTTCTATCTCTGGGAGCCGATCGGAGTGCCGTATAAGACACTTCTTGACAGAATGATTGTTCTCGCGCAGAAGAGAGCGCGCGAAGAGCAGGCAATTACGTTCACATTTGACACGAATATTCTCGACAGTGCGTCCTTCGGAGGCAGCAAGGGGGTGAAGTGATGTTTGATTTTCTGAAAAAGGAAACCCACAGTGAACTGGAGAAGATTGTGACGAGGCTTAAGCTAAATGCCTCGAACAATTACCGCGATGCAACGAAGGAAGACCTCGCTGAGCTTTCGGAACGGTATGAAGCTCTGAAAGATGCCGGAAAACTCAATGAGAAGCAGATAACTTACTACAGAAGTAGAATAATAGAATATACTGACAAATTGAAGAATTTCTCCCATAAGACGCAGAAGGTGAATAAGTACTCGGAGAAGCTGTAAGGCGTTCCTTAGACCTTTAGGGAGGATAAGATGGCTTTTTTCAAAAAAAAGAAAACCGACACGCCGGAGAATCCCGAGCTTGTCGCTTATATCGCGGCGCATTACAAAAAAACCGTACAGAAGGAGTCTCAAAAACTTTCAAATTCGGTATCCGCAAAAAAGCGGGGTGCCCGTATGGAGTCTGCTTCGATGCAGGCCCGAAGAGATGAGGCCGGGACACCGTCTCCGGTTATTGAGAACCGAAGGGATAAGGCCGAGGCACAGTCCGCCCCGATGCAGGTCTTTGAGAATGTTATGGAGCTGCAGGAGTGCGATTTCGAGGAAGCCTGTGAGCCGGCATTCGTCGGGGCAGCAGCCAAGCCTGCGGAATGCTTCATGGCCAATGCAGCTGCCGGTAAGACGGACAAGGTTCCGGATTTTCGGCAGATGCTTGATGAAAGCTTCTCGGAGATGCTTCTTCGAAAGATTGACGAGAGCGGCATGACTGATTCGGAATGTTATCACAGGGCCGGCATCGACCGCAAGCTGTTCTCAAAAATCAGAAGCGACCGGAATTATCGGCCGAGCAAGCCGACGGCGGTCGCATTTGCCATAGCGCTTAAGCTGAGACCGGCCGAGACGGAGGAACTGCTCAGGAAGGCGGGGTTTGCGCTTTCCGACAGCTCGCTTTTTGATGTAATCATCCGTTTCTTTGTGGAAAAGGGAGAGTATGACGTCTATAAAATCAATGAAGAACTCTTCCGGTATGACCAGGCGTTACTCGGCGCCTGATCGGGATGAAGACTTTGAAATGCCGTTCGATGTCGCCTGCGAAGCGACCATCGGGCGGCATTTTTCCTTTATGATGCAGTTGTAAGGAACGAAAAACCTTAACAACCGAATCAGGAGGAAGCAATTATGAAGAAAACAACAAACAAAAACGGCATTACCGAGATGGTATTCATCCTTGACCGAAGCGGTTCGATGGCACCGCTTGTCAGCGATACGATCGGCGGCTTCAACGGCATGATCGAGCAGCAGAAGAAGGTTGAAGGAAAAGCTTACGTCACGACGGTTTTATTCGATTCGACGGTCAGCACGCTGCACGATCGGATCGACCTTACCGAGGTTCCGGTCATGACCGAAAAGGAATACCGGGTCGGCGGCTGCACGGCTCTGATTGACGCCATCGGCAGCACCGTAAAGCATATCGAAGACATTCATAAGTATATCCGCGCGGAGGATGTGCCGGAGCACGTCATCTTCGTCGTAACGACGGACGGACTGGAAAATGCCAGCCGGAATTACCGTGCCGACGATGTCCGTAAAACTCTTAAGGCCAAACAAAAGCAGGGCTGGGAATTCCTGTTCCTCGGCGCGAACATTGACGCCGTGGAAACGGGAGAGCGTTTCGGATTTGCCAAAGAGAATTCCGTGAATTACAAGGCAGACGGCATGGGAACACATAAGCTGTTCGGAAGCGTGGCGCGTGCGATGCAGTCCGTCCGCGAATGCGGTGCGGTAGACTGTGACTGGGCCGAGGAAGTCGCGGCGGATTACGAAAAGAGAAAATAAATTACGGGCGGGAGAAAAAAAACTGCAACCGTTCTCCGTTTCTGTCGGGTATAGGTGTGACAGGGATTGAAAACGAAACCTTTCGGAGGATGCCATGAGTGATGCGGAAATAGTGGAATTGTATCGAAATCGCGACGAGCGGGCCATTCAGGTGACGATGGAGCAGTACCGGAGTTATCTGATGAAAATCGCCATGCAGATTCTCGGGGACGAGCAGGACGCGGAGGAATGCGTGAACGACACGTATCAGGCTGCCTGGCTTTCGATTCCCGAGCAGCGGCCGGAAACGCTCTCCGCATATCTCGGAAAAATAGTACGACAGGAAGCCATCGACCGGCTTCGGTCCAGACAGCGAGTCAAGCGGCAGGGGACGGAATATGCCGCATCCTTAGAGGAGCTCAGTGAAGTTGTCGCGGGGGGACGGACGCCGGAGCAGGAAGCGGATGCGGCCTTTTTGAAGGAGGCCATTACCCGCTTTGTAAAGGATCTGCCGGAAGATGCAAGAAATCTGTTTCTCGGAAGATATTTCTATTTCGATTCCCTGAAGGAAACGGCGGCGTACCTTCATATGAGCGAGTCAAAAGCTAAGAGCATGCTTTTGCGCTTACGTCGCAAACTAAAGCGTTTCCTTTGTAAGGAGGGATTTATCATATGAGAGAAGAACAGTTGATTGATGCCATCGGAAAGCTGGATGCCGAGGTGTTCACCGGGATTGAGAAGCTGAGAGCGGAGAATGCCGCGAAGACGGCGGAAATCATTCCGATTCGCATGAAGAGAAGAAGCATGCGCAAATGGCTGGTGCCCGTTGCGGCGTGCCTCGTGCTGATGCTCGGCGGATTTGCCGCATATGCATCGGGTGCCCTTGACGGACTCCTTCATATCGGAACGGATGACAACGGAAACAAGACGGTTGCGTTTACGCCTCCGGAGAACATTACCGTTCCGGTCACGGAGCTTTCCGCAGATGTTCAGAACCTGACCGTACAGATGAAAGACCGGTTGCAGTATTACCTGGCCGAACAGCCGCTCCCGAACGATGAAATGGTCGGAATGTTTACGACTGACCGTTCCTTTGTAACGGATCCGAATGAGGCCCGGCAACCGCAGAATACGTATTATATCGGTTATGCAGACGGCGAAAGACCGAACCTTCCGTACTCCTTCAACGTAGGACTTCCGGGGACAATCTATAAGCCTTTTAATTCGATTGCAGCGGCTGAAGCTTACATCGGTTTTGAAGGTCTTCATATGCCTGTGTTAAATGAGACACCGCTTCAGATCGGCGTGCTTGTGAAAGGCGTTAACGAAGGCGGTCTGTCAAATGCGACCCCGGATTCGGAGTTTGACATTTGCGATGTCAGTCTGTACACGAGCTATATGCCCTTCGGCAGATACACGGCGGTCTGCTCCGCCCACATTGAAACCGGAATTCCCCAGGGCGTCCGTACAATGACCTATATGGACAGCGAAAATGCCTTGCTTTCTTCGGAAACACGTACTGTCGGAAACCGTCAATTCACGGTCATGACTTATCAGGAGAATCCGGGAACCGATGAATACAGCAAGAATGTCATCCTGGTTGAGAACAGAGTTACGTATACGCTTTCGGTATACGGTTCCGAAGACTGTCCGCCTGAAACGGTTGAGCAGCTCATCACGGAATGGATGAACAGCTTCTCATAAAACCGGCAAATAATCCCACACATAAAGAATGCGTCGGCTGCTTTTGGCAGCCGGCGCATTTTTCATGGCATTTTTCATGACCTGACAGCGGTCAGATGGTCGAGATGCCCAGCGTTACCTCCTCAAGGACATCGAGCAGGAGGCGTACGGTGTCAAGCGAGGTCAGCATCGCAATTCCCTGCTGGGCCGCACACCGGCGGATGGCAACGCCGTCACCGTAGTGGATGCCTGAGAGGATGGCACGCGTGTTGATGATGTAGCTGACATAACCCGCACGGATGGAATCCAGCACTTCATCGCTGTGCTCACTCGGCTTGCGGCGGATTCTGGTGCGGATGCCGTGCTCACGGAGCACTTCGCCGGTCAGCGTCGTCGCCTCGATGTTGAAGCCCATATTGTAGAAGCGGCGAATCAGCGGAACGACTTCCTCCTTATCCTCGTCGGCAACGCTTACAAGCACGGTGCCGTAGTTTCGAAGCGTCAGACCCGATGCAATCAGCGCCTTGTAGGCTGCGCGGTGAATCCGTTCGTCGTAGCCGATGGCTTCGCCGGTCGACTTCATCTCGGGAGAGAGGTAGGCGTCCATGCCGCGAAGCTTGGAAAATGAGAACGACGGCACCTTTACGTAGTAGCGCTTCTTCTCTTCGGGGTACAGACAGGTGATTCCCTGCTCGGAAAGAGAGTGCCCGAGCATGACGAGCGTTCCGATATCGGCGAGGCTGTAACCGGTTGCCTTTGAAAGGAACGGAACCGTTCTCGAGGAACGGGGATTGACCTCGATGATGTACACATTTTCCTCGCTGTCGACAATGAACTGAATGTTGAACAGGCCGACGATTCCGATGCCGAGGCCGAGCATTTCGGCGTAATGCAGAATCGTCTGTTTTACTTTGTCGGAGAGCGTGTAGGGCGGATAAACGCTGATCGAGTCGCCGGAGTGGACGCCGGTCCGTTCGACGAGCTCCATGATGCCGGGAACGAAGACCTTCTTTCCGTCACAGACGGCATCGACTTCGACTTCCTTGCCGCGGATGTAGCGGTCCACGAGAACCGGTTTGTCCTGATCGATTTCCACGGCGCTCTTCAGATATTCCCGAAGCGTTTCCTCCTTCGAAACAATCTGCATCGCACGGCCGCCGAGAACAAAACTCGGGCGGACCAAAACGGGATAGCCGATTTCCCCGGCTGCCTTAACGCCTTCTTCGATGCTTGTCACGGCTTTTCCTTTCGGCTGCGGGATTCCGAGAGAGAGCAGCAGATGCTCAAACTGATCCCGGTCCTCCGCACGGTCGATTGCCGCACAGTCGGTTCCGATAATCTTAACGCCGCGCGCAGAAAGGGAATCGGCCAGATTGATTGCGGTCTGCCCGCCGAGTGTTGCGATGACGCCTTCGGGCTTTTCGAGTTCGACGATGTTCATGACGTCCTCGGTGCACAGAGGCTCGAAATAAAGCTTGTCCGAGCAGGTGTAATCCGTCGACACGGTTTCGGGGTTGTTGTTGATGATGATGGCTTCGTAGCCTGCGGAACGAATCGTCTTTACGGCATGAACGGTCGAGTAATCGAACTCCACGCCCTGACCGATTCGAATCGGACCGGAGCCGAGCACGATGATTTTCCTGCGCCCGGAGATGAGCGACTCATTTTCCTCCTCATAGGTAGAGTAAAAATACGGCACGTAGCTTGCAAACTCGGAAGCGCACGTATCAATCATCTTGTAGACCGGAAGGATGCCGGCTTTCTTTCTCAAATCGGATACCGCAAGCTCGGTTTTGCCCCAGAACTTCGCAATCGTTCCGTCGGAAAATCCCATGCGTTTCGCTTCCCGTAAAACGGAAAGGTCGTCGGGATGATCGGCCAGTTCCCGCTCGATCGTAATGATGTTTTGAAGCTTACGAAGGAAGAACCGGTCGATTCTCGTCGCCTTAAAAATCGTGTCGATATCGCAGTTCAGCCTTAACAGCCGGGCAATCGCATAGATGCGGTCATCGGTACCGATATGGATGTAGGTGAGTAACTCCTCACGGCTCATATCGTCAAATTTGGCCATATAAAGGTGCTTTGTGCCGATTTCGAGGGAACGGATGCCCTTTAAGAGGCTTTCCTCGAAGCAGCGTCCGACGCTCATCGCCTCACCGGTTGCCTTCATCTGTGTCGAGAGGGAATTGTCGGCGTCGTTGAATTTGTCAAAGGGGAAGCGCGGCATCTTCGTGACGACATAGTCAAGAGCCGGCTCAAAGGATGCCGGGGTGTTGGCAAGCCTGATTTCATCAAGGGTCATGCCGACGCCGATCTTCGCGGAAACGCGCGCAATCGGGTAGCCGCTTGCCTTGGAGGCGAGGGCGGAAGAGCGGGACACGCGGGGATTTACCTCGATGACATAATACTGAAAGGAATTCGGATCAAGGGCAAACTGCACGTTGCAGCCGCCTTCGATTTTGAGCGCGCGGATGATGCGAAGCGCGCTGTCCCGAAGCATATGATATTCCTTATTCGTAAGCGTCTGTGAGGGACATACGACAATCGAGTCGCCGGTATGGATGCCGACGGGGTCGAGGTTCTCCATGTTGCAGACCGTGACGGCGGTATCGTTTTTGTCCCGGATTACCTCGTACTCGATTTCCTTATAGCCTTTGATGCTTTTCTCAATCAGAACCTGCGAAACGGGAGAGAGGGCAAGACCGTTTTTAAGAAGCGGCAGCAGTTCCGCCTCGTTATCGGCAAATCCGCCGCCGGTGCCGCCTAAGGTGAAGGCCGGCCGTAAGACAACCGGGTAGCCGATTTCCGAAGCAATCCGAATGCCTTCTTCCTCATTGGTCGCGATATCGGAGGGAAGCACGGGCTCGCCGAGTTCCTCGCATAATTCTTTAAACAGTTCGCGGTCTTCGGCACGTTCAATCGAATGACTGTCGGTGCCGAGAAGCTCGACGCGGCATTCCTGTAAGACGCCCTTTTTGGCAAGCTGCATCGCAAGGTTTAAGCCGGTCTGGCCGCCGATACCCGGAAGCAGCGCGTCCGGCCGCTCATAACGGATGATTTTCGCAATGAATTCGAGGGTCAGGGGCTCCATGTAGACTTTATCGGCAATCGTTGTATCGGTCATGATGGTGGCCGGGTTACTGTTACAGAGAATGACTTCGTAGCCTTCCTCCTTAAGAGCAAGGCACGCCTGGGTTCCGGCGTAATCGAATTCGGCAGCCTGCCCGATGACAATCGGTCCGGAACCGATGATTAATACTTTTTTGATGTCAGTCCGCTTCGGCATATTGCGCCTCCATGTAGTTAAGGAATCGGTCAAACAGATAGGTGCTGTCCTGCGGCCCGGGGGAACTCTCGGGGTGGTACTGCACGCTGAAGGCGAGGTCTTCAATGCACGAAACACCTTCCACGGTGTTATCGAGTATGTTTCGGTGCGTGACCGAAAGACCGGTTCCTGTAAGGCTTGCCTCGTCAACCGCGTAGGAATGGTTCTGCGAGGTGATTTCAATCCTTCCGGTTAACAGGTCGCGGACCGGATGGTTCCCGCCTCTGTGCCCGAATTTCAGCTTATAGGTTTTCGCGCCGTAGGCAAGCGACAGAATCTGGTGCCCTAAGCAGATGCCGAAGATCGGCAGCTTTCCGATGAGCGCCTTTACCGTTGCAATCGTTTCCGGAACATCGGTCGGATCGCCGGGTCCGTTCGAAAGCATCACGCCGTCCGGCTCTAAAGAAAGAATCGTTTCGGCGTCGGTATTCCACGGAACGACGGTCACCTGGCAGCTTCTTGCAAGAAGAGAGCGGAGAATGTTAAGCTTCGCTCCGCAGTCAATCAGAACAACCTTCGGTGCAATCCCGCCGGTGTCGTTGCGAAGGCTTTGAAGGCCGAAATCCTCGGCCGTATAGGTTTTAATTTCCTTACTGCTGACTCTTGCCACCGCGTCCTTTTGAAGAGCTGTGCTTTTGATTATCGAAAGGCCTTCCTCAAGAGGAGTGGAAACAGAGGTAAGCAGGGCTTTTCTTGACCCGAGGTCGCGAATCGAGCGGTTCAGCTTTCTCGTATCAAGACCGCTGATGCCGGGGATTCCGTAGCGCGCCATGACGCTTCCGAGCGATTCCTCCGCGCGGAAGTTGGAAGGCTCCCCGTTATATTCCCGTACGATCAGGGCACCGATCGTCGGTGTTTCGGTTTCGTAATCGTCGGCGCACATGCCGTAGTTTCCGATCAGCGGATAGGTCATCACGACTGCCTGATCGGTGTAGGAAGGGTCCGAAAGAATCTCCTGATAACCGACCGGGGACGTATTGAATACAAGCTCCAAAACGACGTCCTTAACGGCGCCGAAGCCGAAGCCGGGGTATTCCGTACCGTCTTCCGTGATAAGCTTTCGATCAAATTCGCGTAGCATTTTTCATCCTTCTTTCTTCCGAGTCCGGAGAATATACTTTCAGTCGTCAGATCAGCAGTTTGCCGGCTTTTTCGAGAGTCCGTTTCGGTGTTCCGAAAGCTTTTGCTCAAACCGGTCCTTTCGCGTGTCCGACGGGACCGGGGTAGGATAGGAGCCGTCAAAGCAGGCGGAACAGATATCCGAATTGCCGCAAAGCCCCGGGAGTTCATCGACCGGAAGAAAACCGAGCGTATCAACGCCGATCATTACGGCGATTTCTTCAACGGTATGCCTGCAGGCGATCAGATGCTCCTCCGAATCGACGTCCGTTCCGTAGTAGCACGGATGCAGAAACGGCGGGGCGGTCACGCGCATGTGGATTTCCTTTGCGCCGGCCTCGCGGAGCATTCTGACGATGTGGGCGCATGTCGTGCCGCGCACGATGGAGTCGTCAATCAACACAATCCGCTTGCCCTTAACGGTTTCCTCAACGGCGGCAAGCTTAATCCTGACGGCGTCCATTCTGCCGGACGGCTTGATGAACGTGCGGCCGATGTATTTGTTTTTTATGAGCCCGATTCCGTAAGGAATTCCGGAGGCTCTGGAGTATCCGATGGCGGCGTCAAGGCCGGAGTCCGGAACGCCGATGACTATGTCGGCCTCAGCCGGATGTGCCTGCGCGAGAATTTCGCCGGCCCGGATTCTTGAGGCATGAACGGATACGCCGTCGATGACCGAATCGGGTCTTGCAAAATAGATATATTCGAAAATGCAACGTCTGACCGGCTCCGTATTGCAGTGCTCCCGCCTTGTGTGTACGCCGGTTTTTCCGAACACAAGCATTTCACCCGGCTCGACGTCGCGGACTTCCGTTGCGCCGACTGCATGCAAAGCGCACGATTCGGAAGCGACGATATACGTGCCGTCCCGCATCTGCCCGTAACAAAGAGGACGGAAGCCGTGCGGATCGCGTACGCAGATCAGCTTCTGTGCCGACATGATAATCAACGAGTAGGCACCCTCAAGCGATTCGACTGCCCGGCTTACGGCCTCCTCAATCGACGGGGTGCGAAGCCGTTCCCTTGTGACAAGGTAGGCAATGATTTCCGTATCGCTTGTCGTATGGAAGATTGCACCGGACAGCTCAAGCTCCGAGCGAAGATTGGCGGCGTTGCTGATATTTCCGTTATGGGCAATCGCCATGCGCCCCTTCTGGTGGTTGACTTCAATCGGCTGGACGTTGCTTCGTCCCGAGCCGCCTGTCGTCGCATATCTTGTATGTGCGACCGCCATCGTGGCATCGGGAAAGGAAGCAAGCACTTCCTGCGGGAAGACGTCGCTTACGAGTCCCGTGTCTTTGTGGGACACGAAGACGCCGTCGTCATTTACCACAATCCCGCACCCTTCCTGCCCGCGGTGCTGCAAGGCATAGAGGCCGTAGTAGCAATATTCGGCAACCGGCGCCGGGTTGGGAGCGTAGACGCCGAAAACGCCGCATTCTTCATGGAGTTTGTCAGATAACCGATTCATAGTCAGTGCCTCGTACTTGATTGGAAAATGTGAAAAGGCCGTTAGTTTTCCGTTCCCCTGCCGGCAAGAGAAGCCTTAATGAAGCCCGCAAACAAAGGATGCGGCCGGTTAGGACGCGATTTGAATTCGGGATGGAACTGAACGCCCACATAGAAAGGTCGTTCGGTCAGCTCGACGGTTTCGACAAGAAGTCCGTCCGGAGACATGCCGCTTAACGTAAGGCCGGCCTTCTCCATCGCATCCCGGTAATCGTTGTTGAATTCGTAACGGTGACGGTGACGCTCATCGATGTGTGTCGTGCCGTAGCAGCGCTCCATCGTCGTACCGGGCTTAATCTCGCAAGGGTAGGAGCCGAGGCGGAGCGTGCCGCCTTTGTCGATATCCTGGCTTTGTCCGGGCATGAAGTCGATGACCTTGTTTTTACACTGCTCGTCGAATTCGCCGGAATTGGCATTTGCTATCTTAAGAACATCTCTTGCATACTCAATTACCATGATCTGCATGCCGAGGCAGATGCCGAAACAGGGGAGGTTCCGCTCCCTTGCGTATTTGGCGGAAAGAATCATGCCTTCGATTCCGCGGTCGCCGAAGCCTCCCGGAATGATGATTCCGTCAAGCCCCGAAAGAACGTCCGAAACGGTTCCCTCGGTGATTCCTTCCGAATCGATCCAGCGGATTTCCACGTGCGTGTTGTTGATATAACCGGCGTGGCGAAGTGCTTCCGCAACCGAGAGATACGCATCGTGGAGACCGACGTATTTGCCGACAAGACCGATTGTCACACACTTCGTACGGGTCTTGATCCGCTCCACCATCGAAGACCATTCCGCAAGATCCGGTTCCGGTGCGGTGATGCCGAGTTCTCTGCATACAACCTCTGAAAAATGTGACCGCTCTAACATCAGCGGAGCCTCGTAAAGGTTCGGCAGCGTGATATTTTCGATGACACAGTCGGGCTTTACGTTGCAAAACAGGGCAATCTTACGAAAGATCGAATCCTCCAAAGGCTCGTCGCAGCGAAGCACGATGATGTTCGGGTTGACGCCCATTCCCTGAAGCTCCTTGACGGAATGCTGCGTTGGCTTGGACTTATGTTCCTCAGAGCCGTGCAGATAAGGCACAAGCGTAACATGAATAAAAAGGCTGTTCTCCCGCCCGACTTCTAAGGAAATCTGACGAACAGCCTCAATAAACGGTTGTGATTCGATGTCGCCGATCGTACCGCCGATTTCGGTGATGACGACATCGGCAGAAGAGTGACGGCCTACGTTGTAGACAAATTCTTTGATTTCGTTTGTGATGTGAGGAATGACCTGCACCGTGGAGCCGAGATATTCCCCGCGGCGCTCCTTGTTGAGCACATTCCAGTAAACCTTACCGGTGGTCAGGTTGGAGTAGCGGTTCAGGTCCTCATCGATGAACCGTTCGTAGTGTCCGAGATCGAGGTCGGTTTCCGCACCGTCCTCGGTCACGTATACCTCGCCGTGCTGATAGGGGCTCATCGTGCCCGGATCGACATTGATGTAAGGGTCTAATTTCTGCGCCGCCACCTTAAGCCCGCGGGCCTTTAATAAACGTCCGAGCGACGCGGCCGTGATTCCTTTTCCGAGACCGGAAACCACGCCTCCGGTTACAAAGATATATTTCGTCATAATGCTGCCTCCCGATAAGCAATTTCTTTATTACGCAATCGTGTCTTCAATCGGAACCGTCAGATTCCGCTTGCCCCGTAGTTCGCAAGCACTCTTGCGGACGGATCGTTTACGTTGCAGCCTTCCCATTCGCGGTTCGGCATCCAGAAGTCGACAATCATCTCGCTCTGCCCGGGGTAATACTGCTCGAAAATCTCGCGGTACAGAAGAGATTCCTTCGTAAACGGCTGTGCATGAGAGTATTTCTTCCGCTTTTCCTCGAATTCCTCGTCAGTGTATTGCGACTCCGCGTATTCCTTTAAGTAGTCGACCATCGAATGACCGACCGCATCGGAAAATGCGGCTTTTTCACGCCACAGAATCGAATCCGGAATGTAATGCCGGTTCTCAAAGGCATGACGGAGAAGGTATTTGCCCATGCCGTACGTGTTCAGCTTCTTCGCGGGATCAAGCGCCATGACATAGCGGACAAAGTCAAGATCGCCGAACGGAACGCGGGCCTCTAAGGAGTTCACGCTGATGCAGCGGTCTGCCCGCAGCACGTCGTACATATGAAGCTCGTGCACGCGCTTTTCGGCTTCCTTCTGGAAGGCCTCGGCACTCGGCGCGTAATCGGTATATTTATATCCGAACAGCTCATCGCTGATCTCGCCCGTAAGAAGCACGCGGACATCGGTCTGTTCGTGAATGGCCTTGCATACGAGATACATTCCCATGCTGGCCCGGATTGTCGTGATATCGAAGGTTCCGAGAAGATGAATGACCTCGGGAAGCGTACTGATGACTTCCTCGGGCGTCATAAACACTTCGGTGTGCTCGGAGCCGATGAATTCCGCCACCTGCTTAGCGTATTTCAGGTCAATCGCATCCTTGCTCATGCCGATGGCAAATGTGCGAATCGGGGCCGTGCTTCTTCTTGCCGCAATTCCGCAGACAAGAGAGGAATCAAGGCCGCCGGAGAGCAGGAAACCTACGTTCGCATCGGCGACAAGGCGCTTCTCGACGCCCGCGATCAGCTTTTCCCGAATCTTCGTGCAGGCCGTCTCCAGATCGTCCGTGATGACTTCCTTAGGAGAGGAGATGTCTTCGTAGCAGTGGAACTCGCCGCGCTTCCAGTAGAAGCCGGGAGGGAAGGGCATGATCCGGTCGCACATGCCGGTCAGGTTCTTCGGTTCGCTGGCAAATACGATCACGCCGTTACAGTCATAGCCGTAATAAAGAGGACGGATGCCGATCGGGTCACGCGCCGCGATATAATCGCCGGTTGTGCCGTCGTAGATGACGCAGGCAAACTCGGCATCCAGCTTTTGAAACATATCCGTTCCGTATTCCCGATACATCGGAAGCAGAATCTCGCAGTCGCTGTCCGAGGTGAAGCGGTAGCCTTTTTTTGCGAGAATCGCGCGGTCCTTCGGAAAATCATACAGCTCCCCGTTACATACAACATAGCTTCCGTCAAGCTCAAACGGCTGCATGCCGCCGCTTGTCAAATCCATGATGGCTAAGCGGTGAAAGCCGAGCACGCCGTTACCGGTGTCGACGATGCGCGTATCGTCGGGACCTCTCGAAACGGTCTGCGCAAATCCTTCCGTGAATGCTTTCGGGTCCGCTACGGGGCCGCAATATCCGATGATGGAACACATTGTTTTGTCCTCGATTCGTTCAATAATAATCTAAAAATACCCGTAATCGGAATCACGCCCGGAGGCATGATTCCGATCCGGTATTTTGCTTCGTTTTATTCTACATCCTGCAGGGCGTCATAACCTTCCTCGCCCGTGCGGACCTTAATGACATTTTCCACATCGTATACGAAGATCTTGCCGTCGCCGATATGGCCGGTGTACAGAACCTTCTTGGCGGTCTCGATGACCTTACGGACGGGAACCGCAACAACGACGATGTCGACCTGAATCTTCGGAAGCAGAGTGGCTTCAACGGGAACGCCACGGTAGAATTCGGGCTTACCCTTCTGCACGCCGCAGCCGAGTACGTGGGAAACTGTCATGCCGGTGATGCCGATGTCCATCATCGCGCTCTTCAACTGCTCGAAGCGGGACTCGCGGCACACGATTTCAATCTTGGTGAACTTCGGTGTTCCGTCATCGACAACCGATGCAACCTTCTTAACCGGAACAGCTTCGGCAACGGGAGTGTCGCCACTTACAACAACTGCTTCAGCAGCCTCGGGGAATGCATAGGTCATTTCCGAAACGGCCGGAGCGAAGTCTGCGTAGGAACTCGGCAGACCGTGCTCGGTGCTGTCCAGTCCGCGGATTTCTTCCTCAACGGAAACGCGAAGGCCGATCGTCTTTTTGATGATGATAAATGTGATCGTCATGCAGAGAGCGGTCCATGCAAGGATTGTTGCAATGCCGAGAGACTGGATTCCCAGGAGCTTCGCACTACCGGTGTAGAATAAACCTTCCAAACCGGCGGGAGCCTTCGGGTTAGCCAAAAGGCCGACAGCGATCGTACCCCAGACACCGTTTGCGAAATGCACGCCTACGGCACCGACAGGGTCGTCAATGTGGCACTTCAGATCAAGTACTTCTACAACAACGACAACGAGGATGCCGGATACGATGCCGACAACGGTGGAGCCGAGAGCGTCCAGTGCGTCACAGCCTGCCGTGATGCCTACAAGACCTGCAAGAGAAGCGTTCAGACACATCGAAACATCGGGCTTGCCGTTTTTAATCCAGGTATAAAGAAGTGTCGTGCAGGTGGCAACCGCCGGAGCGATTGTCGTCGTTACGAAGATGGAAGCAAGAGAGTTGCCGTCCCAGGCAGCTGCACCGTTGAAGCCGTACCAACCGAACCAAAGGATGAAGCAACCGAGAGCGCCGAGCGTAATTGCGTGACCGGGGATGGCATTTACCTTGGTCACTTTACCTTCCTTGTCACGGACATATTTGCCGAGACGGGGACCGACTAAGATTGCACCGATCAAAGCGGTGATGCCGCCGACAGAATGGATGGCAGCGGAACCTGCGAAATCATGAAAGCCGAGCTTTACAAGCCAGCCCTGGCTGTTCCATACCCAACCTGCTTCGATCGGGTATACGAACAGAGAAATAACAGCGGAATAAATGCAGTAGGAAATGAAACGTGTACGTTCTGCCATTGAGCCGGATACGATCGTTGCGGCAGTTGCGCAGAACACAAGGTTAAATACAAAGGAGGGTGCCAAGCCGTCTTCAAGGAATCCGCCGAAGTCGGTGAAGATCTTCAGATTCGGAATTCCGATTACGCCGAAGGCATAATCCTCAGCCATCATAAGCGAAAAACCGAGAAGGACAAATACGACCGTGCCGATGCAGAAGTCCATGAGGTTCTTCATGATGATGTTGCCGGCGTTTTTCGCACGGGTGAAACCGGTTTCAACCATGGCAAAGCCGGCCTGCATAAAGAATACGAGCGCGGCGCCGATCAAAAACCAGATGCCGAACGCTTCTTTGGTAACGATTTGTGTAATTTCTTCCGTAATGGAGATAGCGGTGAATGTCATAGCAAACACCTCCTTGTTTTTACTCTCCGAACCGCACGGACGGCTCCTTCGGCCGCTGACGGAACGGAGGCAAATGTAAACCCTGACATATGTTTTTGCTTACCTGACCGCGCCTGAGGGTTACGGGCTTCGGCCCTCCACCGGAGCCGGGGGTCCGTTTCCCTCAAGAACGGTTGAATTTCAATTAATGTACGCTGAAGAGGATGTCGCCGTAGCTCGGATAAGGCCAGTAGCTCTTAGCCGTTAACGTTTCGGCTTCATCACAGGCGATTCTGAGTTCGCTCATCGAAGGAAGCACATTGTCTCTGATATAAGCGGATTCCTCAACGATTCCGTCGACTTCCTTAAGGGCGATCATGGCATTTTCCAAAGCTTCCGTACGCTCATCGATGCAGTCCGTAAGAGCGGAGAGACGGGATACGAGCTTTTGGTCTCTGCGGCATGCGAGAGAAGCATCGACGGCTTTTCTTGCTGCGATGTTCTTCGCAAGATCCGATGCGTATTTGTCTACGGCCGGAGCAATCTGTGTCTTCGCCATGTCAATCATCGTGTTGGCCTCGATGATGATGCTCTTGCAGTAGTTCTCAAGCATGATATCAACACGGGAACGAAGCTCGTCCATCGTGAATACGCCGTGGCTGATCAGCATATCTGCGTTCTTCTTATCAAGAAGATGCGGCATACAGTCGGCGGTCGTTCTGTAGTTGGAAAGTCCGCGAACCTCGGTTGCTTCCTTAATCCAGGCATCGTCGTAACCGTTGCCGTTGAAGATGATCCGCTTGTGATCCTTAATCGTCTTCTTAATCATTGCATGAAGGGCATCCTCAAAGTTCTCGGCGCCTTCCAGACGGTCTGCGTAAATCTTCAGGGATTCCGCAACGGCACTGTTCAGCATGATGTTTGCACAGGCAATGCTGTTCGAGGAGCCGAGCATGCGGAACTCGAATTTGTTTCCGGTAAATGCGAACGGAGACGTACGGTTACGGTCTGTCGTATCGCGGTTGAACTTCGGAAGTACGTCAACACCGAGCTTCATGACGGTCTTCTCGGTTCCCTTATAAGGCGTGTCGCTGTCAATCGCGTTCAGTACCGCGTTCAGCTCGTCGCCGAGGAACATCGAGATAACGGCCGGAGGCGCCTCATTGGCACCGAGACGGTGGTCGTTGCCGGCGGTGGCAACCGAAAGACGAAGCAGATCCTGATAATCATCGACAGCCTTGATGACTGCGCAAAGGAACAACAGGAACTGTGCATTCTCATAAGGCGTATCGCCGGGGGAGAGAAGGTTCTGGCCGCTGTCTGTTGCGATGGACCAGTTGTTATGCTTACCGGAACCGTTCACGCCTGCGAAGGGCTTCTCGTGAAGCAGGCATACAAGACCGTGCTTTGCGGCAACCTTCTGCATGATTTCCATCGTCAGCTGGTTGTGATCGGTTGCGATGTTCGTCGTCGAATAAATCGGAGCAAGCTCATGCTGTGCGGGAGCAACTTCGTTGTGCTCCGTCTTTGCAAGGATTCCAAGCTTCCAGAGCTCTTCGTTCAGATCCTGCATGTAAGCCTGCACGCCGGGTTTGATGACACCGAAGTAATGGTCGTCGAGTTCCTGTCCCTTCGGGGGCTTGGAACCGAAGAGGGTACGGCCGGTGAAGCGAAGATCGGGACGCTTCTCGTACATCTCTCTTGTAATTAAGAAGTATTCCTGCTCGGGACCGACGGAGGAGATTACGCGTTTCGCGGTCGTATTTCCGAAGAGCCTGAGGATTCGAAGCGCCTGCTTGCTGAGTGCTTCCATGGAACGAAGCAGCGGCGTCTTTTTATCAAGTGCATGTCCGCCGTAAGAACAGAAAGCGGTCGGAATGCAAAGCGTGTTTCCTTTGATAAATGCGTACGAGGTCGGGTCCCAAGCGGTATAGCCTCTGGCCTCGAAGGTGGCGCGAAGACCGCCTGACGGGAACGAACTTGCGTCCGGCTCGCCCTTGATCAGCTCTTTACCGGAGAACTCCATGATTACGCCGCCGTCGGGAGACGGGGAGATGAAGCTGTCATGCTTCTCGGCGGTAATGCCGGTGAGGGGCTGGAACCAATGTGTAAAATGTGTTGCTCCTTTTCCGATTGCCCATTCCTTCATCGATTCCGCGACTGCGTTGGCAACACCGGGATCCAGTTCCGCGCCTTCGTCAATCGTGCGGCGAAGCGATGCGTAAACCTTGGCGGAAAGAGTCGCCTTCATGACTCTGTCGTCAAACACGTTACAGCCGAAATAATCAGGTACAATCTTCTTATCCATATGTAAGCTCCTTTCGGACTCCGGAAATAAAGAAAGCGCCTCTCATGCCGTATGGCACGAAAGACGCCTTTGCCTTTCATCATCCGAGATCCCGTATTTAGTTTTGTAAGAAAAGAGAAAGCGCCTCTGAGTGTGAACTCAAAGACGCCGTTGCCTTTCATGTGCCATTTATACACCCGCCGCAGCGGATTGTCAATACCTTTTTTGAAAAAAATTTTCATGGCATTTTCCGGCAGCCGGTCAGATGTGTTCCCGGTTCGGCTTGCGGCAACGGGGCTAAATATGATAGTATTATTATATTCGGAAGAGGAGAAAAAAATCATGACCATAACAGAAGCAATTCAAAAGGCAAAAGAGATCGGCGGAAGGAACGGTTTGAACTGCATCGCCGAGCTTTATGAGACGGCAGACCGGGAACCGGCCATAACGGGCCAGATGCCGGCGGATTCTGACGAAACGCAGCCGCTTGCCGGTGTCCCGATTCTTGTGAAGGACAATATTGACGTCAAAGGTTTTCATACGACGGCCGGAAGTCTTGCGCTTAAGGATAACCTCGCGAAAGAGGATGCGCCGGTTATCCGGAATCTCAAAAGAAACGGCGCCGTCATCATCGGGAAGACGAACATGACGGAATTTGCCAATTACGTATCCACTAAGATGCCGGGCGGTTACAGTTCACGTGGCGGGCAGGTTATCCATGCGGTAAGGCCGGACCTGGATCCTCTCGGTTCTTCAACCGGCTCAGCCGTTGCCGTCGCAGCCGGGATTGTTCCGATGGCAGTCGGGACAGATACCTGTCATTCCGTAACCGCATGTGCATGGGGGAACGGCATTTGCGGGCTAAAGCCGCCGGCAGGCGCTCTGTCGCAGGAAGGCATCGTTCCGATTTCCAAGACTCTCGACAGCGCCGGTGCCATGGCCATGAACATGACCGACACACTAAGGCTCTACTCCGCGATGCGGGATGAACCGCTTCCCGAAATCAAACCGGCTGCGCCCGAAAAGCTGCGCATAGCCGTGAACGTTGCCAATGCAGAGGGCTTTGACGAAGAAAAGAGAGCATTCCTCAAAGAAATAACCGGGATTCTGAAAACGAACGGCGCACAGGTCGGTGAAGTCAACCAGCCGATTGCCATGCAGGTTTCTGTCATTATGAAATGGGAGTTTAAGGCCTCACTTGAGGAATATCTCAGGAAGTCGACGGCGCGTTTTAAGACGCTGAAGGAGATTACGGAATACTACGAAGCCAATCCCGAAACGATGATGAAGTACGGCGACGGTTTTTTGCGCGGCGCCCTTGACGATACGCCCGGAGGTCTTGACGGGGCGGAATACCGTAAGGCGATGGAGGAGAGGGAGAAGGCCATCCGCGACGTCACGGACGAGATTTCCGGATACGATGCCGTTGTGATGGGCGGGCCGAACAGCGTCATGCATTTCTGCGGCCTTCCGACCGTTACGGTCGCATTTGACAAAAAGGATTCAACCGGTGTGAGGAATGCGGTCATCCTTTACGGAGCGGATGAGTTGCGGCTGTATGCTGCGGCGCTTGCGATGGAAGAACTGGTGAACCGGCAGGTCGGCTGAGACTGTTTCCGGCCTGAGAAAATCTGTTTCGGACCGGATGAAAACGGAATGAAAAAAAGTTCTTGACAAATGCAAAACAAGACATTACAATGCGGGTAAATGAGCAAAGGCGTTCATTTTCGTACCGAATCGGTGCGGAAGTGACGCCTTCTTTTTTTGTTTCAGGAGGATAAAACCATGGCAGGGATGCGAGAAGGCGAAGTCCGGATTCCGTCCGGATGTGCGATAGCCGCCGTGATATCAAAGGAAGGGAAGAAGATGACCGGTGAGGCCATCATGGAATCGATGAAGCCGATGCACGACCGTTCGAACGGACTGGGCGGCGGTTTTGCAGGCTACGGCATTTATCCGGAGTACAAGGATTACTATGCATTTCATCTGTTCTTTGACTGCCGGGATACCAGAAAGGCCTGCGAGGCGTTCCTAAAGGAGCACTTTGAGGTCGTTAAGGGTGAACTGATCCCGACCAGAAAGATTCCCGAAATCACGGATGAGCCGATTATCTGGCGCTACTTCGTAACGCCGCTTCCTTCGGTGCTTCGCGACCTGCAGCTTGATGAGAAGGAGTTCGTTGCGCGGACGGTTATGAAGATTAACACCGACATGAAGGGCGCGTACGTCTTCTCGAGCGGCAAGAACATGGGTACCTTCAAGGCAGTCGGCTTCCCCGAGGACGTCGGAAGATTCTACCGCCTTGACGAGTACGAGGGTTACTGCTGGACCGCGCACGGCCGTTATCCGACCAACACACCCGGCTGGTGGGGCGGCGCGCATCCGTTCACGCTTCTTGATTATTCGGTCGTTCACAACGGCGAGATTTCGTCGTACGACGCGAACCGCCGTTTTATTGAAATGTTCGGTTATAAATGCAACCTGCAGACCGATACCGAGGTCATCACCTACATTCTCGATTACCTCCTCCGTGTGCAGGGCCTGACGCTTGAGGAAGCAGCCGCTGTCATCGCGGCGCCTTTCTGGAGCACCATCGAGGGCAAGAGCGATCTTTATGAAAAGCAGAAGCTGCAATACCTGCGTACCATTTTCCCGAGCCTTCTCGTGACCGGGCCGTTCTCCATCGTGCTCGGTTTTGACGGAGGCCTGATGGCACTGAATGACCGGCTGAAGCTACGGTCTATGGTGGTCGGTGAGAAGGCCGATAAGGTTTACATCGCAAGTGAAGAAGCAGCCATCCGCGTGATGGAGCCCGATGTGAAAAATATCTGGGCACCTGCCGGCGGAGAGCCCGTCATTGTAAAGGTCAAGGAAGGGGCGTACTAGTATGGGAGTCGATTTTATCTATCCGGAATTCGAAGTCGTCAGAAATGATAACCGCTGCATCGCCTGCCGTGTCTGCGAAAGACAGTGTGCGAACGAGGTGCATTCCTACAGCCCGGAACGCGGTGTCATGATCAGTGACGAAACCAAATGCGTCAATTGCCAGCGCTGCGTATCGCTGTGTCCGACGAGAGCACTCAAGATTGTGAAGAGCGACTGCAGGCTTAGGGAAAATGCCAACTGGCAGGACGATACCATTAAGGAAATATACAAACAGGCGAACAGCGGCGGCGTGCTTTTAAGTTCGATGGGTAACCCGAAGCCCCTGCCGGTATACTGGGACAGAATTCTGATCAATGCTTCGCAGGTTACCAACCCGCCGATTGATCCGCTTCGTGAGCCGATGGAGACAAAGGTATTCCTCGGCAAGAAGCCACAGAAGGTTGAACGGGACGAAAACGGCAAGCTGACCTGTAAGTTAGAGCCGCAGATTGAGCTTTCGATGCCCGTAATGTTCTCAGCCATGAGCTACGGCTCCATCAGCTATAACGCACATGCCTCGTTAGCGAGAGCAGCAACGGAGCTCGGCATCCTGTATAACACCGGTGAGGGCGGTCTGCACGAGGATTTCTACGTATACGGACCGAACACGATTGTTCAGGTGGCGAGCGGCCGTTTCGGCGTGCATGAGCAGTATCTCGAAGCCGGCGCAGCAGTGGAAATCAAGATGGGCCAGGGCGCTAAGCCCGGCATCGGCGGTCATCTGCCCGGCGCGAAGATTGTCGGCGATGTATCGAGAACCCGTATGATTCCCGAGGGCTCGGATGCCATTTCCCCCGCACCGCATCATGACATTTATTCGATAGAAGACCTGAGACAGCTTGTTTTCTCCTTAAAGGAAGCAACGAATTACAAGAAACCCGTCATCGTCAAGGTGGCAGCGGTTCATAACATTGCGGCAATCGCAAGCGGCATCGCACGAAGCGGCGCCGACATCATTGCGATTGACGGTTTCCGCGGCGGTACCGGTGCTGCACCGACCCGAATCCGCGATAACGTCGGCATCCCGATTGAGCTTGCCTTGGCAGCAGTTGACCAGCGGCTTCGTGACGAAGGAATCCGCGGAAACGTATCCCTTGTGGTCGGCGGTTCCATCCGAAGCGCGGCAGATGTCGTAAAGGCCATCGCACTCGGCGCGGACGCATGCTACGTTGCCACGGCTGCCCTTCTGGCGCTCGGCTGTCATCTGTGCCGTACATGCCAGAGCGGCAAATGTAACTGGGGCATCGCAACCCAGCGTCCGGATCTCGTAAAGAGACTGAATCCGGATATCGGAAGTCAGAGACTTGTGAACCTGATGACCGCCTGGAGACATGAGATCATGGAAATCCTCGGCGGCATGGGCATCAACTCGATTGAAGCCTTAAGAGGCAACCGTCTGATGCTTCGCGGCGTCGGACTGACCTCGAAGGAGCTTGAGATTCTCGGTATTTCACACGCAGGAGAGTAAACTATGAAACGAGTCTATGTCAACGAAGAATGGTGCCTCGGCTGCCATTTGTGCGAATATAACTGCGCGTGGGCCAATTCCGGAATCAAAGAAATGTCGGACGCGCTGAAGGGACGCAAGATTTATCCGCGTATTCATGTTGAAGGCGACGATAAGATCACATTTGCCGTATCCTGCAGACACTGCGAAGACCCGATGTGCGTGAAAAGCTGCATCGCAGGTGCCATCCGCAAGGAAGACGGCGTCGTGAGAATCAACCGTGACAAATGTGTGGGCTGCCTCACCTGTGTTCTGGTATGTCCGTACGGCGCGCTGACGCCCGCAGAGGACGGCATCATGCAGAAATGTGAGCTGTGTCTCACGAACTCCTGCGGCGAGCCGGCCTGCGTAAAGGGCTGCCCGAACCATGCAATCGTGTACGAAGAGAGATAAAGCGGGGCAAAACGGAGTATCCCGTGCCGGCCGAATGTGTCGGAGACAAGGAGGAAGCGTTGAAAAATCATGTCATCATCGGCAACGGTACAGCCGCTGTCGGCTGCATTGAAGGAATCCGCAGCATAAGCAGCGAGGACCGGATTACGGTTATTTCAAAGGAGCCGCATCCGGTGTACAGCCGCCCGCTGATTTCCTACTATCTGGAGGGCAAAACCGACCTGAAAAGAATGCTTTACCGCGACGAGGACTTTTACAAAAAGAACGGCGTAGACATCCGGTACGGCGTAACGGCGGAGCATATCGATACGGCGAAAAAGAAGATAAAGCTCTCGGACGGAACGACGCTTAAGTATGACGATATCTGCGTGGCAGCAGGCTCCTCCCCGTTCGTTCCGCCGATGCAGGGACTTGACAGCGTAGAGAAGAAGTTCGGTTTCATGACGCTTGACGATGCGCTTTCTTTAGAGAAGGAGCTTACTAAGGAGGCAAGGGTCCTGATTGTCGGAGCCGGCCTGATCGGTCTTAAATGTGCAGAAGGCATTCAGGAGCGCGTCGGGAGCATCACGGTATGCGATCTTGCCGACAGAGTGCTCTCGAGCATTCTTGATTCGGAATGCGCGGCCATTGTGCAGAAGCACCTTGAGGCACACGGCATCAGCTTCCTGCTCTCAGACAGCGTGGCAAAGTTTGAAGGCAGCAAAGCCTTCATGAAGAGCGGCGCCGAGGTCGAATTCGACATTCTGGTGCTTGCCGTCGGTGTCCGGGCCAACATCGGGCTGATCAAAGAAATCGGCGGTACCGTGAACCGCGGCATCGTCGTGAATGACGAACAGAAAACATCCATAGAAGATATATATGCCGCAGGTGACTGCGCGGAGGGCTACGACGCCTCGATTGATGCAAACCGCGTTCTGGCCATTCTCCCGAACGCATATATGCAGGGCAGAACGGCAGGTATCAACATGGCGGGCGGAACGGTCACATTTGACACGGGAATCCCGATGAACTCTATCGGATTCTTCGGGCTTCATATCATGTCGGCCGGCGCCTACGACGGAGAACGGAAGGAAATCAGACACGGAGATGTGCTGAAGCGGTTCTTCGTGAAGGACGGAAAGCTCGGCGGCTACATGCTGATCGGCGAGACGGACCGCGCCGGCATTTATACCGCGCTTGTCCGTGAGAAGACGCCGCTCAGTGAGATCAATTTCGATGCCGTGACGGAAAAGGCAGGTTCCATCGTATTTTCCGCAGATTCCCGTAGAAAAAAGTTCGGAGGTACTGTATAATGAAAGTCGATGTAAGAAATCTCGGATACCGGGAAGTAAACGAAAAGCTTCGTGAAGTGACCGGCTCGTGCAAACTGACGGGCTGCCTGGGGCAGCGGTTTCTTGCAGCAGGAATGTCGGATAAAAAGATTACGCTCGAAGGTGTGCCGGGCAATGCGCTCGGGGCCTATCTGAACGGTGCGGAGATTACGGTTCTCGGGAACGCGCAGGATGCGGTCGGCGATACGATGAATGCCGGACGGATTGTCGTGAACGGCAACATCGGCGACGCGGCAGGCTACGCGATGAGAGGTGGCAGAATCTTCGTAAGGGACAATGCCGGATACCGCGCAGGCATTCATATGAAAGCTTATCAGGATAAGATTCCGGTGATGGTCATCGGCGGTTCCGCAGGAAGCTTTCTCGGGGAATACCAGGCGGGCGGTGTCATCGTTGTCTTAGGTCTTAAGGGCGGCAGAATCGTCGGAAATTTCCCCTGCACGGGAATGCACGGCGGCAAAATGTTCCTTCGGACCGACGGAAAGGGAATCACGTTCCCGAAGCAGGTATCCGCCAGACCGGCGGATGCAGCGGATCTCAAGGAAATCCGCGGATATGTAAAGGAATATTGCAAGCTGTTCGGCTGTGACGAGGAAAAGGTCATGAACGCCCCGTTCACGGTTGTAACGCCCGAGAGCAAGAATCCTTACAAACAACTGTATGTTGCGAACTGAATGATTACCGGCGGCCTTATCCGCCGGTATAGGGGTTTATAAAGGCCTGCACGTATAGCGGGCGAGAGCAGGGAGGATGTTATGAATTTCTCAGAGAAAGAAGTACTGCAGTATGTAGCGGAGGAGGACGTCAAGTTCATCAGGCTTGCGTTTTGCGATGTATTCGGCAGGCAGAAGAACATTTCCGTTCTGGCGGAGGAATTGCCGCGGGCATTTGCCTACGGTGTCGCATTTGACGCTTCCGCAATTGCCGGCTTCGGTGACGAGACGCATTCGGATCTGATTCTTCATCCGGAAGCGGACACGCTTACGCCGCTTCCGTGGAGACCTGAGCACGGACGCGTTGTCCGCATGTTCTGTAACATTTCTTACCCGGACGGAACGCCGTTTGAGTGCGACACAAGAAGCATTTTGAAGAAGGCCGTCAAGGATGCCGCAGACGCAGGATATTCGTTCCGTTTCGGCGCCGAGCAGGAATTCTACCTCTTCGAACTGGATGAGAAAGGCCGTCCGAACGGCGTGCCTTACGATAAAGCCGGATATATGGATATTGCGCCCGAAGACCGCGGCGAAAATATCCGTCGTGAGATTTGTCTCACGCTTGAGCAGATGGGCATCCGCCCCGAGAGTTCCCACCACGAAGAGGGACCCGGGCAGAACGAAATCGATTTCCGTTATTCCGACGCGCTCAGCGCAGCCGATCAGGCGATGACCTTCCAGACCGTAGTACGGACCGTAGCGGCGCGGAACGGCCTTTATGCCGATTTCTCGCCGAAGCCGATTCCCGACATGCCGGGCAACGGCTTTCATATCAACATGTCCGTGGAGCCGGAAAATGAGGAAACCTTCGACGGAATGATAGCCGGCATGCTGACAAGAGTTGAGGAGATTACGGCGTTTTTGAACCCGACAGAAGATTCCTATCGAAGACTCGGACAGCGCAAGGCACCCGGATATGTATCCTGGTCAAAAGAGAACCGCTCCCAGCTTGTGCGGATTCCCGCAGTGACCGGCGGCAGCAGAAGAGCCGAGCTTCGTTCGGCCGATCCTTCCGCCAACCCGTACCTGGCATTTGCCATGCTGATCCGCGCAGCGCTTGAAGGAATCACGAACCGGACCGAGCTTCCGCCGGAATCCGACATCAATTTCTTTAAGGCTGAAGAGGCGGAGCTGGCAGGGTTTAAGAAGCTGCCCCGTTGCCTTCCCGATGCGCGAAAGCTTGCGTCGGAAAGTGAATTTGTCAGAAGCTGCATACCGGAAGCCGTGCTTCGCATATATTGTCCCTGATGCAAGCGACAGTTCCGTGAGATAAATACCGAAAAGATTCGGCAGGAAGGAGGAGCAAATGAGCTTAGAAGTGCGAATTTACAGCGTTCTACTCGTGTCGTCTTCTGCAAGCTTCGTGGATACGATGCGCTCCCTTCTTCCGGAAAGCCGGTACAGCCCGGTCGGGATTGCGACAAGCGTCAGCGCCGCAAAACGCATGCTTTCGGAGCGTACTTATGATTTCGTCATCATCAACTCGCCTCTTACGGACAGCAACGGGCTCCGGCTCGCGACCGACATTGCCGAGGAGAAGAATGTCATCCCGCTTCTTCTTGTTAAAAACGACGAGTATCCGGAGATTCTGGACCGGACCATAAGAAACGGTGTATATATGCTCTCCAAACCGCTGACAAGAGCCACAACGGCAGTTGCGCTTGCCTGGATGGCGGCGTCGAGAGAACGGCAGCGCGTCTCGGAGAAGAAGGAGCTGACCTTCGAGGAGAAGATGAAGGAGATTCGTCTCGTAAACCGCGCCAAATGGCTCATAATCAGCGAACTTCATATGACCGAGCCGGAGGCTCACCGTTATATTGAAAAGCAGGCTATGGACCGTTGTGTGACGCGAGGGACGGTGGCAGAGGAGATTATCCGAACTTATTCATAGTGTGTGAGAAAGAGGAATCCGTCAGAGGGTTCCTTTTTCTTTACAAAAAAGCCATCCTGTCATGTATCAGGATGGCTTTTCGCATGTCGGTTTTATTTTTCAGATTTCGTAGGCTTCGCGAAGCTCGTGGCAAATGTGATCGAGATCGGGATACAGAAATCCCTCGGTGATGCCGAATACGCGAAGGCTTTCGAGGAAGTATTCCCGCCGCTCGGCCGGGATGATTATCTTATAAAGCATGTTGTCGTCGCAGATGTCCTCAAGGCGGCGGAGCGAATTGTGAACCGTGAAGCAGGCCTGCTGTGAGTACAGACGCAGATGGCTGTCGGTCGAATAGCAGGCAAGAATCTTATCCTCCAAAACCGGATTGTGATGAAGGTGCTTGAAGGCCGGAAGCAGCATTTCCTGCGCGGTGTCCGCATCAATCGGATAGATGCAGTTGCCGAAGCCTTCCTTCTCATTAAGCATGTTCGGCGCAAGCACCCAGACGCAGGCATCCACGCCGGGATTCTTTCTATACGTCTCGGTTGCGAAGAATACGGCAATCAGCGGAGATTTGGACCAGTCAAGCATCCGGGTCGGAAGACCGTGGTGCTGCATCAGGGCAACCCAGCCGGAGTAGTCGTGCTTCTCGGGCGGATTCTTCATTATCTGCTTTCCGCGGATATAGAAATCATTCGTGATGAAGCGCTCAATGCTTAATCGCTTCTCGCTTCGTTGTATGGACGGAACAAGCGTCAGGGAGGAGTTCTCCTCACCGCGGTACCAAAGGCCCTGTTTGTGCCTTGCGGCAAGCGCCTTCAGAAACTGGAGTAATTCATCTATCGTACTGATATCAATCGTAATCATGGCTGCCCTCCTTATCCTTCCATTATACATCCTTTCAGGTAAGAAGTAAAGAAATCCGGCGATAATCCAACGGAAAATGTCACGAAACCGTCTTGCGAAAAGTTGCATTTTCCTATTGACAAAGCGTGTATATAGGTGTATATATTGAATATACACAATGTTACAATCCAAACCATGGCAGAGGAATATGTATGAACATCTTAATTAACAACTGCTCCAATCAGCCGTTATACGAACAGATTGAAGAGCAGATTAAGAATCAGATTCTTTCCGGTGAACTGTCGGAGGGGGACGCCCTTCCGTCGATGCGCGTGCTTGCAAAGGATCTGAAAATCAGCATCATTACGACGAAACGTGCCTACGAAGACCTGGAGCGCGACGGTTACATCACTTCCGTAACCGGCAAAGGGAGCTTTGTTCGCGGACTCAGTGAAGAGTATGTCCGCAACAACATCCGTTACGCGATCGAAGAGCTTTTTGACGCTGCGGTTGACAAGGCGCTCGTCGGAAACGTCAGTAAAGAGGAGCTGACCGAGATGCTTAAGATCATCTATGAGGAGAAATGCAAATGAGCAATGATAATGTTTTGGAACTGAAGGACGTTACAAAGAATTACGGAGATTTTCTGTTAGATCATGTGTCCTTTACGGTGCCCCGCGGAACCGTGTGCGGATTCATCGGGCAGAACGGTGCCGGAAAGACGACCACAATCCAGCTGATTCTTGATGCGATTACGAGAGACAGCGGGGAGATCACGATGTTCGGACAGGAAGTGATTTCCGGGCAATCCCACACGCTTCGTGAGGATGTCGGCGTCGTATTTGACGAAATGGGATTTCATGAATTTCTTACCCCCGCGCAGCTTGACGGGATTATGAAGAGGATATATAAAAACTGGAATTCCGAGAAGTTTTTCGAGTTTCTGAAGCGTTTCTCGCTGCCTGCAAAGAAACGCTGCGGGAACTTCTCGCGAGGCATGCGGATGAAACTGCAGATTGCCGTGGCGCTTTCACACGGTGCCAAGTTTCTCGTGATGGACGAGCCGACGAGCGGGCTTGATCCGATTGTGAGAAATGAGATGATTCAGATCTTCCGCGAGTTCGTCGTGGAAGAGGATCACACAATCCTGTTGTCCTCGCACATTACGGGAGACCTTGAAAAGCTTGCCGACGAGGTCATATTTATCGACGGCGGGCGGATCGTGCTTGCGGGCAATAAGGACGAAATTCTTCTGAAGCACGCTATCCTGAAATGCAAGAAGGAGCAGGCAGATCAGGTGAGTGATTCGCTTATCGTTGATAAGGAGATTTCCTCGTTCGGCGCGGAGATGCTCGTAAACGACCGTGATGTCTGTGAGAAGCTGTATCCGGGCATGGTCATCGAGCCGGCAACGCTTGAGGAAATTATGATTCACTACGTGAACCGTGCGAAAACCGGACGCGGAAGGGCAGAGTAGGAGGCGCGTATGAGAGGCTTGTTACTGAAAGACTATTACTGCCTTAGGCGGAAACTGTTCGTCTGGGGCGTTACGATTTTCGCAACGACGGCCGTCTGTGTGATGTTTATGATCAGCACGAAAACCGGAAACATCGCCACAATCTATGAGAAAATGGCGAACTCGGAAGACAGCATGGATGCGGCGCTGATTCCGTTTCTTACAAGAATTGTGCTTACGATGTTTCTGCTGCTGCCGGTTGCGGCGTCCTTCGACCTGATTCAATACGTCTTCATGGACGATAAGACCGCATCGTTTTATAAGGTTGCTTCCTCGCTTCCGTTAAGCCGGCAGAAGCGCGTGGGAGAACGGTATGTGCTTTTGGGAATCGTGATTGTCGTGTCATTTGTCGTGGATGCGGTGCTTCTGCTGTTGGTAAAGCTGACGTCGGACCTGATGCCTTTTTTGGATTCGTTTCAGATTGTGCTCGCGTTCGGCGGTGTGTCATTGTTCTGTGCGACGATTGCTTTGGTGTTCGGGTACCGGTTCGGCGCCGAGGCCGCAATCTGGGGGAACCTTGTCGGCGTCGTGGTTCTGATAGCAGCGGTGATAATCCGGAATTTCGCTTTCTTCAAAGAACTGTTCAGCGTGGAAGGGGACGACTCGGTGCGCTACATCTTAAAGGGTTTCACGGGCGCTGCGGATTTTCTTGAGCATAAGGGAATATTCGTGCTTCTTGCGTCACTGCCGATTGCAGGGGCAGGATACCTCCTTTCGGTATGGATTATGGGAAGAAAGAGGGGTGTTGCATGATGAAGGGATTGCTTTATAAAGAGTTTCTGATCGTAAGGGGACGGAATATCCTGCTCGGCTTCGGAATTGCGTTATCGGCGTTTCTGATGCTTCGTGTGGCATTTCCCGGAGCCGATGTGATCGTAAAAGAGGGCGCGGAGACAGCATCCGTGCCGGTTGGTTATATGTATGATGCTCTTCTTATGGGTATCGCAGGCATAATGCCCGTGATGGGGATTGTGCTTCTGACACCGCTTGTGAAGCTGCTTACCGAGAACGGACGCAAACGGAAGGAACGAGCATACACGATGGCGCTCCCGCTCCCGGCGGATTCTGCCGTTAAGGCCAAATACATCACATTTGCCGGCTGGGTTTTGGTGACGCTTTTCTGCTCCGTAATCATAATGGGACTTTATTTCATTAATGCAGGGAACAATCAGGCAAGCGATACCGTCAGGACGTTTCTCAAGATGATGCCGGTCATGTTCGGGGTCATAATGTTTTGCGGCTCCGTTGAACTGTTCGCCTATCTCGGACTCGGAAAGCGGAAGGGCGATGCTCTGATGATTCTCCTTCTCGTGCCGCTTGCGCTCGCGCTTGTGTGGTGCCTGTTCTTTATCGATCCGGCCACGCTTTCGAAGTTTGATATCGGTTCGATTATTCGGTTCTGGCAGAATCATAAGACGCTTGTCCGAATAATCGGAGTGTTGGCGGTTGCAGGGTCTGCGGGACTATACTATCTGTCCTTCCGAATCGTCCGCAGGATGGAACTGAACAGGAAGGCAGAGTTCGATGACTGAGAGGGGACGGGGCCCGGGGTTCCGTGGGCTTTGGAAGACATGCCTTTACCTACGAGAATATGAATTCTTCGGATTTTGTGGGCTTCAGAAAACTATCATTCCCACTGTTTTACAAAAACCCGAAATCTCGTATATCCGAGGATTTGTCATTTTCCTACCCGATTAATGATTTGAAAAGATTCATGGGTAATGAGCACAAATAAGTCGGTGCAAGACGCAATGAGAAAATGGGCGCCAAAGAGGCCCGGTATAAGAGGGAGGAGCAGATGACGATTAAAGAAGCGGAAGAGTTGTTCAGGGAATTAAACGGGGAGGACCCGTATCTGATTTGGCATGAGGCAGGAGAAAAGGCGCTGCACGAGTATTACGACCTGCAGATTCCTTACAATGTCAAATGTGATTGGACGGCAGAGCTGATGGAGAAGCATTTTGCTTCGATGGAAGCCAATCCCGAAAGGGCATGGCATGAGGTCGCCTGTATCCTTGACCTGCTCGAGACGAATTACTGCGATGCGAACTGGTACGGTAGCAGGCTTTTGGACGCATTGGAGCATACCGATTCCTTTGATGCCGAAAACCGGGTGCTGATCACCGAGTATATGGGCTCACGACTCCGGAATAAGGACAGCGGTTGTAAGATTTTCTGCCTGAAGACCGATCTTGGGGGGCGCCTGAACCGAATCATGCAAAGGCTGACGGACTTTTCCTGTCCCCCCGAAACAGCAGATGAACGGTACCCGAAACGCGTAAGCCTCAGGGAGCGTAGAGAAAAGGCAATCGCAAAGTATCGGGACGAATATGAAAAATGGAGACGATAATCCGTCAGGAGCGAAGAAAGCCCTTTCCCCAACGGGAGAGGGCTTTTATAACGCAAAAAAGAAGAGCCTCCGAAAAGAGACTCTTCTTTGCATCAACGGGACTATATTACTGCTGAACCGTTACGTTGATAACATGCGGCTGTGCGCCGTTGTACCAGTAAAGGAATGCTTCCACATCAATGATGTCGCCCTGCTTGAGACCTTCAACAGTCTTGTAAACATCTGTGTCGGCGCCGCGGAGATAGGATTCCACAACGAGGGAGATGTTCGTGCCGTTTGAGGAAACGCGGAAGTAGATGTCGTCTCCGCGAGTGCCGGAGCCGTCATACTTGTACATCGGATCGCCTGTAACCTTAAGACCTTTGAACGAAACGCGGCTGTTCATAAGAGCAATCACTTCGGGAACCTGGCTGAAGATGCCGTCTACTGCAAAGTAAGGCGTAATATCAGTGGCAGGAGCAATGTAGTTTCCCTCAAGAATCTCGAAGGTAGCGCCCTCGGCAACTTCGACTTCGCCGGACCAGGTAGTCTTGTAACCCTTTACGCGAATCTTGGTTCCGGGAACAAGTTTCTTCGAATCCTCCTCGGAGCATACCATGTTGTAAAGGAAGTATCCACCGTCGGGATCTGCAGCGTAAACGGTGATTTTATCTTCCCACCAGGACTGATGATCCTGAACATAGCACTCAATCGTAACTTCATCGTCATCCGCAGCGGCAATGTACTGAGCATGGGTCATAACGCCCTCGCTCTTGTCATTTACGTTGCCGGTAACCGTCGCCTTCGTAATGTGGGGGTTAGCACCGTTGTACCAATAGAGGAAACCCTCAAGGTCAACGAAATCGCCGGCCTTCAAAGCCTCTACGGCCTTATAAACATCGGTGTCCTTTCCGCGAAGATAGGACTCAACGGTAAATGTGAAAATCTGATTGCCCTTTGCAACCTTGAAATAGAGGTCATCGCCGGGGTTACCGGAACCGTCCCACTTGTAAGTGGCTGCGCTTACAACGGTAAGACCCTTGAAAGCAACCGGAAGGTTCTGGAAGTTAATCAAAGCGTCACTGCTGAGATAAGCGGTAACATCCTTAACCGGAGCAATGTAGTTTCCTTCAAGGAATTCAAAAGTAGCGCCCTCGGCAACTTCAACTTCGCCGGACCAGGTAGCTTTGTAACCCTTTACCTTGATCTTGGTTCCGGGAACAAGCTTCTTTGCGTCCTCTTCGGAGCAGGTCAGGTTGTAGAGGAAGTATCCGCCTTCGGTATCGGCCGCATAAACGGAAATCTTGTTCTCCCACCATGACTGGTGATCCTGAACATAGCACTCAAGTACAACCTCGGCCTCATCGGCAGCGGCAATATACTCTGCGTAGGTCATAACGCCCTCGCTCTTCTTAGCCGGATCGTCGGCCTCGGGAGTGGGGGTAGGCTCTTCGGTCGGAGTTGCCGTCGGAGCTTCCGTCGCAGCTGTTGTCGGCGTGGAAGCAGGCTTCTTATCGCCGCAGGCAACAAGACTGAGAACAAGAGCAAGCATCAATAAAATGGCTGTTATCTTCTTCATTTTCTTTCTCCTTTTATATTGCGGGAATCGCTTCCCGAACTTACAAGTACCATATTATACAAAGAAAACCGAAAAATGCAATAGCATTATCACTGCAAAAAGAATAGACTATCTTATCGTTCCTGCATGGCTTTCATCCGTTTGATCAGGTAAATCGCAATCAGTCCGGCCCATACGACGGCCAGAGAGACAATCAGAACGGACGAAGTTTTCGGAAGAGGACCGAACTTCTTACCCTCGGAGACTTCAATCTGATCGAGGTGCTTTAGAGCCGAAGTGTCATCGTAAAGCTGCGCAATGAAGGCATCGTCGACGGTTTTCTTGCGGCGGACCGAGCGTGTCACATTTTCCACGAGCTCGCCTGCGGCCTCACGGACAGAAGCGGAGCCGGCGAATACGGGTGTGACAAATGTGCGGTCGATGTTGTCAAGAAACAACTTCGCAGCCTTAATCTTGACATCATAGTGCAGACTGTTATCGGTGCCTTCCGCGGCGAGATATTCCCGATAAGTGTCGGAATTCTGCGCCTTCAGCGTTACCGGGATGTAGCCCTCGGTCTGCGAGTAGGCAATCTGCACATCGTTCGTGAGCATGTATTGCATGAACAGCCACGATGCCATGACCTCGCCGTCGTCCTCTTTTGTGAAAATGCAAAGCGACGGGCCCTGGGAGATCATATACGGCTCGGACGGATCATATTGCGGAATCGGGCGCACAACGGTTTCAAACTGCACGATGTTCTCGGAATGTATGTCCGAGTTGGGGGCGTTGCTTCCCATCCAGGTTGCGCCTGCGGTCGAGTCGATGGCGAAAATGCACTGGCCGGCGTTCAGGTAGTTGCCGGGGTAGCTCGAAATCTTGAAGGTCGAGAACGAGCGCGACTTCGCGTGGGGGACGATGGACTGCAGGATTTCCTTCGTCGTGTCATTGAATAAAAGCACATGGCCTTCCTCGTCGGAATAGGGTGCTTTCTTCTGCTTCAGCATCGAAATCATCATATTGTCGGTCGACTTATAGATGAACGGAATCAGCGTCGTCTGGCCGTTAACCAGGAATGTTCCTTCCGAATCCTGCTTCATCGCAGCTTCGGAAACCTCCCATACATAATCCCAGGTCGGGACATCGGGGATGTCGTAGCCGAGCTTTGTCACGAGGTCCTTGTTGATGTAAAGGGCCTCTGTCGAGCGCATGTACGGAAGCGCGTAGGTACCGTCTCCGATGTGGCATTCCTCCATGAACTTCGGCACGATTTCCTCTTTCGAAGGTCCGTCGAATTTGAGCTTGCTGCCGCCGAGCCCGTAGTTCGGGTCCATGATCAGCTGGTCAAGCTGCACGACGACATTGTTTCCCTTTTGGTAGGTCGCAATGTGGTCAGGGTAGGTGATGCACACATTCGGCGTCGTATCGGTCGAAATGTTCGTGATGACATCCTGGTAAATGGTAGCGTAATCCGTGTAGGTCTTCAACGTCACGTGGATGTTCGGATAAAGCTTTTCGAATTCCGCGATGGCCTGTTTATAAATGTTGACCTGCGTGATGTTCGTATCATTTTTCGCCCAGAAGGAGATTGTGTATTCCTTTTTTGTGTCAAATTCCATAGGCACCCGGAACGCAACCCGCTTCTTGCCGCCGTGGCAGCCCGAAAGCGAGCAGCAGAGGAGCATCAGGATAAGCAGGAGAGAGGAAACTTTGGTAAATCGTTTCATCCTTTGGTCCCTCCTCTCGATACGCCCTCCATGATTTTATTCCGAAAGCACAGGAACAAAATGATGAGCGGGACGGAGATGACGACAACGGCTGCCATCATGGCCGGGATGTTGTCGCGGCCGAAACCGTTCTGGCGGATTTCCTGAATGCCGTTCGACACAAGGAAATAGTTCCGGTCATCCGTAATCAGGCGCGGCCATACATAGCTGTTCCAACACTCGATGACCTTCAGAATCGTGATCGTCACGAGCGTCGGCTTCGAAATCGGAACCATGACGCGTAGCAGATATTTGAAATCGGAAGTGCCGTCCACCTTTGCGGCCTTGTAAAGCTCTTCGGGAATCTGCTCGAAATTCTCTTTCAAAAGGTAGATGTAGAACACCGACGTGATCGACGGAAGAATCAGTCCGGCGAACGTGTTCCGCATGTTCCACGAGGTAATCGTGACATAGTTCGTGATGATGACCAGCTCGTTCGGAATCATCATCAGGCTCAAAAACAGCGAGAAGACGAGGTTCTTGCCTTTGAAGTCCATCCGGGCGAAGCCGTACGCCGCGAGCACGATGACAACCATCATCGCGGCAGTCGTGATCAGGGTGAAAATCAGCGTGTTAAGAAAGTATCTCGCAAGCGGTACCGCGGTAAATGCCACCTTATAATTGGCAAGTGTCGGCGCAAATGTATAGAACTTAGGAACTTCCTCCGCATTGTATGCACCCTGCGTCTTAAAGGAGGTCAGAATCATCCAGTAAAACGGGAATAAAACGGCAATTGCCGCTATTACGAGAAATGCATAAATCAGAATCCGGCGGATGAGCAGCCGTCTTTTTGCAGCCTGTTCAATGGCCTTGTAATCCTGTGCGGTCAGCGGACCGCTTTGATATTTCGTATCATTTGCCATGGCGGTCCTCCGTTAATAGTGTATTTTGTTTTTGCTCACCATCAGGTTGATGCAGGTGATGGTGAAGACAACGGCGAACAGAATCAGAGCGGCTGCCGAAGCAAACGAAGGATAGCCGCCGCTGTTGCCGTAGAGCATGTCGTAGATATAGCCGACCATCGTGTTCATGCCGGCCGCGTTCAAATCCGTTCCGAACAGGGCAACCTCGTCGCTGTAGGCCTTGAACGCGCCGATGAAACCGGTGATGACAAGATAGAAGATCATCGGGGAAATCATCGGAAGCGTGATTTTGCGGAAGATTCTTCCGGGACGCGTGCCGTCCACGCGGGCTGCCTTGTAATAATCCTCCTTAACGGATGCGAGGGCGCTCGTTAAGATCAGGATTTTGAAGGGAAGCACAATCCAGACCGTATAAAGGCACATGACGAACATCTTGGCCCAGTACGGGCCGTCGATGAAGTCGACCGACCGGCCGCCGAACGTGTGAATCAGCAGGTTCACCATGCCGTCCGTATACTCGGTCTTCTTAAAAAGAACCATGAAGACAAGACCGACAGCAAGCGTGTTGGTTACGTAAGGCAGAAAATAGATTGTCTGGAAGGCGTTTCGAAGCGGTTTGATTGAGTTGAGCGCGAGGCTGATGAGCAGCGCCAGACCGGTCGAAACCGGCACCGTAATGATAACGATGATAAATGTGTTGCGAAGCGCCTGAACGAAGTAAGGGTCATGCAGGACATAGCGGAAGTTGTATACGCCGGTTCCGCTTGACGTCTGCGTAACGAAATTGTAGCCTTCCTCAAAGGCATAGATTACTACGTCAATCAAAGGATAAACCATGAACACGCCGAGGAAGACAATGGCGGGCAGGAGATAAAGCCAGCCCTTCAGCTGTTTCTGTTTCATATCATTCCTCCGTCTGTCCGGTCTGTTCGGATTTCGGCGAAGCGTCTGCGGTAATCACGAGCTCCGTCTCGAAATCAAACAGGTGCACTTTCTTCGGCTTCAGATTGAAACGGACGGTTTCGCCGCCGATGCCTTCGGTGTCCTCCGAAGGAACAATGGCGCGAATCGTCGTTCCGGTAAAGGCGGGATGCTCCGCAACGATGCTCGTGTCGCGGCCCATGACTTCGATCTTTTTGAGATTTACGGTGAGGCAGCCTTTCCTGTCAGGCACAAAGCCTTCGGGACGGATGCCGACATAAACCTTACGATTTTCCTTTACGGGAGCGTTCAAAACGGCCTCGTCCCCGATGTAAACCCGGCCGTCTTTCACTTCGCCTTCGAATACATTGATCGGCGGTGTGCCGAGGAACTTCGCAACGAAGAGGTTGCACGGATAATCATAAACTTCCTGCGGTTTTCCGATCTGATGGATGACGCCTTCCTTCATGACGACAATCAGGTCGCTGATGCTCATTGCTTCTTCCTGGTCGTGCGTAACGAAGATGGTCGTAATGCCGGTCTCCCGCTGAATCCGGGAAAGCTCTTCCCTGGTCTGCAGGCGAAGACGCGCATCAAGGTTCGAAAGAGGCTCGTCAAGAAGCAGCACGCTCGGCGTCTTCACAAGGGCGCGGGCGATGGCGACACGCTGCTGCTGACCGCCGGAGAGCTCGTTGGGCTTTCTTTCCATCAATGTATCAATCTGAACGAGTTTTGCCGCTTTAAGAGCGCGCTCGTGCATCTGCTCCTTCGTGAGCTTATCCTTGCCGCGCAGGTTTCCTAAGGGAAATGCGATGTTGTCCTCCACGGTGAGATGCGGATACAGGGCATAGTTCTGAAATACGAGACCGACGCCGCGGTTTTCGGGCGGAACGTCGGTGACATCGGTTTCACCGAAATAGATGCGGCCCTCGGTCGGAACTTCAAGACCGCTGATCAGGTTGAGTGTGGTGGATTTGCCGCAGCCGGACGGGCCGAGCAGTCCGATGAGCTTGCCATCGGGAATTTCAAAGGTCAGATCGCTTGCCGCAATCACGTCCTCTTTGATCTTTTTATTGCGGTTCGGAAACCGCTTGGTCAGGTGTTCCAGTCGTATCTTCATATGCGCCTCCCGGATGGATTTGAAATCATTACTAATTATACGTTTCGGCGGGGCAAAAGTCAATTTTCTTGCACGCCTTATTCGATTGTGGTATAATCGGAAAAAGGTCTCATTTTTCAAAGGGGGAAATTATGAGCGAGGAAAATAATAACAATGTGAAAGAAAACGGTTTTTTTGACCGTCCCGATCCGCTCGAGCGATACACGCCCGACGGTAAAATTTTTCCGAATATGAAAGAAAAGAAGGCCGGAGGAGGACCCGGAGGCTGCCTCTTAATCTTTCTTTTAGTTGTTCTTATTCCGACTCTTTGCTATTTTCTTACCAGAATTCCGCGCATGTATCGCGAAAGGCAGGAGGAAAAGCAGACGAAAGAGGAAATAAAAGCCGGCGAAGAAGCATTGGAATGGTCGCTTAAGCAGTACTATGGATTAGATAAGACGGATTATGAGTTTAAAGGTTTCCAAACAGAATTTCCGGGATATCGGGGGACCTTCTATGTGAATGATCAGCCCTACCAGGCTTATTACGTTTATCCTGACCGGCTGGAGACGGATTATCTCGCCGGAAAGTTCCGGGACGGTCTGTCTGAGCTGATGCTTTCGAGAATTCAGGAATCCAATCTGTTTTTAGGGTATCAGATGGCAAATGTCAGCTTTTCCTTTACCAAACTTCCTGCCTGGGTTTCTGAGAAGGAGATCGAGGATTATCTGAATGGCAAAACAATCGGACAGGTCAAATGGACGGATGTCGAAACAAGTATTCATATGGATTTCACTTCGGCGGATGAGACGGTTTTCAGCATATTCCCGTCGGCTGCGGATTTCTATGATGAGCTGATGCTTGGCGAACTCGGGTTCAAGTTGGATGTCCTCACGGTTTCATGCTATTCCAAACCGGACCATGAAGTTCTGGCTCGAAAGGTTTTTCAGCTGAGAGAAGGGTTAGATGTCGAGACTGCAAGAGTGTTATATGAAAATGACAGAGAACTCCGGGATGAATTCGAAAGCAGCTTCGTGAAAATGCTGGAAAGGGATTACGGAATATCTGTCAGAAATGTAATCATTCAGGGCTTAGTGCTTTCGGAGGACAAGAAGCATGCATTCGTGCGGTTCCGTTACGGGGATTCCCTGTATGAAGCATATTATGCCGGAACGTCCCCGGAATGCGAGTCGGGGTGGTGGACGAACTTATATTACGGGGCATTTATCGATGCCGCGCAAAAGTATCTGTTCGCGAAAACCGATGGCAGCAGGGTGTTTCAGAATTATAACGGCATTTCGGTGTCCGCAAGAGCCGTGAAATCCATGAGCGGATTCGGGGAGCGAAAGGTTCTTCCGTCCCATGTCGGCCCGGAGGAAATCGCTGCCTGTTTCAAAGGCACAGCGGATCGGTCGAAATGGAAGAGTGTCGGAACCGTTTTTTACGAGATTACTGTTTATGTGAATAAGCGGGACGATTTGCCTGCCGCAATCAATCATTTTATTCCGAATACCGCAGGTGCCTGCTGTAAGATGTCCCTGAAGAGCCTGAGAGCATATGAAGGGACGCCGACGGATAAGGGTGAATTGCTTTGTGCTTTCAGTGAGTGGGGACCGGAAGACACGAAGGTCAGTTTCAATCTCGGGGGAAAGGAAATCACGATTGTAGACTGGTGGTCCGGTGAGAATTGGACGAGGCCCGAAAATGCATATGACGAGGATTTTCTTGATTATTTATCAGAGGCGGAGCGCAATAACGGCTTCAAGATCAACCGGAAGAATCCCGTGGCCGGAACCGATAACATGTATCTCGAATCCGTTGCCCTTTCCATCATGAACAATAAGCCGGAAGGTCAGATTATCACGTTTGAAAGCCGTCAGATTGCTGCCTTCTTAAGAAGCGGTCTGCTTGCCGATGTGAAGAACTGCGGGACGATTGACTGGGACGATGTAAAATGGAACGCCCAGGTGAAGCAAATCATGACCATCAACGGCGGAATGTACGGCTTTGCCCCGGACCAATACTGGGTTTCCCTGGGAGCGGGAGCCCCTTCGGCCGGTATCGGCGTATTTTTCAATACCGAGCTTTTTAAACAGTTCAATGTGAGCCCGGATCTCCCGTATAATTTGCAAAAGGAAGGCAAATGGAACTGGGATGAATTCGAAATGCTTTGCTCAAGACTGACCTGCGATACGAATAATGACGATCAGATTGATGTATATGCTTTATCCGTAGCGGCAGGAACCCTGACGAACACGGCGCTTTTGGCAAATGATACCTCGATTATCGCAAAAAACTCCGAAAATGGTCTGCTTTTAAATAACTCGCAGGATGATAAGGTAAAGGAAGCGTTTGCCTTTACGGAAGAACTTTATCGGGAGGGATATATTGTTCCCGCCCCGAATCCTCTTAATGATTTCGGTTGGGAAAAGAAAGAATTCTACGAGGGTAGAACGGCAATGTATATAGGAGAAGAGGCTGAGGGCTTTGAGACATTCCGCGAGCATTCGCCCGAACTTCAATACGGTTTTGTCTGCTTCCCTTCCGGACCTTCCGCATCCGGGTACCGCTCCATTCAGAGCCCGTATATCATGGCAGTTCCCGACTGCCCGAGCGTAACGGAGGATATGTCGGACATCATGGCGGTGTATGACTTTTATACAACCTGCCCGACACTTTATAAAGACAGAGACAGCGCCTGGGTGGACCTGTATGCACAAAGAATTCGGGATGAAGAGGCTGCCTTGACATTTGCTATCATGTTGAAAGACGGTGTGAGACGGATGAATCCGGGAATCCTGATTCCCGACTATGACTCCGGGTCCTGGCCGGAGGAACTTCAGAGCGGAAGGAACGTGGACGAGATCATAAACTCCTGGTCACCCAAGTGGGATAAAGGGATTGATGATTTTAACCAAAAGTTTCAATAGCGCGGAACCGGCATTCGGCGCATGACCGGACAAGAGAATAAGAGAGAATATGGAAGGCAGCCCGATTGTGGGCTGCCTTCTTTGTGCAAGAGTATATGAGAGAAGAAAAGAAGGCAGCCTGCTTATGAGGCTGCCTTCGTCGTATTTGTCATTAATGCTTTACATCGTGGTGTAGTTGTCGAAATAACCCTGAATCAGGATGACCGGGGTGCCTTTGTCGCCGGAACCGGAGGTCAGGTCGCAGAGGGAACCGATCAGGTCGGTCAGCTGGCGGGGTGTCGTGCCCTGGGATGCCATGTTGCCTACGAGACTGCCTTCCTTCGCTTTGATGCTGTCGGAGATGGCGGCCTTCAGCGCTTCGCCGGAAAGATCGGCAAAGTCATTGTCGGCAAGGTACTTGAGCTTCAGCTCGTTCGGGGTGCCGATGAGCCCCTTCGTGAAAGCAGGAGATACAACCGGATCGGCGAGCTCCCAGATCTTGCCCTGCGGATCCTTGAAAGCGCCGTCACCGTAAACCATGACTTCGACGTTTTTGCCGGTCTTTTTGAGAATCTCTGCCTGAATTGCTTCAACAAGCTTCTGCGCGCCCTCGGACTGCGGGAAGAGCTTTACCTTGTCCTCGGTCGATTTGTTGGAGCCGAGCAGACCGTAACGGCTGTTGAATCCGCTTCCGTTAATCGGAGCGGTCATCAGATCATCCAGTCCGCATACAACCTTTGCGCCGTTCTCCATCAGAATACGCTTCGTGCGCTTTCTCGTATGGATGTCGCAGTTGATGATGCAGTCGGTATAGTTCAGAATGGTTTTTGCCTGGTTGGCAAATACGACTTCAACGTCTGCGCCGCATTCACGAATCAGGTCGGAATAGTATTGAACATAGTCCACGCCGGTAAATTCATGCTTGCGGTAACCGAAAAGCTCGCGGTAACGCTCAAGTGTCAGAACATCGGAGTAAGGATTGATGCCGGCTTCGTCAACCTGATCGAGCGTGATGAGGGCATTGCCGACTTCGTCGCTCGGGTAGCTGAGCATCAGAACAACCTTCTTACATCCCTTTGCAATTCCGCGAAGCACGATGGCAAAGCGGTTTCTCGAAAGGATCGGGAAGATAACGCCCACGGTTCCTCCGCCGAGTTTAGCCTTAACATCGGTTGCGATATCGTCAACGCTGACATAATTGCCCTGCGCACGGGCTACAATCGACTCGGTCAGTGCGATGACGTCGCGGTCGCGAAGTTCGAAGCCTTCGCTTTTGGCGGCGAGAAGGACGCTGTCAACTGCAATGTCAACGAGATTGTCGCCTTCGCGGATGATAGGGCAGCGGATGCCCCGGGATACGGTACCGACTCTTCTTTCTTCCATACTTTGTGGACTCCTTTGGTTTCATTTGGCAGTGCGTCAGCGCACCGAAAGATATTTTATCATAATTCTTGGGGAAAGGAAAGGGGAAAACACGGAAATGTTTGAATCGTGGGATTGCTTCCAGTATACTATCATAAATAAGAGCACAATCAGACAAATCTGTTTTCTAAATGACAAGATTTAGATTCCAAGATGTGATAAAATATAACCGACAAATGGTAGAGATGGAGAAAACATGTTGGAGTGGTTACCTGTTGTTCAAGATGCCATAGACTATATTGAACGGAATCTTTTAAGTGTAAAAGGTTCCGTTGAAGTTGCGGAACACGTATATATGTCAGAACCATACTTGCAAAAAGGCTTTCAGGTATTAACTGGGTTTTCTGTCGGAGAGTACATTCGGAACAGGAGACTGTATGAGGCTGCGCTTGAAATCCAAAATTCGAATAATCGCATTTCGAGTATTGCTCAGCAATTTGGGTACGAATCTCAGGAAAGCTTCACGAAAGCCTTTTTGAGATTTCACGGCATAAGCCCGAATTCTGTTAGAAAGAACTTACTTGACGGGAATTGTTCCATCAAAAGTTTTCTTCCAATCAGCGTTAATATGAGTATCAAAGGAGGAGAACACTCCGGGTTTCGCGTATTACGAAAAGGAAAACTGATATTCGTCGGGATAAAAAAAGAGCTGCCTATTGCCAATTTATCCGAGTCTCTTCTGTCTTTTTGGAATGAGATTAGAAGATATTATAACATCAATGAGACATCGGGAGAGACTCTGTGCCAGGGAAGCATCAACGATAACAATCTTGCGAGAGCAATTCAAGAAAACTCTGTCGGCGAATACGGAATCGTTTTGGAAAGGACGAAAACGAAAATTGTTTACATGATAGCCGGAAGATATTCAGGAGGTACGATTCCTTCGGGAATGACTGCGGTGACCTTTGAGAATTCCTTATGGGTGGTTTGTGATAAGACCTCGTTATTATTCTCCGAATCTCTTGAATCGGATTTGGAAGAAATCTGTCATAGAATTGAGAAATATTCTGAATACCGCCCCCTTTCTGACAATTGTATCGATTGGTTTGAAGGAATTGACCATATGTGGAAGGAGACTATCAGCAGAAAAACAGTTTGGATTCCTGTTTGTGAAAAGGATACGACAGATAACACTCAGGCAAAGAAAAAACATAAAATCTTGTTTCTTGCAATAGTAGTATTTATTCTTTTTATAGGATCCATTGGTATAGTACATTATTTGACGAGACAAAAGCCGCAAAAAGAGGAGGTTCAATTCGGGGCAAATAGCGGGGATGAGACAAAGGATGCTGAGAGAACAATCTGCCGAATCTTAACTGAAGTGGGTTTGGAATCGTCTGAAGTCGAGTTTTCAAACGGAGTTGCGCAAATCCTATACTATACAGACGGGAACGGAGATGGTTATACGGAGAAGGATTATCTTAAAATGGAATCATTTAAGAATGCATTGAATGCAGAAAAGGGTCTGTCATTCCGTATAAGGATAAGTGTTTGTTCACAATCCGGGAAAGTCTTGCATAGTGAAGAGTGGACGTTGGAAAGTGAATGAGAAAATTAGAGAAGAAGGAGGCCTCGCGATGAATAGAATCATAGTGTGTTTTTTGATTGGAATTGTAGGCGTATTGACCATGGGGAGTGTTACGCTGGCCGCAGATGAAGAAGTCCCCGAGGATGAAATCGCTGAGATTATTCAGTATATTGAAGGCGATGAAGTGAACAAGGAATTCATTGGATTACAGAGCTTTCAAGTAGAAAATATTTGTTTGGACCAGATTAAACGGGTAAACAGTATAAATAATTGTATGGTCTCACAATATCATTCGAATGGCAGTATCTCTGCAAGTTATTCCGATGTCTGGCAATATCTTGTTCCCATAGAAGACGGTCTAAACCGGTGTGTTATCACTCTTATTAGAAACGATGAGGGATTTGAATGTGTCGGGGCGGCATACGGAGAAGCGTCTAACAGCGCATTTGTAAAGTATACCGTTACTCTAGACGATATTTCGAGTATTCTGCAGAATGCCGGGGTCTCTCCACAGAGCATAATTCATGAAGATTTCTTAATATGTTATATGTATCGTTCCGTCTTCTATTACTTTGTGACAGAAGATGGCGAATTCTTAATTCCTTATTCGGATTTGCGTGATGAAGAAGACCAACCCATCCTTGTAAATGGTAGAATCTACTCTGCCGAGGAAATCATAAATGAATTGGATAGTCTTGGGATTGAGCAGATTAACGAAGGGGAGCCTGTTTATGGTGGAATCACAAAAAGAACTGCCGCTCAGAAAGAAGAATCCACTAATTATGTTGTTCTTAAAAGCAATTATGTTTTGTTAAGTCTTATCCTTATAGGATTACTCGTGTTTCTATTCTATGTTATCGTTTTACAAAAAAAGCATCCTCTTTGAACCATAAAGCAAAACTCTTTTAAGAGTAGTATCCTCCTTATCGTACAATCGATAAGGAGGTTTTTTCATTTTGGTTAAGAGTTTATGATTCCTTGCATGAATACGGTGTGAGAGTGTGGAGAGAAGAAGTGTACTATGTCTTTACTTTTCGGCATAATTTCGGTATTATTAGCAGTATAAAGGGAATAAGGATAAGGCAATGAGAGGTGAAGATAGAACGGAAAAGGACAAGAAGCAGGTCAGTAAGGCAAAGAAGCGAGAGGAACGGAGCGAGCGAAGGGCAGAGCGGAGACACAGGAGAGCGTGGTCGTTTTTTAAATTCCTTTTGAAACGCTTTTTCATCCGGAAGTTTAACTACTCCTATGACAGCCTTAAGGAGGTTGAGGGACCGTATCTTTTGCTTGCAAACCATAACATGGAACTGGATCCGGCACTTGTCGGAATCGCAGCGGACAGGCAGCTGTACTTCGTTGCGAGCGAGCACATCATGCGAAAGGGGCTCGGGACATGGTTTTTGAGGCGGTACTTTAACCCGATTATTCATACGAAGGGCAAAACCGGGACACAGTCCGTCATGGGTATCATTAAGAAGCTTAAGAAAGGACACAACGTATGTCTTTTTGCCGAAGGAAACCGCTCCTTCAACGGCGTGACCGGAGAGATTCCGCCGGCGACCGGAAAGCTTGCCAAAGCTGCCGGAGCGTCGCTGATTACTTATCGTTTCGAGGGCGGATTTCTGAGCCAGCCGCGATTCAGCGTAAAGGCCCGAAAAGGAAAGATTACCGGACATCTCGTGCATATCTATAAGCCGGAAGAGCTGAAGGCCATGTCCGACGAGCAGATGAATGAGGCCATTAAGAGAGACCTTTACGAAGATGCGTATGCCGTTCAGGATGAGAAGATGATTCCGTATGAGGGAAAGAAGCTTACGCTCGGCATCGAAAGCACTCTGTTTTTCTGCCCGGCCTGCCGCCGCTTCAATTCGCTTCACAGCTCCGATGACGAAGTGCGGTGTGAGTGCGGCTTCACGGCTTCCTATGACCGGTTCGGCTATCTGAACTGCTCCGACGGCGTGAAGCGAAACCTTCGGGACTGGGATGCCGAACAGAAGGCGGCACTGAAGAAGCGATATGAAGAAAAGCAGCTCGAGCCGTTTACGGATACGGTTTCTGTCCGGCTGATCGGATCAAATCACAAACCCGGAAAGCAGTATTGGTATGAGATAACCGCAACCTCCGAGGGTGTTCACGCCCTGCTCGTTGATGAAGGAAAGACCAACCGCAGAAGACTGGTTTCCCCCGCTTCCGACAAGAAGCCTTATGAAAGATACTTAAAGCCCGAGGACCTGTTCGGCCTTGCGGTTTATTCCCGAAACAGCGTGAATCTGATCCTTGAAGAGAACAATGAGCAGTTCGACATAAAGGGTGATATCGGGTTCAATGCCTTGAAATATCGATATTTGTATGAATTCGTAAAGGAATCCGGGAAAATGTAACACCGTTTAAAAGACGCAACAACAGTAAAAGACCCCGGAAAATGTAACTGCGCCTGAAACAGCGCGGTAACAATATATGTGAAAAGAGGAATGATGCAGTGTCTACAGTAGACTATTCAGCCGCCAACTATGCTCTTTGGAATCCGATTGCCCAGATGGGAATCATCGCGGCAACGATTCTTGTGGCCAACCTCCTGCGAAGAAGGTTTCGATTTATTCGTAAGAGCATGATGCCGACGGCAGTGCTCGGCGGCCTGTTGCTTTTGGCGATCAAGATTGTACTTGATAAGGGCTTTTCCGTAACGTTTCTTGACGGAGCGTTTCTTGAGGGACTGACCTATCACGGAATCGCTATCGGATTCATTGCGATGTCATTGCGCATTCCCGAAAAATCAGAAAGACAGTCGGTGAACCGGGTCGGACTTCGTTCCGGCGCCGCCATCGTAAGTTCTTATATGATTCAGGGCGTATGCGGTCTTGTCATTTCGCTTTCGCTTGCGTATACGGTAATGCCCAAGCTGTTTAAGGCGGCCGGAATCCTTTTGCCGCTCGGATACGGGCAGGGTCCCGGACAGGCCAACAATACCGGCGGCGTGTACCAGACGGACTGGGGCTTTGCCGGCGGACGTTCCTTCGGACTTGCCATCGCCGCGGCCGGATACCTTTCGGCCTGCATTGTCGGTGTATGGTATATGAACCGGCTTTTAAAGAAGGGCAAGATTCAGAAGATTGACCGCGAGATCGTGGACGGTTCCGTAACAGTTGACCGTTTCCAGGATAAGGACGAGATGCCGATTGCGGAATCTCTGGACAGACTTTCGATGCAATTTGCCCTTGTCATTGCCGTTTATCTTGTTACCTATCTTGTGACCTGGGGAATCACTTCCGGCATCAGCGCAATCAGCGAAGGAGCCGGAAAGACGATTAACGGCCTTCTGTGGGGCTTCAATTTCATGATCGGTTCGGGTCTCGCCATCGCCGCGAGAGTGTTCTTAAAGAGCCTTAAGAAGCTTCGCGTCATGGAGAAACAGTACCAGAATAATTATTTGTTAAGCCGCATTTCCGGTCTGGCATTTGACATCATGATCATCGCCGGAATTGCCTCGATTAACATTGAGGATCTGTCCGGACTGTGGGTTCCGTTCGCGCTTATGGCAGCAGCCGGTGCGACCGTGACGCTTTTGCATCTGAAGTTCGTCAGCAAGCGAATCTACCCCGAATACTATTACGAAGGGCTTGTATCGATGTACGGCATGATGACCGGAACGATCAGCTCCGGCGTATTGCTGCTTCGCGAGGTCGACCCGCAGCTTGAAACACCGGCAGCCAACAACCTCGTCATCGGCTCGAGTTTTGCCATTCTTCTCGGAGCGCCCCTTCTCGTTTTGATCGGCCTCGCTCCGAAATCGGCGGTGATGACATTTGTTGCCCTCGGAGTCATGGCGGCGTATTACCTGATTCTTTTATTGATTGCATGCGGCGGCTCGAAAAAGCAGCGCGAAGCGGCAGAGGAGAAGGCAGAAGGTTAGCGGATTCGGGTTAATCGGATTGGAGTTAACGTTATGGAGAAGACGAAAAAACGAATTTTTCATATCATTCAAATCGGGTCAAATGACGACTTCTTTAGTCGTGCATTCGATATTTTCATTGTGGTCGTCATTTTCCTGAACCTGTTTGTGACGCTGTTCGCGACGTTTGATGTCTCTGCGGATTACAAAACGGTTGTGAATGTGATTGAGTGGGTCACGGTCATTATCTTTACGATCGAGTACCTGCTGCGTCTGTGGACCGCGTCCTACCTGTTCCCGAAGAAGTCGTTCTGGGGCGCGAAGCTTGCTTTCGTCGTGTCCTTTTACGGCCTGATTGACCTACTTTCGATCCTTCCGACTTACCTGCCGATCGTATTTCCGGCAGGCGCGGTCGCGTTTCGGATGTTCCGAGTCATCCGAATCTTCAGGCTCTTTAAGATTAATGCCAAATACGATGCGTTCAACGTCATCACCGACGTATTGAAAGATAAGAGAAAGCAGCTTTTCTCGTCCTTAATCATGATTCTGATCCTGATGATTGCCGCATCGCTTTGCATGTACAGTCTGGAAAATGAGGCACAGCCCGGCGTGTTTAAAAACGCCTTTTCAGGCATCTGGTGGGCGGCTTCTACGATCCTGACAATCGGTTACGGCGACATCGCCCCGATTACGACGGGCGGCAAAATCATGTCCATGATCATTTCCTTCCTCGGCGTCGGAATGGTAGCGGTGCCGACCGGTATCATCAGCGCCGGATTCGTCGAACAATACCAAAAGGTGAAACGTTTTACGGATGAGTCCGAGGTGCGCCAGCTCAGATTTGTCACGTCGCAGATTAGCACCGGACATGCATGGAACGGCAAGATGGTAAAGGATATCGTCTTCCCGCCGCAACTTCTTCTGGCGGTCATCCTCCGCGGAGACGGCGGAAACGAAGAGGAAATCATTCCGGAAGGCAGCACGAAGCTTTTGACCGGCGACGTGCTCGTATTTGCCGCGAAGCGGTATGAAGGAGCGAAGAGCATCAATCTGCAGGAGGTGGAGGTCAAGGAGGAGCATCCGTGGGTGAACCGGATGATCCGTGATCTTGACATCTCGCAGCTTGATTTGATTGTTTCGATAGAGAGAAGAGGAAAGCTCGTAATCCCGAACGGTTCCACCGTGATCAAACGGGGTGACACGCTTATCATTTATTCAAAGAAAAAGCAGGGCTAGCCTTCTGACCTGCCGGTAATGCCATGGATGAAGAATTCCTGAAAAAACGTTTTACGGAGCTTGCGAACCGCTGTTACCGGGAGAATCGGTATGCCTTTACCGGTTTTCTCGGAATCGGTGAGCTGGCTTCTTTTTATGCAGTTCTGCCGTCCCTTCCGCCTGTCCCTTACACGCTTTACGGCGGGACCGAGACCGCGGAAAGACTGGTTTTGCGGTTCGGAGACGAGGAGACGCTCGGCTATGACGAGCCGTTCCCGATCGTGTTTCTTTCCGTGAAGCCGCTGATGCAGAAATTCGCCGATGACTTAAGCCACCGGGACATCCTCGGCGCTGTGATGAATCTCGGCATTACGAGAGAAATGATCGGCGATATCTACCTCAAAGACAACGAGGCATACATTGTTTGCCTTTCTACAATGGTAGAATACATTGCGGAAAATCTGACAAGAATCCGCCATACTTCTGTTGTATGTAAGCAGGTTGAAACCCTCCCGGAGGTGGCGGTCGGAGCGCCGGAGGAATTAAGCCTTTCCATCGCTTCGGAGCGCATCGACGGGATTATCGCGAAGGGCTTTAACCTGTCCCGAAACGAAGTGAATGAACTGTTTCGCAGGCAGCTTGTATTTCTTAACGGCAGGCTTTGCGAGAATAACAGCCGCATGCTGAAAAAGGACGAGCAGGTGACCGTGCGCGGCTACGGACGGCTTACGTTTCGGGAGATTACCGGAACGAGCCGGAAGGGGAAGATGTACGCAAGAGTCGAGAGACTCGGAAGAGGAAAGTAGCGCTGCTGCTTCTTACCGGAGCTTCTTGCAAAACGCCGGGGAACACCTCGCCGGCTCCCGCAAAAAAGTGCCCCGGGACCGGTATTTTTATGTGGCATTTTCCGACACATTGTGATACCATAAAAACGAATAAAACGGGACGCATCAGCGACCGTTTCAATAAACATTTCGGAGGAAACAGTATGGATCCCAACAAGAGACCGGAGACGATGGAAAGAATTACCACCCCTGCACTCGCGAAGGCATTTATCGACGAACAGGTTGCCGCTATACAGGCGCAGGTGGGTGATAAGAAGGTGCTTCTTGCACTGTCGGGCGGCGTAGACAGCTCGGTAGTTGCCGCACTTCTGATTAAGGCAATCGGCAAGCAGCTGACCTGCGTGCATGTAAACCACGGACTGCTTAGAAAAGGCGAGCCCGAGCAGGTTATCGATGTATTCGGCAAGCAGCTGAACGCGAATCTGATTTATGTCGATGCAATCGACCGGTTCCTTGATAAGCTCGCGGGTGTTTCCGATCCCGAGACGAAGCGTAAGATCATCGGCAAGGAGTTCATCGAAGTATTTGCCGAGGAAGCGAGAAAGCTTGACGGCGTTGAGTTTCTTGCGCAGGGTACCATTTATCCCGATATTCTCGAGAGCCACGGCGTAAAGGCACACCACAACGTAGGCGGCCTTCCGGAAGATCTCAATTTCGAGCTCGTAGAGCCCGTGAAGCTTCTTTATAAGGACGAGGTTCGTGTTGTCGGTAAGGAACTCGGCCTTCCGGATAACATGGTTTACCGTCAGCCGTTCCCGGGTCCCGGACTCGGTGTTCGCTGCGTCGGCGCCATCACCCGTGACCGTCTCGAGTCGCTTCGCGAAGCCGATGCCATCGTTCGCGAAGAAATCGGCAAGCTTGACCCGGTACCGTGGCAGTATTTCTGCGCGATTCCGGATTTCACCTCCACCGGCATCCGTTACGTCGACGGCAAAGGAGAGCGTTACATGGGTTGGGCGGTAGTCATCCGCGCGGTCAACACCGTAGATGCCGTAACCGCTACCGTGCCCGAGATTCCTTTCAAGATGCTTTGCACAATCCGCGACCGCATCATCGCTACGGTTCCCGGCGTAAACCGCGTGCTTTGGGACATCAGTGAGAAGCCGGTAAGCACGATTGAATGGGAATAAAAAACTTTCGCGGGAGGCCGAAAAGGCTTCCCGCTTTTTCGTAAGTCCGTCTGCCGCGAAGCATGCAAGGCTTGACAGGATTGCGGCAAATGCTATAATGATGTTTGATTTTGACAGGGAGGAGAATGAGAATGAACCTGAATTCTTCCAAAGCGAAGAGATTCACAGGCAGCATCATTGCGGTGATGGTGCTTCTTATCGTGCTCCTTTCTGCCTTCTGTCTCGGCCACGAAGCAGGACATGACTGCAGCGGCGAAGACTGTCCGATCTGTGATATCATGCGGCAGTGTGAGAATGCCCTGCGCGGTCTTAGTGAGGGAATTGCAGATCCGACGGTTGTTATGCTGCCTGCCGTTCTTGCGCTTTTCGTTGCCGTGCTCTTTGTTTCTTTCATTTCTTCGGAAACGCTCGTTTCCCGGAAAATCAGACTGAATAATTGAAGAAAACCTCACACAGGGGCGAACTGTGCCAAAAGGGCGGAGTCTGCCCTTATTTTCCATGCCCGAAATAAGGAAAAAAACGGAGGTTTTTGTAATGAAAAAAGTATTATCGATTATTCTTGCCGTTATTCTGACGGCAGGCTGTCTTTCCGGCTGCAAATTCGGAGGAAAATCCGACGGCAGCGGCAAATTACAGGTTGTGGCGACCATTTTCCCGGAGTATGACTGGGTTATGAACATTCTCGGCGATAACCCCTCGAAGGCGGAGGTCACCCTGCTTTTGAATTCCGGCGTGGATCTTCATAATTATCAGCCGACAGCGGATGATATTCTGAAGATTTCGACCTGCGATCTGTTCATCTATGTTGGAGGAGAATCCGACAGATGGGTGGACGACGTGCTTAGAAATGCCACGAACAAGAATATGGTTGTCATCAATCTGCTCGACGTTCTCGGGGATGCCGTAAAGGAAGAGGAAGTCGTGGAAGGCATGCAGGAGGACGAGCACGACCACGACCATGAGGACGGAGACGATGACCACGACCACGAGGACGGCGGTGAGGATCACGACCACGAGGACGGCGATGAGGACCATGATCATGAGCACGGGGAGGAGCCCGAATACGATGAGCATGTCTGGCTTTCTTTAAAGAATGCGGAGCTTCTGACAGGCCGCATCGCGGAGGCACTCGCCAAGCTCGATCCGGCGCATAAGGATGTCTACGAAAAGAATGCCGAAGCCTATAAGGGAAAGCTTAAAACGCTCGATGAGCAGTATCGAAAAGCGGTTTCCGAGGCAAATCTGAAAACGGTCCTTTTCGGTGACCGGTTCCCGTTCCGTTATCTGACGGATGACTACGGCCTTACGTATTATGCGGCCTTTGTCGGTTGCTCTGCGGAGACCGAGGCGAGCTTCGAAACGGTCATCTTCCTAGCCAAAAAGTCGGACGAGCTGTCGCTGCCGGCTGTCTTGACGATTGAAGGCAATGATCACCGGATCGCCGAAACGATCATTCAGAACTCGAACAATAAGAACCGGAAGATTCTGACCATGGATTCCATGCAGGGCACAACCGCAAAGGATATCAAAAACGGAACAACCTATCTTTCTGTCATGGAGAAGAATCTGACCGTGCTTAAGGAAGCACTTAACTAGGAGAAGAGCCGTGTTGAATCGATTATTCCTGTTTCTTCAGTATCCGTTTGTCAGGTATGCACTGATTGCGGGAGTGCTGATTGCATTGTGTTCGTCGCTACTCGGTGTCACCCTTGTTTTAAAGCGGTTCTCGTACATCGGGGACGGCCTGTCTCACGTGGCCTTCGGTGCCATGTCGGTGGCAGCTGTGATGAATCTGACGAACAACATGCTTCTTGTGCTGCCGGTCACGATTATCTGTGCCGTGCTTTTGTTACGGACGGGACAACGGGCCAGAATCAAAGGAGATGCAGCGATTGCGATGATTTCCGTCGCCGCGCTTGCGTTCGGCTATCTGATCATGAATCTCTTTCCGACATCTTCCAATCTGGCCGGTGATGTCTGTACGACGCTGTTCGGTTCGACGTCCATACTGACACTGACCCGGGACGAGGTTTGGCTGTGCATCGCGCTGTCGGTGCTTGTGGCTCTCGTTTTCGTGCTGTTTTATAACAGGATATTTGCCGTAACCTTTGACGAGAACTTTGCAAAAGCGACAGGCGTAAAAGCGGAAGCTTACAACCTGCTGATTGCGGTCATCACGGCCGTCATCATCGTGCTTGCCATGAATCTGGTAGGGTCGCTTTTAATATCGGCTTTGGTTGTGTTTCCGGCGTTGTCTGCCATGAGGCTTTGTAGGAGTTTCCGGGGCGTGACGGTTTGCTCCGCGGTTTTCGCGGTTCTTTGCGCCTTCTCGGGAATCATCATTTCCATATTGGCGGGCACACCGGTCGGATCCACGATTGTAGCGACTGATGCCGTGGCATTTGTCACATGCAATTGTGTCGGAAGCATTACAGGAGGAATCGGAAGATGAGAAAACCAGTCATTTTACTTCTTGTTACATTGACGGCTGTGGTACTGATTACGGGATGCCAAGCCGGAAACGGCGGTCGGAGAGCCGGAAACGATAAAAACAGCGTGAACGACGTTCTGGCGCAGGGCATGGCGGAAGCCGACGGGAAGAAAACAGACCCGACGGCGGCACCTGCAAAACCGTCCGATCCCGATACGGTGTTAGATTATACGCCGGGGGATCCGGTTACGCCGGAAGGTGATGCCCCGGTGCTTCAAAACGGGGATATCGATGTGGATCTTACGATGCTTTCCTCGACAATGGTTTATGCCGAGGTGTATCACATGGTCACCGCACCGCGGGACTATATCGGGAAAACCGTTAAGATGAAGGGGAATTTCGCATATTATTACGATAGCGAGATTGACTGCTATTATTCTGCCTGCATCATTGAGGACGCGACCGCATGCTGCGCGCAGGGCATTGAATTCGTGCTTCCGGAGGAGTTCGTGTTTCCGGACGATTATCCGAAGCCCGGGGAAGTCATTTGCGTGGTCGGAGAGTTCAGCACTTATACGGAGCACGGAACCGAATATTGTACATTGAAAAATGCAAAGCTGATTGAAGGCGGCGTGTGACATTTTCCACTTGCGAAGGCTGCGTTTTTACAGTACAATGGAAGAGGATTCAATCCGAATCATTATGATCAGGGAAGGAGAATGGCATGATTTTAGTTAACACGGATTACATCACCGGGTACAATCTTCTGATGCTCGGGCTCGTAAAAGGAAGCACCGTTCAGTCCAAGCACATCGGAAAGGACATCGGGGCAGGCTTTAAAAGCATCGTCGGAGGTGAGCTTAAGGGCTACACCGAGATGATGGAGGACGCGAGAAGAGAGGCTACTGCCCGCATGATTCGCGAGGCAGAGAGCATGGGCGCCGATGCGGTTGTCAACGTCCGCTTTACCACGTCTTCGATCACGCCCGGAGCTGCGGAAGTAATTGCTTACGGAACGGCTGTAAAGTTCGGCTGATCCCGAAACGAAAAGTTCAAAAGACCGGTTGTCGCTAAAAGCGGCAGCCGGTTTTCTGCTTTTGCGGAAAGGCTGTCGGGGATTGCCTTTTTCAAAAGAGTGTAGTATACTGTCGGCAAATTGCTTTTTTGTAAGAAAAAACGTTTTATTTTCCGGTTTACCGGTTGTTTGAAAAGGAGAAATGATATGAGCACGAATACTACCCCGGACGGATGTACCCATGACTGTTCCACGTGCGGATTGAACTGCAGTTCCAAATCCGAAAACGAGCATCATGAGCATGCGCAGAACAACGACCTGCTCGCGCCTCTCAATGCGCAGAGCAAGGTAAAGCGTGTCATCGGTGTCGTCAGCGGCAAAGGCGGCGTCGGAAAGTCTCTGGTTACGTCCCTTCTCGCGGTTACGATGCAGAAGAACGGCAGAAAGACTGCTGTTTTGGATGCGGATATTACCGGACCTTCGATTCCGAAGGCATTCGGCGTGAAAGGACCTGCATACGCCACGGATCTCGGAATCGTTCCCGCCACCGGCAAGAGTGGTATCAAAATTATGAGCGTGAACCTTCTGATGGAGCAGGAGGACGCTCCGGTCGTATGGCGCGGGCCTGTCATTGCGGGAACCGTAAAGCAATTCTGGACTGACGTGGTATGGGGTGATGTGGACTATATGTTCGTAGACATGCCGCCCGGAACCGGAGATGTTCCGCTTACGGTATTTCAGTCGCTTCCGCTTGACGGAATCGTCATCGTAACAAGCCCTCAGGACCTTGTCTCGATGATCGTCGGCAAAGCGGTTAACATGGCGAAGATGATGAACATCCCGATTCTCGGAATCGTTGAGAATTACAGCTATATGGAATGTCCTCACTGCGGAGAAAAGCTCTCTGTTTTCGGCGAAAGCCATATTGAGGAAGTTGCAGCTAAATATGAGACGCTCGTTCTTGCGAAGCTTCCGATCTGCCCGGGCATCGCGGCTTTGATTGATGCCGGAAAAGTAGAAGAGGCAGAGCTTCCGGAAATTCTTCCGGCTGCAGAGATCATTGAGCGTCAGATGGCACTTGTGTAAGTAATCTTTGTTTCGGTAACGCTCGGAACAAGTGTCAAGTCGATTCTTCCGGATACTTTCAAGGACTGCGCCAATCTGAAGGAAATCACCTATCAGGGAACCAAAGCAGAGTGGGAGGCTGTCGATAAGAGAGACGGCTGGAACGGCGGAATCGAAGGCATTGTCATCCATTGCACGGACGGGGATTTATAAGGCTTCTCTTAAGGGCGCGGAAGCATAAGTTTTTTGATTCCCGCTCTTGACAAATTCATATACTCTATACTACAATGGTAGTGTGTGTAAATTCGGAAGGAGTATGCGATGCGGGTAATCGCCGGTAAAGCAAGACGTCTGCAGTTGGAAACGCCGGCCGGATCGACGACCAGACCGACGTCTGACATGATAAAGGAGACGTTGTTCAACATCCTTCAGCAGGATTTGTATGATGCGGTTTTCCTCGATTTGTTCGCCGGAAGCGGCGGAATCGGAATCGAAGCATTAAGCCGCGGCGCAAAGTACTGCTGCTTTACTGATAACAACAAGGATGCGCTCCGCTGCATACGAAACAATCTGAATCATACGAAGCTTGCCGATCAGGCGACGGTGTACGGTATGGATTTTACGTCCGCTCTTTTGAAGATGCGGGACGAAAGACGTACATTCGATATCGTCTTTTTGGATCCCCCGTACGAAAAGGGAATCGAAGTAACGGCACTCAGGCTTCTTAAAGAATACGGCCTGCTTCGGGAGGGTGCGACAGTCATTGTGGAAGCCTCCCTGAAAACACCGATTGAGGAAACGGACGGACTCGGGTACCGTGTGGATCGGGTGAAGACCTACAAATCCAATCAGCACTGGTTCCTGACCGAAGGAGAATAGATGAAAGTCGGAATATATGCCGGTAGTTTTGATCCGGTTACCTTAGGACATCTCGATGTCATCGAGCGGGCTTCCCGCATTGTCGATAAGCTGATTATCGGTGTCCTGAACAATACGAATAAGACCCCTTCCTTTACGGCAGAGGAGCGCGTGGAACTGATCCGCCGCGTGACCAAAGACATTCCCAACGTCGAGGTGGAGACCTTTGACGGGTTAACCGTGGAATTTGCCAAAAAGAAGAATGCACGCATTCTCGTGAGAGGTCTTCGTGCGGTTACCGACTTCGAGTATGAATTGCAGATTGCCCAGCTGAATCATAAGCTGGATCCGAAGATTGATACGATTTTCCTGACGACGAGCGTGGAGTATTCTTATCTGAGTTCGAGCATCGTAAAGGAAATCGCCCACTTCGGCGGAGACATCAGCAAGCTGGTGCCGAAGGAAGTCAAACAGGATATTTACGATAAGTTATCAGGCAAGTAAGAGGAGTTAAATAATTCATCAAATTAACAATTGCGCAAAGGAGAGAAAGTCATGGTCAATCGTCTTGAGCAGCTGATCGACGGAATTTATGAATATCTGGAAGGATGCAAGCCGATCAAACTGCAGCCCGGAAAGGTATCGGTTAACAAAGAAGAACTCTTTGAAATGTTAGACGAGCTGAAGCAGAGAACACCTGATGAAATCAGAAGATATCAGAAGATTATCGCCAACCGTGATTCCATCATCGCTGCCGCCGAAGAGAAGGCCGAGCAGATTATCGAAGAGGCAAGAGGCAAGGCAAGACAGCTTGTAAGCGAGCACGAGATCATGCAGCAGGCTTATGCGAGAGCCAACGAGATGGTTGCTTCCGCAAGCGGCGAGGCAGAGGAGATGCTCTCGAGCGCCAACAACGATGCGAACCAGATCCGTACCGGCGCCCTCAGTTATGCAAACGATATCATGACGGATATGGAGAAGATTCTGAACAATGCTTACTCCTCCGCAAGAGATCATTTCGACGGCCTTGTGGCGACCCTGAAGGAGAGCTACGATGTTGTTGCGGCTAACCGTCAGGAGCTCTATCAGCAGCTCAATCCGAAGGAAGCCGCTACGGTTTACGATGATCCGATTGCGACGGTTTCCGCCGAAGAGGATGACGATGACAATTTCGAATTTGATGAGAATACGTTCCTTGAGAACATCGACGAATAATTTACGATAACAGTAAGGCGCAGCCAAACGGGCTGCGCCTTTTTCATTGTCTATACGGTTAAGAATTTCCGGAGCCTTTCGTCGGAAACGGTTGCGCCTTTTCCGAACAGAACGTGGTTAAATAACGCGGTCGCCGTGAGCTCGGTTTGAAGCAGGTGCTCTGCGGCTTCCGGCAGGACTTTCCGGTCTTTGTTAAGCCTTACTAAAAGCGGGGCGGAAGACTGTTCCGCAAGCTGTCCGAGAAGCGATGCAGCCTCTTTGCGCATGCCGAGAACGTGCAGATACGGGATATGAGGCATGCTGCGGTATGCCTGATCGGCTTCCTTCGTGATGCCGAGAAGAACATGGCACAGGGCACGGTTTACATGCGAAAGCGTATGGGACCGCTCCTGTATTTTCTCTGCAAGCGATGTCCATGTAAAAGGCTGTTTGGCAGCCTCAAAAAGACGTCTTGCGGTATCTCCCGAAATGTCGGCGAACGCTTCAAGTTCCTCTGCGGTCTTACCGTGCAGCGAGGAAAACAGCTGTCCGCTGCAATCGTCGGGACATACGGCGTACGGGAGAACATCTTCGTACAGACTGTGCACATTTCCCGGAACGGAAGCAAGCCAGGATGCCTTCGTTTCCATCATGCCGCGAATGGCCGTCGCCGAGGCAAATTCCCCGTCGTTCGTGTCGTGGTATCCGCTGCCGATCCGTTCAATCGGAACAGAGGAAAATGCGACGCCTTTTCGAAGCATGACCTTCTCATATTCGACTGCCAGAATGTTGTTCGGGGCGGAAAGAGAGGCGCCCTCGTCCCCGGTAATTTTGCGGTAGGCATCGAGCCGGGCGGCAGGGTAGGAACGGCCGGAGGAAAGTCCCTCCTTCAGAAGTTCCTTGTAGAGGTCGCTTTCTTCGCAGAAGAATGCAGCGGCGCGGCGGATTTCCGATACGGTCTTTTTAAATGAGGCCTCACCACCGGCACACTCGACACCGTAGGAGACGGCATCGACGCCCAAATCGGCAAATGCCCGAATCGCGCCCTCCGAGAACAGTTCCGCACTGGCGGCGGCACTGAAGACGGGAAGCTCGATGACGATGTCGGCGCCGTTTTTAAGCGCAGCCTCAGCACGGACGTATTTGTCCATGACGGCAGGCGTCCCGCGCTGCACAAAATTGCCGCTTTGAAGCACAATAACAGAATCACATCCGGAGCGCTTGCGCGCCTCACGGATGTGATATGCATGACCGTTGTGAAACGGATTATATTCGGCTGTGATACCGAGCAGCTTCATTACATTTTCTCCGGTTCCGGATAATCCACACCAAAGGTATCTACGGTAACTTCCTTCATGATGACGGGAGTAATCGGCTTGTCGTTCCAGTTGCGGCGCACATGCGCGATCGCGTCAACGACGTCAAGGCCTTCCGTAAGCTTGCCGAATGCGGCATACTCACCGTCAAGGTGAGGAGAGGTTTCGTGCATGATGAAGAACTGCGAACCGGCGGAATTCGGGTTCATGGCGCGTGCCATCGAGAGAACGCCGGCCGTGTGCTTCAGATCGTTCTTGAAACCGTTATGGCTGAATTCCCCGCGAATGCTGTAGCCGGGATCGCCGGTGCCGGTTCCCTTCGGGCATCCGCCCTGAATCATGAAACCGGGGATTACGCGGTGGAACGTAAGACCGTTATAAAAACCCTTCCTGACAAGGGAAATGAAATTGTTCACCGTGTTGGGAGCAACTTCGGGATAGAGCTCCGCCTTCATGACGGCGCCGTCATCCATGGTAAATGTTACGATGGGATTCATAGAGTACCTCCTTAATACTACTGAACAAAAGCATGATAAATCACGTTAATGGCATCCTCGAAATCGGTATTGGAAACACCGATGATGATGTTCAACTCACTCGAGCCCTGGTCAATCATGCGGATGTTGATGGATGCACGGTCGAGGGCGGAGAAGATACGGGCGGCAACACCGCGGTTTGACTTCATGCCGCGACCGACGACCGCAATCAGGGCGATATCGGTGGAAATGTCGATGGCGTCGGGATTGCAGAGTTTGTGAATCTCGGCGAGAACTGTCTGCTCCTTTGCCTCGAATTCGGTCTGGTGCACAACGACGGTCATCGTATCGATACCGGAAGGCATATGCTCAAAACTGATGCCGTTATCCTCGAAGGCCTGCAGGAGACGACGGCCGAAACCGATTTCGGCATTCATCATATCCTTTTCCACGTTGATAGCGGTAAAGCCCTTCTTGCCGGCAACACCGGTGATCGTGAACGAAGGCTTGCGGGACGTGTTCTCGACAATCAACGTACCGGGATCCTTGGGGGAATTGGTGTTCTTGATGTTAATCGGGATGCCTGCGGTACGAACCGGAAAAATGGCATCCTCGTGCAGTACATTGAAGCCCATGTACGCAAGCTCCCGAAGCTCACGGTAGGTGATGACGTCGATGACCTTCGGATTCTCGACGATGCGGGGATCGGTCACGAGACAGCCCGAAACGTCGGTCCAGTTCTCGTAGAGATTGGCCTGTACGGCTCTTGCGACAACGGAACCGGTAATGTCGGAACCGCCGCGGGAGAACGTCTTCACGCGTCCGTCCGGAAGGGAACCGTAGAAGCCCGGAATGACAGCATTCTTCATGCCGCGAAGCTTCTCGGAAAGAGCGGCATTCGTCTCTTCGGCACGGAAGGTTCCGTCCTGCGAGAAGAAGATGTATTCGGCGGAATCGATGAACGGGAAGCCGAGATAAGCGGCCAGAACAATGCCGTTCAGATACTCGCCGCGGGATGCGGCGTATTCCCGTCCCGCATGTGCCTTGAAATCCGCACGGAGCGTGTCAAATTCCTTATCAAGGGACAGGTTCATTCCGAGACCGTCGATGATCTCGACATAACGCTTTTTAATGGCGGAAAGGGCGTCGTCAAAATCCGCATCCTGCTCGGCAAGAGCATAGCAGGAATACAGCATGTCCGTTACCTTCGTATCGGCGCTGTGACGCTTTCCGGGAGCGGAGGGAACGACAAACCGGCGATCCGGATCCGCCTTGATAATATCCTTTACTTTTCGAAACTGGTCGGCGCTTGCAAGAGAGCTTCCGCCGAATTTTACAACCTTAACCATACACGCGAACTCCTTAATGAAAATACTTTCACAAATTCTACGATACACATTTTTTGTAAATATGCAAGGGAAAATGTGAAAAAACTGTTTTATTAAGGGAAATTTTCATTGGTTTTCTTTACTTTTTTCTACGATTATGGTAAGATATTATGGGTTTAGATGTGTTTAGTTTTTCGAAAGGATTCGATGTTTATGGAAAGAATCATTTCCGTCATCGCGGAAAAGGTAACGGCGGCATTTCTCGCTGCCGGGTATGAGGATCGTTTCGGAGCCGTAAAGGTTTCCGACCGTCCCGATTTGTGTCAGTATCAATGCAACGGCGCCATGGCCGCCGCAAAGCAATACCATAAAGCTCCGATTCTGATTGCCAATGAAATTGTAAAGGTTCTTGCGGAGGATCCGCTCTTTTCGCAGGCGGAGGCTGTTGCCCCCGGATTCATCAACCTTTCCGTCGGACCGGAGTTTCTTGCGGATTACGTAAGTCAGATGCAGAAGGAACCGAAGTTCGGCCTGCAGACGGCAGAGAACCCGCAGACGGTTGTGGTGGACTACGGCGGAGCCAATGTTGCAAAACCGCTTCATGTGGGGCATATGAGACCGGCGGTTATCGGTGAGGCAGTAAAAAGAATACTTCGGTATGCAGGACATAAGGTGATCGGTGACGCACACCTCGGAGACTGGGGGACCCCGATCGGACTGATCATCACGGAGCTTAAGGTGAGACAGCCGGACCTGGTATATTTTGATCCGGACTACACGGGTGAATACCCGAAGGAAGCACCGTTTGATGTTTCTGAACTCGAAGAGATTTATCCGTACGCAAGCAAGTGGTCGAAGGAACATGAGGACTACCGTGAAGAGTCCCGTAAAGCAATCCTCGAACTGCAGCAGGGACGCAGAGGATATATGGCTCTTTGGGAACACATCATGCGTGTTTCCATGGAGGACCTTAAAAAGGCTTATGATAACCTCGGTACGGTATTTGATATCTGGGGCAAGGAGAGCGATGCGCAGAAGTACATTCCCGACATGGTCAAAGACATGAAGGAGAACGGCTACGCGCACCTCAGCGAAGGCGCTCTCGTTGTGGATGTCAAGGAAGAGACCGATACGAAAGAGATGCCGCCGTGCATGATCTTAAAATCGGACGGCGCAACGCTTTACAATACGACCGACCTGGCAACCATTGTGGAGCGTATGACGAAATACAATCCCGACCGGATCATCTACATTGTGGACAAGCGGCAGAGCCTCTACTTCGAGCAGATTTTCCGTTGCGCGAAGAAGACGAAGATCGTAAAGCCGGAGACGGAACTTACGCATATCGGTTTCGGCACGATGACCGGCAAGGACGGCAAGCCGTTCAAGACAAGAGACGGCGGAGTCATGAGACTCTCCATGCTGATTGACCTGATTACCGAGGAAGTTCGCTCGAAGATGGCCGACCGCGAAATGCCCGAAGAGGAGCGCGATAAGATCGCGAAACAGATCGGACTTGCAGCGCTTAAGTACGGCGACCTCAGCAACCAGCCGACGAAGGATTACATTTTCGACATCGAACGGTTTACCTCGTTTGAAGGCAACACCGGGCCGTATATTCTTTATACGATGGTCCGGATTAAATCCATTCTCAGTAAGCTTACCGACGCCCCGAACGCGGCACATGTTGCGGGGAGGGAGTACGGACCGGAAGAAAGCGCATTGCTTCTGACCGTTGCCAGATTCGCCGACAGCGTCGAAAAGGCTGTGGCGGAGCTTTCCCCGATGAGAATCTGCCAATACATTTACGAACTGGCAGACTGCTTCAACGGATTCTATCACGCAAACAAGATTGTGACAGAGCCGGATGAAGCGAAGAAGGCTGACTGGATCGCCCTTTTGAAAACAACACTCGGAATACTAAATGACTGTATAGAAATGCTGGCATTTGAAGCGCCGGACAAGATGTAAGAAAGGAGTCACTTGAACATGAGAAAAGTTAAATGGGCCAGGCTTTTGGGAGTTGTAATGACCGTACTTACGGTATGGCTGTGCTTTGCCCCCGCAGGAGCCGTTTTTGCTGCGGACGGAGCCGACAAGAAGACGACCCCCACGCCCACTCCGATTCAGGACTATGTAAATAAAGATCAGTATTTGACCGGTTATTACCGCGGTTATGTAACGCAGGACAATTCTGCCGTACGTGAAGGCCCCGGAACGAAGACCTACCCGATTCTGAAACTCGATGACGGTACCGAAGTTAAGCTCCAGAAGGGCACCGAAGTATTCGTATACGGCGAGACCAAGGATATCGACCTCGATGTCTGGTACCACATCAAAGGTACGTTCAAGAACCAGGAATTCGAAGGCTATCTTTACATCAAGCGTATCAACAGAGAGAATACACAGATTAAGTTTACGCCTGCTCCTACGCCTTCTCCGATTCCGACTCCTACGATCAGTCTTGAGGAGCCCACGAAGGATCCCGGCAAGACCAACGATCCTTCTTCCGTTTCTCCGGCACCGACCTCCAACATTTCCGACATCGGAGAGAAGTCCAAGAAGGGCGACGGATGGAAGCTGCTCTTTGTATTCTGTATCGTCGTGATTGTGTTGATTATCATCTATACCATTTTCCAGCGTGTTCAGGAGAAGAAGCTGGAAGAGGAGATGGAACGCTACAGCAAGAGACGTCCTGCAATGGAGCGTCTGGACGGCGAAGATGAAGAGGACTTCAAGGAAGCCAAGAAGAAGTATTATGCGAGCATGAATCTCGGCCATCCGAATTCTCGTAAGCCGAAGAGCGGCGCTGCAAAGCCCGCTGCTTCGTATGACGATGACAATCTGGATGACGACTTCGACGATCTCGATACCAAGAGTTCCTCGAAGAGCAGCAAGAGCGATTATTTCGATGATGAAGACTTTACGGATGAGGATGTAAAGGTTGTCAACGATTTCCGCGCCAAGGGACACAGCAAGGCCGCGGATGACTTTGATGACGATTTCTCCGAAGACGATCATGCATATTTCAACCGTCTGAAGGGTAAGACGGAAGCTCCGTCGGAAAATGCCATCAAGAAGGCCGGCAGTGCGGCCAGCATTCTCGACGAGGCTCCGAATGTGGATTCCTACTTCGAGGCTGATGAGCCTACGAGGGAGGAGCACCTCAGAAACGCACTCGATGCCCTGAAACCGGAAGACAGCTTTGTTCATAAGCTTTACGGTGAGGGTGTCGTTATCGACAACAGCGATTCCGAGATTATTCAGGTTCGCTTCGGCAGAGACCTTCGTTTCCTGAAGAAGGACAAGATTGCGAAGAAGGAACTTATCGACCTGTAAACCGCGGAATATCGGAAACCAAACGCATTTCTCTTGGGTGTGGGCAACCACACCCAAGTGCTAGGTTAAGGAGGATTTCGGTTTTTCATGAAAAGACTTTTTCGGGAAGACATTAAAATCTATTTGTCGAATGTTCTGATGGCTTTGATGTCGGCTGTCGTTTTGGAGCTGGCATTTGCCCTCGGCGCCGTGACGAAGAACAAGGGACTTACCGCGACCGCGCTTCAGCTGTTTCTTTACGTGCTTGTCGTGTTGCTCGTCATGTTCCTTGTCATGAGCGGAAAAGCCTTTTATCAGAAGCTCAGAAACGAGACGTATTACCCGACCAAGATGGAGCAGGGATATTCGTCTTATACTCTGCTGGGCGGACTGACGCTTATGTACAGTCTGTTCCTGTTCGGGCTTGCGCTTTTGTACTTTTTAATGCTCGGTCTTAACATCGCATGGTGTTCGAAGGCGTTTCCGGACGAGCGGGACGAACTGACCTCTTTGATCCAAAAGCTTTTTGAGGGCAGCAACAACCGTGCTCTTTTGTATTTTTCGGCAGCTGTCGATTTCTTTATGATTGTGTTCTCCATTACGGCGCTTCTGTTTTTCTCTGCCGTGATGGCCTACAATCTTTTCACGAAGAGCCGTTACTCGGGCTTTCTGGCAGCCATCTTTTTTGCCATGCTCGGCTATGCCGTTGCCACGATTAACATCAATATGACCAATGTGAAAGATACGGTTATGCAGCACTTCATGAGTGCCGGTGTGCAGGCCGTTTTCTCTGTCATTTTCCTTGCGATTACTCTCGCTTCCCTGAAGAAGCACGAGTGGATCGACGAGCCCCATTGATGATTCATTATTCTGATTTTTACTGATTTTCGGAGGATTTTCGTTATGGCAGTTATCAAGCCTTTTCAGGCAATCAGACCGGCACAGTCGGTAGCAGACAGAGTTGCGGCTCTGCCTTATGATGTTTACAACCGTAAGGAGGCCAAGGAGGCAGCCCTTAAGGAGCCCCTGTCCTTTTTGAATATCGACCGTGCGGAGAGCAACCTTCCCGACAGCGTGGACACCTATGATCCGATCGTTTACGAAAAGGCGAAGGAACTGCTTGATGCGAGAATTGCCGACGGAACGTTCATCACGGATTCCGGACGCTGCTATTTTGTTTATGAGCTTACGATGGACGGACGCGCGCAGACCGGCATCGTGGCATGTGCCTCGATTGACGATTATGTGAACGGCGTCATCAAAAAGCATGAGAATACAAGAGAAGAGAAGGAACTGGACCGTATCCGCCACGTGGATGCGCTTGACGCACAGACCGGTCCGATCTTCCTTGCCTATCGCAGCAACCCCGTGATCAGCGAGGTAATGAACCGTTACCGTGAAACGGAGCCCCTGTACGCATTTACGGCCGATGACGGCATCTCTCACCGCGTGTGGAGAATTGCCGATCCGGCTGACGTAAAGCGGATTCAGGACGCTTTTGCGGGCATCGGACAGATTTACATCGCCGACGGACATCACCGCGCGGCCAGTGCCGTTAAAGTCGGCCTGAAGAGAAGAAACGAGCATCCCGATTATGACGGAACCGAAGAGTTTAACTTCTTCCTGTCCGTTCTGTTCCCGGAAGACCAGCTGATGATTCTTCCGTACAACCGTGTCGTGAAAGACCTGAACGGCTATACGAAGGAGCAGTTTCTTGATAAGATTTCCGAAAACTTCGAAGTCAGAAAAGTCGGAACGGAGCCTTATGCACCGAAGGCAAAAGGGACGTTCGGCATGTTCCTCGACGGGTTCTGGTATGAACTCACCGCAGGAGCCAAAATGCTTGAGATTACCGACCCGGTAGCCTCTTTGGATGTTTCCCTGTTACAGGATTATCTGCTCGGACCGGTTCTCGGAATCGGCGATCCGCGCATTGACAAGAGAATAGATTTCATCGGAGGAATCCGCGGCCTTAAGGAGCTTGAGAGGCGGTGCAATCTGGATATGAAAGTGGCATTTTCCATGTATCCCACGCAGATTACGGAGCTGTTTGATGTGGCGGATGCAGGCCTTTTGATGCCGCCGAAGTCCACCTGGTTTGAGCCCAAGCTTCGGAGCGGCCTTTTCATTCACAAATTATCATAAAGGAGTTGAACGGCGGCCGGCAGGCGGGCGTGAAGTCCGCTGCCCCGCCGTCTTTTTATCATGAGCATATTATCCGTGGAGAACCTGTCACACGGCTTCGGCGACCGCGCGATATTCCGTGACGTGACGTTCCGGCTTTTGGCGGGCGAGCACATCGGGTTGATCGGAGCCAACGGAGAGGGAAAGAGTACATTTTTCAATATCATCACCGGACATCTGATGCCGGACGAGGGAAATGTCACATGGGCGAAACACGTGCGGGTCGGTTATCTGGACCAGCACACCGTATTAAAGCCCGGCATGACGATTCGCGACGTCCTGGCCTCCGCTTTTTCATGGCTGTATGAGAAAGAAGAGGAAATCAATGCCATCTGCGATAAGATGGGCGATGCCGATGAAAATACGATGAACGAACTGATGGAGGAGATGGGCGTGCTGCAGGAGATGCTTGAGCAGCATGATTTCTATTCCATTGATACAAAGATTGATGAAATCGGGCGTGCCTTCGAGCTGGACGCGCTCGGGTTTGACAAGGATGTCAGCGAGCTTTCGGGCGGACAGCGAACCAAGGTGCTTCTCGCGAAGCTTCTTTTGGAAAAGCCGGACATTCTGCTTCTTGACGAGCCGACCAACTACCTTGACGAACAGCATATCACATGGCTCACGCGTTACCTTAGCGACTATGAGAATGCGTTCATTCTGATTTCGCACGACATTCCGTTTCTGAACAGCGTTGTCAATGTCATCTGGCATGTGGAGAACGCACAGCTTACAAGGTATCCGGGCGATTATGACCGTTTCCTAGAGGTCTACGAGATGCGTAAGGGCCAGATTGAGGCCGCTTACAACCGCCAGCAGCAGGAGATTAAGGAATTAAAGGATTTCGTTGCCCGTAACAAATCGCGTGTCGCGACAAGAAACATGGCGATGTCCAGGCAGAAAAAGCTCGACAAGATGGATGTCATCGAGCTGGTAAAGGAGAATCCGAAGCCGGAGTTTTACTTTAAGGAGGCACGCGTTCCTTCGCGTGTCGTCATCGAGACAACGGACCTTGTCATCGGCTATGACCGTCCGCTTTCCCGCCCGCTCAACCTGAAGATTGAGCGTGGGCAGAAGGTGATTTTAAAGGGTGCAAACGGAATCGGTAAGACAACGCTTCTTCGAAGCATTCTCGGGCAGATTCCGGTGATTGCCGGTAAGGTTACGCTCGGGGATTATCTTGCAATCGGCTATTTCGAGCAGGAGCTCTCGGGAGAAGGCACGAAGACGTGCATGGACGAGTTCTGGGACGAGTATCCGAGTTACACGAACTACGAGGTGCGCTCCGCACTCGCCAAATGCGGCCTGACCACGAAACATATCGAAAGCCAGGTACGGGTGCTTTCGGGCGGCGAGCAGGCGAAGGTACGTCTCTGTAAGCTGATGAACCGGGAGAGTAACCTGTTGATTCTCGACGAGCCGACCAACCATCTTGATGTCGATGCGAAGAGTGAGCTGCACCGCGCGCTTTCCGAGTACAAGGGCACCGTCATGATGGTGTGCCATGAGCCGGAATTCTATGAAGATCTTGCAACAACCGTAATCGATTGCAGCGAGTGGAGTCTGCTTGCATAAAAACATAAAGGAGGATATGAAATGAGTTTGACAAATGTTACGCCGGCGGCAACGCTTAAGAAACCCGGGGAGCATAACCCGCTGATGACACAGCGGTTCGGCGCAGATCCCTATGCACTTGTCTACAACGGTAGAACATACATCTATATGACTGCCGATGTAATCGAGACGAACCCGGACGGTTCGCCGAAGGCGAACAGCTACCAGAAAATCAACAAGATTAACGTGATCTCGTCCGATGATCTGGTGAACTGGACCGACCACGGTTCCATTTTCGCCGCAGGTGACGAAGGAGCAGCCAAATGGGGCGGAAACTCCTGGGCTCCGGCAGCAGCCTGCAAGGAAGTAAACGGAAAGATGAAATTCTTCCTGTACTTTGCCAACAGCGGAAACGGCATCGGCGTGCTTTCTTCGGACAGCCCGACCGGACCTTTCACCGATCCGATCGGTAAGGCACTCATTAACCGCGACACGCCGAACTGCGCAAATGTGACATGGCTGTTCGACCCGGCTGTATGGGTGGATAACGACGGCAGCGCCTACATCTATGTCGGCGGCGGTGTACCCGGATGGCCTCCGACCGAGGAGCAGATTGAACATCCCCACACAGCCCGCATGGCAAAGCTCGGGGATGACATGATTTCGCTTGCGACCGACCCGATTGCAATTGATCCTCCGTTTTTGTTTGAGGACTCCGGCATCAACCGTATCGGTGACACCTATTACTACAGCTACTGCAGCAACTTTAATGTGGACGGGCATCCGAACGCGTCAAAGTACAACCTTGAGAACGGTCAGATCTGCTACATGACCTCGGACAGTCCTTTCGGACCGTTTACGTATCAGAAGGCCATTCTGAAGAATCCCGGCTTCTATTTCGGACCGGGCGGAAACAATCATCACTGCATCTTCGAATTCAACGGACGGTACTATATTACCTACCATTCGCAGATTCTCGATGCACCTCTTAAGACGGGCGGCGGTTACCGCTGCACGCATATTGACGAACTGACGGTTAATAAGGACGGTTCCATCGAGATGGGAACCGGAACGAGAACCGGCGTTAAGCAGGTAAAATGCTTTGATCCTTATCAGAGGGTCAATGCCGCTACGATGTCCACGATGGGCGGAATCGAAACGGTTCCCGCCGATGAGCAGACGAAAGCCTGCGGCTCCGGCACGATGAAGGTTTCAGGCATCGGCGACGGCGACTGGATTCTGGTATCCGGCGTGGACTTCGGCCCGGACGGTGCAGCTTTGTTCGGCGGCACATTTTCCGTGGAAAAGGGCGCAAAAGGCTCGGTTACGGTACGTCTTGACAGTCTTACGGACGGTAAGGATGCAGTGACGCTTCCGGTTTCGGACGGTGACGGCGCTTCAAGATACAGAGGCGGCATTTCGTTATCGGAGAAGATTACGGGCGTTCACGACGTATACTTTTTGTTCTCGGGTTCCGGCTACGAGTGGATTGACTGGAAGTTCGACAAATAAATCCGGGAAACCAAGGGTGATTTCCGCAAAGAAAGCCCTTTTTCATGATTTCGGAAACCGTTCGGTATCCGGCAGCTTCTCTGATGCTGCCGGGTACCTTTTTTTATGCCGGAAACGGCGTTTTATCCTGATTTTCACCCGTCGGGGGATCTTTGTTTTTGTAAAAAGACCCGAAACCCCCGAAAAAACACGGAAAATGCACGAAAATGTCAAGGAACTGTAAGGAAAACGTAACATTTATCGCTTTTCTTTGCCGGGGAAGTATGGTATAATTAAAAGGACTATTAGATGGGAGGATTTTGCCGGATGATTCATAACCAAAAGACAAGACTTATGACCCGGTGTGCCATCTATGATAAGCATGAGGGAGCCGACGATTTAAAGAAGTCAAGATTCTTCCGCGCGGATTATGTGCGGCTTGAAATTCTGAAGACAATCATCGGAGTCACGGTCGGATATCTGATTGTCCTGATTATGATTATCATGTATTATCTGGAGTTTTTGATTAAAAATGCGTTGCTGCTGAATTATAAGATGTTGGGCACCAGGGCATTGGCTATTTACATTCTGATTCTCGCGGTCTACATCGTACTGTCTCTCGGCCGGGCTAAGTATGCGTACATTAAATCCCATAAGCGGCTGGCGAAGTACTATAAGATGCTCGGAAGAATCCGCCGGATTTCCGAGGAGCAGGATTACGAGAGAGAACTGGAAGAGGAGAATTGGGAGGAGATGCAGTCATGATGCTCTTATTTGAGATTCGTGCCAAGATTACGGAATTGTACCAGCGGCATGATCTGATTGTGAAGACGGCACTGAAGTTTCTTTTGATGTTTCTGTCATTTCGGAAACTCAGCAAGGTCATCGGATACAACACCGGCCTTTCGGGGTTCGGCGTCATTCTTGCCTTATCCGTATTTTCGGCGGTGCTTCCGCCTTCTTTGATGGTATTTGTTGCAGCTGCCTATATATTCCTGCAGCTGATTACGGCTTCCGTGCTGATTGCGGTCACGGTTGTTCTGATTTTTCTGGTCATGTACCTTTTCTTCCTTCGCTTCGCACCGAAGGAAGGCGTTACGATCATTGCAACGCCGCTTCTTTGTTCCATGGGATTTCCTTATGTGGTTCCGCTGTTCATCGGCATGTTCGGAAACATCTTCTCAATTGTTCCGGCGGCTTGCGGTGCGGTCGTATTCTATCTGCTCAGGGCAGTTAAGAACAACATCATCACGATAGATGAGCTGAAGGCCGCAAAGGACCAGGCACTGACCCTTTACATGAAGGTGCTTGATGACCTTTTGAAGAATCCGCATATGTATATTGTTATGGCGATTTTTGCGGTTGTCATCGTGGTCGTCGTACTCCTGAGAGCCATTAAGATGGATTATGCGTTTGAGATTTCACTCGGTGTCGGAACCGGCGTGATGATTCTGAGCTACATCATTCTCGGAGTATTCATGTACGACATGAATCTGTCAATCGGCAAGATGGTATTCGGAAGCCTGATATCGATGGGCATCGTATTTGTCTGCCTGTTCTTCTACAGAGTGCTGAATTACTCGGCGGCGGAGCATGTGCAGTTTGAGGACGAGCGGTATTACTATTACGTAACCGCGATTCCGAAGATTACCGCAAAGTCACCGAGACGCACCATCCGCAAGGTTATGTCCAGGAGCGAGGATACTCCCGGGGATGAGGATGAGGAATCTGCCATCGAGGCAATGAACTCGATGCTTGCCAATAAGAACAATCCGTACAGGCAGGAGCTGACGGCGGGAGATGCCAAGAGGCTCAGAAAAGACCTGGCTTCCAACCCCGAGCCAGATTATGACGAGGATGAGGACGACGAAGTTGTCATTACCGGACCGAAGAGCCGCGGCGGAAGGAAGAAGGCGCCTTTTGATTCGATCATATCCAAGCTTCGCGACATCGGAGCACTGCTTCCCGCGAAGAAGAAACGGACCGAGAAGCCCGTTCGTCCGATGGATATCGACGAAGAAGAGGAAGAAGAGGACGTAAACGAACAGTTATATTTCGCCGAGGATTCCGAAGGCGGCGAAGAGGACGAGAAACTCAGATAAAGGAGGAATTCTTCCGTGTGGGATAACCTCAAAGATTTTCTTGCGAAGTATTTCAACCGGCTTTTGATTCCCCGGATTCATCTGCTTGACTGGGTGGAGATTCTGCTGATTGCGTTTGTGCTCTATCACCTGATCAAGTGGATCAAGAGAACCAGAGCATGGTATCTGGTAAAGGGCATGGTCATCCTTGTCGTTGTCTGGGTGCTTGTTTCCCTGTTCCGCTTTACCGCAATCCAGTGGATTTTCGTGAATACGATTAACGTCGGAATCATTGCCATTTTCATCATCTTCCAGCCCGAGCTCAGGCGAGCGCTTGAACAGCTCGGTCAGAGAAGGCTTCTGAGCTTCTTCGGAGATTCCGATTCCGGAGAACGCTACTCCGATGAGACGAGAGACGAAATCCTGACCGGCGTGTTCGAAATGGCCAAGGTGAAGACCGGCGCGCTGATCTGCATAGAGGGTGTCATCAGTCTTGAGGATTACGAGCGAAGCGGCATTCCGACGGATTCGGTCGTCACGGCCGCTCTGCTGATTAACATTTTTGAAAAGAATACGCCGCTTCATGACGGCGCGGTCATCATCCGCGGTAACCGTGCGGCGGCTGCAACGTGCATTCTTCCGGTTTCGGAGAATATGCGTCTTTCGAAGGATCTCGGAACGAGACACCGCGCGGGCGTGGGACTCAGCGAAATAACCGACGCGCTTGTCATTATCGTTTCCGAGGAGAACGGAAAGGTTTCCATCGCCCAGAAGGGTCAGTTGATCCGCGGCGTGGATCAGGAGTTCCTTTCCAACAAGCTCTTGGAATTCCAGAACAAATCGACTCCGCAGAGCCGTCTGCTGTTCAGAAAGGAAAGAGAGAAAGATGGCAAAAAAGCTTAAAACCGAGGAGCAGAACCTGGGCAGGCGGATCAAGTCCGAAGAAATTAAAATCGGCAAAAAGCTGAAATCCGCATTCAAAAAGCTCGGTGTCATGCTCACCCGGAATATCGGCGTCAAGCTCCTGTCCTTACTGCTGGCCTTTCTGATCTGGGTTACGATCATGAGCATTTCGGATCCGCAGACGACCAAGAAGATTGAAGGCATTGAGATTCAGACGCTGCACAGAGATGATTATAATGCCCTTCCGGAAAATGTGAACATTTCCCTTCAGACGGATGAAATCGGAACCCTGTCCATCAAGGTCACCGGAAAGCGCTCCGAAGTAGAGAACCTCGGACCGTCCGATTTTGTGGCAACCGCAGATTTCAACGATTTCGTCGGGAACGAAGGAAACGCCCTTCCGATTGTGGTTACGCCCCGCTCGGCTGGTCATGCGGACAGCCTTGAGATTACGTTTCAGTCCCGTAAAGTACTGCAGGTAAAGCGTGTGCAGAGCGAGACGAAGATGATCAGTGTCTCCATCAACAAACTGAACGCTCCCGATGACCGGTACGCCCTGATTCGGGAACAGTCCTCCAATTCCCTGGAGGTTACCGGTCCGAAGGAAATTGTGGATGCCGTATCCAAGCTTGTTGCGGATGTCGACGTTTCCGGCATGACGTCACCGAGACAGCGGTATCAGGTTCCGCTTTATCCGGTAGACAGCACGGGCGCCAGAATCGACGATGCGTCTCTGGAACTGAAGCAGAACACCGTGGCCGTGCAGGTTGAGCTCCTTCAGGTGAAGGAGATACCCTTATTGGTAGAAAAAAATGCCGCGAACGTCATGGATGGCTTCGGTATCTATGATTTTGAGTACAGCCCCAAAACCATCCGCATCGCGGCGGATGATGAAGTATTAAGGGAGCTTGAACTCATCGAGATTCCGTTTACGACCGAGAATCCCCTGATCAAAAGCATGCAGCCCGTTTCGAAGAATTTCAACATTCTGAAATACCTTCCCGACGGTGTCTACCTGAAGTCGGATACGTCGGATGTCATTGCGACGGCAACGGTTGAAGCCACGGGCGAAAAGGTGCTGACGATTGCAAAATCAAAGATCGAATACCGGAATCTGCCCGAAGGTCTGCGCCTTCCCGATGATTTGCTCAACGAGCTCGAGGACGATGCCGAAATCGATATTAAGGTGACCGGCTTCAAGCCGATTCTCGAAACCGTTACTTCGGCCGAGCAGCTGAAGCCCTTTGTGGATTTGAAAAATGTAACGAAACCCGGTCCCGTAGATTTATACATCGAATTTGACACGGGTAATCAATATGCGGAGCATCCGGATTGGAAGCCGAAGACGGAAACACAAATCGGATTGCAGATTTACGAGGCACTTTCGGAATAACGGAGCTGCCCGAAACCGGAAAGGAGGAGATGTCTATGGTACAGGCAACCTTAACCGTGAACAATGTAAAAGGGCTGCATATCAAGCCCGCCGGAGAGATGAGCCGGATCGCGCTTTCCCGTCCCTGCAGAGTCTATCTTCGAGTAAGGGAATATGAGGTAAATGCAAAGAGCGTTTTAGGTATTCTGAGCGCGCAGGTAAAATGCGGAGAACAGATCACCGTCGTCTGTGACGGCGAAGGCGAAGAGTATGTGCTGAAGGAGATTGAAGCCGCGGTGAACAACCGTTTCGGCATCGAGTAGGCGATATGAAGCATTTTGAACGATATCGGCGGAATCCCGTCCCCGAAATGACCGACAGAAAGTGGCCCTATAAGACGATTGACCGGGCTCCCCTTTTCTGCAGCGTCGATCTGAGGGACGGAAACCAGGCTTTGATGGAACCGATGACGGTGGATGAGAAGACGGAATTCTTCACCTTCTTATGCGGTCTCGGGTTCCGTGACATTGAAGTCGGTTTTCCCGCCGCATCTTCCGTGGAATATGAATTTGTCCGCCGTCTGGCGGAGGAAAAGCTGGTTCCTGCCGATTGCAGAATCCAGCTTTTGATGCAATGTAACGAGGATCAGATTCGGACCGCTTTTGAAGCGGCCCGCGGTCTTTCGTGCGTCATTATGCACATCTATAACCCGACGTCGGTACTCCAAAGAGATGTCGTATTTGCCAAAAGCAGGGAAGAGACGAAGGCCATTGCCGTCCGTGCCGCGGAGGCTGTTTTAAAATGCGCCGGGGACTTCCCGGGCGAGGTCATCTTCGAGTATTCGCCGGAAAGCTTCAGCGGAACGGAGCCGGAGTATGCCGTTGAAGTCATCGAGGCCGTTCTTGACGTCTGGAAGCCGACAAAGGAACACAAGGCAATCATCAATCTGCCGGAAACGGTGGAACTGAATACCCCGAACGTATATGCCGACATGGTGGAATACGTTTCGACGCACCTTAAGAACCGGGATGCGGTTACGTTAAGCATCCATACCCATAATGACCGCGGCACCGGCGTTGCGGCAACCGAGCTCGGCATCCTGGCCGGGGCGGACCGTGTCGAGGGAACGCTTTTCGGAAACGGAGAGCGGACCGGCAATGCGGATCTTCTGACGATTGCGCTTAACCTGTTTGCGGAAGGCGTTGATCCGGGACTTGAGCTTTCGGATATTCCGGGAATCACCGAAGAATACAGACGGCTTGTGAAGATGCCCGTGCATCCGAGACATCCTTACGCGGGAGAACTGGCTTTCACGGCTTTCTCCGGCGGACATCAGGATGCCATCAGCAAAGGATTTGCCGGCATGAAAACGCCGGACGGGCTTTGGAGAGTTCCGTATCTCTTAATCGATCCCCGCGACATCGGCAGGACCTATGAGCCGCTTGTTCGAATCAACAGCCAGTCCGGAAAGGGCGGCGTGGCATTTGTCATGGAGAGAACGCACGGCTTCCGGCTTCCGAAGGAGATGCACCGCGAATTTGCCGGAAGCGTTCAGGCGTATGCAGAGCAGAAAGGCGGAGAGGTTACGCCCGAGGAACTTCTCGAAGTATTTCGAAAGGAATATCTGCAGAGAAAGTCGCCGCTTCGTTTCATCCGATGCAATGTGAACGACCGGACGGATGTGGCGGAAAAGGAAGACACGCATGCCGTTCTGACGCTGTCCTACCGTGACGAAGAGATGACGCTTGACTGCTACGGAAACGGTCCTATCGATGCGGTTAAGAAGGGTTTGCAAAAGCTTGTCGGACGAAACTTCCGGCTGCTTGACTATACGGAGCATGCGCTGACCACGGGTTCCGAGGCACAGGCTGCCGCATATGTGTCGATGGAGGACACGGGAAGCGGCGCCACGACGTTCGGCGTGGGCATCAGCTCCAACATCACCAGGGCTTCGATCCGTGCGGTATTCTGCGCTTTGAACAGATTGCTCGCACCGGATGCAAAGTGAGCCGGGAGGAACGATTATGGTAATTGCGGGACTTGTGGCCGGCGGAAGCGGAACAAGGATGAAGCAGGCGATGCCGAAGCAGTTTTTATTGCTTGACGGCGAGCCGGTGCTTCTTCGGACGCTTCGGGTTTTTCTCGCGGCCCGGGAAATCGATGCGGTTCTGATTGCGGTTCCGAAGGAGTGGACGGATTATACGAAGGAGCTTCTTAAGTCGCTTCCCAAGGATCTGCAAGGCGTGAAGAGAACGGAGGTCTGCGAGGGAGGAACAAGCCGAAACGACACGGTCCGGATTCTTTCGGAAGAGGCCGTAGCGCGGTTTCGGGCTTCGGACGAGGATATCCTTTTAACGCACGATGCTGTGCGGCCGATGGTAAGCCTTCGGATGATTTCCCAGACGGTTGACGCAATGAAGGATGCTTTCGCCGTGACGGCGGCGATTCCTTCGGGAGACACGGTCGTGCTTTCGGCCGACGGAAAGCGGGTTTCGCAGGTGCCGAAACGCGAGACGGTGTATCGGATTCAGACGCCGCAGCTCATCCGAATCGGGCTGCTTCGCGAGCTGCTTGCTTCTGTACCGGCGGACGATCCCGGGGTTACGGATTTATGCAGTCTTTGCGAGAGAAGAGGAATCAAGCCGGTGCTTGTTAACGGCGCTTATGAGAATATTAAGATAACGGTCCCGACAGACCTTGCTTTTTGCGAGGCAATTCTTCGGGAACGGGTCAGGGAGGAACAGGAAAATGTATGATTATCTCGTTGTGGGAGCCGGCTTGTTCGGTGCCGTATTTGCCAGAGAGGCGACCGACCGGGGATGCTCCTGCCTGGTAATCGACCGGCGGAATCACATCGCGGGCAATGCTTACTGCGAGGATATGTACGGAATTCCGGTGCACACCTACGGCGCGCATATCTTTCATACGAGCGACCGGAAGATCTGGGATTACGTAAACCGTTTTGCGGAGTTCAACAATTTCGTGAATTCCCCGGTGGCGATTTATAAGGACGAGCTTTACAATCTGCCTTTCAACATGAACACATTTGCCAAAATGTGGAATGTCAAAACCCCTGCGGAGGCAAGACAGAAGATCGAAGAGCAGAAGGCCGAGGCAGGCATCACCGAACCCCAAAACCTTGAGGAACAGGCCATTTCCCTTGTCGGCCGCGACATCTACGAGAAGCTTGTCAAGGGCTACACCGAAAAGCAGTGGGGCAGAGACTGCAAGGACCTTCCCGCCTTCATCATCAAGAGGCTTCCGGTCCGCATGATTTTTGATAACAACTACTTCAACGACCGCTACCAGGGCATTCCCGAGAAGGGTTACACGGAGATGGTTGCGGCAATGCTTTCGGGCATTGAGGTGAGAACCGGCGTTGATTATCTGAAGGAGCGCGACAAATACCGCGCCCTTGCGAAAAAGGTTATCTACACCGGCGCTTTAGACGAGTATTTCGGATACTGCTACGGCAACCTGCAATACCGCATGGTACGGTTCGAGCAGGAGGTAAAGGATACCGACAACTACCAGGGCAACGCGGTGGTCAATTATACGGAGCGTGAGATTCCGTATACGAGAATCATCGAGCATAAGCATTTCTATCCGGGTCTTAAGACCGAGAAGACCGTGATCTCGAGAGAATATCCGGCAGAGTGGCATCCGGGCGAGGAACCGTATTACCCGATCAACGATGCGCGAAATGCTGAGCTTTATGCAAAATATAAGGAGCTCGCGGACCGTGAGGAGGGCGTCATCTTCGGCGGCCGGCTCGGCGAGTATAAATATTATGACATGGACAAGGTCATCGCTTCGGCATGGAATCTTGTCGCAAAGGAATTCGAAAAGTAAGCAAAGAAAAGCCCCGGACGTTCCGGGGCTTTTCCTCACTCAGTAACTCTAATCACTCTTTATTGGAGGGATCTTTCCTTTAAGGTGACATCAACCTTGGTTTCTTTATACTCGCCGTCCGTCAGGCGGTAAACCGTAAGCGTTACGGTTGTGCCGAAACGGTAAGACGAAATGCGGGACTGCAGCTGTTCGGTCGTAATGACCGGGACATCGTTCACGCCGGTGATGATATCACTGACCTGAAGATCGGATTCCGAGGCTGCCCCGCCTTCGATGATTTCTTTAATATAGATGCCCGCAGGCCAGCCGAGGTTATTGATTTCCTCCTCGGTAACCGTTGCGATGTATACGCCGAGGAAGCCCTGCTCGCCTTCGCGAACCTTTTCCTTCTGCTGAAGCTCTTTGATGATCGGAAGCGCTACGGTAACGGGAATGGCAAATCCCATGCCTTCGATGCTTGAGGACGCAAGCTTGGAGGAATTGATTCCGATGACCTCGCCGTCGATGTTGACCAAAGCGCCGCCGCTGTTTCCGGGGTTAATTGCCGCATCGGTCTGAATCAGGGAGATGCTCGAAGCCTCTGTAGCGTAACGGTGGTTCGTCGCGCCGATGTATCCGACGGTTACGGAAGTGCCGTAGCCGAGAGCATTACCGACTGCGATGACCATTTCCCCGACGCGGACTTCCTTGCTTTCCGCAAGTGTCGCCGGTATGATGCTGTCGAGAGTGGTCTGCTTCAGAAGAGATTTCTTCACGGTCAGGATGGCCAGATCGTAAATCGCATCGGAGTTCTTGACAACGGCCGGATAGCTTTCGCCGTCGGGAAATACGACGGAAACCGTGACGGCGTTTTCAACCACGTGGTTATTGGTCACGAGATAGAGGAGACCTTCCTTACTTTCAATGAAGATGCCGGAACCGGCCGATTCGCCTTCCACAAGCTGACCGAACAGGTTGATTCCGCGAACCGTGCACTGCACCGATACCATGGACGGAAGCACCTTCTCGGTAATGCTCTCGATATCGATTTCATCGAGCAGCTTCACGGAAGCTTCGTCGGTATAGCGCAGAATGCTGTTCTGGTTCAGGCTGTCCTTCAGTTTTTTGGAGGAAACTCTCTGAATGCCTTCGGAAGCGGCAGGTGTTGTCTTCTCGGAAGCCTCCGTGGAAGTGCCGGGAGAGAGAAGCCTGTCGGAGAGTTTTATGATGCCGTAGAAGATGCCGCCGGCAAATGCAGCAAACAAAAGGATGCCGCCGATCTTCTTAAATAGTTTCATGACTGTGCCTCCGGTAACAGAAGTCGTTAAACTTTTTTCAGTTTACACGAATAACTTAACGCGGGATTGTGTTGATTATGTGAAGCAAAATTGAAGATTCCGAGGAGAAAGGCTTTACCATTAAGAAAATCCCTTGTTGCATTTGCCTTTGTGATGGAGTAAAATAATGGTGTATACCCATAATCGGAGGAGCATTCGGGGAGAGGCTCCGGAAGGGAACCGGAAAGAATTATATGGATGATAACAAACAAGACAGCGGCAGAGACGGATATGAGCATGTCTGCATGATGTGCCACAGACCCGAAAGTGTATGCGGGAAGCTTTTCCACATGCCTCCGGGGCTTGATATCTGCGAGGACTGCCTGCAGAAATCGTTTGATTTGATGAATGCGACGAGCAATAAGGACGAAACCGTCGATCCTTCGAAGCCGATCGGGAATCTGCGTATCATTTTCCCGGGGCAGGGAGGAAACCGGCAGACCTTAAAGCCGAAGAAGAAGGAAACGGAAGAGGAAGGCAAAAAGCAGGAAGATGTCATGGACATCGCGAAGCTTCCTTCTCCGCATGAGATTAAGGCGAAGCTTGACGAATATGTAATCGGACAGGATTATGCCAAGAAGGTCATCAGTGTTGCCGTTTACAACCATTATAAGCGCGTGAAGAGGCAGGACGAAGAGGCTTTTAAGGATGATGTCATCATCGAAAAGTCCAACATGCTGATGATCGGGCCGACCGGCTGCGGCAAGACCTATCTCGTGCAGACACTGGCGCGGCTTCTCAATGTGCCGCTTGCCATCACGGATGCGACATCCCTGACCGAGGCCGGTTATATCGGCGATGACGTGGAAAGCGTGCTTTCGAAGCTGCTTGCCAATTCCGACAATGATGTGGAACGGGCGGAGCACGGAATCGTTTTCATCGACGAAATCGATAAGATTGCCAAAAAGAAGAATACGACGAGCCGCGATGTCAGCGGTGAGAGCGTTCAGCAGGGTCTTTTGAAGCTTTTGGAGGGCGCCGATGTGGAGGTTCCGGTCGGAGCGTCCAGCAAGAACGGCATGGTGCCCACGACGACGGTGAATACGAGAAACATTCTTTTCATCTGCGGCGGTGCATTCCCGGGACTTGACGAAATCGTTAAGAACCGGCTGACCAAATCTTTTACGATGGGCTTCAATTCCCACCTGAAGGACAGCTTCGACGACGATCCGGACATCCTCGCGAAGACGACGATGGAGGACCTGCGTGAATACGGCATGATTCCCGAGTTTGTGGGACGTCTGCCTGTCGTATTTGCCTTAAGAGGACTTGATAAGGAAGCCATGAAGCGCATCCTCACGGAGCCGAAGAATGCGATTATCAAACAGTATCAGAAGCTTTTTGCCATGGACGAGGTGAAGCTGATCTTCGCCGACGACGCGATCGATCTGATTGCGGAGAAGGCTTTGAAACGGGAGACCGGCGCAAGAGCACTTCGTTCGATCCTTGAGGAGTACATGCTCGACATCATGTACGAGATTCCCAAGGATTCTTACATCGGAGCGGTAACGATTACCGCAGATTACCTGAATGGAACCGGCGCGCCCGTCATTGAGATGCGGAGCTGAACGGTTTTATGATAGAATAAAGAGAAGGAGCGTGAATCATATGTTTTGCCCGAAATGTGGAAGTCAGAATCCGGATGGTGCCATGTTCTGTACAACTTGCGGTGAGAAGATTGGGATAGCTCCCCAGTCTGTTGTCGAACAGGCAGAGAATGTTGCGGCAGCCGTAAACGAGCAGGCTGCGGAAGTAACGGAAGAAGTAACGGCGGCAGTTACGGAGGCAGCGGCACCCGTAGCGGAAACCGTCAATGAAGCATTTGCGAATGCGGCTCCGGTCATTCCCGAGACACCGGCACAGCCTGTATTCGAACAGGCTCCGGTTCAGCAGCCTGTGTATGAGCAGCCTGCATACCAGCAGCCCGTATATCAGCAGGCTCCGGTTCAGCAGCCTGTATACCAGCAGCCCGTATATCAGCAGCCTGTGTATCAGCAGCCTGTATACCAGCAGCCTGTATATCAGCAGCCGGAAGCCCCGAAGAAGAAAAAGTCCAAGGCACCTTTGATCATCGGTTTGATCATTGCGATTCTTGTTCTTGCGGCAGGCGGTCTTGCAGCATGGGCTAACCTTACGGACGACCATCCCGATTTCCTGAACTTCGCGGATTTCACAAAGGATGAGAATTCGCTTCCGCTTTCCGAGAAGGAGCAGAAGACGTTTACTTCGATCGTGAAGAAACTTGACCAGGCCATCATCGACAACGACGCAGACGCTTACGAGGACGAGATTCCTTCCTATGCACAGGATTTCGTTTGGTCCGTATATGATTTCGACAATGCCGACGATTTCGTGGAATACCTCTATGCAGACGAGAAGTACGGCGTTAAGCAGCTCGGTGACGACCTTAAGGTTAGCGAGGAAATCGTTTCCGCTACGAAGGTTAAGGATAAGGATCTCGATGCTCTGACGGATGCTTTCTCCGAAGTATTCGATAAGTCCGTTGACATTGCTTCCGCTTACCTGATCGGAAACAATTCCTGTTTCAAGGGCGAGAAGAGCGAGAAGTATTTCGACTACTATCTGTTCTTCAAGGCTGACGACGAGTGGCATGTCATCCTGATCGGAAAGGACAACCTCGAAACCTTCGGTCTGAAGGCGAAATAAACAATTTTCCATATGACACCAAAGGCGGTGCGGTTCTTTCAAAGAGCAGCACCGTCTTTTTGACTTTTTACGGAAAATGTGATATCATTACTTCGATTATGGTTTTATAAGAAAGCGGTTACAATATGCTGATTGTATTTATGCTTTTGTGGATCATTCTGAACGGGCGCATCACGGGAGAAGTACTGATTTTCGGGCTTATCCTGACGGTACCCGTTTATCTTTTTTTCTGTATTGCCATGGGTTACCGGTCAAGATGGGAATGGAATGTCCTGAAGAGCATTCCGTGGGCATGCCGTTATGCCGGAACACTCATTAAGGAAATCGTCAAAGCCAACATTGCCGTCATCCGTCTGATTCTTTCGGACCGCTATGAAGCGGAGCCGTGCCTTCGCACGTTCAAAAAGCCGATGAAGAATCACCGTCACAATGTGCTTTTGGCCAATTCCATCACCTTAACGCCCGGCACGATCACGGTCAGTTTAGACCGCGACGGAACCTATGTCGTGCATGCGCTTGACAAAGAGTTCGCGGAGGGCATTGAGGATTCCGTTTTCATTGATCTGCTTACGGAACTGGAGGAAAAGGATGAACATTGAGTCGGCATACAATCTGTTGTACGGCGGTTCCGTCACGGTGCTCGTTCTAATCATGCTCTGCGTTCTCATAAGAGCGGTGCGGGGACCCGAAATTGTCGACCGCATTGTTGCGGTCAACATGCTCGGAACACTGACCATCATGATCATCTGCATCCTGTCCCTGTGGCTTAAGCAGGGATATCTTCTCGATGTGGCGCTGATTTATGCCATGATTTCCTTCCTCGCCGTTGTCATCCTGACCCGCATCTATCTCGGTGTATACCGCGAGCGTGCGAAGAGAAAGGAGGCCGGGAATGAGTGAGTGGATTGTGTTCTCATTTGCCGCAATTCTGATCATCGGCGGGCTTTTGGTCTCGCTTCTTGCGGCTTTCGGTCTTTTCAAATTCCGTTTTGCGCTGAACCGGATGCATGCTGCCGCCATGTGCGATACGCTTGCAATCCTTTTGGTGCTTCTCGGTCTGATTGTCATTAACGGGGCGAGCCTTCTTTCTTTGAAGCTCGGCCTGATTATCGTGCTTTTGTGGTGCGCAAGCCCCGTATCGAGCCACCTTTTGGCGCATATGGAGGTCATTGTCTCTTCCAAGCTGAAGGATAATTGCGAGCTGCCCGGGCAGGAGGAAGGAGGATCGTCCGAATCATGATTAAAATGATTATGCTTCTTCTGGTTCTCTTTCTGGTAGCATGCGCCCTGGGGGCCGGCTTTACCAAAAACCTGCTTGTGTCCATCATCATTTTTATGTCCTACAGCCTTGTCATGTCCGTGATCTGGATTTTCCTTTCGGCACCGGATCTGGCAATTACCGAGGCTGCGGTCGGCGCGGGCGTGACGTCGGTGCTTTTCTTCGCGACCCTTCGAAGAATCAACGCCATTGACGCGCGGGACAGAAAGGAGGACAGGCATGAGCCGGATACGAAGTAATTACGACAGTTCCTTCCGCGCGCGCTTCCGCAGGTATATCAGGGGCGAAGAGGAGCTTAAGGATGTCGATTACATGCCTCTTTTCAAAAAGCAGATGGACGAAGAGCGGGCAGAAGATGAAAGAGCGACGGAGCACTATCTTGTTCCTCCGATTAAGGATCCGATGGAAGATGCCAGGCTTTACGCGGAGTATTCCGGAATCAAATGGTTCCGCAGGCTCTATCAGGTCATGGCTGTCCTTCTGTGCGTCGCGATTTGCGCCGTACTGATTTATAACATCGCCTTCATGCCGGGCTTCGGAAGCGAAGAGTCCCCGATGAACAATGAGGTTTCCGAGCGTTATCTGAGTCAGGGCGAAGAGGAGACCGGCGTGACCAACATCGTCACCGGCCTGATCATTTCCTACCGCGGCTTCGATACGTTCGGTGAGACGCACGTTCTGTTCATTGCCACGATTGCGGTCATGATTCTTCTTAAACTGATGAAGCAGGAGAAACCGGTTGTCGCCGAAGGCGAAGAGGAAGGCGGGGATATTATCCTGACGACGATCGCGCGCGTTTTGGTTCCGCTGATCTTCCTGTTCGGTTTTTACGTTTTGGTGAACGGTCATCTGAGTCCGGGCGGCGGCTTCTCGGGCGGTGCCGTCATGGGCGCAGGCCTGATTCTGTACTCGGCTTCGTTCGGTTTTACAAGCACGGCAAAGTTCTTTAACGAGAGGATTTACGATATCGTCAAGGTCGGTTCGCTGCTTTTATACAGCCTCCTGATCGTTTACAACCTTTTCACCGGGGCAAATGGCATAGCTTCCGTCATACCGCTCGGTAAGGCCGGGGAGATTCTGAGCGCAGGCCTGATTCTTCCGATCAACATTCTTGTGGGACTTGAAGTTGCATGCACGATGTATGCCTTCTATGCCCTTTTCCGAAAGGGGGCGATCTGATGCTTCATTATCTTTCGGAAAACTACGTCAGCGTTGCCGCGATGATTCTGTTCGGAATCGGTTTCTGCAACCTTCTGCTGCAGCGTAACATGATTAAAAAAATCATCGGGCTTAATATCATGGACACGGCGGTTTACCTGTTCCTCGCTTCGATGGGGTACATCCGTGACAGGCTCGTTCCGATCATCGTGAACGGGGACACGGATGCATCCAAATACATCAACCCCATCCCGAGCGGACTTGTGCTTACGGGCATCGTTGTTTCCGTCAGCGTTACCGCCCTGATGCTCGGCATTACCGTAAAGCTTTACGAGCGTTACCACACGCTTGATATCGACGAAATCACGATGCTGGTGCGAAAGGAGCATGAGTAATGGACTTCTTTCGAAACTTTCCTTTCTTCACCATCATCTTGGCCATGGTCTCGGGACCTGTCTCGTCGGTGCTTTCGGCGAAAAAAGCGCGCATTCTTTCGTTTGCCGTTGCATTTTCCTGCGCTGTTTTATCGGCACTGACGCTTGTTTACACGCTCGGGCTTGACGGGCCGTTTGTGTATACGATGGGACGTTTCCCGGCGCCGTACGGAAATGAAATCCGCGCAGGCGTTTTGGAAGCTTTGATGGCAACGTTCTTCTGCATCATCATGCTCCTTTCCCTGACGGGAGGACTGAAGTACCTTGAGAAGGACGTGCCCGCGGAAAAGCAGAATCTGTATTTCATCATGATCAATCTGCTTCTCGCGTCGCTGCTGTCTTTGATTTACACGAACGACCTTTTCACAGGCTATGTATTTGTCGAGATAAATACGATCGCTGCGGCCGGACTGATCATGATCCGCGGATGGGGCCGGAACATTCTGGCAACCGCCAAATACATGATCATGTCGCTGCTCGGTTCCGGTCTGGTCCTTGTAGCCATATCGATTCTTTACGGAATCACGGGACACCTTCTGATGAGCAATATGCACGAGTCTGTCGGGCAGATTGTCGCGCAGAAGACGTATGTCGAGCCGCTGATTATCGCGGTCGGGCTGTTCTCTGTCGGACTTGCCATCAAGTCGGCCCTGTTTCCGTTCCACGCGTGGCTGCCGGACGCTTACGGATATTCCACCTGCGCCTCGAGCGCGATTCTTTCGTCGCTTGTGTCAAAGGGGTATATCTTCCTGCTGATCAAGTTCATCTACCGTGTGGTCGGCGTTGAGGTGTTCAAGATGACCGGTGCCGACGACGTACTGTTTTTGTTCGGCATTGCCGGCATGATCATCGGCTCGGTGGATGCAATCATGCAGACGGATATCAGCCGGATGATTGCATTTTCCTCAATCGCACAGATCGGATACATTTATATGGGACTCGGGCTCGGCGTCGAAGCCGGAATGGTAGCCTCTACGTTCCACATTCTTGCGCATGCGGCGGCCAAATCCATGCTGTTTGTTTCGTCGAACGGCCTTGCGGAGGTATCCGGCGAAAGCACGAATTACCGGGATCTTCGCGGTTCCGGAATCCGAAATCCCGCGGCAGGCATCGGCTTTCTGGCCGGTTCGCTTTCAATGGTCGGCATACCGCTGTTTGCGGGATTTACCTCAAAGGTTTACTTCGCGCAGGCGGCCCTTCTCGGCGCAAGCTTCGGGAAGGAGATCATTACGCTGATAGCCCTGGCGGTCAGCACGGTGCTGAATGCCGTATACTTCATCCGCATGTCAATAAGCGTTTACACGCCGCGCATGAATGCGCATTATGAAGACCGGACGTTTCGCGCCGGCAAGGCATATTCCTTATCGATTTTTCTGTTTATTTTAATCGTTTTGATCCTCGGGATTTTGTCCAATCCGATTTTCGACTGGATATCCCTCGGACTCAAACAGTTTTCATGAAAGGAGACAACTGATGGATTGGATTTTACTTCTTCCTGTTCTGGTTCCCGTATGCGGGGCGGTCTGTCTTCTTGCATTCGGAAGCCGTTTCGGCAAAAAAACGGCCGAAGCTATCACGCTGTTTTGCGTATTTGCGGCCGGCATTTCGGTTTTGGTGATTTCGCAGAATAACGGCCTTTCGCTTACGGTACTGCCGCTTCTTCCGGAACTGCCGGTTTACTTCCGGCCCGACGGCGTGTCGCATGTGTTCGCGGGAATTACCGCTTTCATGTGGTTTCTTTCGACCTGGTTCTCGTTCGGCTATCTGAAGGAGGACGAGCGGGAGACAAAATACCAGATGTTCTCGCTGCTTTCGCTGGGAGCGCTTTTAGGCGTCTGCTATTCCGGGAACCTGATCACGACCTATCTGTTTTATGAGATGATGACGCTCGTCACATTTCCCCTCGTCCTTCACGAAAGGACGAAGGAAGCCGTATCGGCGGGCCTTACGTATCTCTATTATTCCGTGGCCGGCGCATTCCTCGGGCTTTGCGGCATATTCTTTTTGTACGCAAATGCCATGGACGGCGACCGTCCCGGCGGAAAGCTTGCCTATCTTGAGGGCGGCTTTTTGAAGGCCGGCGCGAGCAAGTCGGTGCTGCTTCCGGTCATCTGCCTGATGCTGATCGGTCTTGCCTGCAAGGCCGGCATGTTCCCGCTTCACGGATGGCTTCCGAAGGCTCATCCCGTGGCACCTTCCCCGGCGTCTGCGTTGCTGTCGGGAAATATCACGAAGATGGGCATTCTCTTCACTGTACGCGTGATTTTTTACTCCGTCGGTCAGGAGTTTTTGCAGGAGACCTGGGTCATGGACGTCCTTTTATGCCTGTCGCTTTTTACGGTCTTCATGGGCTCCATGCTCGCTTTCCGCGAGAAGCTTTTGAAGAAGCGGCTTGCTTATTCGACGGTGAGCCAGACCTCGTACTGCCTGACGGGCATCTACCTTTTGTCGGGAACGGCGCTTACCGGCGCTTTGATGCATGTCGTATTCCATTCGGTCATTAAGAACCTTCTCTTTTTGTGCGCCGGCGCGATTATCGTGCAGACCGGAAAGAAGTCGGTTTCCGAACTGAAGGGAATCGGGCGGATCATGCCCGCCACGATGCGGTGCTTCACCGTTGCAGGTCTTGCGCTTGTCGGAATTCCGCCGCTTTCGGGCTTCATCAGCAAATGGTATCTGGCTGAGGGCGCAATCGAATCCGGACTTCCGGGATTCATGTATCTGGTTCCGGTGGTTCTTCTGATCAGCGCGCTGCTTACGGCAGGATACCTGTTGACAATATCCGCGGATGCCTTCTTCGGCAAGACCGAAGAGGAGACGGCGCGGTGCCCGAAGAGCATGTATCTCCTGCCGCCTCTTATCATCGGTGCGATTCTTGCGGTTGTCCTCGGTATATTCCCGGATCCGCTTACGAATTTCCTCGAAAGAATTGTTGCCGGACTGTTTTAAGTAACCGAAACTCCGAATAACGGGAGAGTATTTCGTCATGAGTGTGTATTTTCTTCTTGTTCCGATCCTGTTGCCGATGATTTGCGGCGCAGCGCTCGGACTGCATCCTGTCACCGATTCGAAACGAAGATCGTACTTCGTTTTTTCGGTGACCCTCCTGACGTCTCTCGCAATCGGATTACTGATTCTGTTTCCTCCCGGAGCGCGGGAGGTCGGACTGCAGCTGGCAGGCGTTCTGGAAATCCGGTTCCGCTTAGACGGCTGCGGCATGGTATTTTCCGGATTGATTGCGTTTTTGTGGCCGATTGCGGTGCTCTATTCGTTTGAGTATCTCGAAGGCAGAAAGCAAAATGCGTTCTTCGCATTTTACACGATGACCTACGGTGTTACGGCAGGCATCGCGTTTGCCGGAAACCTTCTGACGATGTACATGTTTTATGAGCTTCTGACGATTGTTACGATCCCGCTTGTCATGTATGAGCTTGACCATAAATCGGTTGTGGCGGCGAGAAAGTACATGCGGTATTCGTTCGGCGGAGCGGCATTCGGCTTTCTGGGGTTCATTACAATTCTGACGCTCGGCAACACGACGGATTTCATATTCGGCGGGGTTCTGCCGGCGGATGCAATCGAAAAGCACGGTACGTTTCTTTTACTGATTTATACAATTGCCGTGTTCGGTTTCGGCGTGAAAGCGGCACTGTTCCCGGTACACGGCTGGCTGCCGACGGCTTCGGTTGCGCCGACGCCGGTTACCGCACTTTTGCATGCGGTTGCGGTCGTTAAGGCGGGCGCGTTCGCCATCATTCGCATTACCTATTACAGCTTCGGAACGTCGTTTCTTTCGGGCACCGTCTCGCAGAAGATCGTTTTGACCGTGGCGGGCGTGACGATTCTGTACGGCTCCGTCAAAGCGCTTCGCGAGCAGCATGTCAAAAGGCGCCTTGCCTACTCCACGGTCAGCAATCTGTCCTACATCATCTTCGCCGCGGCTCTGATGAGCGAAGAGGGCATGCAGGCGGCTTTGCTTCACCTGCTGTCACACGGACTGATGAAGATCACTCTGTTCTTCTGCATCGGCGCGGTCATGGTGAAAACCGGCAGAAAGTATTTGTGGGAAATGGGAGGACTCGGTTCGAAGATGCCTGTCGTCATGACGGCCTTCACGGTTTCGGGAATCGCCCTTATAGGCATTCCGCCGTTCCCCGGCTTCATCAGCAAATGGTATATCGCGAAGGCGGCTGTTAAAAACGGAACGTTCTTCGGTTATTTCGGTCTTGCGGCGGTGATGATTTCCGCCCTGTTGACGGCCGTATACATCATGGAATTTGTCATCAAAGGATGGATGCCGCAAAAGGAAGAGACCGTTCCCGATCCGGAAGTGAAGGAAGGAAAGGTCGGCGCCCGGATGGCGGTTCCGCTTTTGATTCTTACGGCGGCTGTTGCCGCAGGCGCTTTATACTTCGGCTGGCTGGCCGAAATTCTCGGAAGAATTGCTTCCGGAAGTTTATAGAAATTTTGTTTTGAGGAATGATTATGAAAGGTGAGTCGGGACTGCTTCTTCTGATTCTGCTTCCGATGATCGGCGGACTGATCTGCCGGTTCTTTGCAGGCAGGGAAGAGGACAATCAAAGACGGATGCGGGCTTCGGAGCTTGTGTTTGCGGCTGTTTCGCCGCTGACACTCGGTCTGGCGGCTTTCTATGCCTTCCGTCCTGTTGACGGAATTCCCGCGCTTGCCGTTTCGAAGATTTGCGGAAAAGGCATGACATTTTCCATGACGGGCTTTCGGACGGTTTATGTTCTTGTCGCGCTGATTGCCTGGACGGTTTCCTGCCTGTTCGCGCTTTGGTACATGCACGGGGAGGAGAACCGGGGCAGATATTTCTGCTATACGCTCGTGACGCTCGGCTCGACGCTCGGCGTATTTCTTTCCGCGGACCTGTATACGACCTTCATTTTCTTTGAGATGATGTCGCTTGCCAGCTATGTCTGGGTCGTGCAGGAGGAGGACCGTGAGGCGGTTCGCGCATCGAAGACATACCTTGCCGTTGCGGTCATCGGCGGACTTGTGATGCTGATGGGCATCTTCCTTCTGGCACACGGAGCCGGCACGCTTGATACCGACAGGGTTGCCGCTTACATCCGGGCCGGGAAGGAACGCACGGAAATACGCGCGGCTGTTTTGTGCCTGCTGTTCGGTTTCGGCGCAAAGGCCGGCGCATTCCCGCTTCACATCTGGCTTCCGAAGGCACATCCGGTTGCTCCGGCGCCTGCTTCGGCGCTGCTTTCCGGCATTCTGACGAAGGCCGGCATGTTCGGCGTGCTTTTGATCACGGGGCAGTTCCTTGTCGGAGACGAAGCGTTCGGCCGGTTTTTGATGGTCATCGCCGTCTGCACGATGCTGGTCGGTGCCGTCATTGCCCTGTTCTCGGTCGACATCAAGCATATTCTTGCCTGCTCTTCGGTATCGCAGATCGGTTTCATGCTTTGCGGCGGTGCGGCTCTGTGCATCCTGAAGGAAGAGCAGTGGCTTGCCGTTTCGGGAACGGTGCTTCATATGCTGAACCATTCGTTCTTCAAGCTTTTGCTGTTTTTGCTCGCCGGCGTTGCGGTGCACGATCTGAAGTCGCGTGACTTAAACGTATTGCGCGGATTCGGTGCAGGAAAGCCGTGGCTGATGCTTCTGTTTATGTCCGGCGCATTCGGCATTGCCGGTGTGCCCGGTTTTTCCGGTTTCGTATCGAAATCGATGATTCACGAATCGCTTGTGCTCTGCTATAAGGAGACCGGCGAGATGTCCTTCCGTGTTACGGAAATCCTTTTCCTGATTGCGGGCGGATGCACGGCAGCTTACATGCTGAAGCTGTTCATCGTGCTGTTCTTTAAAAAGCCTTCAAAGGATGTGGAAGCCTTCAACAGAAGCGGCGTGCCGTATCTGTCAAAGTTCTGCCGCATTCTGTTGAGCATCCCGGCGCTTTTGATCTATCTCGCCGGAACACTGCCGGAATATATCATGTTTCCCGTTTCAAACAGGGCTTCCGACATCACGGTTTTCGGGGCACCGGAGGAGACGTTCCGCGTCTTCACGGCTGAGAATTTCAAAGGCGGACTGATTTCCCTTTGCATCGGCGCAGCGCTCTGGTTCCTTGTCGTGAACCCGCTGATCACGAAACGGGTTGCGAAAAATGAGACCGTTTACGTCAACCGTTTCCCGAAAAAGCTTGATCTTGAGAACGGCCTCTACCGTCCGGTCCTTTTAAAGCTTCTCCCGGGCCTGCTCGGCGGCTTTTGCAGAATTGCGGAAACCGTAAAGGAGAAGGTTTCCCTCGGAATCTATCTGTTCGGAAAGCAGATCTGCGGGCTTGCGGACAGAATCCCCGAGCTTTGCATCACCGGCGTCCGAAGGACGGCATTGCGTCCGGTCTGCGAGAAGACGACTGTCAGCACGGCAAGGCGCATAAGCATTATCACGGGCACGTTCTTGAACGGCGTTTCCGCCCTGTTTGCCCGTCTTTTCAAAAAGAAGGCAAAGGGCACGGACAACGTGGAGCGGATTTACCGCGGCCTGAATGATATGAGCGAGACTGCCAAGCTTGTCACGCGAAGCCTTTCTTACGGGCTGCTGGCTTTTTGCGCAGGTCTTCTTGCAATGCTCGTTTATCTGTTGTATTGTTTACAGGGGTAACATTTTCCGAAAAATGTAAATGATCCGCCGAACGGCGGTTTTAAGGAGTGAAAAATGGCACAGTTAATTGACGGAAAGAAGATCTCCGCGGAGATCAAGGACGAACTGAAGGAAAAGGTTGCGGCGCTTAAGGCGGAAGGCAGGGAGATTACCCTTGCGGTCATCCAGGTCGGAAACGACAAGGCTTCCACCGTTTATGTCGGCAATAAAAAGAAGGCCTGTGAGTATATCGGCGTGCGCTCTTTGGCGTATGAGCTTCCCGAGGAAACGACCGAGGAGGAGCTTTTGAACCTTGTGAAGGAACTGAATGCGAGAAAGGATGTCAACGGCATTCTCGTGCAGCTGCCGCTTCCGGCACACATTTACGAGGACCGGATTCTTCTGGCAATCGACCCCGATAAGGATGTGGACGGCTTCCATCCGGTAAATGTGGGACGTCTCTGGATCGGAGAGGAAGGCTTTCTTTCCTGTACGCCCGCAGGCGTGATCCAGCTGCTGAAGCGCACGGGAATTGAGATTTCCGGCAAAAACTGTGTTGTAATCGGACGCAGCAACATCGTCGGAAAGCCCATGGCAGCGCTGCTGCTTCGTGAGAACGGCACCGTAACAATCTGCCATTCCCGCACGAAGAACCTTGCCGAGGTGACGAAGCAGGCGGACATTCTCGTGGTGGCAATCGGCAAGCCGAATTACATCACGGCGGATTACGTGAAGGAGGGCGCCGTTGTCATCGATGTAGGCATCCATCGGAATGCAGACAATAAGCTGACCGGAGACGTGGATTTTGAGAGCGTTTCCGAGAAGGCATCCTATATTACCCCGGTACCCGGCGGTGTCGGACCGATGACGATTGCGATGCTGATGTGCAACGTTGTCAGAAGCGTCGGAAAGTAAGGAGACGGTATGAAGGTCTGTTTGATCTCTCTCGGCTGTGACAAGAACCTTGTGGACAGCGAGAAGATGCTCGGTCTTTTGCGTGATGCAGGGCACGAAATCACGGATGATGAGAACGAGGCGGAAGCCATCATCATCAATTCCTGCTGCTTTATCCATGACGCCAAAGAGGAAAGCATCGAAAACATCATTGCTGCGGCGGAACGAAAGAAGAGCGGCGTATTAAAGCGGCTTGTGGTGACAGGCTGTCTTGCCGAACGGTATGCGGACGAAATCCGAAAGGAGATTCCCGAGGTGGACGCCGTTTTGGGAACGACCGCGTGGGAATCCGTTACGGCTGCTCTGAAAACGAAAAAAGGAATTACAAAAAAGCGCGAGCTTTCGTATCTTCCGGACCCGAAGGTCAGACGTTTTCAGGCGCCCGGCAACCATGTGTCCTATCTGAAAATATCCGAGGGATGCAACAAGCACTGCACATACTGCGTCATTCCGTCGGTGCGCGGACCTTACCGCTCATTTTCCATGGAAGAGCTCGTCGCGGAGGCCTCGGAGCTGGCTGAAGCCGGCGCAAAGGAGCTGATTCTCGTGGCGCAGGAGACGACCGTTTACGGTGTTGATCTATACGGCGAAAAGAAACTTCCGGAGCTGCTTCAAAGACTGTGTAAGATCGACGGAATCGAAAGAATCCGCCTGATGTACTGCTACCCCGAAGAAATCATCGATGAGTTGATCGTGGTGATGAAGGAGGAGCCGAAGATATGCAAATACCTCGACATGCCGATTCAGCATGCGAGTGACGAAATCCTTAAGCGGATGGGCAGAAAGACAACGGAGAAGGAGCTCAGAACCGTACTGAAAAAACTCCGTAAGGAGATCCCGGGAATCGCCCTTCGCACGACGCTGATCACCGGCTTTCCGGGCGAGACGGAAGAGGACATGGAGAAACTTAAAAGGTTCGTGGTCAGCGGCAAATTCGACAGACTCGGCGTGTTCCCCTACTCAAAGGAGGAAGGAACTCCGGCGGCCGTGATGAAGAATCAGGTCCCGAAGAGAATCCGTGTCCGCAGGAAAAACGAAATCATGCGCCTGCAGCGTGACATTTGCGCGGAAAAGGCGAAGAAATGCATCGGAAAGAGATTCGACGTCATGGTTGACGGATTTCTGCCCGGTGAGGAGGTCTATGTCGGACGGACCTACCGGGATGCTCCCGGGATTGACGGCATGGTTTACTTTACGGCAAACCGCACCCTCATGTCCGGCGAAACCGTTTCGGTTCGCATTACCGGAGCGGGTGAATACGATTTGATTGGAGAGATAAAAGAATGAATATTCCGAACAGACTCACCGTTATCAGAGTCTTCATGATTCCCCTGTTCGTGATTTTACTGTTGTTTGAGGACATCCTTCCGTATTTCAACTTCTTTGCGCTTGCGGTTTTCGCGCTCGCCAGTTTTACGGACTTTTTGGACGGACATATCGCGAGAAAATACAACCTCGTAACGACTTTCGGAAAATTCATGGACCCGCTTGCGGATAAGATTCTTGTCTGCACGGCACTCATCATGCTGATCGAATTCGACCGGATTCCCGCCGTAGTCGTAGCCATCATCATGGCACGTGACTTCATCATCAGCGGCTTCCGTCTGATTGCAAGCGACAAGGGCATCGTCATTGCAGCCGGCTGGCTCGGTAAGATCAAAACCGTGGTCCAGATGGTCATGTGCATGCTTCTTCTGTTCACGGCAGGCGATACGTTTGACGGCATCATCTTCGACATCGCAAGAGTTCTGGGGCAGATTGCCATGTGGCTCGCCCTGATTCTGACCGTTTTGAGCCTTATTGTATACATTTGGGATAACCGGGAGGTCCTGAGGGACAAAAATGAGTAGAGTTGTCGTCATCGGAGGGGGTGCAGCGGGCATGATGGCCGCCGTTTCCGCAGCAGAATGCGGGAACCGGGTCACCCTTCTTGAGAAGAACGAAAAACTCGGAAAGAAGATTTACATCACGGGCAAGGGCCGGTGCAACTTCACGAATGCCTGCGACAGGGAGGAGTTTTTCGATAAAATCGTAACGAATCCGCGGTTTTTGTACAGCGCATTCCACACATTTTCCAACGAAGATGCCATCGCATTTTTCGAAGACCGGGGCATGCCTGTCAAGGTCGAGCGCGGCAATCGGGCTTTTCCGGTTTCCGATCATGCTTCCGATGTCACGAAGGTGCTTTCGGACGAAATGAAGCGGCTCGGCGTGATGGTAAGGCTTCGCTGCGAGGTTTCGGGAATCGAAACCGTGCCGTACCGGGGAACCGGGAAAAAGGACACATGGAATGCTGCCGTAAGCGGCGTGCGGCTTTCACACGGAGAGACCGTTCCGGCCGATGTGATCATCGTTGCGACGGGAGGACTTTCGTATCCCTCCACGGGATCGACCGGTGACGGCTACCGCTTTGCGGAAAAGGCCGGTCACACGGTGACGAAGAGAAGCCCTTCCTTAGTTTCGCTTTCCGCGCAGGAACCGTTTTGCAGCGAGCTTGCGGGCCTTACGCTTCGAAATGTCGGTGTCCGTTTCGTCAAGCAGGACGAAACGCTTTATGAGGACTTCGGAGAGCTTCTTTTCACGCATAAAGGCGTCAGCGGCCCGGTCGTGCTTTCTGCAACGGGAAAGGTCTCGGGAAGGCTTACCGGAAGCCGGCTTTTGATTAATCTGAAACCCGCGCTTTCCGAGGAACAGCTTGACGCAAGGCTTGTGCGGGAGTTCACGGGAGGCGCCTCAAAACAGCTTCGGACGATTCTCGGCGCGCTTGTTCCGTCGGCCATGGCCGATTTCGTTTTAAAGCAGGCCGGCATCGAGCCGACCGTTCGCGGCGCGGAAGTGACCAGGCAGATGCGCGCGTCGCTTTCCTCGGCGCTTCGTAACTTCACGCTTACGATTACGGGGCTCGGCGGCTATCAGGAAGCAGTCGTCACAAAAGGCGGCGTTTCCGTTACGGAAATCAATCCGAAAACAATGGAATCGAAGCTTGTCCGCGGGCTCCGCTTTGCCGGAGAACTGCTCGACGTGGACGGACTTACGGGCGGATTTAACCTGCAGATTGCCTGGAGCACCGGGTATCTTGCAGGTCGCATAAAAGAACAGGAGGCGAAAGCCATGAGCATTAACATTGCCATTGACGGACCTGCGGGCGCAGGAAAGAGCACGATTGCAAAGGCAGTCGCGAAGAGACTCGGCTACATCTACGTCGATACGGGAGCCATGTACCGGACCATCGCGCTTTATCTCCTTCGAAAGGGCATCAAGGCCGATGACACCGAAGCAATCGGAAAGGCCGGCCGTGAGGCGGAGGTTTCGATTGATTATGTAAACGGCGAGCAGCAGGTTCTCCTGTTCGGGGAAAATGTGAGCGGTCTCATCCGTACGGAGGAGGTCGGCAACATGGCGAGCGCTTCGTCGGTGAATAAGGACATCCGTGACAAAATGGCGGATTTGCAGCGCGAATTGGCACGCACGAAGAATGTGGTCATGGACGGCCGCGACATCGGAACGAACGTGCTTCCGAATGCCCAGGTGAAGGTGTACCTGACCGCCTCGGTAGAGGTCCGCGCCATGCGCCGCGTGAAGGAGTATGAGCAGAAGGGCATCCGGGCCGATTATGAGCAGGTTGCAAAGGACATCGAGGAGCGTGATTACCGCGACATGCACCGCGAGCATGCGCCGCTTTGCCGTGCCGCGGATGCCGTTCTTTTGGACACGTCCGACATGACGATCGAAGAGGTTGAGGATGCCATGATTCGCATCATTGAGGAGAAGCTTTCCGCTAAGCAGTGAGGAAGGGGTCGCATTTTCCGAAAAGGAGGACACAGGCGTGAATATCCGGCTTGCCAAAACCGCAGGCTTCTGTTTCGGCGTGAGAAGGGCCGTGGATACGGTCATCCGTCTTACGGAAGAGGGAAACGGACCGGTTTATACGTTCGGACCGATCATCCATAACGAAACCGTAGTGAACGATCTTGCCGCGCGCGGCGTCGTCACGCTTACGGGAATTGAGGACCTGCAGTCCGTCACCGAGGGGACTGTCGTGATCCGTTCGCACGGCGTGCCGCGTGAAATCCACGAGGCCATGCGAAAGAGGGAAGAGGAAAGCGGCGGAAAAGTGCGCATCACGGATGCTACCTGTCCCTTCGTGAAGAAGATTCACGGAATCGTCGAAAAGGCGGGTCTTGAGGGCAGGCACGTTCTCATCTGCGGCGACCGGGAACACCCCGAAGTAAAAGGCATTACAGGGTGGTGCACGGGGCCTGTTTCGGTCATTGCATCGCTTGAGGAAGCGAAGCAGATCATCGATACGCTTCCGAAGGCTTTGTGCATTGTGGCGCAGACCACTTTTGATTACAAGAAATTCAAATCCATTATTGCATTTTTCGGCGATTTTGGGTATAATAGCAACGATAGTGTGGTAAATACTATCTGCAATGCCACGGAGGAGCGACAGACGGAGGCTCGTCTTCTTGCCGGGGAGTGCGATGCGATGGTCGTAATCGGGAGCGAAAACAGCTCCAATACGAGAAAGCTTTACGAAATCTGTAAGGCGGTCTGTCCGTCCACTTTCTACGTGCAGTCGGCTGATTATCCTGATTACAAAGCCTTTAAATCTTTTCGTTGCATAGGTATTACGGCCGGGGCATCTACCCCGAGCACTATAATTGAGGAGGTTCAAAATCGAATGTCGGAAGATAATTTTGAACAGATGTTGGAAGAATCATTTAAGACAATACATAACGGAGAGGTAGTGGAAGGCACGGTGATTCGTGTTAAGGAAGACGAGATTGCCCTGAATATCGGCTATAAGGCGGACGGCATCCTGACCAAGAGTGAATACTCCGGCCAGCCCGTTGCAGACCTTCGTGAGGTTGTTAAGGAAGGTGACAAGCTTTCCGTTAAGGTTGTGAAAGTAAACGACGGAGACGGACAGGTTCTTCTGAGCCGCAGACGTCTTGCTCAGGAGCGCAGCAGCCAGGTGCTTCAGGATGCGTTCGAGAACAAGACCGTCATTACCGCTAAGGTTACGGATGTTGTAAAGGGCGGACTCAGCGTATTGGTTGACGAGTGCCGCGTATTCATCCCGGCAAGCCTTGTTTCCGACGTATTTGAAAGAGATCTTACGAAGTATCAGGGACAGGAGATTTCCTTCCTGATTACGGACTATGATCCGAAGAAGCGCTCGATTATCGGTAACCGCAAGGTTCTCGTTGCCGAGCAGCGCAAGGCCGCTTTGGAAGCAGCTCTTTCCCGCATTAAGGTAGGCGATGTTGTGGAAGGTACCGTTAAGAACGTTACGGACTTCGGCGCATTCATCGATATCGGCGGCGTAGACGGCCTGCTTCACATTTCCGAGATGTCCTGGGGACGGATCGGCAACCCGAAGAAGCATTATAAGCCCGGCGATACCGTTCGGGTATTCATTAAAGACATCAACAACGACAAGATTGCACTCAGCAAGCGGTTTGACGATGAGAATCCCTGGGCAGGCGCAGAAGAGCGCTTCGCTCCCGGAACAATCGTAACCGGACGTGTTGCCCGTATGACCGATTTCGGTGCTTTCGTTGAGATTGCACCCGGTGTTGACGCTCTGCTTCATGTATCCCAGATTTCCAGAAAACGCGTTGAGAAGCCTGCCGATGTTTTGAAGATCGGTCAGGAAATCGAAGCTTTGATTCTGGAGCTGAGACCCGAAGAGAAGAAGATCAGCATCAGCATGAGAGCACTCAGTGAGGAGAGAGGCGAGGCAGTTCCCGAGGACGAAGCTCCCGCAGAGGAAGCACCTGTCGAGGAGGCTCCCGTTGCGGAGGAGACCCCGGCCGATCCCGAATAATTGGTTGATTCAAATGGGAACATACAGCACAATGGGGATTTTCCCATTGTGCTGTTTTAATTACATGAGTTATCGGAGGAAGATTTTATGGCGGAAACGGTACGCGTGGCGCTTGACGCTATGGGCGGTGACAACGCTCCCGGAGAGATTATCAAAGGAGCCCTGGAGGCTTTGGAGGCTTCCTCACAGTTAAGCATCATCCTGGTCGGCAGAGAGGAAGCCATTCAGAAGGAACTTGCAGGCAAGACCTATCCGGCAGACCGTCTTCGCATTGTCAATGCGACAGAGGAAATCTCCTGCGACGAGGCTCCGGTTTATGCCGTGAGAACGAAGCGCGATTCCTCCCTCGTGGTTGCCATGACGCTTGTACATAAAGGGGAAGCGGATGCATTTGTCTCGGCGGGAAGCACCGGCGCCATCCTGGTCGGAAGCGTGATTTATATCAAGCGAATTCGCGGCGTGGAGAGAACTCCGCTTGCGCCTTTGATTCCGACGGAGAAGGGCGTTTCGCTTCTGATTGACTGCGGCGCCAATGTGGATGCCAAGCCCTCCCAGCTTGTGCAGTTCGCCAGAATGGGTTCGATCTATATGGAGCACGTCATCGGCGTTAAGAATCCTACGGTCGGCCTCGTGAACATCGGCGTCGAGGAGGAAAAGGGTAATCAGCTTGTGAAGGATACCTATCCGCTCCTCAAGGAATGTAAGGATATCAACTTCGTCGGCAGCGTGGAAGCAAGAGAGATTCCGCACGGCGCGGCAGATGTCATTGTTTGTGAGGCATTTGTCGGCAATGTCATTCTAAAGCTTTACGAAGGCCTGGCCAAGACGCTGGTTTCGAAGATTAAGGAAGGCATGATGAGTTCCTTCCGCGGCAAGATCGGCGGCGCGCTTGCAAAGCCGGCTCTCAAGAAGACGTTAAAGTCGTTTGATTCTTCCGAATACGGCGGAGCGCCGATGCTCGGACTGAACGGACTCGTCGTGAAGACACACGGAAGCGCCAAGGCTAAGGAAGTGAAGAATTCGCTTCTGCAGTGCATCACGTTTGTGGACCAGCATATCGAAGAGAAGATTCGCGAACAGCTCGGAGGTAAGGAACATGGAATGGGAGAAGATTCGTAATATCGTTTCGGAAATGTTGGAAATCCGTCCGGAAGACGTGCATATGGACTCCTCATTTTTCGAGGACTTCGGAGCGGATTCCCTGGATGTTTACCGGATCATTACGGCGATTGAGGACGTATTTTCCGTGGAGATCAGCGATCTTACGAGCGGATATATGCCGCAGACCGTCGGCGCGTTATATAATCGGGTATCCGAATTATTGGGATTGTCATCCTGAAAATGAAACCGGCCATGCCGGAATCGAGGTGATACTATGGAATACGGAGAACTGGAGGCGAAAGCAGGGTATGCCTTTACCAATCGGGAGCTTCTCCTGACGGCACTGACCCACAGTTCCTATTCGAATGAATACAGCAAAAAACGGGGCGAAATCGGCTTCAACGAGCGTCTGGAGTTTCTCGGCGACGCTGTTTTGGAGCTTGTGACGAGCCAGTTTTTGTTCGAAAGCAATCCGGACATGCCGGAAGGCAGCATGAGCAAATTAAGGGCAGCGATGGTATGTGAGCCCTCGCTGGCATTTTGCGCAAGAGAGCTCGGGCTCGGGGATTTTCTCCGCCTTGGAAAAGGAGAAGACATGACCGGGGGCAGAAACCGGGACTCTATTCTTTCCGATGCTTTTGAAGCCCTGATCGGCGCCATCTATCTGGACGGCGGACTTGAAAAAGCGCAGCAGTTCATCCATACGAGAGCGCTTTCGAAGCTGAATGAGGCCCGCCTCTTTAAGGACAGCAAGACGATGCTTCAGGAGATCACGCAGGAGCGGTTCCACTGCATGCCGGAATATGTTCTTTTGAAGGAAGAAGGACCCGCCCATATGCGGCGGTTTACGGTGGAGGTTCACATCGCGGGAAAGCCTTTCGCCGTCGGTGTCGGAACCTCGAAGAAGGGTGCCGAGCAGGAAGCGGCCAGAAAGGCCGTGATACAGTTACAGGAAGGGAGCGGCGACCATGTACCTGAAAAGCATTGAGGTCCACGGATTCAAAGCATTTGCCAATAAAATCGTTTTTAATTTTCAGCCGGGCATTACGGGCATCGTAGGTCCTAACGGAAGCGGCAAGAGCAATGTTGCCGATGCGGTCCGCTGGGTACTCGGAGAGCAGAGCGCCAAGCAGCTTCGCGGAAGCAGCATGCAGGACGTCATATTTGCCGGAACCGAGACGAGGAAGCCGCTCGGCTTCGCTTATGTTGCGCTGACGCTTGACAACAGCGACCACTGGCTCCCGATTGAGTACGACGAAGTGACGGTCGGACGCCGTGTCTATCGTTCCGGCGAAAGCGAATACCTGATCAACGGAGCGGAATGCCGTTTAAGAGACGTGCAGGAGCTCTTCTATGATACCGGTGTCGGCAAGGAAGGCTATTCCATCATCGGACAGGGACAGATTGATAAGATTCTGTCCGGCAAGCCCGAGGAGCGCCGTGAGATTTTCGACGAGGCGGCCGGCATTACGAAGGTTAAAAAGAGAAAGGCTTCCACCGAGAAGAATCTCGAGGCGGAGCGACAGAACCTTGCCCGCGTCACCGACGTCATCCGCGAAATCGAGACCCGCATCGGACCGCTTGAAAAGCAGAGCGAGAAAGCCAAAATCTATCTCGGCTATAAAGACGAACTGAAGCGCATGGAAGTTAATCAGTTCCTGCTCGAATATGAGAGAAGCGCTTCGGTGAAGGCGGAGCTTGACGAAAAGATCCGCATCGCCACGGCAGACTTTGACAAATCAAAGGCCGAATTCTCGCAGGCGAAGGACGAATATGACCGTCTGTTAGAGGAATTGGAGCGTTATCAGGACAGCCTTCGGGATGCGAAGGAGCGCCATGCGGATGCCTCATTAAGAAAAGAGAAGGCAGTCGGCGAACAGAATCTTCTGACCGAGCAGATTGCCGGCCTTAAGACTTCCCTGTCCGAATTCGAACTTCGCGCGGAACGGATTTCTTCCCAGATTGCAGAGCGTGATGAAGCGATCCGTAAACATGAGGAGGAGATGAAGGAGCAGGATAAGGCGCTTTCGGCTCTGCTTGAGGAACGCACGAAGGCAGAGGCCCTTCTCGGCGAGATGAAGGCCGGGATTGATGCCATTTTAGCAAAAGAAAAAGCCTGCAACGACGCCCATGTCGAGCTTCTTCGAGAGAACACCGGACTGCAGACCGAGTTAGAGCGTTACAATACGATTCTTGAACAGTCCAATATCCGTAAGGCCGAATTAAACGGGAAGCTGCTTACCCTTAAGGGAGAAGCGGATGCCGCATCGGCACAGGTCGAGGAAGCCGAGAAGCTGTTAAAAGATGCCTGCGACCGTGTCATTGCAGGCACCGAAGCGGTAAAGGCGCAGGAAGAGCAGATCCGCGTCTTAAACGATGCCGTGACGGAGCAGAAGCATGTCTATGAACGCAGACAGGAACGCGTTATTCAGAAGACATCCCATATGGAGACACTGCGGGATCTGGTGGAGCACTATGACGGTTACGGGAACGCCGTAAAGAAGGTCATGGAGCGGAAGAACGAGATTCCCGGCATTTACGGCGTAATGGCGGACATCATCCGCGTGGCGCCGGAGTATGAAACCGCAGTCGAAACGGCGCTCGGCGGCAATGTGCAGAATATTGTTACGGATTCCGCCGAAACCGCCAAGAAGCTGATTACCTATCTGAAAGAGAACCGTCTCGGAAGAGCGACCTTCATTCCGCTCTCGGATATCCGCGCCAAGAAGGAGGATTTTCCGGAGGACGTAATGAAGGAGAAGGGTGTTCTCGGGACGGCCGCAAGTCTTGTGGAAACCGAAGAAACCTTCCGTGAGGCCGTGCAGTACCTTTTGGGCCGTTTCCTTGTTGTCGAGAACATCGACCTCGCGATTAAGCTTCAGAAGAAAAATCGCTATTCGCTTCGCCTTGTGACAAAGGAAGGCGAGCTGTTCCAGCCCGGAGGTGCCATCGCCGGCGGTTCCTTCCGTTCGGGAAGCAACCTGCTCGGAAAGCGCAGAGAGGCCGAAGAGCTTGAGAATTCCCTCGTTACCGAGAAGAAGGAACTGAAGGAAGCAGAAGTTGCGCTTGCAAAGCTTCGCGAAGACCGCGAGAACCTAAGAAACGCCTACGAGGAATCGAGAAAGCGTCTGCAGGAGGACTTCGTAGCGCAGAATACCGCCAAGCTTAACCTGAACCATATCATGGAACAGAACGGTGACATCCTGTCTAAGAGGGATTCGCTCCGTCATGATCTTGCCGAAGCGGAAGAGGCGCTTAAGAAAAATGAAGAGGCAGTCCGCACGGTAACGGAGAAGATCCGTGTCAATACCGAGGCGGCAGAGCAGCAGAAGAAACAGGCTGAAGAGCTTCATGCCGAAATGGAGCAGACCCGTCTTAAGGAGGACAGCGCCGGCGCCGAAGCCATGCGTGTTCTGTCCGAATACTCGGGACTTCAGCAGAATATCGCTTACCGTAAGGACAACGCCGGAAGAATTAAGCGCGAAAAGGAGGAACTGCTTACCGAGCAGAAAGACCTTAAGGAACGCACGTCGGCTGCCCGCACGGAGATTTCCGCAAGGGAAGAGGCAATAGAAAACATCATCGCAGAGCAGAAGGCTTTGGCGGAGGAGCTCGAAGAACTGTCCTCATTTATCAAAGACCGCGAGAGTAAGGCGGAAGAGATTACCAAACAGAACAAGGGCTTCTTCGAGAGACGCGAGGCATTAAGCGCGGACATCGCAAGACTCGACCGCGAGCTTCTGCGCCTTGACAACCAGCGCGAGAAGCTGACCGAAACTCTCGATTATCAGAAGCAGTACATATCCGACGAATACGGCCTCAATTATGACGAGGCGGCTGCGCTTCGCGACGAAACCATTGACAATCCGGTGCTGAACCGGCGTGCCGTATACGAAATGAAGAGCAAGATCCGTGCGCTCGGCGACGTCAATGTCAACGCGATCGAGGATTACCGCGAGACGAAGGAACGGTACGATTTCCTGACCGGGCAGCGTGACGACATCGTCAATGCGGAGAAATCCCTGACCGAAATCATCACGACGCTCGATGCCGAGATGCGTAAGCAGTTCACCGAGACGTTCGGCCTGATTCAGGACCGTTTCGACCGCGTTTTCAGAGAACTGTTCGGCGGTGGCAAAGGAACTCTTAAACTGCAGGAAGATGCTGATGTTTTGGAGGCTGACATTTCCGTCATCGCACAGCCGCCCGGAAAGAAGCTGCAGAACATGATGCAGCTTTCGGGAGGAGAGAAGGCGCTTACGGCGATTTCCCTTCTGTTTGCGATTCTCGACCTGAAGCCGTCACCGTTCTGCCTGCTCGACGAGATTGAGGCAGCGCTTGATGACAGCAACGTTTCGCGTTTTGCGAAATATCTGCATAAGCTGACAAAGGATACGCAGTTCATCGTCATCACCCACAGACGTGGCACCATGGCAGCAGCGGATGCGCTTTACGGCATCACGATGCAGGAAAAGGGTGTGTCCACGCTTGTTTCCGTGAACCTGATTGAACATGAACTGGATAAATAAGGAGTTAGACCCGAATGAGTAAGGACTATGATGAAGAACTGACCGAAGAAATTTCCGAGGAAGTTGCGGAAGAGGCACCGAAGAAGAAAGGATTCTTCCGCCGCCTTCGCGAAGGCATGGCCAAGACGAGAAGCAACATCGCGAGCGGCCTGAATTCGATCTTTCACGGCTTTTCCAAGATTGATGAGGAGTTTTATGAGGAACTCGAGGAAGTGCTGATCATGGCCGATATCGGCGTGACGACGACGGACGAGATTCTGACCGCGCTTCGAGAGAAGGTAAAGGAGCAGCACATTAAGGAACCCGAAGCCTGCCGCGATCTTCTGATGGAGTCCATCCGCGAGCAGATGGAGGTTCCCGAGGATGCCTACGACTTTGAAAAAGGACCTTCCGTTGTCCTGGTTGTCGGCGTCAACGGCGTCGGCAAGACGACCACGACCGGAAAGATAGCAGGACTTCTTCGAAGCGAAGGTAAGAAAGTGCTTCTCGCCGCAGCAGATACGTTCCGTGCCGCCGCGACCGAGCAGCTTACGGAATGGTCAAAAAGAGCCGGTTGCGACATCATTTCGGCAAGCGAAGGAGCCGACCCGGCAGCGGTCGTATTTGACGCGGTCAGCGCCGCCAAGGCAAGAAAGACCGACGTGCTTTTGTGCGATACGGCCGGACGCCTTCACAACAAGAAGAACCTGATGGACGAGCTCGGAAAGATCAACCGTGTCATCGACCGCGAGTATCCCGCAGCCATTCGCGAGACGCTTGTCGTGCTTGACGGAACGACCGGGCAGAACGCACTCGCACAGGCGAAGCAGTTCAATGAAATCTGCAACATCACCGGCATCGTCATCACGAAGCTCGACGGAACCGCCAAGGGCGGAATTGCCGTAGCCATTCAGAAGGAACTCGGCATTCCCGTGAAGTTCATCGGCGTAGGCGAATCCATCGAAGACATGCAGAGATTCGATCCGGAAGCCTTTGTCCGCGCCCTTTTTGACGTGGCGGAATAAAAAAGAATAAGATGGCATTTTCCAAAAGGGAAGCAGTAAGCTTCCCTTTTTGCTGCTTTTTCTTTCCTTCGGCGCATGAATATGGTATTCTTAGGCGTAGGAAAATGACACGACACGGAGGTTTGACATGGTTAAGCATGTAATTCTTTGGAAATTAAAGGAAGAGTTTACGGAGGAGGAGAAGAGAGCGATTAAGGCCGGCATTAAGGAAGGTCTTGAAGGCCTTCAGGGGCAGATTCCCGGACTTCTTTCCATTAAGGTTAATTCGGAGCCGCTAGGATCCTCGAATTGTGATGTGATGCTTGATTCCTTATTCGTCGATGAGGCTGCTCTACGCGGCTATTCGGTGCATCCCGCGCACGTCGGCGTGGCAACCGGCAAGGTCAGACCGTTCACGGCAAGCCGCACCTGCATGGATTACGAGGTTTCGGAGGAGCTAGCATGAGGCGGTTTAAGCTAAGCGGGCTTTTGTGCCTGTTTTTGTGCGCGGTCATGGCATTTGCCGCATGCGCGTCAAAGGACGGGGACAGTAAGAAAGAGAAGGCCACGGAAACGCCCACGGCATCCGTTACGGAGACTGTAACCCCGAGCGAAGAGCCGACTGCGGAGCCGACCGAAGAACCGACGCCGACGCCGGAAATTCCGGTTTCGTTCGATTTCGATAAGGCGGAATCCGACATTGAGCGGATGCTTCGGGAAGCCGCGGAACAGTATGCGGCCGAGGACTACACAAGGCTTTCGGAGCCGGTAAAGTATTATGTGCTCTGGATCGGGTTTACGCATGTCACGTTCGGCGATTTGGATTTTCAGATGACCGATTTTGACCGCGAATATCTGGAGGCCGTGGCGCTCAATTACGAAAAGACGGTGGAAAGCATCGCCGATCATAATGTCGACATTACGGTATATCTGCATTTCGTTGACGATGCGGTGCCGCTTACGCAGTGGCCCGGCGAGGAATGGCTGTATCTTGACAAGGCGACCGCAGACCCGTACATCGAAAGGCTTTCGGAAGGCATCGAGATTGACACGGTTTTGACGACTGTGCAGACCGCCGGGGAAGAAAACCGCACAAGAAATGAGGGCAGGGAAGGTTTCGGCGTTCACGATGTGATTCTCGGGCTCAAAACCCACGGCATCGACACGCCGCTCGGGTATTCCACATTTAACCTTGTATCGCCTGTTGCGGGAACCTATCCTTTGGCGGATTCGGAGATTCCGTCCCTTTACGCGACGGCTGTTGCGACCCATGAGTGGATGCACCAGCTCGAGTATCTGAAGACACTTCTCGGGGTCGAGTACCCCGACACCCACGCCTATGCCGGCGGCGAGTCCTTCCCGGGGTATCAGAAGTATACCGCGGACCTTAACGACTATGACTTCTTCGAATTTTACAGGCAGGTGCTTTCCGGCCGCTGTCCTTACACCGGCGACGGAGACGTAAAGCATGTCGGCATGTATCCGAAGATGTGGCCCCTGATTAAGAGAAACTTTTTACGGCTCGGGGAGTTCACGGTTCAGGCGGCTGACGGCAGCGGTTACCTCACCGGACAGAACGGTGACATTCCGCTGACGCTGTCGGACCGTGAAAGCGTTTGGAACATCCGTTATTTCGGCAACAGCCGGTATGTCCTTTCGCCGAAGGAATTTCCGAATCTGAGGATTGACCTCGGGAACGCATGGGATGCCGAGGGAAATAAGGTCGGAATCTGGGTTTATACAGGTTATGACGATGCCCAAAGCTGGAAACTTCGGAAGAATCCGGATGGCACGTATTCGATTCAGACGCCGTGTGAAAGCGGCCGTCTTGTCACGGCGAAGAAAGGGGAGCAGACCCTTCTTTGCAGCGAAGGCGCCGACGGAGTCCAGAAGTGGATCATCAAAGGAAAATGACACGAACACCAAGGCATGACTGAAAGCCGGCGGACGGAAATGTCCGTCGGCTTTTGTTTCGGCAAAAGTGCCGAAAACAGATGCGGTTTCATGTGCATTCCGCCGGGGAAAGCGGCAGAACAGCATTGACGGCCCCAGCTTTCTGCTGTATCTTTTCCGCGGAAAATGTGACTTCTGCCGATAGTAATCCGGGGCGCGGGAGAGTATCATAAAAGTCGGTCAAAAAAGTTTGAAATGTTCCCATTTTCCTGTTGACAAAAGAGGAGAAAGGGGATAATATTAAAACAGAACATTTGTTCGCTTTTGAGAAAGGATAATACGATATGGCTACAGAAGACAACAAGAAGAAAGCATTGGAATCCGCACTTGCGCAGATCGAGAAGGCATTCGGTAAGGGTTCCGTCATGAAACTCGGTGATTCGGAGGCCAACCTCAATGTTGAGGCGGTTACAAGCGGCTCCTTAAGCCTTGATGCGGCACTCGGTGTCGGCGGTTTCCCGAAGGGCCGTGTGATTGAGATTTACGGACCGGAATCCAGCGGTAAGACGACCGTTGCACTCCATGCGATTGCCGAGGTGCAGAAGAGAGGCGGCATTGCCGGCTTCATCGATGCCGAGCATGCTCTGGATCCCGTTTATGCAGCCAATATCGGTGTTGATATCGATAATCTTTACATTTCCCAGCCGGATGACGGAGAGCAGGCCCTTGAAATTGCCGAGACGCTTGTCCGTTCCGGTGCGGTTGACATCATTGTTGTGGACTCGGTTGCGGCACTTGTTCCGAAGGCCGAAATTGAGGGCGATATGGGTGACTCCCATGTCGGTCAGCAGGCCAGACTGATGTCCCAGGCACTTCGCAAGCTGGCTCCGGTCATCAGCAAGAACAATTGTATCGTGATTTTCATCAACCAGCTTCGTGAGAAGATCGGCGTGATGTTCGGCAACCCCGAGACGACAACAGGCGGACGTGCATTGAAGTTCTTTGCTTCGATCCGTCTTGACGTTCGCCGCGTGGAATCGCTGAAGCAGAACGGTGAGGTTGTCGGCAACCATGTCCGTGTCAAGGTTGTTAAGAACAAGGTGGCTCCGCCGTTTAAGGAAGCCGAGTTTGATATCATGTTCGGCGAAGGCATTTCCAAGGAAGGCGATGTGCTGGATCTTGCCGTAAGCTGCGACATCATTCAGAAGAGCGGCGCATGGTTTGCTTACGAAGGCGAGAAGATCGGCCAGGGCCGTGAGAATGCAAAGGCTTACCTGAAACAGAATCCCGATGTTACCGAGGAGATTGCCGAGAAGGTCAGAAAGGCACTTCATGTCGGCGAGAGCCATGCCGTCTTGACCGACGACGAGGAAGAGCCCGAAGATTTCTAAAACCGGTTATATATGAATCCGCGACACTCCGGAAACGGGGTGTCGGACTTTATGAGGGCATAAGATATGGCGACAGTGCGGCTTTTGCCGAAGGGCAAGACAAAATCGATTCTTTTTTTGGACGGCGATACGGTCGGCCCGGTAAAGAACAGCGACATGGCATTTTTCAATGTCACGGACGGGGCGGATATCGAGGAGGAGAAGACCGAAGAGATTCTTCTTAACTGCATTCTGCCCGCAGGAAAGCGCAAAGCACTGGATTTGCTCGGCGTTGCCGACCGGACGGAGAAGGAACTTCATGACCGCCTTTCGGAAGCCGGCTACGGGGATGCGGTCATTTCGCATATCATGGATTATGTGAAGCAGTATCCCTACCTGAACGACAGCCGTTATGCATACAATTATCTTTATTCCTTCGGTGGAAAGAAGAGCCTTCGCGAGATTCGTCAGAATCTTGCGGAGAAGGGAATCTCAGACGAACTGTATGAGGACGCCCTGGCGCGTTATCTTGAAGACCGAAAGCTTGCCGCAGAGGTTCGCGGGGAGGATTATGATCCGGATGAGGATCCGGAACTGTTTGCTGTCCGCAGACTTGCGTACCGGAAGGTCGCCGAAGGAACGGCACTGACGCAGAAACAGCGTGAAAAGCTGTGCGCTTCGCTCCTTCGTAAGGGCTTCCCTTACGGCACGGTCCGCCGTGTTATAGCAGAGTATCCGAAGGCGGAAGGTTCCGGTGAGGAACAGGCGGAAGAAAGCTTTGACTGAGCTTTATCCCGGCTTTGAACGGGTTTTGTACCGAACTCTTTATGAGTTCGGTATTTTTTTATGCGAAATACGTCAAAACGGCATATTTCCATTTGCATTTTTCGGGGTAATATGTATAATGGTATTTGGTGTAAGTTGGGTCTTTCCGGGCAGGAAGGGCTCTTTACGAATATATAAATGGAGGGCTGAACATGAGTGGTACAGCAAAATTGTCGGCAAAGGATCGTATCTACACCTTGCTTGACGACAACAGTTTTGTTGAGATCGGTGCGCTCGTAACGAAGCGGAATACCGATTTTAACATGCAGCAGATGAGCGCTCCGGGTGACGGCATTGTTACCGGTTACGGCGTGATCAATGACAATCTGGTTTATGTATACAGCCAGGATGCCTCTGCTCTTTCCGGAACAATCGGCGAAATGCATGCGAAGAAGATTATCAATCTTTATCGTCTTGCAATGAAGACCGGTGCTCCCGTAATCGGTTTGATCGACTGCGCGGGAATCCGTCTTCAGGAAGCATCCGATGCACTTGCAAGTTTCGGACGTCTTTACAAAGCCGAGGCTATGGCCTCCGGTGTCATTCCGCAGATTACGGCGGTGTTCGGTGAGTGCGGCGGCGGTCTTGCGGTTCTTGCCGAGATGAGTGACTTTGTCCTCATGTCGAAGGATGCAAAGCTTTTCGTTACGGCTCCGAACGCTATCGCAGGCAACAACGAAGGAAAGCTTGATACGGCTTCCGCTTCCTACATGGCTGCCTCCGGTGCTGTTGATTATGTAGGCGAGGACGAGGTTGCGGTTCTCAACAAGATTCGTGACATGGTGAACATTCTTCCCGTGAACAATGAGGATGAGTGTGTCGATGAGTGTACCGACGATTTGAACCGTCCGATCATGTTCCTCGAGGATGACTGCGCAGATCCGGCCCTGACGCTTTCGAATCTTTCTGACAACGGTGAGTTTGTTGAGATCAAAGCAGACTACGCCAAGGAGATGGTTACCGGCTTCATTAAGCTGAACGGTGCCACCGTAGGCGCAATCGGAAACCGTACCGCTCTTAAGGACGGAAAGAACAAAGAAAAATTCGATGCTGTTCTGACTGCGGCAGGCTGCCGTAAGGCTTCGGCATTCGTAAACTACTGTGATGCTTTCGGCATTCCGGTTCTGACGCTCTCCAATGTTACCGGATACAGTGCCTGCGCATGTGATGCAAAGGAAGTTGCAACGGAAGCAGCGAAGATGACGTTCGCATTTGCCGGAGCAACGGTTCCGAAGATCAACGTTGTTACCGGAAAGGCTTACGGAACGGCTTATGCAGCATTCAACTCTAAGTCCCTCGGCGCCGATATGGAATTTGCCCTTACGGGTGCCGAAATCGGAACGATGGATGCAAAACTTGCCGCTCAGATTGTTTTCGCAGGCGAGGTTAATACCGAAGAAGCTTTGAATGAGAAGGCTGCAGAGTACAGCAGAGATTACAACAGCGCTGAGAACGCCGCTAAGAGAGGCTATGTTGATGCCATCATCGATCCGAGCGAGATGCGCGCGCAGATCATCTATGCATTTGAAATGCTCAGCACCAAGAAGGAGCTTCGTCCCTCAAAGAAGCACGGCACGGTTTAATCGGAGGTAGGGATTATGGATTTGCTTAATTTCTGCATTACCGCAAAGACGATCGAGCGTGCAGGACTGAATACCGCTCTCGGCATCGGCATCGTATTCCTGATGCTTGTGCTGATCAGCTGCATCATCGCACTTTTAAAGCTCGTCAATCGTTCCGGTAAGCCGGCTCCCGCGCCGAAGGCACCTGTTGCAAAGGCTGCCCCCGCGGCACAGAGTGACGATGACACGGAGTTGGTTGCGGTTATCGCGGCTGCCATCTGCGCGTATGAAGCGTCGCAGGGCAATGCGGTTTCCCCGGACAGCCTGGTTGTCCGCTCGATTCGTAAAGTCAATAAATCAAAATGGCAGAACGCCTGATTAGGAGGATATAATGAAGAATTATACTATCACGGTAAATGGTAATGTTTATGATGTAGTTGTTGAAGAAGCCGGCGGTGCCGTAAGTGCTCCGGCTGCAGCAAAGGCCGCTCCCAAGGCTGCCCCTCAGGCTGCTCCGAAGGCTGCTGCAGGTGCAGCGGGCAGCGTTAAGATTTCCGCTCCCATGCCCGGCAAGGTTTTGAAGGTTAACACCTCCGCAGGCGCTGCTGTTAAGAAGGGTGACGTTCTCCTCGTATTCGAGGCCATGAAGATGGAAAATGACATCACTGCCCCTCAGGACGGAACCGTTGCCAGCGTTAACGTAAGCGTAGGCCAGAGCTTTGAGCCCGGTGAATTGCTTGTTTCTTTGAACTAATCAGAGGATTCAAAGAAGAGTGCTTCTTTGCGGCATTTTAAGCCGTGAAGAGATGATATTAACCGGGAGGTAAAACAATGCAATATATTTTGGATACATTGGGGAACCTGTTGCATGCCACGGCATTTGCCTCTCTTTCCTGGGGCAACCTGCTGATGATCGGCGTCGCCTTGTTCTTCCTGTACCTGGCAATTGCCAAGGATTATGAGCCTCTCCTGTTGGTTCCGATTTCTTTCGGAATGCTGCTTGTAAACCTGTACCCGTCCATCATGGCGGAGCCTGTAGACAAGATTTATACGTTCTACAAGGACGATGTACAGATTGTAAGCGTTGCCGACGGAATCGTGGAGTTCTATCAGGGTGAAGGCGCAGTTTACGATGAGAAAGACATTACCGTTGCATATAAGTATAACGGGGAGACTCTGACGCTTCCCGAAGACGTGGATGCAACGAGCCAGGAAGCGGTACTCGAATACTTTAACGAGAAGTATTTCATGGAGACCGTGACCTACGAGTTTTATTGTAAAGAGCAAACTGTTCTGAAGTATGATTTGCATGAGGGACAGCTTTCGAATTTCGATGTTAAGGATTGCACGAAGACCGAGCAAAGCAAGCGCGCGGGCGGAATTCTCCGTTATTTCTTCCAGCTGGATGAATGGGCAATTCTTCCCTGCCTGATTTTCATGGGCGTAGGCGCCATGACCGACTTCGGTCCGCTGATTGCGAATCCGAGAAGCTTCCTTCTCGGTGCAGCTGCCCAGCTTGGCATTTTCTTCGCTTATCTTTCCGCTATCTTCCTCGGATTCAGCGACAAGGCTGCTGCCGCGATTTCCATCATCGGCGGCGCGGACGGACCTACGTCCATCTTCCTTGCCGGTAAGCTCGGGCAGACGGCCTATATGGGAGCCATTGCGGTTGCCGCATACTCTTATATGTCACTCGTTCCGATCATCCAGCCTCCGATCATGAAGCTTTTCACGACGGAGAAGGAGCGGAAGATTAAAATGGAGCAGCTTCGTCCGGTAAGCAAGTTGGAGAAGATTCTGTTCCCGGTCATCGTTACGATCGTTGTTGTTGCGCTTCTGCCGGATACCGCTCCGTTGATCGGCTGCCTGATGCTCGGTAACCTGTTCCGTGAGTCCGGTGTTGTCCGTCAGCTGCAGGAGACCGCAAGCAACGCCATGATGTACATCGTGGTTATCATGCTCGGTACTTCCGTTGGCGCTACGACGAGTGCGGAAGCTTTCCTGAAGCTTGACACGCTGAAGATTGTTGCTCTCGGCCTGATTGCATTTGCAGTCGGTACGGCAGGCGGCGTTCTGTTCGGCAAGCTGATGTGCAAGCTTTCCGGCGGTAAGATCAATCCGCTTATCGGTTCTGCCGGTGTTTCCGCAGTTCCCATGGCGGCCCGCGTATCCCAAAAGGTAGGCGCGGAAGCCGATCCGTCCAACTTCCTTCTCATGCATGCCATGGGACCGAACGTTGCCGGCGTTATCGGTACCGCAGTTGCGGCCGGCGTATTCATGGCCGTATTCGGAGTATAAGCTGACTTCTGTCCGGTGACCGTGTAGGCGCTGCAACAGGGCACCGGGTTACATGAAGCAGCGCAGAAAGAGGTATTGATTATGGCAGATATTACAGCAAAGCCTGTAAAGATTACCGAAACGATATTGCGTGACGCCCATCAGTCTCTGATCGCCACGAGAATGCCTACCGAGTTAATGCTTCCCATCGTGGAGAAGATGGACAAGGTCGGCTACCATTCCGTAGAGTGTTGGGGCGGTGCCACATTTGACGCCTGCCTCCGTTTCCTGAAGGAAGATCCGTGGGAGAGACTCCGCAAGCTTCGTGCCGGATTTAAGAATTCCAAACTGCAGATGCTGTTCCGCGGACAGAACATCCTCGGTTACAACCACTATGCAGACGACGTAGTAGAGTATTTCGTTCAGAAGTCCATTGCGAACGGTATTGACATCATTCGTATTTTCGACTGTCTGAATGACCTCCGCAACCTTCAGACCGCCGTTAAGGCGACCAAGAAGGAAGGCGGACATGCACAGATTGCTCTTTCCTATACGCTCGGCGACGCTTATACGCTTGAGTATTGGGAGAAGACCGCTAAGGCCATCGAGGAGATGGGTGCGGATTCCATCTGTATCAAGGATATGGCAGGCCTTCTGGTTCCTTACAAGGCAACCGAGCTTGTTACCGCGCTGAAGGCAGGTTCTTCCCTTCCGATTCAGCTTCATACGCACTATACGTCCGGTGTTGCTTCGATGACCTACCTGAAGGCCGTAGAAGCAGGCTGCGACATCATCGACTGTGCAATGTCTCCTCTGGCTCTCGGTACCAGCCAGCCTGCTACCGAAGTTATGGTTGAGACGTTCCGCGGCACGCCTTATGATTCCGGTCTTGACCAGAACCTTCTTGCCGAGATTGCGGAGTACTTCCGTCCTTACCGTGAGGAGTGCCTGAAGAGCGGCCTTCTGAATCCGAAGGTTCTCGGCGTAAACATCAAGACGCTGATGTACCAGGTACCCGGCGGTATGCTCAGTAACCTTGTTTCCCAGCTTAAGGAAGCAGGCGCTGAGGATAAGTTCGAGGCAGTTCTCGAGGAAGTTCCTAGAGTTCGTAAGGACTTTGGTGAGCCCCCGTTGGTTACGCCTTCTTCCCAGATTGTAGGTACCCAGGCAGTTCTTAACGTGCTGCAGGGTGAGCGTTACAAGATGGTTACGAAGGAAAGTAAGAAGATTCTTTCCGGTGAGTTCGGTCAGACCATCAAGCCGTTCGATCCCGTGGTTCAGAAGAAGTGCATCGGCGATGTTACACCGATTACCTGCAGACCTGCAGACCTGATTGAGCCCCAGCTTCCGAAGTTCCGTGAGGAGTGCAAGCAGTGGATTCAGCAGGAGGAGGATGTTCTTTCCTACGCTCTGTTCCCGCAGGTTGCAACCGATTTCTTCAAGTACCGTCAGGCACAGCAGACCGGTGTTGACGTAACCAAGGCCGACACCGCAAACAAGGCTTATCCGGTATAATTTCCGGTAAAACAGTCGCATTTGACAGCCGTCCGATTTTTCGTCGGGCGGCTGTTTTTTCGTGACATCACAGGCAGAATATGTTATAATAAATCAAATAGGCATTTTGACGGTTCAGGGGGAATACGGATATGAAAATCGAGTTAAGAGATATCACGGATGAAAACCGTGAGCAGGTATTTGCCTTAAAGGTTTCTAAGGAGCAGATGCCCTATATCGATTCGAACGAAGCCTCGATGAATGCGGCGAAGGAAAATGAAGACGTGGCCCGTCCGTTTGCGGTTTATGCCGACGGGAAGCTCGTGGGATTTACCATGTTCGCATTTGATGAGGAATATGAGGACCCGAACGACAGGTATTGGCTTTGGCGCTTCATGATTGACGAGAACCTACAGGGCCGGGGATACGGAAGAGAGGCTCTTTCGGAGATCATCCGGTACTTTAAGGAGCACGGCGCGAACAACATCCGCCTGTCTACAAAGGAAACGAATGAGCATGCGCTCAGGATGTACCGTAAGGCGGGTTTTCGGGATACCGGCGAGATGAATGACGAAGAAATCGTACTGCAGCTTGATTGGGAATGAAAAGGTTGAAATGAGAGGGGAATGCGATGAAGAAACTGTTTATGACGATGTGCCTTTTGGCAGTTGCATGGATGCTCACGGGATGCGGGCATTCGCATGACTGGGTGGAAGCCACCTGCAGCGAGGCAAAGCATTGTAAGACGTGCGGTAAGATCGAAGGATTCCCGCTTCAGCATAATTGGAAGGAAGCGACCTGCACGGAGCCGAAGACCTGCACGCTTTGCGGCACAACCGAGGGAGAGGCGAAAGGCCACACATGGAATAAGGCCACCTTTACCGAGCCGAAGACCTGCGCGGTGTGCGGGGCGACGGAAGGAGATAAGATTTCCTGCACGGAGGTGAATCTGAGTCGTTTTTACGACGATTCGACGATTAGGCAATTTGCCTGCCTCGAGCATACGATTTTGTGTTTATACTATAACAAAGACGACGTCGATTTCTTCGATTACGACGGGAAAAAGGTTGCTACGGTCGATATCATTCCGGACGGGGATACAACTGCCTATTATACCGACATTGCGGACCCTCCGGATTTGGGGAACGTGATTGTACTTGTGACAATGGTTTACGAGCCGAATAATACAGTCGTATTCAGCTTTTATGACGAGTTCGGCAAGATAATCGGGCAAGTGGAAGCAGAAGGTTTTGTACCTGAGGATAAACTGTATGTCAGGAACTATGCGGAGGGGCATTATCTCCGAATCAATAAAACCGGATATACGAGAGGGTATGATGCCGTTCTTGTCATTGATACGGAAACGATGACGGTTGCGGATAACGAAGCGGGGTTTGACAGCCTCAGAAAGTTTGACGGGAGTCAGTATAAAAACAGCTTTCTTCAGGCTACAATCGGTTATAAGTATGATCTTGTCTTTGGCAAGGACGGTTCCTATGCCGGGTACGTGGATGAATACGGCAACAGAGTAGCCATGTACAAGGATGCTTCTCCGTTTAATTACTATGGATTTGCTCTGGTTTCCGAAGACGGAAAGACATACGATGTAGTGGATTCCGATCTTAAAGTGGTTGGAAAAGGCGTGGCAAAGGGCTCCCACTCAGGGTGGGCAGGAAGCTCGGTGCTTTATACCCTGCAGGACGGGAAAATACACTTCTATTCCATCAAATAGCGAAAGACGCATCCCCGACGTAATATAATTCGGCCGAAGGGCAACACGGCAATGTGGAACAATTCCCGGGCGCCGGCCATGAAGCCGGATGCACCATCGGGGAACAGGGAGGTAATATATGGCAGACAGACCGACACCGCCGTGGGCGGATCAGATTCCCGAAGGCGGGTTTATATCCTGCGCTCCGACCTATCAGGTCGGAAAGCTTTTTGACAGATTTGAGAAGGATTGGTACACCGCAGGCGACGGAACGAAGATGAAGTATTGGTTCTTCGATCCGACGGAGCACGGTTTTCCGAAAGGAAAGACATATCCGGTACTGATTTTCTTTCACGGGGCAAGCAATGCCCTTGAAGGGGACATCTGCATCAATTATACCGGTGCGGAGCTGTATGCTTCAGACGCCTACCAAAAGAGCATGGGAGGCGCGTATATCCTGATTCCGGTTGCGAACGAATACCGAAACGAAGAAGGCCGTACGCAGGGCACCTGGTCGACGGATTATGTCGAGCCGACGCACGAACTGATTCAGAGCGTGCTTACAGCACGGGGCGCTGACGCGGGACTGCGTTTTCTCTTCGGAAATTCCGCAGGCGCGAGATTTGTCTTCCGGATTGCGGATGCTTATCCGGAGGCTTACGACGTGCTGATTCCGGTCGGAACAACGGACGTATCGACCGATGAGCGTCTTCGGGCATTCGAACGGTGCGGTATTTGGCTGTTTTATGCCATCGGAAGACGTGACGAGTTTAACCCCTACGAGACGAAGATTGCGCCGCAGCTTCCGAGACTTGCGACAATGAAGAATTGTTTCACATTTGTCCCGGATTGGGTTTATAACGGCGACGGAGGGATTGCGTCAATCTTTGCCGGCATCGAAATGGGTCAGCACTGCCTGATGAACGGGGTGCAGGCAAATCTGATGTTTGATGACGGAACGCCGATGTACGGCTGTCTTCCGGAAGGAATGACCGGATGGATTGCAGGTGTTTTGAAGGAGCGCGGAAATGAGCGGTAATCGGCCGACAATCTATTTCGATCACGCCGCAACGACTAAAGTAAAGGAGCTGGCCCTCGCTGCCATGCTCCCTTTTCTTCGGGAACAGTTCGGAAACCCGTCGAGCCTTCACGGACCGGGTCTTTTGGCGAAGAAAGCTATGCAGCAGGCGAGAGCAGAGATCGCAGGACTTCTCGGATGCGAGACCAACGAAATCCTGTTCACGTCAGGAGGAACCGAAGCGGACAATTGGGCCATTCAGGGCTATCTGCTCGGAAATCCGGGCGCCGGAAAACATATCATCACGTCGACCGTAGAACACCCGGCTGTTTTGAAAACATGCGAATTCATGAAACGGTTCGGGTATGAGGTTACGGTCCTTCCGGTTACAAAAGAAGGTGTGGTCACGCCGGAATCGGTGCAGCAGGCAATCAGGAAGGATACCGCGCTGATCACCGTGCAGACGGCCAACAACGAGATCGGAACGATTCAGCCGATTGAGAAAATCGGCCGTATTGCCGCGGAGAGGGGCATCGCTTTTCACACGGATGCCGTGCAGGCGGTCGGCACGCTTCCGATTGACCTGAAGAGCCTTCCGGTTACGATGCTTTCGGCAAGCGGGCACAAGTTCGGCGGGCCGAAGGGCGTCGGGTTCTTATATGTGAAGAACGGAACAAAGCTGGAGCCGCTTCTTCACGGCGGACCGCAGGAGAAGCGCATGCGCGCCGGGACGGAGAATGTTCCGGGAATCGTCGGCATGGCAGCAGCGCTTTCCGAGGCGCTCCGGCAGGATTACGGGGCAGTCGGAAAGCTTCGGGATTATACGGAGCAGAGGATTGTCACGGAGATTCCGGACGTCAGAATTAACGGAGCAGCCGCGAACCGGTTGCCGGGTTCGTTAAGCGTAAGCATCGGCGGCGTGGAAGCCGTTTCGGTGCTTGTGTTCTTAGATCTTGCGGGCATTGCGGCATCGGGCGGTTCGGCATGTTCCTCGGCTGAAAACAGGCCGTCCGAGGTGCTTCGCGCAATCGGAGCGGAGGAGCCTTATCTGTCCGGGACGGTGAGGTTCACATTTTCCGCGGACAATGGGAAAGAAGAAGCAGACTATGCGGTCGACGTTTTGAAGGAGACCGTTAAAAAACTGCGTTGCAGCAGATAAACTCGGGAGGGAAAGATGGAGAGAGAAGGGCAGAACAAAAAGAAACGCTGGATTTGGATTCCGATTGCGGTGGTAGGCGTCATTGCGGCTGTGATTGCCGGAATCTTCGGTTACAAGGCGCTTAACAAAAAAGACCTTGGCAAATACGATGCGATGTATCAGGAAGATGCAATCCTGGAGTATGCTTTGGGGCTTCCGAACTATGCCCATTACACCCTGGCGGACGAAGACGAGGAGGAAAAGTATTGGGAGCATGTCAGCGAAATCCGCCGCAATCTTATGCTTTACGGCGAGGACAAAGCCCTCGGCCCGGTAAAACGTTTCAGCGGAAAGCTGGCAACTGAGATTCTTTCAAAGCGGGAAGGAAAAAACAGTGTATTCTCACCGGTCAACATCTATCTGGCACTCGGAATGCTTGCCGAAGCAGCCGGCGGGGAGACGCGTGCAGAGATCCTTAAACTGACGGAATCCTCGGGCATTGAGGATATGCGGGAACGCTACAAAAGCCTGTGGGACATTCTCTATCAGGATGACGAGCTTGGCAAATGTCTGCTCGGTTCGTCCCTGTGGCTTCGGGATGACAGCAAATACAAAAAAGACACCGTGAAGCGGCTCGCGGATACCTATTATTCGGCGACGTTTCGCGGAAAGATGGGCAGTGAACCGTACAACGAGGCGCTTCGGAAATGGATTAATGTGCATACGGGCGACATGCTTAATGAGTCGGTTTCCGATGAAAAGATGGAAGAGGAAGTCATGTTTGCGCTTGTCACAACCATTTGGTTTTCTGGCGACTGGAACAAAATGTTTGAGAAAGGGGCTACGGCGGACGGAACCTTTTATGCAGCTGACGGAGAAAAGACGGTTCCCTTTATGCATGCGATTGAGGATGACGGAGATTACTATGCAGGCGAACACTTTGGCGCTGTTTGTAAATACTTGATAAACGGGAGAATGCTGTTTATGTTGCCCGATGAAGGTGTCAGCGTGGATGACCTGCTTTCGGATCCCGAGGCAATACGTGTCCTGACCGATGAGGACGGAGACTCCTTAGAATGGCTGTCAAGGTTGATCAGGCTGTCCGTTCCGAAGTACGATATTTCGGGGGCGACGAATCTGATCGAAACGCTGCAGAACCTCGGAATCAGGAATGCGTTCATGCCGGGAGCGGATTTCACATCGCTTCTTAAAGACAGTGCTTACATCAACTATGCCAACCACGCGGCACGCGTTAAGGTAGACGAAGAGGGTGTGGAAGGAGCAGCATATACTTTTATGGTTGCATCAAAGGGTTTGCCGGCGGATAAGGAGATTACCTTCACGCTTGACCGCCCGTTCCTGTTCTGTGTTCAGTCGCAGGACGGCCTCCCGCTTTTCATCGGCGTGGTTGAGAAACCGTAAAACTTATGAGATAGGGAAAGACAAAGACCGACAGGTTGCAGGAAACGCAAACTGTCGGTCTTTTTATGGTATTTGTCCTGAAAAAAGGAGAGAAAAGTTAATCGGGTTTCTTTCCGGTGCCGCCGCAAGCCGGACACTGCTTCGTGCCGTGGCACTGTTCGCATTCTGCCGTGCCGGAACCGTTGCAGTCCGGGCAGGTGCCTTCGGGAGTTTTGCCGGTGCGGTTACAGCGCATGCAGTCAACTAGTCCGGTACCGTCACAACGCTCGCATATGCCGGTTCCCTGACATACCGAACAGCCTTCCTCTTTTCGCGGCTCGTGGTGCTCATTCGGGTCATTCGGATTGCCGGGTTCGTTCGGATCGCCGGGTTCGTTCGGATCGCCCGGCTCGTTCGGATCACCCGGTTCACCGGGACCCGATTCCGGGGCAAATGCTACGTCGATTTCCACCCGGATATCAGACTTTATCGAAATGTTGCATTCCTGTGCGACCCGCTCTGCGGTATGAGTAGCACGATCAAGCACGGCGTCGGCTTCGGATTTTGCACAGTTTGCGCTGACGACAGTCAGTTTAACCTCGCCGCCGTCCTTCAAAAAGCCGTCTTGATGTGACATCTTCACAATGTCTTCCACAGCGCCTTCGATGCCGCGACCGACTATTGCGCAACGGTCTTCAATCCGTTTCGCGTCGTCGTTCAATGCCTGATAGCCGATGACCTCGTTTCCGCTTACAAACAGAAGAAACGCGGGATTGATGCTTACTTCCACCGCAAAGTCGTAATGCTCCGGGGCCTTCTTAAGAGCATCCTCAATCGTTCCTGCCGGTGTCTCCGTCGGGGTGTCCGGGACTTCCGTCGGGTTATTAGCCGGATCATCGTTTTTAGCCTGTTCCGTCGGCGTGTCCGTCTTCGTTTTGTCCTTCTTTCCGCATCCGGCAAGAGAGAGCACCATGACCAGGCAGATCAGCCAGGTAAGCAGTCTGTATTTTCTTCTCATAAAGAGTACCTCCTTCCTGTTACTGAAAAAAGCGTACCATATCATTTGCCGCTTACGCAAGCGGGACGAACAGCCGGAGATGATTTGATACAGAAACATAATGAAAAATGTGACGGAAAATGACACCTGTTGTGTCATCCGATTCATTTTTTGAAAAGAACGGAAATCTCAACAAAAGTTGATTTTCTTTTTCGTTGCCTTTTTGCTATAGTTGTCTTGTGGGATTATTATGGAGAAATTACTTGAAAGAAGGGGAGTAGTGGGCTATTTTTGTACCCTTTTTCACGGTTTCTTCATAGGATATCCATATAAATCTTTATTTATGGAGGAAGAAAAATGAATCGTTTCAGAAGCATCATGAAAACGGTTACCGCATTTGCTTTGGTAATCGCTCTGGCTGCAGGAATGGCAGTTTCAATGGGGGGGAAGGCAAAGGCCGCCGGAACTTACACGATTACTTATGATTTAAACGGCGGTATAGTTGCACCGAATAACAGCGCCACTACGGTAACACAGGTAATCGGGGCAGGACAAAAAACATCTGTGAAAGGTGACATTTTCTATTATCCCGGAAAGGTTCTGCTTGGATGGTCTTTGTCGAAGAACGGAGACGTGAAATATAAACCCGGTCAGGGAAACATTATGTTTTACGGGAATACGAAGCTGTATGCCGTTTGGGGGATTAGATTACATTTTGACTGTTTTGAAAAAGATAAGTCAACAAAGTTAAAATCATTTGATATTGATACAAGTAACGGTCAGACAACGTTTAAGAAGATTAAGGAAAAGCTTCCCGGTGTTCCTGCCGGTTGCTACTCTCAGAAATGGTTTGAATACTATTCTGGTAAGGAAATGAAGGACAGTGATGTTGTCGGTTCTCACGGAAGATACTACAGAATCGTTTATGTCAAGTTCGATTTTGGCGGTATATTCTCTTCCGTTGTGGAAAGAAACGTTGGAAAAGCGATTGCCCCTAATGGCGCAGCCGGTTGGAACACGGATTTCCGTGGGTGGGGAATACGGCAAGGTAACATTTGGATTATTGCTGAGCCGGGAAGCACAATCAGTTCGGATAAGAATATTTATTTTACTCCAATGTTTGATTAGTAGAAAAATCAAACCCGATAAGGTTTCCAGCCGCTTTTTCTGCCCGCTGAAAAGTGATTGAGAAAACGAAGCCGGATGAAAATACTCACGGGCGAAACGGTTTATGCCGCTTCGCCCGTTTTTTGTTCAAAAGAAAGGTTTTTCAGAACTTCCGGAAGCTCGGCTTTCCTTTTCGGAAGGTCGCATACTGTGTGTAGCCGAGCTGTTTAAGGACGGTTTCGGCCTCGCCGAAGGCACCGGCGATCCGGTAGGGTTTGTGGGCATCTGAGCCGATCGTGAGAAGTGTGCCGCCGAGTTCGCGGTAGCGGGCAAGAATCTTCGTACTCGGATTGAGCACCCCGCCGCGGGCCAGCCTTGAAGTATTGACTTCGATTCCCTTGCCCCTTGCAATCAGTTCCGAAAGAATCCTGTCGATTAACGAATCAAACTGCGTCATGTCGATTGTTACACCCTCCGGCAGATATCGCAGAATATAATCGAGATGTCCGTAGACGTGGAAGCAGTCGTAATGGCAGACGCTGTACAGAACCGACTCGAAATACATCCGGACGATGTCTTCGGGGCTCCGTCCGTTCCAGCGGTCCCGGTTGTACGGATCGAAATGGTCAATTACGTGGGTGGAGCCGATGACGAAATCGAAGGGATAGTTGTCTGTCAGATTCCGGCAGAGCTTTTGCACTTCGTCCCGGATGTCCGACTCGTCCCGAAGTCCCAGCTCAACGCCGATCCGGATATCAATCTGCCCGCGGTATTTTTTGCGAAGCTCCGTGAGCTTGGCGAAATACTCGCCGGGGTCGAAGAGGAAGGCGTTAAATCCCTCATCCTCCGGAAAAACGTAGTCCATGTGGTCGGTAAAGCAGTAAGTCTTAAGCCCGACCGCAATGGCCTGCTCGATCATGCTTTCCTGTGATGCCTCACTGTCCGTAGAGAAGGAACTGTGAGTGTGAAAATCCGCGTTGATCATCTTTGTTCTCCTAAATCAGTCTTTCACTTCTTTAAGCGACCCGTCGATTCCGGGCGTCGCGACAAGAGAGTAGTTGGTGTAATACACGACGAAGCCGGGCTTGGCGCCGTTCGGCTTTTTGACGTTCTTACGCTGCAGGTAGTCGATTTCGATCTTGCCGCCGGCGTCCCTGCCCGACGAATAATAAGCAGCCAGGCTTCCCGCAACGGCGAACAGTTCATCCGGCACCTCGCGGCCGCCTGTCTTCAAAACGACATGTGAGCCGGGAATGCCCTTTGCGTGGAACCACCAGTCGCTGTTTCCGGCAATGGAAAATGTGACCTCGTCGTTCTGGTAATTGTTCTTCCCGACATAAAACTCAAACCCGTCGGCGGTGATGTAGTGAAGCGGCCGGCTTTTCGGAATCTTAGCCTTCTTCGCGCCGGGCTCCCGGTGGAACTTCAGATATCCGGTATCGGTCAGCTCCGTCTTGATCTGGTTCAGGTCGGCCTCGTCCCTGGCAAAGGAGAGGGATTCCCGCACGCTTGTCAGATGCTCGAGTTCGGCCTCGCCTTCCGTAAGCAGTTTTGCAACGGCTTCCCCCGTGCGGCGAAGCTTCGCATAACGGTCGAAATACTTCTTGGCGTTCTGAAGGGCGCTGAGCGTTGGGTCAAGCGGAATCGTGATTTCCGTATTGTCATAGTAGTTTGTGCACGTAAGCGATTTGCTTCCGGGCTCGGCGGAATAACCGTAGGTTGTCAGGAGCTCGCCGTAGATGCGGTAGCGGTCCTTCTTTTCGGTATCGGCCATCTGTTTGCGCTGCAAATCGAGCTTCTTTGCGGTACGTTCGATCGCATTTTGCACGGTCTTACGAAGATCGGACGACTTCGCCCGCATTCTGGTCACGGCGTCCTTCTCCTGATAATAGCTCAGGATAACCTCGCTCATCGAAGGCTTTTCGGTCACTTCATATTCCGGATAATCCGAAAACGTGCGAAGCGGCACCGGGGCAAATTCCACGGGGACACCGTCTTTTTTATAGATGACCGGGGTATAGGTTTCCGTCTCGATCTGCTTTTTCAGCCAGAAAAGGATTTCGGAAAGCGTATTACGATCCTCTTCGGAAAGCTCGGCAACAGGCAGCTCGGGATTGATGCCGGCCCGGTAGCAGAGTTCGTTCGCGATGACGGGGCTTAAGCCGGTAATCATCTGATATAAGGCGGCGGAAACGGGTCCCGGACGATTGGCAAGAAGAGAGCACAGTTCCGCAGGAGATTCTGCGGTAAGAGAGTGCTTTCCGTCGGTTTTCGGAATGAACCAGGGCTTTCCGGGAAGGACTTCCCGGACGGAGCTTACAAACGAATTGACACGCTTGATGCTGTCGATGATCTTGAATTCTTCATTCGTGAAGATGATATTCGAATATTTGCCCATCAGCTCGACAATCAGATACTTCTCGCACAGATCCCCCATTTCATTCAGGTGCTGAAGCTTAAAGCGGACGACGCGCTCGAGGTCGGGCTGCTCGATCAGTAGGATTCTGGCACCGCCGAGGTGCTTTCTTAAAAGCATGCAAAAAGCAGGCGCCGTAAGAGGAGCCGGTTTTGCTTCGTTTCTTAAGCAGGCAAGCGGCAGCGAGGCGCTCGAGGAGAGCTGCAGGTAATAGGTTGTTTCGTTCTTTACGGTCAAAATCAGCTCGTCTGCTTCGGGCTGGCTGATCTTTTGAATCCGTCCGCCCGTAAGTACCTGTTTCCATTCGGAAACGAGGGCGGAAAGGGTAATGCCGTCAAATGCCATGGCTCGTGTTTCCCCCGTATATTTTGTTCTTTCTTCTTTCATAATATACCACATAATGTTTGACATTGCTATGGAAAATCCTTATAATATAATAGAATATCTTTCGGAATCTTTTTTGCCCTCGGGCATGGGATTTCGGACAGGAGAGAGTAACGGATGATTTACCGGCTTGAGAAGAAATTCGGCAAATACGCAATCAAAAACCTGATGAAGTATGTCACGATCATGTACATCGTCGGCTGGGTCATCAGCTTTGTCAGTCCGGATTTCTATAAAAACTGGCTGATGCTTGATATTGACAAAGTCCTGCAGGGGCAGGTCTGGAGAGTCTTCACGTTCGTGATTCAGCCTGTCGAGAGAGGAACACAGGACGCGGGCTACATCATATTTACCATTATTTCCTTATACCTGTACTATTTCGTCGGAACGATGCTCGAGAGACTCTGGGGCAGCTTCCGGTTTAATGTGTACTTTTTCTCGGGAATCTTCTTCAACATCCTTGCGGTGGTGTGTCTCTATATCGGACACTATCTGTATTTCGGGCACGGATATTCGTATATGATTTCCCTTGAGTACATCAATCTGTCACTTTTCCTTGCGTTTGCGACGGAGTTTCAGGAAATCAGCGTTCTGCTGTTCTTTGTTCTGCCGATCAAGGTGAAATACCTCGGCATCGCGCTGGCCGTGATGGAGGTGTTCGGTATTGTTGCGACGCTGTCGGTTGACACGTACACCGGAATCTGCATGGGCGTGGCATTTGTCGTCGCGATGCTGAACTTCATTCTGTTCTTCTTCAATACGAAGAGCTATCGGAGCCTGCCGAACCCGGCGCGCTTAAAACGGCGGGTTGAATATGCAGGCGCGGTGAAGCGCGGCGAGCGGGAAGCCCGCGTTGAGGGAACGCATCAGGGCAAGACGGTTCTGACGAGGCACCGCTGCGTGGTGTGCGGAAGAACGGAGCTTGACGACCCCGAGCTGGAATTCCGCTTCTGTTCCAAATGTGAGGGCAATTACGAATACTGTATGGATCACCTCTATACGCATGTGCATGTAGTCAGAGAGCCGAAATCCGACAGTGAAAAGGAAGAAAAGAATGAAGACTGAGAAAAATGCCATAGGGCAGTTACAAAAAGCCTATGATTCCCTTGCCTGGATGAACCTGACGGCACACCTGTATGATCTGACGGAAGGAGTCCGGGACGGCAGATACGGCATGGACGGTAACCTGCTTGATAAGGATACCGATGACTGCTACGGGCAGCTGCTTGGTCATATCAGGGATTACGCGGAGGCCGGTGAGAACGCGAGAGAGCGCATTCTTAAGGCACTGCCGAAGCTTCGTGAGCATGTGACGGAGCGCGCCGAGCAGGTGCAGGTTTTCAGCGACGCCCTGATGATTTACGAATATCTGTTTAACCGTGCGGAGTATTCGTTCCGCACCTATGATAAGCCTTTTGATAACGAGGAAGAGGCAAAGGAGATTCTTCGCGCCGTATTCCGTTCGGAAGACTCGGCGGAGACCAATCTGAGAATTCAGATCATGCTTTCGCAGCTGCCGGTCCGCCTTACGAAATCCCGTTTCTTCGATTTGGTCCGCGGGGCATTTTCCATCTACGGAAATTCCGATACCGAAGCGCTTTCGGGGTTCCGGTACCGCATTGTTTCCGCTGCGGCTCTTCTGAAGCAGTCGGACGACAGGGCTTTTTCGGAATATCGCCGGCTTACGGAGCGCCTCAGCGAAGTGTCGTTTGACGATCTGACCGAGGACGAATGCAACGAGTGGGAAGACTGCGTTTCGGATGCCGCCGATTCTCTGAAGACTTCGACGGATTATCTGTCCGGGCTTCAGGACTGCATCAATGCGTTTTATACGGTTGTCCTTTTGGATGCCGGTTATGAAGATGCCGAGACTAAAGGATATATGCTTCCCGCCACGGGTGCGGTGGCCGATTTCGGATTTGCCCTTCTTGCAGGACGCAATGAAGCGCTCGCAGAAGGAAGTCTCGGCCCGGCATTTGCCTATATGGAAGGTAAGCTTGAGCCGCTTTCGGAGCGTGTTCTTAAGGATGAGGCGAAGATTGACGCCTATTGCGAGAACGATCCCGAATTCAAGAACAGCGAAGAAGGAAAGACCGTTCTTCTTGTCAAACGGCTGATGTCCACATCGTCCTTTGCGCCGCTTTCGGAACAGGAGACGGTAATGGTCGACGAAGCGGTTTTGAACCGCGAGACCGATGAGGTGATTACGCTTCTTGAGGAGAGCCTTAAGGGGCGCTCCAAGACATATAACCGCGCTGTCATGGCAGCAGTGCTGAAGGAACTGCCGGTATTCTTCAATTCCCATACGGAGGTCATGAATTACGTGCTGCACTCCCTGAAGAACTGCAGCGCCGAGTGGGAGAAGCGCGGCGCCGTGGAAATGTTCCGCAGAATGCTTGAGGGAGCAGAACAGGAATGATCTTTTGAGGAGGTCTTTTATGATTGTCATCAATAAGAACCTGATTATTCCCGCCGATCAGGAGGAGAACAGAAAGAAGCTGACCGCTGCGGTTAACAAGCGGAAGACTTCCGACCGGACGCTGTTTTGCGTAATCCTTCCGACGACGGACGGAGGAATTCTCGAGGTGATTCCGGCATTTGCCCTTCGCCTCGAGGCTAAGGATCACGATATCACGGTTGTCGGTGTCTGCGAGGGCCGGAAGAATGCGCTGGCTTTGGTGGAGCAGATGATCGGAGAGGTTTACGAAAAGACCGGAGGATTTGACGCCAAGTCTTATTATTTGCAGTAATCGGGTGCCGGTAATCGGAACACGGAAGGGAGGAACGAATGCATATCGTTATTCTGGTATTGAAAATCATCGGAATCGTGCTGCTTTGCATTCTCGGGTTAGTCCTGCTGATTCTGGCCGCCCTTTTGTTCGTCCCGTTCCGCTACGAAATGGATATTTCCGGAGACCTGCAGGAGAAAGCATTAAACGGAAAAGCTTACGTGCGATGGCTTTTACGGATTGTATCGTTTAAAACCGACATATTATCCCCGAAGGACATCCGGTATACATTGAGAGTATTCGGCATCCCGTTTAAGAGGGGTTCGTTCGGAGGCGGCGAAGAAGAAAGCACCGCCGAAGAAGCGACGGAGGATGCAACGGAAACCGCCAAACCCGAAACGGATAGCGCTGAAGCATCGGCGGACGCAGCCGGGAATGAGGCGGAAAGCGCGGCAGGAGCCGAAACGGAGACGAAGCCTGAAGCGGAAGCAAAGCCCGAGGCGGAAGCAAAGCCCGAGGCTGCTGCGGAAAGCGCTTCGCAGGAGACTTCCGAAGAAACGGTCGCATTTTCCGAAGAACAGGGAGAAGCTTCGGAGGAGGCCGGGACGGAAACGTCCGAAGAGCAGGCTGCAGAAGAGATCGAGCCTGAGGAAGAAAAGAAGCCCGGAATCCGGAAACGGATTAAAGATAAGATTGATCAGCTGAAAGCGAAAGCTTCTTCGCTTCTCGATTCCGTGAAAGCACTGTTTGAGCTTTTGAAGCGGAAGAAAGGACTTCTTGCCAAATACATCCGCAAGAAATCCACAAAGAGAGCCCTGAAGACTGCGTGGGTGAATGTCAAATGGCTTTTGCTTCACATCGCGCCGAAGAAATATTCCGGGGAGCTTTCCTTCGGCCTTAAGGACCCGTCCCTGACGGGCGGCATATGTGCCCTGATTTCGCCGGTTTACGTACAGATTGCGGATAAGCTGCAGCTGTACCCGGATTTCGAGGGAGAGCTTAAGGTCGGCGGACACGGGTACATGAAGGGCCGCATCAGACTCTGGGGCATTCTGATCCGCGCACTGCGGGTATACCGCGACAAGAACATCCGAAAGGTTATAGACGAAGCACAGAAAGTCAAGGAAACCATCGTCGCAACACCGGACGAAGCAAAACAATTATTTGAAAATGCAGCATAAAAGGGAGGAAGAGGTATGGCAAATGTAAACGAGACTGTACAGGGACTTTTGAAAGGAATGGAAGGCTTTGTCACCACGAAGAGCGTGGTAGGACAGGCAATTACCATGGAGGACGGCACCGTGCTTCTGCCTCTGGTTGACGTTACCTTCGGTGTTGCGGCCGGAGCCTTCAACAAAGACGCAAAAAGAGATGACGACAGCAAGAGCAAGACGCTTCGCGACCGTGTAGCGGGCGGACTCGGCGGAAAGATGTCTCCGTTTGCCATTTTGGTCATCAAGGACGGCAACACCCGTCTGATTACCGTAAAGGACAACGACACGCTTACGAGAATCGTGGATATGGCCCCCGAAGTGCTGAACCGCGTCCGCGCCATGTTCAAGAAGAAGGATCAGGATCTGAACATCGACGACAGCAAGGTCGACGAGGCTGCCCAGGAACTGCTGAAGGAAGAAAAATAGGCTTTTTCACGGTCCTGAAAATCTCTTAAAAAAGTTCTTGCATTTGAAACCTGTTTCTGTTATTATGTGAATGTTCGGGTTATTGCAACCAATTCACAAGTGAAGGAGGTGCTTGTATTATGGCAAAATGTGAGATTTGTGATAAGGGCGCACTTTTCGGCAGACAGATCAGTATTACGCGTAGTCAGGTTTCCGGAAGAGCTAACAAAATGTGGAAATCCAATGTTAAGACTGTTCGCGTTAAGGTGAACGGCGGAACGCAGAAGATGCACGTTTGTACTTCCTGCCTCCGTTCCGGTAAAGTGGAAAGAGCATAAATGACTGAGGGCATTCCCGATTGGGAGTGCCCTTTTTATTGTTTGTGCATGGTACGTTATTCTGTATATTGTATGGAAAATGACACATTTTTTGAAAAATGTGTTTCTTTTTTTGCCATTTAATGGTAAAATGGAAAACGGCTATGATTTCATAGCGGAGGTGTCCCGTTCTTTGGGGGACGGAACCGCTTTAAATACGGTTTACGAGGAGGCAATTTATGGACGGAACAATAGCAACCGTGAACGGCGACGTTTATGTTGATCTTGACGTTATCGCAAAATACGCAGGTTCCGCTGCCACCGAGTGTTTCGGCGTTGTGGGAATGGCAGCTGTCAGCATGAAGGACGGCCTTTCGAAACTCCTTCGGAAGGATTCTCTGAATCACGGCGTCAAGGTTCGTGTTAATGAGAACCGCATCACCATCGATTTGCATATTATCGTTTCTTACGGTGTCAGCATTATGGCGGTATGCTCCAATCTTTATGAGAATGTGAAGTACCGCGTGGAGGATTTCTCCGGGTTGAATGTTGAGAAGCTGAATATTCACGTGGACGGCGTCCGCGTTATCGATTAATGAATTGCGCCGGCCAGCTCTGCGGCCGGAAGGAGGATAAGTAGAAGTGGCAGTGAACTCGATCGATGCTTCCCTTTTGAAGAGGATGTTCCTCGCGGGAGCGAAGAATCTGGAAGTACAAAAGGAAGTCATCAACGAACTGAACGTATTCCCTGTTCCCGACGGGGATACCGGAACCAATATGACGCTTACGATTCTGTCTGCAGTAAAGGAAATCGGACAGGTCACGGAGCTTTCGATGCAGACGCTTGCAAAGGCAATTTCCTCAGGCTCCTTAAAGGGTGCGAGAGGAAACTCCGGCGTAATCCTGTCCCAGCTGTTTCGTGGTTTTTGCAAGGGTGTGAACGGCTATGACAAGCTGACGGTTCCGCTTGCGGCGGAAGCCTTCGACAAGGCAGTCGATACGGCTTATAAGGCAGTCATGAAGCCGAAGGAAGGAACCATTCTGACGGTTGCAAGAGCCGGAGCCGAAGCTGCGGCCGAAATTGCGGATTATACGGACGATGTTGAGGATTTCCTGGATAAGGTCATCGAACGGATGCAGCAGGCTCTCGACAATACGCCCGAGCTGCTTCCCGTTTTGAAGGAAGCCGGCGTTGTGGACTCCGGCGGTACCGGCCTTTTGGCAGTCATGATCGGTGCCAGAAAGGGTCTTCGCGGCGAAGAAGTGGATCTTGACGCTTTGGTAAGCGGCAGCGCAAAGCCTGCCGAGAAGAAGGGCGGCGCAGGTTCCAACGATATCTCCACGGCGGATATCCGGTTCGGTTATTGTACCGAGTTCATCATTTTACTCGAGAAGGATTTCACGCAGAAGGAAGAAACGGATTTCAAGACCTACCTTTCCTCCATCGGTGATTCGATTGTATGTGTTGCGGATGACGACGTCGTGAAGGTTCATGTTCACACGAACGATCCCGGTCTTGCCATCCAGAAAGCACTGACATACGGACAACTGTCCCGCATGAAGATTGACAATATGCGGGAAGAACATAATGAGCGCGTGATTCAGAGCGAGGAGGCAGCTGCCGCGAAGGCAGAGCCTTCCAAACCCGCAGAACCCGCTAAGGAAATGGGATTCATCGCCGTTTCGGTCGGCGAGGGCATGAACGAGATTTTCCGCGGTCTCGGTGTCGATTATGTCATCGAAGGCGGACAGACCATGAACCCCAGCACCGAAGACATGCTGACGGCCATTGAGAAAGTCAATGCCGAGAACATCTTCATTCTTCCGAACAACGGCAACGTCATTCTTGCCGCTACGCAGGCCAAGAGCCTTGTGGAGGATAAGAAGATTTTCGTGATTCCGTCGAAGACAGCACCGCAGGGCATCAGTGCGATGGTCAGCTTTCTTGCCGACAAGAGTGCGGAAGAGAATGAAGCCATGATGACCGAAGCGCTCGGTTATGTAAAGAGCGGCGAAGTTACCTACGCCGTAAGAGATACAAGCTTTGAAGGAAAGGAAATCCGTGAGGGAGACATCATGGGAATCTCCGACAAAGGCATTCAGACAGTCGGACAGGATATCGCGGAGGTTACCGTAAAGCTTGCGGACGAACTTGTGGATGAAGATTCCGGTCTGGTAAGCATCTATTTCGGCGCCGACGCGACTGAGGAGGATGCGCAGGCAATTGCGGATACAATCGGAGAACAGCATCCGGATCTGGATGTGGAGGTTCATTTCGGCGGACAGCCGGTGTACTATTATCTGCTTTCCGTAGAGTGACGGATACAGGGGCTGAAGGCATTCAGCCCCTTTTATTTTGAGGATGACATGAAGCTATCGGACTCTGTAATCAAAGTGAAGGGAATCGGGCAAAAGTCCGCCGCGCTGTACGAAAAGCTTGACATTCGTACGGTCGGGGATCTTTTGTGCCATTTTCCGCGGGGCTATGAGCGGTATGAGAAGCCGGTGCTCGTGTCACAGACCGAGGACGGTACCGTACGGACCGTGGAGGGCGTTCTGACGGCAGCGGCCAAGCCCGTTGCCGTGAACCAAAGACGCATGGTCGTAGCGAGAATCCGTGACATCTCCGGGGAGATGGACCTTCGCTGGTTTAACAGCCCGTTCGTTTTAAAGCAGCTTCCGCTCGGCAGAAAGCTTCTGTTCCGCGGGAAGATTTCAAAAAAAGGCCGTAGCGTCTCGATGGTGCAGCCGGAGATTTACACGGAGGAAGCGTACCGCACGAGAATGCGGTCGCTGCGCCCTGTTTACTCGCTTACGGCGGGTCTTTCGCACAACGCCATCGCAAAGGCGGTTTCCGAGGCGCTTTCGGTAACGGAAGTACCCGATTCGATGCCGCAGGCCATCCGTAAGAAGCGCGGATTCATGAAGCTTGAAGACGCCTACCGGGCCATTCACTGCCCTGAGGACGAAGCAGTCACCAAAGAAGCCGTAAAGCGGCTTTCTTACGACGAATTCACGCGGTTTTTGTTATCGATGCGGCACTTAAAGGCCGGAATTCTTCGCGAGCCGAACAGCTTTTTAATGGAAAAGCATACGTGTGCGGACGGCATTCTTCAGTCACTTCCGTATGAACTGACCGCTGCGCAGAAACGTGTTCTGGCCGAGATTATGAAGGATCTTTGCGGACCGTATCCGATGCAGCGCCTTCTGCAGGGGGACGTCGGCTCCGGCAAGACGGTCATTGCCCTTCTCGCCCTTTCGATGTGTGCGGAAGAGGGCTTTTCCGGCTGCCTGATGGCACCTACCGAGGTACTTGCAAGGCAGCACTTCGCATTTTTCACAAAGATGCTCGAGCCGTTTCATATCGGCGTCGCGCTGCTGGTCGGCTCCCAGTCGAAGACAGAGCGCAGGCGCATGGAGGAAGGAATCCGAAGCGGAGAATACCCGATTGTCATCGGAACGCATGCGCTGTTTCAGGACAGCGTGGAGTTTCCGAAGCTCGGGCTTGTCATTGTGGACGAGCAGCACCGCTTCGGCGTGAAGCAGCGCGAAATGCTGATGCGTAAGGGCGAAATGCCGCACCTGCTCATCATGAGCGCAACACCGATTCCGCGAACGCTTGCGATGATGCTTTACGGAGATATGGACATTTCCCTTCTTGACGAGCAGCCGGCGGAGCGCCTTCCCGTCAAGACCTGCGTGGTCGACCGGTCCTACCGCCCGACGGCGTACCGCTTCATAAGAGAGCACGCCGAGAAAGGCGAGCAGACATACGTCATCTGCCCGCTGATTGAGGAAAGCGAGGATTCGGAAGGGGAAAATGTGACGGATTATGCCCGTAAGCTTCGGGAGGAGTTCGGCGGCGAAATCACGGTCGGAACGCTTCACGGACAGATGAACGGCAAGGATAAAAACGAAGTGCTTTCCGATTTTGCTGAGGGGAAGATTTCGGTGCTTGTCAGCACGACCGTAGTCGAGGTCGGCATCAATGTGCCGAATGCAACGGTCATTATGGTTGAGAATGCAGAAAGGTTCGGCCTTTCCGCGCTGCATCAGTTAAGAGGCCGTGTCGGCCGCGGCGCGAAGCAGTCGTATTGCATCCTGATGCAGGGCAACGAAAGCGAGGAGACGAAGGAGAGGCTTTCGGTGCTTTTAAAGGCGAAGAACGGCTTTGCCATCGCGGAGGAAGACCTCAGGCTTCGCGGCCCGGGCGATTTCTTCGGAATCCGCCAAAGCGGCGACATGGATTTTGCGGTTGCGGACATCATCCGGGACGCGGATATGCTGAGTGCCGCAAAGGAAGATACGGCGCTTCTTTCCGATGCCGAGGCAGAGGAGAGATTCCATCTTCTGGTTGCAGAACGGGATTCGCTTGTGGTATACTGAACTTTGAATGACGTAAGAGGAAGAATGGCATGCTCGGACTGATTTACATCATTTTATGTGTCGCACTGGGCGCGGGAATCACATTTTCCTGCTTCCCGAATCTGATGCGTTTCGGAAGACTTACCTACAGGGGGAAAGAGATTCATCTTTCGCCCGCTTTTGTGTGTCTTCCGGCATGGTTTCTGTTCGGCACGATTCCGACTACCTGGCTGACATATCTTCTCGGATATCTCTTTAGGGATCGCAGACATCCGCTTTATCCGGCCAATATGATTGTCATGCCGCTTATTGCGTTTATTGCAAGCCTTCTGCTTTCGAACGCCTTTTTAAAAAGAAAAGAAGACGGGAATCCCGGGGAGGACGGACCTAAAGGGTTTAAAAAGCTGTTCGCCTGCCTGACTACGGGGGAGGTAACGCTCTTTGCCTGCATCACGGCGTTCTGTACGTTTCTGATGTTCTGGACCTTCTTCTACATCAACGGAAATTACTATGTGGGCTGGACTGTGCAAAGCGATTTCTCGCCGCATATCGGAATGATCCGTTCGTTTGCCGTCGGCAACAACTTCCCGACGCAGTACTCCCATTTTGCGGGGGAAGACATCAAATATCATTTCCTTTTCCAGTTCCTTGTCGGAAACCTGAACTATCTCGGCATGCGCCTGGATCTCGCATTTAACATCCCGAGCATCGTTTGCCTGCTCTTTGTTTATTCGCTGTTATACTTTTACGCCGTGAAGCTTTCCGGGAAGAGAGCGGCCGGCGTGATTACGACGATTCTGTTCTCGTTCAGAAGCTCCCGCGCGTTCTTTGATTTTGCCGGAAGCATCCCGAAGAAGACCGGCCTTTTAAAAGGGCTTTTATACAACTTCACGTTCATCGGCACGACGCAGCATGAGGACTGGGGACTGTGGAATCTGAATGTATACTGTAACCAGCGCCATCTGGCACTCGGCCTCTGTGTCGTACTGTTTCTTTTGATTTATTTCACGAAGTTCCTGTTTGAAGGAACCGGCCGTTCCGCCGCGGAAGCAAAGGAAAGGCTTTATCAGTTCCTGCAGGAGAACCCGGGCGAAGAGCTTCTTCCCGGGGAAAATGCGGAATACTGCACCAGGGCTTCGCTGTTCAGAAGGGATGGGTGGTATAAAGCCGGAACGCCCGCAATCATTGCGTGCGGTTTGCTTCTCGGACTCACCAGCTTCTTCAACGGTGCATGCGTCATCGGGTGTCTTGCAGTGCTGTTTGTGATGGCATTTGCCTCGGACAACCGTCTGTCGTTTGCTTTGACTGCGGCGATTACGGTTGTGCTTGCCTCGCTTTCCGCCAAATTCTTCATCAACGGAAATGCAATCAAACCGAAGTATCAGTTCGGTTTCCTGGCCGAGCAGCAGACACTGTCTTCGGTCATCAAATATCTCGGCGCGCTTCTCGGGGTTCTGCCGATTGCCGTGTTTGTTTCGCTAATGTTCATTAAGGGGACGGAACGGTTCCTGACGCTTGCGTTCACGGCGCCGATTGTTGTGGCATTTACCCTTTCGCTGACACCGGATATTGCCGTAAACCATAAGTATGTCATGATCGGTGTCATGCTTCTTGACATTCCGGCTGCCGCGCTTGTATGCAGGCTGTGGGAGTACAGAGGGGCTTATGCGAAGGCACTGTGCTGTGTTTTGGTGTTCTGTCTGACCATCACCGGACTGTATGATTTCACAACGGTCGTTAAGAAAAATGCGTCGTTTGCCGGTTATACGAGCCGCATCAGCGAGAATTCCGACATATGCCGCTTCGTAATGGAACATTCGGATTCAAAGGACATCTGGCTGACAGACTGGTACTCTTTGAACGATTATGTGCTGGGCGGTGCGATGTTATACTTCGGCTGGCCGTATTACGCCTGGTCCGCCGGATACCAGACGACGGAGCGCGAGCCTTCCGTTTACGCCATGTATACGGCCCAGACGCCTGAGGAACTCCGCGAGCTTGTGAAAAAGCACGGAATCCGGTTCATTGTCCTTGACGACGCTATTCGTGCCCGTGAAGAGCTTCAGGTCGAAGGACAGAGCATCATCAATGAACAGAACATCATCAATACATTCGGTCTCGTATTCAACAACGGGGAAACGCAGATTTTCGACACAAGAATTGCTGCCGGTGCGTGGATAGAAGATGAGGAAGGAGAGAAGTAAAGCTATGAATTCCGATAATAGACCTTTTAAGGGAATTGAGAAAGCCGTCATTCCGTTCGGCTTCTTCTTAGGGTTCCTGTATTTCGGCATGCGCTTTATGGGAACAGTGGATTTCACCTATGTTCTGACCTGGTGGTTATGCCTGATTCTGCTCGGTGTAATCATGCAGCCGCTTTGCATTGTGCTGTTTCCGAAATTCCATGACGGAGGATGGGTGTTCGCCAAGGCACTCGGCATCGCAGCATGCAGCTTCGTCATGTGGTACTTAAGCTCCTTAAAGCTTGTGAAGTTCTCAAGAACCGCAAGCTTCGTTCTGTCGCTTCTGGTGCTTGTCATCGGCTGTGTGTTGTTCTATTTCCTTAAGATGAAAAAGGACAGGAAGTTCCGTCTTGCGGACTTCTATACAACGGACAGACTCGTTTCGATGCTGACGTCGGAGGTCATCTTTTTCTGCTTCTTCGTAATCTGGTGCTACTTAAGAGGCAAAAACCCGGATGCGTTCGGAACCGAGCGTTTCATGGACTACGGCTTCATGATGACGATGAACAAATCCGACTATATGGCGCCGGTTGACATGTGGTTTTCGGGAAACGGAATCAATTACTATTACTACGGGCAGTATCTTGCGACCTTTATCTGCAAGCTGACCGATGTGCCGGTTACGCACGGCTATAACATCAGCATGGCAATGCTTGCCGCTTTCGGTTTCAGCATGCCTTATTCCATCGTATCGAACCTGCTTCGCGTAAGACTCACGGACCGTTCTTCGGAGAGACTGACGAGCGCCGCCAAAGCCCGCGCCGCAAGACTCGGGGAAATCATCGAAGAGAAGGGTGAGCCTTATTACCGCCCGGCCTTCGGCGGCATGCTTGCAGGCATCGCGGTTTCGCTTTCCTCGACGATGCACTATCCGATTTACAAGCACGTTCTTCCGTGGCTTCAGCGCCTTCGCGGGGAGGAAGAGTATTCCTATTGGTTCTCCAATCCGACCCGTTACATCGGTTACTATTACGAGCGCGGCGACAAGACCATTCACGAATTCCCGTCTTACTCCTATGTGCTCGGCGATCTGCATGCGCACGTGGTAAATACCATACTCGTCATGACGGTCCTTGCCGTGCTGTTCTCCTGGCTTCTTTCGAGAAAGGATAAGATGGATAAGATCCGGGAAACCGGAAGCCTCGGAGAGGAGACACAGCCGCTTGCTGAAAAGCCTGTTTTCCCCTGGCAGGAGGCACTGCATCCGGCCGTATTCACCTGTTCGTTTTTGATCGGCCTGTTCCACATGACGAACTATTGGGATTTCCCGATTTATTTCGTGGTATCCGGAGCCATCATCCTGTTCTCGAACCTCATCATCCACGGTTATAAGAGGTATATCGCATGGGCGCTGACCGGCATTGAGGCAGTGGTATTCATTGTCATCGGATTCGTGGTAAGCCTGCCGTTCTCGCTGCAGTTCAAGAGCATGTCGATGGGCATCGGCATCACGATGAAGCATACGCTCTTCAAGGAATTCCTTGTTGTATGGGGACTTCCGTTCATTTGTCTGATCGTCTTTTTGATTGTGCTTATTCATGAGAAGGCGGAAGAGTTCAGGAAGAGGATTCCGAAGGACAAGATCAGAAGACCGGCATTCCTTTCCGCACTGACCATTTCCGATCTGTTCGTGCTGACCATTGCACTCTGTGCGGCAGGACTGGTTTTCATCCCCGAGGTGATATTTGTCAGAGACATATACGGCGGCGATTACGAGCGCGCCAACACGATGTTCAAGCTTTCCTATCAGGCCTTCATCATGTTCGGGATAAGCATGGCCTACATCATCGGCAGACTGCTGTTCATGCCGAAGTCGGTATTCCAGAAGGCGTTTGCCTTTGCCGGCGTTTTGTGCATCTTCGCGTGCAACGCCTATATGAACCAGTGCTACCGCGACTGGATGCCCGGAAGATACCGCGGTCTTGACGCGTCGGCCTTCATGAAGAATCAGAACTCCGACGACGCCGAGATGGTGGAGTTCATCAACGAAAACATCGAGGGACATCCTGTCATTCTCGAGCGTGCCGGCCTGAGTTACACCTATTACAACCGCCTTTCCGTATTCACCGGAAACCCGACTGTAGTCGGCTGGAAGACGCATGAATGGCTGTGGCGCTGTAACGGACAGATTGACAAATGTCCGGAAGAGGTTGACGAGCGCATCCGCGATGTTGAGACGGTTTACACGTCGGACAATGTTGATGAGATCAAGGCAATCCTTGAAAAATACAACGTGGATTATATCTACATCGGCGAGTGCGAACGGTATTACGGTTACGATCAGGTAAGCGCGGACCGTTCGAACACAAGCTCCACGATTAAGTACATCGGCGGATATTATTACCGTGAGAGCCAGCCGAACATAGACCTTCTGCTGTCGCTCGGATATCCGGTCAAGACAATCGGACCGACCAACAAAAAGCCTTATTCGACCTATCTGATCAAGGTTCGGAAATAGAAGCGAAAAAGAAATGAGCTGTCCTTTTTATAGGACAGCTCATAGTTTATTCTTGCCTCAGAAACCACTTAGAATGAAAAATTAAACCTGTACTTTGACAACTGAATATCACCTAGAAAAGTCTAGTTTACTGTTGCAACAGCCTCTGCTATAGTTCATATATCGATTACTGTCTGCGGATAGGAGCAGATAT